>CDYS01032817.1_pt1 | contig 381737 bp, 341 predicted proteins | sample 557491 | NCBI WGS metagenome assembly CDYS01 (sample SAMEA3182057, study PRJEB8094) | gut metagenome | biome: human; feature: gut; material: Stool; isolation source: human stools | place: Canada | collected 2012-11-26
AATTTCCGGGATTACATATCCACGGAACGCTATCCGCGCAGCGTGCTGAAGTTCAAGACCGACAAGCAACGCTCCTGCCTGCACGCGACACAGAAACCTGTCGCCCTGCTGGAATACCTGATACGCACCTACACCGATGAAGGGGACATCGTCCTCGACTTTGCGATGGGCAGCGGCAGCACGGCCGTGGCCTGCCGGAATACGGGACGCCGGTTCGTCGGCGTGGAGATAGACCGGGAAATTTTTCAGACAGCACTAAACCGTATAACCCATGGCTGACACCCGGGAAATCTGGGTGGATATCAAGAACTATGAAGGAAAGTACAGGATCAGCAACCTCGGGCGTGTCAAGAGTCTGGAACGGCAGGTTTCGCATGACGGCATTACCTGGATACAACCCGAACGCATTATGTGCCATTGGTGCGGGACGACTTCGCTCTATGACTGTGTCCGGCTCTACAAGGGCGGTGTCGGGAAGAAGTTCTCCGTGCACCGTCTGGTAGCACAGCATTTCCTGCCCGACTGGAATCCGGGACTGGAGGTGAACCATATCGACGGGAACCGCGACAACAACCGTGCGGATAACCTGGAGATGTGTACGCACCAGCGGAATATGGAACATGCCATAGCGGGTGGCCTCAAACGGGATTACGGCGAAAAAAGCGTGAATGCCAAACTGACCAACGGGCAGGCGGAAGAGATACGGGTGAGATATTCTTCCGGCCAGGCTTCCCAGAACAGCCTGGCAAAACAGTACGGCGTCAGCCGCCAGACGGTAAGCGCGATAATACGATACAAGAAATATATACGATAATGGACGAGGAAGAAATTTGGAAAGATATTCATCATTACGAGGGAATTTATCAAGTAAGCTCCTGCGGTAGAATTAGAAGTGTCGGAAGATATGTCCGTAATGCCACATCCCAATATTGGAGGAACGGACAAATCATCAAACCGTGGGTCGGGGGTACATCCCCGTATTACAATGTTTCTTTGGCCTCTGACGGAAAAATATGTAAAAAATTAATCCATAGACTTGTCGCAGAACATTTTCTTGATGATTGGAATGCGGCAAAGGAGGTTAATCATAAGGATGGCAATAAGCACAATAATCGAAGTGACAACCTGGAAATGTGTACCAGGCAAGAAAACGTCATGCATTCTATGGTGCATAAACTCAGGGATGATTATGGAGAGAACAGTGTGAACGCCAAACTGACAAATGAACAAGCGGATCATATCAGGCGGTTACACCGGTCGGGAGTCATGCAAAATGAACTGGCTGAACAATTCAAGGTTTGCAAACAGACGATATGCGATATCGTCCACTATAAAAAGTATAAAAAATGAAAGTGACAAACGTAACAATTAAAAAAGCGAATGAAGCATTCACCGTAATGGATTCGTTCGTGGGGAAAGGACTTGTGGAGGGCGGACATTCCGCCCTCCCGTAAGGCGGATATAGATGTCGACTATGCCTCCGACCGGCGGCAGGAGATCAAGGATTACCTGGAAGAACGGTACAACGCGGACGGCCGCCAGCGTGTCTTTTCCGCCGGCACCTTTACCACGATGAAACTGAAAGCCGCCTTGAAGGACGTGGCACGCGTACACCGCGTGCCTCACTCCATCGTGAACTATATTACCGCCATGATAGATGACGGCACGGACTGGACAGGACTGTTCAGACAGGCTGCCTCCAACAGAAAACTTCGGGACTTTATCCAGACCTATCCGCTGGTCATCGAGGACGTGCAAGGATTGCTCGGACAGCCCAAAGCGGCCTCCATACACGCCTCGGCCATCGTTGTCACACCGGACACGCGGGACGGCAGGCCCGCCGAATGCTTCGATTTCCTGCCGGTCCGCAAGATGGACGGGGCACTGGTATCGGAGTTCGACGGCTATTCGGTCGATGAGATCGGATTGTTGAAGGAGGATGTGCTGGCGACAAAGGAACTTGCCAAACTGAGTGCCGTCATCGCGTTGGTCAACCGGAATTTCGGGCAGGAACTCACCATCGGGCGTATCACGCAGGATATGCTGGAAGACGGGAAGACCTACCGGCTGCTCTCGGACGGTAACACGCAGAATGTGTTCCAGTTCTCTTCACCGGGCATTACCCGGTTTATCCAGGATGTACAGCCGGAGTGTATCGAGGACCTGATCGCCGTCAATGCCCTGTACCGCCCCGCCACGCTCGACATCGGCGCCACCGATGATTATGTCCGTTTCAGGCGTGGCGAGGTGGCCCCGGTCTATAACTACGGCTGTTATGAAGCGACGAAGAACACTTTCGGAATCATGGTCTACCAGGAGCAGTTCATGTCCGTCGCCCATACGCTCGGGGGATTCGACCTCGGGAAGACCGACCTCCTGCGCAAGGCCATAGGAAAGAAGAAAGCCGACCTGATGGCCACGCTGAAGGCGGATTTCATTGCCGGAGCCGTCGGGAACGGATGCCCGGACTATGAGGCGGAGGAAATCTGGCACAAGATAGAGGTGGCCGGGAAATATTCGTTCAACCGCTCCCATGCCGCGGCATACGCCCTTACAGCCTATTGCGGGGCATGGCTCAAGGCCAATTACCCGTCGGCGTTCTATACCGTGGCATTGCAATGGGCGGACGACAAGGAGATTCCTTCGCTGATGGCGGAGATGGAACGCTGCTCGCCGGCCAAGATCGTGCCGCCGGACATCAACCGCTCCGGGACGGAGTTCTTCACCGACTATGCCACCGATGAAATCTTCTGGTCGCTTACCCGAATCAAGCAGGTCGGCCTCAGGACAGTGGAATACATCGTCACGGAACGCGACCGGGGCGGGGCATATACGGGTATCGAGAACTTCATCCACCGCATATTCCGTTACAAGCTCAAGAAATACAGTTACTGGGACGATCCCGACAACGCGGAAGAGGCCGTGAAAGTCCCCGTGAACGCCCGGCATGTCAAGCACATGATCCTTGCCGGATGCTTCGACCGCATCGAAAAAGTCGGGGCGGTTACCGAACGCTGCGCGCTGCTCGAACGCGCCGCACGTGAACTGGGATTCTCCCTTTCCGAAAAGGACTTCCCGCAGGACATGCGCGGGCGGCATTTCTTCTGGTCGCAGCAGCAGATTGCCGTGTCGGGTATCGGCAGCATCGACTACCGCCGCATCTTCGACAATTCGGAAGCCAGCGGGCAGGTCAAGGGAAAAGCCTCCTACCTGACCCTGGACGAGGTGGCACGGGACGAGAATGACGGCAGGCGTGCGGCTGTCTGCGCCACGGTGGTGGATGTAGCCGAGCATACCTACAAGGACAGGGAGACGGGAAGCCGGAAGCGTTTCGCCAGGCTGACACTCTCCCAGAACAACCGCCTGGCGGAGTGCGTGTGCTGGAACGACTATTACATGGAGCACCGCACCGAGATCCAGTCGCTTAAGGACCGGGTGGTCATCCTCACGGCCGTCATCCGTTACAGCGACTACAACGGCTGCAATACATTGCAGACCTATAAGAACTCATTGTTATTCATCCAATCCTGAGAAGATATGGCACCACAGACTGAACAGAAAATATATGTAGGCATCGGGCTGGATTTCGAGACCGGAGGGCTGGACTGCCGTGAATGCGCCTGCACGCAGATCGCCCTGCAGGCCGTCCGTTTCGACACATGGCAGGTATTCGACCGCTACCAGGCGTATATCGCCCCCTACGGGAAACAGGACGCGGGACTTCCCCGGCGCAAGGTGTTGCGTACCCGCCATGAGCAGGCGAAAGGACAGGAATATGTCCCGATGAAGTACGAACAGGCGGCATTGGACTATTCCGCCATTACCATGGAGATGCTGCGCACGCAGGGTATGGACATGAAGAAGGTGGCCGGAGAAGTCATCGCCTTCGCCAAACGCGCCACCCTCTCGAAGGGCAACCAGTGCAAGCCCGTGCTGGTCGGACAGAACATCGCCTTCGACATCGGATTCCTGCAACAGCTGGTGAACTATGCCGGACTGGCCGCCGAGTTTGAAAAGACCTTTTCCGGGAGCAGGGACTATTACGGCAACTTCCAGCCGCACTACATCGACACGCTTGCCTTGGGGCGGCTGGCTTTTGCCGCCGATCCGGAGGTCACCTCGTACAAACTGGAACTGGTAGCCTCAAGGTTGGGCGTGGAACTGGACGATGCCCACGATGCGGCTGCCGACGTGACGGCCACGCTCGACATCCTGGGGGTCTATACCTCCCGTCTGCGCCAGACGGAAGGGACGGCAACCGCCATGCAGAAGAAAGAGAAAACCCGTAAATATTTCAAGATATGAGTATGGACACGAATAAGGAAGCCCCAGGCATTGACCGGGAACGAATTCCCGAGACCATCACATTCCGCACGGCGGACCGGATGACCTACGGGGCGCTGGGCTATGACGGGAACGAACTGATGGCGTTCATATCGGGCTACGACCTGGAAATCAAGTTCAACCTGCGGCTCATCAACTCGCTGGCGGACGCGGAGGCGTGTGCCGATGCGTTGGCCCAGGTATTCTATGACGCATTAATGGAACAATTGTTATGCAACGAAAAGGCGGGTTTTGTAAAACCTCCGGGACACAAACCCGCTACTCTTTCAGAAAAGGAAGGAAGAAACGATGTCAGACAAGATAGCGAACACGCAGGATAGGCCGGAAGAGAAACCGCTCACGGAGCAGGAGCTGCAATTCTGCAACCTCTATGTGAACGGCGGGCTGGAGTATGCCGGACGGCCGAAAAAATGCTTTGTGGAGGTATTCGGTGAGGATACGGTGAAGAATCCGTACGCTTCGGCCAATTACCTGATGAACAAACCGCATGTGCTGGCGCATATCAAGGCGCTGCTCTCCTCGGAACGGTTCGAGATGGAGACGATGGCCGTGAAGCTGCAGGTGGCCGAGACCCTCAAGGCCGTCATGGACGAGACGGCCACTTCGGACTATACCGACCGTTTCGGAGTGCCGCTTTCCCCTGCGCCGCTCAGGGCCGTGTCGGTCAATGCCGCCAAGGCGCTGATGGATATCTTCCCCATCAGGCACAAGGAGGAGAACCGCCTGCGCATCGAGGGCAGTGACGGCAATGTCATCTTCAATGTGATCGTACCCCAAAACCCTATGACAGATGGTGAAAAGGAAACATAAAGTCACCAGGGAAGAAATTGCCTGGTGGATATATCTGGTGATAATGGTCGCGCTGGTCATCTACGGATTCCGGGACAGCGCGGCGGCTGAGGTTCTGATAAGGGCCATCAGGGAGGCATTCTCACTTTTAATGGAATAATGATATGGAACAATTCAAGGAATTTGTAGTGAAGTACTTCAAGATTATCGTCGTGGTACTTTCGTTCTCGCTGACACTGTACATACAGCATGTGAACAACACGGCCCAGATTGCAGAACTGGAGACCAAATGTATCGGTTTGGAAGTGGAAATCAAGAACCAGTATGACCGCATCAACGCCATGAAGCTGGACAAGTCCGTGTTCGAGGCGACCATGATGCAGCTCAACACGGTGCAGAATGACCTGCACGAGATCCGGGCCGACATCCGGGAGCTGCTGAAATGCCAGAACCTGCATAAATAACCCGATTTTTAAACTGCCGGTTATGACAAAGAATACTTATGTGAAAATCATCGCTTCTCCGGAACTTTCCCGCATGAAGCTTGGCGGACTGGCCGGCCGGAGAGGGCTGGTCGTGGAGGACCTGTCCGGTGAAGACAGGAAAAACAAGGGCGGGCTGGTTCTGTTGGAAGAGGCCTACATGGATGAGTTTGTCTGGTTCATTCCCGAAAAATCCGTGACATATGAATAGGCTGGACAAAACACTTCTGATAACCGTGCTGCTGCTCGGCGGCATCCTCTGGTTGCAGCACCGGTGGACAATACGCCTCACGGAAGAACGCGACCGTTTCCGCATGAACAGCACAGCCCTGCTTTCCGATGTGAAGCGGATGCGGACCGATTCAGCGACGATGGCCCTCGATGCCAAGGCACTGCGGCTGACCATAGACGAGTATGAGGAGTTCCGTGCCGAGGATGCCGAAACCATCAGGCGGCTCGGCGTGAAAATCAGGAATCTCGAAGCGGCGGCCCGGCATGAGGTCGAGGTGAAAGCACCGATAGACGCCGCCGTCCGCGACACGCTCATTGTCCGTGATACCGTCCCGCTACTGCGGCAGAAAGTGGAGATGGTCACGCCGCATATACATTTTAGCGGACTGATTGAAGAGAACCGTCTCAAAGGTGACATAAAGATACCCGTGACGCTTAACCAGGCTGTATGGGTGGAATACAAGGGATGGTGGTTCTGGAAGAGGGTCAAAGCTATCCGTCAGACCATATCCAGCAACAACCCGTATGTGGAAATCAGGTATTCGGAATATATAAAGATAGACAAAAAATGATGGTGGACTGCAAGCGTTGGATAGGGTGTGTTGATTGAAGCGACATTTACTCCGGACCGGGATGTATCTCAAATGATGGTTTCAGATACATCCCGGTCCGGAATATTTTAGCCCGTTGCCTGATATGGCCATTTATAACGGGCACGAGTGGGCCTGGTCCAGAACAGTAGTTTGGAAAACCATCCAATCCACAGATTTGACATCCGCCAGACCCATTGTGCCGGTAAATCCTGCCATCTGTACAGCTATACGGTTGTTTCCGGCAGCCTGCGCCGAACAGGAAACATTGCAACAATTCTGCATTACCGATGACTTATCCGGCCATGTCCGGATATTAAATGAAGATTGGCGGGACCGGCTTTCCGTTTCATCAAGCGCACCATTTCTATATCTTTCCATTCCATAACAGGTAGAGGCATGCAGTGCGCGCACCTCTTCCGTTCCGTGCAATAATGACATTCTTTCATGTCTCCGCCATATCGAAGTAAAGAAATGTTAAGCAAGGTGGATTTTCTCTCATTTTACGATTGAGAAACATTATTATAGTAATATTTTTCCGGACTACATCCTTGCCAGACTGTTTGCCATATTCTTTAATGACAGAATATCAATCATTGAAAATTAAGTAATATGGCAACAGTAAAAGTTAAATTCCGGGCCTCTTCCGTCGAGATGAAGGAAGGCTCGCTCTACTATCAAGTGATTCACAACCGTCTGGTAAGACAATTGCATACCGGCTACAGGCTTTTTCCTTCGGAATGGGATGCCGGCATTTCCGAGGTCGTGGTGGCTTCCGGCACAGAAGAGGGACGCAGGAATTACCTGCTCTCCATGAAGACCGCCATAGCAGACGACCTGTCCCGGCTCCGGAGCGTCATCGCACGGCTCGAACGTTCCGACACGGGATATACCGCCGACAAGGTGGTGGAAGTGTTCTCCTCTCCGGCCGACTGTGGCGGTTTCCTTTCCTTTGCACGACAACTCATACAGGAACTGAAAAAGATAGGCAAAAGGCGCACGGCCGAAACATATACGACCGCCTTGAACAGTTTTTTGCGTTTCCGGGGCGAACGGGACCTGCTGTTCGAGGAAGTGGACTCCAACCTGATGGTGGAATACGAGACCTTTCTGAAAGGCATCAATGTCTGCCCGAACTCCTCCTCTTTTTACATGCGCAACCTGCGCGCCATCTATAACCGTGCGGTGGAAAGGGAACTGACCGTGCAGCGCTATCCCTTCAAACATGTCTATACGGGCGTGGACAAAACAGTGAAACGTGCCGTCCCGCTGAAAGTAATCCGCCGGATACGGGATCTGGACCTGACGCTCAGTCCTGTGCTGGATTATGCGAGAGATCTGTTCATGTTTTCATTCTACACCCGGGGAATGGCATTTGTGGATATGGCTTACCTGAAAAAGAAGGATTTGCAGAACGGAGTTCTGGTCTATCGCCGCCAGAAGACGGGACAGCAGCTTTTTATCAAGTGGGAGAAACCCATGCAGGAGATTGTCGGCAAGTACGATACGTCCGCGACTCCTTATCTGCTGCCGATCATCCGGGATATGGATACGGATGCCCGAAAGCAATACAAGAACGCCGCCCATCTTGTCAATGACAAACTGAAAAAAATAGGCCGGCAGTTAGGGCTTGCCATACCGCTGACAAGCTATGTCGCGCGCCACGCCTGGGCTTCCATCGCAAAGAGCAAGAACATTCCGATTTCCACCATCAGCGAAGCGATGGGACACGATTCGGAGAATACCACGCGTATCTACCTTGCCTCATTAGACACATCGGTCGTGGACAAGGCCAACAGCCTTATTCTAAAATCACTGTAATCGGGAGAAAGATTTGCATAATACCCGCACACCGTACGGACAGCAAAAAAGCCATTCGGAAAATGGCTATAGAAACTGAAAAGTTGTGCAATTTAAAACATCTCTTTTTAAGAGAAGTATTTTGGTTGGGCAAAGATACGCAAAAATCAAATAAGCGCTTCACGATTAACGAAATTTATTGTCCGTCAGAATGAAAAAACAGATGAGCCGTTAAGCGGGCATTTGCGATTTGTTTAGTAAAAATTACCGTTCAAAAAATAAACAGTAGAAAACCAGGTCTTTTCCTGAACGGTATTTTTCTTAAAAAGAGACAGACAGGAGACGGAATGATTTGACAGGAATCATGCAACCGAAAAAATGTTTTGCCAAACTTCAGAGAGCAACCATTGGAGTTTAAAAAACAAGTCGTTGAAATAGTGCGGGAAAATCCCGCCAAGGCGATAAACTGTTGAGTATTTGCCCGTTTCTCTCCGAAAGAGAAGTATTTGACGGTGCAAATATACGTATTTTATTGATTATAACGGCATAAACAGCTTGTTTTTTAAGTCTCAATCCGAGTTCTAAACCGGTTCTACTTCAATGAATGTTAAGCATTCCCAGTCGCTCGAACCGAACATAATCTGTTTTTCAGCCACTTATCATCAATGTTATACGCTACCACTTCTCTTTCGGAGAGAAGTATTGGTTTGGGAGTTGACGTGCCGGTTTTCCGGCCCGAATGAGATAACAAGAATAAGGAAAATATGAAAAAATTGATCTTCGGTGTTTTTCTTGCGGTTTGTTGGTGCACGGGCACTGTCAAAGCGCAGGATATCGCAGTAAAGACCAATCTATTGTATTGGTCAAGTACCACGCCCAACTTGAGTCTGGAATTTGGGCTGGGCAAACGCACGACCCTCGACCTCACGGGCGCCTACAACCCGTGGACGCTGAATAAGGACAAGAACAAGAAAATCAAACACTGGATGGTAATGCCGGAGTTCCGTTACTGGCTCTGCGAACGCTATAACGGCCATTTCTTCGGCCTGCACAGCGGTTACGCGTTCTACAACATCAGTGGCGTGAGAATCCCGTTCCAAAGCAAGTCCACGAAGGATCACCGTTATCAGGGCTGGGCTACGGGTCTCGGATTGTCGTATGGCTACTCATGGATTTTAGGCAAACGCTGGAACCTCGAAGCCACGATCGGTCTGGGTTACATCTACACGCAATACGATAAGTACGAGTGTGCCACTTGCGGCAAGTTCAAGGGCAACAAGGACAAGCATTATTTCGGCCCGACCAAGGCGGGCATCTCCCTGATATATATAATCAAATAACAAGAAAATGACTATGAGACGCATATACATCCTATTATTGCTGATATTGGCATGTTGTCCCATGATGTTGCATGCCGAGAACGAAACCAGTTACTTGCCTCTGATCGGGATTCGTCAGGGAGGGGTCGTCAAGCAGGGCCGCACGGTAGAGCTGACGATGTCCGTCGATTTGAGCAAGGCGAAAATCCGTACGCAGCACACCGTAGCACTGACACCCGTACTCATGTCGGCGGACAGTAGCCGCGAGGTGACCTTTCCCCCGATAGTCATCGATGGCAAGACCCGCCACAAGGTTTACTTGCGGGCGCAGCGGCTCGAAAGCGTGGAGCTTCCCCCTTTCCACAATGATTCCGCACAGGTAATCATACGCCACAGCAGCAAGGGGCAGCATTACGATTATGCGGCCACCGTGCCCTACGAGCTTTGGATGCTCGACGGGCGGATCAAAATCCGCGAAGAGGTACACGGCTGCGTGAACTGCGACAAGGGCAAGGCGGAGCAGTCCTTGTGGGCGGGCATACTTCCTGCCTATGTCCCCGATTACAAGCTCGACAGCATAGCCCCTGAACCTGAACCCGTGAAAGTGCGTGCCGAAACCCGCACCGCCCGGCTGCAGTTCCGGCAGGACAGTTATAATATATTGCCCGGATTCAAGAACAACCGTGCCGAACTGGACACCGTTTCCAACTCCATCGAGCTGGTAAAGAAAAATACCGACGTCAGGATTATCGGTATCTACATCACCGGTTACGCTTCTCCCGAAGGCAGCATGGCGCACAATATGGCCTTGTCCGAGAACCGCGCCAAGGCGCTGGCCGACTATATCCGCCGTTACGACGCTATCGCTCCCGAGATGCTCCACGTGGACTGGAAGGGTGAGGACTGGGAAGGTTTCGTCCGTGTGCTCGGCGACTTCCCGAACCTGCTGAAACGCGACGAGGTATATGAAATCATCGAACGTTACCCCGACGAACGGGATTTCTGCGAGCTGCAACTCCAGAAACTCGTGCCGCCGACCATTTACCACAGGCTGCTCACCGAGATATACCCCGCGTTGCGCCGCAACGAGTACCGCATCGAGTACAACGTGCGCAACTTTAACCTCGAAGAGGCTCGCCGCATGGTCGATGAGCGTCCCGACCTCCTGAGCCTGTCGGAAATGTACAAGGTGGCCGATTCCTACGGGAAAGGCACGCCCGGGTACGACAAGGTGATGGCCACCGCCTTACGCTATTTCCCCGCTTCGCCCTCCGCACTCAATGAGAATGCCGTGAACGCCATCTCCCGTGAGGAGTATGCCAAGGCGGTGGAGCTGCTCGAGAAATCGGAAGTCACCGCGCGGTCGGCAGAACTGCTCTCCACCCTCGGTGTGGCATACGCCGGGGCCGGACAATACGACAAGGCGGAGGATGTGTTCCGCCGTGCTTCGGAGGCAGGCTCCGCGACTGCCCGGCATAACCTCGAAGAGGTGCGGCAGGTCATCGACCAGTTGTAGACAAAATCCATAAGCGAGAAGTTATAAAAACCTTTTTACTAATTTTTAAATAACAAAAAGATGAAAGTCAAGAGTTTTTTATTGACAGCTTTAGCTGCTTCAATGACGTTTGTTGCATGTGACAACAAAGACGATGAAATGGGACAGTTGGACAACACCCCAAAGAGTGTAAGCATTGACCTGTCTAATGTGATTCCAGTAACCAGAGGCGCCGGTCAAGAGGTAGAAGACAACTCAAAGGTTTCTTTGACAGATTTACAGGTATTCTTTACAGACGGAACTACCCTGTATAAAGGAAAAACAATCGAAGGAACTGAGGCAACCCACTACTTCAGCAATAAAAGTAATTTTGACGACCGCGCAGATAAGGTATTCCATTTTTTACCTGCTGAGGTGAACAAGGTAATCGTTGTAGGTAACAACGGTAGTCAAATAAATGCATCTACTTATGTAGATTTGAAAAAAGACCTGATAATCGCCGAACAGCAAAATCCGACTGATCTAGACCTTTATAAAGAAGTCGAGTTGACTTCTGTGTCCGGTCAAGACGAGGCAGGACACCCGCTTTACAAAGCGAAGGTAGTGCTTGAACCGCGTGTATCCAGAATTGAAATCGGTAAATTTGAGTATACAGCTCCTACTCAAGGTCAGCGTAAGTACAAGAGTATTGAAGTTCAGCAGGTCATGTTGAACAACTATTTCGGGAAAGCAGACCGTCAGGGAGGAACAGCCAGTGACATACAGAACTCCGATATTAACCCCGGTTCTATATTCGGCCTTTTCGAGACAGCTGCTGATGCGTGGTATAACGATGAATTTACCTCAACAGAGAGTCCTGCAACCACCTTGCCTTTGGTTACATTGGATGAAAATACACAGTATAAGCATTCCTACGAGAAAGGCAATGTCCGTCCTGCATACCACTTCTTTCCTAAAGATAATAATATTGGAAATACTAACCATCCTCAAGTTCTTGTAAAATTGATTGGTACAACAAATGAAGGAACTAAGGTTCCTCTTTACTTGGCTACCAGTACATTCACTCCTGCTGTTACAGCAGATTTCGCCAAGATTTACGTCATGAACTTTGCATTTAGCGATGAGGATTTGGATAATCCTCAAAAATGTGTGGAGGTAACTGTTGACGTCATGAGCTGGGATGTAGTTCCTGTCACACCTGAATTTTAATTGATAACCCGATAGGCAGGGCGAAAGTTCCGCCCTGTCTATCCTTTAACACTTCAATCACATATATATGAAATTGACGAATATTGTTTTCTGCCTGACGTTGCTCGCCGGAGCCGCCACATCCTGCATCCGTGAGGATCTGGACGACTGTCTGAGCACGAACACGCTGTTGCTCAGCTACAAGGGCGACGGCACCACGGAGATATTCCCCGACAAGATCTGCCGGGTGGAGATGTTCGTATTCGATGCAGAAAATCGATGCGTCAATTCGAGTATCTTACCAGAGGAACAGGTCAAGGACCGCACGGCTACGCTTCCCCCGCTCGCTGCCGGAGACTACCGGATTGTCTGCCTGGGGAACACCCACCACACGAAGGTCGATGGCATCGCCACGGGCGATTTCGGCCGGATGCTCTTTGCCGCCGGGGATTATTTCGACGAGAAACAGGTTGCCGGCAACGATTCACTTTACTATGCTACGACCTCTTATACCGTACTGCCTTACAGCGGTGATGAAGAGGCAAACCAGACCAAAACCATAGAGTTCGCCAGCTCTCACTACGATCTGTCGGTGGAAGTGGCCGGAGTTCCCGCCCCGGGAACCCGCGCAGGCTCGCTGCCTGTGCTTGAGATATGCGGAGTCTCGCCCTGTACCGATTTTGAGAATCGGGCCTGTGGGGAGGCAACCGACTATTTGCTTGAAACCGAATACGAAGCCGGAAAAGCGTTGCTCACGGCCCGTACCAACATAATGCGTCACAAGAACCACGAGAACGTGAACATCCGCCTGAGCGCCGCCCCGAACGGGGAACCGCTGGCCGAAGTCAACCTCGCCAGGTTCCTTGCCGACAATCCTATTATAGACTGTTCCAAACATGAAGTGCTCATCCCGATACGCATCGAGTTCAAGTCGGGAGAAATCACGGTAAGCGTACCCGAATGGTACATCGAACAAGTGAAACCTGAGTTTTAGACCGAACCGAAAAGAATATGCTGAATACAAGAAAAATATTATACTGGGCAGTTACAGCAGTGTGCTGTGGCCTGTTGCCGTGCGGGTGCGTCAAGGAAGATGCCGCATCGCTCGGGGAACGGCACGATGTGGCAGTGCGGCTCAACGTAGGGACATGCGCTGTCGGCGAAACCGACGGCACACCGACCGGCGAAGAATCGGCCATTCACTCGCTTCGTGTCTATGCCTTTGTAAAAGGACAACTGGCGGGCCACGAGTTCCGGAGCGGAGACATGGAGACTCCGGCTACATTCTGGATGGATCTGACGATGACTTCCCTGACTACCGAAACGGTAGACTTCTACATCATCGCGAACGAGAAGGCCATGAGTACCCCAGGTGCCGAGAAAACCTTTACGGAAAATACTACGGAAGCGGAACTAAATGATTTCACGTTTACCACGCTGACACGAGATGTCCAAGCCTACGGACTTCCAATGTTCGGCAAGGAATCCAAAACAATCGACTTCTCGAAACTTTCTAACCGTCAGCCGATCGACCCCGGCCATTCGGGGCATACACCGCTGGAAGATGTCTTGACGTTCCAACTGAAGCGTCCCATAGGCAAGTTGGGCGTGTTCGCGGCCAAAGAAGCAGGTGAGGCAGGAGAGCTGTGTGTAACGGACCTGACCTTGCTGGAAGCCGGAACGCGTGCGTATAATTACCTGATGCCACAGACCGACGAAACGCTGAAACTGGCAGGCGCCACTGGTACCGGCGAGTTTTCACTCGTCCCCTCTTCAGCACCGGTAACGAAGACGCTGGCCACGAATATCACGCCCGAAGAGAGGCAGAACCCCGAAAACTACACGCCTGTACTGGGGGCTCCTTTTTATCCTTTCGAGAACCCTTGGGGCAGCGATTCGTGGAACACACCGGGTGATGAGCATGGAAACATCCTCAAAATCGGCTACACGTTCGACAGCGAGCCGCGCGAAGGTCTGGTCTATATGCCACGCATTGAAAGGAACAAGTATTATGCGGTATGCTGCCTGATGCACAACAGCGGCAAGATAACTGTCGCATACGATGTGGCCGACTGGGAGGACGGTGGAGATTATCAGTTGGAGTTCGATTACCCTTCCTATGAACTGCTGCAACCTTTCGGTGGAGGGACCGCCCCCTACGCGCAGCCGACGGTTTACTACAATGGCGGCGCATCATCGACAGCGGGAACCTACTCTTTTAGGTTCACCATCACAGGTCCTGTGAGACAGGAATGGCAGCCCACGCTGTTTGATGCCACAGCCGCAGACTATGAACTGACGGTATATCAAAACGTGGATGGTGTCAACACACTCGTGACACCGCCTTATGTGGCTTCCGATACAGCGTACGAAATCCGGGTAAGGGCACTGAAAGGCGAGAACGTGGACAAGCAGTTCTCGTTGGGCATCGCCTATACCCCGAAGTGGGATCCTTCGGGAAGCTCGCTCCTGCTGATCAACATGCAGAGCGGAGCCACGAACTGGACAGGAAGCGAGAGCACCGAGAAGATTGTAATCAAACAGGTTGACATACCTACAAACTAACAAGCGATGAGACGGATTATATACAATATGATGATTTGTTGTGCGGCGGCATGGCTTCTTGCCGCTTGCAGCAAAGATGACGATCTCCCCGGCGGGCAGACAGGAGGTAACGGCAACAGCATTATCCTCGACATCTCGTCGGGAGCGTTGCCGGTGAGTCGTGCTACCGTACCGGCCGAAGGGGCGGAGGTCGCAGTGAGCCATATCGACGTGCTGATTTTCAACGATACCGACGAGAAAACGAAGGTGTGGAGCGACCGGGTGAACGCGTCAGCCAATGAAACGGGACGGATTACACTGCCCGTAAAACGGTCGTCTTTTACGGAAAATGAGAGGTATTGGGTGTATCTGATCGCCAACAGCACCCACCCGGAAAAGGATTTTGAAAACCTCGCGAACCTGAACGCCTTGAAGGCGATGACGCAGGAGGACGAGAACATTCACCTGACAGGGAAAGACATTGAAGGTGTCCCGGGAACATTCCTCATGGACGGCATAGCCTATCCCGAAGGGAACGATGAACCGGCGGTTGCTGCTCCGGTCGTCCTCTACGACGGCTCGCAAGGGAATGACACGCGGCTGGCGGTCACGCTGCGCAGGGCAGCGGCAAAAGTCGTGGTGACCATCAACAAAGGCCAAGACGTGACTTTTGATTCCAAAGGCATAGGTTACTACCTGCGCAATATGCCCTATACCACATCGGTAGTGGCGGGTGCGGACGGTGCGGCAAAGCTGAGGAATACCGCCCAGACCTCCGGCGGCTATCTTGAGTGGACGGCGAACAAAATTACCGTAACGGCTTACATGTATGCCCATGCCTGGGACAATGGAAGTTCCATGGAGCAGGAAGTGCGCCTGGTGATGAACATTCCCCTGACTTACCAGAAGGATACCGACCCGCAACTGCGTCCCGATAACTACTACCAGATTCCTGTCTGTAACGGCAAGGCCCTGAACCGCAACACCTGCTACAGGGTAACGGCAACGGTCAATGCCCCCGGAGCGGAAAATCCCTCCACACCGGTGCAGTTGACGGATTTGAAATATACCGTGGAGAATTGGATAGACGAGACGGTAAATGTCGGAGGCGGGGACCGCCCGACTTTCCTTGTGCTCAACCGGTACGACCTGGAAATGCACAACAAGGAGGACGACCGCACCAGCCTGATCTTCACCTCCTCGTCGGAAGTGACGGCACAGATTACCCGGGTTTACTATATAGACAAGTTCGGAAGGGAACAGAACTTGGAGAAAAGATACCCCGATAATCCAAACGATAACGAATGGGGAGTGAGTACCGGATACAGATGGCGCAGCCATGGCAACATCCTCATTACTCCCGACAAGGGGCTCAACGGCAAGCTGGATGTACACAGCGACCTCCCCAGGAACAATACGATACGTTATATCGAAGTCCGGGTAACAAATGAGGACGGCAACGAACGTACCGTAACCATTGAGCAGTATCCGTTGGAATATATCACGAATATCCAGGGGTGGTACTCGTACCGCGATGATTTCAAGAATTCAGATCCTAACCCGACTACCTATGAATATGTAGGTGATAAAATTACCGGAATCGCCCTTGCCACCAGAAATATCTCCAGTTGGAACGGAGAATATAGATACCTAACGGGGACAGATGGTTTATTTGGAGGTCCTCCGGACGGATTCTTCGTTTCAAAAGTAGCAAAATTGAGGAATGATGGAAGCGGACAGTCTGATTTATATGAATACTATTACACATCAAACTCAAACAGACTTCGGGAATCCCGCTATAGCGAAATTAACGGCAGAATGTACACCATTGTATTGACAGGGACATCCAGTGAATATACTCTTGGCCGTCCACGTATGGTTCAGGATACATACCATCCGGAACTTATGGTTACGGATCCGGGACAGGACAATGCCCAATTGGTCTCGCCGTCATTCATGATAGGTTCCTGTGTAGGCGAATTCCAAGTTGGAGGAGGAAACCTGAAGCTGGACGGGAGTGACAACAGTGTCCGCGTTGCACGCGAGCACTGCGCGCATTATGTAGAAACGTATAAAGACCCGAAAACCGATAGGACGGTTACCTTGGATGACTGGCGCCTGCCCACAGAAGCCGAACTTAAAATCATTTTTAAATTCCAGGGCTCGAAAGACCAGGATGCAGACGCCATAGACTACCGCTTGAACGGACAGTACTATTACAGCGCAAGCGGAAGATTTTATAATGAGAAATACACCGTTAGCGGTACCGGAGTGGCCTGTGTACGCGATGCCTACGGTAAAAAGGAATAAACGTAGAAACCTGTCAAAAAGAAACGAAATATGATAAAGGAAATAATAGACAAGCTTGTCGCCCTGCTTGCGGTATCGGCCCTGCTCGCTTCGTGCAGCGAAAGCGAGTTGTGGCAGAATCCGCAGACCGAGGCACGCGACGGCTACATCATGCTGAATTTCAAGACGGAAATTCCTGCGATGCAGGAAGTCGTCACCCGTGCGGTAGACCCTGACGGTGGCGGAGTGCAAGATATGACACTTTTCTGCTTTGACAGTTACGGGCTTTTCATCTCTACCGTCAAGGCCGGTGTCACGGTGCAGAAGCCCGGCCCGGGGGAGATGGAGGGCACATTCAAGGCTGAGGTGCCCGAAAATACCCGGACCATCCATTTCCTGGCCAACCAGAATATGGATGAATTCAAGGAGGACAGTTTCCGCAACAAGTCGGAGTCCGAGGTCATGGCAGTGTTGGAGGGCTCGTCCGGACGCATGATCTATTGGGGCCGTTTCGCCTGCGATGCAGGAAACGACAGCAATATAGCCGAACAGATGGCCACCTCGGGCAATTCCGTCAAACTGATCCGCAACCACGCGAGAATCTCCGTCGACAACCCGGACAATAACGGGCATATCGTGATTACGGGCTTTGCGGTCTGCAACACCAACGCTTTCGGAACGGTGGCCCCGCACCACCCGAAGAAAGGCTTTGATTTCACGTGGCCTTCCAGCGACGACCCCTTCGTCACGCTTCCCGTGAACGATGCCAAGATGAGCGATATTACGGACGTGACATCCAGCATGAACCAGTATGTCTTCGAGTGCGAGAACAGTGCCGATGCCCCTGTCAGCGTAATTCTTCGGGGACATCTTCCGGATCAGGACGAAGAGAAATACTACCGTGTCCTGCTGGTTGACGACAAGGGCGAGCAGCTCCTCGTGCGCCGGAACCACCATTACAAGCTTCACATCGAGGGCGCGCTATCTTTCGGTCAGGCCTCCTTTGCCGAGGCGTTGGAAGCGGCAGCCACGAACAACGTATGGATTTCCATTTCCGATGAAGTGAACGAGGTGGAAGATACGGACTATATCCTGACAGTAGAGAAGACTTTTGTCGTACTGGACGAGAGCTTTACGGAAAACGGAGGCAGATACACGCTCAATTATACCATTAAAGGAAAAAATGACAAAGCCATCACCGAAGCCGATGCCGCAACGGTCTCCTGGATAGACAACGGGGTGGCGACGCAGACATTCGAGACGAAATTCGAGGTCGTGAACGGTGTCGGACAGGGACATATCCAGATACACCTGCTTCGTTTGGAAAATAACGAGAAACTGGAAGGTACGCTGCTTGTCAAGAAGGGACGGCTGCAACGCAAAATCAAGGTCATCACGATCAGGAAGCAGTCTTTCGTGCCTGCATGGGTCGGGACGGAAATATACGGTAATTTAGGGAACGGTGCCAACAAGAACAACCGTGCCCATGTTACGGCCATGTTCACCATACCCGAAAGCTGTCCCAAGGAGCTGTTCCCGATGAATGTGTACCTTTCCGTTGGCGATCTGGATATCCGCAACGCTTCGGGCATGGAACTGCCCGTGGTGCGCGAGGCGGACAATGACTGGTACAGCAGCGGTGAAATCTCTTCCGTCTATCAAGGCAAAGAGCCGGATTACAAATTTGTCTACACGGCCGATGGTCCCGGCGTCCAGCGTGTCTATTTCGAGAACATATTGAATCAGGAAAACGGCTACGAGGGCACGCTCTATATCGAAGCCGAATATTTCGAAACGATGCGGCGCAAGTTCAAATACTCCACCAATCTCGTATCCATCACGGTGCAGGGACTGAACAAATACGATGCCGTAGGCTCGGGCGTACAAGATGAAGTGATATACTATCGTCTGGTTCCACAGAAAAAAGGAGCCAACGTGCAGTTTGACATGCTGCTGGCAGAGAGGTCCGACAATGATCAAGGGACAGGGAACGACAATCCTGCCAATGCGCAAGGCAAAGACGAATTCCTGCTCTACTCGCAATACCTGGATTATTACGAGGACGGTGAGGAACCCGATGCCGGAGTGACTGCATTCGATTGCAAATTCTATCCCGATGAATCGAACAATTGGTGGCAGACCAACAATCCCCAAGGTGGCCGTATGCTGATGTTCAAACCGAGAACTGAAGTTTTGAGCAGCCCGTCGCAAGGTACCGGAAGATATTCCATCTACATGAAGACCAACCGTGCCCGGAGCGCCGAGGTGATCCACATCGCCTCCAACGACAACCGGCTCGGACCGGTATTGCCGGAAGATGCAAACGAGGATAATCCCGGTATATATGGCGGCCGATCATACCGCAGTACGACTTTCGAGCTGGCCAACTACACCCCGTTCCGGTTCGGAGCCCGCGTGAAGTACGGCAACAACGACTGGCAGGGAGAGGCCGACGAGCCTGACCGCACGGTAGCATCCGGTGCCATACCGGCAGACATACCGGAAAAAGTCACCCCGTTGGAATGGACATATCAACCCGACCAGCGGGTGGATATCGGCATCGATGTGACGAGCTTTGCCGGTTTTGACAACAAGTCGGTGGATCCTTTCGGCCAAGCGTTCGAAATCTATATCGACGCGCCTATGCTGAAAATCGATGCCGGCCGTCTTGCGGAAAACAGACTGGACGGAACCAAACTGAAAGCGCATCCCACGATTCCCGGGCGTTTTGTCTATACCGTGGATGCCAAGCGGGAGACGGAACGGCGATATGGTACGGATGATATTGCTAACACGGACAATATTGCCTCCAGTCAGCGTGGGGAACGCAAGACCCTGCCGTTCCTTGTGAATAGCGTCGTAAGTGCCGGGGACATCGTGATTTCGTCCGATGAAAGCCGGGTAGTGTATTATTCCAAGACTTTCCGTGTGTCGAACCAATCGATTGCCGGGACGCTTCAATATAAAAATACCGCCGGCGTGGTGCAAAACATACCGAAGGATGCTTTCGTATCCTTCGAGCGTACCCGCAACGGAAGCCGTATCGGGTCGGTAAGCGTAACAGCCGACGGCCAGTACGAACTTCGGCTTCGCAAGGAATATGAGTTTAACTGGTACACGGACGAGGTGGAACTGCATTACACAGGTGACGGAGGCATGGTTTATCATGCGACATACCCGAGCCTGTCCAGCCTGTTTGCCAGTCCGCACATCGTACTTGAACCGTCTGCCGGCGAATGAGATTTTCCGAACCGGTATATGCAACGGCACCGGACGTTTCCACATCCGGCGCCTTTTTAACAACATAAGATATGAAGATGCTGAATCATACTTTTTTCGCCTGTCTTTTGGGCATGAGTCTCGTTTCCTGTTCACATGCCCAACAGCAGAAAACCAAGGAATTCCGTCTGCCCGACGTGCCTGTCACGCTGACGGCGCCTGAAGACAGGGCGGCGTACTTGTCCCTGCATTACTGGGACCACTTCGATTTTGCCGATACGTCGCTCATCTCCCGTCCTGAAATCACCGAGCAGGCCTTTGTCGATTTCCTCGGCATCCTGCCCTATACCGACCGGGCACAGGCTGCCATCGATACTCTTTTCCGCCGCGCCGCAACCGGACAGGAGATGCTGTATCACTTCATCGGGCTGAGTGACAAGTACCTCTACGAGCCCAATTCGCCCATGCATGACGAGGAACTGCATATCCTCGTATTGCGGGCACTGCTGGACAACCCCTGCCTGTCCGATACGGACAAGATACGTCCCCGCTACCTGTTGGAAATAGCCATGAAGAACCGTCCGGGAGACGTGGCGGCGGATTTCACCGTCACTTGCCGGGACGGCAGGCGCAGGCAGCTCTCCGGCATAAAGGCCGACTACGTGCTGGTTTACTTCAACGACCCCGATTGCGAGGACTGCCGCCGGGTGAAGGAATTGCTCACCCTGTCCCCGGTTGTGAACGACCTGTTGGAGTCCGGCCGTCTGAAACTCCTCTCCGTGTGTGTGGAGGGCAAGACCCCCGCGTGGGAAAAGGCGGAATTTCCCGCCGGTTGGATAGATGGTTATGATGCCGATCAGCGGCTTACCCGCGAACAGGTGTACGACCTCAAGGCGATGCCCACCCTTTACCTGCTCGATGCGGAAAAACGGGTGATACTCAAGGACGCTTCGTTCGAGCAGGTGGAAGAACGGTTGTCCTGAAAGATGCCTCATGAAAGCCTATGAAGACATCCGGAAAAGACAGTAAGGAGAGCAACCGTTTCAGGGGCATCAGGCCGGAGACGGAGGAGAAATACCGCCGAGCGATCGAGATGTACGCTTCCACGGAGCTTTCCGGCTGTGAGATATGCCGTATCTGCGAAGTGACAGAATCGGGTTTCCGGTGTTACCTGACCAAGTACCACCGTGAACTCGTGCTGGCCCGTTACGCTATACTGTGCAGCAAAGAAGAGGCCGGGCAGATTAAGTTGGGACAGCTCCGGGGACAGTTGCCCGCTACCCGTGTCAAATACAAGGATACCATCGAGGCGTGCGGGAGCATGGAGCATATCGGATTGCACGTAAATTCGGGTTGGAAGGCACGAATCTGGGCAGGCAGCCGTGTACGCACTACCCCGAGATAATCGAATGGCGCGAGAAGGTGCGCGATTGGCTGGGTATCGGTGACGGGCTGCCGCGCGGCACGCGCCGCTCCTGCAAGGAATAGTATGCTGAGGCCGTCAGGCTCTTGCAGGGTAACTCGTATGTCACGGTGCCGGAGGTTGCCGACTCCTGCGGGCTTTCCTATACCGGACTGGAACAGCACCTGTTGTTCTACCATAAGGATCTGGTGAAGCGGCGCATCAGGATACGCAAGAAGGCTCTCCGACGGCAGCGGAAAGGGGAAATCACCGGTCGGGGTACCGTGCACGCCCCCTCTCCGGAGTTGGTGGAGAAGTATGCCGAAGCGGTGCATCTGTATGCCACGACACCCATGTCGGCCGCACGGATAGCCGGGAAGACGGGAGTGTCGAAGAAGGGATTCTACGAGCACCTGCAAAGGTGGCATCTGGACCTGGTATGCAGGCGGAAGAATATCCCCTACGAGGAAGGGCGGCTAGTGGACTGGTCTAAAGTCCGGAAATACAACCCCGCGACAAAGGCCAAATATGCCGAAGCCATCCGCCGGCTGAAAGAAAGCGGGCTGCCGACGGCACAGGTCGCCGCCGAGTTCGGGCTGCAACCCGAAGCGTTCCGCAGCTACCTGAAGGAACACGAGCCGGAACTGTATGCCCGGAAGGGAATGGTCAGGACGGATACGGGCGGCGCGGTGTCCCGCCGCAGCATGGAGAAATACAGCGAGGCCATGCACCTGTACGGCACGACAACCGAAAGCGTGAAGTCGTTGGCCAGGCGGTTCGGGTTCAACGACTGCTCGTTCGGGCAGTTCATCAGAAGGAATTTCCCCGAACTGGTCGAAAAGCACAACGAAATCGTCCAGAAAAAAGGAAAACAAAATAAATAACCGGCTTTCGTATGCCGCTCCGTTGCGGAAGATAAGCTGTCATAGACAGTCTGACAAAATTCAATTAGGATACCTACTATCAAAATGATTTGCAGGATTATCCGATTCTGTCATTTTTCAATACACTCTCTCTAATAATCATCAAGGTTAGATGGACATTCATCGCATTTTTTTTCTGTCTTTTAATCCTAAGTGTTGCATAATATCGGATAACGATTTAGGTTCAACGCAGCTGACAATCTTATTCAATCGACTATCAACTTTTGGGGAACCCCCAAGCATCATGGACATTTTTTAATATCCGGTTGCGATAAATACAGATAAATACTACATCTTCTCTCAAAATACTGTTATTGGGGACCCAGCATTATACCTTGATTTATAAAAACAAGGAATCTATATACCAATTTACTGTCAACCAACTTTCTTCCAACTTCGCCATACTTTCTCTATAAACAGATAGAGTTAAGTTACTTACTATCTGTTGGGGAAAACAAAAATTTTTTCTCTGTTTATAGAGGAAATAAGCAATTAAATGCGGGTAAAAGAAAACTTGCTCCTTATCTACAGAACGTAGCCCATTTGAAACCCGTTTAGACTTACTTAGCATGAAGTGACAAAAATTTGGCATGAAAACAAGTATCCTCGTCATGCGCTGTAAAGTGGTACATAATATATAGTATGAAAACGTCTAATTATTGGGAAGTGTATGACCGATAAGTTCAGACTAACAATAATGAAGCAAAAAAGGTTTTGTTACAAATAAGTCTGAGTGTAAGTTATAGAGAGATTGTTCGACAAAAATTCCGTTCTCTCCATAAGAGAAGTATTTGGGATACAAAATTATACAATTCACTGAAAATAACAATATAAAAATGATATAATTTTCAACCGAGTGCCTCATTTCAAACAGATGTTATAGGTTTTACTCAACAGTTGTTAAGTGAATCGTCTTCCAAGCAAATAAAACAAATATTGTTTACTAGCTGATTACAACCAATTTTATATTCAAATACTTCTCTTATGGAGAGAAGTAGCAGAAGATGGAGCCGGAAACGGCTTCAGAGATTTTGTGCATGTGTGAGATAACGGAATCTTTTATGGTGTAAACATGAACAGATATACTGACATGGGAAGTTATTCTCCAGCTTTTGAAAAGAATGTTTGTAACTGCTTGATATGTAGTATAATTTACAATCTTGCAGGATTAGAAGAATTGTCCTAAATCCAAAATATGGCTACTTCGGAAGGTGAAAAACAGACATGCTGGTACGTGATGCGCGACCTTAAACGGGCCAATGCCAAGTTGCCCGCATACAAGCAACTGTTGAACGAGCATTTCGAGGTGTTCACTCCCATGAAAGAGCAGTTGAGTGTTCATGGCGGCAAACGGACTCGGGAAGAAGTTCCCTTTATCCAGGATTTGCTTTTTGTTCATGATACCCAGGAAGCTATTGATCCGTTTGTGGAAAAGTATCCCACGATACAGTATCGTTTCCAGAAGGGAGGTGGTTACAAAAATCCGATGACTGTCGCTGATGCGGACATGGAGCGGTTCATACATGCTGTAAGTGTGTCGAAAAATCCGAAATATTATCTTCCTGGCGAATTGACACCCTCTATGTGCGGACGGCACATCCGTATTGTAGGCGGTCCTTTGGACGGTTATGAAGGAAAATTGCTGACTGTACGCGGGTCGAAAACGAAACGTCTGTTAGTGGAGCTGCCCGAGTTCTTTTCCGTAGGGGTGGAAGTCAATCCCGAATATATCAGGCTATTATAAAATAATGATATGTAAGCCCGACTCTATTTTGGATGATATATGGTCCAAAGTTAAAGCGGTGTGCATTGATTATGACCTGCCGGACGAGCTGCGGATATTAAAGGTTATGCTCCGGAACAAGATGAGTACTGGTTTCTGTTATCTGTTTTGACAAATGCATCTGTACAGAACAGCCCGGCGCATGTTACAATGAGGATAAAACCTGCATTTCTGGCTTTGTAAAATTGAATATACGCTAATTCCCGACAACGGATGAAACATTTTTGAAAGTAATGAATGGTTACAATTCCGGAACTGAGCCTTGCTGGATGCCATTGATGGAACTCATCGAAACATGCCTGTTCGACATCATTCACACAGAAGATACAACCGGACGATTCATTCGTCTGTATGGAGCAGGTGACTATTGGCACGCATTCGAAGAATCCGCCTACCAATTGAGTCAGCTGTTCGTGACACACGATGTAACTGTACTCAGGCATAAAGTTTACCCATTTCCCGTTTTAATGGTCAGCATCTCGGATGACGAACTCCAGGCTTACGGCAAAAATCACATCTTCAGAAAGAAAGTATCAGGGTACAGGGAACTTGTTGGGATAGGAATCTCGATGAAGCGGTACAAGGAATGGCACAAAAAAGAGGTGATGAAATTCTCTTCTCTTCCATGACTTTGCACAAGTAAAGAACAAATTCTGACATAATATGATTTTTTGGATAGTTAATTGCAGTATTGCATTCCTGATCTGTGTGTTCTGTGCGGGTATCATCATTCCCCAGATTTTGTTGATCGCTTTCCGCAAGCGGTTATTCGACCTTCCCGACGAACGGAAGATTCATCATTGTGCCGTGCCCCGGTTGGGCGGCATCGCATTCAAGCCGGTAGTGTTTTTCACCGTAGCCTTGTTGCTGGGGATCAATATGGTTATGGGGCATTCGGAGATGTTGTCCGAAATCGAGAACGATGTTCGGCCCTTGGCTTTCGCCTTCTGCTCCATCATGGTTCTGTATCTGGTTGGCATGGCCGATGACTTGATCGGCATCCGTTATCGAGCCAAGTTCGTTATCCAGATTCTGTGCGGCATGATGCTTATCGCCGGTGGTATATATATCGATAACCTGTACGGCATTCTAGGCATTCATTCGGTTCCATTATGGCTGGGGTATCCTCTGACCATTCTGTTCGTGGTCTTCATCATCAATGCCATCAACCTGATCGATGGCATTGACGGACTGGCTTCCGGGCTATGCAGTATTGCCTGTTTGCTTTATGGGTTGACTTTTCTTATGTTTCACCAGTATATATATGCCATGCTGGCGTTCGCCACATTAGGGGTGTTAGTGCCGTTCTTTTATTACAATGTTTTCGGGAATGCCGAGCACGGAAAAAAGATTTTCATGGGTGACACAGGCAGCCTGACCGTTGGCATGATGCTCTGTCTTCTCAGTCTCAAGTTGACTATGTGTGGGACAGATGATAATACGGTACATATAAATCCGATGGTGCTGGCATTCTCCCCGCTGCTGATTCCTTGCTGTGATGTGGTCCGGGTTTATCTGCATCGGGTACGCAACGGAAAGAACCCGTTCTTGCCGGATAAGAACCATATCCACCATAAACTACTTGCTGTCGGAATGCAGCAGCGAAGTGTCATGATTATCGTCATATCCGTATCGACCGTATTCATACTGTTTAATATTCTTCTCTCCCTTTATCTGAATGTAAACTGGATCGTACTAGTCGATATCCTGATATGGACTTTCACCAATATCCGACTGACGAAACGTATCGGACAGCTTCAGTCGAGACAGGCAACCAACAAATAAAAATCAATGAAATATGAAAATCAGATACATTTTACTCTTATTGACCGTGGCTTCCCTGCTAGGATCATGTGCCGCGCCGAAAGTCGCTTATTTTACGGACCTGAAACCGGGTATGGCAGAGCAGGTTCTTAATCCATTGGAAATCAGGGTACGTCCCGAAGACAAGATTTCCATATTGGTCAACAGCAAAGACCCTTTGTTGATGGACCTTTTCAACCTTCCGATTATATCCCGACAAATCGGTATAAGATCAGAAGCATCCAACAATCAAGGAATGTCAGGATACACGATAAACAAGGATGGAAATATCGATTTTCCCGTGCTGGGGCATATCCATGTGGCGGGAATGACACGCGAGGAGATTGCCTTGTGCATAAAAGAAGAGTTGATCTCGAAAAACCTCGTAAAAGATCCGGTAGTAACAGTGGAATTCATGAACCTGACCGTTTCCGTGTTGGGTGAGGTCGCCAACCCCGGACGTTTCAATATCGACAAGGACAGGCTGACGCTCCTGGACGCTTTAAGCATGGCCGGGGACCTTACCGTCTACGGGAAACGGGAGAACGTGCTGGTACAGCGGGAGGAAAACGGCAAAAAGACCCTGTACCGGGTCAATCTGAATTCGGGATATGACCTTTATGCTTCTCCCGTGTACTACCTGCAACAGAACGATATTGTTTATGTCGAACCTAACTCGGTCAGGGCAAGACAATCGACAGTCAATGGGAACAACGTGCGGTCTACCTCTTTTTGGTTATCGTTGGCCTCGCTGCTGACCACCATTACCGTGTTGATCGTGAAATAAATATAGAATCTGATATGGCCGTAAATCAAAAGAATACAAAACCGGGACAGCCGGATGATTTCCTGCGGATACAGGATCTGTTGTACCTGTGCCTCGCGAGGTGGAAGTGGTTCGTCCTGTCTTTGGCGATAACGACAGGTGTTGCTGCTGTCTATCTGCTGTGTACCCCTGCCGTATATACACGCACTGCTTCGGTGTTGATCAAGGAGGATTCCAAAGGCAAGTCGGTTTCCCCGGATCTGGAATCCTTTTCGGAGTTTGGGTTGTTCCAGTCCAGCACCAATGTAAATAACGAACTCATCACCTTTCAGTCGCCGGCTTTAATGACCGAGGTAGTTAAACGATTTCGTTTGGATATGAATTACTTCGTTCCGGGGAAATTCCACCGTCAGGTGGCCTATGGACTGACATTACCAGTGGATGTAACGATAAGTGACTTTCCTGAAAACGAATCGGCTGGGTTTACATTGGAAGTACAGCCAGACAGCACATTACTCTTATCCGACTTTACACGTAACGGGACGGAGCTCGACGGAAAGGATATAAAGGGCCGCTTGCTCGACTCCATCACTACGCCATTAGGGAAAATCATTATCCATGCAACCCCCAATTATGTGAAAGGCGAGACATACACATTGTATGTAGGTAAATCCAGTTTGTATGATGCTGTAAACTCCTGCTCGTCCAATCTGTCCGTTTCATTGAATAATGAGAAAGCGTCAGTTATCGACCTGTCATTCAGGGATAATTCTGTACAACGGGCGGAGGATGTATTGAGCATGTTGATTTCCGTTTATAATGAGAACTGGGTGAAGGACAAGAACCAGATCGCTATCAGCACCTCGATGTTCATCAACGAGCGTTTGGGCGTAATCGAACAGGAACTGGGCAACGTGGACGAGGACATTTCATCCTACAAGTCCGAACATCTGTTACCCGACGTGCAGGCGGCTTCGAGCATGTATATGGCGCAGAGCAGCCAGACGAATGCGCAGATTCTGGCTTTGAACAACCAGCTCTACATGACCCGCTACATCCGGAACTATTTGTCCAATGACGCCAACCGTACCCAACTGCTTCCGGCCAATTCCGGCATTGAAAGCGCCAATATTGAATCGCAGATTGCCGAATACAACAAACAACTGTTGCAGCGCAACAGCCTGGTTGCGAACAGTAGTACGGAAAATCCGCTGGTCGTTGATATGGATCAGGCCCTGGCATCCATGCGTGGGGCGATAATCAGGTCTATCGACAATCAGATAGTAACCTTGAATTCGCAGATAAAAAGTTTGCGGCAGACGGAGCAACAGACAACATCACGTATAGCAGCTAACCCTACACAAGCCAAATACCTGCTCTCGGTGGAACGCCAGCAGAAGGTAAAGGAGGCTCTTTATTTGTTCTTACTGCAAAAGCGTGAGGAGAACGAACTCTCACAGGCATTTACGGCCTACAATACCCGTATTGTTGCCCCGCCCCACGGTAGCATGTTGCCGATGTCACCCGTGCGCAAAAACATCTTAATGGTCGCGTGTGCTTTGGGACTGCTTATTCCGGTAGTCATTATCTTTATATGTGAGAACATGAATACCCGTGTACGGGGAAGAAAAGATCTGGAAAGCGTAACCGTACCGTTCATCGGTGAAATTCCGCTGTTCACAAGAAAGAAGAAAGGAATATTCAGAAAGAAACCACAGGAAGTCAGGGCCATTGTTGTCAAGGAGGGCAGCCGTGACATCATCAACGAGGCATTCCGTGTATTGCGTACCAACTTGGAGTTCATGACTGGCAAGGATAAGGCATCGAATGTCATCATCGTGACCTCGTTCAATCCGGGCAGCGGCAAGTCGTTCCTGACCATGAATATCGCCGTGAGCTTTGCCATTAAAGGGAAGAAAGTGTTGGTAATCGACGGTGACCTGCGTCACGGCTCTGCGTCATCCTATATCGACTCTCCTACCAAGGGGTTGAGCGACTATCTTGGCGGCAGGATTGACAATCTCAATGAAATAATTGTCACCAATCCGAAACAGAAATATCTGGACATCCTTCCTGTCGGCACCATACCTCCCAACCCCACCGAACTGTTGTTCGACGACCGGCTGAAACAGGTAATAGATACCGTAAGGGAACAATACGAATATGTGCTGATTGACTGTCCGCCCATCGAACTGGTGGCCGACACGCAGATAATCGAGAAGCTGGCTGACCGTACTATTTTCGTGGTTCGTGCAGGATTGCTTGAACTGAGTATGCTTGCTGAACTGGAGAAAATCTACGGGGAGAAAAAATACAAGAACATGTCCCTGATCCTGAATGGAACCGAGGGAAGCGGTGGTCGCTACGGATACCGTTATGGCTATCGGTATGGTTATCACTATGGTTACGGTTCGGAATATCACTATGGTTCCGATGAAAAATATATAGAGTAAATCGTTGATTATCAAGCAATTAAATACGGAGTAAGAATGTAAATTTGATTTCCCTATTGTTTCACTAAAAATCACAACTATGGCACAGAACGATTTTACAGAAGACAAAGCGACCTTATTCGGTGCGGGTATGGTTACTGTAGGTGTATTTGGTAAAACAGCATTGATTACCAAAGGAGTCGGAGTGGTTGCCGCAACAAAAGCCGGAGTATTGGCTGGTGGATTTATCTGTCCTCCTGCGGCTATCTGTATCGGTTTAGCTTGTGTTGGGGCCGGGTTGATAAATCATTTCGGCAAGCGAAACTGGTGGTGAAGTTTATCACCGGGACAATCAATTCATTCCCGGATTCCGCATATATGTCATGTGGAATCGGGAATGATTAAAAAGTTTTATGTCATTATATGTGGTTTTTTAAAAAAAGGGAAAAACAAAATATAATAAAGCTAATCGGTTTTACAGACTATCATTCGCATATTCTTCCGGGCGTGGATGACGGTGTACAAACGATGGACGAATCTTTGGAAATTCTACGTTTGTATGAGGAGCAAGGGATCAAATCCGTATGGCTCACACCGCACATCATGGAAGACATTCCCAATACGACTGCCCATCTTCGCGACCGTTTTGCAGAATTGCAGGCTGCTTACACAGGTGGCGTACAACTGCACCTTGCAGCGGAAAACATGCTTGACAATCTCTTTGAGGAACGGCTGGGAAAGAATGACCTGCTACCTTTAGGCGAGAATGGCGACCACCTGCTGGTGGAAACCTCTTATTTCAGTCCTCCGATGGGCTTGAAAAATATCCTGCTTCGCATCAAATCTAAAGGATACCACCCTGTTCTCGCCCATCCGGAGCGTTATGCTTATATGGATGAATCGGATTACCGACAGCTAAAAGACATGGGTGTGAAATTCCAGATTAATCTTCCATCAATAGCGGGTATGTATGGCAACCGGATTAAGAAAAAGGCCATGTTTCTTATGAGAGAACAGGCTATTGCTTATATAGGGACAGATATTCACAGTTACAGTATATTTCAAAAGTTCATTTGTACAAGCGTTACAAGAAACGTACAAAAACTGCTTGATTTATAGTCAAGATTATTGCGGCTATGGATAGCCAAGCTATAACAAAAATTCCTATTAATAAACAACAAGATGACAAGCGGAGAAAAGGCTCTTTATCATTCCATTATAGAGCAGTTAAAAGATAAGGAACTTTCCGATAGCCAAAAAGACAATTTTGTGAAAAAGCTGGATGAACTGTTCAAAAGTATGAATGACCAATCAAAAGAATTTCAATTAAACTCAATTTTATGAAAGCATGTTTTATGGGCTTGGGCTATATCGGATTGCCTACAGCCATTATCGCAGCAAAGCACGGAGTACAGGTAACGGGTGTTGACATCAACCCCAAAGTTGTAGAGCTGACCAATCAAGGTAAGCTCCACATCATTGAACCGGGGATGGAAGAAATGCTGCAAGAAGTTGTGAAAAACGGGACATTGCACGCAAGCACGAAGCCGGAGACAAGTGACGCTTACTTTATGGTTGTTCCCACCCCGTTCAAAGGTAATCATGAGCCTGATATTTCGTATGTAGAGGCGGCAACTCGTGCTGTACTTCCTTTTCTCAAGGAAGGTGACTTATATGTAATTGAAAGCACATCACCCGTTGGTACGACTGATAAAATGCGTGACTTAATTTTCGCTGAGCGTCCTGAATTGGAAGGTAAAATTTATATCGCCTATTGCCCCGAGCGTGTACTTCCGGGCAATGTGATTTATGAGTTGGTACATAACGACCGTGTCATTGGCGGTATGAACGAAGAAAGTACAACAAAAGCAATCGAGTTCTACTCGCAGTTCGTACAGGGGACGCTGCATCGGACTAATTGCAAGACCGCTGAAATGTGCAAACTGACTGAGAACAGCAGTCGTGACGTGCAGATAGCTTTTGCCAATGAACTTTCATTGATTTGCGACAAGGCAGGGATTAATGTTTGGGAACTTATCAGGCTTGCCAACAAACATCCGCGCGTAAATATCCTGCAACCTGGCTGTGGAGTCGGAGGTCATTGTATTGCTATCGATCCATATTTCATTACAGCGGATTTTCCGGTTGAAAGTCGCATAATTTCTACAGCACGCGAAATCAACAATTATAAATCGTTCTATTGTGCTGAAAAAGTAAAGAACGCCATGTTTGAATTTGAACTGAAAAATCACTGTAAGCCTGTGGTAGCAATGATGGGGTTGGCATTCAAACCGGACATTGACGATTTGCGTGAATCTCCAGCAAAATATATCACAACTAAAGTAATGCAAGGATGTAATAATGCCAACATTTTAGTGGTAGAGCCAAATGTGAAAGAACATAACGTGTTCAAGTTGACAGACTATAAAGAGGCTTATGACAAAGCCGATATTGTTGTGTTCCTTACAGCCCATACACCTTTCAAAGAACTACCGTGGAAAGATGATAAAGTGATACTTGATTTCTGTGGAATATTTAAGCAATAGAGGTAGACAATCATTAAGTTTACCAAGACTTACCCTCCCAATAAACGTACACATATACTGATTGCAGATTTACAGAAAATCTATTGCTTTAAGAAGATGACATTAAGCCAAGTTTTCAAATCAAGATTGTTGTCAAATATTTGGAATCAGTTTCTCCTTTATGGTTTCAGTAGCATTATACCAATTCTACTAATTCCATATTTGTTGAACGTTATAGGAGTAGAAAAATACGGTCTTGTAAATTTTGCCATTATATTTAGCTTTTACTTTCAGATATTCAATGAGTTCGGTTTCGATTTATCTAATGTCAGGCATGTCGTCAATAATAGAGACAATCAAGAAAAATTGGGAAGGATAGTTTCTTCTATTCTGCAATGTAAGTTTTTTCTCATACTCTGTTCTCTATTTGTTTATATTTTAGTTGTAGGGTTGATTCCTTCACTAAGGAATGAACTCACGCTTTATATATTAGCCTTTATTCGTTTGATAGGGGTTGTCATTGCTCCCTATTGGCTTTTCCGTTCAATGGAGGACATTAAATATATAACACGTATCAGCGTGCCAATAAAGCTATTATGTATATTGCCTATTTTTTTAATCGTTAAGTCTACTGATGATTATGCATTGGTGATGTTGTGCTATGCTCTTGAAACATTTGTTTCAGGTATTGTCGCTTTATTCATTGCCCAAAAAAGATACGGGATCAAACTTCAAATAGTCTCGGCACAAGAAGTGAAATTTTATCTTAAGGATAGTATTCCGTTTTTCTCATCAACTTTTTTGATGAGAGCCTATAAAACAATGAATACCTTAGTGCTTGGCTTTATTCTTGGAGATTTTGCAGTCGGATTATATACAGCTGCGGAAAAACTTCATAATGCGTATTCATCATTTGTTTCTCCGCTTTTATCTCAGATATTTTACCCATATTTCACAAGGATAAAAAATATGGGTAGAGCGACTAAGATGGTATTGCTTTTATGTATTGCCAATACAATCGCTTTAGCTTGTATATATTTCTTATCACCGTATCTTATACCGATTTTTATTAAGACTGAAACAGCAAGTATAACCACGTATTTCAACCTATTCTTGCTTTTATTGGCGATTAGTGTGCCAGCTGACATGTTCGGTTTCCCTTATTTGGGCGTACTTGGAAAAATCAATGAGGTAAATATGACAACCATTTATTCTGCAATCATATACATCATTGTTGTCCTTGTCTTGATTCTTACTCACAGTATTAGCATAGGAAGTGTTATTTGGGCTTTGATTATAGCGAACGTGGGATGTTTGGTTTTGCGCCTATATTTAGCCAATAAAGTAAGAGTTGGTAATGTTGATAAACAATAGGATATACAATATAGATACTAATTCTCGACATTGGGCTATTTCTTTAGCCTTAATTGTAATCTTGTCTGTAATAATGACATTTATTCCTTTTGTAGGACTGTGTTTGTCATTAATGTTTTTCAGACAAAGGTTTGCCCCCATTCTATTTATTATCTTTTCTTTCTATTTTGGTTGGTTTTATGAGCCACAAATGGATTTGTTGGTTCATTATGAGCATTTTCATCGTATTGCCGACAAATCATTGGTTGAGCAATGGATGGACTCTGGAACATCAAAATATGGCAAAGAAATATATCCTGTATTATTTAAATATTTCATTGGTTTAATTGCTGATAACCGGAATTTTTTCTCTGCTTGTGCGTGTGTGGTATATACTTCTCTATTTATATTTGGAGTCGTAAAACCACTCCAGCCATTATATATGCAGAAAATGTCAATTCCTGCATGGCTACTCTTCCTGGGAGTGATTTTTACTGTAGAATACTATTGGTTTCTCGGTTTTCGCTTTTGGAGCGGAGCATTTGTTTTTACTGGCTTCTATTTGAGATACCTTAATTCAGGAGCCGTTAAGTACCTTTGGTTATCTGCGTTATGTATTTGTTTTCACTATTCACTACTCGCCTTATGTGTCGCGGCTGTATTAAACCTACTCTTGCGATATAGGTTTAAAGTGTACTATTTAATTCTTATCGTATCATTCATCGTTCGCTTTGCGAAAATCGCGTTTGTCACTAATATCGCACAATTTGGCATATTTGAAAACTACGTCAAAGAGAGCGTTAGGAATCAAAATATCATACAGTCTGTTGGAAAGTATGCAGAGGAAATACGCGAGTATGGTAATCAGTTCTATTTGCTTCGTGAAACAATTGCCGTTTTCGGTGTCTTGGCTGTGATCTATATACTATATAAAAAAATAGGGAAAGAATTTTGGGAGCAGAATGTCAAATTCTGGGGGTTCTGTATTCTCCTATTGTCTTTTGCCAATTTCGGATATGTCAGTTTGACTTTTTATGATAGATTCTTCAAACTTGCCGTGCTATTCTTATATGTTTTTACATATATGTGGGTTATGGATATTCAATCCAAATTGAGTTTTAAGTCCCAGCTACTAATAACTATGGTTACAATTATACCGGTATTGTATTTCATTGTTACACCATTAGTTGAACAGAGGCACATGTTGTTCCAACTAAACTTATGGTTTAGTAATCTATGTTCATGATGAAAAATTTTGTAATCTGAATTTCTCATCGTGCTGATGTATGGTCTATGGATAGCTACCAATACGAACAACCAAAAAGGCATAACATCAGAAAACGAAAATAGATTAACCGTTGATGTTCAATGTTCTTAATTATTTTAATCATATCAATTGAAACACTAACAATGAGGGTATTAATAACTGTTCCCACTAAATCCGGATATGGAGGAGTAACTAATTATTATTTAGGGATTAAAGAGTATTGGAAAGAAAATATTGAATATTTTTATTTCGGTCGTAAGCCTTGGCGTAATATATTTTATCCATTTTTAATTATCCGTTTTATAATCCGATTGATTTGCTTTAAACCTGATATAGTACTACTTAACCCATCGCTTGGAGATAAAGCCTTAAAACGAGATTTTATATATTTAAACATTTGCCGATTTTTCAGAAAGAAAACATCCGTATTTATTCATGGTTTCAATTTCGAGTATGCTAAAAATGCAGATTGGAAATGGATAAGTGCCAATTTGAATAAGGCCTTGTGTATTTTTGTGTTATCCCAAGATTTCAAGAATGAATTGATAAGGAGGGGGATAAAATCTGATATACATCTAACTTCGACAAAAGTACCCGATTATTTTATTTCAGGTTTTGACCTTTCGATGAGACAAGGAAAAGCCGAAAACATTATGTATAGCGGGCGAATAGAAAAGGCCAAGGGTGTATATGAAACAGTCGATACATTTTCAATACTTAAGTCACAATACAAGGATCTGACATTGACCTTTGTCGGTGATGGCTCAGAACTTCCTATGTTGAAACAATATGTTGAGAATAAGAAAATAAAGGATGTCCGTTTTACTGGAGAGTTACGTGGGGAAGATTTTAAAAAGGAATACATTAACGCCGATATGTATTTGTTTCTAAGTTATACGGAAGGTATGCCAACTGTGGTTTTGGAAGCAATGATTTTCGGACTCCCTATTTTTACCAGAAAAGTGGGTGGCCTAATAGATTTCTTTGAAAATGGAAAGATGGGATATATATCAAGTTCGTTAGATCCGGCAGTTTTTGCAGAAGCAATGAAACCATATATCGAGAATCCTGCTAAAATGAGGAGTGTATCAATATATAATTCCGAATATGCGAAAACCCATTTTGTTGCATCCGTTGTTGTCCGAAAATTTGAAAATACACTAAAGAAATATATTGAGCTATGAATATTCTGAGAATCAAGAAGCTAATATTTTTACACCTCCAACATCTACCCATGAAATCAAGGGCATGGAGACCATTAGTTTGCAAATGGGGTGGAGTGCAGATAATCAGCCCCAAAAGAACGTTTATCGGTGAGGGCGTCATATTTGACACAAATTATCCACAAGATATTTTTATCGAAGAAGGTGTTCGTTTGACATCGGGGGTGAAAATAGTAACACATTTCATGAATCCTAATACTGGAAGTTACGACAGGGGGAAGGTTCATATCTGCAAAGGCGCCTATCTCGGAATGAATACTTTGGTGGTAAAACCTGTAACAATTGGAGAGCGAGCTATAATTGGAGCAGGTTCTGTTGTGACCAAAGATATACCAGCCAATGAAGTTTGGGCAGGAAATCCCGCAAAATTTATAAGAAAACGGTAGGATTAATTCATATGGACATTATATCATTCTATAGGGTAGAACGTTGGCTATTTGAACGCCATATTCCGGTTTTGCCCAAAATCGTACAACTATTGATTTTTCTCATTTTCAATTCAAAAATAACCGCTGATTCAAAAATAGGAAAAGGGTCATACTGTGTGTGCAAAGGGATTAGCACTGTCTTAATACCGGGAACAGAAATCGGAGAAAATTGCGTATTAGGATTGCGATTTTCTACTGTACGGCAGTTTCCATATAAAGAAGTTCCTTGTCTAAAGAATAATGTTTGGGTGGGACCTAATGTTATTATTGCTGGCCCTGTTGTAATAGAAGATGATGTGGTAATCGCTGGAAATTCATTTGTCAACCGAAGTGTTCCCAAAGGTGCTATTGTAGCAGGATGTCCGGCAAAGATTATTGGCTGGAGAAAGAATCTTGATTATGCGATTGAGACAAACCCAAAGTATAAAGATGGCCGTATGCCATTCTTGACAAAATGAATAACACCAATGAATGATATTGCAGATGCTTTTTATAAGCTAAAAATTTATTGTGAGACTGAACATTTCAAGGGTTGGGATCCGTATGATGGTCTCAACTCTAAAATTTTTCAGGCAATTCCGCTGCTGAAAAAGTCTGTATTGTGCAGATTGATGGTCATACAAGGTTTCAAGCGTTGCCCTTTCAATATGAGACGGATGGCTTTCGTTCCGAAAGAGTATAACGCAAAAGGTATCGGGCTGTTCTTGTCCGGATATTGCAATCTGTATAAAGTTGTGGAAAATCATCCGCAATTATCCGAAAAAATGGGAACGTTGGAGATGATAAAGGCTCGGATTGAAGAATTGGCAGAGTTGCTTATATCCTTACAATCTAAAGGCTACAGCGGTGCTTGCTGGGGGTATAACTTCGATTGGCAGGCACGCCGTCTGTTTCTTTTTCCCAAATTCACGCCCACAGTAGTTGCTACAAATTTCTGTGCCACGGCACTGATGCAGGCATATGAAATAACTAGGAACAAACACTATTTGGAGATTGCATTAAGTGCAGCGGATTTTGTAATAAAAGATTTGCATCGCACGCCGTATAATGGTGGCTTTCTCTTTTCTTATAGTCCGTTAGAGGGTAATGACACTGTGTTCAATGCTTCGCTGCTCGGTTCTCGATTGTTGAGTTATTGTTTTTATTATACACAACAGGAGGAATACAAAAGACTAGCGGAGCTATCCATTAAAGCCTGTTGTTCCGGGCAACGGGAAGACGGGGCTTGGGTATATGGAATGCTCCCCGTACAGAATTGGGTAGACAGCTTTCATACAGGATATAATTTAGATGCGCTGATCGCTTATCAAGAGTTGACAGAGGATCATGCTTTCAATGGTTACATCGAAAAAGGTTTCGACTACTATGTCAATCATTTTTTCGAAGCGGACGGAACTCCTAAATATTATGATAACCGAATGTATCCTATTGACATCCATTGTCCAGGGCAGCTATTGATAACATTGACCCGCCTACATAAGATGAAAAAATATGAGGAACTTGCCAAAAAAGTATTGCAATGGACAATCCGAAATATGCAAGATAAAAAGGGGTATTTCTACTACCAATTAAAACCTGGCATCAGTTCTAAAATCTCGTATATGCGATGGAGTAATGCATTTATGTTTAATGCAATGTCGCATTATTTACTCGCAATATAAAATTTCCAACATAAATGAATAAAGTTTCTTTAAACGGAGTCGAAATATATCCGTTCGATTCCGAACAGTCTTTGTTGTCTTTTGTAAACGATAATAAGGGCATATTAGTAGCCATAAATGCTGAGAAAATTTTACATGCTACAGATCAGACACGAGGAATTATCAATCGGAACATAGGGTATTGCGATGGAGCCGGCGCACAAATGGCTCTCAAACAAAAAGGTTTTGAAAATGCGTGTAAAATTCCCGGTTGTGAGTTGTGGCTCAAAATTGTAGCTCAATTTTATAGAGAAAAGACTTTTTATTTGATAGGTGGTAAACCTCAAATCATAGAAGAAACTGTGTCTAAACTGCGTAAAGAATATGCAGGGATTCACATTATCGGTTATCGGGATGGATATATCAAGGCAAACGAGGAACGGGAAAGACTTATAAAAGACATAACCGAAAAAAGACCTGATGTGGTATTTGTGGCTATGGGGTCTCCTAAACAGGAATTACTGATGGAAGAAATACAGCATAGACACAAAGCCATCTTTCAAGGATTAGGCGGCAGCTTCGATGTATATACTGGCCATGTGGAAAGGGCTCCTAAATGGTGGGTGAACCACAATCTTGAATTTGCCTATCGGTTGCTCAAAGAACCGAAAAGAATAAAACGGCAAATTCACTTGATAAAGTATGCCTGGTGGCTGATAACTAAAAAATTATAGAACAATGAAGAAGGTAATGCTGGTCTTCGGGACTCGTCCGGAGGCCATTAAGATGGCTCCGTTGGTGAAGGAGTTCCAAAAAAAATCAGCAGACTTTGAAACAATCGTCTGCGTGACGGGGCAGCATCGTGAAATGCTCGATCAGGTGTTGCAGATATTCGATATCAAGCCGAATTATGACTTGAACATCATGAAGCAGGGGCAAGATCTGTATGATGTAACCGCCCGTGTGCTGACCGGGATGCGTGATGTGTTGAACAAGGCGAAACCTGATGTGGTATTGGTGCACGGTGACACAACCACTTCTACTGCCGCCGCACTCGCAGCTTTCTATCAGCAGATCCCTGTAGGTCATGTAGAAGCGGGCCTGCGTACCCACAACATATACAGCCCTTGGCCGGAGGAGATGAACAGACAAATAACAGGGCGCATTGCCACCTATCACTTTTCTCCGACCGCTTTAAGCAAGAAAAATCTGTTGACGGAAGGTGTGCAGGAGGACAAGATAACCGTAACAGGGAATACGGTCATCGATGCCCTTCATATCGTTGTTGATAAAATAAAGACTGACGGAGCTCTACAACAAGAACTTGCCGGGGTGCTGGAAAAAGCGGGTTACGATACCTCACGGCTTGCTGATGGCAAGAAACTCGTTTTGATAACCGGACACCGACGTGAAAATTTCGGAGACGGATTCATCAGCATGTGCACAGCCATTAAGGATCTGACGGCAAAATATCCATATGTGGACTTTGTCTATCCGATGCACTTGAACCCCAATGTCCGCAAACCTATCCATGAAGTATTCGGGGAGAATTTGAATAGTTTGGGAAATATGTTCTTTATCGAACCATTGGAATATCTGAGTTTCGTGTTCCTGATGGAAAAAGTGACCCTTGTCCTTACCGACAGCGGTGGTATTCAGGAAGAGGCTCCGGGGTTAGGCAAACCGGTACTGGTGATGCGTGACACCACCGAACGTCCGGAGGCGTTGGATGCAGGAACGGTAAAATTGGTAGGAACCGATTATAACAAAATTGTCTCCGAGGTATCGATTTTATTGGATGATGCATCTGCTTATGAGCAAATGAGTAAAGCCATTAATCCTTACGGTGACGGAAAAGCGTGTATGCGTATAACGCAAACACTTAATGTTCGGTTGTAACTTTTGTATTTTCTTGACACATTCACCAGAAGAAATATGTTAGTACCGAAGGTGAATGTCGTATTGCAGGCGGACAAAGACATCGGCAGCATAACAGAGGCAGACATTTGGCTCAATTGTATGGACGGCAACGGTAACTTCTTGTCTGTGGCTGCGGAAGACCATACCGGCGACGGACATTACATTGCCACCTTGCCGTTAGACTACAGCCCGGTAGAGCCTTTCATCCAAGTTCACTTGAATGAAATGGTCTATGATTACCTGTCCATTCCGAATTTCAAAGCGGGACAGGAATGTCAAATCTCGCTTATACTCGGTACGGACGGGCTTCGCACACCGGGAATAGGAGCTGAAATCGACGACTGGGAAGTTGTGGAAGGAGATGTCACATTCGTAAAATGACAAAATATAATAAATGACGCCTGCTGGTTTTGTTATCATTGGCAGGCGTTTCACTTTTTATCCCTCATTCAGGAATCCCGGCATTTACCGAGTGTTCCGCTTGTTCTGCACGTCTTTTTCCCATTTCGATGTGAAGGATTTACCACAAAGGGCTTGGAGAAGAAGAAACACATAGCAGAACTGAAAATCCGACCTAGCTAAAAAGAAAAACAGATTTCTTATTTATGCCTTCAGACTCCGGACAAATTAACTCTATAGTTTTTTGAGCATTCCTTCGTTCGTATTGGGATTTATGGTTATTTTTGTAATTCAATCAATAATATGACGATAATGGCAAAGACATACCAAAGGACTAAATTACAAGAAGTCACGATCAGAGGATATAAATCCATAGCCTATGACAGACCTGTGACCTTGAAGCTGGGTGATGTCAGCATCTTGTTGGGTGCCAACGGTGCAGGCAAGAGCAATATCATCAGTTTTTTCCGGATGCTGAGCTACATGATGAGCAAGTCATTCGGGAGATATGTGGAAATATCGGGCACGTCTCATGCCTTGCTGCATTACGGCATTAAACGGACACCGGTCATGTCCGGAGAACTGAAGTTTGCCGACAGCAATTCCATGGATGTTTATGGCTTTTCATTGGCCAATGCCACTCCCGACAGGCTGATTATCACGGAAGAGCGGATTACATGGCATCGCAAGGGGGAGAAAAAGCCCTATGAGATAGCACTGGAACCGAATTTCAAGGAGTCCGCTCTCGCAGAGTGTGAGGATCCGGTTGCCAAAACTATTTTCCAGATGCTTTCTTACTGCAAGGTATATCAGTTTCACGATTCATCGACAGAGGGGCCGCTACGTCAGGCTTGTCCCGTCGAGACGGCCAATTACCTCCAGTCGCACGGAAACAATCTGCCTTCTTTCCTGCTGTTCCTGCGGGAGAACTACAAGGATGCCTACAACCGGATTGTTGACTATGTCCGTGACGTAGTTCCCCAGTTCCAGGACTTCTATCTGGAGCCCGTGGGTGGTATCATTTCTCTCCGGTGGATAGATAATTCTGCCACGGACTATCGTTTCAATGCCTACCAGTTCTCCGACGGATCTATCCGTTTCATTGCCCTGGCCGCCTTGCTTCTGCAGCCTGCCCAGACAATGCCCAACGTCATCATTTTGGATGAACCGGAACTTGGCTTGCATCCCTATGCCATCAGCCAGCTGGCAGAAATGATTAAGGATGCGTCCATACACGCACAGGTCATTATTGCCACGCAGAGCAAGGATTTGGTCGATCATTTCGACATCGGCGATATCTCTGTGGTGGAAATGAACAAGGAAACGCAGGCAACCTCTGTCACTCACCTTGACGCCAAAGAATATCATCTTTGGCTTCAGAACTATACGGTGAGCGAACTTTGGGACAAAAACATCATAGGAGGACGTCCCGTATGAAAGCGAAGATTATTCATGTCCTTTGTGAGGGACAGACGGAACAGGGATTTGTGGAGGAAGTGTTGCGTCCCTACCTGCAAGCGCAAGGTGTGGCAGGTGTAAAAAGCATCCTGATTACCACTAACAAGAAAAAGAATGCCCGTGGTGGAATGCTGAGCTATGCTCAGGCGGTGACAGACCTAGAACTGTTGCGGAAAATGAAGATGGACGGCGAATACGAACGTCATGTTTTCACAACGATGTTCGACCTCTACGCATTGCCGGATGATTTTCCCGGTTATGAAGCAGCCAAAGCAATCGGTGAGCCTTACGCCCGTGTCGCAGCATTGGAAACGGCGTTTGCTGAAGCAATCAACGATAGTCGTTTCATTCCCTATATTCAGCTGCATGAATTTGAAGCTCTGCTCTTTTGCGGTATTGACTATCTGGCAAAGCGTTACCCCGGTTGTGAGAAACGCTGCGAACAGCTGAAAAAAGACCTGGAGAAAACCAGCAACCCCGAGCTGATAAACAATAGTCCGGAAACGGCTCCGAGCAAACGTATTATCAAGGCGATAGAAGGAGACAAAAAACAGCATTACAACTACAATAAGCCGGCTACCGGCAAAGATGTTACCAAAAGTGTCGGCATGGATGAACTTCGTGCCCGGTGCAGTCACTTCAATGAATGGATAGAAAAGTTGATAGACTGCTGATTCTGTAATCAGATAATATCAAGGTTCTGACAGACAGGTTCGAGTGTTTATCTCAAAAATGGAAGAGATGGGGATTATACAGAAAGAGGGTGTAGGAAGAAATACTCGCTATATAAAGACTGCGAGTTTCCCATCTTTTAATTGAGAAGACAATTTTTGCTCTGTCCAAAAAACAAGTTTTTGGTCAAAAAACAGCACAAATAACTGATTATCAATTATTCTTTCAATGCCCGAAAATCTGTTTTTTTGTACGAAAGAGTTCTTTCACTTTTCTATCCCTCATTCCGGAATTCCGGCATTTACCAGATATTACTAATTAAAAAATTTAGATAAGTAACGAGATGCTAGATTTGATTAGTTGCTCGTAAGGTATAAGGCATCGACATTCTTCTGTTATTTAGTCAGTTGAAAAAATGTAACAATTATTTCTCTGATACCTAATACTTTTTCTATTTACACCATCCACGGATTCTTATACGGATCATAATCCGTCTGGAAAGTAGCCAGTTGCCAGTCGGTGACAGGTTTCTTCGAGTCATCGACTTTGCGGGGAATCTGCGGATTAAGCCGTAGTTTGGCGGCATCATTGAGCCATTTCATGCTATCCTCGTAATCGCGCATGCGGACAACACTGACATTATTCGGAGCAATGAGTTTCGTGAGTTCGTAGATGGCCAGCCGGACCATGTGCTTCTTGAGATTGTAGTTGCGGGGGTCATGCAACGAGAGGTTCTGCCCGACTTGCGGTGTGTCCGCGTTCACATCCGTTTCCGGGTAAAATACCCGTCCGTCATAAACGACATATTCGTGTTCCGACAACTCATAGGCATTGTATGATGAATCGTAATCGGCTATGGCTCCCCAGCAGTCGGAAACCATCGGGTCAAGATTGTAATCGAAACCTTCAAGCGTCATCAAAGTATAGAATGCTCCTTCATACTCGACGACTGCCCACAGAGGATACTCGACAGGCTGCCATAACGAGGCTTCCGCCTCGATCCAACCGCCGACCAACGGGATACGGACATCATCGAACTTGTACCCGTTTTCATTAAGACAAGTATAAACAATGCCGTTATAATTCACTTTATCTCCCGGATAATAGGTGTTGAACTGGGAATAATTTACAACTTGTCCCGCATCGACACGGATATCAGAACTCTCTTCCCAATAGACAACCGTTGCCGGCTTGCGATAGCCGCTGACGGAGCGTATCACCTCATGGATTTGTCCCTCGAAATAGACATGCACACCCACGGGATAGGTAATCCGACGGTCGTATTCGGCGATATATTTTCCTTTTGCAAGTTCCTTTTCAATCTCGTAGTTCTCCGACAAATATTCCACGATACTCATCTCCGTCGATTCTTCCGCCTGGATGAATCGTGCATCATTGCCCCGCGTGAGTTGTGCCAGGGCTTCCGGAGTAATTATCCCAAGATAGTCGTCATTATTGAGAAACCGTCTGTACATATCCTTGTTCCGTTATTAGTATGAAAATCCTTCCTGAATTACCGATGTGGATACCACATACCCGTTCCCGTCGCCTCCGCTCTTGAACTTGTACCAGCTGTCACGCAGGTAGTAACAGAGCAGGTAGTCAAGGCAGTCGGACAAGTGCCCGTACCGTTCATATTTGACACCGGTTTTCGGGTCGGTGGTCTTCTGTTTGCTCTTGGTACCGTCCTCGTTACGAAGCTGGTAAATCAGATCCTGGGTAAGTTTGCGACATTTGATATCGATTTGTATCTCCCAGCCTTCATAGCCCCCGAATACCTCGTTGACGAACTCGCACCGTGTAGCCTGCGGAGGCTGCTTGCGTAATAGCTTTACCTTCGGTCGCAGGATTCCTCTGCCGAAAGTGTCCGTGATGATGGTATAGTTGTTGATGCCGTCCTCGTTGGTGGTGGAGCGTTGTAACCCGGAAGGGTCACCGGTCACATCCACTCCGCCGATATGCTTGTCCCGGTAAAGTTTTAAGCGTACTTTCCGTGCCAACGCAGGTGTGTTGTTCTCCTTTTCCTCCGGCTTGCCGAGTATCTCTTCCAGTATATAGACCTTCCTGTTTTCATAGTCTATTTGTGCGGAGAGCACCGACATTTGGGGGGCAACATTGAAGTCCCACACCGTGATGAGCGGCTTGGTCGGATCGTATGCTTTTTCTTTCAGTCCGGTAACGAGATGCCGGGAGCCGTCGAAACTGTTATAAATCGCCATATCGTTGGCTTCCACGAAATCCCAGTTGCCATAGAGCAGGCGTTCCTTTGTCGCCTGATCCCGGATCTTGTTCAGGGCCGCCTCGTACACCTGACGGAAAGCGATATTCGGGTTGTCAAACACGGAAAAAGGTATATACGCTTCACCCTCGCGGCAGATGACCTTGTCTCCGTTTTCGTCCTGCACGAAGCGGGAACGCACCCAGTTAATCGTCGGATTGGTGGTGAGCAGCATTCTCGGAGTCTTGAATGTCTCATGGGTTCTCCAGCGGAGACGGGAGAACAGCACTTCGACGGCCCGTTCCGAGATTTCCGACACCTCGTCCACCATGGCGATGGTGTATTCCGAAGAGCCGAAACGCTCGAAGTTGGGGTCGCTGGGGATATCCGCCATCTCCTTCATGATGATGACCGAGTCATTCCAGAATGTGAGCGTGCCTTCGAGGTTGTTTATCTTGTAGTTTGTATCCTCTTTCAGTCCCCAATCCTTCAGAATCGACTTGATGGTATTCCATGTCGATTCCTTCAACGACTTGAGTGTCTTACGGGCCACCACCGCACGGATATTCTCGAACCGGATACATGAAGACACCAGCCAAACGCTGCCGATATACGATTTTCCGCCGCCGGCCGCTCCGCCTCCCAGTATCAGCTGCGGCAGGTTCTGCGACTTGCAATGCCTGCATTGAGGCCTGTACTGAGGGTTGCCTTGCTGGTCATAACCGATAAGGATTTGCTCGATCTCCCCGCCACAATGGGGACAATAGTTCGGTTGCAACAGTTTCCAGAGTTCATACTGCCGTGGGGACGGTTTGAACTCGATGCGCAGGTTTCTGGGTGGTTTGAGCCTGTTGACCGCCATTCGATTTATATAATCTGAATGGTTATGTCCCTTTCGGACTCGAGCATGGCATACAGTTTTTGGAATGTAGTACGGGATTCCAAAACTTTTCCCTTGACCGTATTCTTTCCCACGATGATACAGCCGGCGGAATCTCCCTCGGTGTTGCCTGAATGGATTAGGATGCCAAGGAAATGCGGTACATCGTGCAGATATGGCATTTTTTTCTTGTACTTGGGGCTGTACTGAAGGGTAACTTTATAAGTCCCGGCAGGAATGGCGGTCTTGGAATAGACCTTCTCCCTGCATGTGCAGGAACGGCCGCGAGGAGTATCCGGACAGGTTGCCGGAAGTTTCCTCACGGCATCTTCGATGGTGTTACAGAAAAATTTGCCGTTGATGGACAGGTCGCCTATGGTATAGGTCTGACCTTTGAATTTGCGGTTGAGTGTCAGCTTCATACTTCGATACTATTTGTATCGAAAGAGTAGAGACGGACGCCGGCTAATGTTTATTATATGTGTTTGTAAAAGGAGGATATTTCAGGAAATGATGTATCTTTGTGACCGGATTGACAGTATTTAATCAAGAGTTAATATGACAAAAGCGGATATCGTCAGGGAAATAGCAACGCAGACCGGTCTGGAGAAGCAGGTCGTGTTACAAGTTGTCGAAGGATTCATGGATAGCGTAAAGTCTTCCATGATAAACGGCGAGGAGGTTTATCTTCGCGGCTTCGGTTCTTTTATCATCAAACACCGTGCGGAAAAGACAGCACGCAACATAAGCAGGAATACCACGATAATAGTGCCTGCCCACAATATCCCGGCATTCAAACCGTCAAAAGCCTTTGCAGGAAGGATGAAATCAGACAAATAAGGTGATTATATGCAACAGGAGCGTTATTCAGATGCTCCTGTTACTTTATACAGGGCAACGAGGTTGGCATTGTCCGATTGGAACAGGAAACGGCCGTTGCTTAAAAGGCATTCGTGGATGGTGTTGTCATTAGGATCCGACTCCAATAAAGCCCCCGCCTTGTTTTCATCGATAAGAAGCATTTCTATGCCTTGTACGGTAGCGGCAGTTGCATCGGCCGGAATTTTCAAAAGTTCATCCATCAGATTCATGTCGTTCATAATATCTCCGTATTTGGCTTGAGTCCCGTCAAGCATTCAATGTACCAAGACCAAAAAGCGTGGGACATAACCCGTAGCACCGAGGTTCTGGTAAACCTATCCGCAAACAAGTTAAGCCCACGCAAAAGCATAGGCGAAAACTGTTTGTCCTGCGGATAAGTGAAATTTACCAGATTTCGGTGCATGACAAAAGCTAACGCTTTCCGTATTTTATTATGTCGTTCTGCCAATATGGTTTTTATGCCGCATCTGCAGAAGAACCGGCATTATGTGATAACGACCGGACGTGTAAAGGCTATTTCTTGGATTCTTCCAAGGAAACCTTACGAAACTCTTTCATCAGTTTTTCCAATTCCAACGAAGTCTTGCGGGCACGGGTCCCTGCGGCCTTGTTGCCTTTTTCAATCTGAAGTGCCGCATCCGTGGAGAATGTAGCATATACTTCCTGTATTTTTGAAACCAATTCTTTCATATAAATTCTATTTAAGTTATTGACCACAAAGGTAATGAAAATAATCGAGAATAAGAGCGATTTTGTCAATATTGCAAATATCACATTGGTAATCAATGACTTTTAACAGCCATTACACCGTATGATTTATCCATCAGAGAAATTGTCAAGGTGTTTACAACTTTATGGATATGTCTGGTCAGAACATTTCTTCCATCTGCCGCTTGATTTCTTCCCGCTTTGTATTCTTGTAGTAATGCTTATAGATGGTCAATGGGCTGTTACCAGCCATCTCTGCAACCACATACGGATTATTACCGGCATCTACCATCTTCGATATGAAAGAGCCACGGGCGGAATACCATGTGATGTTTTCTTTAATGCGCAGCATCTTGCATGCTTTCGTCAAGGTTTGTGAAAGGCGTGTGGAAATTTGCTTGACACGTGTAGTCTTCTTGGAAGTGGTCGTGTGTTTATGAGTAAAAACAGGAAATACATAATTTCCATAACTTTGCCCACGGTATTTATTCATGATGGCTTTTGCTTTACTGAGTAATTCCGGTTTGGCTGTTTTGGGAAACTTGATACGTTCATAGACGATGCGGTCTTCCTGGACCAAATCCCATGTCAGGTTACATACATCGACATTCGCCATACCTCCGGTATAGTAGCTGAACAGGAACAAATCAAGATGCAACTGCTCTTTTTTCGTAAACAAGGTACGGTCAACATTTGCGATTTTAGCTATGACTGTTTCCGGAACTGCTCTTGAAGTGGTTTCCGGCCAATTAATATCATCACCGAGACAGAGGAAGTTATCCATATTCACCCCGTACATCTCTTTCTTTTCTGCCTGCCTGCATACGGCACGGAGCAACCTTAGTTTGTGTGTAAGTCCGGCCTTGTTGCCATTTCTGATACCTCTTTCTTTAAGCCAAAACGCAAAGTCAAGAAGAAACTCTTCTGTAATATCCGTAAAGAAATAAGAGGAAAAGGCTTTTTCATATTTTTCCTTTGTAAACGCCTGCAGTTCACGCTTGAGATAGACATACCGTTTAGCATTGGTCGTGCTGTCGACAATCTGACCGTTCTTGATGCGTTTCTTGTTTTTGAATGTCTCTTCAAGATAATCGATCATCTGCTGGACACTCTTTACTTTGACCTCGGGTTTGGCCGCCTTGATTTCATCGAAGCAATGTGATAGCTGGACGGGCGACCAGTTCCTGCCTTCCATCTCCCAGGTATCGGCGACATGCAGATATTTGGTTCGCAAATCGAAAAGCAGTTTGTTCTTGGTAGTGGCCTCCGCACTCCCTACACGGAAACTCTGAGACTTGACATCCCAGTCTTTTAATAGCCCTGTGATGTTTATAACCTTCGGCACACGGGCGTAACCGGTCTTGAAGAAAATTATCTCCAGCTTGACCATCTTGGTGTCTTTCGGGTTCTGCTTACCCCTGATGTTAATCGTGTACATAGACTGATAACGAGTTAGTTAATGACTTATTATTAATTCGCATTAGTAGGAATCAATTGGTATTAATTAACCTACATAGAAACCTACATGAAAAGAGTAGTTTCCTTAGCGAAATAATGTTTATACGGATAAATCCGTACTTGTGTCATTTACTAACTCGTTATCAATCAACTATTTTTCCTAATCACAAAAGTTGTGTCCGAAAAAAGGGTGTGCCGACGAGGAGTAATCCTTTTTACAAAGTTAGTCGTTTGAGGCAATTATGCAAGTGCCCGGGGGCGGGCCGGCTCCGGCGCGGAGCGGGGTTTCGGGCCGTTTTTGCCGGATTGGGCTTACGATTTTGGAAGAAAATGGTTTCGTTTGGTTACATTTGTGCCGCGGCAGGCTCCGGAGGCGAACAATAATTTTTTTAGAAAAAAAGTGACTTTTTTGCCTTGGCTGCCCTCTCGCAGCGAAAAAAAGGGCCGCCGCCCTGCCCCGTGGAGGTTCCCTTTCGGAAGCCCTTCCTGCTGCAGAGCGGCGGCCCGTACGGTCGTTGCGCCCGTGGTGCGGTGCCTGTGGCGTTATTCGAACTCCTTCATCACCGACTCCATCTTGCGGCGGATTTCCTCGGTGCAGAGCCGTCCGATGCTCCCCTCGTGGGTGTGGTGCACCTCCTTGACGGGACGGTATTCGCCCCGCTGGACCTCCATGCCGACGCGGCGGTAGGCCTCGCGGAAGGGAACCCCCTCGAGCACCAGCCGGTTCACCTCCTCGACCGTGAAGAGGTAGTCGTAGCGCGCATCCTCGAGGATGTGGGTGTTGACGCGCAGGTTGCCCACCATGAAGGTGCACATGGCGAGCGTGCGGCGGATTTCGCTTGTCGCCGGGAAGAGGATATCCTTGAGCAGCTGCAGGTCGCGGTGGTAGCCCGACGGCAGGTTGGTCGTCAGCAGGGCGATTTCGTTGGGCACCGACTGCAGCCGGTTGCAGCGCCCCCGCATCACCTCGAAGACGTCGGGGTTCTTCTTGTGGGGCATGATGCTCGAGCCGGTGGTCAGCTCGTCGGGCAGCGAGACGAAGCCGAAGTTCTGGCTCATGAAGAGGCAGACATCCATGGCCAGCCGCCCGACGGTCGCGGCGACGGCCGCAATGGCGTTGGCGGCGGCCCGTTCGCACTTGCCGCGGCTCATCTGCGCCGCCACGACGTTGTAGTGGAGCGTCTCGAAGCCGAGCAGCCGCGTGGTCATCGTGCGGTCGAGCGGGAACGACGAGCCGTAGCCCGCCGCCGAGCCCAGCGGATTCTGGTTGGCGATGTGGTAGGCGGCCGCCACCAGGCGCAGGTCGTCGACGAGCGTCTCGGCGTAGGCGCCGAACCAGAGACCGAACGACGAGGGCATGGCCACCTGCAGATGGGTGTAGCCCGGCATCAGCACGTCGCGGTAGCGCTCGCTGAGCTCCTGCAGCCGGTCGAAGAGCGTGCGGACGGCCGCCGCCGTCTGCCGCAGCTCGTCGCGCAGAAAGAGCTTGAGGTCGACGAGCACCTGGTCGTTGCGCGAACGGCCCGAGTGAATCTTCTTCCCCACGTCGCCCAGACGGCGGGTGAGCAGCAGCTCGACCTGCGAGTGTACATCTTCGGTGTCGGGCTCAATCTCGAAGCGCCCCGCCTCAATCTCGGCGGCAATCTCCTTCAATCCGGCCATCAGCCGTTCCAGTTCGTCGCGGGTGAGCAGTCCGATGCTCTCGAGCATCGTGATGTGGGCCAGCGACCCCTCGACATCGTAGCGGGCCAGCCGCAGGTCGAGTTCGCGGTCGTTGCCCACGGTGTAGGCTTCGATGTGTGCGTCGGGCTCGAAGCCCTTGTCCCAGAGTTTTCCTGCCATATCGGTATGTTGCGTTTTTTCGGGTGAAAGGTGAAACATGCGTGCGGAGTGCGCCGCCGTGGGGCGCTCCCCGCCGAAGGGTCAGCCGAGGTGTTCCGCCTCGCGGCGGAGCGCCTCGATGAAGGTGTCGTAGCCGGTGATGCCGGCCTCAAGCTCCGGAAGCCGCACGTACTCGTCGGCCGTGTGCGAGCGGGCCGAGTCGCCGGGCCCCATCTTGAGCGAGGGGAAGGGCATGAGCGCCATGTCGGAGGTGGTCGGCGAGACGAAGGTCGTGCAGCCGGCGGCCCGTGCGGCGCGGCAGAGCGGATGCTCCGCCGCGAGGGCCGAGGCGCGGACGCGTGTCGAGCGGGGCACGGCCTCGGAGCGGAGCTCGCGGCGCAGCAGCTCGACCGTCTCTTCGTTGGTGTAGGCGTCGGTGGTGCGGACGTCGACTACGAAGCGGCACCGGTCGGGGATGACGTTGTGCTGCGTGCCGGCCTCAATCTGCGTCACGGCGATGCCCACGGGGCCCAGCAGCTCCGAGCAGCGCTCGAAGCGCAGCGTGCGCAGCCGTACGATGTCGTCCAGCGCGATGTAGAGGGCGTTGACCCCCTCGCCGCGCGCCGCATGGCCGCTGCGGCCGCGGGCCGTGCAGTCGAGCACGACCAACCCCCGCTCGCCGACGGCCGCCTGCATGCGGGTGGGCTCGCCCACGAGCGCCATGTCGATGCGCCCGAGCGCCGGCAGCAGCGCCCGCATCCCATGCTCGCCCATGCACTCCTCTTCGGCCGAGAGCGCCAGCACGAGGTTGAACGGCAGCGGCCGTTGCCGCCAGGCGAGGAACGTCTCCGTCAGGCAGACGACCGAAGCCCCGGCGTCGTTGCTCCCCAGACCGTAGAGCCGGTCGCCCTCGACGGTGGGGGTGTAGGGGTCGCGCGTATATCCGCCCGCGGGGCGTACGGTGTCGTGGTGTGAATTGAGCAGCAGCGTCGGCCGCGCGGGGTCGAACCCCTCGGCGCGGGCCCAGACGTTGTTGTGGAGCCGCTCGGGGGCGGCCCCGCGCTCGGCAAGGAAGTCGAAGAGCAGCCCGGCCGTCGCCTCCTCGCTGCGTGAGTGCGAGGGGCGCGCGATGAGCTCGCGCAGCAGCCCGACGGCCTCGTCGGCTGCGTGGTGAAGGTTCTCCTGCATGGTTTTCCGTCTCTTTGGTTCGTCTGTTGTTGTGGTCTTGTCTTGCGGCCGAGCGGCGTTGCGGGGCCGCTTCGGGGGAGGGGAAGGGCGCTGCGGGATGTGCCGCCCGGCCCGAAAGGGCCATTGTGCAGCTGCCTGACCCGGGGAGGTCTTTGCTCCACCGTCCGGCCCGAAGGGGTTACAGCCCGGCCGCCCGGTCTGAGGGTCTCACTGCTCGGCCACCCGGCGGCGGATGACGGTGCCCGAGGGCTCGTCCAGATGGTCGGCGCTGCAGATGACAACGCTGCGCACTCCCGCCTCGACGGCCTTCAGCGCCTGCTCGATTTTGGGCAGCATCCCCTTGCTGACAACCCCCTCGGCGCGCAGCGCCGCGAAGTCGTCGGCCGTGATTTCGGGGATGACCGACCCCTCGTCGTCGGGGTTGCGCAGCACACCGCGCTTCTCGAAGCAGAAGACCAGGTCGGTCGGCATGCGGCGGGCGAGCGCCGTGGCGAGTGCCGTGGCCACCCCGTCGGCGTTGCAGTTGAGCAGCGTCCCGCGGCCGTCGTGCATGATGGCCGGGAAGACGGGCGTCAGCCCCGCCTCGAGCAGCCGCTCGAGCAGGGCGTCGTCCACCCGCTCGATGTCGCCCACGAAGCCGTAGTCGACCGGCTCGGGAGCCCGGCGGCGCGCCGTGACGACGTTGCCGTCGGCGCCTGACAGCCCCAGCGCGTTGCACCCCTCGGCCTGGAGGCCGGCGACGAGCTGCTTGTTGATGAGTCCGGCGTAGACCATCGTCACCACGTCGAGCATCCCCCGGTCGGTGATGCGGCGGCCGTCGACCATCTGTGTCTTCAGCTCGAGCCGCTCGGCGAGCCGCGTGGCGAGCTTTCCGCCGCCGTGGACCAGCACCTTGGGCCCCTTGAGTGCGGCGAATTGGGCGAGGAAGCGCTTCAGCGCCGCGGGGTCGTCGATGACGTTGCCCCCGATTTTCATCACCGTGACGCTCCTCATTGTGCGAGCCCCTCCAGCAGCCTCTTGAGCACCACCTGTGCCGATATTTCGCGGTTGGCGGCCTCGGGGATGACCAGCGAGCGCGGTGACTCGATGACCTCGTCGGTGACAATCATGTTGCGCCGCACGGGCAGGCAGTGCATGAAGTAGGCGTCGCGGGTGAGGGCCATCTTCTCGGCCGTGACGGTCCACGAGCGGTCGCGGCTCAGCACCTTGCCGTAGTTGTCGCCCGTATAGGCGGCCCAGTTCTTCGCATAGACGAAGTCGGCCCCCTCGAACGCCTTCCGCTGGTCGTACTCCACGCGGGCGTGGCCGACGAACTTCGGGTCGAGTTCGTACCCCTCGGGGTGGGTGATGACGAAGTCGTAGCCGGCGGCGTTCATCCACTCGGCGAAGGAGTTGGGGACGGCCTGCGGCAGCGCGTTGGGGTGGGGCGCCCAGGTCATGACCACCTTGGGACGCTCCGTGCGCTTGTACTCCTCGATGGTGAGCAGGTCGGCGAAGCTCTGCAGCGGGTGGCGCGTGGCGGCCTCCATCGAGAAGACGGGGCGCCCCGAGTAGCGGATGAACTCCTCGAGCACGCGCTCCTCGTAGTCCTCGGCGCGGTCGCGGAAGCGGGCGAACGACCTCACGCCGATGATGTCGCAGTAGGAGCCCATGACGGGAATCGCCTCGAGCAGGTGCTCGGCCTTGTCGCCGTCCATCACCACGCCGCGCTCGGTCTCGAGCTTCCAGGCGCCCTGGTTCACGTCGAGCACCATGACGTTCATGCCCAGATTCATCGCCGCCTTCTGGGTCGAGAGGCGGGTGCGGAGGCTCGAGTTGAAGAAGAGCATCAGCAGCGTGCGGTTGCGTCCCAGCTCCGTATGGCGGAAGCGGTCGTGCTTGATTTCAAATGCCTCGGCGACGGCACGGTGCAGGTCGCCGATATCCTCTACGCAGGTAAATTTTTTCATGGCTTGCGTTCATTTTTTTCGGTTCAGGCGCGGAGCAGCTCTCCGAGCGAAGTGAGGAAGCGGTCGGCCAGCTCGCGCGTGAGCGTGAGGGCCGGCAGCAGGCGGACGGTCGACTTCCCGGCGCCGCCCGTGAAGATGTGCTTCTCGAAGAGCAGCCGGCGGCGGAAGTCGGCCCCCGACCCCTCGACGTCGAAGCCCAGCATCAGGCCGCGGCCCCGCACGTCGTGCACCCCTTCGATGCGGCTCAGCCGGTCGAGCAGGTAGCTGCCCGTCGCGGCGGCATTCTCCATGAGGCGGTCGCGCTCCATCACCTCGAGCACGGCCAGCGCGGCGGCGCAGGCCAGGTGGTTGCCGCCGAAGGTGGTGCCCAGCATCCCCGGCCTCGCCTCGAAGTGGGGGGCGATGAGCACGCCTCCGATGGGGAAGCCGTTGCCCATCCCCTTGGCGACGGTAATCAGGTCGGGGCGGATGCCCGCCTTCTGGTGGGCGAAGAACTGCCCCGTGCGGCCGTAGCCCGACTGGATTTCGTCGAGGATGAGCTGCACGCCGTGGCGGCGGGTCGCCTCGCGCAGCCCGCGCAGGAAGTCGTCCGAGGGGACGCGGATGCCCGCAACGCCCTGGATGCCCTCGATGATGACGGCGGCGAAGCGCCCCGTCGCGAGCAGCTCCTCGACCCGCTGCAGGTCGCCCAGCGGGGCGAACTCGACGTGGTCCGTCGCGTTGAAGGGGGCGCGGAGCGCCACATTGTCCGTCGCGGCGACGGCCCCCGACGTGCGGCCGTGAAAGGCACCCGTGAAGGCGAGGATGTGCGAGCGGCCCGTATGGAACGAGGCCAGCTTCATGGCGTTCTCGTTGGCCTCGGCCCCCGAGTTGCAGAGGAAGAGCGCGTAGTCGTAGTAGCCCGATGCGCGGCCCAGACGCTCGGCCAGCTCGCACTGGAGCGAATTTTCGACCGAATTGGAGTAGAAGCCCAGTCGTGCGACCTGCTTCGCGATGCGGTCGACGTAGGTCTCGTCGGCATGGCCGAGCGAGATGACCGCATGGCCGCCGTAGAGGTCGAGGTACTCGGTGCCGGCGGCGTCGTAGACGAAGTTGCCGCGGCCCCGGACGGGCTCCGTGGGGTAGAGCGTATATACGTTGAATGGTTTCATGTCCGAGTTGTTTTTGCGGTGAATGGACCCCAGGGTTGTTTGGGGGTGAATACACCCGGCCGCATCCCGACGCGGGTCGGGACACTGCCGGATGGGTTCTGTCGGGCGCCGGGGAGTGCCCTGGCACCGGGTGGGGAATCAGAAGGCGCTGGCCTTGAGCCGCAGCCCCTCGCGCTCGTCCAGACCGAACATCAGGTTGAGGTTCTGCACGGCCTGGCCCGAGGCCCCCTTGAGCAGGTTGTCGATGACCGACACCACGTGCAGCTTGTCGCCGTAGCGGGCCACGTGCAGCAGTGCGCGGTTGGTGTTCACCACCCGTTTGAGGTCGGGGTACTGCTCCGTCATGAGGGTGAAGGCCGCCCCTTCGTAGTAGTCGCCGTAGAGGAGCCGAGCTTCCTGCTCGTCGAGCCGGCAGCGCGTGTAGAGGCTGACCAGGATGCCGCGGGTGAAGTCGCCCCGCATGGGGACGAAGTTGATGTCGCGGTCGAACGAGGGCTGCAGCTGCCGCAGGTTGCGGCCGATTTCGAGCAGGTGCTGGTGCGTGAAGCACTTGTAGACCGAGATGTTGTCGCTCCGCCAGCTGAAGTGGGTCGTCGCCGAGGGCTTCACCCCGGCGCCGGTCGAGCCGGTGATGCCCGTTACGTGCACCTCGTCCTCGAGCAGCCCGGCCGCCGCCAGAGGCAGCAGCGCCAGCTGGATGGCCGTGGCGAAGCAGCCCGGATTGGCCACGCGGCGCGCCGCGCGAATCCGCTCGTGGGAGAGCTCAGGCAGTCCGTAGACGAACCCTTCGCTCTCGTCGCGGAAGTCCTGCGCCAGGTCGATGATGCGCAGCGACTCGGGGAGCTGCTGCGCGGCGAGCCACTTGCGGCTCTCGCCGTGGGCCGAGCAGAGAAAGACCACGTCGACCTCCTGCAGGTCGTACTCCGCGCAGAAGCGCAGCCCGGTCTGGCCGTCGAGCCCCGCGTGGACCTCCGTGAGCGCATCGCCCGCATGGCTCGTGCTGTGGACGAAGCCCAGCTCGACCCCGGGATGGTTCACCAGCAGGCGGAGCAGCTCGCCGGCCGTATAGCCGGCGCCGCCGATGATTCCGACCCGTATCATCGTCCGTTGCGCTTTTGGACGTTGTAGTAAATCTTGATTTGGTTGGCCAGAATCTTCGTGAAGCCCTTCACGTCGTCGGCCGTCCAGGCCTTGTTCACCTCGCCGTACTCGCCGAAGTCGGTCTTCATCAGGTCGAACGTCGACGAGACGCCCACCAGCGTGAAGCAGCGCGGACGGAGCGTCAGCTCGACCTCGCCCGTGACGTTGCGCTGCGACGAGAGGAGCATCGCCTCGATGTCGCGCATGACCGGCTCGAGGTACTGCGCCTCGTGGAGGAATATGCCGTACCAGGTGGCCACCTGCTCCTTCCAGTAGAGCTGCCACTTGGTCAGCACGTGCTTCTCGAGCATCTTGTGGGCGGCGATAATCAGCATCGGGGCGGCAGCCTCGAAGCCCACGCGTCCCTTGATGCCGATGATGGTGTCGCCGATGTGCATGTCGCGGCCGATGCCGTAGCGCGAGCCGATGGCCTCGACGGCGCGGATGGCCTCGACGTGGTCGGTGTAGGGGGTGCCGTTGACCGATGTGAGCTCGCCCTCGGTGAAGCCCAGGCGGAGCGTCTCCTCGCCCGTGGCGGTAATCTGGCTCGGGTAGGCCTCCTCGGGAAGCGTCTGCTCCGAGTGGAGCGTCTCGCGGCCGCCGATGGAGGTGCCCCAGAGCCCCTTGTTGATGGAGTACTCCATCTTGCGGAAGTCGGCCTCGAAGCCGTGGCGGCGCAGGTAGTCGATTTCGTATTCGCGCGTGAGGGTCAGGTCACGCGTCGGGGTGATGATTTCGATGTCGGGGGCCAGCACCTGGAACGTCAGGTCGAAGCGCACCTGGTCGTTGCCCGCGCCGGTCGAACCGTGGGCCACGGCGTCGGCGCCGATTTGCTTGGCATACTCGATGATGGCGATGGCCTGGAAGATGCGCTCCGAGCTGACCGAGATGGGGTAGGTGCCGTTGCGCAGGATGTTGCCGTAGACCATGAAGCGGATGCTCTTTTCGTAGTACTCCTGCTCGATGTTGAGCGTGGCGTGCTTCACGGCGCCCAGCGCCAGGGCGCGCTCTTCGATGCGCGCCAGTTCTTCGGCCGAGAAGCCGCCCGTGTTGGCGATGGCCGTATATACGTCGTAACCCTTCTCTTCGGAGAGGTATTTCACACAGAACGAGGTGTCCAGACCGCCGCTGAACGCCAGTACCACTTTCTTCTTTTCCATTGTTGCCTGTCTTTTTATTTTACGTTTTTCGTTGTCTGTCTCCCTCCGGAAACCGTCCCGGAGAGCGTGTGCTCCGTCTGCCTTCCCGCTACTTGAGGTGGAAGAGCTTGCGGAACCGGTTGCGGATGAACATCACGTAGGGTGCCAGCCGCGACTGCCGGGGCTGCTCCTTGGCCGGGTCATAGAGCATGCCCGTGCAGAGGCACATCCGCCGGTTGTTGCGCTGGAGGATGTCGTAGTTGCAACATCCCTGGCAGCCCTGCCAGAACTCTTCGTCGTCGGTCAGTTCCGAGAAAGTCACGGGAACGTATCCCATCCGCGAGTTGAGCTTCATGACCGGAAGCGACGTGGTGATGCTGAATAACTTCGCATAGGGGAATCGTCGTCGGGCCAGCTCGAATGTCCGTCGTTTGATTTGCTCCGCGAGTCCCATGTGACGGTACTCGGGGTCGACAATCAATCCGGAGGTCGCGACGAAATCGCCGTGCTCCCAACACTCGATGTAGCTGAAGCCGATGAGCTTCTCGCCGTCCAGCGCCACGACGGCCTTGCCGCCGGTCATCTTCGCCGCGATGTACTCGGGCGACCGCTTGGCGATGCCCGTGCCCCGCTGCAGGGCCGACTCGTAGATGAGGTCGCAGATACGCTGTGCGTAGTGCGCATGCGACGAGTCGGCGAAAACGACGCTGATGGATTTGTTATTCATTTATCTGATAGTAAAATAAAAAAGGAAATGTTCATGGAACATACGTGGCCTCGCCCCTTCCGACCGCGCGTCAGTTGTTGATGCGGTAGGCCCGCTGCACCCCCTTGATGCGCATGATGGAGTGGATGAGCGTGTCGACCACCGCGGCGCCGGGGACCTCGACGCTCACGACCCCCTCGACGCAGCCGCCCGAGGCGGCCGAGAAGTTCATCGAGCGGATGTTGAGCTTCAGGTCGCGGCTGATGACCTCGGTGATGTGGTTGGCCATGCCGGTCATGTCGGCCGCCACGATGCGGATGGAGGCGCGGAAGGAGCCCTCGGCCGTCGAGCGCCAGCGCGCCTCGATGACGCGGTGGGGGTAGCGCTCGCGCATGCGCCGCGCATTGGGGCAGTCGGTGCGGTGGATGGTGATGCCCGAGCCGATGGTGACGAAGCCGAAGACCTCGTCGCCCTTGATGGGGTTGCAGCAGCGCGCCAGCTTGTACTGGATTTTCGAGATGTCGTCGTCGATAATCAGCGCATCGCTGCTCCGTGCGGGGGCCGCCTCGCGCGCTGCGGCCTTCGCACGTTCGACCTCGGCCGCCGCGGCGCGCCGCTCCTCCTCGGCCGCACCCGAGATGTGGCGCGTGAGAATCTCCTTGATGGAGGCCAGGTCGACCTTCTGCGTCGCAATGAGGCCGTAGACCTCGGTGCCGGTCCGCACCTTGAAGTATTTGGCCAGGTAGGCCACCGCCTCGTCCATCGTGAGCGGGAACTTCCAGTTCTTGAGCTTGCGTTCGAGCTCCTCGCGCCCCATGCGGGCATGCTTGGCCTGCTCCTCGCGCAGGAAGGACTTGATTTTGTTGCGCGCCTTCGAGGTGACCACCACCGAGAGCCAGTCGGCCTTGGGCGTCTGGTTCTTCTGGGTGAGAATCTCGACGATGTCGCCGTTGTGGAGCACCTCGCGAATCGAGACGGCGCGGTTGTTCACCTTGCCGCCCGAGCAGGTGGCCCCCAGATTGGTGTGGATGTCGAAGGCGAAGTCGAGCAGCGTGGCCCCCTCGGGTAGCTTGCGCAGGTCGCCGTTGGGGGTGAAGACGAAGATTTCACCCGTGGCGGGCTTGGCGTCGAAGCGCTGCGCCAGCGCATGGGGCGTATCCTCCATCAGCTCGCGCAGCCGGCTGAGCCACTGCTCGCTGGTGGCGGCGCCCTGACCTACCCCCTTGTAGCGCCAGTGGGCCGCGATACCGCGCTCGGCCACGGCGTCCATGCGCTCGGTGCGAATCTGCACCTCGACCCACCGCCCCTCGGCCGAGACGGTCGTGTGGAGCGACTCGTAGCCGTTCGACTTGGGGATGGAAATCCAGTCGCGCATGCGGTTGGGGTTGGGCGTGTAGAAGTCGGTGACGATGGAGTAGACCGTCCAGCAGAGCCGCTTCTCATCCTCCAGCGGGCAGTCGATGATGATGCGGATGGCGAAGATGTCGTAGACCCCTTCGAAGGGGACGCGCTGCTTCTGCATCTTGTTCCAGATGGAGAATATCGATTTGGTGCGGCTCTTGATGTGGTAGCGGATGCCCAGCTTCTGCAGCCGCTCCTCAATGGGGACGATGAAGCGGGCGATGAAGGCGCGGCGCTCGTCGGCACTCTCTTCGAGCTTGGCCACGATGTGCTCGTAGTCCTTCGGCTCGAGGTACTTCAGGGCGATGTCCTCCAGCTCGCTCTTGAGTCCGTAGAGACCCAGCTTGTGGGCAATCTGTGCGTAGAGGTTCATCGACTCCCAGCTCTTCTTGCGCCACTTCTCGCGCGGGAAGATGTCGAGCGAGCGCATCACCTCGAGCCGGTCGGCCAGCTTGATGAGAATCACGCGCGGGTCCTCCGAGTAGCTGACAATCAGGTCGCGGAAGTTGCCCGCCTGTTCGTTGGCTACCTTGAGCTTCAGCTCCGAGATGTTGCAGAGCCCCATGGTGATGCCGGCCACCTGCTCGCCGAAGCGGGCGCGCAGGTCGCTCATCAGCGCGAGGAACTCCTCCTGCGTCTGCTGCTTGTGGGCGATGCGCACCACGTCGTGCAGGATGGAGGAGAGGGTGGAGTTGCGCCCCAGCCCGATTTCCGAGATGGCGATGCAGGCTACCCCCGCTCCATGTTCGAGCAGCGGGGAGCCGTCGTAACGGGTCATCCCGGCCAGTCGTTCGTCCGCATAGGCCAGCGCCTCGTCAACCAGACGCTGGGTCTCGGACGAGAAACTCCCGCGCACCAGTGCGCGGAGTTTTTCGTAGCGTGAATAGTCCATTTTGTGATTGTCGATAACCTAACCGCACAAAGATATGAAAAAATTTCTACTTTTGACCACAACAAACCCTCTGGAAACCATGTTGCGCATCAACAATCGAATTTATTTTCCCACGCTGGGTGAGGAGGTTGCCAATACCATCTCCCACGGCGTGATGTCGCTTCTGGCGCTCTGCGCCCTCCCCTTCGCGGCGGTGTGGGCCTATCTGCACTACCCTCAGCCGGTGCTGGCCTGTGTTTCGGTGAGCATCTTCGTCATCTCGCTCTTCCTCATGTTCCTCGCCTCGACGCTCTACCACTCGATGAATCCCGCCTCGAAGCACAAGGCGGTCTTCCACATCCTGGACCACATCTTCATCTACGTGGCCATCGCCGGCAGCTACACCCCCATCGCCCTCTCGGTCATCGGCGGGTGGCAGGGCGTGCTCATCGCCGTGCTGCAGTGGGCGATGGTGCTCTTCGGGATATTCTACAAGTCGCTCTCGCGGCGTTCGCTCCCGGCCGTGAGCCTGACCATCTATCTGGTCATGGGGTGGACGATTCTCTTCTTCCTGCCGCTCTTCCTGCGCAACGCCTCGACGCAGCTGCTGTGGCTCATCGCCGCGGGCGGCCTCTTCTATACGCTCGGGGCGTGGTTCTACGCCCGCAAGGGGTTCCGCTACCACCATCTGGTCTGGCACCTGCTCATCAACCTCGGCGCCGCCTGCCACTTCGCGGGCATCGTCTTCTACCTCTATTGAGGCCGCCGGTTGAAGCCGGGCGGTTGCTGACGCCGGTTGCTGCCGTTGGTTGCCGCGTCGGGCGGTTTGCGCCGCCGCCCGCCGTCTCTGAGATTTCGCCCGGCCGCCCCGCCCGAAAACAGAGGCGCCGCATCCTCCCGTCGAAAGGATGCGGCGCCTCTTGCCTTTGCCTTGTTCCGGCCGCGTCAGCCGAGCAGCAGCCCGACGGTGAGCAGCACCCCGAAGAGGGTGAGGTTGCGGGCCGTCTCGCCCAGGCAGACGTTGAGCTCCTCGCCGTGGTCGATGCGGACCATCTTGCGCCACGTGAAGAAGAAGAGAACCCAGTAGAGCAGCGGCAGCAGCGCGGCGCCCCACCGCCCGAAGAGTGCGAAGGCGAGGCAGAGCAGTGTGGCCGTCGTGCCGAGGGCGAAGTATCCCCAGCGTCCGACCCCGGCGCCGAGGCAGACGACAATCGTGCGCTTGCCGCTGGCGGCGTCCTCCACACGATCGCGGAAGTTGTTGACCATCAGCATCGTGTCGATGACCAGTCCGCAGGCCAGTCCGGCCAGCGTCACCTCCCACGTCCAGTCGTGGGCAAGGATGTAGTAGGTGAATCCGACGGGGACGACGCCGAAGAAGAGGATGACGGCCACGTCGCCCAGTCCGTGGTAGGCCAGCGGCCACGGCCCGGCGGTGTAGAGGTAGGCGAAGAGGATGCAGGCGGCGCCGACGAGCAGCAGCTCCCAGCCGCCGTAGTGCAGCAGCGTCAGACCGACGGCGGCCCCCGCCACGGTGAAGGCGGCGATGCCCCACTTCATGGCGCGCAGCGTGATGAAGCCCTTGGCGAAGGCGCGGTCGGGACCGAGCCGTTCGGGGCTGTCGGCTCCCTTCTGGAAGTCGCAGAGGTCGTTGACCAGGTTGGCCGTGCACTGCATCAGCAGCGCGAAGAGCAGGCAGAGCAGTGCCGGCAGCCAGTGGAACGAGCCGTCGCTCCAGGCCAGCGCCGAGGCGACGATGATGGGCGTCGAGGTGGCGCCGAAGCTGTAGGGTCGCACGGCGAGGAGCCATGCGCGCAGGGAATTTGTCTTCATGGGCAAATGATGTTTTGATACGTTGGTTCGCTTCCGTCGGACAAGGGGGCGGAATCGGGGCGTATGTGTCATGCCCGAGCCGGTCGGGAGGCCGGTTCGGCAGTGGATTCAGGGGTCGGGGCGTTGGCCGGCCGGGCCGCGGCTGCCTCTTCGGCGGTGGGTTCAGCGGCGGCAGTTGTCTTTCCGGCAGGAGCGGCGGCGGGCGTCTCTTCGGCGGCAGCCTTTCCGGCGGCGGATGCCCTGTTCACGGATGCGGGCGCCTTGCGGATAAGGTCGCTCTCGGCCGGACGACGGACGATGTAGAGCCAGTCCTTGCAGAGGGCGTAGCGGCGGCGCTCCTCCGGGGTGCAGGCGGCGGCGTAGTCGAGCTCCAGCACCTCGAAGCCCGCCTCGCGCAGCCGGTCGGCATAGTCGCGGCCGTAGATGCGCCGGTGGTCGTACTGCCCGAAGATGCGGGTGCGCTCGTCGGGGTCGGTGATGGAGTCGTCCTCGAAGGTGGCGGCACGCGTGCGGTCGACGGGCGAGAGGATGACGCCCCAGCCGCCGGGACGCAGCACGCGGAAGAGTTCGCGCATCGCGCGGCGGTCGTCGGCCACATGTTCGAGGATGTGGTTGCAGAGCAGCACCTCGGCGAAGCCATCCTCGAGCGGAATCTGCTGCACGTCGAAGTGGAGCTTCGCCAGCGGGCTCTCGAGGTCGGCCGTCACGTAGCGCTCGGGGTGCTGCGCATAGAGGCGGTCAAGGTGGCGCATCAGGCAGACCTCGGGGGCGATGTGCAGCAGCCGCGGGCAGTCGTCGAGCAGCCTCGTCTCGCGCACGAGCCAGAGCCAGAGCAGGCGGTGGCGTTCGAGCGAGAGGCAGTGGGGGCAGAGCGCATTGGGGCGCGAGGTGACGTAGCCGTAGGGGAGGAACTTGCGGTAGTGGGAGCCGCATATGGGGCACTCGACTCGGCGGCCGCGGTAGAAGAGTCCCGCAAGGGGCACCATCCAGCCGGCAAGCCGTTGCAGCAGCGTGCGCGGCAGGTGGTTGAGGGCCCATTTGATGATTCGGCGCATAGGCGTGGCGTGTTTTTGTTGTCGCTCGTTGTTGTTTCCGGCTCCGGCTCTGTCTTCGGTTTCGGTTCCGGTCCTGTTCCCGGTTCCGGCTCCGCTCCCGTTTCCGGCAGGCCGGACGGTTGGGCGTTCCGGTCGTGCGGTGCCGCTCTTGCCGGGCGGCGGACGTTTGTCCTTCCCCGGTGGGCATGTCCCGCAGCGTGTCGGCGGTCAGCGTTGCCGGGCATCGGCCGGAAGGCGCGTGCGGCGGGTTATTCCAGAATCTTGCGGACTTCGGTTTCGGCCTTGCCGAGCCGCTCCTTGCAGCGGGCAATCAGCTCGGTGGCCCGCTTGACCTCGGCAGCGAGGCTGTCGACGTCCATCTCTTCGTTGCGCAGGCGGGCGAGAATCTTGTCGATTTCGGCCATCGCCTCGCTGTAGCTTATCTCTTTCTTGGCCATGGTGCGTGGATGGTTTTGTGCGTTGTGGTATGGGTTCAGGCGCGGGGAGCCTCCTCCGGGGAGCCTTCCTCGCCGGAGGGCTGCTCTTCGTCGGCCGTGGCGCGGAGCCGTCCGTCGGCCACCTCAATCTCGAGCGGCGTGCCCCCCGCGATGCCGCGCACCGAGGCGATGGCCCGCCCTCCGGTGCGCACGACGGCGAATCCCAGCTTGAGAATCCGCCGCGGCGAGCGCGCCTCGACCAGCTCGCCGGCCGCCGCGAGGCGGTTGCGCTGGCGCGTGAGCAGCTCCCCGACGGCGCGGGGCAGCTCCCGGGCCCCCCCTTCGAGCAGCAGCCGCTGCCGGGCCACGAGCGTGGCGCAGCGCTGTGACAGCTCGCCCGCAAGCCGTTCGAGCTGCAGGCGCCGGCGGGCCACGAGCTCGTCGCTCCGCCGCCGCAGTTCGCCCGTGAGGCGCTCAAGCTGCAGCTCGGCGCGGCGCATCGCCTCGACGGTGGTGTCGTGAAGCTGCACGGCGGCCCGGTCCAGCCAGGCGTCGACCTGTGCCGCACGGTCAACCAGCCAGCCGGCCACCGCCGTCGGGGTTTTGAGCGCCGTGTGGGCCACCATGTCGGCCACGCTCGTATCCTTGTCGTGGCCGATGCCCGTCAGTACGGGGAGCGGGAACTGGGCGATGTAGGCGCAGAGGCGGTAGGCGTTGAAGCAGTTGAGGTCGCTGGCCGAGCCGCCGCCGCGGATGAGGACCACGGCGTCGAACTCCTCGGAGCGTTCGGCCACGGCGCAGAGCGCCGCGATGATGGACTCCTCGGCGGCGTCGCCCTGCATGAAGGCGTCGAAGAGCTTCGTGCGGAAGGCATAGGGGCTCTTCGCCAGCTCCTGGCAGAAGTCCTGATAGCCGGCCGCATGGGCGCTCGAGACCACCGCGATGCGCTGCACGACGGGGGGCAGCTCCGTTTCGCGGTTCATCTCCCAGACCCCCTCGCGCTGCAGGCGGGCGATGGTCTGCTGGCGCTGGCGCTCCATGTCGCCCAGCGTGTAGGCGGGGTCGATGTCGGTTATCTGGAGCGAGAAGCCGTAGAGTTCGTGGTAGTTGACCGTCACGCGGGCCAGGATGCGGATGCCGGGGGCGAGCTTGCGGCCGGTCTCCGCCTCGAAGTATGCGGCCACGCGCGGGTAGACCGAGCGCCAGATGACGGCGCGCGACTGCGCCAGCGGCACGCCGTTGTCGCCCCCCTTCTCGACCAGCTCGAGGTAGCAGTGGCCCGAGTAGTTGACCTTCAGTTCGGCAATCTCGGCGCTGACCCAGAGCGGCAGCGGGAACTGCTCGTGAAGACGCTCCTTCACGAGTCGCTGCAACTCCACGAGGGTGATATGTGCCGATGGCTGCATCGGGAGGCAAAGATAGTGGATTGTCCCGGCAAAAACAAGCGGCCGCCCGTGCGGTGCCCTTTTTTGCGGGGAATGGGTGTGCGGGACGGGGTTTCGGATGGTTGCAGAGGGGGCGGCTGCCGGAGATTTGGCTGCCGGAGATTTGGCTGCCGGGAGGGTGGTTGCGGGGTGGCTGCGGGATTTGGCGGTTGGAGGGTTGCGGGCGCGGCTGCCTGGCGGTGGTTGCGGGGTTCGGTCTTCAGTCGGTTGCCGGGGCGGGCGGCGGCTCAGCGCCAAATCAGCTCGGGAAGGCGGGGCAGCGGCTTGCCCTCGGGCAGCTGGATGCGCAGCACCCCTTCGCTGGCCACGGGGGTGCCGTTCTTGGTGGCGGGCTCCCAGAGGGGGGCCTCCTCCAGGGCCTTCAGCACGCGGCGGCGCAGGCGGCTGTCGGTCGACTCCAGCTCGTCGCCCGCCACCGTACGCCCCTCGGGGGTGACGGTGTAGCGCAGCACCACGCGGGCGGCGGTCTCCTCCTCGGGCCACTTCACCTGCGAGGCGATGTAGGCGTCGAACGACTCCCCGGCCGGAAAGCGGGCGGGGGTGTCGTAGCGCAGCGTGACGACCATCACTCCGTTGTAGGCCTTCTCGCCGTAGCGGGCGATGGTCTCCTCGTCGGCCGGAAGCATCTCGACGCTCTCCATGTCGTCGGGCGGGATGGAGCTGATTTCGTCGACCTCCTTCCCGTTGACCAGATAGAGGGGCTCCTGTGCGGCGGCCGTGAGTGCCGACGTGAGGAGCAGTATGAGCAACAGTCGTTTCATGCGGTTCTCTTTTTTCGGATAACGTTTCGCCGGGGGCTCCTATTGCATGCGCCGCCCTCTTTTCCGGGGCTCGTCCCGGTGGCAGGGGCTTGTTCCACCGGGGGCTTTGCCGCGCTGGCGACTTATCTCCTCGGTCGGGTGGGACTTTGCTTTGTCGGGCCCCTCTCTGCGGGCAGGCCTCGCACCCCTCGCTCCGTCTGCTGTCGGAACCTCGCCCCGCCGTCGGACCTCACTCCGGAGCCCCGGGTCTCCAGAGAAAACTCCGCAGGTCGACGGCTCCGTTGGGGCGGAAGCGCACCCCTTCGCCCTCGAGCAGTGTGCGCTGGGCGCTCCACGCCGCGACGGTGCGCCCCGAGGCGCTGACCACCCGGTGGCAGGGGATGTCGGAGGGGGCTCTTCCAAGCAGCCGTCCGACCAGCCGCGCATGGTTGGGCCGTCCGAGCAGCCGGGCCAGCTGGCCGTATGTGGCGACGCTGCCCGCGGGAATCTCTCGGACAAGCTCGTAGAGCTCGGCGTCGAGTGCCGCGGGCAGCGTCGAGTGCTTCGTGCGGGACATCAGAGCTCGCTCTCCTTGAGCCGCTCGGCGTTCTCGGCCACAATCAGGTGGTCGATGACATCCTGGATGTCGCCGTCCATGAAGGCCGCCAGGTTGTAGATGGTGTAGTTGATGCGGTGGTCGGTGATGCGCCCCTGCGGGTAGTTGTAGGTGCGGATTTTGGCCGAACGGTCGCCCGTCGAGACCATCGTCTTGCGCTTCGAGGCGATTTCGTCGAGGTACTTCGAGTACTCGAGGTTGAAGACGCGCGTGCGCAACTCCTCGAAGGCCTTGTCGAAGTTCTTCAGCTGCGACTTCTGGTCCTGGCACTGCACGACGATGCCCGTCGGGATGTGGGTCAGGCGGATGGCCGAGTAGGTCGTGTTGACCGACTGCCCGCCCGGGCCGCTGGCGCAGAAGATATCCTTGCGGATGTCGTTCATCGAAATCTCGACGTCGAACTCCTCCGCCTCGGGCAGCACGGCCACCGAAGCGGCCGAGGTGTGGACGCGCCCCTGCGTCTCGGTCTGGGGGACGCGCTGCACGCGGTGCACGCCCGACTCGTATTTGAGTGTGCCGTAGACGTTCTGCCCCGTCACCTTCATCACCACCTCCTTGTAGCCGCCGGCGGCGCCCTCCGAGGCCGAGGTGATTTCGTACTTCCACCCCTTCGACTCGATGTACTTGGTGTACATGCGCAGCAGGTCGCCGGCGAAGAGGGCCGCCTCGTCGCCGCCCGTGCCGCCGCGAATCTCCATGATGGCGTTCTTGGCATCCTGCGGGTCCTTGGGGATGAGCAGCAGCTTGATTTCCTCCTCCATGCGGGAGATGGCGGGCTCGAGCTCCGCGATTTCGCCGCGGGCCATCTCGCGCATCTCCTCGTCCTTGTCGTTGACCAGGACATCCTTCGCTTCGGCCAGGTTGGCCAGCGCCGTGCGGTAGCGTTCCGAGGTCTCGATGATGGGCTCGAGCTCCTTGTACTCCTTGTTGAGCTGGACGAACTGCTTGACGTCGGCAATCACTTCGGGGTCGGTGAGCTTCTGGCCAATCTCCTCGTACTTGAGTTTCAACCCGTCGAGGCGGGTCAGTATGGTGTTGTCTGCCATAAAAAAGGTATCGTATCTTGTTTTGAGGACAAAGATACGATACATTTGACGATTTTGGAAATCGCAGCCCGATTTTCACCCTTCGGCGGTAAAAAGCGGGCCGCTCCTTTCGGGATTGCTCCTTTCGGGGCCGCTCAGTCCGGCAGGCCGGGGCGGCCGGCGGGTCAGATGACGATGTTGATGATTTTGCCCGGCACGACAATCACCTTCTTGGGCGTCTTGCCGTCGAGCCACTTCTGCGCCTCGGGCTCGGTGACCACCGCCGCCTGGATTTCGGCCGGCGTCATCGCCACGGCGTACTGCTTCTTGAAGCGCAGCTTGCCGTTGACCGACACGGGGTATTCGAAGGTGCTGCGCACGAGGTAGCGCTCCTCGCAGACGGGGTACGTCGCGTCGCAGACCGTCGTCGTGTGGCCCAACGCCTCCCACAGCTCCTCGGCCAGGTGCGGCGCGAAGGGGGCAATCAGCACGGCCAGCGGCTCGAGAATCTTCCGCTTCGAGCAGTCGCCCAGCTCGTTGAGGCAAATCATGAAGGCGGCCACGGCCGTGTTGAACGAGAAGTTCTCGATGTCGTCGGTCACCTTGCGGATGGTCTTGTGCAGCGTCCGCAGCTCCTCCTCCGTAGGCTCGGCGTCGGTGACGGCCAGACGGCCGTCGCGGTCGAAGTAGAGGCGCCAGAGGCGGCGCAGGAACTTGTGCACGCCGTCGATGCCGTTGGTGTCCCACGGCTTGGCCTGCTCGAGCGGCCCGAGGAACATCTCGTACATGCGCAGCGTGTCGGCGCCGTAGAGCTCGATGACGCGGTCGGGGTTCACGACGTTGTACATTGACTTCGACATCTTCTCGATGGCCCAACCGCAGATATACTTGCCGTCCTCGAGGATGAACTCCGCATCGCGGAAGTCGGGCATCCAGGCGCGGAAGGCATCCAGGTCGAGGATGTCGTTGTGGACGATGTTCACGTCGACGTGAATCTCCTGCGTCTCGTATTGGTCGCGCAGCCCCAGCGAGACGAACTTGTTGGTTCCCACCACGCGGTAGACGAAGTTCGAGCGGCCCTGAATCATACCCTGGTTGACCAGCTTGCGGAAGGGTTCGGGTTCGCAGACGCAGCCCAGGTCGTAGAGGAACATGTTCCAGAAACGGGCATACATCAGGTGGCCCGTGGCGTGCTCGATGCCGCCGACGTAGAGGTCGACGTTGCGCCAGTAGGCGTTCGCTTCGCGGCTGACGAGCGCCTGGTCGTTGTGCGGGTCCATGTAGCGCAGGTAGTAGGCCGACGAGCCGGCGAATCCGGGCATCGTCGAGAGCTCGTAGGGGTAGCCCTCGGGGGTGGTCCAACCCTTGGCGCGGGCCAGTGGCGGCTCGCCCTCGGCCGTGGGGCCGAAGTTCTCAATCGGCGGCAGCGTCAGCGGCAGTTGGTCGTCCGGCAGCGGGCAGGCGATGTCGTTGCGGTAGTAAATCGGGAAGGGCTCGCCCCAGTAGCGCTGGCGCGAGAAGATGGCGTCGCGCAGGCGGTAGTTGACCAGCCGCTTGCCCAGACCGCGGCGCTCGATTTCGTCGAACATCCGCGCGATGGCCTCCTTGACCTCCATGCCGTTGAGAAAGTCCGAGTTGATGAGGCGCCCCTGCTTGGCGTCGTACGAGGCCTGCTCCACGTCGCCCCCCTCGACCACCGGCACGATGTCGAGGCCGAAGTGGCGGGCGAAGGCCCAGTCGCGCGAGTCGTGGGCCGGGACGGCCATGATGGCTCCCGTGCCGTAGCCGGCCAGCACGTAGTCCGAGACGTAGATGGGAATCTGCCGGCCCGTGAAGGGGTTGATGGCGAACGAGCCCGTCTTCACGCCGCTCACGCGGCGCGTCTCGGCGATGCGCTCACGCTCCGAGCGCTTCTTCGTCTGCTCGATGTAGTCCTCGACGGCCTGACGGTTCTCTGCGGTGGTCAGCTCGGCAACCCACTCGTGCTCGGGGGCGATGACCATGAAGGTGACGCCGAAAATCGTGTCGGGACGCGTCGTGAAGATTTCGAGCTTGCGCTCCGAGCCGGCGATGTCGAAGAAGACCTGTGCGCCGACCGAGCGGCCAATCCAGTTGCGCTGAATCTCCTTGAGCGAGTCGCTCCAGGCCAGGTGCTCCAGCCCCTCGAGCATCCGCTCGGCGTAGGCCGTCACGCGCAGCAGCCACTGCTTCATGCGCTTTTGCTCGACGGGGTAGCCGCCGCGCACCGAGAGTCCGTCGCGCACCTCGTCGTTGGCCAGCACGGTGCCCAGCTTCGGACACCAGTTGACCATCGTGTCGGCGCGGTAGGCCAGACGGTAGTTCTGCAGCACCTGCTCGCGACGGGCCTCGTCCCAGCCGTTCCACTCGTCGGCCGTGAAGCTCATCTCGTGGGTGCAGGCGGCGTCGATGCCCTCGGTGCCCGAGGCGGCGAATGCGGCCGTCAGCTCGGCGATGGGGCGCGCCTTCTGCTGCGCGCGGTCGTACCAGTGGTCGAACATCCGCAGGAAGGCCCACTGCGTCCACTTGTAGTACTTGGGGTCGCACGTGCGCACCTCGCGCGACCAGTCGAACGAGAAGCCGATTTTGTCGAGCTGCTCGCGGTAGCGGGCCGTGTTGCGTTCGGTGGTGACGGCGGGGTGCTGCCCTGTCTGGATGGCGTACTGCTCGGCCGGGAGTCCGAAGGCGTCGTAGCCCATCGGATGGAGGACGTTGAAGCCCCGGAGCCGCTTGTAGCGGGCGTAGATGTCCGAGGCGATGTAGCCCAGCGGGTGGCCGACGTGGAGCCCCGCCCCCGAGGGGTAGGGGAACATGTCGAGCACGTAGTATTTCGGGCGCGAAGGGTCGACTTCGACGCGGTAGGTTCCCTCCTCCTGCCAGCGGTGCTGCCATTTGGACTCAATCTCCTTGAAATTGTATTCCATATCGGGTTTCTGTTTGTTGTCGATTTTCCCGCAAAAGTAAGGAAAACTTTTCGGATTTCGTCCATTTCGGGGGAGTTTCCCTTTGAAAAGGGGTGAGCGTGTGCGGTTTCGCCCCCTGCGCGGCCCGTCCGGGAGGGTTTATGCGGTTTATGCGGTCCTTGCGGGGGTGCTTTCTGTGGTTCGTCCGGGAGGCGTGTGCGGTCTGTGCGGGAGGGGCCCGTGTGGCCCGTCCGGGTGGTTCTCTTCCGCTTGCTCCGTCGGTCCCGCTCTCTCCCGTTTTCCACCCCTCCCTCTCGGCTCCGGAGACCCCTCTTCCCGCCTCTCTTTTCACATTCCGCCCGCCTCGCTTCGCGTCTCCCCGCTCCGGCAATTGCCATGCGGTGCATGCGCTTGAAGGACACGCCGATAGCGGGTGGCTGCCGCCCTCCGTCCATGCTCCGGAGGTCGGTTTGCAGACCCTTCCCGACACCTCCGGCGACAATGCGGGTAACGAGCTGATATTTCCCGCATTGAATGATTGTGTATAAATGTATTTATATGGTTTTACAGAAACGATAAGTAAAAAGTATGGAAAACCCTGCAAAATGCTGGAAAAACGCGAAAAAAGATGGGGCTATATATGGAATTTCCAAAAAAATGCGTACCTTTGCAGTCCATTTTGGACAATGGAGATAGATTTTTTAACCAAGTTTCAAGGACAAAAACGTTTTAAGAAATGCCAACTATTCAACAGTTAGTGAGAAACGGTCGGGTTGCCCTCGAGGACAAGTCGAAGTCCCCTGCACTCGCAGCGTGCCCCCAGCGCCGCGGCGTTTGCACGCGTGTGTACACCACGACCCCGAAGAAGCCTAACTCGGCTATGCGTAAGGTGGCGCGTGTGCGCCTGACCAACGGCAAGGAGGTCAACGCCTACATCCCGGGCGAGGGCCACAACCTGCAGGAGCACTCCATCGTGCTCGTCCGCGGCGGTCGTGTGAAGGACCTCCCCGGTGTACGTTACCACCTGGTGCGCGGTGCGCTCGACTCGGCCGGTGTAGACGGACGTCGTCAGCGTCGCTCGAAGTACGGTGCAAAGCGACCCAAGGCCGGTAAATAATCGAAAACAGAAGAATCAATCGAATTTTTTTTAGCAAGAAACAATGAGAAAAGCTAAGCCTAAGAAGCGAATTCTACTTCCGGATCCGAAGTTCAACGACGTGGCAGTGACCCGTTTCGTGAACAACCTCATGCTGGATGGTAAGAAGAGTATTGCCTACACCATTTTCTACGATGCACTGGAGCTGGTGGGCAAGAAGATGAAGGATGCTGATAAATCTCCGCTGGAAATCTGGAAACAGGCTCTCGAGAATATCACGCCCCAAGTCGAAGTGAAGTCGAAGCGTATCGGTGGCGCGACCTTCCAGGTTCCTATGGAGGTTCGGCCGGAGCGCAAGATTTCTATTTCCATGAAGAACCTTGTCCTTTACTCGCGTAAGCGCGCCGGCAAAACGATGGCAGAGAAGCTTTCAGCAGAGATAATGGACGCCTACAACCAGCAGGGTGCCGCCTTCAAGCGCAAGGAGGAGATGCACCGCATGGCAGAGGCCAACAAGGCGTTCGCACACTTCAGATTCTAAAAAAGGAGACGACAGATGGCAACCAGAGACTTACACTATACGCGTAATATCGGTATCATGGCGCACATCGATGCCGGTAAGACCACCACATCGGAGCGTATCCTTTTCTACACGGGCAAGACCCACAAAATCGGCGAGGTGCACGAGGGCGGCGCCACCATGGACTGGATGGTCCAGGAGCAGGAGCGCGGTATCACCATCACCTCGGCCGCTACCACGGCGTTCTGGCACTACAAGGACCATCAGTATCAGATTAACCTGATTGATACCCCGGGACACGTGGACTTCACCGTCGAGGTGGAGCGTTCGCTCCGCGTACTCGACGGCGCCATCGCCACCTTCTGCGCAGTAGGCGGCGTGGAGCCCCAGTCGGAGACCGTTTGGCGTCAGGCCGACAAGTACCATGTTCCCCGTATCGGCTACGTCAACAAGATGGACCGTACGGGCGCCGACTTCTTCTCGGTCTGCGCGCAGATTAAGGAGCACTTCGGCGCAACGGCGCTTCCGGTGGTTCTGCCCATCGGCGCCGAGGACAAGTTCGAGGGACTGGTAGACCTTATTTATAATAATGCGATTTACTACTTCGACGACAAGACCGTCCGCGACAACTTCGAAATCCGCGAGATTCCCGAGTCGATGAAGGCCGAGGCTGCCGAGTGGCGTGCCAAGCTCATCGAGGAGGTTGCCGCTACGGACGACGCCCTGATGGAGAAGTTCTTCGAGGACCCCGATTCGATTACCCCCGACGAACTGCTGGCCGCCATCCGCAAGGCCACCATCTCGATGCAGCTCGTCCCGATGCTCTGCGGCTCGTCGTTCCACAACAAGGGCGTTCAGAAGCTGCTCGACTACGTGATGGCCTTCCTGCCTTCGCCGCTGGATGTGCCCCCCGTACACGGCATCAACCCCAAGACCGACGCCGAGGAGGTCCGCCACGCTTCGGACGACGAACCCTTCTGCGGTCTGGCCTTCAAGATTGCCACCGACCCCTTCGTAGGCCGTCTGGCATTCGTCCGCGTATACTCGGGCAAGCTCGACGCAGGTTCCTACGTGCTCAATGCACGCAGCGGCAAGCGTGAGCGCATCAGCCGCATCTATCAGATGCACGCCAACAAGCAGAACCCCCTCGAGACGGTCAGCGCCGGTGACATCTGCGCAGCTGTCGGCTTCAAGGAGATTCGCACCGGTGATACGCTCTGCGCCGAGAACGCACCCATCGTGCTCGAGCAGATGACCTTCCCCGAGCCGGTGATTGGTCTGGCCGTAGAGCCCAAGACGCAGAAGGACCTCGACAAGCTGGGTATCGCTCTGGCGAAGCTGGCCGAAGAGGACCCCACCTTCACGGTACACACCGACGAGGATTCGGGTCAGACGGTCATCAGCGGTATGGGTGAGCTCCACCTCGACATCATCGTCGACCGTCTGCGCCGCGAGTTCGGTGTCGAAATCAACCAGGGTGCTCCCCAGGTCAACTACAAGGAGGCCCTCACCAAGACGGTTCAGCACCGTGAGGTCTTCAAGAAGCAGACCGGTGGTCGCGGTAAGTTCGCCGACATCATCTTCGAGATTGGTCCTGCTGACGAGGGCAAGATGGGCCTTACGTTCGTCGATGAGGTGAAGGGCGGTAACATTCCCAAGGAGTTCATCCCCTCGGTTCAGAAGGGCTTCGAGGCCGCCATGGCCAACGGCGCACTGGCCGGCTATCCGATTGACTCGATGAAGGTTACCCTCAAGGACGGTTCGTTCCACCCCGTGGACTCCGACCAGCTGTCGTTCGAAATCGCCGCACGCAACGGCTTCCGCGCCGCAGCTCCCAAGGCCGGTTCGGTCATCATGGAGCCCGTCATGTCGGTGGAGGTTGTTACCCCCGAGGAGAACATGGGCGACATCATCGGCGACCTGAACAAGCGCCGCGGTCAGATTACCGGCATGGAGACGAAGGGTACGGCACGCGTGGTCAAGGCCAAGGTGCCCCTGTCGGAGATGTTCGGCTACGTGACCGTACTGCGTACGATTTCGTCGGGCCGTGCCACCTCTTCCATGGAGTTCTCGCACTTCGAGGAGGTTCCCGCAAACCTTGCCAAGGAGATTATCGAGAAAGCGAGTGGTAAACGTAAGGATATAGAATAAGCACACATATGAACCAGAAGATTAGAATCAAGTTAAAGTCATTCGACCACAATCTCGTCGACAAGTCGGCCGAGAAGATTGTGAAGACCGTGAAGAGCACGGGCGCCGTGGTGAGCGGTCCCGTACCCCTGCCCACGCACAAGCAGATTTTCACGGTGAACCGCTCGACGTTCGTCAACAAGAAGGCCCGCGAGCAGTTCCAGCTCTGCACCTTCAAGCGCATCCTCGACATCTATTCGTCGACTCCGAAGACCATCGACGCACTGATGAAGCTGGAGCTTCCCTCGGGCGTCGAGGTTGAAATCAAGGTCTGATGGGGGTGTTTGCTACCGAATGAGAAAAAGCTCACTTAATATAACAAACGTAATTCGACAAAAATGTCAGGACTTATTGGAAAGAAAATCGGAATGACTTCCGTTTACAGTGCCGAGGGTAAGAACATACCATGCACTGTCATTGAGGCTGGTCCGTGCGTTGTTACGCAAATCAAAACCGTCGAGAAGGACTCCTACGAGGCGGTTCAGATTGCCTATGACGAAAAGAGCGAAAAGCACACCAGCAGCAGTTTGTTAGGGCACTTCAAGAAGGCCGGAACGACTCCCAAGCGCAAGCTTGCCGAGTTCAAGGGCATGCCCGAAGTGAACCTGGGCGACACGCTTACGGTTGACCTCTTCACGGAGGAGGACTGGGTGGACGTCACCGGGATTTCGAAGGGCAAGGGCTTCCAGGGCGTTGTGAAGCGCCACGGCTTCGGCGGTGTCGGCGGCCAGACCCACGGCCAGCACAACCGTCAGCGCAAGCCCGGTTCGCTGGGTGCCTCGTCCTATCCTTCGCGCGTATTCCCCGGCAAGCGTCTGCCTGGCCAGATGGGAGGCGAGCAGGTCAAGGTGCTGAACCTGAAGGTATTGAAAGTGATTCCCGAGAACAACCTCATTCTCGTAAAGGGTTCGATTCCGGGTGCAAAGGGTGCTTACTTAACAATTGAGAAATAGTCATGGAATTAGCTGTATTGAACACACAAGGAAAAGAGACGGGTCGTAAGGTAGTCCTTTCGGACGCTGTCTTCGGCGTGGAAGCTAATGACCACGCTATTTATCTCGATGTGAAGCAGTATCTGGCCGACCAGCGTCAGGGCACGCACAAGTCGAAGCAGCGCAACGAGGTTGCCGGTTCGACGCGCAAGCTCAAGCGCCAGAAGGGTACCGGCGGTGCCCGTTGCGGCAGCATCAAGTCGCCTCTGTTCGTAGGCGGCGGCCGCGTCTTCGGTCCCGTGCCCCGCGACTACAGCTTCAAGCTCAACAAGAAGCTCAAGCAGCTGGCCCGTCGCAGCGCCCTCACCTACAAGGCGCAGGCCGGTGCCATCAGCGTGGTTGAGGCCGTCAAGATGGAGGCTCCGAAGACCAAGTTCGTCGAGGCAATGGCCGAGGCGCTGAAGGTCGCCGACAAGAAGGTGCTCCTCGTACTGCCCGAGTCGAACTACACGCTGCAGCTCTCGTGCCGCAACCTTCCCTACGTGAAGCCGGTGCTGGCACAGAACCTCTGCACCTACGACGTGATGAACGCTTCGGCCCTGGTAATGGTCGAGGGTGCCGAGAATGTATTGAATACGATGTTAGCTTAAAACGCAAGAGACACAATGGAGATTATTATTAAGCCGGTTTTGACCGAGAAAATGACGATTCAGGGCGAAAAGTTGAATCGCTACGGTTTTATCGTTGACGTGAGAGCTAACAAGCTGCAGATTCGCAACGCCGTAGAGCAAATGTACAACGTCGTGGTCACGGACGTGAACACGGTGAACTACATGGGCAAGCAGAAGAGCCGCTACACGAAGGCCGGTCTTCTTGCAGGCCGCGCGAACAACTTCAAGAAGGCTATTGTCACCTTGAAGGATGGAGACAAGATAGATTTTTACAGTAATATCTAACGAAGATGGCAGTAAGAAAATTTAAGCCTGTTACCGCAGGTACGAGACATAAGGTTATCGGCGCATTCGACGAGATTACCTCGAATGTACCGGAGAAGTCGCTCCTGAGCCCCAAGAAGAGCACGGGTGGACGTAACAACACCGGCAAGATGACGGTCCGCTACATCGGCGGCGGTCACAAGCAGATGTACCGTCACGTGGACTTCAAGCGTGCCAAGGACGGCATTGCCGCTACTGTAAAGACTATCGAGTACGACCCCAATCGTACTGCACGTATTGCACTTCTGGTGTATGCCGACGGTGAGAAGAGCTACATCATCGCACCGAACGGACTGAAGGTGGGCCAGACCGTGATGAGCGGCGCAGGCGTTGCTCCCGAGGTGGGCAACACGCTCTTCCTGAGCGAGATTCCTCTGGGAACGGTCATCCACAACATCGAACTCTACCCGGGTCAGGGTGCCGCCATGGCACGTTCGGCTGGCTCGTATGCTCAACTGCTGGCGCGTGAGGGCAAATTTGCCATCATCAAGCTGCCTTCTGGTGAAACTCGTATGGTACTCGTAACTTGCCGTGCAACCGTGGGCGTGGTTTCGAACCTGGACCACAACCTCGAGAGCTCGGGCAAGGCCGGACGCGAGCGTTGGCTCGGTCGTCGTCCCCGCAACCGTGGTGTCGTAATGAACCCGGTGGATCACCCGATGGGTGGTGGCGAAGGACGTGCTTCGGGTGGTCATCCCCGTTCGCGCAAGGGTCTGCTTGCCAAGGGTTATAAGACTCGTAACCCGAAGAAGACGACCTCGAAGTTTATTATTTCCAAGAAAAAATAATTAAAAAGAGTACATAATGAGCCGTTCATTAAAAAAAGGACCGTATATCGACCCGAAGCTCGAGGCCAAGGTAATCGCCCAGGCCGAAGGCAACAAGAAGTCTGTCATCAAGACCTGGTCGCGCGCAAGTATGATTTCGCCTGACTTCGTAGGTCAGACGGTTGCTGTCCACAACGGAAACAAGTTCATTCCGGTGTATGTAACTGAGAACATGGTAGGTCACAAACTCGGTGAGTTTGCTCCCACCCGCAATTTCCGTGGTCACGCAGGTAACAAGAAAAAATAGGTAGAAAATGGGTGCAAGAAAAGCAATAAGAGCCGAGAAATTAAAGGCTGAAAAGAAGCAGAAGGCGATTGCCATTATGCGTGATTGCCCGACCTCTCCCCGCAAGATGCGCCTGGTGGCCGACATCATCCGCGGTGTTGAGATTAACAAGGCATTGGGTATCCTCCGCTATTCGAAGAAGGAGGCCTCGATTCGCATGGAGAAGCTCCTCAAGTCGGCCATCGCCAACTGGGAGGCCAAGAACGAGAGCGAGCGTCTGGAGGATACGAAGCTCTGCGTGAAGGAAGTGTTCGTCGACGGCGGCCGCATGCTGAAGCGTATTCAGGCTGCGCCCCAGGGTCGTGCACACCGCATCCGCAAGCGTTCGAACCATGTGACAATCGTAGTTGACAAAATGGTAACCGTAGAAAACAAGTAATTCAGATGGGACAGAAAGTTAATCCGATAGCAAATCGTCTTGGTATCATCCGCGGTTGGGATTCCAACTGGTTCGGTGGCAAGGACTTCTCCGACAAGCTCGTAGAAGACGCCAAGATTCGCAAGTACCTGAATGTCCGTCTGGCCAAGGCGAGCATCTCGAAAATCATCATCGAGCGTACGCTGAAACTCGTTACGGTGACCATCTCGACCGCCCGTCCGGGTATCATCATCGGCAAGGGCGGCCAGGAGGTCGACAAACTGAAGGAGGAGCTCAAGAAGCTCACCGGCAAGGAGGTCCAGATTAACATCTTCGAGGTGAAGCGTCCCGAGGTGGATGCCGTCATCGTGGGTCAGAACATCGCCCGTCAGCTCGAGGGCCGCGTGTCGTTCCGCCGTGCGGTGAAGACCGCCGTGGCATCGACCATGCGCATGGGCGCCGAGGGTATCAAAATCCAGGTTGCCGGCCGTGTAGGCGGCGCCGAGATGGCCCGTACGGAGACCGTTAAGGAGGGACGTATTCCGCTGCACACGTTCCGTGCCGACATCGACTACTGCCTCACGGAGGCGCTCACGAAGGTGGGTATCCTCGGTGTGAAGGTGTGGATTTGCCAGGGTACGGTTTACGGCAAGCGCGACATCTTCGAAATCGCCGGCGCATCGGCACAGGCTCCCTCGCAGCGCGATGGCGAGCGTCGCGAGCGTCGCGGTGACCGCGGAGAGCGTCGTGGCGGACGTCGTCGCAACAACAACAAGTAAGTCGGACCTTTTTAAAGCAGAACGAACATGTTACAGCCGAAAAAGACCAAGTTTAGAAGAATGCAGAAAGGCCGTATGAAAGGGCTTGCTCAGAGAGGTAACCAACTTGCATACGGATCGTTCGCAATCAAGGCCCTGGAGTCCTCGTGGATTACGGGCCGTCAGATAGAGGCCGCACGTCAGGCCATCACCCGTTACATGAAGCGTGAAGGTCAGCTCTGGATTCGCATCTTCCCCGACAAACCCATCACGAAGAAGCCTGCCGAGGTACGTATGGGTAAAGGTAAGGGTAATCCCGAAGGATTCGTGGCTCCCGTAACGCCGGGACGTATTCTCTTCGAGGCGGAAGGTGTGCCTCTGGCAGTGGCGCAGGAGGCGCTGCGTCTGGGTGCACAGAAGCTTCCCATTACGACCAAGTTTATTGTACGACGTGATTACGTTGAAACCACTATCTAACAGGACGACAAGATGAAAAGTGCAGAAATCAAGGATCTTTCGGTGAAGGACCTCGCAGAGCGCATCGAGACGGAGAAGGCCCAGCTGGCCACGCTCAAGGTGCAGCATGCGGTATCCCCCGTCGAGAACCCTTCCATCATCAAGAAAAACCGCAGAGATATCGCTCGCATGCTGACCATCCTGCGTCAAAAAAACGCCAAATAAGGAGATAAACCATGGAAAGAAATCTTAGAAAAGAGCGTATCGGGGTGGTTGTCAGCAACAAGATGGAGAAGACCATTGTGGTTGCCGTCGCACGTAAGGTGAAGCATCCCATTTACGGCAAGTTCGTCAACAAGACGACCAAGTTCGTAGCCGAATGCCTCGACGAGAGCTGCAAGGAGGGCGATACGGTCCGGATTATGGAGACCCGTCCCCTGAGCAAGACGAAGCGTTGGAGATTAGTACAAATCATTGAAAGAGCGAAGTAGTTATGATACAACAGGAAAGTAGACTCGTAGTAGCCGACAACAGCGGTGCAAAGGAGGTTCTCTGCATCCGAGTTCTCGGCGGCACGAAGCGTCGCTACGCGTCGATTGGCGATAAAATCGTGGTAGCCGTCAAGAGCGCGAGCCCCTCGGGCGATGTCAAGAAGGGCGCCGTATCGAAGGCGGTTGTGGTCCGCACGACCAAGGAAATCAGACGTGCCAACGGTTCGTACATCCGTTTCGACGACAATGCCGTGGTACTGCTGAACAATCAGGGTGAAATGCGCGGTACTCGTATATTCGGCCCCGTAGCCCGCGAGCTGCGCGACCAGTATATGAAGATTATCTCTCTTGCACCTGAAGTATTGTAAATCAAAAAACAAATTTCGGATATGTCAGTCAAATTACATATTAAGAAGGGGGATATGGTAGCGGTCATCGCCGGCGACAGCAAGGGCCAGCAGGGCAAGGTCCTCAAGGTCGAGCCCGAAAAGCAGCGTGCCATCGTCGAGGGCGTGAACCTCTGCAAGAAGGCCACCAAGCCCAGCTCCAAGAACCCTCAGGGTGGAATCGTCGAGCAGGAGGCTCCCATCCACATCTCGAACTTGCAGGTGCTCGATCCCAAGAGTGGCAAACCTACCCGCGTAGGCCGCAAGCTCAATGATAAAGGTAAATTAGTTCGTTACGCTAAAAAGTCAGGGGAGGAGATTAAATAATGGCATACGTACCAACACTCAAGACACAGTATAAGGAGCAGATTGTCCCTGCCCTTATGAAGGAGTTCGGTTACTCGAGCGTCATGCAGTGCCCGAAACTCACCAAGATTGTTATCAACCAGGGTATGGGTCAGGCCGTAGCCGACAAGAAGCTCATCGACGTAGCGGAGGCCGAGCTGACGCAGATTGCAGGTCAGAAGGCCGTTCAGACCCGTTCGCGCAAGGACATCTCGAACTTCAAGCTGCGCAAGGGTATGCCCATCGGCGTACGCGTTACGCTGCGTGACACGAAGATGTACGAGTTCCTCGAGCGTCTGATTGCCGTGGCTCTGCCCCGAATCCGTGACTTCAAGGGTATCAACGAGAAGTTCGACGGTCGCGGCAACTACACCCTCGGCATCGCCGAGCAGATTATCTTCCCGGAAATCGACATCGACAAGATTACGAAGATTTTCGGCATGGAGATTACCTTCGTGACCACGGCCAAGACCGACGAGGAGGCCTACTCGCTGCTCCGCAGCTTCGGTCTTCCTTTCAAGAACGCTAAAAAGAACTAAGCTATATGGCAAAAGAATCGATGAAGGCACGCGAGGTAAAGCGTGCAAAGCTCGCGAAGCGTTATCAGCACAAGCGCGAGGAGATTGCTGCCAAGGTGAAGAGCGGCGAGATGGACCACGAGGAGGCATGGGTAGCCCTTTCGAAGCTGCCGCGCAACTCGAACCCCATCCGTCAGCACAACCGCTGCAAGATTACGGGGCGTCCGAAGGGCTATATCCGTCAGTTCGGTATCAGCCGTATCCAGTTCCGTGAGATGGCTTCGCAGGGGTTGATTCCCGGCGTGAAGAAGGCCAGCTGGTAGTCGATTTACGGGTGCGACGCATCGCACCCGTAAATTCACTTCCGATTCACGGGAGGGGGAGAAGGAGGTGCCGAAGGGGAGTCTGAGGAGGAACCGAAGGGGGAATCGAAAGAGGAGCCTGAGGAGGAGCCGAAGAGGTACCGAAAGCATCGGAAATCATCTTCCCGTCGAGTCGAGGGGTTCCGTTCTCCGGGGTGCAAGCCCAGGAGCATCGCATCAGGAGGCGTCGCCCGTTGGGGCGCGTCTGCTCGCCGCATGCTCGCAGAGTCGGAACCCGATAGGGGCGCAGAGCCCGAGTAAGGAGGTCGCAAAATCGGGGAAAGTGCCGCCACAAGCGGTAACTTCTCGATGGCGTGACACCCGAAAAGGTTAGGCGTTTTGTTACGGATTTTCCGGACCGGTGTCGCCCGAGAGACGCCGTTGCCGCTACCCTGCAGGGGGCGCGACGGTCGTTTCGGAGGGTGGAAACCGAGGTCGCACAGGGCGGAAATCGGTACGGAGACATGTTAGCAGCCAAGGGTGCTAACATTGTCCGTATTGCGGAATCTGCATCGCGGGCCTCAAAATTAAGGTTAAATGCATGGTTTATCGGGAAATAATACGTATATTTGCGCGCTTAAACTCCGGGTTGGGCGTCGCATGTGCGTGTGAAAACTGCCTCCGCGGATCGCTCCCGGAACGGCAAAAAGGAAAACTCAACGGATGGCCGCTCGGACGACCGAATGGCGTAAACCGATGATTTTGAATAAATTATTTACTAACAAACTTTAATTTTTAACTTCTATTCGTTATGACTGATCCTATTGCGGACTTTCTGACCAGAATTAGAAACGCGGTGAAAGCCAACCACAAGGTGGTTGAAGCTCCCGGTTCAAAAATTAAGCAGGAGATTACGAAGATTCTCTACGAGCAGGGTTACATCCTCGCCTACAAGTTCGACACGAACGAGAAGGGCCACCCGACCATCAAGATTGCCCTGAAGTGGGATGCCGCCACGAAGAGCAACGCCATCAAGGGGCTGCAGCGCATCAGCCGTCCGGGTCTGCGCCGCTACGCTTCGGTATCGGAGATGCCGCGCGTGCTCAACGGTCTGGGTATCGCCATCCTCTCGACCTCGAAGGGCATCATGACCGACGCCAAGGCCCGCAAGGAGAACGTAGGCGGTGAGGTTCTGTGCTACATCTACTAATCATCGAAATCATTAAACAACAACAACATGTCAAGAATTGGTAAATTACCTGTAAACTTGCCCGCCGGCGTTACCGTCGAGGTAGCTGCCGACAATACGGTAAGCGTGAAAGGGCCACTCGGGACACTGAGTCTGAAGGTAGACTCGGACATCACGGTTACGGTAGGCTCGCACAAGGACCCCCACACGGAGAAGGATATTCCCGCCGTGTTCGTAACGCGCCCGACCAACCAGCCGCGCCATCGTTCGCTGCACGGTCTCTACCGCGCACTCATCAACAACATGGTCATCGGCGTATCGAAGGGCTATGAAATCAAGCAGGAGCTGGTGGGCGTCGGCTACAAGGCCGAGGTCAAGGGCCAGGTGCTTGAGATGAGCCTGGGCTATTCGCACGACACCTACCTGATGCTGCCCCCCGAGGTTACCGCTACGGCCGTGACGGAGAAGAAGGGCAACCCGATTGTAACGCTCAAGTCGATTGACAAGCAGCTCATCGGCCAGGTAGCCGCCAAGCTCCGCTCGCTGCGTAAGCCGGAGCCGTACAAGGGCAAGGGTATCAAGTTCGTAGGCGAGCAGATTCGCCGCAAGGCAGGTAAATCGGCTGGTGCCAAATAGTAAATAGTCAAGAGTTATGTCACTGAACAAGATAGAAAGAAGAGAGAGGATTAAGATGCGTATCCGTAAAATCGTCAACGGTACGCCCGAACAGCCTCGCATGACTGTATTCCGTAGCAACAAGCAAATCTACGTACAGTTTATTGACGACCTGGCCGGTCAGACGCTGGCCGCCGCATCTTCGCTCGACAAGGAGGTTGCCGAAGCAGCCGCCGGCAAGACCAAGTGCGAAGTGGCCGCTCTGGTGGGCAAGCTCGCAGCCGAGCGTGCCGTAGCCAAGGGCATCTCGACGGTGTCGTTCGACCGTAACGGCTACCTCTATCACGGACGCGTAAAACAGTTGGCCGAAGCAGCTCGCGAAGCCGGTCTTAAATTCTAAGCGAATATGTCTAATACGAACATAAAGAAAGTACGCACGAGCGACCTCGAGCTTAAGGACAGACTCGTAAGCATCCAGCGTGTTACGAAGGTAACGAAGGGTGGTCGCACATTCAGCTTCTCGGCCATCGTCGTTGTCGGCAACGAGAACGGCGTGGTAGGCTACGGCCTGGGCAAGGCCTCGGAGGTACAGGCTGCCATCGCCAAGGGCGTGGAGGATGCCAAGAAGAACCTGGTCAAGATTCCGGTCATCAACGGTACGATTCCCCACAAGCAGGAGCTCCGTTACGGCGGTTCGCTCGTGATGATTCGTCCGGCCGCTCCCGGTACGGGTATCATCGCCGGCGGTGCCATGCGTGCCGTTCTGGAGTCGGTGGGCGTGAAGAACGTGCTTGCCAAGAGCAAGGGCTCGTCGAACCCCCACAACCTCGTCAAGGCAACCATCGGTGCCCTCTGCGAGCTGCGCGACGCACGCAGCATCGCCCAGCTTCGCGGCATCTCGATGAACCAGGTGTTTAACGGTTAATTTCTCGAAGACAAATGGCAAGATTGAAAATCACTCAGGTCAAAAGCCGCATCGGCGCCACCGCGCGTCAGTGCAAGAACCTCGACGCGCTGGGTCTGAAGAAGATTAACGCAAGCGTGGAGCACGACGACTCGGTCATCATCAAGGGGATGATTGAGCGCGTAAAGCACCTCGTCAAGGTCGAGGAGGTAAAGTAAAGTATAATTGCAAAGACGTAATTTAAGCATGGAACTCAATAATCTCAAACCCGCTAAGGGTTCTACGCACCACGACAAGCGGATTGGCCGCGGTGCAGGTTCGGGTCACGGCGGCACGGCCACGCGTGGTCACAAGGGTGCTCAGTCGCGTTCGGGTTACTCGCGCAAGCTGGGCTTCGAGGGCGGTCAGATGCCTCTGCAGCGTCGCGTGCCGAAGTTCGGTTTCACGAACCTGAAGCGTGTGGAATACAAGCCCATCAACCTTTCGACGCTCGAGGAGCTGGCAGCCAAGAAGTCGCTCTCGGAGATTTCGTTCGAGACGCTCGTCGAGGCAGGTTTCGTAGCGAACGGCGACCGTGTGAAGATTCTCGGCGACGGCGCGCTGACGAAGGCCCTTGCGGTCAAGGCTCACGCCTTCTCGAAGAGCGCCGAGGCAGCCATCACGGCAGCCGGCGGCAGTGTCGAAAAACTGTAGGACCTTTAGAACGCAAACATTATGAGTCAATACCTTATCGTTGGTCTCGTTTTTTTGGTGGTAATCGTTCTTCTGGCGACCAACAAGAAAGTGGTGGAGACTATCAAGAACATCTATAAAATCGAGGAGCTCCGCAAGCGTGTACTCTACACCATCGGGCTGCTCGTGGTCTACCGTCTTGGTAGTTTCGTAGTGATTCCGGGCATCAACCCCAACGCCCTGGGCGAGGGTTCGGCGTATGCCAGCCAGTTGGAGGGCAACGGACTTCTGGGTCTGTTGAACGTCTTCTCGGGCGGTGCATTTGGCAATGCGGCGATTTTCGCGCTCGGAGTCATGCCGTACATCACCGCCTCCATCGTCATCCAGCTCATGGGCATGATGATTCCGTATTTCCAGAAGATGCAGAAGGAGGGTGAGAGCGGCCGCCGCAAGATGAACCAGTGGACGCGTTTCCTGACAATCGTCGTCTTGATTATCCAGGGACCGGCCTACATCGCGAACCTCTACCACCAGGTTCCCGACGCGTTCGTCTACGGCAACTCGTTCGGCTTCGTCTGCTATGCGACGACGATTCTGATTGCCGGCACCATGTTCATCATGTGGCTCGGCGAGAAGATTACGGACAAGGGTATCGGCAACGGTATCTCGCTCATCATCATGATTGGCATCGTGGCCCGTCTGCCCCACGCGCTGTTGGCCGAGGTCAACGCGCGCTTCCAGACCGCCTCGGGCAGCGCCATCATGCTGATTCTCGAGCTGGTGCTCCTCTTCCTTGTCTTCATGGCAACGATTGCCCTGGTACAGGCAGTCCGCAAGGTGCCCGTACAGTATGCCAAGCGTATTGTCGGCAATAAGCAGTACGGCGGTGTGCGTCAGTACATCCCGCTGAAGATGAATGCCGCGAACGTGATGCCCATCATCTTCGCGCAGGCTCTGATGTTTATTCCGGCTCTGTTCACCAACGTCGCTCCGGGCTTTGCTTCGGCGTTCAGCTCGATGACCGGCTTCTGGTACAACTTTACGCTGGCAGTGCTGGTAATCGCCTTCACCTACTTCTACACGGCGATTATCATCAATCCTCAAATGATGGCCGATGACATGAAGCGCAACGGCGGCTTTATCCCGGGAGTGAAACCGGGCAAGCAGACGGTGAACTACATCGATACCATCATGACGCGCATCACCCTTCCGGGTTCGATTTTCCTCGCCATCGTATCGATTCTTCCGGCGCTGGCGATGAAGTTCCTGGGCATTCAGCAGGCCTTCGCCTACTTCTACGGCGGAACGTCGCTGCTGATTATGGTCGGTGTGGTGCTCGACACTCTCAAGCAGATAGAGAGCTACCTGCTGATGCGTCACTACGACGGTCTGATGAAGACGGGTCGAATCCAGGGACGTCATTAGGAGGCGATTTTTAGAGTTCTTGAACATGATTTACCTAAAGACAGACGAGGAAATCGAGCTGCTTCGCGAAAACAACATCCTGGTGAGCGAGACGCTGGCGGAGGTGGGTCGCCACATCGCGCCCGGCGTCACCACCAAGGAGTTGGATAAGATAGCCGAAGATTTTATCCGTTCGCACGGAGCGGTTCCCGCTTTCCTCGGGTACGAGGGCTATCCCGCCTCGTTGTGCATTTCGGTCAACGAGCAGATAGTTCACGGTATCCCATCCTCGAAATGCGTCCTCAAGGAGGGCGACATCGTTTCGGTCGATTGTGGTACGTTTATGAAGGGGTTTGTTGGTGATTCGGCCTATACGTTTGCCGTGGGAGAGATTGCCGAGGAAGTACGGCAGTTGCTCGACGTCACCAAAGAGGCTCTTTATAAAGGTACGGCGCAGGCCAAGGCGGGAAATCGCGTAGGCGATATCTCGGCGGCCGTACAGGAGTACGCCGAACATTTTGGTTACGGCGTAGTGCGCGAACTGGAGGGACACGGACTGGGTCGGAAGATGCACGAGGACCCAGGTGTTCCCAACTACGGAGCACGAGGCAGAGGACCGCTCCTGAAGGAGGGTATGGTCATCTGCATCGAACCCATGATCAACATGGGGACCAAGGCGGTGGTTTTCGAACGGGATGGCTGGACGGTAAGGACCAAGGACCGCAAGCCGGCGGCACACTTCGAGTTTGCCGTGGCAATCCGCAAGGATGGTCCCGATGTCCTGACGGACTTCAGTATCATCGAGAAAACACTAAAAAACTGAGACTCTATGGCAAAGCAAGCTGCTATCGAACGGGACGGTACGATTATCGAGGCCCTCTCCAACGCGATGTTCCGCGTCGAGCTGGACAACGGCCACATTCTTACCGCACACATCTCGGGTAAAATGCGCATGCATTACATCAAGATTCTTCCCGGCGATAAGGTAAAAGTGGAGATGACGCCGTACGACCTGACCAAGGGGCGTATCTCCTTCCGTTACAAATAACAATTGATTGCTTGAAATCATGAAAGTTAAAGCATCCATCAAGAAGAGAAGCGAGGATTGCAAGATTGTGAAGCGTAAGGGCAAACTTTACGTCATCTGCAAGAAAAATCCCAAGTTTAAAATGCGCCAAGGGTAATGTTTAAACGGTTTATTTAAGAAGAAAAGATTTTTATGGCACGTATAGTTGGTGTAGATTTACCAAAAAACAAGCAGGGCGAAATCGGTCTGACCTATATCTACGGTATCGGTCGCTCGACGGCCCGCAAGATTCTCGACGGCGCAGGAATCAGCTACGACGTCAAAGTACAGGACTGGACCGATGAGCAGGTAACCGCCATTCGTTCGAAGATTGCCGAGATGGGCATCAAGGTCGAGGGCGAGTGCCGTTCGATGGTTCAGCTCAACATCAAGCGTCTGATGGATATCGGCTGCTACCGCGGCATCCGTCACCGCCTGGGTCTTCCCGTTCGCGGCCAGTCGACCAAGAACAACGCCCGCACCCGCAAGGGCAAGAAGAAGACGGTCGCAAACAAGAAAAAGGCAACTAAGTAATCTTTAGAGAATTATGGCAAAGAAAACTGGAACAGTCAAGAAAAAGGTCGTGAAGGTAGGTGCCGTGGGCAACGCTTACGTACACTCGACTTTCAACAACGTCATCATCACGATTACCAACGAGGTGGGTGACGTCATCAGCTGGTCGTCGGCCGGCAAGATGGGCTTCCGTGGTTCGAAGAAGAATACTCCGTATGCCGCACAGACGTCGGCCGCCGATTGCGCCAAGGTTGCATACGACATGGGTCTGCGCAAGGTGAAGGTCTATGTCAAGGGCCCGGGTGCAGGTCGCGAGTCGGCCGTACGCACCATCCACGGTGCCGGTATCGAGGTGATGGAGATTATCGACGTCACTCCGCTGCCGCACAACGGTTGCCGTGCTCCCAACCGTCGCCGCGTATAATTCCGGTGCCGGCCCTTCGGGCGGCGGGCAGCAATGCTTCTCTGAGAAGGTGTTTGCGGGCCGGCCGTCGGCCAGGGACGGAGCCAACAACTAATCAACGATATTTAACATAGTAAAACCATGGGAAGATATATAGGACCAAAATCTAAAATCGCCAGAAAGTTCGGTGAAGCTATTTACGGTGCGGACAGAGTGCTCGAAAAGCGCAACTATCCTCCCGGACAGCATGGCCTGGCGCGCAAGCGCAAGAAGATTTCCGAGTACGGTACGCAGCTGAGCGAGAAGCAGAAGGCCAAGTATACCTACGGCCTGCTGGAGAAGCAGTTCTCGCGCACGTACGAGCAGGCTGCCCGCATGGGCGGCATCACGGGTGAGAACCTGCTGAAGCTGCTCGAGTGCCGTCTGGACAACGTTGTTTACCGCTTGGGTATCGCTCCGACGCGCGCAGCTGCCCGTCAGCTCGTATCGCACTGCCACATCTGCGTGAACGGAAGCGTAGTGAACGTACCGTCGTATTCGCTCCGCGTGGGCGACATCGTCTCCGTTCGCGAGAAGTCGAAGAGCCTCGAAGTCATCACGGCATCCCTCGCCGGCGGTTCGAAGAGCCGCTACGCCTGGCTGGAGTGGGACAACGCCACCATGAGCGGCAAGTTCCTCCAGACCCCGGAGCGCGAGGAGATTCCCGAGAACATCAAGGAGCAGCTCATCGTCGAACTCTACTCGAAGTAGTAATTTAACAGCAATTCAATATTATGGCAATTTTAGCATTCCAGAAACCTGAGAAGGTTATTATGCTCGAATCCACTCCGTCGTTCGGGAAGTTCGAATTCCGACCGCTGGAGCCCGGATTCGGTATGACTGTCGGTAACGCTTTGCGTCGTATTCTGCTCTCTTCGCTGGAGGGATATGCAATCACGACTGTCAAGGTCGCCGGTGTCGACCACGAGTTTGCCGCCATCCCCGGTGTGATGGAGGGTATGATTGACATTATCCTCAATCTGAAGCAGGTTCGTTTTATCCGCACAGTCGATAATCAGGATGCCGAGAAGGTGTCTATTAACGTTGCGGGTGTGACGGAGCTGACTGCCGGATATATCTCGAATTACTTGTCGTTCTTCAAGGTGCTGAACCCCGACCTGGTGATTTGCCACCTGGCTCCGGGTACGAAGATGCAGATGACGCTCACGATTGGCAAGGGGCGCGGCTATGTTCCCTCGGAGGAGAACATGCCGGCCGACTGCGAATTCGGGACGCTGCCCATCGACTCGATTTTCACGCCTATCAAGAACGTGAAATACTCTGTGGAGAACTACCGTGTCGAGCAGAAGACCGACTACGAGAAGCTCAACATAGAGATTACTACCGACGGGTCGATTCATCCCAAGGAGGCGCTCAAGGAGGCCGCGAAAATCCTCATCCAGCACTTCATGCTCTTCTCCGACGAGAAGATTACGGTGAACATGGAGGATACGAACGGCGCCGAGGAGTTCGACGAGGATGTGCTTCACATGCGCCAACTGCTGAAGACGAAGCTTTCGGACCAGGACCTGAGCGTACGTGCGCTCAACTGCCTGAAAGCCGCCGATGTGGACACCGTAGGCGACCTGGTGAAGCTCAACCGCAACGACCTGCTGAAGTTCCGCAACTTCGGCAAGAAGTCGCTGACGGAGCTCGATGAATTGCTGGCCTCGCTCAACCTTAAGTTCGGTATGGACGTATCTATCTACAAACTTGACAAAGACTAAACATGAGACACAATAAGAATTTCAACCATCTCGGCCGTCAGGCGGGTCACCGCAAGGCGCTGCTGTCGAACATGGCTTCGTCGCTTATCCTGCACAAGCGCATCGAGACTACGGTTGCGAAGGCACGGGCCCTGCGTCAGTTCGTGGAGCCGCTCGTAACGAAGTCGAAAGAGGACACCACGCACTCGCGCCGTGTCGTATTCTCCTACCTCAAGCAGAAGGAGGCCGTAACGGAGCTCTTCCGTACCATCGCGCCGAAGATTGCCGAGCGTCCGGGCGGTTATACACGTATTCTGAAGACGGGTTTCCGTCTGGGCGATGCTGCCGACATGTGCATCATCGAGTTCGTTGACTTCAACGAGCCCTACACGCTGGGTGTTAAGCCGGCCGCTACGGAGGCGAAGCCCAAGACGCGTCGTTCGCGTTCGAAGAAGACGACCGACGCCGTGGAGGATGCCACGGTCGTAGAGAGCAAGAAGACGGCTGCGCCGAAGGCCCCGAAGGCTGCATCGGCCAAGACCGCTGCTCCGAAGGCTGCCAAGAAGACCAACGTAGGCAAGAAGATGTAATCGCGCACGGGCGGACCCCGACCGGGGTCCGGAACCCGTCAGCCGAAGAGTTCCCGGGAGGGGTCGCCGAGCGACACTCCCGGGAATTTTTTTGTGCGCAGCTGGGGCTTTTCGGTTGTCGCGTTGTTTTCTTCGGGGACTTGTGGCGTTGTGGAGGATGCTCTTCGGCGTGGTGCGCTCCCTTCGGGTTCTTGTTGTCCTCTTCTGTTTTTGTGCCGTGGTTGGTGTGTTTCGGCGCGTTGCGTCACGCTGTTGCCGATTTTTCCCTTATATTTGTAGGACGAAGCGTTACTCGGACCATGCGCACCTTCGGCCGCATGCGGTTGGGGGAGCCGTACAGATTTCAATCCTTTGAAACCGCGATGAGGAGCGCAATGAAGACGATGAAGACGATGATAGGAATGACGACGATGAAACGATGGCTGCTCGGCCTCGGCGCCCTGTGCGGCCTTCAGACACTCTCGGCCCAGAACCTCGATTCGCTGCTGCGGACGGTTCACGACCGGGACCAGGCGGTGCGCCTCGAGGTTCTTCGCCTCTCGCAGCAGGAGCCGCAGCAGGTCGACTCGCTGCTTGCGGCCTGCGCACGCATGGAGGAGGTTGATGCCCGCAACCGGCAGATTGTCTCCTCGCTGCTCGAGAATGGGTGGCCCGAGGGACTCTCCGACGAGGCGAACGAGACCATTTGGCTGGTGATTGACCACGCCGACCTGGCGATGCAGCGACGCTTCATGCCGCTCGTCGAGGAGCAGATGCGGGCCGGCCGCATCTCCGGAGCGAGCTACGCCACGCTGCTCGACCGGATGCTCATGCGTGAGGGACGCCCCCAGCGCTATGGCACGCAGACGCACGCCTCGACGCTCCTGGTCGACGGAGCGCCGCAGCGCGTCGAGCGCATCTGCCGCCTCTGGCCCGTCGAGTCGCCCGAGCGGCTCGATTCGCTGCGTGAGGCGGTGGGACTCGAACCCATCGACGACTACCTCCGTGCCGTGGGGAAGAGCTATGGCGCCCCCTGCACCTGGGACCCGACGCTCGGGGTCGAGGCCTTCTCCGAGGAGTAGCAATTGAATTGCCGGACATCGGGTAGACCGGCCGGCGGCAGTAGGTAAGCGGGTCGTCGAAGTTGTGGCGAAGGATTGACGACCGAAGAGAAAGCCGTGTCGTAGGTGCGGTGAAGGGCCGGCTCCCGAAGGTGAAGGACCGTCAGCGGAGCGGTGAAGGGTTTGTCGTAGGTGCGGTGATAGGCCGGCAACAGTGGGGGAGGTGCGTCGGAAGGGGTGGCGGAAAAAATTTTTTGCAAAAAATCGCCCCTCGGCAGCCGATGTTAGATTCTTTTCAGATTTGAGCGCGAACTTTGTATCGTAAAAGAAAACAGAACACGTTAAAACTTAAAAAACCGTATGACCATGAAAAAGTATTTTGCAGCAGCAGCCCTTCTCTTTGCAGGTATCACCGCTTCGTTCGCCGACGGCCGCGAGCGCCCCATCACCCTCGAGCAGCTTCCCGCCGCCGCGCAGGAGTTCCTCTCCGCCAACTTCAAGAACCTGACCCTCGCCTTCGCCATCGAGGACCCGCAGTTCATTGGTTCGGAGTATGAGGTGACCTACACCGACCGTACGGAGGTCGACTTCGACAACGACGGTGCCTGGACCTCGGTCGAGTGCCGTTATGCGGCGGTTCCCGAGGCGATTGTGCCGGCCCAGATTCGCGATTACGTTGCCAAGAGCTTCGCAGGGCAGACCATCCGCAAAATCGAGCGCAACAAGTACACCTGGGAGGCCGAGCTGATGAATGGCCTGGAAATCAAGTTCGACAAGAACTTCCAGGTGATTGACATCGACGACTGATGCCGGCTTCCATCGGCAGCAAGCGGCGAGGCTTCGGCCCCGCCGCTTTTTCGCATGGAGGTGGGGGAGGAACACTGGCCGCCGGACCTGTGCAGTGGCCTCTCCGCGACGCAACGACAAAGCCCGTGCTGCATTGTGCAGCACGGGCTTTGTCGTGGATGCGGTCCACGCCCCGACGGGGGCGCCGGCCGCTGTTTCCGGAGTCCGGGACTACTTGGCAAATCCCTTGCCAATGGCCAGGAAGTCGGCAGCCTTGAGGGCGGCGCCGCCAATCAGACCACCGTCGACATCCTCCTTGGCGAAGATTTCGGCAGCGTTGGCCGGCTTGCACGAACCTCCGTAGAGAATCGGGCACTCGGCAGCAGCTGCGCCGAACTTCTCGGCCAGCACCTTGCGGATGTAGGCGTGAATCTCCTGAGCCTGCTCGGCCGTGGCGGTCTTGCCCGTACCGATGGCCCATACGGGCTCGTAGGCGATGACCAGGTTCTTGAACTGCTCCTCCGTGAGGTTGTAGACCACCTCCTCAATCTGAGCCTTCACCACGTCGAAGTGCTTGCCGGCCTCGCGCTCCTCGAGGTTCTCACCCACGCAGTAAATCGGCGTGAGGTTGTTGGCATAGGCCTGCTCCATCTTCTTGTTGAGCGTAGCGGAGGTCTCGCCGTAATACTGGCGGCGCTCCGAGTGGCCCAGAATGACATACTTGCAGCCCAGGGCGGCAAGCATCGATGCAGCAACCTCGCCCGTGTAGGCACCCTTGGCCTCGGCGGCGCAGTTCTGGGCGCCCAGCGCGATGTCCGAACCCTTCAGGGCCTCGGCCACCATCGACAGATGGGTGAACGGCGGGCAGACGATGAAGTTCACGCACGAGCATACCTCGCCGCGTCCTGCTACGACGCCCTTTGCCAGTTCGACTCCTTCGGCGGGAAGCGTATTCATCTTCCAGTTGCCGGCTACGATTTTCTTTCTCATGTTCGGTTTGTTTTTATAGATGATGTTGTATGCAATTGCCGTTATCAGCCCCGCAAGCAGGATGGCGCTGCAGATGCGGTCGAACCGCGCCCAGAGGGTCGCCTGCTCCGGCGCCGTGTGGAGCACCCATGCGGCGGCACACCCTGCGGCCGCATAGCTCCAGAAGACCAGCCAGCCGCGCTGCCGCATCGTGAGCCTGTGCCACGCCCGGAGCGCGAGCCAGAGCCAGCATCCGGCGGCCAGCAGCAGCCACACCGCGCGGCCGAACCATGCCGGCAGCACCCCTCCGATGGAGAGGCCGCCCGCCACGATGACGGCGATGATGACCGCGTCGGCGATTCTCCGCTTCCGACGCTCTGTTTCCTGTTCGCTCATGCTTCCGAAATGCTGCATTGCGGGGCGTTGCGGGGACAATGACTCCCGGGGCCATGTTACCCCGCTAATCCTCGTGCCCTGTGACCCCGGAGACTTCCGCGACCCTTGCGACCCTCATGGCCTTCCGGGCTCTCGGCTTCTCCGTGGCTCCCGTGGTTCTCGTGGCCTTCCGGGCTCTCGGCTCCTCCGTGGCCCTTGTGGCTCCCGGCTCCTCCTCAGTGCCTCCTCAGTGCCCCCCGTGGGGCCCCGCGGCCCGAGGTGCCCGGCCCGTTATTCGGCCGCGCACCACGCCTTGACCTCCTCCATCGAGGGGGCCTTCAGCCCGAGCTTGTTTTTCTTGTTGTATCCGCAGAGGTCGTTGAAGAACTTGCCCGGTGCGAGCTTGCGCAGCGACTCTACGGTGATGTAGCCCATCTTCTGGATGACGGGAACCCACTCCTCGGGGACGCCGATGGCAGTGTAGGCCTCCGTGGGGTCGGCCACGACCTTCTTCTCGGGACGCATCTGCGGGAAGAAGAGCACGTCCTGAACCGAGGACTGGCCCGTCATGAACATCGCCAGACGGTCGATGCCCATGCCCATGCCCGAGCAGGTCGGCATGCCGTACTCCAGTGCGCGGACGAAGTCCATGTCGATGAACATCGCCTCGTCGTCGCCCTTCTCCGAGAGACGCAGCTGCTCCTGGAAGCGCTCCAGCTGGTCAATCGGGTCGTTCAGCTCGGAGTAGGCGTTGCAGAGCTCCTTGCCGTTGACGAAGAGCTCGAAACGCTCCGTGAGCTCCCGGTTGTCGCGGTGGCGCTTGCACAGCGGCGACATCTCGATGGGGTAGTCGCAGACGAAGGTGGGCTGGATGAGCTCCCCTTCGCAGTACTGCCCGAAGATGGCGTCGATGAGCTTGCCCTTGCCCATCGTCTCGTCGGTCTCGACACCCAGACGGCTGCATGCCTCGCGCAGCTGCTCCTCGCTCTGGCCCGTGATGTCGTAGCCCGTCTTCTCGCGGATGGCGTCGGTCATCGTCAGGCGGCGGAAGGGGGCCTTGAAGGAGATTTGTCGGCCGTCGATGGTCAGCTCCGTGGTGCCGTTCACAGCGGTCGAAATCCGCTCGAGCATCTGCTCGGTGAACTCCATCATCCAGCGGTAGTCCTTGTAGGCCACGTAGATTTCCATGCAGGTGAACTCGGGGTTGTGCGTGCGGTCCATGCCCTCGTTGCGGAAGTTCTTGCCCAGCTCGTAGACGCCGTCGAAGCCGCCGACGATGAGCCGCTTGAGGTAGAGCTCCGTGGCGATGCGCAGGTAGAGGTCTATGTCGAGCGAGTTGTGGTGCGTGATGAAGGGACGTGCCGCCGCACCGCCCGGAATGGGCTGCAGGATGGGCGTCTCGACCTCGAGGTAGCCTCGCTCGTTGAAGAACTCGCGCATCGTCGTGATGATTTTGGCACGCTTGACGAAGACCTCCTTGACCTGCGGATTGACAATCAGGTCGAGGTAGCGCTGGCGGTAGCGGATTTCGGGGTCGGTGAGGGCGTCGAAGGTCTTGCCGTCCTTCTCCTTGACGACGGGCAGCGGACGAATCGACTTGGAGAGCAGGGTGAACTTGCGGCAGTGCACCGACAGCTCGCCCGTCTTGGTATGGAAGGCGAAGCCCTCCACGCCGACGAAGTCGCCGATGTCGAGCAGCTTCTTGAATACGATGTTGTAGAGCGTCGGGTCGCCTTCGGGGCAGATGTCGTCGCGGCGGATGTAGACCTGGATGCGGCCCGTGTGGTCCTGCAGTTCGAAGAACGACGCGCTGCCCATGATGCGGCGCGACATGATGCGGCCCGCGATGCGGATATCCTGGAAGTTGCCCTTCGCTTCGTCGTAGTTCTCGGCGATTTCACGCGCGGTGGCCGTCACCTCGTAACGGGCGGCGGGGTAGGGGTCGATGCCCAATTCGCGCAGCGCCTTGAGCGACTGTCTGCGAAGCAGTTCCTGTTCACTGAGTTCGATGCTCATATTATCTCTTGTTTGATTTGTTTTCCGGAGGGCAAAATTACAAAAAAAAGTCGAGATTTCGGGTGCGGCCCCTTTTTTTCGACCCCCTCCGACGCAGCAACCCCCGGGCCAGTGGCTCCGGGGGTCGTTCATGCGTGCGGGTTGCCCGGCGCGGCGGCCGCTGCCGTCACGCTGCCGGGCGTGCGCTATCGGAGGGCGATGCGCGGACGCGGCCGTGTGCTGCGCGGGTCGACGTCATGGCGCAGCTGTCCGGCGGCAGCGCTCTGAAGGGCGGGCGCGGGAGCTGCCGGCCGCTCGACGTAGTTGCGGCGTGCGGCGGTGCCCGATGCGGCTGCGCGCTGGATGTTGAAGTAGATGGCGTCGTAGAGCGCTCCCGGGATGCGCGAATAGGTGTCGGGGGTTGCCGAGTCGACGCTCACGTAGTTCATCGAGCGGTAGTCGGTGCTGCGCCCCTCGAACTCGGTGAACTCACCCTGCAGGATGAAGCTGTCGTCGTAGAGGTGGCCCGTGAAGAGCCGCTGCGGTGCGGTGTTGACGTAATTGAGGTTGTCACCGTCGCCGAGCACCATGCCGCCGAAGTAGAGGTGGATGTTGTCGTTGCCGTTGTAGGGACCCAGGTCCTGAGGACCCTGGATGTAGACCTGCTGGGTCTCGGGGTCGTAGTTCATCACGAAGGGGGTGGTCTGTGCCACGTCGGCATCCGACCAGCCGTAGACGCGGTAGCTGTAGTTGGCCACCAGCTCCTCGACGCGCAGGTTGTAGGTGATGGTGTTGGGGCTCCAGAACTCGGTGCTCTGCCCCTTGAGCGTCCACTCGCCCAGATAGGCCTTGTAGCCCTCGTCCTCCTCCTCGCTGGGCTCGGCGTTGGTTGCGGCGACGGCATACGCTCCGATTACTTCGGTGCCCGAGGGGTCGTAGGTCATCACCAGAAAGCAGTATTCGGTCTGGGGCTGGAGTGCGCTGAAGGTGAAGGGGTCCTCCTTGAGTACGCCCGAGAACTGCTGCTGTGCGGTGAGCGATGCGCTCCACTCCTCCGACAGGGGCATGGCGTTGGGGAGGAAGAGGCCGTACTGGATGGCATCCTCGATGGAAAACCCGGAGCTCAACGCGTCAATCATCTCCTTCGAGGTGAAGAGGTACATGACTGTCGAGGGGTCAATCTGGTCGAAGTAGCGGAACGTGGCCGAGACGTGGAGCGTGTTGTAGCCGTAGAGCGACTCCGCCTCGTTCTCGTAGGGGGTGAGCGTCAGCTCGATTTCGGGCTCGTAGGGCTCCGGCTCGATGGCCTCCTGCTGGAGGAAGGTGTCGCCGTTCATGTCGACGCCGTAGATGGCCAGCACGTAGGCGACTCCCGGAACCGTGAAGCCCCACTGGTCGGTGTAGCTGTTGGCGCTGACGTAGCCGTATTCGTAGAGGTAGTCGCAGAGGTCCTTCTCGGTATTCTCGCTGAGGAACTCGTCGAGGGTCTGCCGGCTGAAGAGGGCGTAGTAGAAGAAGCGCACATCCTCGCCGGGGTCGATGACCGAGTGCATCCCCTCGGGGGTGAGCTCCGAGATGGTCACCTGGACGCGGGCCGACGACTCGTCGGGCTCGGGGGTGTTGATTTCGACCGACTCGGCGCGTCCCATCTGACCGGTTTCGGCATTGAGCAGCGGTGCGGCGAGGGCCACGTAGGTGCGTCCGCCGACGATGGCGGCGAAGCTGTCGCGAGGCTCGTTCGCATCACCGGCGTTCCAGACCACGGTGCGCGGACCGGTCGAGGTGATGCCGTAGTTGGCCAGCACCAGACGGTTGAACTCCTCCTCGGTCAGTTCGCCGTATTCGGCCACGGCCTGGTCGTGGAGGTATTTGTAGAACCAGAGCTCGATGTAGGTGTGGCTCACGGCGGCGTCCGGAGCGACGTTGCCGATGATGTAGCTCAGGCTGGTCTTGGTCGCCTCGCCGGCCGTGAGGATATCCTCGTCCGAGGGGTTGACCTCCAGACAGAGTGCCTGGCTGTAGAGTCCGTTGCTGCGGGCGGCTATCCAGATGCGGTTTGCGACGTAGAGGTTGGCCTCCTCGATGGTGACCGTTGCGGGGAAGCTGACGGGGGTGATGGTCTCGCCGGTCCGGAAAATCGTCTCGGGGGTGACGTCCACCGTCTCGAAGAAGGCTGCCTCACCGAACCAGTAGGCCACCTCGGCACCCTCGGTTGCGGTGACCGTGAAGGTGACGGTGCCCTCCTGGGCGGACTGAAGTTGGGCCGAGAGTTCGGGGGCCGTGGGTTCTTCTGGCTCCGGACCGGACGTTGTGTCCTCGGAGCAGCTCCATGACGTCAGCAGAAGCATGGCGCATGCGAGAATCGAGTAGATTTTTTTCATGCTTGCAAAGGTTAAATGATTAATAAAGGGAAAAGGTTGGTGCAATATCGGAAAAAACGCAGGAAAAACAAATAAAATAGACTAAATTATACGACAAAAAGGAAAAATCAGCTCTCCTTTTTACCATTTTGATTGAATGGTGATGCATTTCGGTCGAAAACAGCTTTGCATGCAGCACATCCCGACGCGGATGCCGGTGCATGGACGCGCATACAAGCCAGGCGCGGGGCCCGGACAGTCCGGACCCCGCGCTCGGGTGTCGTTGGTGCGGTTTTACTTCCTTTCGGGCAGACGGCGGCCGATGATGCGGTAGAGCCGGCAGCCGGCCCATCCCAGCACGGCGCCCAGTGCGGCCCCCCAGACGATGTCCATCGGGAAGTGCTTGGCCAGATAGATGCGCGAGTAGCAAATCAGCAGCGTGGCGATGACCATCACCCACGTGAACCAGCGGCGGCGGATGATGCCCGCCGAGAGGAGGGCCAGCGCCACCGTCGTCGAGGCGTGGGCCGAGACGGTTCCGTAGCGGCCCGCAAGGGCCCCCTGCGGTACGTGAACCACCCACGAGGCGTCGGCCGGTGCGGCACGGCGCAGCACCGCGAGCGAGTCGGGCGTGATGTCGAGCCCTTCGAGTGCGGGGGTGAACATCGGGCGCAGGCGCGGCTCAAGGTCGGGGCAGAGCCCGCCCAGCAGCCCCGAATGCTTGAAGATGCCGGCCACCATGTCGGCCAGAGCGACGGCCAGCAGGATGAGCACACAGAAGAGCAGCGTCCGCTGCCAGCCGTTGCGGCGCCAGACGAGCCAGAGAATCAGCGCATAGAGCGGCAGCCACATGGTCGTGCCCGAGAGCGTGAGCATCACGCGGTCGAGCGTCGTGCCGCCGTCGAAGTTGAGCAGCAGGAAGAGGTCGTGGTCGAAGTTCATCGTCGTGTGTTTTTCAGAACTGGAAGTAGATGAAGGGCTGGATGTCGCTCGACTTGATTTGCATCACGCACCAAATCAGCACGGCGGCCATCAGCACCTGCACCACGAGCGGCGAGCGCATCACCACGCTGCGGGCCATCTGGTCGACCCGCCCCGGGAGCATGTGGAGCAGGTAGCCCGTGCCGATGAGGGCGAAGACCCCCGCATAGCCTGCAAGGGCCTGCGGAATGACGGCGGGGTTGAAGTTGGTGAAGATTTGGTGGAGCATCAGCTCGACGCACTGCATCGATTCGGCGCGGAACATCAGCCACCCGAAGCAGACGAGGTTGAAGGTGAGGAAGATGCCCGCGATGCGGCTCAGCGGGTGCATCTGCGCACCCGAAATCTTGGCGCCGGGGACGAGGGCGAGCCACATCTTGTGGAGCGCCAGCGCCACGCCGTGCAGCGCGCCCCACAGCACGAAGCGGATGGCGGCGCCGTGCCACAGGCCGCCCAGCAGCATGGTGAGGAGCAGGTTGATGTAGGTGCGCACGCGCCCCTTGCGGTTGCCGCCCAGCGAGATGTAGAGGTAGTCGCGCAGCCAGCTCGAGAGGGAGATGTGCCACCGCCGCCAGAACTCGGTGATGGTGGCCGACTTGTAGGGGGCGTCGAAGTTCTTCGGGAAGCGGAAGCCCAGCAGCAGGGCGATGCCGATGGCCATGTCGGAGTAGCCCGAGAAGTCGCAGTAGATTTGCAGCGCGTAGCCGTAGATGCCCATCAGGCACTCGAAGCCCGAGTAGAGCAGCGGTTCGTCGAAGATGCGGTCGACGAAGTTGAGCGAGATGTAGTCCGAGATGACGGCCTTCTTGAAGAGGCCCGTCAGAATCAGGAAGACCCCCGTGCCGAACATCTCGCGCGTGACGAAGGGGCGCTGGCGAATCTGGGGGATGAAGTCGCGGGCGCGGACAATCGGGCCCGCGACCAGCTGCGGGAAGAAGGAGAGGTAGAAGAGGTAGTCGAGCCAGTGGTCGAGCGGGCGCAGCTGCCGGCGGTAGACGTCGATGGTATAGCTCATCGACTGGAAGACGAAGAAGGAGATGCCCACCGGCAGGAAGATGTTGCGGAATTCGAGGAATCCCTGTCCGAAGAGCTGGTTCGAGAGGTCGATGAAGAAGTTCGTGTACTTGAAGTAGCCCAGCATGCCGAGGTTGATGGCAACGCTCAACGCCACGAACCACCGTCGTGCGCTCTGCCGCTCGGTGCGGGCGATGGCGTGGGCGAGCCAGTAGTCGCTCGCCGCGGCAAAGACCAGCAGCAGGAAGTAGATGCCGCTCGACTTGTAGTAGAAGTAGAGCGAGAAGAGGACGACGTAGAGCACGCGTGCCGTCTGGGCGCGGCCCAGGGCGCTGTAGAGGAGCAGGAATCCCGCGAAGAGGAACAGGAAGAGCCCGCTGCTGAAAATCAGCGGCGACGAGGGGTCGTAGAGCAGCAGCGATTGGAGTTTGTCCGCGAGGTCGTCCGTGATGGGAAGGGTCATTGCAACGAGGTGTTATCGGGGTCCTCCAGCATGACGCCGGAGAAGAGTTGCCGGTCGAGGCGGACGATGTGCAGCGAGTCGATGACCCCCTGCTGCATTTCGCGGCGGCGAGCCTCCGCCTCGAGCCTCAGGGTCGCATCGCCCAGTGCGGCGTTGAGGGCGTCGAAGAGCGCCCAGGCCACCTGTCGGCCGCCCGCGTAGTTGATGTGGGTGTAGTCCTTGCCCGCCCAGCCGCTGGCCACGAAGCGCTCCATGCCCCCCAGCACGCGCATGGCGTCGCTCGTGGGCCAGAAGGCGGCTCCCGTATTGCGGGCCGCACGGCGCTGGCATTCGCTCATGTAGGGGACGGCATCCATCGGCTCGAAGCCCGCCTCGCCCTTGACTGAGCGGTCGCTCACGCCCAGCACGAGCACCGCCGCGCCGGGGAAGCACTGTCGTACGTAGGCCACCATCTTCTCGACCTGGCGGCCGTAGCTGTTGTAGGCGTGTACGCCCGCCTGCATGATGTTGAGTCCGTACTGGAGCACCACCAGGTCGTAGCCCAGCATTGCGTTCACCTGGGCGTTGACCGAGGGGTTGGTCCAGAACATTGCCTGCCCGTTGTTGCTTCGCACCGAGTAGTTGTCGACCGTCACGCCGCCCCCTTCGAAGGTGGCGCCGTAGCCGATGAACCGGCGGGTGCCCGAGAGCACCTTGAAGCTCAGCGCATGGATGTGGGGCGCCGTGACGAGCAGCTGCCGCACGGCGGCGTCACCCTCGACGTCGAAGCTGCGGCTCAGCGTGTCGTTGAGCGTCGCCTCGATGCGGGCATCCTCCGGCGCGAGGAAGAGTACGCGGGCCGTCGTCACCGAGTCGAGTCGCTGTCGGGCGTCGGTCGCCTCCCAGCGCGTCGAGGCCCCCTCGTCGGGGCTGCAGACCCATCCCGAGACGAAGTAGTTGGCGCGCAGCTCCTCGGGCGTGCGCTGCCGCTGCATGATGTTGTAGGAGTTCCAACCGCGGGCCTGCGTGCGCACCGTGCGGCGGAAGGCCGTCAGCGGCGAGGCCATCGGGGCGAAACCCGTACCGCCGCCGCCATAGGCGCACTGGAGCCGTTCGCGCAGGTCGGCCGTCAGGATGTCGCCCTCGATGAAGGAGTCGCCCAGAACGGCGATGCGCACCGGCCGGCCGCCGAGCAGCGCCTCGTAGAATCGCTGCATGGGGCTCATGCCCGTCGTGTCGTAGTCCTCGATGGGGACGATGCGCGGTGTGAGGCGCACCGTGTCGGGACGCCGGGCGCGGAGGGTCGAGTCGGGCCGTGCGAGCGACCACTCGAAGGTGGTGCGGACGGAGTCGGCCAGCGAGTCGGCCACAATCCGTTCGGCAACCTGCTCCATGTCCACATGGAACTCCTCCTCGTCGAAGAGCGCGGGTTCGGCCTTGGCCTCGGCGGCATCCTCGAAGGTGAGCAGGTCGGAGAGGATGTTGGCACGCCGCAGATGGATGCCGCCCACGCTTTGGGGCGGAATGAAACTGACCCCCACGAGCACCGCAATGAGCATCGTGAGGGCTATCCAGCCGCGGTTGAGGTAGTTTTTTTCGGGTTGCATCAGTCGCGGCGACCGAGGATGAGGAAGACGTAGTAGAGCACCGAGGCGATGGCGCCGAGCGCCGCCACCAGATAGGTGCGGGCCGCCCACGTGAGGGCCTCCCGGGCCTGGACGAGCTGTGCGCCCTGCATCGTGCGGCTCGACTCGAGCCACTCAAGGGCGCGGGCCGAGGCGTTGTACTCGACCGGGAGGGTGATGAGCGAGAAGAGGGCTGACATGGCAATCAGCGCCACCCCAATCCAGCATACCAGCTCGTTGCGCGTGGTGGCCAGCAGCACCAGACCCAGCAGGATGACCCACGTGGCGGCCGACGAGGCGAACTGCACGACGGGAACCAGTTGCGAGCGGAGCGTCAGCGGGGCGTAGTCGCGGGCGTGCTGCACGGCGTGGCCGCACTCGTGGGCGGCAACGGCCGCCGCCGCGACGCTCGTCGAGTTGTAGACGCTGTCGCTCAGGTTGACGGTCATCGTCTGGGGGTTGAAGTGGTCGGTCAGGTGTCCCGCCACGTGCGTCACCTTGACGTTGTGGATGTTGTTCTCGCGCAGCATCTTCTCGGCGACCTGGGCGCCCGTGAGCCCGCCGGGGAACTGAACCTTCGAATATTTCTTGAACACCGACTGGAGCCGTGCCTGGACGATGTAGCCGGCGATGCCGATGGCGATGATGAGCAGAAACATGCCCGACGAAGCGGCGGAGAAGTGTGCGCTCTGTTGGGTGCCCGCATAGAGCAGGGCGATAAGTGGTTGTAACATGGTGTCGTGTTTTTGTTTTCCGTCAATTATTCCTTACGGAAAATCAACGGCAAATATAGGCATTTTATTTTGGAAGCGTACAAAAACGTGCGCCTCCGCGCGACTTTCCCTCGCCGGAGAGGAGTTTCGTCCGTTCGGCATCGTGCCGCCGCCCGGCGTCGGGGCGTCATCGGCATCGGCACCGTCTCCGGGCCGCCCCCTGCGTGCGGGGGTTGCCGCCCGGCGGCCGCGCTCAGTGACGGCGGACGGTGTAGTAGGCGCCGGCCTGCTGGGCGGGCATGAGCACCATGTCGTTCACGTTCATGTGGTCGGGCAGCTGCGCCACCCAGGCAATCGCCTCGGCGATGTCGTCGCCCGTCAGGGGCGTCACCCCTTCGTAGACCTTCTCGGCGCGCGCCTTGTCGCCGTGGAAGCGCACCTCGGAGAACTCGGTCTCGACCATGCCCGGGCGGATTTCGGTCACCTTGATGCCGTCGGCCAGCAGATCGGCACGCATCGACTGCGAGATGGCGTGCACGGCGTGCTTCGAGGCGCAGTAGACCGCCCCGTTCTCGTAGGGCTCCGTGCCGGCGATGGAGCCGATGTTGAAGATGTGGCCCCGGTGGGCGGCCACCATCTTGGGCGTGATGACGCGCGTGACGTAGAGGAGCCCCTTGACGTTGGTGTCAATCATCGCGTCCCAGTCGGCCGTGTCGCCCTGGTCGATGTGCTCCAGTCCGGCGGCCAGTCCGGCGTTGTTGACCAGCAGGTCCACCCGCTCGAGGGGCTCCAGCGCGCGGCGTACCTCCTCCTCGGAGCGCACGTCGAAGCAGAGCGTCGTGCAGCAGGCGCCCAGCGCCTCGATTTCGCGGCGGAGCGTCTCGAGCCGCTCGGCGCGGCGGCCCGTTGCCACGATGTCGTATCCTTCCTTTGCCAGACGGAGCGCCGTTGCGCGGCCGATGCCGGAGGTCGCTCCCGTAATCAATGCCAGTTTTTTCATTGTTCCGGGGTTTAGTGATGGGCGAAATTACGAAAAAATATGTTACTTTGCACACAATTCCATAAAACCCCGAGTCGTGAACCTTCCCTTTTTCATCGCGCGTCGTCTGGCCTCGGCCTCGTCGGGCAGCAAGCCCGGCGTGATGGTGCGCATCGCGGTGGTCTCCGTGGCGCTGAGCGTGGCGGTGATGCTCCTCTCGCTGGCCGTCATCGTGGGCTTCAAGCGCGAGGTGGTCCGCAACCTGACGGGGCTGGCGGCGCATGCCGTGGTGACCGACATCCGCGGGGTTTCGGCCCCCGATTCGGAGCCCGTGCGGCGTACGGCCGCCCTCGAGGAGCTGCTCCGCAGCGTCGAGGGCTTCGCCTCGATGGCCCCCTATGCCGCGCGCAGCGGCATTGTCCGCACGCAGGACGCCGTGCAGGGGGTGCTGCTCAAGGGGGTCGACGCGAGCTACGACTGGTCGTTTCTGCGCAGCCGCCTGCGCCGCGGGGAGCTGCCCCGCGTGGGCGACTCGCTGCGGACGAAGGATGTGCTGCTCTCCGAGCTGATGGCGCGCCGTCTGAAGCTCGACGTGGGTGACAAGGTCGAGATGCTCTTCGTCGAGGGGAGCGGCATGCGCCCCCGCCGCGACCGCTTCCGCATCTCGGGCCTCTACGCGACGGGCATGGACGAGGCCGACGCCCTGCTGGCCTTCACCGACCTGCGCAACGTGCAGCGGCTGGCCGACTGGCAGGAGGACGAGGTCTCGGGCTACGAGCTGCGTACGGACGACTTCGCCCACTCGGACGACTTCGCGCGGCGGGTGGCCCTCCGCCTGCTCTACGACGACGGCGATGAGGCGCAGAACCTCACCGTCACGTCGCTGCGCGAGCTCTATCCCAACATTTTCGACTGGCTGGCGGCCCACAACGTCAACGCCGCCGTCATAGTGGGCATCATGCTTGTGGTGGCCTTCTTCAACATGGCCTCGGCGCTGCTGATTCTGGTGCTGGAGCGGACGCGGATGATTGGCTTGCTCAAGGCGCTGGGGATGCGCAACGGCCCGCTGCGGCGGATTTTCCTCTACCGGGCGGCCTTCATCGCCCTGCGCGGCATGGCGTGGGGCAACGGCGTGGGGCTGCTGCTCTGCCTCCTGCAGCAGTGGTTCCATGTAGTGAAGCTCGACTCGGAGGGATACCTCCTCTCGGAGGTCCCCATCGCCCTCGAGTGGGGGTGGTGGCTCCTGCTCAACGCCGGGGTGCTGGCGGTCATCGTCCTGCTGCTGGTGCTTCCTACCTATATTATATCCTCGATTAAACCCGAACAAACCATCCGATACGAATGACGGTAAAACCCTACGATGAGGAGCGCCCCAAAAAGGCGCAGGTGCGCGACATGTTCGACCGCATAGCGCCGCGCTACGACCTGCTCAACCATACTCTTTCGTTCAACATCGACCGCCTGTGGCGCCGCCGCGTGGTGCGGCTCGTGCGGCGGCACGGCGCACGGCGCATCCTCGACCTGGCCACCGGCACGGGCGACCTGGCCATCGAGCTGGCCCGCCGCATTCCCGGCTCGCAGGTGCTGGGCATCGACCTCTCGGAGCAGATGCTCGAGCGGGCGCGCCGCAAGGTTACGGAGCGCGGGCTCGACGCCCGCGTGCGGCTCGAGGAGGGCGACGCCGAACATCTGCGTGTCGAGACCGCCTCGGTCGACGCCCTGACGGTAGCCTTCGGCGTGCGCAACTTCGGCGACCTCGAGGCTGGGCTGCGCGAAATGGCCCGCACAATAAAACCGGGGGGTGTGGCCGTTATTCTGGAGTTCTCGGAACCGAAAGGGGCACTCTTCGGCCGCCTCTACCGCTTCTATTCGGGATGGCTGCTGCCCCGCATCGGCGGCGCCGTCTCGAAGGACCGCAAGGCTTACGAATACCTGCCCGCCTCGGTCGAGGCCTTCCCCGAGCCCGAAGCCTTCATGGAGCTGATGCGCCGGGCGGGATTCCACAACTGCCGGGCCCGGAGCCAGAGCTTCGGAATAGCCCGGATTTATACGGGAGAACGATGATGGAACGAAACGAAACAACGACCCCATGCTGCGCCGCACGCCCTGTGTGCGGCAGCGGAACGGAACGAGGTGCGCACGGGCGTACGGAGACAAAGCGCGCGCGTCGGTTGCGGCCGGCGGTGCGGCGGCTCTGGTGTGCGGCGCTGCTGCTGGTGGCCGTCGCGGCGAGCTCCTGCTCGGGAGCGGTCGAGCGGGTGCGCCGCAACATCCGCTTCGAGGGGGTCGAGTCGGTCGCCCTGCACGGCCTCTCGGGCGTGGACCTCACGCTGCGGGTCGTCAACGATACGGGCCGCACGCTCCGGCTCAAGGAGGCGGGCTTCGACCTCTACTGGGGCGAGCGGTGTCTGGCCAGCGCGCGGCTTGTCGACGAGGTGGTGCTGCCGCGGCGGAGCGAGGCGAGCCTCGGGACGCGGTGGCGGCTGCAGGCCTCCGACCCGCTGACGCTGCTGCTCGTCGGCCGGCGGCTGCAGTCGGGCCAGACGGCCGAGGCCACCGTCACGTGGCATGCCCGCGGGCGGTATGGGCTCGCCTCGGCCAATCTTTCGCAGGAAAGGGTCCCTTTGTCGGATTTTTTGCGTAACTTCGGGCTGTCGGTCGATGACCTCAAGAAACTATTCTGACCTTTCTGACTATGCGCACGTTCATCATGCTGATTGTGGCCCTTGCGGCCGCAGGTTCGCTTCGGGCCCAGTCGCTCGAGGCCTTCAAGGAGCAGCTGGCCCGTCCGGCCGTCTCCGAAGCCGCCCTGGGGACGGCCCGCGTCACGGTGCGCGAGGATGCCCAGGCGGCCCGCGCCGTGAAGGAGCTCTCTTCGGGTGAAACGCAGCTGCGTTTCCGCGGCTACCGCGTCTGCATCTTCTTCGACAACGGGCAGGATGCCCGGGCCAAGGCCGTCGAGGCCAAGACGCTCTTCGAGGAGCACTTTCCCGGCATCCGCGTCTACATGGTTTATGAGAATCCCTACTTCAAGGTGACGGCCGGCGACTGCCTCACTTCGGAGGAGGCCATCATCCTGAAGGGACGTGTCCAGGGGGTCTTTCCGAAGGCCTACGTCAAGAATGAGGAGCTGACGGCGGCCGATTTGGTGAAATGACTGATACCTACGGGACAAAGGTGGCGTAAAGCTGTATTTTTTTCTCTTTTTTCTTGCATAATTCCACCGATTATGTAATTTTGCGGCGTAAAAAAATAACCATTAAAATTATTCCTGCTATGAAAAAGATTTTTTCTTTTGTCGTTGTTCTGGCAGCCGTTGCAATGGTAGGCTGCGCTGGTAACTCGAACAAGAAGGCTGCCGAGGTTGAGGCTGAGGCTACCGAGGCTGCTGTAGAGTGCACCGAGGAGTGCGACTCGACGAAGGTTTGCGCCGAGGCTTGCGATTCGACGAAGGCTGCCGCCGCTGAGGAGGTTGCCCCCGTTGAGGAGACGAAGTAATTGCTCCACGGAACATCTGTTCGAGAGGACTCTTCTACAAGAGCCCTCTTATTTTTTTGTCCTGTGCCTGTTTCGGGGCGGCGTGCGGGGTGCGGTCACCTCTTCCGTCCGTCCGGCGGAGTGCGATTGAGGCAGGCTGTGTGCAGGCAATACACGGCAAAAGGCCCGTCACCGAAGCGGTGACGGGCCTTTTGTCTCTTGGTGAGTGCCTCTTCCTTGGGACGGTTCGCCGCTTCGGGCGTGGGGCGGGCCGGCTTCTCAGCTCTTGAGCTTGTACTGCGAGGGCGAGAGTCCGGCGTGGCGCTTGAAGTAGCAGCCGAAGAAGGACTGGTTGGGGAAGTTCAGGTAGTAGGCTATCTCCTGGATGCTCATGTTGGAGGACTTGAGCAGCGTCTTTGCCTCGAGAATCACGTAGTCGTCAATCCATTCGGAAACCGACTTGCCGCTCACGCGCTTGATGAGCGAGGTGAGGTATTTGGGCGTGATGCAGAGCTTCTGAGCATAGAACAGGACGCTCCGCTCCGACTTGTAATTCTCGTTCAGAAGTCTCATGAACTCCTTGAAATAAAACTCGTTGCGACTTCGTATGGGGGGCTCTGGCGAGGCCTGCTCCTCCGCATGCAGGGTGAGAATGTCGCACGACTTGTAGATGGTGGCCGTGACCAGCGCGTCGACCACGTCGCGTGAGAAGGGCGTGTCAGGGGCAGCCAGCTCCTGCTCGACCTGCGAGAGGAAACTGCGGAACGTCCGGCACTCCTCCTCCGAGAGTTCGATACAGGGACGGTTGGCGTAGCGGAGAAAGAGCGGCATCATGCGTTTGATGTCGACGTTGAGACGTTGCATGAACTCCGGGGTGATGATTACCATGTGGGCGCAGAATCGCTCGTCGGAGTGTACCTGGATGATGTTTTTGGGAGCATAGATGAACATGCTGTCCTTTGAGAGCCGGAAATTGTTCAGGTTGAACGATATCTCGGCCTCTCCCTCCGTGCACACCCCGATGAAGAGGGCGTCGATGCGACAGGGGTAGCGGAACAGCCGGCGCTGCAGATTGTTGTTGGCCGTCATGCAACCCTTTGCAAGTTCCCGCTCGGGCGAGGCGCCCTGCATGGAGAGAAGCTGTGCAAGGGTGAAGCAGGGGATTTCTTCCGTTGGGTTGTTTGTGAGTTCCATTTTATTGTCGTCTTTTCATCGAATATAACGTAAATATTTGCGCTTAGTATTCGGAATGTCTCATTTTCGGAGCATTCGGACAGTTGTGTCTCCTTTTTGCAGAGCGGCCGAACGATGCCGTATCGGGCGGAGCCTTCTGCCCGGGTTGCGGGGCGGGATGTGCCGGGTCGGGAGGTTGCGGCGGTGCAGGAAATAAGAACGGGCGGCCGAACATCGGCCGCCCGTCGTATCGAGGCTTTTATCGGACCCGAATGCCCCCTTCCTGCCGGAGGGCGTACGGACTCCTCGTGTTTCGAACTATTTCGAAGTCGTCTCCGCAGCGGGGGTCTCCGTAATGCCCAGCTCGGCCCGTACCTGCGGGGCAAGGTCGGTCAGCGTTGCCTCGTCGAAGTAGGCGATGGCACCCGTCGAGATGTCGAAGACGGCCATGAAGCCGTTGGCCTTGGCCACCTTGTCGATGGCTGCGCGAGCCTTCTCGACAATCGGGGCGAGCAGCTCGTTCTGACGCTTCTGGTAATCCTGCTGTGCCACCTGGCTGTAGTCCTCGAGGCGCTGCTGAAGCTCATAGAGCTCCTTCTCCTTGAGCTGGCGAACGGACTCCGAGTAGGTATTGTAGTTCTTCTGGAACTCCTGCCGCTTGTTGTTGAATTCGACGTTGATGCTCTCGACCTGGTCCTGCAGCTCCTTGGCAAAGCTCTCAAGGTTGGTCTGCATCTCCTTGGTCTCGGACATGTTCATGATGATTTCCTGGGTATTGATGCGCCCGAACTTCTGGGCGAAGAGCGACGTGGCGCTCATCATGAGTGCTACCGCAAGGGTCAGTTTGATGGCTCTTTTCATGGTGAATCAGTTGTTTTTGTTGTCTTGTTATTTGTTTGTTGTTTTCAGTCGTTCGATAATTTGCTGCGTATGGTCGGCGCGCTCCGAGTTGTAGAGCAGCGTCGGGTTGTTGGCCGAGTCGACGACCAGGTCGGCCCCCACCTCGGCGGCATAGGCCTCGATGACGGCGAATACCTGCTTCTGAATCGGCTCGATGAGCGCCACGCGCTGTTTCATGAGCGTACCCTCGTTGCCGAAGATGCTTTCCTGGTACTGCTGCGCCTCCTTCTCCTTGGTCAGGATGGCGTTTTCGCGGCTCTGCTGCATGGCGGCCGTGAGCGTACGCTTCTGCGCCATGTAGGTATTGTAGAGCTCCTCGACCTCGGCAAAGCGGGCGTCGACCTGCTTCTGGTAGGCCGACGCGAGCGAATCGAGCTGCTCGATGGCCGCATTGTAGGTGTCGAGCGACTTGAAGAGCTTCTCGCTGTTGACGGTGATGCAGTTCTGGGCGGCGACGGTTCCGGCCGCAAGCACGAATGCCGCAATCAAAATCAGACGTTTCATAGTTCCGGTTTTATCAGGTTCTCTTGGCGGGTGGGGCGGTTTGCGCCGCAAAGCACCCATAAAGATAACTCTTTTCTTTCAAATTTATTGCCAGCGGCCCCGTTTTGTCTGCCGCAAACGTCCGGCATGCCTCAAATTCGTCCGTAGCCGCTCCGGGGAACCTCCTCCGGGTCGGACTCCACCCGGCACCGCTTACTCCATCCCGGGGCACCTTTCTCTCCGGTCCGGGGCACTCCTCGCTCCATTCCGGGGTATCCCTCCCTATTAATCCGGGACCCGGCTCACTCCGGCCCGGGGCGTCAGAACTGCTGACCGAGGACGAAGTGGAACTGGCTGCCGCTCTTGGTGGTCGAGCCTGCCGGTGCGTCGAAGCCGTAACCCCAGTCGATGCCCAGCATACCCACCACGGGCAGGTAGAGGCGGACGCCGAAGCCGGCCGAACGCTTGATTTTGAAGGGCGAGAAGGTCTTCCACGACGAGAAGCCATTACCGCCTTCGAGGAAGCCCAGCACGTAAATCTGCGACGAGGGCTTGAGAATCACCGGGTAGCGCAGCTCGACCGTATACTTGTTGTAGGCGCACGAGTAGCTGCCCACGGGGTCGAGCGCTCCGTCCTCGTAACCGCGCATCGAGATGATGTCGATACCGTACATGTTGTATCCCGACATGCCGTCGCCACCGACCTCGAATCGCTCGAAGGGCGATACCTTGTACTTGTTGTAGTTGCCCAGGTAACCCATCTCGGCCTTGGCCATCAGCACGAGATTCGAGTTGCTCGAGAGGGCCTGGAACCACTGCGCCTTGAGCTGCCACTTGTGGAACTCGACCCAGCGGTAGCGCGTCTGGTTGGCCTGGTCACGCACCGAGCTGCTCAGGCTCGTGTCCTCGGCCGTTTCGGCCAGCTGGCGGTAGTTGAGGCCGTCCCAGAGCGAGTAGGGGGGCGTGAACTGCACCGAGGCGGTGAACTCCGAACCGCGGCGCGGATAAATCGGCTGGTCGACCGAGTTGCGCGAGAGAACCAGCTTGAGCGAGAGCATGTTGGCCGAGCCGTTGGTCATGATGAACGACGACCAGTTCTTGAGCGAGTAGCGCTCGTAGGCCGCCTCGGCGTAGAAGGTGAAGTAGGGGTCGGGCCACGTCAGGCGCTTGCCCAGACCGGCCGCCACGCCGTAGGTGCGGAAGTACTGCGTACTGGTTTGCCAGACGTAGTAGGCGTCGTTCTGGTCCGAATAGTGGGCCGAAAGGGTGAACGAGTTGGGCTTGTGGCCGCCCAGCCAGGGGTCGGTGAAGCTGAAGGCGAAGGCCTTGTAGTAGGTACCGTTGGTCTGGGCCGAAATCGAGAGCCGCTGGTTCTGGCCCATCGGGTAGGGACGCCAGGCCCCCTTCTTGAAGAAGTTCTTCATCGAGAGGTTGTTGAGCGTGATGCCCACCGAACCGACGAAGGTGCCCGAGCCCCAGCCGCCGGCGATGTTGAACTGGTCGGAGGCCTGCTCCTCGAGCGGCCAGTTGATGTTCACCAGCTCGTTCGAGACGGGCTTCACGTCGGGCATGATGGCCTCGGGGTTGAAGTGGCCCATCGAGCTGAGCGTACGCATGGTCTGCATGAGCAGCGAGCGGTTGTAGAGCTCGCCCGGGCGGACGTAGAGTTCGCGGCGGATGACCTCGTCGTCGACGCGCTGGTTGCCCGTGATGCCCACCTCGTTGATGGTGAACTGCTTGCCCTCGAAGACCTTGATTTCAAGGTCGATGGAGTCGGGAGCGATGATGATTTCGGCCGGCTCAATCTGCGACATCAGGTAGCCGTTGTTCTGGTAGAGCGACGAGACGGACATGGCGTCGGGGTCGGTCTCCTTGCCGATACCCAGACGCTTGTGCATCGACTTCTTGTCGTAGGTGTCGCCCTTCGAGACGCCGAACATGTTCTGCAGGAAGTCGGTCTCGTAAACCGAGTTGCCTACCCACGTGACGTTGCGGATGTAGTACTTGTTGCCCTCCGAGACCTCGATGTCGATGCCCAGCCGCTTGTTGTTGATGAAGTAAATCGAGTCACGCACCACCGTGGCGTTGCGGTAGCCCCGCGAGTTGTAGAAGTCGATGAGCAGCTCCTTGTCGGCGGCGTAGTCCTCCTCGTTGAGCTTCGAGTTGCGGAAGATGTTGATGCTCCGCTGGTGGGTCTTCTTGAAGGTCCGGCGCAGCCGCTTGTCGGTGAACTGCTGGTTGCCCATGAAGTTGATGCGGCCGATTTTGACCTTGTCCTTGCGGTCGATGATGAAGGTGACGTTGACGCCCTGGGGCCGCACCGTGTCGTTTTCGATGCGCACGTCGACCTCGGCGTTGCGGAAGCCCTTTTCGGCCCAGTAGGCCTTGATGAGCTTCTTGTTCTTGTCGAGCACGTAGTCCGAGAGTTCGCTGCCGCGGCGGAGCTTGAGCTTGTCGAGCAGGTCGCGCTTCTTGCCCTTCGTGATGCCCTCGAAGCCCCAGTTGTAGACGCGGGGGCGCTCCTTGAGGAAGACCTCCAGGTCGAGGCTGTCGCCCTCGATGGTGGCGCCGATTTTCACGTCCGAGAAGAAGCGCTGGCTCCACAGACGCGAGATGGCGTTCGAGATGAAGTTGCTGGGCAGATAGACCGAATCGCCGGCGATGAGGCCGGCCGACGACTTGAGCATCTCCTCGTTGAGGTACTGCACGCCGTGGACGTTGATGTGGCGGATGTAGTAGCGCCGCGGGGCGCCGTCCTGGGAGAACATCGGGGCATTCTGGTTGAACTCGGGAGCGGCCGCGGCCGTCGAGTCGGCGGGGGCGGCGGGGGGCTCGGGGTTCTCCTGGCGGGCGAATATATGGGGGCAACTGAGCAGCACGGCTGCGGCTGCGAGGAGTACGGTTTTACCGAAATACTTCATCTATTCAATTAGTGTCTTTCCGTTTGACTTACGCATCATCGGCCGGGATGCCTCACTTCGCGGGCGGCTCGGCATCGTTTTTCTTTTCGTGAACCAGGCCGAAGCGGCGGTCCCGGCGGGCGTACTCCTCCAGCGCGCGGTCGAACTCCTCCTCCGTGAAGTCGGGCCAGAGCACCTGCGGGAAGTAGAGCTCGGCGTAGGAGGATTGCCAGAGCAGGAAGTTGCTCAGGCGGTATTCGCCGCTGGTGCGGATGACCAGGTCCGGGTCGGGATAGTCGGCCGTGTCGAGCGCGGCCGAGATGCACTCTTCGGTGATGGCCTCGGGTCGCAGTTCTCCCCGCGCGGCCTGCTGCGCCAGATGGCGCACGGCGCGCGTGATTTCGCTCCGCGACGAGTAGTTGAGCGCCAGGATGAGCGTCAGGGTCTGCCCCTGGGCGGTCTGCTCCTCGGCGCGGGCCAGGTAGTGCTGCACCTTCTCCGAGAAGCGGTTGCGGTCGCCAATCATCCGGATGCGGACCCCCTGGCGCTGCAGCTCGGGCGTTTCATTGACCACGCTCGTACAGAAAAGCTCCATCAGGGCGTCGACCTCGGCGCGGGGGCGTCCCCAGTTCTCGGTCGAGAAGGCGTAGAGGGTCAGATACTTCACACCCCGGCGCGATGCGGCCCGCACCGTCGTGCGTACGGCCTCCACGCCGGCGATGTGGCCCTCGTAGCGCTCCTTGCCGCGCAACTCGGCCCAGCGGCCGTTGCCGTCCATGATGATGGCGACGTGTTGCGGTATGCGTTTCTGTTCACTCATATAGGGTGCAAATATAGGGAATTTAATTCAAAATGGTTCAATCCTGCCGCCAAATTGAGGGCGATGAAACGACGCTCCATCCCCACCGACCCGCTGTTGCGCGGAGCCCTGAGGCGGGCGGTCAGCTGCGGATGTCGATTCCCCACATCATCTTATTGCGTAACGTGTCGTAAAATGATATATTGTGGGGCACGGCCAAAAAAATCTTCTGCTCAGCACGTTCGACGGTGAAGACCGCCTCGGGCGCCACGGCGCAGGTGCGGTTGTCGAGCGTAATGAAGGGGTCCGAATGGCGGGCGCGGATGTGGAGCCGCACGCGGCTCGTGTCGGGGATGACCACCGGCCGCATCGTGAGGTTGTGGGGGGCGATGGGGGTGATGACCATGCAGGAGCAGGTCGGGGCGACGACCGGCCCTCCGGCGCTGAGCGAATAGGCGGTCGAGCCGGTGGGGGTCGAGACGATGACCCCGTCGCCGTGGTAGGTGGCCACCATCTGCTCGTCGACGTAGGTCTCGACCGAAATCAGCCCGGCGCCGTGGCGCTGGACGGTGAATTCGTTGAGGCAGAAGGTCGACTCGGGCTGCTGTGCGAAGCTGCCCCGCACCTCGAGTAGCGTGCGCGGCTCGGTGCGCAGCCCGCCGTCGCGAATCTCCTCCAGCAGCGGGGCCATGCCTCCGGTCGGGACGCTGGTCAGGAAGCCCAGGTGGCCGGCGTTGACGCCCAGCACCGGGACGGGGGCTCCGCCCAGCCGGTGCGCCCCCTCGAGCAGCGTGCCGTCGCCGCCGTAGCAGAGCATCACCGCCGCGCGGGCATCCACCTCCCCGACGCGGCTGCCGTAGCGCGCCGACGGGGGGAAGAGCCTGCCGGTGAGGCGCTCGGCCACGGGGGCGAACTCCTCGTTGACGACGCATTCGAATCCGAAGGCATCGATGCCGTCGAAGAGCTGGCGGAGCTCCCCGGCGTCGTGCGCCACCTGCGGGCGGGAAAAAAGTATGATTTTCATCGGCAGAGTTTCGAAATTTTACGTAACTTTGACCTCGCGGAACGGGGCCCGAAAGCCTTCCGGGCGGCCTTCCCGCAACGAAACGTCCACCCGGCGGGGCTGCCTGCGGTTTCGCTCCGAAGGCCGCCCTTGACCGCAAAGTTAGTGATTATTATGACAAAATTAAGTGTAAACGTCAATAAGATTGCCGTCATCCGCAATTCGCGCGGCGGCAACATGCCCGACGTCGTGCGCGCGGCGCAGGACATCGAGCGCTTCGGAGCCGACGGCATCACGGTGCACCCGCGTCCCGATGCGCGCCACATCCGCTACGACGACGTGCGGGCGCTCAAGCGGGTGCTTACGACCGAGTTCAACATCGAGGGCAACCCCATCCCGAGCTTCATCGACCTGGTGCTCGAGGTCTGCCCGACGCAGGTGACGCTCGTGCCCGACGCTCCCGACGCCATCACCTCGAATGCCGGCTGGAATACCGTCGCCAACCGCGACTTCCTCACCGGGGTGACCGCCCGCTTCCACGAGCGGGGCATCCGCGTCTCGATATTCGTCGACCCGGTAGCCGAGATGGTGGCCGGCGCCCGCGCCTGCGGCGCCGACCGCGTGGAGCTCTACACCGAGGCCTATGCGCGCGAGTACGCCGCCTCGCCCGAGCGGGCCGTGGCTCCCTATGTGGCTGCCGCCGAGGAGGCCCGGCGACAGGGGCTCGGCCTCAATGCGGGCCACGACCTCAATCTGGAGAATCTGGCCTACTACATCGGGCGGATTCCCTGGACCGACGAGGTCTCCGTCGGCCATGCGCTCATCTGCGACGCCCTCTACTACGGGCTGGAGAACACTGTGCAGCTCTACCAACGACAACTCAAACACTGACCGATATGAAAAAACTGCTCTTTCTTGCGCTGCTGCTTGCGGCGGCGCTTCCCACCTTTGCGCAAAGCTCCTACAACTTCCAGCGCCGCAGCCTCTTCGAGGTGCTGCCCATCCATTCGAACGATATCGTCTTCCTGGGCAACAGCATCACCGACGGCTGCGAGTGGGCCGAACTCTTCGACAACCCCCGCATCAAGAACCGCGGCATCAGCGCCGACCGCACGGGCTGGATGCTCGAGCGACTCGACCCGATTGTGAAGGGGCAGCCCAAAAAGCTCTTCCTGCTCATCGGCACCAACGACCTGGCGGCCGGCATCGCCCCGCAGACGGTCGTCGACAACATCCGCCGCATCCTCGAGCGCTTCCGCACGGAGTCGCCCCGTACGAAGCTCTACGTGCAGAGCATCTTCCCGGTCAACGGCGTCGATGCCGGCGGCAAGACGCGCAAGCACTGGTCGAAGGGTGCCGAAATCATCGAGACCAACAAGCTGCTGCAGGAGCTCTGCCGCGAGCTGGACATCCCCTATCTGGACATCTATTCGGTGCTGGTCGACGAGCGCGGACTGCTCGACAAGCGCTACACGAACGACGGTCTGCACCTGACGGGCGAGGGCTACCTCGTCTGGAAGAAGGCCATCGAGCAGTACGTGAAGTAACGTGGAGCCGCTGTCGCAACCCATATTCCGCCGCATCGGGCGCATTGCCGACGAGCGGGGCGTGAGGGCCTTCGTCGTGGGGGGCTACGTCCGCGACTACTACCTGCACCGCCCCTCGACCGACATCGACGTGGTGGTGGTCGGAAGCGGCATCGAGGTGGCCGAGGCGCTTGCCGCCGAGCTGCACGCCCGCGTCTCGGTCTTCAAGACCTTCGGCACGGCGATGGTCCGCTGCCGGGGTGTCGAGGTCGAGTTCGTGGGGGCCCGCAAGGAGTCCTACACCCGCGATTCGCGCAAGCCGCAGGTCGAACCCGGCACGCTCGAGGATGACCAGCGCCGCCGCGACTTCACCATCAACGCCATGGCGTGGTCGCTCAACGGCGACACGTTCGGCGAGCTGGTCGACCCCTTCGGCGGCATGGAGGACCTCGAGGCCTGCATCATCCGCACGCCGTGCGACCCCGACGTCACCTTCTCGGACGACCCGCTCCGCATGATGCGCGCCGTGCGCTTCGCCACGCAGCTGGGCTTCTCCGTCGAGGAGGAGACCTTCGAGGCGATTCGCCGCAACCGCGAGCGGATTCGCATCGTCTCGCGCGAGCGCATCGCCACCGAGCTCAACAAGATTGTCCTCTCGCCGGTCCCCTCGATGGGCTTCGAGCTGCTCGACCTGACGGGGCTGCTGGAGCTGATTTTCCCCGAACTGCACCGCCTGAAGGGGGTCGAGCGGCGGGGTCAGCACGCCCACAAGGACAACTTCATCCATACACTCAAGGTGCTGGACAACGTGACGCGCCGCTCCGACGACCTCTGGCTGCGCTGGGCCGCGCTGCTGCACGACATCGCCAAGCCGCTGACCAAGGGTTACGACCCCCGCGCGGGGTGGACCTTCCACGGCCACGAGGTGCTGGGCTCGAAGATGGTGCCGGCGATTTTCCGCCAGCTCAAACTGCCGCTCAACGAGCACATGAAGTTCGTCCAGAAGCTCGTTTTCCTCCACCTGCGCCCCATCATCCTTTCGGAGGAGCAGGTCACCGACTCGGCCGTGCGGCGGCTGCTCTTCGAGGCGGGCGACGACGTCGAGGCGCTGATGACCCTCTGCGAGGCCGACATCACCTCGGGCAACGACGCCAAGGTGCGCCGCTTCCTGGCCAACTTCGAGCTGGTGCGGCGCAAGATGAAGGATTTGGAGGAGCGCGACCGCATCCGCAACTTCCAGCCGCCGATTACGGGCGAAATCATCATGGAGACCTACGGCATCGGCCCTTGCCGCCTTATCGGCGACATCAAGGAAGTCATCAAGAATGCGATTCTCGATGGCGAGATACCCAACGAATATGCCGCCGCCCATGCGCTGATGGAGCGTCTGGCGGCCGAGCACGGGCTGCGGCCCGTGGCGCGGCCTGCGGCGGAGGGGGCGGCCCCGGCAGAGGCTGCGGAGCCGACTGCGGCGACAGCTCCGGCGGCTGCAACCTCCCCGGCTGCTATGGCGACCTCCGCGCCGGAGGGCCTGGCGGCGGAGCCCTCTTCTGCCGTTTCTGCGGAGGCGGAGGCAGGTGCGGCATCGGAGCGCCCGGCGGTTTCGGCGTCGGATACCCCGGCCGTTTCGGCCGAAGCAACCGGAAAGATTGAACGGTCCGACGCATAGTCCGCCCGGAGCGCAGCAGCGTTCATCCGGCCGCGAGGAGGCAATTTAGCGTTGCCTTTCTTTGGCGAGACAAAAACAAGCCAACCGACATCCATGGATGTCGGTTGGCTTTTCATTTGATGTCGGTCGTCTTTGGAAAACAGTCCCGGTGCTTCCCCGGTGCCTTTTCAGCGCCTTCCTGGTACCTCTCTGGGTCGTCCGCTGCCGGGGCGGCCTGATTACTTGCCGAGCATCCGCTCGCGCCACAGCGCGGGGACGGGGAAGCTCTCCTGGCGGTCGAAGTCAAAGGCAACCATCACCGAGCGGCTCTCGCTGCGCACCTCCTCGCCGCAGAGCAGCTGCTGGAAGAGGACGATGCTCTTGTTGCCGATGCGCTCGCAGGTGGTCGTCACCCGGATGTCGTCGCCCATGCGGACCTGCCCCATGTAGGAGGTCGAGGTCGAGACCGTGATGATGCGGTTCTGTCCCAGCAGCACCTCCTCGCCGAGCACCTTCTGGTAGTAGTCCACCTTGCCCACGTCGAAGTACATCTGCTGGGCGACGTTGTTCACGTGGTGGAACGAGTCGATGTCCGAGAAACGCTGCTGGACCGGTGTTGTCAATGTGCGTGCCATCTTACTCGCGGATGATTTTCACTTCGCCCCCTTCGGTGAAGGCGATAATCGACGATGCCTTGCGCGTGGGTTTCCCCTCGAAGCGGGGGTTGACCACGAAGTCGACGCCGTCGATGATTTCGCGCGCCACCTCGTCGAGCCCCGCGGGGGTCTTCTCGCCCGAGATGTTGGCCGAGGTCGAGACAATCGGCCGGCCGAAGGCGCGCAGCATCCGGCGGCAGAACTCGTGGTCGGGCACCCGCACGCCGAGCGTCCCCTCTTCGGGGATGAGGTTCGCGGCAAGCCCCGTGGCGCCCGGCAGAATGAGCGTGAGGGGGCTGGTGGCCAGCTCCATCACCTCGAAGGCGATGCCCGGCGCCTTGTTCACGTAGCGCACGACCATGTCGGGCGAGGCGCAGAGCACCAGCATCGATTTCTTGTTCTCGCTCCGTTTGAGCGCATAGATGCGTGCTACGGCGTCGGCGTTGGTGGCGTCGCAGCCGATGCCCCACACCGTGTCGGTGGGGTAGAGCAGCAGCCCGCCTTCGCGCAGCGTGCGGACCGCCTCGTCGACTTCGTGCTGCAGTTCGGTTTCGTTTTTCATGATGCTCGTCTTTGTTGGTTGGCCCGAGGTGCAGGGTGCGGGGAGGGGCTTCGGTTCGTGTGCTCCTTCGGCACGCCCTGCACGGGGCGGATTCCACCGGAACGGGGCGCCCTATCGCTTCAGGGGCAGCACCTCAATCCAGTAGTCGTCGGGGTCGTTGATGAAGTAGAGCCCCATCTCGTGGTTCTCGAAGCAGACCCAGCCGTTGGCGCGGTGGAACTCGCGCACGGCGTCGTAGTCGCCCGCCACGCGGATGCAGAGGTGGCTCTCGTTGTCACCCAGCTCGTAGGCACCCTCCTTGTCGCGCAGCCAGGTGAGCTCCAGGTGGAAGTTGCTCTCGCCGTCGCCGAGGAAGACCAGCTCGAAGGAGCCGTCCTCGGCCTTCTGGCGGCCTATTTCGTGCAGACCGAGCGCCCGGCCGTAGAAGTCGATGCTGCGGGCCAGGTCGGTCACGTTGATGTTGAAGTGGTCGAATTTGCCTTTGATTTCCATAAGTGTCCTGAATTTGGGTGCAAAGATACGAAAAGGTGCGGGCCGAGGCAAACGGAAAACGCAGTTTTCGACATCGCCGCCCGCGTAACGGCCCCCGTACCGCCGTCTGTCTCTCCTCCCGCCGCCGGTCCTGCCTGCCTCCCGGCCCGCCTCGTCCGTCGTCCGTCCCCGCCAGCTGTCCGGCCCGGTATCTTCCCCTCTGCCTTCCCTATCCCGCCCGGCCCATCCGCCGCCCGGCCCGGTCCCATTCGGTCGCGTCTGTTGCCGCCGGTTACGCCTCGTCTACCGCCCGGTCCTGTACCGCCCGGTCCTGTTCCGTCCGCCGCCTTCCCCGCTGCCCTCCCCGGCGTGTCCGCTGCCTTTCCCCTCCTTCCGCCCGGCGCCTGCCCGTCGCCGACCCCTGTCCGGTTTTATCTGCCGCCCGTTCGTCGCTCTCTCCGTTCCTCCGTCCTGCCGTCCCATTCTGCCCGCCGCCGTTCCTCTCCGTCCCCTTCGTCCTCCCGGCGCCACGCGAGGGGCCCGGCCGAATATTTTGCCGATATTTCATTATTTTGCAAGAATTTTATACTTTTGCGAAACGAAAAATAAAATACAAAAAGCATACACCTATGGGAAGAGCCTTTGAATATCGCAAAGCACGCAAGCTGAAGCGCTGGGGTCACATGGCCCGCACGTTCACCAAAATCGGCAAGGAGATTGAAATCGCCGTGAAGGCCGGAGGTCCCGACCCGTCGGGCAACACGCGTCTGCGCATTCTGATTCAGAACGCCAAGGCCGAGAACATGCCCAAGGAGAACGTCGAGCGCGCCATCAAGCGTGCCACCGAGAAGGACGCCGCCGACTACAAGGAGGTTATCTACGAAGGCTATGGCCCCCACGGAATCGCCTTCCTGGTGGAGACGGCAACCGACAACACGAACCGTACGGTGGCCAACGTGCGCATGCACTTCAACAAGTGCGGCGGTGCGCTGGGCAACAGCGGCTCGGTGGCCTTCATGTTTGAGCACAAGTGCGTCTTCAAGTTCCACGCTCCGGCTGGCACCGACATGGAGGAGCTCGAGCTCGAGACCATCGACCTGGGTGTCGACGAGTTCTATCCCGACGAGGAGGGTGTGACGGTATACGCCCCCTACGAGTCGTTCGGCGCCATCCAGAAGTGGCTCGACGACAAGGGCTGGGAGATTGTCTCGGGTGAGTCGGTCTACCTGCCTACGGATACCAAGGAGCTCGACGCCGAGGGCCGCGAGTCGGTCGAGAAGCTGGTGGAGCGCCTCGAGGAGGACGACGACGTGACGAACGTTTACCACAACATGAAGGAGCCTGAGGAGGAGTAGCCCTTCGGTTGAGGCGCGGCGGGCGGCCCGGGGGTCGTGGCGCGCAAAGGAACAATTCGGGGAGCGGTTCGCAAAGAACCGCTCTCTTTTTTTGCCCGGCCGGGAACGGGAGCGGCAACAGGGGCCGAGCGACGGGGGGGTGAGAGCACGCTGGAGCATGCGGTCGCGGGTGCGCAGCCGGGGCGAGGAGAGAGCGGTTGCAGCCGAGACAATAGGACAACGAAGACAAGGAAGCTGGCGCGGGCTGCCGGGGAAAAAGAGCGGCAAGGGCGCTGGCATGGACTGCCGGAAAAAGGAAAGCAAAGGGACGGCGCGAGCCCATGGAAAAACGACGGGCGGGGCTGCCCCGGGACAAACTGCGTGAAGGGCGGTTGGAACAAGCGGCGTGGAGAACGGCCGGGACATTAAAAAAACGGAACGCTCCCCGGGTGGGGAACATTCCGTTTTTCCGTGTTGCGGGAGCGGAACTTACTCCTTCTCGCTCTTGGCAACCATGCGCTTCTCCTTGATGCGGGCCTTCTTGCCGGTCAGGTCGCGCAGATAGTAGATGCGGGCGCGACGAACGACACCGACCTTGTTCACCTCAATCTTGTTGATGTGGGGCGAGTAGAGCGGGAAGATACGCTCAACGCCCACGCCGTTCGAAATCTTGCGAATCGTGAACATCTTGGTCTTGCCCGAACCCTTAATCTGGATAACCACACCGCGGAAGCTCTGCAGGCGCTCCTTGTTGCCCTCGACGATGCGATACGTTACGGTGATGGTGTCACCGGCCTTGAACGACGGAATGTCGGCATCCGTCTTGGGCCACATCTGCTCGTTGACGAGCTTGATGATTGCGTCTTTGTTCATTGTTGCAACTGTTTTTTTTGATTTCGCATTCAACGTTCCCGCTGCCCTCCGGCTACCATGCCCGGTCCCTGCCGTGCAATCCCGCGGTTGTGCCGCCTGTGCCGTTAAGCCCAATGAAAGAGGTTGATATACGTCCCCGAAGGGACGGCAAAGTTAGGAATAATTTTCGGATTTTCACGCATCGGCGCAAAAATATCGCTTCGTGACCCCGATTTATGTGCTATCTTTGCTCCGCAAAACGGGAAAATGATGAACGAACGATTGATATTGGTGACCAACGACGACGGATACGACTCGCGCGGCATCGCCGCCGCCATCGAGGTGGCGCGCCGCTTCGGACGGGTGGTGGTCGTGGCGCCCGAGACGACGCAGAGCGGCATGAGCCAGGCCATTACGATGAATACGCCCCTCTTTCTGAGGCGGGTACGCTCCGAGGAGGGGCTCGACGTCTACGCCTTCTCCGGCACGCCGGTCGACTGCGTGAAGATGGCCTTCGACTACCTGCTGCGCGGGAAGCGGGTCGACCTGGTGCTCTCGGGCATCAACCACGGCTCGAACTCGGCCGTCAACGTCCTCTATTCGGGGACGATGGGGGCGGCCATCGAGGGGAGCTTCTACGGCTGTCCCGCCGTCGGCCTCTCGCTCACGGACTACAGCGCCGATGCCGACTTCGACGCTGCGGCGCTCTACGGCGAGCGGATTCTGCGCCGCCTGCTCGAGGGCGGGGTGCAACCGCCGCTCTGTCTGAATGTCAACGTCCCGGTGGGGCGTCCCGAGGAGCTGCGGGGCATCCGCCTCTGCCGCCAGAACCGGGGCTTCTGGCGCGAGGAGTTCTATCGCCACGAAGACCCCCGCGGCCGCGAATACTTCTGGCTCACGGGCGACTTCGTCAACCAGGAGCCCGAGGCCGAGGATACCGACGAGTGGGCGCTCGCCCACGGCTACGTCTCGGTGGTGCCCGTCCAGACCGACCTGACCGACTACGCGCGGCTGCGCGAACTGACGCCCCTCTTCGGATAGCCGCCGGCGGGAGGCGGGTGCGGACGTTGCGCACGACGTTTGCGGAATATCCGCGGATTTTCGTATCTTTGTAATTGGTACGCCCGCGAAGGGCGGTCTGCCGGGCGGCTCCGCGCCTGCCCGACACTCCGCGCCCGGGCCGCGCATCCGTTTAACCCCAGGAAAACTGCGGCGCCTTATGCTGATTAAGATACTGCTCATCATCGCCATCGTCATCCAGACCCTGGCCACGCTCTACGCCCTGCGTCTGGTGCGTACGACGAAGTACAACTCGGTGTGGATTCTCTTCATCGTGGGCTTCTCGCTGCTCTCGGTCGAGCGGCTGGTACAGTTCCTCGCCGCCAGCGGGCAGTATGTCCCGCGGGGGTGGTTCGCCTACCTGGGCATCGTCATCTCGGTCTGCCTCTCCATCGGGGTCATGTACGCCCACAAGCTCTTCAAGTACATCGGGCGGCTCAACCGCCAGCGTCAGCTGCTCAACCGCCGCATCCTGACGGCCGTGCTGCGCACCGAGGAGAAGACCCGCTCGCGCTTCTCGAAGGAGCTGCACGACGGGCTGGGCCCGCTGCTCTCGTCGGCCAAGATGTCGCTCTCGGCCCTCGCGCGCGAGGAGCGCGACCCCGAGCAGCGCGAGATTATCGCCAACACGACCTATGTCATCGACGAGGCGATTCGCTCGCTGCGCGAAATCTCGAACAACCTCTCGCCCCACGTGCTCATCGACTTCGGACTGGCGCGCGGCGTACAGAACTTCATCGACCGCAGCGCCGCGATGCACAACGTGAAGATTCGCTTCACGACCAACCTGCGCACGGAGCGCTACGACCCCGACACGGAGGTGATTCTCTACCGCGTCATCTGCGAGCTCATCAACAACTCGCTCAAACATTCGGGCTGCAAGTCCATCAACCTCTCGCTCTCGCAGAGCAGCGGTTCGCTCTCGCTCGAGTACACGGACGACGGGCGGGGCTTCAACCCCCAGGCAATGATGGACTGCGGCATGGGGCTCTCGAACATCGCCTCGCGGATTAATTCGCTCGGGGGGCGCTTCCAGATAACGAGTTCGCGGGGGCGGGGCATGCGCGCCTCGATTCACGTAGGGGTGGCACAAGGTGTGCCGCCGCGTAAAAAGTAAACGGAGACGGTGAAGATGGAAAAGAAGGAGTGCAGAATCGTGCTGGTCGACGACCATTCGCTCTTCCGCAATGGACTGCGGGGGCTGCTCGACCGTTGCGAGGGGTATCGTGTGGTGGCCGAGGCGGCCAGCGGCGAGGAGTTCCTGGCCCTGCTGCCCGGGCTGGAGACCGACGTGGTCTTCATGGACTTCTCGATGCCGGGCATCGACGGCGCGCGGACGACCGAACGGGCGCTGGCGCAGCGTCCCGAGCTGAAAATCATCACCCTCTCGATGTTCGGCGACGAAAGCTACTACCAGCGTATGGTGCAGGCCGGGGCGCGGGGCTTCCTGCTCAAGGACTCCGACATCAGCGACGTGCTGCAGGCCATCGACACGGTCGAGGCCGGTGGCAGCTACTTCAGCCCGCAGCTGCTCTCGTCGCTTGCCGGACGCATGCATGCGCGCGAGGATGCCCCCGACGAGCAGCTCTCGGAGCGCGAGCGCGAGATTCTGGTGGCGGTCTGCCGCGGCCTCTCGAATCAGGAGATTGCCGACGAGCTCTTCATCTCGAAGCGCACGGTCGACAAGCACCGGGCCAATATTCTGGAGAAGACTGGGTGCAAGAATACCGCCTCGCTGGTCGTCTACGCCATCCGCCACGGGATTGTCGACATCTGACGCCGAGGGGGCGCCACGAGGGCCCGGCTGATAGGCGCAGAGAGATGCCGCGGGGAGCCGGCGGGGCAACAAGCCGAGCACAGGCAGAAAGGTATCGGTGCACGCGGAAAACGACGTGGCCGTCCGGGAGTGGAATCGCTGAGTCAGTAATACAGACGGGGGGCAGCCTGGAAATGGAGACCCTCCTTTCGCTGGGATACTCTAAAACATAAGAAAACATCCGACCTTTTGGGGTCGGATGTTTTTTTGTGCGGGCCGGTCGGATGCTGGATTTTCCCGTCGGTCGCCGGAAGCTCCGGATGATTGCCGGGCTCCCCGAGCCTCCATGTCGGTCGCCGGACGTTGAGGACGGCTGTCAAGACGGGCGGTCGCAGCCTGTCCGGAGCAGCGGTCCGGGATGGGCGTTCGGAGCAGTTGTCCGGAATCGGTGCGGGTCGATTATGAGGCGGAGCCGTCGTCTTATGCCTGTCGTTTGATGCCCGGTCTCTGCCGCCCGGGAGTCCTCCGCTCAGAGCCCCTTGCGGGCCAGGCGCCAGGCCAGACGGTTGTAGACGTCGAGCAGCGCAGGGCGCCACGCCGCAGGGAGCGCGTTGAGTATCCGCACCTTGCGCAGCAGGCGGCGGTTCAGCCGCGTCCAGCCGAAGAAGCGGACCGTGCGCGCCGCCTCCTCGGTGCCGCCCTTGGCGCTGATGACCAGCGCCTTGCCCAGCGCCACGCGGGCGACGTATTCGTTGCTGGCCTCCGAGGCCGAGGCGTCGTAGAGTTCCTCGAGCGTGTGGCGGCTCCGTTCGGGGGTGTAGACCGCATTGGAGCGGTTCGAGGCGACGCGTGAGTAGAGCACCAGCCGCTCGGGCGAGAAGCAGACCGGGCGGCAGCGGGCGATGCGGGTCCAGAGGTACTGGTCCTCGCCCAGCTTCATCCCCACGGGGAAGAGCCCCACCTCTGCGAAGAGGGTACGCGGAATGACGCTGGCCGAGGGGATGGCCACGTAGCAGCTCATCGAGCGGGTGAAGAAGTCGTCGACGGGTCCCCGCTCGCGGGGGGTGCGGCCCGGCACGAGCCCCTCGTCGCTCACGATGTCGAAGGCCGTGGCGTAGAGCCCGCAGTCGGGCCAGCGCTCAATCATCGAGGCAATTTCGGCCAGAAAGCCGGGGCGCCACCGGTCGTCGGCGTCGAGCAGGGCGACATACTCGCCCCGCGCCTCGGCGATGGCCCTATTGCGGGCGGCGCTCACGCCGGCGTTCGGCTGGCGGATGAGGCGGACGAGCGGCGAGCGGAAGGAGACGACAACCTCGGCCGAGCGGTCCGTCGAGCCGTCGTCGACGACGATGACCTCCAGCGGGCGGAGGCTCTGTTCGAGGGCCGAGCGGAGGGTCGCGGCGACCTCCGCCTCCTTGTTGTAGAGGGGTATGATGACCGAAAAGGTGGGTGTGCTCACGGCGTCGGGCTCTTTTTTGCAAAGGTATCGTTATTTTGCTACATTTGCAAGCGGCATCGGGCCGCTCCGACGGGTGTCGGGCTGCCCGCGTGCCCAATTTCAAAACATCAGCCCATGACCCTGTCGCTCAGAATCGTTGCTCTGCTCCGCAATACCTTCGATACGCTCTTCTACTTCGCGGCGATGGCCGTGAAGGAGAACTTCCGCAACTACGTCGGCCGCGCCGGGGTGGTCGGCCGCCCCTCGCAGGAGCTCGTGCTGCTGGCCAACGGCCCCTCGCTCGGGCGCGAACTGCCGCGGCTGCTTGCGCGCGGCGACCACCGCACGAAGGACTTCCTGGTGGTCAACTTCTTCGCCGAGGATGATCGCTTCGAGGAGATTCGCCCCAAATACTACGTCCTCTCCGACCCGATGTTCTTTCGTCAGAGCGTCAACCGCGAGCGGGTCGAGGCGCTCTACCGAACGCTCAACGAGAAGGTCACGTGGGAGATGAACCTCTACGTGCAGTACTACAACCCCGAGCGGTTCGACTATCGCCGCCGGCTGCCCAACCCCCATATCCGCATCGTCCCCTTCCATACGCTGCTCTACCACGGCTTCCGCAGCGTCGAGTTCTGGCTCTTCCGCCACGGGCTGGGGAGCGCCAACTTCGGCACGGTCATCCAGAACGGCGAGTACATCGGGCTGCTGCTGGGCTACCGCCATCTGTCGCTCTACGGCGTCGACCATACGCTGCTCGAGGGGTTGTGCGTCGACGCCTCGAACCGCCTCTGCCGCGCCGACCGCCACTACTACGACCAGGGTGCGGCCGCGGCTCCGCGCCCCATCTACTTCAACGCCACCCTTCCGCCCGTCCCCTACACGATGGCCTCCTACCTGGCCGAGGTGGCCGAGCTCTTCCGCGGCCACGAGGTGCTGCGCGACTACGCCGCAACGCTCGGTGCGCGGATTGTCAACCACACGGCCGGCTCGATGATTGACGCCTATGAGCGCGCCGGCGAGGCCGAGCAGCAGGAGGCGGAGCAGCAGGAGGCGGAGCCGAAATAGCCTCCTTCAGCTTCGGTCCGTCGATGAAAAAACAGGGCCTCCGGGGATGATGCACATCACCGGAGGCCCTGTTTGTCGGCGCGGCGGCGCGGGCGGCTCAGAGTCCGCGGCTGGCGGCGATAATCTCTGCCATGGCGAAGTCCTCCGGATAGTCGATGTCGAGCCCCTCGACCCGCTCGACCACCGCCATGTAGGGGCGGTCGCCGATGCGGCGGTGGTCGCCGCACCACAGCCCCCGCGGGAAGATGAAGAAGGCGCTGGTCTCTATGTAGACCGGCTCGATGGTCTGCGTGCGGGGGATGTTGTCGAGCGCGTAGTTGAGCGGACGCCCCTTGAACCAGGCGAAGGTCTGAATCTTCTCGGCGCTGAAGGCCGAGTCGTACTCCCCCGATTGCACCTTCGCAAGAGCCCCGGAGATGGTCTCCGGGCGGATGAAGGGCGAGGTGGCGTGGGCCAGCACGTAGAGGTCGGCCTCGACGCGGGCGGTGAAGGCGTCGTAGATTTCGCGGCCGAGGGTGGTGTCGCGGTCGAGCTCCGCGCTGCGCTGCAGGAAGCGGACCCCCTCGGGCAGCAGCTCGCGGATGCGCTCGTCGCTGCAGAAGACATAGACCTCGTCGATGCCCTCGACGCGGGTCAGCGTCCGCAGAATGTGGCACATGAGGGGTTCGCCACCCAGCAGGCGGAGGTTCTTGCCGCTCACGCGCTGGCTGTTGAGGCGTATGGGTACGAATGCTACGGTTTTCATCTCTTTCGTGTTACGTGTTCGGTCGGTTGATAGACGTTACTGCACCAGCAGGTTGCAGCCCCGGATGTCGCTGTGGTCGATGCGCCCCTCGATGTCGAACGAGCCATCCGTAAAGCGTTTGCCCACATCCTCGGTCTGGATGAAGGCGCACGACCAGCGGTTGGCCAGGTCGGTGATGTTGATGCCGCCGCGCGAGCCGTCGGGCAGCAGCTCGAAGGGGTCGTTGATATCGCGCACCTCCACGCGCATCCACCCCGGGCAGCGGAAGCGGTTGCCGCCGAGCGAGTAGGCCTGCGAGGTGAGCTCCGCCATGCCGTATTCCGAGTGGATGACCTCCACGCCGAAGGCGTCGCAGAGGATGCGGTGGAACTCCTCCTTGGGCAGCTCCTCGCGGTAGCCCTTCATGCCGCCGGTCTCCATCACTACCGTATTCTTCAGCTTCGGCGAGTAGCGTTCGGCCAGGTCCCACAGCGCATAGCTCACGCCGAGCAGAATCTTGGGCTTCGGGTCGGCGGCCATGTCGTCGAGCAGCCGCTCGTAGTCGTCGAGGTAGAAGCCTCCCGAGCCGCAGTCGGCAATCAGCCGGTCGGCCATGTAGACCAGCGACGAACCCTTGCGGCGCAGGTAGTTGGGCAGCAGCGCGTAGAGGCTCCACCGCCGCGGCTCGCCGTAGAAGGTGCGGAACGAGGCGCGGAAGGCCTGCTCGTAGAGCGCCAGCGAACGCATCGCATGGCGCGATGGGGTCATGCCCGTGGTGCTGCTCGAGGTGAAGACCGCCTCGGGAGCCGCGTCGCCGCAGTAGATGTCGTGCGTCTTGAAGAGGCCGATGGGTAGATGGGGAATCTCCTCTGGGCGGTGAATCTGCCCGGGGCGCACTCCAATCAGTGCGAGGTATTGGCGGTAGGGGGCGCACCTTTCGGCCTGGAAGCGGAAGGTCTCCAGCGCCGCCGCCTCGAAAGCCTCGTTGTCCGCAATGCGGAACAGGTCGTCGTCGGTAAGCATGTAGGCTAAAACCATTTGCTGCAAAGGTAGCGATTTATTTCCGATTTCGGAATCCCCTTTTCCGATGCCCTTCCGGGTGGGGGAGGCCCTGTCGGGCGGCGGCTCCGTTTCGATGCTTCCGTTTCGGCGGTTCATTCGGTGCGGCCGGTGCGGCCGGCTGTCCCGGCATCTGCAACTTGTGGCCGGCTGTCTCGCTATCTGCAACTCTTGGCCGCCCGCCCCGGCATCCGCAATTCCAGGCCGGCGTCCCCGGTACACGCGGGTAGTCATTCCTCTGGGTCGGGTGGCTCCGCGTCGGTTGGTCTCCCCCGGGGCTGGTAGTTCAGCATCGGTCGGTCTTCGCCGCGTCGCCCCCCCCGCCTAAAAAAACAACAACCGCCAGCGGCGGAGTTGTTCCGCGCTGCGGTTGTCGTCTTGTTCGCAGGTCGGGCCGTACGGGTCCGGAGCCGCTCTACTTCTTGCTCTTCGGGGCAAGCATCATGTTCATCTTCTTGCCGTCGAGCTTGGGCATCATCTCCACCTTGGCATACTCCTCCAGGTCGGTGGCGAAGCGCAGCAGCAGGATTTCGCCCTGCTCCTTGAAGACAATCGAACGGCCGCGGAAGAAGACGTAGGCCTTCACCTTGGCCCCCTCCTTGAGGAAGTTCTCGGCATGCTTGAGCTTGAAGTTGTAGTCGTGGTCGTCGGTCTGCGGACCGAAGCGAATCTCCTTGACCACCACCTTCGTCTGGTTGGCTTTCAGCTCCTTGGCCTTCTTCTTCTGCTGGTAGAGGAACTTCTGGTAGTCGGCGATGCGGCATACCGGGGGGTCGGCTTTCGGCGAAATCTCAATCAGGTCGAGCTCCATCTCGTCCGCCAGGCGCAGAGCCTCGCGGAGCGACATGACCTTGGGTTGCTCGATGTTGTCGCCCACCACGCGCACCTCGGGTGCGGTGATTTGGTCGTTGATGCGGTGCGGGTTCTCCTTTTCGGGCTTGCGTCCCGTGCGGGGAGCGCCACCGGCCGGTTTCGGTCTGTTATTCCCGGGGTTGAACGGCCTCGGCGGGAATGGTTTCGGTGCTGCGATAGTTGTTGTAAATTAAATGGTTAAATGTTTTCTATTGTTGTTTCGCTGCTCGCTGGCGCCTTAGTCGGAGACATCCGCTCCGGGTCGCCACGACCGTTTGCGGTGCCTTTTGGGCGGTCTCTTCCAAAGGAGCTGTCGGAGCGTGAAAAAAGGCAGGGTCTGCGACTGAAGCCGCAGGCCCTGCGCTTCGTCGGTGTTATGCCTTTTTCAGCTTGTGCGATTCAATCTCCTCCTTGACCAGTCCGGTGATGAAGTCGCGGAACTGCTCGAGGGTCATCTGTCCCTTGTCGCCTTCGCCCTGGGCACGGACCGAGACGAGCCGCTCGGCCTGCTCCTTCTCGCCGACAATCAGCAGGTAGGGGATGCGCTTGAGCTCGTTGTCGCGAATCTTGCGGCCGATTTTCTCGTTGCGGTCATCCACCTGGGCGCGGACGTCGTAGCGGTTGAGGTACTCCGACACCTCGTTGGCGTAGTCGTTGTACTTCTCCGAGATGGGCAGTACGACCACCTGGTCGGGCGCCAGCCAGAGCGGGAACTTGCCGGCCGTGTGCTCGAGCAGCACGGCGACGAAGCGCTCCATCGAGCCGAAGGGCGCGCGGTGAATCATGATGGGACGGTGCAGTTTGTCGTCGGCCCCCTTGTAGGTCAAATCGAAGCGCTCGGGCAGGTTGTAGTCCACCTGGATGGTGCCCAGCTGCCACTTGCGGCCGATGGCATCCTTGACCATGAAGTCGAGCTTCGGGCCGTAGAAGGCCGCTTCGCCGTACTCGACCACCGTCTTGAGCCCCTTGTCCTTCGCTGCCTGGATGATGGCGTTCTCGGCCTTCTCCCAGTTCTCGTCCGAACCGATGTACTTCTCGCGGTTGTTGGGGTCGCGCAGCGAAATCTGTGCCGTATAGTTGTCGAACTTCAGCGTCTTGAAGATGTAGAGCACGATGTCAATCACCTTCTCGAACTCCTCGAGCAGCTGGTCGGGGCGTACGAACATGTGGGCATCGTCCTGCGTGAATCCGCGCACACGCGTCAGTCCGTGGAGCTCACCCGACTGCTCGTAGCGGTAGACCGTACCGAATTCGGCCAGGCGCAGCGGCAGGTCCTTGTACGAACGGGGCTTCGAGCGGTAGATTTCGCAGTGGTGCGGGCAGTTCATCGGCTTGAGCAGATACTCCTCGCCCTCGACCGGGGTGTGAATCGGCTGGAAGGAGTCCTTGCCGTACTTGGCGTAGTGGCCCGAGGTGACGTAGAGCTCCTTGTTGCCGATGTGCGGGGTGATGACCTGCTGGTATCCGTACTCCTTCTGCACGCCGCGCAGGAACTGCTCCAGACGGTCGCGCAGCGCGGCACCCTTGGGCAGCCAGAGGGGCAGACCCGGACCCACGCGCTGCGAGAAGGTGAAGAGCTCGAGCTCCTTGCCCAGCTTGCGGTGGTCGCGCTTTTTGGCCTCCTCCATCATGGTGAGGTACTCGTCGAGCATCGACTTCTTGGGGAACGAGATGCCGTAGATACGCGTCAGCATCTTGTTCTTCTCGTTGCCGCGCCAGTAGGCACCGGCAACCGACGTCAGCTTGATGGCCTTGATGTAGCCCGTGTTGGGGATATGCGGACCGCGGCACAGGTCGGTGAATGCGCCGTTGGTGTAGAACGAAATCGTACCGTCCTCAAGGTCGGTGATGAGCTCGACCTTGTATTGGTCGCCCTTTTCGGTGAAGGTCTTCAGGGCCTCGGCCTTGGGGACCTCGCGCCGGATGAGCGGCTCCTTGTTGCGGGCCAGCTCCTGCATCTTCTGCTCGATGCGCGGCAGGTCGGCCTCGGTGATGGGGGTCGGCGAATCCACGTCGTAGTAGAAGCCGTTTTCGATGGCGGGGCCGATGCCGAACTTGATGCCCGGGTAGAGGGCTTCGAGCGCTTCGGCCAGCAGGTGCGACGAGGTGTGCCAGAAGGCGTGCTTGCCCTCGTCGTCGTCCCACTTGTAGAATTTGATGGAGGCATCCTCCTTAATCGGGCGCATCATGTCCACCGTTGCGCCGTTGACTGCGGCAGCGAGCGAGTCGGCAGCTAAACGAGGGCTGATACTCTCCGCAATCTGGTACGCAGTCGTCCCTTCGGCATACTCTCTCACGGAGCCGTCGGGAAAAGTGATTTTTACCATTTTGTTGTTTTGTTTAAGTTTTCGGCTCCTCGGGCGCTTCCACAATTACGAGACGGAATACGCCCTCGGTTTGTCCGGGTGTTGCGGCAAAATTAAAAATAAATGTACGAATTCTGTACCGCCGAACCGAAAAAAATCGCTTCGATTCTCCGTTTTCTCCCTTTCGGGCCTGTCGGAGCGCCCCCGGGGCTCTCCTTCAACGGGTTTCGTCCGGCTTCGTACCCCGTTTCGTCCGTTTTTGGAGCGGCGTCGGGGCAAGGGGAAGCGGCCCTCTGGTTGCATGGTTTCGGGGCCGCGGCGCTCCGGTTGCGGCTGTTCCGGGACCGGCGTGTCGGTCCCGGTTATCCGGTCCCGGCGTTCGGCTGCGGCATCGGACGGGGCTCTCCATTGAGGCGCTCCGGTCGCGGCGTGTCGGTCGCAGGGTTCCGGGTCCGCGGCTGTTTCGGTTGCGGCATCGGACGGGGCTCTCCATTGAGGCGCTCCGGTCGCGGTGTGTCGGTCGCAGGGTCCCGGGTTGCGGCTGTCCGGTTGCGGCGTTGGTCGGGGCTCTCCATTGAGGCGCTCCAGTCGCGGCGTGTCGGTCGCAGGGTTCCGGGTCCGCGGCGTTCCGGCTACTCTTTCTCGGTCTGGGGCAGCTCCTTGACCGAGACGTCGCGCGTGCTCTTCTCGCGCTCGGCATGCGGCAGAGGATTGCTCGTCCACTCCTCCCAGTCGCGGCGGCGCTGCGTGATGTCGATGGCGGCGTAGATGGCATTGCGCATCGACTGGGCGTCGGCACGGCCCGTGCCGGCAATGTCGAACGCCGTGCCGTGGTCGGGCGAGGTGCGCACGACGGAGAGGTTGGCCGTGAAGTTCACACCGTCGGGCGAGAGGGTCTTGAAGGGGGTCAGCCCCTGGTCGTGGTACATGGCCAGGATGCCGTCGTAGCGTGCGAATCCGCCCCCGGCGAAGAGCCCGTCGGCGGCAAAGGGGCCGAAGGCCAGCACCCCCTGGTTGAAGGCCTCGACGATGGCCGGGCGGATAATCTCCTCCTCCTCGTGGCCCAGCAGCCCGCCGTCGCCGGCGTGGGGGTTGAGCGCCATGACGGCGATGCGCGGCTCGACGATGCCGAAGTCGCGGATGAGCGAGCGGCGCAGCGTGTGGAGGTCGCGGAGAATCTTCTCGGTCGAGATGTTGCGGCTCACCTCCGCCACGGGGATGTGCTTGGTGACCAGCCCCACGCGCAGCACGTCGCTGCACATAATCATCATCGGCTCGCCGTCGAACTCGGCGCCGAAGAACTCCGTATGGCCCGTGTAGCGGAAGTCGTCCGACTGGACGGCCTCCTTGTTGATGGGGGCGGTGACCAGCGCGTCGAGCAGCCCCTGCTTCAGGTCGTCGGTGGCGCGTACGAGTGCCTCGACGGCGGCGCGGCCCGCTTCGGCCGACTCCTTGCCCGGTTCGGGTTTCATGTCGCCGCAGGCGACCAGGTTGACGCGGCCGCGGCGAGCCTCGTGGGCCGAGACGATGGGGTTGAGCGTGAGCTCCTCCGAATCCTCGACGCACTTGCGGTAGAAGGCGGCCGCCTGGGGCGAGCCGTAGATGACGGGTGTGCAGAGCTCCGTCATGCGCATATCGGCGAAGGTTTTGAGAATCACCTCCCAGCCGATGCCGTTGGGGTCGCCCTGCGTGATGCCTATTCTGAGTTTCTGTTCCGACATAGTCAAAATCGTTTCAAATGACAAAGATAGGTAAAAAATCGCAACGCCGCGCCCCGGAGCCTCAAAAAGCGGCGGGCGGCGGAGGGGTGTTGCAGGGGGCGGCGTGCAGGAGCGGGACGATGGAAGGCGGGTGCGGCGGGAGGAGGTGTGACGATGGTGGGGACGGCAGGGGACGGTGTGCAGCGGCGAGGCGGTGGAACGCGGGCTCGGGAAGAGTGTGCGGAAGCGGCTTCGGCGGGCGACGCTCCGGACGGGTGCGGCTCGGCGGGTGCGGGTGTAGTCTCGGAGGGCGATGTCCCGGAAGGGTGCAGTCCGACGGAAGGTGATGCGGCGGGTACGCGGCGGTGAGTGTGTGCGGGAACGGCCCTGTCAGCGGCGTGCGGCGCGGCGGCGGAACTCGGCGCAGACGATGCCGGTGGCCATGGCGACGTTGAGCGATTCGGAGCCGTGCCGGTCGGCCGGGTAGGGCGGGATGAAGAGCCGGTGGTCGATGTGGCGGGCCACCCGCTCCGAGACGCCGCGCCCCTCGTTGCCCATCACGACGATGCCGCCCTCGGTCAGCTCCGCATCGTAGAGGTTCTCCCCCTCGAGGAAGGTGCCGTAGAGGGGCGTGCGGCGCGCCGCGGCGTCGGCCAGCAGCACATCGAGCTCCGTGTAGTGGAGCCGCACGCGGAGGATGGCCCCCATGGTCGCCTGCACCACCTTGGGGTTGAAGCAGTCGGCCGAGTCGGGCGAGCAGACGACATCGCCGATGCCGAACCAGTCGGCCAGCCGGATGATGGTTCCCAGATTGCCGGGGTTTTGCACCTGGTCCAGGGCGAGCGTAAGCCGTCGCCCCGCCTCTGCGGCGTCGAACCGGTAGCGGGGTATCTCGACCAGCGCCAGCGAATTGGAGGCGGTCTTGAGCAGCGAGAGGCGCTCCATGTCGCGCGGGGTGACGCATTCGACCTCCGGCCCCTCGAAGAGCCCCTCGAGGGCGAAAATCTTGCGCACGCGCAGGTGCGAGGCGCGCAACTCGCCGACGAGCTTGGCTCCTTCGGCGACGAAGAGTCCCGTTTCGGTGCGTCCCCGCTTGTCGGCAAGCGAGCGGACGAGTTGCAGTTCGGCTTTGGTCATTGGTGTTTCTCCAGGGTAAAGGTTTCGCCTTCGCGGGCGGCGTAGGTTTCGGGAAAGAGCGTGCGGGCCTCGGCCACCAGCTCGTCGAGCTGCTTGTAGCGCGTCGAGAAGTGGCCGATGATGAGCCTCCGGGCTCCGGCCTTGAGGGCCGCCCGTGCGGCGTCGAGCGTGGTCGAGTGGCCCCGTTCACGGGCCAGCTTCTGCTCCGCGGCGGCGTAGGTCGCCTCGTGGTACATCAAATCCACCCCCCGACAGAGCCCGGCGGCCTTGGCCGAGAAGTTGGTATCCGAGAGGTAGGCGTACGAGCGCGGCTCGTAGGGGAGGTAGGTGAGCTCCGCATTGGGAATCCGCTCGCCCGAGTCGAGGAGGATGTCCTCGCCCCGCTTGGCGGCGGCAATCTGGGCGATGGAGAGGCCGTAGCGCACAATCTGGTGCTTCTCGATGTTGAGCGGCGGGCGCTTCTCGCGGAAGAGGAAGCCGGCCGTCGGCACGCGGTGCCGCAGCGGGATGCTCCACACCTCGAGCGTGCGGATCTCGAAGAGCAGCGCATGCTCCGTGGTGCGCACCTCGTGCCAGGTGACCTCGTAGGGGAGGTCCGTGTCGAAGTAGCGCAGGTGGCAGGCGAGCAGCTCGCCGAAGGGGGCCGGCGCATAGACCGGAAGCTCGGTCCGGCGGCCGTAGAGCCCCAGCGTCGAGAGCAGCGGGAAGAGTCCGAAGAGGTGGTCGCCGTGGAGGTGCGAGATGAAGACGGCGCGCAGCTTCAGCGGGTTGACCCCGTAGCGGATGAGCTGTTGCTGCGTCCCCTCGCCCGCATCGACCAGGTAGTACTGTTCGTGGACGTTCACCACCTGGGCCGAGGGGTGGCGGTCGATGGTCGGCTTGGCCGACGAGGAGCCGAGTATGGTGACGTTGAAACTCATCATTGTGCGGGGTTTTGCGGCGGGGCTCCCGTGCGGCCTGCGGCCGGCGGGGCGCTCCGTCGGCAAAAGTACGAATTTTTCCCCGCACCGCCAAGGGTTTCCGCCCGCCGGGATGGGGATGCTGCCGGGGCGCGAATCCCCATTTGTGGGTATTGCCCCGCCGGGACGGATGCGCTTCCTTTGCCGTCGGAAAAATACGAACCAAACGGAAATGATTATGAAGATGAAACAAATCATGTTTCGGGGAGCGGCCCTTGGGCTCCTCCTCGTGTTGACGGCCTGCGGCGGTGGTGGCAGCCGGACCCGGGAGCAGCGTGCGGCACCGCAGACGGCCGATGCCGAGGCGGTGTCGGCGGTTGTCGGGGTGGACTCGCTGCTTGCCGACGCGGCCTCGCTGGTCGGGCGTCAGGTGCGCATCGAGGGAGTCTGCACCCACATCTGCAAACACGGCGGCCGCAAGATTTTCCTCATGGGCTCCGCGCCGCGCCGCCTGCTGCGCATCGAGGCGGGGGAGCGCATCGGCAGCTTCAGCCCCGAGTGCGTCAACCGTCCGGTGCGGGTGACGGGCACGGTGTGCGAGAGCCGCATCGACGAGGCCTATCTGGCGGCCTGGGAGGCGCGCCTGCACAGTGGAGAAGGGGAGCGTCACGGCGACGGCGAGGGCGGATGCACGACCGAGAAGCAGGCCCGCGGCGAATCACTCGAGGCGGGTGCCGCACGGCGCATCGCCGACTTCCGGCGGCGCATTGCCGAGCGTGAGGCCCGCGAGGGGAAGGCCTACCTGTCGTTCTACCACGTGGAGGGCTCCGCGTACGAAATCGTCGAGTAGCGCGCCGTGGGTCGGAACGAACGGATGAACACCCTGAGGCGGTGGAGCCGGCTGCTGCACCGCGACCTCTCGTACTTCTTCACGGGGGTGCTGCTCCTCTATGCCGTCTCGGGCTTCATGCTTAACCACAAGCGCGACTTCAACGCCGACTACTCCGTCGTGCGGCGTGCGGTCGCCTTTGCCGGGTCGCTGCCGGCGGACGAGGCGTCGTGGAGCCGCGGGCGGGTCGACAGCCTGCTTGCGGCTGCCGGCGGGGAGTGGCGCTGCCTGAAGCACTACTTCCCCGAGGCGGGGACGATGAAGCTCTTCCTGCGCGGCGGCGCCACGCTCACGGTCGACCTTCGTCGCGGCGAGGGGCTCTACGAGGAGATTCGCCGGCGGCCGCTGCTGAGCGGGCTCAACCGCCTGCACTACAACCCCTCGCGGTGGTGGACCCTCTTCTCGGACCTCTTCCTGGCGGGGCTGGTGGTGATTGTCCTCACGGGGCTGGTCATGGTGCGCGGTCCCAAGGGGCTGTGGGGGCGCGGCGGCGTGGAGCTGCTGGCCGGAATGGTCATCCCGCTGCTCTTCCTCTTCCTGCTGGAGTGAGGCGCTCGGGTCGGTGCGGGGCCTTCTGTCCAGGTGCGGCGTTCAGTCCGGAGCGGGGCTCCGGGAGATGCCGCCCGGACTGCCGGGGGAAGACTGCCCGGGAGGCTGGAGCCGTATGCGAAGAGAGGCGGCCGTCGTGCGACGGCCGCCTCTCTTTGTGTTGTCCTGCGGAGCAGCCTTTTGGCGATACGGTCCGCGGGCACAGCTGCCTACTGGTGCAGGAAGCGCTCGCAGTCGAGCGCCGCGATGCAGCCCGACCCGGCGGCGGTGATGGCCTGCCGGTAGTGGGGGTCCTGCACGTCGCCGGCGGCGAAGACACCCTCGACCGAGGTCTTCGAGGTGCCGGGTTCGGTGCGGATGTACCCCTCGGCGTCGAGCTCGAGCTGTCCGGCGAAGAGCTCCGTATTGGGGTGGTGGCCGATGGCCAGGAAGAAGCCGTCGATGTCGATGCGCCGCTCCGTGCCGTCGTTGTGGCGCAGCAGAGCCCCCGTCACGCCGTTGTCGTCACCCAGCACCTCGACCGTGTTGTGCTCGAAGAGCACCTCGATGTTGGGCGTATGGAAGACGCGCTCCTGCATCGCCTTCGAGGCGCGCAGATAGGGCTTGCGCACAATCATGTAGACCTTGCGGCAGAGCGAGGCGAGGTAGGTGGCCTCCTCGCAGGCCGTGTCGCCGCCGCCGACCACCGCCACATCCTTCTTGCGGTAGAAGAAGCCGTCGCACGTGGCGCAGGCGCTCACGCCCATCCCCCTGAAGCGCGTCTCCGACGGAAGGCCCAGGTACTTGGCCGAGGCGCCCGTCGAGACAATCAGCGTCTCGGCCCGGAGCTCCTTCTCTCCGTCGACCTCGACGCGGAAGGGGCGCTGCGAGAGGTCGACGCGCGTTACGACGCCCGAGCGTACGTCGGTGCCGAAGCGCTCGGCCTGACGCCGCAGGTCGGCCATCATCTGGTTGCCGTCCACCCCCTCGGGATAGCCCGGGAAGTTTTCGATTTCGGTGGTGGTGGTGAGCTGTCCGCCGGGCTCGATGCCCTCGTAGAGTACGGGCGCCAGGTTGGCGCGCGAGGTGTAGATGCCCGCGGTGTATCCCGCCGGGCCGCTGCCTATAATCAGGACTTTGACTTGTTCCATGTTCTCTATGGGTTGTTGGTGTTTGTGATTCGTAACTTGTTGCGGCGCCGGTTCGCCGCCTGGCGCGTCATCCGACGGGAAGGGGCTCCCTTGCATCGGCCGCCGGCTCCTCCTCGCCGAGCTCGGCAAGGGGTGCGAAGCGGGTGAGCTGCCGCCCGAGGTAGTCGAAGCGGGCCCAGTTGCCTGCCCGGCGTACGAGGCTAAGGCTCGTCGCGGGGTCGTACTCCACGATTTCGTAGTGCGGCGGGATGACATAGCCGCCCTGCTTGTCGATGAGGCCCATCCCTTCGGCCGTCTGCACCTCGGCGCGTCCCTCGTGGAAGTCGTTGGCCCAGAGGAAGTGCGAGGGGATGACCACCCGGTTCGAGGCGTCGACGAAGCCGTAGCCCGTCTCGTCCTCGACGCAGACGAGCCCCTCGAAGAGGTTGCTGCACCAGCGGTGCCCCTTCAGCCGGCGCAGGGCGGTGTAGGAGGCCGCCGTATCGTGCAGCGTCTGCCCCGCGTCCGCGGCGGTATGGTTCCGGCCCTGCTCCATGACCAGCTGCCGCAGCGCCTCGAAGGCCTCGTCGTCGGCCCCCGTGGTGCCGAAGCGGGCGTCGTGGTAGCGCAGCGGGATGAAGCGCCCGGCGCACCAGCGCAGATTCTCGGGCTTGAGGTTGCGGTGGTTGAAGCCGAGGCTGCGGAGCCCCTCCTGCAGCGTGTCGAGCGCCGCAAGCAGTGTGGCGGGCTCCTCCGTCTCCAACGCCGTAGAGAACTCCGCACCGGCGGGCAGCTCCTGCAGGATGAGGTCCGTGGTGCGGGGCGTGCCCAGCGTGTCGCACCACTGCATTTCGCCGGGGAGGATGCGGTAGGAGGCCAGCAGGTTGCTTGTCAGCCGGCGCAGACGGGCCGCCGTGCGCTCGATGCGCAGCAGCGCCTGAGGGGCCAGCGGCAGAAAGAGCAGCCAGCTGCCGCCCCGCCACTCGATGCGGGCCTCGGCAAAGCGGGTCGTCCGGCGCAGCAGGGGGAGCCCCTGGCGGTCGGTGACGGCGCGTGCGTCGGCGAGCGTTGCGAAGGAGAGGTCGGGCGTGAGCAGCGCGCGGGTGAAGTCGTTGAGTGTGGGTGTCATCGTCTTATTCGGTTTTGACGCTGATGGAGCCGATGTTGAGCGCCGAGACCAGCTCGGCGGCCGAGGCGTTGAAGCAGAGGCCGCGGAAGGGCGGGAGCGCCCCGGCCCCCTTCAGCTCGCGAATGGCCGCATGGAAGGGTTCGGGCATCGTGCTCGAGCAGTCGTAGAGCAGCGAGGCGTAGCGGTTGGCGTAGTGCTCCTCGGAGGGTTCGGGGAAGAGCAGCGGGCGCATGTCGGCGGCCGTGGCGATGTGGATGTTGACCAGCAGCACGTTGCCGTCGGCCGTCGCCAGCGAGCGGATTTGTTCGGCCACCGTGCGGAGCTCCTCTCCGTCGCAGTCGGTCGCCTCGCCGTCGGTGATGTTGAAGACTACGGGCGGGAAGCTCTCGGCGTTTTCGGGGCGGAGGACCCACTCCGCGGCCAGGTCGCGGATGCGGCGCAGCGCCTCGCACATCGGCGTCTGCCCCTCGGCGCGGGGCTCGACCCAGCAGGGCGTGGGGATTTCGCGCAGCGAGATGCCGCCGTCGGGCAACCGGTATTCGAGCAGCTCGGTGCGGATGCGGGGCTCCATGGCGGCCAGTTCGCAGACGGTGTGCATCGCCGCCCGGTCGGCCAGCAGCGGCGTCACCTCGTCGTCGCCGTGGTAGCCCAGCACGGCGATGTCGTAGTAGTCGCGCACGCCGTCGCTGCGGCGCGCCCGCTCGATAAGCTCGAAGAGCAGTTCGTTGGCGATGGTGGCCACCACCTCGCTCTTGGCCTTGCAGCCGCCGCGGAAGTGAATCGGCTCGGCCATCGAGCCGGAGCAGTCGATGGCCAGGAAGAAGGCCGTGCGGTGGCTGCGCGTGATGCTTTGCGTATACATGGGTTGTAGTGTCGGGTTTTCTCGGTTCGGGTTTTCTCGGTTCGGGTTTTCTCGGTTCGGGTTTGTCGGGTGCTGTCGGGCGGGCCTTTCCGGGGCGGTTCTTTCCGGGCGTATTCCCTGGGGCGGCCCCGGCCTCTGGCGGGGCGTCGGGCGGAGGGCCCGGTGCGGTTTTACGGCCGGCGCCTCGGGTGCGGGTTGCCGGGCGGAGACTCGGGTGCGGCTCAGTCGAGCCCCCGCACGGCGCGGTAGTCGAGCAGCCGCTCCTCCTCGCCGCCGTCGAGTCCGTAGCCGACCGCCTTGTCGGGCGAGCAGTCGCGGGCGCGGTCGGCATCGGTCATCTCGCGCAGCGCCCTGCGGGCGTGGGCGCCTCCCCGGACCGCCTCGTCGACCTCCTCCTGCGAGGGGAGGTGGCCCAGCAGCCGGGCATAGATGGAGAGCGCCCAGCGGCGGGCATGGTCATCGTAGCGGCGGGCGAAGCTGCGGAAGCGTTCGTCAATTAGGTCGGGGGAGGTCAGCTCGCCCCGTTCGATGGCGTCGCACAGCGCCTCGACCTCGCTGCGGGTGATGTAGGCTCCCGCCACGTCGAGCCAGTGGGCAGGCTCCCCGAGTGATGCCTCGAGCGGCGCCTCGCCCCGTTCGAGCATCGCCCCCAGCGAGGCGGCAATCGCCTTGTTGTAGAGCGCGATGCCGCGGCGCAGCGCCGTCTGGCGGATGACCGTCTTGCGGTAGTTGTAGAAGGGGGCGTCGGGCTCCTCGTCCGAGAGCGTGTGGAGCGTGTCGACGGCGTGGAGCATCGCCTGGGTGAGGTAGGGGTTGAAGGCCTCGAAGTTGACCACGTCGCGCCGCCGCGTGCGGTGGTCGCGCGTGGGCCACTTCTCGATGTCACGCACCGTGCCGTAGCTGGCCAGGTTGGCCCCGGGCATCAGCACCGAGCGCCCCTCCTTCTCGATGAGGTACGAGAAGGGGAAGTCCGAGGTGTCGTGGTGGTGGGTGTGGTGGCCCATCACCATGGTGAAGGCCCCTTCGAGCGCCGGCGACATGACGTAGGCGTCGCTGGCGAACTTGCAGCCCCGCAGGTGGACGGCCTGATGTACGGCGCCGCTCTTGAAGAGGTGGTTGCTCTGGTTGGTGCCGCTGCCGGCGTTGAAGAAGGAGAACATTCCGGCGATGAGCAGCGAAGAGCGGTGGTGCGAGACGGTGAAGGGGCCGGCGAAGATGGAGGCCGCCTCGCCGTTCTCGCAGTGCGAGCAGGCGAAGAAGAGGGCGTCGATGGCCGAGTATCCCTTGTCGAGCCGGCAGCACTCGCCGATAAAGCAGCGTTCGACGATGACGCCGTTGTCGAGCTGCGCCTGCTCGGCGGCGATGAAGTCGCGCGCCTTGACGTCGATGCCGGCGCGGGCCCCGTCGCAGAGCGTGCCGTTCTCGAGCAGCGAGACGCCGTCGAGCTCCACGCGGTCGCCCGTCAGCACCTCGCGCAGCAGGCGGCAGGTCGTGATGCGGCAGTCGGAGCCGATGCGTCCGAACTCTGAGTGTACGCGCCCGGCCTCCTCCGCGGCCATGCGCTCCAGCGCGGCGACAAGCTGCGGGCGGTGGCGGTAGAGGGCCGCCAGATAGGCCGTCTGGGCCGAGAGCGCGGTGAAGATTTTCACCGTGCGGCCGCCCCCTTCGTTCATCGTCGCCACCGGCACTCCGTTGCCGAACGGGGAGGCGTGGCGGCACTCGAGCGCCGTGACGTCGGCCACGAGCGAGCGCTCGCCGATGTCGTAGTTGCGGACCCGCGAGCGGTAGATGCGCGCACCGGAGGCGATGCGGACACGCCCCTCGAGGCGGCATGCGGCCAGCTGCTCCGTGCAGAAGTCTGCGGCCACCCATACGTCGCTCCACGAGGAGGCGCTGCAGCCGGTAGCCTCGAGGCGGTGCACCTCGTCGTCGGTCAGATTGCGGAATTGGGACATAGGCTCCATTCGTTTGATGCAAAGATACGAAAAGGCGGGGCAAAAAGCGCGCCCGCATGAGTTTTTTGCCGGACCTCCTGCCGGAGGGGTTTTCGGGGGCGGGGGGCCTCTGCGTGCGGCGGCCGGGAGGGCTCTTCCGGCGGGCCGTTGCTCCGGCGGAGGCTGCAGCCGTCGGAATCGTCGCCTCGGCTCCCTCCTGCGGTCCGGGGCGGCGTTGCGCAGCCACGGTCGGGCCGTTGTCGCGGGCCCGCGCACGGGGCGGGTCACTCCCCGCACTCGTGCCCCTCGGGGTCGATGGTGCGGCACGTGCCGTCGCGGAAGATGCGGGCCCTTCCACTGCGGAAGGGCTTCACCGCCTCGCATCCCGGCAGGCTGAGCCGCGTGCGTCCGCTGCGGTCGATGTAGTGCCACGTGTGCCCCAGCCGTACGGCCGCCAGCCCCTCGCTGAAGTCGAAGCCGCAGTCGTAGAGGGGCGGAATGACCTCCCGCCCGTTGCAGCGGTAGCCCCACAGCCCGTTCTCGACAAAGAGCTCGGGCTCCTCGCCGGGTTCGGTCTCTTCTCCGGCCATTTCCTCGGCTCGCTCCGCCCCGGTGTCGGTCCGGGCGGTCTCCGCGGCTGGGGATGGAACTTCGCCGGGAGCGCTTCCGGCCATTTCCCCGGCTCCGGCCGCTCCTTCGGTTGCTGCACCGCCGGTTTCGGCACCACCGGGGCACCCCTTCCTGTCGGCGCGGGCGACGGCAAGGCGCAGCAGGTGCTCCAGGCCGAAGAGCTGCAGCGTGGGTGAGCACAACAATCGTGCAATCCGGTAGGCGACGGCCATGCCCCGCTGCTCGAAGAGGGTGAGCACCTCCTCCAGCACTCCGTCGCGGTCCATCCGCGACGGGGTGAAGAGCAGCCCGTCCGAGGCGTGGCGCGCCGCAAGCGAGGGGTCGAGCGCCAGGGCGTGGAGTGCCGTCGAAATCAGCGCCGCGGGGTAGTCGTCGAGCGAGGCGTCCAAGTCGCCGGCCTCGCGGGCCGGGTGCTGGTAGGCCGTGGTGCCCAGCTCGGGGCTCCGCCGCCCGGCAAAGGCGGGGAGGAACATCGCGTCGAAGTCGATGAGCTGCAGTTCGCCCGAGGGGCGGACCACGATGTTCTCGGGCTTCAGGTCGCCGTGGGCCCAGTCGTCGGCCACCAGGCGGGCGGCCAGACGGTCGAAGCGGTTGGCCAGCGCACCGAGCCGCTCCCGGTCCGCAGCCTGCAGCGCAAGGTCAATCTCCTCGCGGAGCGTGCGCCCCTCGACCCAGTCGTCGACCACCACGTCGCACCAGACCCCCTCGTCGGGCGAGGTGTAGAGGAAGAGCTCGCGTGTCAGGAGCCTGCTGCCGTAGATTTCCGCCAGATGCTCGGCCGGCCGCATGTAGCAGCGCAGCGCCTGAAGGCGCCCTTCGCGGCGGATGCGGAAGACCGCCGCGCTGTTGCCCACGGCATAGAGCGGCCTTCCCTGCTGGTCGCGGCAGAGTTCGAAGGGCTCCAGCGTGCGGCAGAGCCCCGAGGGCTCCTCGAGCGTCGTGAGGTATTGGCGAAGAGTGTACACGCGTGCAGTATGGTGTTATAAAAAAAGAGGGCCGGATGTTCCGGCCCTGCTTCTTCTTTCGTGCGATTAGTGGCAGTGGCCGCAGCCGTCGCCGCAACCGTGGTCGTCGCAGCCGCAGTCGTGGTCGTGTTCGCCGCAGCCGCACGAGCAGCCGCCCTTCAAATCCTCGGGCGTCACGTCGCGCACCGATACCACCTCAACCTCGAAGTTGAGCGTCTTGCCGGCCATCGGGTGGTTGAAGTCCATCTTGACGTGCTCGTCGCCGACCTCCTTGACCGTGCCCATCATGCGGTTGCCCTGAGCGTCGCTCATCGGCACCTGCGAGCCCTCGAAGAGGATATCCTCGGCCAGCTTGCCGTCAACCATGAAGATGCTCTTCGGCAGGTCGACGATGGCCTCGGCAATCAGCTCGCCGTAGCCGTCCTTGGGCTCGAGCGTGAAGGATACCTTGTCGCCTACCTCCTTGCCGAGAATCGCCTCCTCGAACTTGGGGAGCAGCATGCCCGTACCGAAGATGAACTCGAGGGGCTGGCCCGGACGCGACTGGTCCGCAATCTTGCCGTCGACGGTGAGCTTGTAGTTCACGCCGACCATTTTGTTCTGTGCTACTTTCATCTGAATATGCTTTGTTTTGAGTTATTGGCTCCGTTTCGTGCCGGTCCGGCTTCCGTCCTGCTGCGGGGACCGCTCGCCGTCGCGCGGGCGGTTGGAGCGGACGCTCCGGCGGGGTGCGGTTCGCACCGGCAAGTCGTCAAAGGTACGCACTTCGGCGCGAGTTGCCAAATTCTTGCGCAAAATAATGCATCCCGCCCCTCGGAACGGGGCGCAGACGGCGCTCCGGCCTCCTTCTTCCGGCCTTTTCTTCCTTCCCGGCTTCTTCTTTCGGCCTTTTCGCCTTTTCGCCTTTTCCCGGCATCCTCTTCCGGTCGCCTCTTCCTTTTTCGGCCTTCTCTCCCTCCGGGTCGCCTTTTCCTCTTCCGGCCTCCTCTTCGGGACACCCGCCTTCGGCCTCCTTCCGGGACAAAAGGCAGGGGCGGCAGCCTGCGGCCGCCGCCCCTGAAGCATCGGAGCGTGTCGCTCCCGGTTAGTCGAGGTTGCGGCAGCAGAGGTTGCGGTCGCCGTAGCCGTTGTCGATTTTCGAGACGTAGGGGAAGAACTTCGCCTGGCGAATCCACTCCAGCGGGAAGGCCGCTTCCATGCGCGTGTAGGGGTGGGTCCACTCGCCAGCCAGCTCGACGGCCGTATGGGGCGCATTCACCACCACGTTGTCCGCCTTGCCGACCGCCGCCTCGCACTCGCGCTTGATTTGGACGAGCGCCTCGATGAAGCGGTCCATCTCGGCCTTGGGCTCCGACTCGGTGGGCTCGACCATGAGCGTCTCGTGGACGGGGAACGAGAGCGTCGGGGCGTGGAAGCCGTAATCCATCAGACGGTGGGCGATGTCGCCGCAGTCGATGTTGTAGTCATGCTTGAAGTGCGTCAGGTCGAGAATCATCTCGTGGCCCACGCGGCCCGTCTCGCCCGAGTAGTAGGTGCGGAACTCCGGAGCGAGGGCCGCCGACATGTAGTTGGCATTGACGATGGCCATCTCGGTGGCGTGACGCAGACCCTCCTCACCCAGCATCTTGATGTAGCCGTAGGTGATGGGGAGCAGCATGGCCGAGCCCCACGGGGCCGAAGCCACCGCCGTGATGCCTTCGTCGCCGCCCGTGTCGACAATCGGATGCGAGGGGAGGAACGGACGCAGATGTTCGGCCACGCAGATGGGGCCCACGCCCGGACCGCCGCCGCCGTGAGGCATGGCGAAGGTTTTGTGGAGGTTCAGGTGGCAGACGTCGGCGCCGATGTAGCCCGGGTTGGTCAGACCTACCTGGGCGTTCATGTTGGCGCCGTCCATGTAGACCTGGCCGCCGGCGTCGTGCACCGCGTCGACAATCTCGCGGATGCGGCTCTCGAAGACGCCGTGCGTCGAGGGGTAGGTCACCATCAGGCCGCAGAGCTCCGAGCTGTGCTCGCGGGCTTTGGCCTCGAGGTCCTCGACGTCGATGTTGCCCCGCTCGTCGCAGGCGACCGTCACGATTTTCATGCCGGCCATCGCTGCCGAGGCGGGGTTCGTGCCGTGGGCCGAGGCGGGAATGAGCACCACGTTGCGGTAGCCCTGGCCGCGGCTCTGGTGGTAGGCGCGGATGACCATCAGACCGGTGTACTCGCCCGCGGCGCCCGAGTTGGGCTGCAGCGAGCAGGCGGCAAAGCCGGTGATGGTGGCCAGGTCGCGCTCGAGCTCGGCGATGAGCTCCATGTAGCCCTCGGCCTGGTCGGCCGGGGCGAAGGGGTGCATGTTCTGGAAGCCGGCCAGCGAGAGCGGCTGCATGAGCGCCGCGGCGTTGAGCTTCATGGTGCACGAACCGAGCGAAATCATCGAGTTGGCCAGCGAGATGTCGCGCAGCTCGAGCCGCTTGATGTAGCGCATCAGCTCGTTCTCCGAGCGGCAGGCGTGGAAGACCGGCTCGGTCAGGTAGTTCGACTGGCGGCGCAGGGCGGCCGGGATGCTCTCCTCGGTGGCGTATTTCGTCGCCTTGGCCTTGCGGCCCTTCGCCTGGGCGAAGATGTGCAGCACGAGGTCGACCTCCTCGGGGGTGGTCACCTCGTCGAACGACATGCGCACGCGCTCCTCCGAGGGGTAGTAGAAGTTGATGCCCTGCTCGAGCGCCAGCGACTGGACGACGGCCGCCTCGGCCTCGACCTCGAGCGTGTCGAAGAAGTCGTGTGCGGCGAGCGTGTAGCCCAGCGCCTCGAGCCCGCGGGCGACGGTCACGGCCGCAAGGTGGGCCGTCAGGGCGGCGCGGCGCAGCCCCTCGGGACCGTTGTAGACGCAGTAGAAGCCCGTCATCGAGGCCATGAGGGCCGTGGCGGTGCAGATGTTCGAGGTGGCCTTTTCGCGCTTGATGTGCTGCTCGCGCATCTGGAGCGCCATGCGCAGCGCGCGGTTGCCCAGGCGGTCGACCGAAACGCCGATGATGCGGCCCGGCATGTGGCGCTTGAAGGCTTCGCGCGTGGCCATGTAGCCGGCGGCCGGACCGCCGAAGCCCATCGGCGTGCCGAGACGCTGCGCCGTACCCACGGCGATGTCGGCGCCCCACTCGCCCGGGGCCTTCACCAGCGCCAGGGCCAGCAGGTCGGCCACGGCCGTCACGAGCGCCCCCTTGGCGTGGGCCGCGGCGGTGAAGTCCGAGTAGTCGCGCAGGTGGCCGTTGGCGGCCGGGTACTGCACGATGGCGCCGAACTCCTTGCCCGTGAATTCATACTCGTCGTACTCGTCGATGATAAGCTCGATGCCGAAGGGCTCGCTGCGCGTGAGCAGCACGTCGAGCGTCTGGGGGAAGATGTTGCGGTCGACGAAGAGCTGGTTGCGTCCTTCGCGCACTGCCTCGCGCGAGCGAAGCGCGAACATCATCAGCATCGCCTCGGCTGCGGCCGTTCCCTCGTCGAGCAGCGAGCAGTTGCCGATTTCCATCCCCGTGAGCGAGATGACGGCAGTCTGGAAGTTGAGCAGCGCCTCGAGGCGGCCCTGCGAAATCTCGGCCTGATAGGGGGTGTAGGAGGTGTACCAGGCGGGGTTCTCGAAGACGTTGCGCGACACGGCGGCCGGCACGGCGCAGGGGTAGTAGCCCATGCCGATGAACGAGCGCAGCGTGCGGTTGCGGTCGGCCAGCGCGCGGATGTGGGCCGAGAATTCGTATTCGCTCATCCCCTGGGCGGGCAGAGCGAGCGGCTTCTTGAGCCGGATGGATTGGGGAATGACCTGCGCGATGAGCTCCTCGACGGAGCCGACGCCGATGGTGTCGAGCATCGCCTTCAGTTCGTTTTCGCGGGTGACGCCGATGTGGCGGTCGGAGAATTTGTCGAACATAGGATTCGTTGGTTATTGAGTTTTTTGCGGGTTATGCGTTGGTTGTCTTTGCGTTCCGTATCGTGTTTTGTATTGTGTTGCCTTGTCTTGTGCTGTGCCTCTGCCCGGTGCTGTGCCGGTGCCTCCGGCGGTGCGGCTCATCGGCCCCCGGGGGCCTTCGTATCAATCTCGTCGGGCCAGGGGCAGGGCTCGCCCGTCGCCTTGAACGAGGGGCGCTGGGCGCCGACCCGGCGCAGGAAGCGTCCCAGACGGCGTGACAGCTCGCGGACCCGGCGCGGCTCGGAGGCGGAGAGCTCCTCCCGCTCGCCGATGTCGCGGCGGATGTTGAAGAGCTCGCGGCGGCCGTCCTCGTAGTAGTAGACCAGCTTCCAGTCGCCGCGGCGGATGGTGCAGGTGGGGCCGATGCCCGGGCCCGTGGGGCCCCAGACGTTGGGGCAGTTCCAGTAGAGCGAGCGCCCGCGTGCGGGGTTCGGGCCGCGCCCCGTAAGCAGTGGGACGAACGAGCGTCCGTCAATCGGCTGCACGGTCCGGTAGCGGCGGATGCCCGCCATCTCGAGGATGGTGGGGTAGAAGTCCTCGATGAGCAGGTAGTCGTCGCATCGCTCGCCGCCGCGCGTGACGCCCGGCCAGTAGACGAGCATCGGTTCGCGGATGCCCCCTTCGTAGGCCGACCCCTTGCCGCTGTTGAGCGGGGCGTTCTGCGTGTGGAGCGCGCCGTCGCGCGTCCCCTCGGCCGCCAGACCGCCGTTGTCGCTCATGAAGAGGATGATGGTGTTCTGCAGCTCGTCGTTGCGTTCGAGCCAGTCGAGCAGGTCGCCCAGGCTCTTGTCCATTCCCTCGACCAGCGCCGCGTAGGCCGCCTCGCGGTCGCTCAGCCCCCGCTCCTTGTATTTGGCGAAGAAGCGGGCGTCGCGGTCGACGGGGACGTGGACGGCGTAGTGCGCCATGTAGAGGAAGAAGGGCTGGCCGTAGCGGCGGGCCTTGTCGAGCGCGTGGAGCGCTTCGCGCGTGAGCGCCTCCGAAAGAAAGGTCTCCGTGCCCCAGTATTTTTCGAGCCCCGGCGTTGCGAAGAGCGACTGCGGGGCGCCGTCGGTGCGGTTGCCGTAGTTCTGCTCGCCCAGATAGCTGGCCGGACCTCCGGCGGCGTGGCCGGCGATGTTGACCTCGAAGCCGAAGTGGTGCGGGTCTTCGCCCGGGGTGTCGATGGCTCCGAAGTGAGCCTTGCCGCAGTGAATCGTGTGGTAGCCGCTGCGGCGCAGCAGCTCGACGAAGGAGGTGGCGCGGAAGGTGCGGTCGACCTCGCCCGACTGGAGGATGCCGTTGACGTTCCACTCGGGCAGCTGCAGCGTGGGGCTCTCGTGGTCGGTCGACTTGTCGCGCTCGAGCGTCCAGTTCGTGACGCAGTGGCGTGCGGCGTTGCACCCCGTGAGCAGGCTGCAGCGCGACGGGGAGCTGATGCTCGAGGCGTAGGCCTGCGTGAAGAGCGTTCCCATCGAGGCGAGCCGCTCCATCGCGGGGGTCTCGAAGAGGCGGTTGTAGGGGGTCCGTTCGCTCCAGAAGGGGACCGACGTGTCCTGCCACCCCATGTCGTCGACCATGAAGAGGATGATGTTGGGACGGCGCGTCGGCGCGTCCTCGGTGCGGGATGCCGCTCCGGTAGCTCCGGCGGCTCCGTGGGCTGCGAGCGGCAGGGCGGCCGCGGCCAGAAGAAGGCTTTTTTCCATGCGGGTGCGGGGGTGGTGGGTTCTGAATGTTGCGGGTCGTTGCTCTCCGGTGCTCGGGCGGGGGTCAGTACTTGAAGCTGCTGCCGCCGATGAATTCGCGCAGAATCGAGGTGGGCGGCACCTCGTCGGGCGCAATGGGGATGAAGTTGTCGAGGAACTTGAGCATGCGGCGCGCCTCGTCGAATTCGGGAACCGTGTCGGGCACCTCGCGCAGAATCTTCTCGGCGAAGGGGCGCAGCACCGAAATCTCGTAGAAGAGCGACGAGTTGAACATCACGTCGGCATTCTCCTGATAGGGGAAGATGTGCCGCTCCTCGCCCCGCCGCACCGAAGCCCAGCGCGAGAGGGTGGCCAGCGCGTCGGAGCCCCGCTGCTGGTAGTCGCGCGTGAGGCGGCGCAGCAGCCGGTTGTCGGTGGTGGCGATGCGCGAGAGGTTGTCCATCGCCACCGAGGTGAAGCACGAGATGTAGATGCGGAACTTCTGCTCGTCGGGAATGGCGGGGGTCAGCCGCGGGTTGAGGCCGTGGATGCCCTCGATGACGAGGATGGAGCGCTCGTCGAGCGTCAGCGGCGCGTTGTGCCATGTGCGGCGCCCGGTGATGAAGTCGTAGCGGGGGATGTCGACGCTCTCGCCCCGCATCAGGCGGCGCAGGTGGTCGTTGAAGAGCTCCAGGTCGATGGCCTCGAGCGCCTCGTAGTCGTACTCGCCGTTTTCGTCGCGGGGCGTATGCTCGCGGTCGACGAAGTAGTCGTCGAGCGAGATGAGCACGGGCTTGAGTCCCAGCACGCCCAGCTGGAGGCCGAGGCGCTTGGCCGAGGTGGTCTTGCCGCTGCTCGAGGGGCCCGAGATGAGCACCATGCGGGTGCCGCGCGTGCGGTTGGCCTCCAGAATGGCGTCGGCCGTCTGGGCGAACTTGCGTTCGTGGAAGGCTTCGGCCAGCTTGATCATGCCTCCGGCGTCGCCGGCGAGCACCTTCGAGTTGACGTCGCCCACCGTGGGGACGCCCATGATGCGGACCCACGACTGGTATTCGCGGAAGATGTCGAACATCTTCTCCTGGTGCACCTCCCTCTGGAGCCGGTCGGGCGCCGTGCGCAGCGGCAGCGAGAGGTAGAAGCCGTTGTAGTAGGGGGTGATATCGAAGAGGGTGATGTAGCCGGTCGAGGGGGCCAGCGAGCCGTAGAAGTAGCCGGCCGTGTCGCCCAGCGTATAGAGGTCGCTGTAGAGGCGCGGACGCGTATCCAGCAGCGCCACCTTGTCGTCGAAGCCCAGCTCGGTGTAGCGGGCGCGCACCTCGTCGGTGGGCAGCTTCTCGCGCCGAATCGGCATGTCGGCCGCTGCCAGCTGCCGCATGCGCTCCTTGAGCCGTGCGGCGGCGTCCGGGGAGAAGCGCTCGATGCCCTCAATCTCGCAGTAGAAGCCGCTCTGTCCCATCGAGTGGCGGATGTGGAGCCGCTTGCCGGGAAAGAGCTCGCCCGCGGCCAGCTGCAGCAGGAACCACGAGGTGCGCTGGTAGACGCGCAGCCCCGCAAACGAGGTGATGTCGACGAAGCGCAGCGATACGGGGGAGAAGATGCGGTAGTTGAGTTCGCGGATGCGGTTGTTGACGTAGGCGGCGAGGAAGGGGTGGTCGCCCGGGGTCACCTTGCGCGCGAGTTCGAGCAGCGAGGTGCCCATCGGAATCCGGATTCGCTCGCCGGATGTTTCGTAGATGACTTGAACGGTGTCGGTCATGTTTTTTCAATGTCTCAATGTGTAAAGGTAGAAATTATTTGTAATTTTGGCAAACGAATACCGAGAATATGAGAATGCTTTTCCGCTTTGTAACGGTGCTGGCGGCCCTTGTGACGGTGGCCTGCGCACCGCGTGAACGGGTTGTGGTCATTCTGTCGACCAACGACATGCACGCCAAAATCGAGCGCTTCGCCCGTCTGGCCGCGGCCGTCGAGCGCTGCCGCGACACGGTGAGCGACGTGGTGCTGGCCGATGCCGGCGACCGCTGGACGGGCAACGCCTTTGTCGACAAGGCCCCCACGCCCGGCATGCCGATGCTCTCGCTGATGAACCGTCTGGGGTTCGACGTGGCGACGCTCGGCAACCATGAGTTCGACTACGGACAGGCCTTTCTGGGGCGCATGCTCGACAGCATGCGCTTCGCGGTGGTCTGCGCCAACGTGGTGAGCGACACGGCGACCTTCCCGCAGATGGCCCCCTGGACCATCCTCGAGCGCGGAGGCGTGCGCATCGGCTTCGTCGGCGTGGTGACCAACTACGAGGGTCCGGGCCATCCGGCGGGCAACGACTCGAGCTACGCCGGCCTCGAATTCCCCGACCCGCAGCAGGCGGCGGCGCGCTGCGCCCGCGAGCTGCGCGACAAGGTCGACGTGCTGGTGCTGCTGTCGCACATGGGTGACGACCGCGACCGCGAGTTCCTCTCTTCGAACGGCGACTACGACCTGCTGCTGAGCGGCCACACCCACGTGGTGGTCGACACCCTCGTCGGGGGGACGCCCCTGCTGCAGACGGGCAAGGAGCTGCGCAACGTCGGGGTGACGGTGCTCCGCCTGAAGGGGCATCGCCTGGTGGGCGTCGAGACGCGCGTGGTGCCGCTCTCCGACTACGAGCCTGCGCCCGAATACGAGGCTCTGGTGGCGGATATCTACGCCTCGCCCGAGCTGAACGCCCCGGTGGGGAGTCTGGCCGAGGCGGCCGACAAGCAGGGGCTTGCCAACTGGATGGCCGAAGCGGTGGCCGACTGCGCCGATGCCGAGGTGGGCTTCTACCACGTGGGCGGCGTGCGGCTCGACCGCGTCGAAAAGGGTGCCGTGAGCTCCGCCACGGTCTATGGCCTCGAGCCCTTCGGCACGCATGTGGCCGCCATGCGGATGACCCCCGCGCAGATGCGGCGGATGATTGTCGAGAAGTACAACGATACGGTGAACCTGAAGGAGGCGCACCGCATCGACCTCATAGCGACGACCCCCTACGAGCTGCTTGTCGATGCGGAGGACCGGGCCCTCGACGTGCGTTTCCCGAAGCTGCTCGAAGGACGCCTCTACCGCGTGGCGATGAACGACTACATCTTCCGCAACTACCGCGCGCTGGAGTATACCGATGGTCGCATCCTCGACGACGGGGTGGCCGACGTCCTGCTCGAAGAGCTGCGCGAGGACTCCCCGCTGCACCCCGACAACGAGGCGCGGCAGCGCGTCGTCCGCCTCGGAGCAGGGTCGCGCTGACCTCGGAGCGGCGTCACATGACTTCGGAGTGGTGTCGCACTGACCTTGGAGCGGCGTCGCACTGATCCGGAGCAGGGTCGCACTGACGACGGGGCGTCCTCATCTTGTGCCTTGCGGGCCTTCTTCCCGGCAGCGGGAGGGAGGCCCGGTCTTTTCCCCGGAGCGGGTCTTGGCGGCAAATCGGCCGAAAATCGGCTGAAAAATTTGATTTTCAGCGAAAAAGATGTAGCTTTGCAGTCCCGCATACGCGCAACATGCGCGCATGGTTCCGGGTATGAACTTAATTATTAACCATTTAACGAGCGATTGTATCGCAAAACTTTCCACAATGGAAGAAAACAAAACTGCCGTTGCCAACGAGAATTTCGATTGGAACGCCTATGAGAACGACCTGGGTGTCTATGACCAGCCCAAGGAGCAAATCACCGAGGCCTACGACAAGACGCTGTCGAACGTAGCCGTCGGCGAGGTTGTCGAGGGTACGGTTACCGCCATCAACAAGCGTGAGGTTCTCGTCAACATCGGCTACAAGAGCGAGGGCGTGATTCCCGTATCGGAGTTCCGCTACAACCCCGACCTGAAGGTAGGCGACAAGGTAGAGGTCTACGTCGAGTCGGCCGAGGACAAGAACGGCCAGCTGCTGCTCTCGCACAAGAAGGCCCGTCAGCTCAAGTCGTGGGACCGCGTCAACGAGGCCCTCGAGAAGGACGAGGTCATCAAGGGTTACATCAAGTGCCGTACGAAGGGCGGTATGATTGTCGACGTGTTCGGCATCGAGGCCTTCCTGCCCGGCTCGCAGATTGACGTGAAGCCGATTCGCGACTACGACGTATATGTCGACAAGACCATGGAGTTCAAGGTTGTGAAAATCAACCAGGAGTTCCGCAACGTGGTCGTTTCGCACAAGGCCCTCATCGAGGCCGAGCTCGAGGCTCAGAAGCAGATTATCATGTCGAAGCTCGAGAAGGGTCAGATTCTCGAGGGTACGGTCAAGAACATCACCTCCTACGGCGTATTCGTCGACCTGGGCGGTGTGGACGGTCTGATTCACATCACCGACCTGTCGTGGGGCCGCGTAAACCACCCCGAGGAGATTGTTTCGCTCGACCAGAAAATCAAGGTCGTTATCCTGGACTTCGACGATGCCAAGAAGCGCATCGCTCTGGGTCTGAAGCAGCTTACCCCGCATCCGTGGGAGGCACTCGACCCCAACCTCAAGGTGGGTGACCACGTGAAGGGCAAGGTGGTTGTGATGGCCGACTACGGCGCATTCGTCGAGATTGCTCCCGGTGTGGAGGGTCTGATTCACGTTTCGGAGATGTCGTGGAGCCAGCACCTGCGTTCGGCCCAGGACTTCCTGAAGGTGGGCGACGAGGTTGAGGCCGTCATCCTGACGCTCGACCGCGAGGAGCGCAAGATGTCGCTGGGCATCAAGCAGCTGACCCCCGACCCGTGGGAGAACATCGAGACCAAGTATCCCGTCGGTACGAAGTGCACGGCCAAGGTGCGCAACTTCACCAACTTCGGCGTATTCGTCGAGATTGAGGAGGGCATCGACGGTCTGATTCACATTTCGGACCTGAGCTGGACCAAGAAAATCAAGCACCCCGGTGAGTTCACGCAGGTAGGTGCCGACATCGACGTGGTTGTGCTTGAAATCGACAAGGAGAACCGCCGTCTGTCGCTCGGTCACAAGCAGCTCGAGGAGAACCCCTGGACCGAGTTCGAGAAGCAGTTCCCCATCGACAGCATCCACGAGGGTACCATCACCGAGATGACCGAGAAGGGTGCCGTCGTAGCACTGAGTGACAGCGTCGAGGGCTTCTGCCCGAACCGTCAGCTCACCAAGGAGGACGGCTCGATGCCGAAGGTCGGCGACAAGCTGGCATTCAAGATTCTCGAGTTCTCGAAGGCTACCAAGCGTATCACGCTTTCGCACGTGCGTACCTACTCGGACGCCAAGAAGGCTGAAATCGCTGCCGAGAAGGCCGAGAAGCGCGCTGCTGCCGACGCTACGAAGTCGACGGTGAAGAAGATTAACGCTTCGGTCGAGAAGACGACCCTCGGCGACATCGCCGGTCTGGCCGCTCTGAAGGCCGCCATGGAGAATGCCGAGAAGAACGAGAAGTAATTCTTCGGTTATTCGGTAATACCGACGCCCGCACCTTGAGTGGTGCGGGCGTTTTTTTGTGTCCGGTCCGGTCCCGGTGGCGACGGCGACGGCGCGGAACAGGGCAGAGGCGGTTTGTTGCGGAGCGGTGAGTCGTGTGTGCAGGTGAGCGTGTGAGTTGTGATTAAGGGTGAGGGGGGCGTGTTGGGCGAGAGCGTGAACGCGAGGGTGCGGGGCAGCCAATCCCGCGCGGCGAAGTCGGAGGAGGAGAGAATGGAGTGCCGGAAGAGGGGCGAGCGTGGTGGGGCCAGCCGATTCGGGCAGGATGACGGGACGTGCGGCAGCCGAGAGGCGGTTTGCCGTACAGGTTGGTCTGCCACCTGGAGATGACCTGCCGGAGAGAGCCGACGGGTCATTGGGGAACGCTGGCTTGTTGTGGGAGAATCGGTCTGGAGTGGAGATGCTCCGCCTCGGCTGCAGGGTTATGCCTTGGCTGCAGAGAGAAGACATGGCCGACGGGTAACGGCGTGGCTGCAGGGAAGAGGTGGGGCTGTAGAAAGATGGAGCAGCCGCAGGAAGATGGTGCGGGCTACAGAGCAGTGGCGAGGCCGGCGAGCAACGGCGCGGGACGGCTGCCCGGGGCGCACCCAAACAAAAAGGCCCTCCGCTGAGCGGAAGGCCTTTGTCGTGTTGAGACGATGCCTTATTCGGCAGCGACTACCGAGAACTTGATGGTAGCCTTTACCTCGCGGTGCAGCTTGGCCGTTGCCTCGTACTCGCCCACGGTCTTGATGGGCTCGACGACAATCAGCTTGCGGTCCACCTCGATGCCTTTGGCTGCGAGTGCCTCGGCCAGGTCGGCTGCGGTCACCGTACCGAAGAGCTTGCCCTCCTCGGCCTTCACGTTGAGCGTGAGCGGCAGGTTGGCGATGGTCTCGGCCAGAGCCTGGGCGTCGGCCAGAATCTTGGCGTCCTTGTGGGCGCGCTGCTTCAGATTCTCGGCGAGCACCTTCTTGGCGGCTGCGGTGGCAACCTTGGCGTATCCCTGGGGAATCAGGTAGTTGTTTGCGTAACCGGGCTTCACGTTCACGATGTCGTTGGCGTAGCCCAGCTTATCCATATCCTTAATCAGAATGACTTCCATTGTCTCTCCTCCTCTTTAATTATTTCATGCAATCGGTTACGAAGGGCAGGATGGCGAGATGACGGGCGCGCTTGACGGCCTGGGCCACCTTCTTCTGGAACTTCTGCGAAGTACCCGTAAGACGACGGGGCAGAATCTTGCCCTGCTCGTTGAGGAACTTCTTCAGGAACTCGCCGTCCTTGTAGTCCACGTACTTGATGCCGAGCTTCTTGAAACGGCAGTACTTCTTCTTCTTGACGTCTACCGTCACCGGGTTGAGGTAACGGATTTCCGATTGAGCCTTGTTCTCCTGTGCCATGGTTTACTCCTCCTGCTTGTTAGAAAGTTTTGCACGACGCTTAGCCGAGTACTCCACGGCGTACTTGTCCTGCTTGAAAGTTAAGAAACGAATCACGCGCTCGTCGCGGCGGTACTGCGTCTCGAGCGTGTTGATGAGCGAACCCTCACCGGTGAACTCCATGAGGAAATAGAAACCGGTGGTCTTCTTCTGAATAGGGTAGGCGAGCTTCTTGAGGCCCCACGACTCCTTGTTCACAATCTGACCGCCGTTCTCGGTGATGACGCCCTGGAATTTGTCAGCGACCTCCTGTACCTGTGCATCGGACAGTACCGGCGTGACAATGAAAACGGTTTCGTAATTGTTCATGATGCTTGTAATTAAAAATTAATTAGGCTTAAAGCGGGTGCAAAGATAACAAAAAACGGAGACTGTGCAAAGTGCGGCGCCGAAATTTTTTCGTTCGGACGCTGATTTTCCGATATTTCGGGGGCTGTGCAGGGCGCGGATGCCGGCCGGTGTGTGGAAAACGGGTTGCCGGCGCGGGCAGAAGAGGCGCCGGTGCGGGGCGGCAGGTGGGTTGGTGCGGACAGAAGGAAGTGGCCCGGTGCGGCGAGGGGGGCTTACGGACGGTCGGAGGGGGTGGTATGTCGGGGCCTCTTTTGCCTCGATTCGGGTGCGCGGGGTGGTATGTTCAGTGCTTTTGGTTGCACGCCCGGCTTCCGTGTGCCTGCAAACGTCTCCGGGCCGGGCGGCACTCTCCGGGCGACGCAGAGGGTGATTTGGAAATCTTGTCCTCACGCGCTATCTTTGCGGCCGGAACCATTCGTTGAACCATGTATCGCAGAAAGGGACATATCTACTACGGTCGGAGGTGCGTCATTGCGCGTGCCTTCCGGGTCCATGTCCACTGGTTCAGCGGCTTCATCTGACTGACAAGGTTTGTCGCCGGTCCGTTCGGGGGTGCGGCGGCTGATGGGTCGGGCCTTCCGGAGCGAAGCGCCCGCAGCGAGGTGCTGCCTCCCCGTCGCGGGGCCGTCGGCCAAGGTCGGCCGGTCCGTGTCTGAGGAGGACGTGCGGCGGCGTGCTGTACGCAGTTTATAACCTTGAAAATCAGTCAATCCATGTTTACGATTATTCTGTTCCTGATGTCGGGTATCGGCATCGGCTACCTGCTGCGCGGGCGGCGGGTGGTGGCCCTCGCCGGGCGGAGCATCCGCTTCGTCGTGCTGGCGCTGGTCTTTGTCATCGGTTTTTCGACCGGCTCCCACGGGGAGCTTCTCAGTCAGTTCGGTCAGTTCGGCCGTCAGGCCGTCGTCATTGCGGCCCTTGGCATCGCGGGAAGCCTCGTTGCCGCATGGCTGGCGGCGCGGCTTCTCTTCGGGAAAGGAGGTGCGCGATGAAGGAGAATCTGCTCATCTTCGCCTGTCTTGCGCTGGGACTTGCCGCCGGAATGACCGGGACGGCACCCGCTGCGCTGGCTCACCCAGGGCTGCCGCTCGTGCTGCTCTCGGGGCTGGTCTTTCTGGTCGGCATCACGCTCGGCGGCGACCGCGAGGTGCTCGCCTCGCTGCGCGGGTTCCGCTGGCGGATGCTTCTGCTGCCCCTCTTCACCATTGCCGGGACGCTGCTCTTCTCGGGGCTGGCGGTCTTTCTGCTGCGCGACCTCCGGCTGATGGACTGCCTCGCCGTGGGGAGCGGCTTCGGATACTATTCGCTCTCGTCGGTGCTGATTACCAATCTAAAGGGAGGTGCGGCCGACGCTGCGGCGCTGGCCACCGTGGCGCTGCTGGCCAACATCATGCGCGAACTGGTCGCCCTCTTCGGCATTCCGCTCTTCGCCCGCCTGGGCGGACGACTGGCGCCCATCTCCGTGGCGGGCATCAATTCGATGGATGTCTGCCTGCCGATGATTGTCCGCAGTTCGGGCAGCGAGCTCATCCCGCTGGCCGTCCTCCACGGGCTGGCGCTCGAGCTGAGCGTGCCGCTGCTTGTCGGCCTCTTCTGCCGGTAGTGAAGCCGGGCGGGTAACTGTACCGGCATAGCGCAGGAGCGGCCGGCGGAGGGCGGGTCCGCCCGCGGTTGCGGGCCGCCGCGTGAAGCGTTGCGCACGAAAAAAGGGGAGCGTCGCGGTGGCGATGCTCCCCTTTCTGTCGGAGACGTGTCGGCGGGAACGGCCCGGCGACGCCCCCGTTACTTCAGGTTGTCGATGATGGCGGCGATGCGGTCGAAGACCTCGTCCATCGTACCCACGCCGTCGACCGAGGCGTACTTGTTCTGTGCCGTGTAGTAGTCCGAGACGATGGCCGTCTGCTTGTGGTAGACGTCCAGCCGGCCGCGGATGACCTCCTCCGAGGCGTCGTCGGCGCGGCCCGAATCCTTGCCGCGCAGCAGGATGCGCTTGACGAGCTCCTCCTCCGGGACGCGGATGTCAATCATGATGTCCACCTTGAGTCCGTTCTTGGCGAGGATTTTGTCGAACTCCTCGGCCTGGACCGTCGTGCGGGGGAAGCCGTCGAAGATGCACCCCTTGGCGTCGCGGTGCTCGGCCACGTAGTTGGCAATCATGTCGATGACAATCTGGTCGGGGGCCAGCTTGCCGGCCTTGATGTAGGACTCCATGCTGCGTCCCAGCTCGGTGCCGCGGGCAATCTCGCCGCGGATGACCTCGCCCGTCGAGACATGCTCGATGCCGTAGTGTTCCTTGAGGCGCTGGGCCTGGGTGCCCTTGCCGCAGCCCGGCGCGCCGAATAAAACGATGTTTATCATGAATTGAACCGTTTATGTGATTAGCTGGACAAAAATACGCTAATTTTTGTAGATACGCCAAAGATTCGTTAGATTTGTAAAAAAATTTATAATCATGGAGAAGAAACAGCGCACGGAAATCGCAACGCTCGGTCAGTTCGGCCTCATCGACCTGCTGACGCGCGACTTTACCCCCACGAATCCTTCGACGCTCGTGGGTGTGGGCGACGATGCGGCGGTCATCGCGCCGTCGGCCGACGAGGTGGTGCTCTGCACGACCGACTCCTTCTACGAAGGGGTCGATTTCGACCTGACCTACTTCCCGCTTAAGCATCTGGGCTACAAGGTGGTGACGGCCGGCGTGAGCGACATCCTGGCGATGAACGCCCTGCCGCGGCAGCTGACCGTGTCGCTCGGCGTCTCGTCGAAGCTCCCCGTCGAGGCGCTGCAGGACCTCTACGAGGGCATCTCGTTCGCCTGCCGCGAGCAGCACATCGACCTGGTGGGGGGCGACACGCGCGCCTCGATGACGGGGCTCGTCATCACGGTCACGGTGCTCGGTGCGGCGCAGCGTGAGCGGGTGGTCCGCCGCAACGGCGCGCGGCTGCACGACCTGGTCTGCATCACGGGCAATCTCGGCGCAGCCTACATGGGGCTCCGGCTCCTCGAACGCGAGCGGCGCGTGCTGAGCGACGTGAAGAACCCCGAGCCGCGCTTCGGGGGCTACGAATACCTGCTCGAGAAGTACCTCAAGCCGCGTCCCCGCACCGACATCATCGAGGCACTGGCCGAGGAGGGCATCGTCCCCACGTCGATGATTGACCTCTCGGACGGCCTCGCGAGCGACATGCTGCAGCTCTGCCGCGCCTCGAAGTGTGGCGTAAGGCTCTATCTGGAGCGGATTCCCATTGCGCAGCAGACCACGAAGCTCTCCGAGGAGATGCACTCCGACCCGGTGGTGGCGGCGCTGCACGGCGGCGAGGACTACGAGCTGCTCTTCACCGTGCCGCTGGCCATGCAGGAGCAGGTGATGCGTATGGGGGGCATCGACGTCATCGGCCACATCACCTCCGAGGAGTCGGGGGCCTGCCTGGTGACGCCCGACGGCTCGAACATCCGCCTGCGCGCCCAGGGCTTCCCCGACGGGGAGATTGAGGCAAAGGGTGCCGCGGGTGCTTCGACCGCTTCGGCCGGTACGGGCTCGGCAGCCACGACCGCCGGCGCCTCTGCGGCGGAAAGCACAGCTGCTTCGGCCCCGGAACAGAAGAAAAAATAGAGCTCTCGGTGTCCGGGGCGGGTCACGGTCCGGACGTTGCACAAGGTAAGAAAGGGATGCTGTCACCTGCGGGTGACAGCATCCCTTTTTATTATATGAGTCCTACGGTTGGCCGACGCGGAGCATTTGAGGCTGTGCGCGCCTTGCCTTGCCGGTGTTCCTGCTCGTGCCCCAACTCCGGCAAAGGGTGGAAAGTTCCCGCCCTTTGTTCCATTTGTGTCCCACGGCTGCGACGAAGGGCAGGCACAGAAACGAAAAGGCTCGACAACCCTGCCCCTCCTCTGTCCGGGTGACTGGGCCCAAACCGGCTTTCCGGAACTGAATCTGCAGCAATTTTTCAGAGTTTTTATCCATTTGATGCTTCAGTGTGCGGGCCTTCGGCACACTCGCGTGATAGCTTTGCCCCTGTAATCCATAAAACGGAACAAGTATGAAACCGAAAGACTTGACGAAAGAGAGCCCGATGAGGCAGCCTGCAGGAGGGCACAGAATGCGTCCGGAGGCTGCGAGGGGGTGGTGTGGCCCATCCTGGGAACAACTCCGACGGGTTGCGTCGGAGCACCCACGGGTGAAAACACCGCTTTGCTCCGTGTGACAGAACACTTGCGGCGCTTTGGCCCGAAAGGATGACTTCGGGCCGGACATTTATCAATTACTCGACATGAAGTGTCTACAATACCCCTTCCGAAGCGTGTTGTTTGAAAAACATTTCCTATCTTTGTGTGTCGCGCAGGCGACGGACATATTTGATGAAAGTGTTTGGCTTTTATCCTTATGCAGAAATCTGGTAAATTTCACTGAATGTAAGGATAGCTGCAACACTCATCATCTGTATTGGTATGTGGGGATGTCATCCCATACTATACAGGTGTGGGGTATTGTATCTGTTTATTTACATTCGGGCTTTACCAGAGCCTCTGCATAGATAAACTAACGACTCCACACTTTCTTTTTGTACAAATCCCGCCATGCAGGAGTCGAATGGCAACAACCAACCTTTGCCGTTATGACCGAAACCTACCGTATCCTCAAGGAGCTGGGCAATGACCAGTTGCGCAGGTACATCTACGAAAACATCGCCGAACCGACCTTCGATTCGCACCGCATCACCAGCCGCTTCCCAGAGGAGTTCAGACCCTATTACGAACGGATGCTGAGCGCCCTTGCACGCGAAGGGGACGACACGCGGGAGCCCCATCGTGCCATCGCAAATCAAATCGGGAACTACCTCAAACGGAACAGCCGGGCACTGGAAATCGAAAAAATCGGGGAGGTAACCTCCATGAACATGAACGGGAGAACGTCCCGCTCGTCGCTTTGGAAGAAAACAGCATCCCGATAAGGGCCTAAACCTTGAAGATTATGGAAGAGATGAATCCCTTCGAACTGCTCTCCGGCTTTGTGCAGCAATATGACGATACCATAGGTATTATAGTCATGGTACTGGTCCCGACAATTGTTGTCGTACTGATTCTCGTTAAGCTCCTGAAGAGGAGGCGCTCGTCCGTTGCGACGCCGTCTGAGGCGGCAGACGGGACTCCCCCGGAGGCTTCTCCGGTCGAACCGTCGGAGCCGGAGCCATTGTTGATTCATTGCCCCGCATGCGGTGCGGAGGTCTCCCGCTATGCCCCGACATGTATCAAATGCGGGCATCCGATTCATGCGGCCGTCCAGACTCAGGAGCCTCCGCAGGCGGAACGCTGCCAGACGATTGTCATCCAGCAGCCACCCGCTCGTTCGTCAAACGGGGCGGGAACGGCCGGATTCGTCCTGGCGCTCATCTCTCTGATTCTTTCGTGGATGCCGGGAGTCGGCTGGGTTGTCTGGTTTCTGGGCTTTCTTCTGTCGTTCATCGGCCTGTTCAGTGCGCCAAGAGGTTTGGCCGTCGCCGGATTTATCATCTCAATCATCGACCTGATTATTCTCCTCCTCTTTTTTGGCGCTCTGGCCGCTTTGCTTGCCTTTTTGTAGGTGCGGGCAACCCGGCGAAAGAGCATGGGAACAAACTGCAATCGGAATTACTAACCTAAAAAATGAAGACAATGAAAAAGATTTTATCGCTTCTCGGAGTATTGTTCATCTGCCTGAATGCGTCGGCGCAATACAAAGTCGGGAACTACGACCTTTCAACCAACACCTATTTTTACAAAATCCCCACGGTCTATGCATCCTTGAGCAAGAATGTCAATGTATACGTGGGAGGAACAGTCTACCTCTATTTTGTCCAGCTGCAGGATAAATCGCCCATAATCGGTGTTCGGCTCGAGAATCTCGGGGAGGTATACAAGAATTTTATCCTCTTTGTCGAATCCGCCCGGGACGACGTCCTTTCCGCCGAAGACAACACCCGGTGTATGCAGATGAATTGCACAAACGAAGCGGATGAAAAGTTCACCTTGAAGTTTTCATACATCGATGAGCTTATTCCGGACGAGTCAAAAACGGTTGTCTCGTTGGAAGGTCCGTATGGTACGCTCCAAGGAAAGTTTCAGGGAATCTACGACATATGCAAGGTTGCCTCCTCCAATGAATCCATGAACATGATGAAAAAACTGATACAGTATTATCGCAACCATTACGGCATTTAGGCGTCGGGCTTCCCGGGGCCGGAGGGCCTGACGCAAAACACATCGGGCGTCGGTCCCGGGTGAGACTCTTCCCACCCCGTATCGTCCTATGTGCGAGGTGAATGCCTTTGGCTGCCGGTTGCAAGTTGTTATCCACCCCCCCCCTCTCTCCATCCGGCCTTTTCCCGGCCGCTCCTTCCGACCTGCCGACATCGGCGGGTCGGTTTGTTCTATCCGGCAAGGCGTTTCCGGAGCGATTCCACCTTACGCCCCGTTCCCGATACCTCTTCGGCCGACAATCTGGGGCCGATGTTGCTGCTCCTCGATTGGGACAAGGTGATGGGACAAGGAGATGGAAGAGGGACCGCACGTGGAGCATGTTTTCGGTTCCGATTCTGTTCCGGCTGTTTGTCTTTGTCCATATCGCGTGAAAAATCGTGTCCCCCAGTTATAAGTGAAATAAAAAGTGACCGACTCTGCCGAAAGGTCTTACGGATGAACCTTCCCGCAGAGTCTGTCACTTTTCATGCGATGGGCGCAAATCAGATTTTCCTGAAGGTATATGTCGTCGCTGCCTTATGGCCGTTGTCGTCGATTTCCTCGAAAAGAACGAGTTGCGTTCCCGTTAATTGCTCGATTCGGAAGGTCCCGTGATATTCGTATTCTTCCGGAATTGTCAAAACATTATTTGAGACAGAATATCTGAAGGGCCACTCTTCCTGCAACCGATTGTCTTCATAATAATTGAAACTTTTGTATGTGCCCGAACCATCCTCGTTGAACGTATAGGTGTAATAGAATCCGTAATCGTCGTTCACATCGTCAATCGGATAGGTTATATCCTTATCGAATTTACCCTCTCCTGGCACAATTTCATAGCCGACCTCACGTGTAATCTGCCATGTTCCGATGATCGACGCATCTTTGTTATCGTCTTTGTCATCATCGGAGCATGCCGAAAACGAGACTGCTGCAAATAGGGAAGCCGCTATTAGAAACAACTTTTTCATAAATCTTATCCGTGCTTTTGTCTGATTGATTATAAGTATGTTATTTTACTTTTATATAGGTTTCGGTCTGCTCGAATTTTTCGTCAGCATCCTCCCCGTTCGAGAACAAGACAAGTTTATTCGAGGTAAGTTCTTTGATCGTGCCCGTAAAGGTCAGTTCGCTGTCTGTTTTTCCTTTCATTGTAAGCGTATTACCTGAAATGGAATAGTTGTATTCGTCTGTATAGTCGTCTCCAGGATTGTGATAGTCGGCGTGGCTCTCTTGTACACAAATTCCGTCTTCCTTGAACGTATAGGTCCAATAATAGTTGCCGTCCGAGGCATCAGGATAGGTATCCGACCAGTCATCCCGAGAGCCATCGCTGTAAATAGCCCAACCCTCGTCAAGTGTAATCTGCCACGTCCCGATGATTTGGTTGGGATTGATGTTGTCATCATCATCGGAGCATGCCGAAAACGAGACTGCCGCAAACAGAGCGGTCGCAAAGAAAAACAACTTTTTCATCGTTGCAATAAGTTTTTGTTTGTCGTCCCAGCACCCGTACGACGGTTAAAGTTTGGGTAAAAAAACAGAAAGCGCGGTGCTGAAAACTTATTTAGTCAAACAGGTCGTAGGAAACCTAAGGTATAAATAAGCAACAACACCACGCCTATATCCACGAATGGATATGACGCGGCAAGATGTTAGCCTTTCTCTACCTTATCCGAATTTCCTACGTTCGTTTGACGAGAATAAGCTACACTTTCCGTGTATTCAATATGTTACTGCAAAAGTAGCATATTCGGCGGAAATTGCAAAACACCTTGCCCATTCGGGTGTTGTTGCTCGTATTTATGATTCTATGGTGCAGGCATAGCCGTATTTATTTAGTCGTTACATAAAAACAGACCTTGCAGTCGGTCATCAGTCCGTCTGCAAAGTCTGTCGCCCGTCATCTGTTCCAATCATTGTATTCGTCGATTGGATAGAAGCGCCGAAAGAGGTCGTGGAAATGGAACGCGAAAAAGGCCATGTCGGTGCACATTGCAATGCGGAAGCATGTACCCATCACCAAGTCGTCTCCGTCATAGACTATATGACCGAACATGATGTTCTGACGGCCGATTCTCCGACCTCCTCCTGTGAAGCCGATGTAATAGTAGGATTTTTGTCCCGTTCTGCGATTGAACCGTCGATTGAAAAGGATGTCACCCTCTTTAATCGTGTAGGCAAGATGATTACGCTCCAATAGCCGTCGAACGGATTGCATCGACAACTCTGCATTCTTGATTGTCCCCATTTTTCGAATGTTTTGATTTGTGATAGGGGCGGGACAGGATGGGGAACCCGTTTTGAAGCGTAATAATCTATCTTGTGTTACATGTCTTTCTTGCCTTTATTTGGTTGTTTCCACAAAAGTAAACAATCAAGAGTAAATTTGCAAGGGGAAATCAACCGCTTCTCCTGCAAATTTCCAGCATCACATGAGCCATGCAGATGGCCGGCCCGTTATGCCGCCCTGCAGGATGAGCATTCGTCGTTTGTACGGCTCTTTCCGGCGTGTCGTATGGGGCGATGGAGGTGTATGTTCTCTGATGACAAAGAGCCCTGCTTTTGATGCAAGGACTGAAATGGTGGCGCCCAAAGCCTTCGGACGGTTTACGCCACGGTTTACACCGCCCGCGCAAAATGATGTAAAAACGGGGACTGGAGCCTTTGCCCGAACGACTTGCCAAAAACGGAAAAGGCTCGACAACCGTCAGATTGTCAAGCCTTTTCTTTCAGTCGGGGTGACTGGATTCGAACCAGCGACCACACGCCCCCCAGACGTGTACTCTAACCGGACTGAGCTACGCCCCGATTCCTGTTCCCTCACCCGCGGCCCGCTTCCGGAGAAGCATTTACCTCGTGTTTGGGACTGCAAATATAGTGTATTTTTTTCAAAACAACACTTTTTCGCAATATTTTTTTTCTATTTTTGTGCGATATGAAACGATTTTTCCTCGTCGGGCTGCTCTGGATGGCCCTTGCGGCCGTCGGCTGCCGCGATTCAAGACCCTTCGCCGTGGAGGATTTCACGGTCGAGCGCTACACGCCCCGCTATGCGTCGGGCTTCGATATCCGCAGCCGCGAGGGGAGTGTCAGCTCGCTCATAACGGTCCGCAACCCCTGGCAGGGCGGCTCGGGCGAGGTGCAGTACCTCTACGTCGTGCGTGACGGCGAGCCGGTGCCGGCCGGATTCCCGGGGCAGGTGGTCGAGGCGCCCGTACGGCGGGTCGTCTGCATGTCGTCGAGCCATGTGGCGATGTTCGACCTGCTGGGCGAGGTGGAGCGCATCGTCGGGGTCTCGGGCATCGACTACATTGCCAACGACTATGTCGCCGCCCACAAGCTCTGCGGCGAGGTGCGCGACGTGGGTTACGACTCGAACCTGAACTTCGAGCTGCTGGTGGCCATGCGCGTCGACCTGGTGCTGCTCTACGGCGTGGCGGGCGAGGATACGGCCGTGACGAACAAGCTCCGCGAGCTGGGGATTCCCTATATATATATTGGTGACTACGTCGAGGAGTCGCCGCTGGGCAAGGCCGAATGGGTGATGGTCATCGCCGAGCTGACCGACCGCATGGAGCAGGGGTGCTCCCTCTTCGATGCCACCTGTGCCCGCTACGAGGCGCTGCGCGACGGAGTTAAGCCCGGGCAGCGTCCCCGCGTGATGCTCAACACCCCCTACCGCGACACGTGGTACCTTCCCTCGGCCGACAGCTACATGGTGCGCCTCATCGAGGATGCCGGCGGCGCCTACGTCTGCCCCGAGGCGCGGGGCAACGCCTCGCATGCGGTCGAAATCGAGCAGGCCTACCTGCTGACCAACTCGGCCGACTACTGGCTCAACACCGGGGCGGCCAACTCGCTGCAGGAGCTCGTGCGGCAGAATCCGCGCTTCGCCTCGGTGCCGGCCGTCCGCAACGGCCGCGTCTTCAACAACAACCGCCGCCAGACACCCGCCGGAGGCTCCGACTTCTGGGAGTCGGGCGTCGTCCATCCCGACCGCGTGCTGGCCGACCTGATTCGGATTTTCGAGGGGCGGAGCGATTCGCTTTGGTACTACAAAAAGCTGGAATAGCCCATGTCGCGCACCTCGCTCTGCTTCCTGCTGCTCGGCCTCTTGACGCTGGCGCTGCTCCTGGCCGACCTCTTCGTCGGGTCGGTGCGGCTTCCGGCGTCGGACGTCGTGGCCGCCTTCACGGGGGGCGACTGCCCCGCCGAATCGCGCTATATCGTGCTGAACATCCGTCTGCTGAAGGCCATTACGGCGCTCTTTGCCGGTGCGGCCCTCTCGGCGAGCGGCCTGCAGATGCAGACGCTCTTCCGCAATCCGCTGGCGGGTCCCTACGTGCTGGGCGTCAGCTCGGGCGCCAGCCTGGGCGTGGCGCTCTTCCTGCTGGGGGCGCCGCTGCTGGGTGTGGCCAACCACTCGCTGGTGCAGTCGCTCGGACTGACCGGTGCGGCGTGGCTCGGCTCGGCGCTGGTGCTGCTGGCCGTCATGGCCGTCGGGCGCCGCATCAAGGACATCATGGTGATTCTGATTCTGGGCATGATGTTCGGCTCGGGCATCGGCTCGGTGGTCGAAATCCTGCAGTACCTCTCGAACGAGGCGGCGCTCAAGTCGTTCGTCATCTGGACCATGGGGTCGCTCGGCGACGTCACGGCCTCGCAGCTCGGGCTGCTGCTGCCGCCCGTCATCGTGGGTCTGCTCCTCTCGGTGGCCTCCATCAAACCGCTCAACATGCTGCTGCTGGGCGAGAACTACGCCCGCACGATGGGGCTCAACATCGTCCGCGTGCGGACGATGCTCTTCCTCTCGACGGTGCTGCTGGCCGGTACGGTCACCGCCTTCTGCGGTCCGGTGGGCTTCATCGGCCTGGCGGTGCCCCATTTGGCGCGGATGCTCTTCGCGGCGGCCGACCATCGCGTGCTGATGCCCGCCTCGATGCTGGCAGGCTCGGCGCTGCTGCTCCTCTGCGACCTGCTCTCGAAGAGCCTGACGCTGCCCATCAACACCGTCACTGCCATGATGGGCATCCCGGTGGTGATACTGGTCGTCGTACGCAACCGCAACCTCTTTTGACATTGACCCGACCATGAGCATAGAACTTCGACATCTGGGCATCGGCTACGGCCGGCGGACGCTGCTCGACGACGTCTCGACCACCTTTGCGCAGGGCAGCCTCACGGCGCTGCTGGGGCGCAACGGCAGCGGCAAGAGTACGCTGCTGCGGGCGCTGGCCGGACTGGGGCCCGTCGCCTCGGGCGAGGTGCTCCTCTGCGGGCGGCCGCTCGTGCAGCTCTCACCCCTGGAGCGGGCCTCGACCGTCAGCTTCGTGACCACCGACAAGGTGCGCATTGCCAACCTCGCGTGCGAGGATGTGGTGGCGCTGGGCCGCGCCCCCTATACCAACTGGTTCGGCCGCATGCAGCGCGGCGACCGCGAGACGGTGGCCCGCGCCCTCGAACTGGTGGGGATGAGCTCCTTCGCCCGCAAGACGATGGACGCCATGTCCGACGGCGAGTGCCAGCGGATTCTCATCGCCCGGGCCCTGGCGCAGGATACCCCCGTCATCCTGCTCGACGAGCCGACGGCCTTCCTCGACCTGCCCAACCGCTACGAGCTCTGCACGCTGCTGCAGCGGCTCGCCCGCGAGGAGGGCAAGTGCGTCCTCTTCTCGACGCACGACCTCGACATCGCCCTCTCGCTCTGCGATTCGGTGGCACTCATCGACACGCCGCACCTGCACCACCTGCCCACGCCGGAGATGGTCCGCAGCGGCCACATCGAGCGTCTCTTCTCGGGCGGAGGCATCACCTTTGACCCTGTGAGCCAGACGGTTCGACCCGCCGAAAAGGGGTAGGGCGATAATTTTCAGCGGTTTTTTTTGTTTGCTTCGCTTTTTTGTTTACCTTTGCACCGCTAAAGCCCCTTCTCGGAGCGGTGCGATAGCGGTAAGGCCCATTCGTCTATCGGTTAGGACGCAAGATTTTCATTCTTGAAAGAGGAGTTCGATTCTCCTATGGGCTACGAGCTTGGCGCGAGACGTGCCGGTGGAGACGTTGGGGGGGAGGAATGAACCCCCGGTTCTCCGAAGGTGCGGCGAACGCTGACGGGTGTTTTTAGTTCAGGAGCGGACCCTCGGGTCCATCCGCAAGCGGCTACGGCCGCTGAGTGCCGCCGGCATCCGGAGCGCGGCGGTGAAACGTAAAACCGGAAAGAGGGGTCGGAAACGTGCCGACAGCATGTGGCGCGGGTCGAAAGCCTCCCGTTTCTGCGGAGCTCCGGAGAGCGAAAGAGGAACAACAAAAATTTAAGTTATGGCAAACCATAAGTCTTCGAAGAAGCGTATCCGTCAGACCCTGACGAAGCGTACGCACAACCGTCTCTACCACAAGACGGCCCGCAATGCCGTGAAGGCCCTGCGCAACACCACCGAGAAGAGCGCCGCCGAGGCCCTTCTGCCGAAGGTAACCGCGATGCTCGACAAGCTCGCCAAGCACAACATCATGCACAAGAACAAGGCCGGCAACCTCAAGAGCGCGCTTCAGCTCCATGTGAACGCCCTCTAAGCCGGTTCGAGCATAGAGACGACAGCCGTCCCCAACGCGGGGACGGCTGTTTTTTTGTGCCGCTTCGAGGCGCTTGGGCGGGGCCGGTGCCGGTTGCGGAGGTTGAGGTGCTTGTGCGGGTAGTGCCGGTTGCGGAAGATGGGCCGGTTGTGGCGAAGCGGGAAGTGCAGCGGGGCGCGGCGTACGGCCTTTGAATCCGCGCTGCGGCGGTGGGGCGGAAGGCTCGTTTGTCGGCGGGCGGAGGCTCGTCTGTCGGGGGGGGAGGAGGCTGAAACGGCGTGCGGCCCTTGAATCGATTGCGGCGTGGGTCGGGAGATTCGGTTGTTGACGGGCGGAGGCCGGGCTGTGTGGCTGTCGGCAGCCTCTTGCTGCGGCGGGCGGTGCAGAGACCTGGCGTGGGATGGGGCAGGTGTCGGGCGCAGCGTGCGTTGAGGCTTCCGAGCCGGCATGCCCGTACCGACGCAAAAAAAAGAGGTCTCCTCGCTTTGAGGAGACCTCTTCGGGTGGAAGAAGGGGCTCGAACCCTCGGCCTTCGGAACCACAATCCGACGCTCTAACCAACTGAGCTACATCCACCGTGTGACCGTCTTCGGGCCTTTCGGAGTGCAAATGTAATACGTTTTTTCGGTCCATGCAACAAAAGTGCGAAAAAAATAATCGCCCGTGACAAAATGTCAGTCGCGACTGTAGCTTTGTCACCCGTTTCCTGCCAAAATCCGCTTGGCACAGCTCTTGTTGAAGTCTGTCACGCATTCGTTTTGCACGAAACTACGAACAAACAACATAAAAAACATAGAACTATGAACGTAAAACCATTATCGGACCGTGTGCTGATTCTCCCGAATCCCGCGGAGGAGAAGACTGCAGGTGGACTGATTATCCCCGACACGGCAAAGGAGAAACCGCTGGCTGGCAAGGTCATTGCCGTCGGTCCCGGTACGAAGGACGTGCAGATGGAGGTAAAGGTCGGTGACCAGGTGCTCTACGGCAAGTATGCCGGACAGGAGATTCAAATCGACGGCGTCGATTACCTCATGATGAAACAGAACGACATTTTAGCGATTATCTAAGACTATGGCAAAGGAGATTAAATATAACGTTGAGGCGCGCGAGCTTCTCAAGGAGGGCGTCGACGCGCTGTCGAACGCAGTGAAGGTGACGCTGGGCCCGAAGGGTCGCAACGTGATTATCGACAAGAAATTCGGTGCGCCGCAGATTACCAAGGACGGCGTGACGGTCGCCAAGGAGGTGGAGCTCGAGGATGCTTTTGCCAACATGGGCGCCCAGATGGTCCGCGAGGTTGCCTCGAAGACCAACGATGACGCGGGTGACGGTACGACCACCGCAACGGTGCTGGCTCAGTCCATCATCGGCGTGGGTCTGAAGAACGTCACGGCGGGTGCAAACCCCATGGACCTCAAGCGCGGTATCGACAAGGCCGTTTCGGTGGTTGTCGACTCGCTGCGCAAGCAGAGCCAGACGGTCGGCACCGATATCGCCAAGATTGAGCAGGTAGCCACCATTTCGGCCAACAACGACCACTACATCGGCAAGCTGATTGCCGAGGCGATGGCCAAGGTCAACAAGGAGGGTGTCATCACCGTCGAGGAGGCCAAGGGCACCGATACCCACGTAGAGGTGGTCGAGGGTATGCAGTTCGACCGCGGTTACATCTCGGCCTACTTCATTACCGACCCCGAGAAGATGGAGGCACAGCTCGACAAGCCCTACATCCTGATTACCGACAAGAAGATTTCGACGATGAAGGAGCTCATGGGCATCCTGGAGCCGGTGGCTCAGAGCGGACGCTCGCTGCTCATCATCGCCGAGGATGTCGACGGCGAGGCGCTGTCGGCCCTGGTGGTCAACAAGCTGCGCGGTACGCTGAAGATTGCCGCCTGCAAGGCGCCGGGCTTCGGTGACCGCCGCAAGGAGATGCTCGAGGATATCGCCATCCTGACGGGTGCCACGGTCATCTCGACCGACAAGGGCATGAAGATTGAGGATGCCGACCTCTCGATGCTGGGTACGGCCGACAAGGTGACGCTCAACAAGGAGAACACCACCATTGTCGACGGTGCAGGCAAGAAGGAGGCCATTGCAGCCCGTGTGGCTCAGATTCGTGCCTCGATTGAGAAGGCTACGTCGGACTACGACAAGGAGAAGCTGCAGGAGCGTCTGGCCAAGCTCGCCGGCGGTGTGGCTGTCCTCTACGTGGGCGCTACGACCGAGGTCGAGATGAAGGAGAAGAAGGACCGCGTCGACGATGCGCTGGCCGCTACGCGTGCCGCCGTCGAGGAGGGTATCGTTCCGGGTGGCGGTGTTGCCTACATCCGCGCTACGGCCGCTCTCGAGGGTCTGAAGGGCGACAACGAGGACCAGACGACCGGTATCAACATCGTAAAGCGTGCCATCGAGGAGCCGCTGCGCCAGATTGTCGCCAACGCCGGCGGCGAGGGCTCGGTGGTTGTCAACAAGGTGCGTGAGGGCGAGGGAGCCTTCGGCTACAACGCCCGCGACGACCGCTACGAGGACCTGCTCAAGGCCGGTATCATCGACCCGACGAAGGTATCGCGCGTGGCTCTGGAGAACGCCGCATCGATTGCGTCGATGTTCCTCACCACGGAGTGCGTGCTGGCCGAGAAGAAGGCCGAGCAGCCTGCACCTGCAATGCCCGCCGGCGGCATGGGCGGCATGATGTAACAGTCGGCCGCTGCCGCAGGACAGCATATACGGAAAACCGGGACACCCCAGCGGGGTGCCCCGGTTTTTTGCTGTTAGCTTTGGCTATCTTTTATAGCTGTCCACAATACCATCGTAGTAGCCTTTTGCATATCCGGCATGTGGACTTTTGTGCCGTTGTCCCTGAGCCTGACTCTCTTCCAGACTGTTTAGTAAGGTCTCAAGGTCGATTTTTTCTTTGCGATTCAGCCCATCTTCGTAGCCTTGTTCATAAGCGCATGCCGCGCACTTGTGTCTTCCAATACCACCCTGATCAACGGGAAGGGATTCCATGATGTGTTGGATTTTTGAATGATCTTTATTACAAGCCATAGTATTGAGATTTTTACCTAAATAAAAATAATATTTTACCTTGGAAAAAGTAAAGTTCCGCTCCTCTTTTGTTTTCATGAAATCAAACGGTATCTTTGTCTTAAAATAGAGATTGTGATACGAGACGGTAAGGTATATGCAAAGCCATTTGTAAAATGGGCAGGGGGAAAGACACAACTGTTGGGCGAGATTGAAAGAAGTCTGCCCCGGAATTTCGCATCCATTGAAGATGTTACATATGTAGAACCCTTCGTGGGCGGAGGAGCTGTTCTTTTCTGGATCCTGCAAGCGTATTCCAATATATCTCGAGTTGTTATCAATGATATTAATTCTGATCTTATCAATGTCTATCGTGTAATTAGGGATTGTCCGGATAAACTTGTGAGAGAGCTGCATCAATTTCAGGAAGAATACACTCGGCTTTTGGAACAGGAGCGAAAGGATTTCTATTTAGAGAACAGAAAACTTTTTAATAAAAGGTCTGTGTCAAAAGATGTACAGGCGGCTCTTTTTATATTTCTGAACAGAACTTGTTTCAATGGACTGTACCGTGTAAATGCGCGAGGAGAGTTCAATGTCCCTTATGGTAAATATGTCAATCCCAAAATTTGCGATGAGGCAAATATACAGGCCGTTTCAAGATTGTTGCAAAAGGCTGAGATTTTGTGTGGAGATTTCTCTGACTCATTGAAATATGCCTCGGATAAAACATTTTTTTATATTGATCCTCCATATAAACCATTGACGGAAACATCTTCGTTTACCTCGTATGCCAAGGAGGGATTTAATGATGAGGAACAGGTTCGTTTGGCCAAATTCTGTTCCGAAATATCCATGAGGAAGGCGATGTTTGTCGCGAGTAATTCAGATCCTCAGGAGGTGAACCCTCGAGAAGATCTATTTTACAGAATCTATGGCGCGTTTAATATTAGAAAGGTCCAGGCCGCAAGAATGATTAATGCCAATCCGAAAGGGAGGGGGAAACTATCTGAATTAATGATAACAAACATCAATTTATGAACAGAGATTTTGATGAATGGCTCTCCGGTTTCCGGGAGACTATTGCAGACTATGAATACTATGTAGATTTTGGAAAGGTATTTAATAATGTTGATTCGCTCAAGCTCGAACTCAATATTTTAAATTCTCTAATTGGGAGTAAGCATATTGAGCAAGATTTTGAGCAAGTGCTGACCAGGTATCCAGAGACACTGCATTGTATCCCCATATTATTGGCCAAAAGAGAAGCTGAGATAAAAGCAATGGATTCGGATGGTGCATTCTGTTATGATTTCAGTCGATTATCCTATCCTATTGAACAGTATAAGGTCTTTATGCGCAAAACTGGTCTTTTCGATCTGATGGAACACCACATTATTCATAGCTTGTTAGATTATGTTACAGGCGTTGAGGTTGGATTAGATTCTAATGGCAGAAAGAACAGAGGAGGTCATTTGATGGAGCGGCTGGTAGAACAATATCTTGTCAGAGCAGGTTTTGTCGAAAATTCGACTTACTATAAAGAGATGTATATTCGAGATATAGAGGCTAAATGGAATATAGATTTGTCGGCTATCTCAAATAATGGACAAGCCGAAAAAAGATTTGATTTTGTGGTAAGAGGAGAAGACAAGATATACGGTATAGAGACGAATTTCTATTCGAGTTCGGGTTCAAAACTGAATGAAACAGCACGAAGTTATAAAACGCTAACGTTGGAAACAAGAGAATTGCCGTACTTTGACTTTGTGTGGATTACTGATGGGAAGGGTTGGAGTTCGGCAAAGCGCAATCTTAAAGAGACCTTTGATGTTTTGACAAATCTGTATAATATCAAGGATCTTGAAGATGGGACCGTGCAGAGAATCTTAGTATAATCTCGATGAAAGCCTATTATAAATCTGCGGATAGGGGATTCACATTGCTGCAAGGAGATTGCATCGATGTGATGTCGAGTTTTGATTTTAAGTTTGATATGATTTTTGCCGATCCTCCATATTTTTTGTCCAACGGAGGAATAAGTGTACAAAATGGCAAAATGGTATCGGTCAATAAGGGGGATTGGGACCGGTCACATGGAGTAGACGAGGATCATGCATTTAATCGTACATGGTTGAGGCTATGTCGAGAGAAATTGAAAAGCAATGGTACGATATGGGTAAGCGGTACATATCATAATATATTTTCAATTGCTAAGAATCTTACAGAGCTGGGATACAAAATACTGAATTGTATAACATGGGTAAAAACCAATCCTCCGCCAAATTTGTCTTGCAGGTATTTTACCCATTCTGCCGAGTATATTCTTTGGGCTCGTAAAGAGGCTGCGACCCCTCATTTTTTCAATTACGAACTTATGAAAGAGATTAATGGTGGCAGACAGATGCGTGATGTATGGATATTACCCGCAATAGCGAAATGGGAAAAAAACTGCGGAAAGCATCCTACTCAGAAGCCCCTCAGTCTGCTGTCGAGAATAATTCTTTCATCTACTCATTCAGGAGCATGGATTTTTGATCCTTTTGCCGGAAGCAGTACGACAGGGATTGCGTCCAATCTTTTGGGAAGAAGGTATTTGGGCGTGGATATGTGTAAAGAGTATCTTGATTTGAGTATTCGACGAAAAAAAGAGATAGAAAATCCGGTCGTAAGAGACGAACTTTTGTCAAAACTCAATAGGCAGTCTGCATTGTACCAAGACCATCTTAATGATTGTATGGTTGAGTATGAGTCAAAATTACCGTTTTAACAGATTAGAGACCGCTTTTATGTAACAGTCGGCCGCTGCCGCAGGACAGCATATATGGAAAACCGGGACACCCCAACGGGGTGCCCCGGTTTTTTTGTGCCCGTTTGTTCGCGGGAGGGGAGTCGGATGCGGCGGTCGGGGCTGCCCCCCCCCGCCGGACGGAGGGATCAGAGCCCTCCGTCGACGACCCAGCTCCGCTGCGGGTTGTCGTTGCGCAGCGCCAGGTGGAGCTCCTCGGTAGAGCCGTCGGCCATCCGCAGCCGGCAGGGGATGAAGAGTCCGGGGTAGTTGCCCGAGCGGACCGGAGCCGAGCACTCCACCACAGTAGCTCCGGCGTAGCGGCTGCGGAGCAGCTGGCGGGCCCGGGCGCCATATGCCGAGAGCGCCTCGTCGAGAATCTCGGTGTCCCACGTTGCGAAGGCGTCGAGAATCAGCCGTGCCGCCCGGCCGGCGTCGATGCCCGCAAGGCGGGAGGTCGCCGCCTCGGGTTGGGTCAGCTCCCTCCAGGTGATGCCCTCGGGAAGTGCGGTGAGCGTTGCGGCGTCGAGCGGGGCGTCGTACTCGATGCGGTCAATCTCGAGCAGCGTCCGTTCCCTTCCGTCGGCCGCGAGGAAGGTGATGCTTCCACCCAGCAGCCGCCCGCTTGCGGCGTCGAAGCGGTATTCGCGGCGCGTGTCGCTCTCGGCGACGGAGGAGTTGCGCATGTAGTCGCTCTGGCTGAAATCGCCCTGTGCCGGGCTGTGGACCGTCAGGCGGAGGGTATCCCCCTCGCGGCGCAGCGTGTAGCGCGAGCCGTCGTGCGAGCGGGTGAGCTGCTCCTCGAACGAGAGTAGCTGGCCGGGGTCGATGAGCTGGAAGAGCATCCCCGCAACGCCGGGCGAGTAGGGGAGCACCTCGCCCTCACGCAGTGCGTCGAACCAGAGGTAGGTGTGCTTCCCGTCGTAGAGCGCCTTGCGGCCCGGCTTCTCGATGCGCCAGAGCAGCTGCGGGGAGTAAATCGCCTCGATGGTGTGGGGCACCGGCTCGTCGAGCGGGTTGGTGTAGTCGAAGTTTTCGTCGGCGTCGGTGCGGATGTGCAGTTCGATGCGGATGCTCCGCACGCCGTTCATCGCGACGATGGCCTGAGCGAAGCTGTTGCGCGCGGCGCGTGCCGGGGTGTTGAAGCCGAGGGTGAGGGCTGCGATGACGAGGACCGCGGCGGCCATCGCCCCCGAGAGGATGCCGACGATGCGGCGTACGGGGCGGCGGGGTTGGCCGGATGCGGCGGCCTCATTGCGGTCGGCGGCCTGCTCCGGAGAGGTGCTTATGGGCTGCATCTTCATGCGGCGGGCCGTGGCGCCCGAGGCTGCGTTCTGCTTTGCTGCTGAAAGGTCGGCTGCCACGGCAGATTCGGCGATGGCGGATGCGGCCTGTCCGGGTTCGCTTCCCTGCTCGGCCAGTCGTCGGCGGGCGGCTTCCAGAATCCGTTCGCGGAGACCTGCGGGCGGGGTAATTTCGATGTGGGGGGTTGCGGCGTCGAGCGCCCGTCGGGCGTCGCGAAGGGCGGCGGCGCAGGCTTCGCACGCGGCTGCGTGCTCCTCCATGCTGCGGCGCTCAGCGTCGGAGAGGGTGCCGGCGAGCAGTTCGTCCAGCTGCTCGCGGAAGCGGCGGCACGTCATGGTCTTATCGGTTTTCATGGTTTTCGGATTTTTTTGGAAGGGTTTTACAGGAGGGTTTTCAGTCGCTCGATGCCGTAGTGGAAGCGCGACTTGACGGTCGAAGCGGGCAGCTCGAGCGTCTCGGCGATTTCGGTGAAGCGCATCGAGGCGAAGGTGTGCAGGCGGATGACCTCGGCCTGTTCGGTCGGCAGGCGGTCGAGCAGGGTGCCAAGCCGCCGGGCCTCGGCTTCGAGCGTGTGCTCCTCGCTCGGGTCGTCTTCGAGCGTCGGCGGGAGCGGCTCGGTGGGGCGGCGCCGGCGCAGCAGGTCGTTGCAGCCGTTGGCCACCATGCGGAAGAGGTAGGCTTTGGCGTTGCGGACGGGTGTCGTGGCGGTGGCGAATCGGAGAAAGGCCTCCTGAACGACATCCTCGGCGTCGCTGCGGGAGGCGCACCTCAGTGCCGCGAAGCGGAAGAGCGCCTCGCTCCAGCGCTCCGCGGCATCCTCGAGCAGCGCCATCCGCTCCTCTTCGGTGAAGGTTGGGGTTGTGTTCATTGATTTCAGTCTGTTTTTGTGTTCGAACGCGCGTTCACTTATAAGACGTCGCAAGGCGAAAAAGGACGAATCGCCGGCCGGAAAAAATTGCCGGCAGGGCCTCCGTGCACCTCCGCCGCCGGTCGCTCCCTTTTCTGCTGCCTCTTATTCGTCCTCTCCGTCTCTCTGCCTCTCCGTCTCTCTGCCTCTCCGTCTCTCCGTCTCTCCGTCTCCCGGGGCCGCTCCCCGGCTCTTCCGCTTTTCCCCCTTCTCTGTTTTCCGATGTCCCTCTCCTCTTCCCTTCGGGCCTTCGCCCTTTGTTCCGATGCGGCCTCTTGTGGCTTTGCGCCCCTATCAAGGAAAAGGCCCCGGAAGCTGCGGCTTCCGAGGCCTTTTGGGTGAAGAGCTCGTGTCGGCGGGACCGCAGGCGGTCCCTTGGGGTATCTGTTGTTGGCGGCGGGAGCTTCAGTTTTCATTCTTTTCTCCCCCCCCCTCTCCGGCCGGCGGTGCGTCAGAAGAGCGTCTGGCTCTCGTCGCCGCGCGAGCGTGCGGGGCGCTCCGGCTGGCCGAGCAGGATGCGTGCCTGCGAGAGGGCCGCATCGGTGATGCGGCTGCCCGAGAGCATCTTGGCGATTTCGGTCGTCCGCTCCTCGGCCGTCAGCCGCGTGATGGAGGTGCGTCCGTCGCGTTTGTAGACCACGAAGTGGGTCTGGCCCTTCGAGGCGACCTGCGGCAGGTGGGTGATGTCGACCACCTGCATCGTCTCGGCCAGCGAGGCGATGATTTCGCCCATCGCATCGGCAATCCGTCCCGAGACGCCCGTGTCGATTTCGTCGAAGATGATGGTCGGCAGCTGCATGCGCCGCGCCAGCATCGCCTTGAGGGCCAGCATGACGCGCGAAAGTTCACCGCCCGAGGCGATGCGCTCGACGGCCTGGGGCGTCATGGCGCGGTTGGCCGAGAAGAGGTAGGTCACCGTGTCGCGCCCCGAGGGGGTGAGCTCCTGCGTCGGCTCCAGCGCCACGCGGAAGGTCGTGTCGGGCATGCCGAGCCGCGCGAGCGTCGCACAAATCTCCTTGCCGAAGGCCGGCGAGGCCTTCTCGCGGGCCTTGTGGAGCCGCTCGGCCAGCTTCTCGGCCTGCTCCGTGGCCCGGGCGAGCTCCTCACGGCAGGCCGTGAGCTCCTCGTCGCCGTGGTCGATGGCCGCCAGACGGGCCAGGTAGCCGTCGCGGATGGTGATGAGCTCATCGACCGTGGCGGCATGGTGCTTCTGCGTGAGCGAGTAGAGCGTGTCGAGGCGCGCGGAGAGCTGCTGCAGCCGTTCGGGGTCGGTGTCGAGCCGTTCGCTCTCGTCCGCCGCCGAGGCGTCGATGTCCTTCAGCTCCTCCAGCACCGAGCGGAGCCGGTCGGCGTAGTCGCCCGCCTGGGGGTAGTGGTCGCGCAGGCGGTTGAGTTCGCTCTCGGTATTCTTGAGCTGGGCGAGCACCCCCGTCTCGTCGTCGTCGAAACGGTTGCGCAGCGTGGTGAGCGTCTCGCCAATCTGGTCGGCATGCTCCAGCACGGCGAGCTGCTCCTCCAGCTCGGCCTGTTCGCCTTCGCGCAGGTTGGCCGCCGTGAGCTCCTCGCTCTGGAAGCGGAGCCACTCCTCGTCGCGGCGTCCCTCGGCCGCAGCCTTCTCGAGGGCGGAAAGACGGCGGCGCAGCTCGCTCTGGCGGGCGTAGGCGGCGCCGTATTCGGCCCGCAGCGCGGCGTCGTCCGCCACGGTGTCGAGTGCCGAGGTGCGGAACTCCTCCGAGGAGAGAATCAGGTTCTGATGCTGCGAGTGGATGTCGATGAGCTGCGTGCCCAGCTCGCGCAGCTGCGTGAGCGACACGGGCATGTCGTTGACGAAGGCGCGGCTCTTGCCCGCCGGCGTGATGACGCGCGTGAGGGTGCACTGCTCCTCGTAGTCGAGCTCGTTGCGCTCGAAGAGGGGGCGCAGGTCACGGCCCGTGAGGTCGAAGAGCCCCTCGACCTTGCAGTTGCGGGTCGTATCCTTGATGGCCGCACCGTCGTTCTTGGCGCCGAGCAGCAGCCCGAGTGCGCCGAGCAGGATGGACTTGCCGGCGCCCGTTTCGCCGGTGATGATGTTCAGATGCGGGTCCAGCTCGAGTTCGAGCTTCTCGATGAGCGCGTAGTTCTCGACCGAAAGTCGGCGTAACATGGCGATTGAGGTGTTTATGACGTTTGTCGGGTCGGGCCCTGCGGGGCGAAGCCCGGGGCCCGGGGCAGCGACGGCCCCTTCGTGTGAAGGAGCCGCCCGTCTGTTATTTCAGCAATTTTTCGATTCGGTCGACGATGCGGCCCGCGACCTCGCGTTTGGTGAGCAGCGGCAGCGGTTCGCGTCCTGTCCGGTCGATGAAGGTCACCTTGTTGGTGTCGCCGCGGAAGCCGGCTCCGGCGTCGCGCAGCGAGTTGAGGACGATGAAGTCGAAGTGCTTGCGCGCAAGCTTTTGCTCGGCGTGCGCCTCCTCGTCGTCGGTCTCCAGCGCGAAGCCCACCAGCAGCCGCCCCTCCTTGCGGGCGCCCAGCTCGGCGGCGATGTCGTGCGTGCGGCGCAGGCGGATGACCAGCTCGCCGTCACCCTTGCGGAGCTTGGTCGCGGAGACCTGCTCGGGGGTGTAGTCGGCCACGGCGGCGCACATCACGGCTCCGTCGCATGCGTCGAAGGCCTCCGTGGCGGCGCGGTACATCTCCTCGGCCGAGAGGACGTCGACGCGCTCCACCCCTTCGGGGCAGGCGAGTGCCGTGCGGCCGCTGACGAGCGTCACGCGGGCGCCCCGCGCCGCCAGCTCGCCGGCAATGGCGTAGCCCATCTTGCCCGACGAGTGGTTCGAGATGAAGCGCACCGGGTCGATGGCCTCGATGGTGGCTCCCGCCGTGACGAGGAAGTGCCGCCCCTCGAGGCTCTTCGCCGTGGGGGCAAGCAGCCGCGTCACCGCCTCGACGATGTGCTCCGGCTCGGCCAGACGCCCCTTGCCCGTAAGTCCGCTCGCCAACTCGCCGGCCTCGGGTTCGACGACCCGTACGCCGCGGCTGCGCAGCGTCGCGAGGTTGGCCTGCGTGGCGGGGTGGGCGAACATGTCGAGGTCCATGGCCGGGGCGACGACCACCGGGCAGCGCGCCGAGAGGTAGGTCGTCAGCAGCAGATTGTCCGCCACGCCCGTGGCCATCTTGGCCAGCGTGTTGGCCGTAGCGGGGGCGATGAGGTAGCAGTCGGCCCACTCGCCCAGCGAGACGTGCGAGTTCCAGGCGCCGTTCTCGGGGTCGAAGAACTCGACCAGAATCGGGTTCTTCGCGAGGGTGGCCATCGTCAGCGGGGTGATGAACTGCTTGGCCAGCGGCGTCATCACCACGCGCACTTCGGCGCCGGCCGTCTTCAATAAACGACAGAGCACAGCCGCCTTGTAGGCAGCTATGCTTCCCGTAATGCCCAGCAGTATGTGGCGCCCCTGCAGCGAGGGGCACGTCGTATGCCGTGAATCCATCGTCGACAGCCCGCTCAGGCCTCCTTCGTGGTCGGCTTCTCCTCCTTGCCGCTCTCCTTGGCCTCCTTGCCGTCCTTGCCGCCCATGCGGTAGTAGAGCTCTCCGTCGAGGAACTCCTCGGTGGCGATGATGGTCGGTTTGGGCAACCGCTCGTAATAGCGGGAGATTTCGATTTGCTCGCGGTTTTCGAACGTCTCCTCCAGAGTGGCATCCGTCGGCGAGGAGAAGTCGGCCAGCTTGCGGCTGAGCTCGTTCTTCAGCTCGGTCGAAATCTGATTGGCGCGGCGGGCGATGATGTTAATCGACTCGTAAACGTTGCCCGTTTCGCGGTCGAAGTCCACCAGTTTCCTCGTGATGGTGTTGTTGGGAATGTTTTTCTTAATCTCCATGACTATATGTTGTTGTCTTTCTTGTTCCGGTCCAGATAATCCTTGGCGTGCTTGGCCATGCGCTCCAGCTCGCGGATGTGCTTCGATTCGGGGAACTCCTCCTTGAAGGAAAGGTACGAGTCAAGCATCGAGAGGTAGCGGTCCGTCTGCTTCTCCTCAATCGAGTTGCTGGCGTAGCGGTAGCTTGCGTCGACAATCAGGTACATGATTTCCTCGCGGTGCGTGCTTTCGGGATACTTCTTCAGGGCGTTTTTCAGCGCGACGATGGCCGAGTTGTACTTGCCGATTTTGTAATAGGTGTAGGCGTTCAGATAGGCCTTGTCGTGCAGCCGCTGGGTGAGCTCCTCGTTGATGCTCTTGAAGTTCTCCACCTGTTTGCTGTCGGGGTAGCGCGACATGAACTCGTTGACGGCGATGATGGCCTGGCTGGTCATCGTCTGGTCGCGTGAGGGACCCGGCGCGAGGTAGTAGTAGCAGAGGGCGAACATACCCTCGGCATCCTCGATGAAGACGCTGCGGCCGAACTTGCGGCGGAAGTCGTCAAAGAGCAGCGAGGCGGTTTCGTAGTCGCGGTTCTTGTACTTGCAGCGGGCGTTGAAGAAGGAGATGCTGTCCTCGCGCGTGGTGCCCGAGTAGTAGGGCAGCGCCCCCTCGAAGAGGGTCGAGGCGCGCGTCCACTTCTCCTTGGCGTAGTATTCGAGCGCCTTGTCGTACATGACGTCGGGCTTGCCGCTCTTGAGAATCGAGCTGACGCCGGCGCAGCCCGTGAAGAGGGTCGCCAGCAGCAGGCCGGCAGCAATGAGTGAGAGAGTGTGCTTCATCGAAAGGTCGTTTACGGCGCTTTAACGCGCAAAGTTACATATAAATTAACGAACCGCCAAAAAAATTATTGCCTCCACGCATTGGGACGGGGACTGCGGCGTGCTTCCTGGTCGGATGGTGGGGGCTGCGGTGGTTAGAACGGAGGCTCTGCGGGGCGGTGGTTGCTGCCGTTCCCCGGAAACGGTCCGGGAACAGGCGGTGTGTTTCTTGGTTGGAGGGAACAGGCTGCGGCGGGGCGGCGAGCTTCTCTTTCGGGGAGAAGCCGGGTTCGAACGGAGGCTCTGCGGGGCGGTAGTTGCTGCCGTTCCCCGGAAACGGTCCGGGAACAGGCGGTGTGTTTCTTGGTTGGAGGGAACAGGCTGCGGCGGGACGGCGGGCTTCTCTTTCGGGGAGAGGCGGGTTCGGACACGTTTCCCGTCGCCACCGCTATTCGCTGCTATCGCCCGCTGCTTGCGTTTCCGCTCCTCGCCGCCTGCCTCCCCGCTGCCTGTCATCATCTCATCATCCGCTGTTGCCTGCACCCCCGCCGCTTCTCACCCGCCGCACCAGCTGCCAGCCACCCCGCCGCCTGTGTCCCCGCCGCCTGTGTCCCCGCCGCCCGCTACCTCCGCTGCTGACTGCGTCCTCACAGCCTGCGTCTCCACTGTCTGTCGCTTTTCCTCGCTTGTCATTACTACCTGCCGCCCGCCGCTACCGCCCGCCGCCTGCCTCCTTCCTCCTTCCCCTGCCTGTCATCATCCGCTGTTGCCTGCACCCCCGCCGCTACCGCCCGCCGCTACCGCCCGCCGCAACAGTTGCCTGCCACCCCCGCTACTCTCCGCAATCTGCCACCACCCGCTGCCTGCCATTTCCGCCGCCATGCGCCGGCCGGGCGGACAGATGGGCTGCGGCGGCACCCCGCGTGGTCGGTCGGGGCGCGATGCGTCGCCGGCGAGAAGTTCTGCGAAATAATTTGGAAAATCGGAAAATCCTTCCTATCTTTGTTTCGGTTAAGTATAGGGGTTCTGGCCTTTCGAGGCCGGGATTCTTGTTTTTTATTGGATTATCATTCTTATGGCAAAAGAGATTATCTATCTGACGGCGGAAGGGTACAAGAAGCTCAAGGACGAGCTTGACCACATGCGTTCCGTCGAACGTCCGGCGATTTCGGCCGCAATTGCCGAGGCACGCGACAAGGGCGACCTTTCGGAGAATGCGGAGTACGATGCGGCGCGTGAGGCACAGGGTCTGCTCGAGATGCGGATTGCCAAGCTGGAGGATACGCTGGCCAATGCGCGCGTCATCGACGAGTCGAAAATCGACAAGAGCAAGGTGCAGATTCTGAGCAAGGTGACGCTGCTGAACCACAACAACGGCAAGCAGGTGGTCTATACGATTGTCGCCGAGCACGAGGCCAATCTGCGCGAAGGCAAGCTGGCCATCGGTACGCCGATTGCCAAGGCGCTGCTCGGCCACAAGAAGGGCGACTCGGTCGATGTCGTCGTTCCGGCCGGGACGATTCATTTCGAGATACTCGACATCAGCATCTGATGCCTCGCATGTAGCTCGGAACGGTTCGCCGCCGCCGCTTTCGGACCAGCCGATACATACAGTCTTCCCCGTGGGGAAGACTTCCTGCAGGACCGCTCTTCGGGCGGCCCTTTTTGTGTGTATAGGGGCGCAGGTGGATGAGTGCGGATGTTGGGTTGGCGGGGCGGTCGGTTGCACCCGGTACGGGGCGACGGTGTAGAGGGGCGGTTGGGTGCGGCCGGAGTATGGCGGCAGCGTTGGTGTGGGGGCGGTATCGGGACAGCCGCGTTGACGGGCGGCCGGTTCCGCACGCGTTTCTGTGCGGTCCCCTCCCGTTCTCGTTTGTAGAAAAAGAGAAGACCGCACCCCTTGGGGAATGCGGTCTTCTATTGAAACAGGGAGACGGGAGCGGAACGGTCCGAATACCTCATCGGGGCGTTTCCGCTCCCGGTGCAATTCTGTTGCCGCCCTTGTTTTGCAACTCCTCCCGGGTATTGCGGTGCTCTTTTTCGGGTACAGCCTCAGCGCTCTTTTTGGGGAGGGCTGCTTTCAGAATGGAACGGCTACTCGGCGCGTGAGGGGAGAGATGGGGACACCACACCCCTGCGCCCGCGATTCGGGGCGCTTTCGACACCTTGCGGCGCATTGTTCCGAAAGGGGAGAGGAGAGGCGCCTGCCGGCGCCCGTCGCTAACCAATCAGCTCCTCGTACTGGGCGGGGGTGAGCAGCTTGTCGTACTCCTCGGGGGCCGACATGCGGACCTTGACGAGCCAGCCTTCACCGAAGGCGTCCTTGTTGACGATGGAGGGGTCGGCGTCGACGGCCTCGTTGAACTCGAGCACCTCGCCCGAGACGGGAAGGTAGGCGTCGCTGACGGTCTTCACGGCCTCAATCGAGCCGAACACCTCGCCGGCGGCGAGCGTCTCGCCCACGGTCGGCACGTCTACGAAGACGATGTCGCCCAGCTGGCTCTGTGCGAAATCCGTGATGCCGATAACGGCAACGTCACCCTCGACGCGGCACCACTCGTGGTCGTTCGAGTATTTCAGATTGGTAGGTACATTCATGGTATTACGAGCTTTGTGTTGTGAATTTTCCAATGCAAATATAGCAGTTATTTCGGGATGGGCAAGGGTTTTGTTATTTTTTTAACACCCTGGCCCTCCTTCGGGGCGCACATGGGGGCGGCAGCGGCCGAGCTCTTCCCTTGCGCAACGGTGCCGCACAACCGGGGCGGCGGGCTGTCGTCTCTCCACTGCCAACGTCCGCAGCGGAGCGGTATCTCCCGGCCGGTGCATCCTGCGCTCCGGTTCGCGCATCCTCGTTCTCCTGTCCGCATTTCCCGGCCGGCGCATTCCGTTTTCCGGCTTGCCCGCTCCCGGGTTCCGGCTTGCCCGCTCCCGGGTTCCGGCCGGCGTTTCCCGGCCCCGGCCCGTGCCTTCCGGCGCGGGTCAGTGCTCCCCGGCGGGTTGCGGGTCGCGCCCCTCGATGAGGAACTCGACCTGGCGGAAGAGGTATTCGTGCAGCGTACCGTCGTCGTGGCGCAGCTGCAGCTCGCCCGTGGGTTGCACCCCCTCGACCACCGCCTGGAAGAGGGTGCCGTCGGGCAGGCGGAAGAGGTGGCGCTCCCCGAGGCGGTACATCCGCGCCCGGTAGTCGCGCTGCAGCCCCTCGCGGTCGCCCGCCTCGAGCTGTGCGTAGCGCGCCATCAGGTGGTCGATGCAGCAGCGGAGCACCTCCTCGCGGTCGAACTCCCGGCCCGCGGCCAGCGCCATCGAGGTGGGGTTGGGCAGCGACGGGTCGAACTCCCGCTGGTTGATGTTGAGGCCGATGCCGGCGATGCTGCGGGCGAGGTTCGCTCCGCGCAGGTCGTGCTCGATGAGCATGCCCGCACACTTGCGGTCGCCTACGTAGAGGTCGTTCGTCCACTTGATGCGGGCCTCGATGCCGTAGTCGCGCATCGCGTCGACCAGAGCGAGCGCCGCCACCTCGGTGAAGAGAAATTGCTCCGGGGCGGGCAGGAACGTCGGCTCGAGGATGGCCGAGAAGGTGATGTTGAGCCCCTCGGGGCAGAGCCACGTGTGGCCGCGCTGTCCGCGGCCGGCGCTCTGCCATTCGGCCCACACCACGTCGCCGTGGCGGTAGCGTGCATCGCGGGCCTCGTCGTTGGTCGAGGTGGTCTGTCGGATGTGGTAAATCATGTGTCGTGTCGGGTTAGGGTCGTCGGACGGCGGGCGGGGTCAGGCGCTGACGCCGAAGTCGCGCAGCGCGTCGTTGAGCGAGGTCTTCTTGTCGGTCGACTCCTTGCGGCGGCCGATGATGAGGGCGCACGAGACGCTGTATTCGCCCGCCGGGAACTGCTTGCGGTAGCTGCCCGGAACGACCACCGAGCGGGGCGGTACGTAGCCCTTGTAGGTGACGGGCTCCGGCCCCGTGACGTCGATGATGTGGGTCGAGCCGGTGATGACCGTGTTGGAGCCGAGCACCGCCTCGCGGCAGACGTGGGCCCCCTCGACCACAATCGAGCGCGAACCGATGAAGCAGTGGTCCTCGATGATGACCGGCGCCGCCTGCACGGGCTCCAGCACACCGCCGATGCCCACGCCGCCCGACAGATGGACCTGCTTGCCGATTTGTGCACAAGAGCCCACCGTGGCCCACGTATCGACCATTGTGCCCGTATCGACATAGGCGCCGATGTTGACGTACGAGGGCATCAGAATGGCGCCCGGGGCGATGTAGGCACCGTAGCGCGCCACGGCGTGGGGCACGGCGCGCACGCCCAGCTCCTCGTAGCCGTGCTTGAGCTCCATCTTGTCGTACCACTCCAGCTCGCCGGCCTGCATCTTGCGCATGGGCTGGAGCGGGAAGTAGAGGATGACGGCCTTCTTGACCCATTCGTTCACCTGCCAGAGGCTCCGCTCCTCGTCCAGAGGCTCGGCCGTGCGCAGTTGGCCCTTGTCCACCAGGTCGACCGTCCGGCGGACGGCTTCGCGGACGGACTCCTCGCTGAGCAGCGCGCGCTCCTCCCACGCCTGCTCGATGATTTGTTTCAGTTCGCTGTACATGCTCGTTGGTTCGTTGTTTCGGAAGCCCAAAGTTATGCAAAATCTTCGACTCCGGCGTCCGAGTCTCTCAACTTTTTCCTAACTTTGTCCCGATATTAACCTTAATCCGTCGATTATGAGGAAACAATTCTCCGGTGCGGTGTTGCTGCTCGGCGCAGCGGCGATGCTGGCAAGTTGTGGAAGCAAAATGAACATCAAGCACTTACCCTATCCTGCCACCGAGCGCGGCGACGTGGTGGACAACTATTTCGGCGTGGAGGTTCCCGACCCCTACCGCTGGCTCGAGGACGACAATTCGGAGGCTACGGCCGCCTGGGTTGCGGCCGAGAATGCCGTGACGGAGGACTACCTCGCGCAGATACCCTTCCGCGGAGCCATCCGCGAGCGGCTCACCGAGCTGTGGAACTATGCCAAGGAGTCGGCTCCCGTCAAGCACGGCGACTGGTGGTACTACTCCTACAACGACGGATTGCAGAATCAGGCGGTCATCTACCGCACGCAGGAGCCCGGCCAGCCCGGGGAGGTCTTTCTCGACCCCAACACCCTCTCGGAGGACGGTACGGTGGCGCTGGCGGCGATTTCCTTCTCGAAGGATGGCCGCTACATGGCCTATGCCGCCGCGGCGTCGGGCTCGGACTGGGTCGAAATCCGTGTGATGGATACCGCGACGGGAAAGCTGACCGACGACAGCATCAACTGGGTGAAGTTCTCCGGCGCCACCTGGACGCCCGATTCGAAGGGCTTCTATTACAGCGCCTACGACGCCCCGAAGGAGGGTGTCTACTCGTCGCAGAACCAGTTCCAGAAGGTCTACTACCACGAGCTGGGCAAGCCCCAGTCGGCTGACCGCCTCATCTACGAGGACCGCGAGCATCCGCTGCGCTACTTCTCGGCCTGGCCCTCGGAGGACGGCAAGTGGCTCTTCATCATCGGCTCGGAGGGTACGTCGGGCACCGAGGTGCTCTGCCGCAAGAGCTCCGAGAAGCAGTTCCGCACGCTGCTCAAGGGCTTTGCCCACGACTATGCGCCCGTCGACTGCCGGGAGGACAACCTCTACTTCGTGACCAACGACGGCGCCTTGAACTACGCCCTCAAGCGCATCTCGCTCAACGACCCCTCGAAGGTCGAGACGGTGATTCCCGAGCATGAGAAGAACCTGCTCGAGGGTGTCGGCACGGCGGGCGGCTACCTCTGGGCCTCCTACCTGCAGGATGCCCAGAACCGCATCGCGCAGTACGACTACGACGGCAAGCTCCTGCGCGAAGTGGAGCTCCCGGCCATCGGCACCGTGAGCGGCTTCTCGGGTGAAAAGGAGGATACGGAGCTCTACTATGCACTCTCGAACTACACCTCGCCCGCAACGCTCTACCGCTACGACATCGCCTCGGGCGAGTCGACCCTCTACAAGGCTCCCGAGGTGGCCTTCGACCCCTCGCTCTACGTCACCGAGCAGGTCTTCTACCCCTCGAAGGACGGCACGAAGGTCCCGATGTTCATCACCCATCGCAAGGACCTGAAGCTCGACGGCAAGAACCCCTGCCTGCTCTACGGCTACGGCGGCTTCCAGATTAACCTCACGCCGGGCTTCAACCCCTCGGCGATGATGTTCGTCGAGCAGGGCGGCGTATACTGCGTGGCCAACCTGCGCGGCGGCTCGGAGTACGGCGAGGCCTGGCACAAGGCCGGCATGCTCGAGAACAAGCAGAACGTCTTCGACGACTTCATCGCGGCGGCCGAGTGGCTCATCGCCCAGAAGTATACCTCGTCGGAGCGTCTGGCCATCAACGGCGGTTCGAACGGCGGTCTGCTGGTGGGCGCCTGCGAGGTGCAGCGTCCCGACCTCTACGCCGTCTGCCTGCCGCAGGTGGGCGTGCTCGACATGCTCCGCTACCACAAGTTCACCATCGGCTGGGGCTGGGCCGTGGAGTACGGCTCGTCGGACAACGAGGAGCAGTTCGCCTATATCTATAAGTACTCGCCGCTGCACAACATCCGCGAAGGGGTGAAGTATCCCGCCACGCTGGTGATGACGGCCGACCACGATGACCGCGTCGTCCCGGCCCACTCGTTCAAGTTCGCCGCCGAGCTGCAGCACTGCCAGGCGGGCGACGCTCCGGTGCTCATCCGCATCGAGTCGAAGGCGGGCCACGGTGCCGGCAAGCCCACCTCGAAGCGCATCGACGAGGCGGCCGACATGTACGCCTTCCTCTTCCAGAACATCGGCGTGCCCTACCGTGCAGTGAAGTAACCCTGCGCGGCGGGGGGGCCGCCGGGGAGAGAATTTCGGCGGGACCTTCGGGCGGAGTTCGGCGGAGCCTCGGGAGAGGATTTTGTCGGAACCTCCGGGCGGATTTTGTCGGAACCTCCGGGCGGATTTTGTCGGAACCTCGGGAAGGAGCGCGGCGGGTCGGTTAGGGGCCTGTCGTGATGCGGCTGCCGGGATGCGCCCGCGGTGAAGCGCTTGCGGTGAAGCGTCCGCCGGGAAGTATTTGCTGCGAAGCGGCCGCCGGAAGACACCCGCTGCGAGCGGCTGACGCCTCCTCCGCGGAGGCGGGAAAAGAGCTATTTTTTGAGAACAACACGTTGTGCGATTGCTGCCGGACGAGCCGGCCCCCGAGGATGGGGGAGCGGCCCGTCCGGCAGCGGTCGAAATGAAGTTTGACAGCATGAAAGTCTACAAGTTCGGAGGAGCCTCGGTCCGCAATGCGGACGGCGTACGCAACCTCCACAAAATCATTGCGGGAGAGGAGAACCTCTTCATCGTTGTTTCGGCCATGGGCAAGACGACCAACGCCCTCGAGCAGGTCTTCACGGGACTGCAGCGGGGCGACCGCGCCCTCTCGGAGGAGCAGATTGCCGCACTGCGCGACTACCACGCCGGCATCATCGAGGATTTGTGGCACGGTCCCAAACGGCTCGAGCGGGTCGATGAGCTCTTTGCCGAGCTCGAACGGGTGGCGACGCAGACCGTCTACCTGGCGGAGGATGCCGAGCTGTGGTACGATGCGATTGTCGCCTACGGTGAGCTGCTCTCGACGACCATCGTCTCGGAGTACCTCAATGCGGCGGGCGTTGCCAACCACTGGGTCGACATGCGGCGCTGCTTCCGCACGGAGATGCGTCACAAGGATGCGGCCATCGACATCGCCGCCTCGGCGCCGCTGCTGCGGGCCGAGCTGGCCGGCCGCCCCGAGCGGGTCTTCATCGGTCAGGGCTTCATCGGCGGTGCCCCCGACGGAACGACCGCCACGCTCGGCCGCGAAGGTTCGGACTACTCGGCGGCCGTGGCGGCCAACATCCTCGACGCCGAGTCGATGTCGGTGTGGAAGGATGTCGACGGCGTGCTGAACGCCGACCCCAAGATTTTTCCAGACGCCGTGCAGATTGCCGAGCTCAACTACCTCGACGCCATCGAACTGGCCTACAGCGGCGCCCAGATTATCCACCCCAGGACCATCAAGCCGCTGCAGAACAAGAACATCCCGCTCTACGTGCGCCCCTTCGGCGACAAGCGCAAGCCCGGTACGGTCATCCGCGCCATGTCGGCGCCGGTCGACGTGCCGATTCTGATTCTGAAGAAGGACCAGGTGCTGCTGACGATTCGTTCGCGCGACTTCTCGTTCGTGCTCGAGGAGCGTTTCGCCACCATCTTCTCGCTCTTCGAGCGCTTCCGCCTCAAGACGAACCTGATTCACAACTCGGCGGTCAACCTGAGCCTCTGCGTCGACAATTCGTGGCACATCGACGAGGCGGTGAACGCCCTGCGTGCCAACGGGTTCGACGTGATGAAGACGGGCGACATGGAGCTGCTGACCATCCGCGGCTATACGGACGAGTTGTGGCGCCGCTACGCCAAGGGCCCCCAGGTCTTCATCCGGCAGTCGACCCAGGCCACCGTGCGCGTGGTGCGCAAGCGCTGACGACGGGACGCGCGGCGGCAGGGGCTCCCTCCGCCGCCCCATGAAACATAAGGAAGCATGAAATGAGCGAATGGATATGAAACGGATTGGATTTTTGTTGCTCCTTTGGATGGCCTCCGTTGCGACGGCGACGGCGCAATCCTTTCCCAGCGGAAAAAAGTTCTATTTCGGCCGGGAGGACGGCCGTCTGATGACCGTCAGCCTCATGTATGACAACAAGGGCGATGCGGTGGCCTCCGTGATGCTGGGTTATGCATCGCATCTGTTCCTCTGCACGGGGACGAGCGACGAGTGGTTCTCGTTCGAGGGGTATACTTTGGCTCCGGAATACAGGGCGCAGTCGGTCGGCATGGGCGGTTTTCCGGTGATGATGCCGACGGGCGACGTCTGCAAGTCGAAGAACAGCGAGCGCTTCTACCTTGCGCGGGACTGCTCGCAGGCGGTCTACAACGATACGTGGTACACCATCCGCCTCTCGCCCGGGCGCTTCAACGAGCTCTACGAGCAGAACTACGGCAGCTCGCCCGCGGCGGGCGGCGGAGGAGGCTCCTACGGCGGAGGCTCGGGCAGCAACGGCTCCTATGACTCCTACGACAGCGGCTCCTCGGGCGATACGTCGCGCCACGGCTACACCACCTGCAAGGCGTGCGGCGGTACGGGGTTGTGCCCGGCCTGCCACGGCAACGGGCACTTCGTGGGTCGCGACGGGGATGTCTATCCCTGCCTCTCCTGCAACCGGTCTGGACAGTGTCGCGTCTGCCACGGTCAGAAGCGAATCCGGTACTGATTGTTGACGGAGGATACGCGCCGCCGGGCGCATGTAAAAAATGAAGGGAAGGCTGGACAGGAGCCTTCCCTTCATCTGTTTTCCGGGCCCGGTTTTTGAGTGGTGTATGGCGCCGCTTGCCTTTTGGGAACGGCCTCTGCAAGCACCCGGCCGCCGCCCGCGCGGCTACTTCTGCTTGAGGTTGCGCGCGATGGTGAGCACCGAATCTTCGGGCAGCTCGCCGCGGCGCTTCATCTCCCAGATGGTGTGCTCGAGGTAGCGCTCGATGTCGTTGTGCAGCCGCTTGTAGAGCGGGCAGCGCGTATAGTTCTCGTTGTCGAGCAGCACGTCGCGAATCGACCGCAGCGAGTTGGTGTAGTTCGACATCTCGTTCTTCAGGGCCACCCCCTTCTTGTCCGACGAGGTGATTTTGGCCACCGACATCTGGCGCAGCTTCTCGCAGACGGTGTTGAGCAGCACGAGCACCACGTTGTCCATGAGCGTGTGGCCGTGCATGAAGAGGTAGGTGTTCTCGGGTCGGAGCCCCCGTGCGCGGAGCTGCTCCTCGAACTCCTTCATCGGCTCGACCATCCGCGGGTTGCGGCCGCGCAGGTGCCGCTCGCGCTTCTCGACGTTGCGCCGCACCCAGGCCAGCGTGTTGGCGCCGTTCTCCTCCATGTCGAGGTAGCCGATGCGCACCGTCGACTTGAAGTCGGCCAGCGTGAAGACCCCCTCGGACGAGAGGCGCGCCGAGTAGGCGTACCAGAGGAAGGCGGGGTAGATGGCGCACGAGTATTCGTGCATGAAGCGCACGAAGTCGAAGATGTGGGTGTCGTTCTTGGTCGCCTTGACGCAGACGTTGTGCAGCGAGGGGGCGTAGCAGAGGTAGTTCTCGGTGGCGTAGGCGTAGGTGTGGAACATGAAGGTCGAGCCGTTGACCTCGCGCGACTGCTCGGTGGCCTGGTCGAAGAGGTAGTCGAAGTCCGAATCGACGCAGAGCAGCATCTCCTCCGACGAGCGGGGAATCATGCTCATGAGCACCTTCTTGCCCTTGGGCAGGTCGGCGCGGTTGGGCACCGAGATTTCAAACCGGAGGTAGGGGTTCTGGAAGTGGTCGAAGACGCCGCGCCAGAAGGCCACGTCCTCGTAGCCCTCGACATAGACGTGGACCAGCCGTTGCGCGGGGTCGGCCGGCGGCAGGGGCCGCGGCAGCTCCTCGAGCGTCGCCGGGCGCGCAAAGGGGTTCCACCGGCGCAGTTTTTCGCTGAAGTTGGTAGCCATACGCAAACAAAGATAATAATTTTCGTATTTTTGCGCAAAATATAACACCCCCTCCGACGTTAGATTGCTACGTTCGGAGCAATTTTTCCGACCCCGATTCCATCATGGCAGACAACGACTGGAAAGCCCGGCTCGGGATGGTCTACTCGACCGACCCCGACTATCACTTCGAAACGGCCCGCGAAGAGGAGCCCGCAACGCTTCCCCCCGCGCAGCAGGAGCTGCGCGTATGGCTCGACCGCAAGCAGCGGGGCGGCAAGCAGGTGACCCTCGTGCGGGGCTTCGTCGGCACGCAGGCCGACCTCGGCGTGCTGGCCCGTCTGCTCAAGAGCCGCTGCGGCGTCGGCGGCTCGGCCAAGAAGGGCGAAATCATCATCCAGGGTGACCACCGCGACCGCGTGGTCGAAATCCTGCTGCAGAACGGATACCGGTGCAAAAAGGCGGGCGGAAAGTGAAACGGCTGGTGGCCATACTGCTGCTTGTCGGCGCCCTCTGCTGCGTGCACCGCGCCTCGGCCCAGTACTACACGTGGGGCTCGGACCCCGTCGGGCTGAAGTGGAGCACGATGCGCTCGCGCGACGTGCGGGTCATCTATCCCGACACGGCGGCCAACATCGCCCGCCATACGCTCTTCTACATCCGTACGGTGCAGCCCGACATCTCCTACGGCTTCACCCACGGCCCGATGCGGATTCCCTTTGTCATCCACCCCGAGAACTTCCAGTCGAACGGACTGGTGATGTACCTCCCCAAGCGCGTCGAGTTCCTCTCCTCGCCGGCCATCGACGGCTACTCGATGCCGTGGCTCAAGCAGCTCGTGGCCCACGAGTACCGCCACGCCGTGCAGTACAACAACCTCGACCGGGGCGTCATCCGCGCGCTGAGCTACCTGCTCGGGCAGCAGGGGTCGACCATCGGCCTGCTCTGCATGCCCTTCTGGGCGATGGAGGGCGACGCCGTGATGTCCGAGACGCAGATGTCGTCGTTCGGGCGCGGACTGCAGCCCTCCTTCACGCTGGCCTACCGCGCCATGGAGCGCGTGGGCGACGGGCGGCGCAACATCGACAAGTGGTTCTGCGGCTCCTACCGCGACTACATACCCGACCACTACGAGCTGGGCTACCAGCTCTGCTCCTACGCCTGCGAGCGCTACGGTCCCGAGGTGTGGAACAACGTGGCGCGCTACGGCTCGCGCAACCCCTACGTCTTCGCCATCACGCGCGTGGCGCTGGGCAAGTACTACGACACGAACGTCTCGCGCCTCTTCCGCGAGACCTTCGACGATTTGCGCCACCACTGGGATTCGCTTCCCGCGCAGGACGACAGCGCGCAGTCGCTCGTCCGGCTGCCCGAGGGCAACCACACCACCTACCGCTGGCCGCTGCCGCTGGGCGACACGGTCGTGCTGGCGCTCAAGGAGGATTTCGACCGCCCGGCCCGCTTCGTGCGGGTCGATACCCGTACGGGCGAGGAACGCACGGTCTGCTACGTCGGGTCGGTCTCGACGCGTCCGGCCCTTGCGGGCGGGCGGGTCTGGTGGACCGAATACCGGCGCTCGAAGCTCTTCGAGCAGCGGGTCAACTCGCAGCTCTGCTACATGAACCTCGCCGACGGCCGTCCGCGCACCTTCGCCGGGCGGCGCAACGTGCTCTATCCCACCGGTGCGGGCGACGATGCGCTGGCGTGGGTCGAATACAACCCCGACGGCCGCTACACGGTGGTGCTCCGCCGCGGGGAGCGCGAGGAGCGCTTCGCCATGGAGGGGCTCACCGAGATTCACGGACTGGCGTGGGATGACCTTACGCGGGCGCTCTACGTGCTGGTGACCGACGACTCGGGCATGTGGCTCGGACGCATCGGTGCCGGGGGGCTCGAGCCCCTCACGCGCGGAGCCTACATCACGCTGAGCGACCTGCGGGCCGGCGGCGGCCGCCTCTGGTTCGGCTCCATCCAGTCGGGACGCGACGAGGTCCACTGCTTCGACCTGGAGCGCGGCACCGAGTACCGCCTCTCGACCTCGAAGTACGGCTCCTTCGAGCCGATGCCCGCCGGCGGCGAGGTGCTGATGACCACCTACGACCGGCTCGGATACCGCCTCACGCGCCAGGCGGCCGACAGCCTCGCCTGCCGCGTCGAGCCGGCACGGCTGCCGCTCAACCTCGTCAACCCGCCGCGCCGCTCGTGGGGCGTCGTCAACCTCGACACAGTGCACTTCGTCTATACCGACTCGCTGGCCGCGGAGCCGAAGTTCCGCACCAAGCGCTATCCGAAGCTTCCCAACCTGGTCAACGTCCACAGCTGGATGCCCGCGGCGTTCGACCCCTTCGAGGTGGCCGACGAGAAGAACATCAGCCTCAATCTGGGCGTGACGCTTGTCTCGCAGAACCTGCTCTCGAACACCGAAGGCTTCTTCTCCTACGGCTGGAACCGCTCCGAGGGGTCGCTCTTCCGGCTGGGCGTCCGCTACTTCGGGCTGGGCGTGCGCTTCGACCTCGATGCCGCCTACGGCGGCAACCAGATGTTCTACGGTCTGGGCGGACAGCGCACGCCCAGCCCCGACAAGTACTACTCGGTGGGGCTCACGGCGACGCTGCCCCTCTACCTCCAGCGCGGCTACCATACGCGGCAGTTCTCCGTCGCCACGGGGTGGAACTTCTCGAACGGCATGGTGGCCAACGTGGGCAACATCCGCTGGGACGAGGAGACGGGCTCCATCACCAATATCGAGCACATCGGCTTCCGCGAGGGGCTCCACAGCCTCTCCTTCTCGGTGGGCTACTCCGACCTCACGCGGCTGGCCCACCGCGACTTCGTCTCGCCGTGGGGCTATACGGTGAGCGCCGGCTATACGTTCAACCCCTCGGACCGCCACTTCAGCGACCTGCTCTCGGGCTACGTCAAGCTCTACACCCCCGGATTCCTGCCCCACAACTCGCTGACGGTGGCCGCCACGTACCAGACCTCGGTCGGCGGCTACAAATTCCCGTCGGGCTATGCGCCGCTGAGCTACCGCTCGTCGCGCCTCGTGCCGCGCGGCTTCACGTCGGCCAACATCGTCTCGAACGACTACTTTGCCGCGGCCGTCGACTACCAGTTCCCGCTCTGCTATCCCGAAGGGGGCATCGGTTCGGTGCTCTACTTCAAGCGCATACGGCTCAACGTGGGGGGCGACTACGCGCAGTTCCTCACCACCGAGCCGTGGCGCTACCGCGCTGCGCCCCCCGAGGGCGAGGGGCAGATTTACCCCGGTGCCGCGACGCGCCGGCGCATCTGGTCGGTGGGCGGTGACCTGATTTTCGACGTCAACCTCTTCCGCATGCCGGCCTCGGCCACCTCGACCGTCAAGCTCTCGTGCTACCGCCCCAGTACGGGCGGCGTGTGGATTACTGCCGCGTTGGGGCTTCCCTTCTGAGAAAAATTCGTACCTTTACCGCAAAATTCGGTCCCATGACACAAAACAATAAGGCGGGAGCCCGCTCCCGGTTCATCAAGGCTTCGCCCCGGCTCATCCGCTGGCTCTGGATTATTGCCTTCGCACCCGTGGCGCTGCTGGTCTTCCTGCTGCTGCTGACGGCGACGGGCCTCTTCGGACGGCTGCCGTCGTTCGAGGAGCTGGAGAACCCCAAGAGCAACCTGGCGACGGAAATCTACTCCGAAGACGGCAAGGTGCTCGGCACCTTCTTCGTCCAGAACCGCTCCTACGTCCAGTACGACGAGCTCTATCCGGCCGACTCGACGCTCCACATCCGGCTGGGCGGCCACGAGGTGCCCCCCGTTGTGGCGGCGCTCATCGCCACCGAGGACGCCCGCTTCCGCAGCCACTCGGGCATCGACATCCCTTCGCTGGCCCGCGTTGCGGTGAAGACCGTGCTGCTGCAGAACACCTCGCAGGGCGGCGGCTCGACCATCACGCAGCAGCTGGCCAAGAACCTCTTCCCGCGCGACACGGCGCGCCACCGCGGCAAAATCGCCCGCACGTCGAAGCTCGTCGTCTCGAAGCTCAAGGAGTGGATTACGGCCCTCAAGCTCGAATACAACTACACGAAGGAGGAGATTGCCGCCATGTACCTCAATACGGTGGCCTACGGCTCGAACGCCTACGGCATCAAGTCGGCGGCCCATACCTTCTTCAACAAGGAGCCCCACGAACTGAACGTGCAGGAGGCCGCCGTGCTGGTGGGGGTGGTCAACGCCCCGACGCGCTACTCGCCGGTGCGCAATCCCGAGAGCGCTCTGGCGCGCCGCAACCTGGTCCTCACGCGCATGCAGCAGGCCGGGGCGCTGACGCGCGCCCAGGCCGATTCGCTCTCGGCGCTGCCCATCGTGCTCAACTACAAGCCCGTCTCGCACAACGAGGGGGCCGCGACCTACTTCCGCGAGATGCTTCGTCTGGTGATGAACGCCGAGCCGCCCCGCCGCAACCAGTTCTACAACGAGTGGGACTACGAGGTGGCCCGCAAGGAGTATGAGCAGAACCCCATCTACGGCTGGTGCCTGAAGAACCGCAAGGCCGACGGCACGCCCTACAACATCTACCGCGACGGTCTGAAAATCTATACCACCATCAACTCCGTCATGCAGGCCTACGCCGAGCAGGCCGTGCAGCGGCAGATGGAGCGGGAAATTCAGCCCAAGATGGATGCGCAGTACCGCCGCACGAAGGTGCTCTTCGTCGATGCCGACCGCGAGGAGCGCGAGCGCATCATGCGCCAGGCCATACGCTACTCGGACCGCTACCGCGAGATGCGCGACGCCGGGGTGAGCGAGCGCGAGGTGCTGGCCAGCTTCGACAAGCCCTGCGCGATGAAGGTCTTCACCTACAAGGGCGACCGCGACACGGTGATGACGCCGCGCGATTCGATTCTCCACCACAAGCGCATCATGCGCGCCGCCTTCGTGGCCGTCGAGCCGCGCACGGGCTTCATCAAGGCCTATGTGGGCGGCCCCAACTTCCGCTACTTCAAGTACGACATGGCCAAGCAGGGCAAGCGCCAGATTGGCTCGACCATCAAGCCCTTCGTCTACACCTTCGCCATCGACCACCTGGGGCTGAGCCCCTGCACGCCGGTGCCCAACCTTCCGGTGACCATCGAGACGGCCAACGGCACGGCCTGGTCGCCCAAGGAGGCGGGCCGCGTCGAGCAGCTGGGCGAGATGCACCCGCTGAGCTGGGGTCTGGCCCACAGCCGCAACAACTACTCGGCCTGGATTATGAAGCAGGCCAAGCAGCCGGCCGCCGTCGCCGACTTCATCCACAACATGGGCATCCGCAGCTACATCGACCCCGTGCCGGCGCTCTGCCTCGGCCCCTCGGAGTCGAACGTCTACGAGCTGACGAGCGCCTTTGCCACCTTTGCCAACGAGGGCGTCCATACGGACCCGATTTTCGTCACGCGCATCGAGGACCGGCAGGGCAACCTCATCGCCAGCTTCATTCCCCAGTCGCAGGATGCCATCAGCGAGCGTACGGCCTATACGATGCTGACGATGCTCCAGGGGGTGGTCAACGGCGGAACAGCCGGACGTCTGAAGTGGCAGTTCGGCCTCGACGGTGTCGAGCTGGGTGGCAAGACCGGTACCTCGAACAAGAACCGCGACGCGTGGTTCGTCTGCGTGGCTCCGAAGATTGTGGCCGGAGCGTGGGTAGGCGGCGAGGACCAGTCGGTGCACCTGCTGGCGCGCGGTGAGGGCAGCGTAGTGGCGCTGCCCATCGTGGGCGACTTCCTCAAGCGGGTCTACGACGACCCGCGGCTGGGCATCAACCGCACGGACCGCTTCGTGCGTCCGGCCATGATGCCCCACTACGACTGCGACGAGGAGCTCACCTCTTCGTCGGGCGGCGAGCCCGGCGATGAGGAGGAGGACGAGATGTTCTTCAACTGACCCCGGGGCTGCAGGTCGGGGGCGGATGCACACCGGGTGCCTGCTGATCGGTGGCGGTCCGGAGGGGACGCACACCGAAGGCCGGAGAGGGCCGGAGCTGCCGCACTGCACTGCACCGCATCGGACCCGTCGGCGCGGCAAATTGGAAACAAGAAAGGTTTTAATATAAAGGTTGGTTATGAAAATTGCTATTGTGGGGGCCAGCGGCGCCGTTGGCCAGGAGTTCCTCCGGATTCTCGAGGAGCGCGAACTTCCCATCGACGAGCTGCTTCTGTTCGGCTCGCAGCGCAGCGCGGGGCGGAGCTACCGCTTCCGGGGCCGCGACCTTACGGTGCGGCTGCTGCAGCACAACGACGATTTTCGGGGTGTGGACTTTGCCCTCACCTCGGCCGGGGCCGGCACCTCGCGTGAATTTGCCGAGACCATTACGCGCTACGGTGCGGTGATGATTGACAACTCGAGCGCCTTCCGCATGGATGCGGACGTGCCGCTGGTGGTTCCCGAGGTGAACCCCGAGGATGCGAAGAATGCGCCGCGGCGGATTATCGCCAATCCCAACTGCACGACCATCCAGATGGTCGTGGCGCTGAATGCCATCGAGCGCCTGTCGCACATCCGCCGCGTCCACGTCTCGACCTATCAGTCGGCCAGCGGTGCGGGTGCCGCCGCCATGGACGAGCTGGTGGCGCAGTATGCCGACCTGGGGGCCGGCCGCGAGCCGCATGTCGAGAAGTTCGCCTTCCAGCTCGCCTATAACGTGATTCCCCACATCGATGTCTTCACCGAGAACGACTACACGAAGGAGGAGATGAAGATGTTCAACGAGACGCGCAAAATCATGCACTCCGACGTGCGGGTGTCGGCCACCTGCGTGCGAGTGCCCGTGATGCGGGCCCATTCGGAGAGCATCTGGCTCGAGACCGAGCGTCCCGTCTCGGTCGAGGAGGCGCGCCGGGCCTTTGCCGAGGCTCCGGGCGTGGTGCTGATGGACAACCCCTCGGAGAAGGTCTATCCCATGCCGCTCTTCATCGCGGGCAAGGACCCCGTCTACGTGGGCCGCATCCGCAAGGACCTCACCTGCGACAACGGTCTGACCTTCTGGTGCGTGAGCGACCAAATCCGCAAGGGCGCGGCGCTCAATGCCGTCCAGATTCTCGAGACGCTGATTTAACGTGGCCGGCGGCGGCCGATGCCGCGGCAAACGATACAAAGCGGGCACCCGGATTGCCGGGGACCCGTTCTGTTTTTGGAACAGTGAAGCGGCGGCGGACAAGACCGGATGCCCGGGTTCGGTATGCCGTTCGGCGGAAGGGTGTCCGTGCCGGCGCTTGCGGCCGGGGCCCGGCGGCCGGGAAGGGGGGATGAAGACGGTGCATGAAAAAGGTCCGGCCGCAGTGGCCGGACCTTGTCGGTTTTCAGAGGTTTTTCGGACCCGACCCCGGATTTGCCGGGGCGGAGCCGCGGAGGCGTCAGATTTTCTCCAGCTCCACGGTGAAGTGGCGCAGGATGGGGGCCTCGAAGGTGATGCGGTAGCCCGTCGTAATCGACTCGCGGCGCTCGTAGATGTTGCGGCAGGCGGCGGCAATCACGCGGATGTGGTTGTCCGTGTAGACGCGGCGCGGAATGGCCAGACGCAGCAGCTCGAGGGCCGGGTAGCGGTTCTCGTGGGTCTCGGGGTCGCGGTCGGCCAGAATCGAGCCGATTTCCACGCCGCGGATGCCCGCCTCGACGTAGAGCTCTATGGCCAGCGTCTGGGCGATGAACTGCTCCTTGGGCAGGTGCGTCAGAATCTTTTTGGCGTCGAGGAAGATGGCGTGGCCGCCGGCCGGACGCTGGTAGGGCACGCCGTATTCGTCGAGCAGGTCGCCCAGCAGCTTCACCTGGCGGATGCGGGCGTCGAGCTGCTCGAATTCGGTATTCTCGTCCAGACCCACCGCCAGTGCGTCCATGTCGCGGCCCGACATGCCGCCGTAGGTGACATAGCCCTCGAACATGATGTTGTACATCATCGCCGAGCGGAAGAGCTCCTCGGAGCGCATCGCCACGAAACCGCCCATGTTGACCACGCCGTCCTTCTTGGCCGAGATGGTCATGATGTCGGCGTAGGTGTAGATTTCACGCACAATCTCCTTGATGCTCTTGTCGGCGTAGCCCTCCTCGCGCGTCTTGATGAAGTAGGCGTTCTCGGCGAAGCGGGCCGAGTCGATGAGCAGGGGCACCCCGTAGCGGCGGCACACCTCGGCCGTCTCGCGGATGTTGCGCATCGATACGGGCTGTCCGCCGGCCGTGTTGTTGGTGATGGTCAGCACCACGCAGGGAACCTTCTCGCGGGGGTTCTCCTTGAGAATCTTCTCCAGCTTGGCGGTATCCATCTCGCCCTTGAAGGGGATTTCAAGCTGCGTGTCGGTCGCCGCGTCGATGGTGCAGTCCACGGCGTGGCACTTGCGGAACTCGATGTGGCCCTTCGTGGTGTCAAAGTGCGAGTTGCCCGGCACGATGTCGCCCGCCTTGAGCAGCGCCGAGAAGATGACGTTCTCGGCTGCGCGGCCCTGGTGCGTCGGCAGGAAGTAGGGCATGCCGAAGATGCGCTCGATGGTCTCCTTGAGCCGGAAGTAGGAGGTGGCTCCCGCATAGCTCTCGTCGCCGGTCATCATGGCGGCCCACTGGCGGTCGCTCATCGAGCCGGTGCCCGAGTCGGTCAGCAGGTCGATGGTCACCTGGTCGGCGCGCAGCTTGAAGAGGTTGTAGTGCGCCTCGCGAATCCAGGTTTCGCGCTCCTCGCGCGTGGAGGTGCGGATGGCCTCGGTCATCTTGATTTTGTAAGGCTCGGCATAGGGTAGTTTCATAATGAAAAATGGGTTTTAAGGTTACGGTTTGTTGGCTTTTCCTTCAAAAATAGGAAAAATTTTCGACAAACACGCCGCCGGCATCCTATTTGTTCGCAAAAAGAGGCTTTCCGTTCCGCATGTGCCGAATTGCCGGCCGTCAGCGGAGCGGAGTTCACGGATAATTGACCAAACCAAAAACGGAATAACACCATGACGAACGATGCAATGAAGAGCTCCCGCTTCGAGATTGAGGAGCTGCCCTACGGCTACGATGCGCTGATGCCGCAGATTTCCGAGGAGACGATGCGCTACCACCACGACCGCCACTATGCGACCTACGTTGCCAAACTCAACGAACTGTCGCTCGACACCCCCTTTGCCGGCCAGCCGCTCGAGGATGTGGTCCGCTCGGCCGACGGTCCCCTCTTCAACAACGCCGCCCAGGCGTGGAACCACGCCTTCCTCTTCCGTTCGCTCTCGCCCGCGCCTCAGACGGCGCCCGACGGGGCGCTGCTTGCAGCCGTGGAGCGCGACTTCGGCTCGTTCGAGGCGCTCCGCACGCGGATGATTGACACGGCCGTCGGCCTCTTCGGCTCGGGGTGGTGTTGGCTGTCGAAGGACTCCTCGGGCCGCCTGCGGGTCGAGGCGCGCGCCAATGCGGGCAATCCGCTCTGCGACGGGCTGGTGCCGCTGCTCTGCATCGACGTCTGGGAGCACGCCTATTATATCGATTACCGCAACCGCCGCGCCGATGCCGTCAAGGCCCTCTGGGAGCGCATCGACTGGCGCACCGTCGGTGAGCGCTACGGGCGGTAGCGCCGTGGAGCGGGGCACTGCGGAGAGGCGTCCCGGCGGGCGGCGTTGCGGCTATGCGCGTCCGGACGGGCAGTGCGGCGATACGCGGTGGTGCGGCGGTGTGAAGGTGTGAAGGTGTGAAGGTGTGAAGGTGCGGTGGTCCAGCCGGGTGAGCGGTTCTGCTCCGTCGGGCCTCGGGTCCACGACGCCCGGCATGGCCCGTCCGCTGTCCGTTGTCCCGTCTGTTTCCGGCGGACCCTCCCGCCGGCCTTCCCGGCTTGGTCCGCCCCCCCCCTCCTTTGCCTTGCCTTTTGCGCTCTGCCTCTTGTGCGTCCGCCGGCTGCAGCCTCCGCCCCTGCCGCGCGGGCATAAAAAATCCGGAGACCCCGCTCGGGGCCTCCGGAAATTGTTTGCGAAGCGCGCTTCGATTAAGCCTTGCCGGCCGAACCGAGGACGTTCTCGCACTTGTGCTTGTAGAGCTTCTTCAGCTCGTCGCGAGCCGGACCCAGGTACTTGCGGGGGTCGAACTCTGCGGGCTGGTCCACGAAAATCTTGCGGATGGCAGCGGTCATGGCCAGACGGCCGTCCGAGTCGATGTTAATCTTGCAGACAGCGCTCTTGGCAGCCTCACGCAGCTGCTCCTCGGGAATACCTACCGCATCCTTCAGCGCACCGCCGTGGGTGTTGATGATGTGGACATACTCCTGCGGAACGGACGACGACCCGTGGAGCACGATGGGGAAGCCCGGGATGCGCTTCTCAATCTCCTTCAGAATGTCGAAACGCAGGGGGGGCGGAACGAGGATGCCGTCGGCGTTGCGGGTGCACTGCTCGGGCTTGAACTTGTTGGCGCCGTGCGACGTACCAATCGAGATGGCCAGCGAGTCAACGCCGGTCTTCGATACGAAGTCAACCACGTCGTCGGGGTTGGTATAGTGCGAGTGCTCCGAAGCGACCTCATCCTCGACACCGGCCAGAACGCCCAGCTCACCCTCGACCGTTACGTCGAACTGGTGTGCATAGTCAACCACCTTCTTGGTCAGGGCGACGTTCTCATCGTAGGGAAGCGCCGAACCGTCAATCATTACCGACGAGAAGCCCATCTCGATGCAGCTCTTGCAGAGCTCGAACGAGTTTCCGTGGTCGAGATGCAGCACGATGGGAATGTTCTTGCCCAGCTCCTTGGCGTACTCCACGGCGCCCTGCGCCATGTAGCGGAGCAGCGTCTGGTTGGCATACTTGCGGGCGCCCGACGATACCTGCAGAATCACCGGCGACGAAGCCTCGACGCAAGCCTGGATGATGGCCTGCATCTGCTCCATGTTGTTGAAGTTGAATGCAGGAATCGCGTAACCGCCTTTGATTGCCTTGGCAAACATCTCACGGGTGTTTACCAGACCCAAATCTTTGTACGATACCATAAGTAATGAGTTTATGTGAAAAAATTGTTAGTCTCAAAAACCGCCACAAAGTTAATAAATATTCTTAAGAAACGGAGTCTCCGCATAAAAAAATCGCCCGCGGCGAGCGTGCGGCCCCGCTTCGCAGGCGAGGATTTATATATCGGTGGGGGAGGAGCGCGCCGGGGCCGCCGCGCGGGGCCCGGCGCCCTCCGCTCGGGAGGGCGGAAAAAGGGGAGGAAAGTGCTCCGGAGCGCTCTGCCGTGGGGTTTTTCGAGGGGTTTTGCGGGCAGCGGCCGGAATTTTTACCCTCCGGTTTCGCCGGTTTGTGAAAAAAATAACAATCCGCCCCGTTTTGTTGCGGTATTTCGGGAGAATTTTGTATTTTTGCGGTGACCGAAGGGGGCGACGCGCCCCCGGCGGACTACACAACCAACAACGGCAAACAACAATATAATCATAACGAGCCATGTCTGAATTCATCTATCAGGAGCCGTTCCCCGTCGGGGAGGACAAAACCGAGTACCGTCTTTTGACGAAGGATTACGTGAAAGTGGTCGAGTGCGACGGCCGCAAGGTGCTGAAGGTCGACCCCGCGGGCCTCGAGCTGCTCTCGAAGGCCGCCTACAGCGACGTGTCGTTCTACCTGCGCTCGGCGCACCTGCAGAAGCTGCGCAACATCCTCGACGACCCCGAAGCGACCGACAACGACAAGTTCGTCGCCTACACGATGCTGCTCAACCAGTGCGTGGCCGCCGAGGGCGAGCTGCCCACCTGCCAGGATACCGGTACGGCCATCTGCATCGCCCACAAGGGTGAGGACGTATGGACCGGCGCCGACGACGCCCGCTGCATCGCCCGCGGCGTCTACGAGACCTACAAGGAGCGCAACCTCCGCTATTCGCAGGTGGTCCCCTTCTCGATGATTGACGAGAAGAACTCGGGAACGAACCTCCCGGCACAGATTGACATCTACGGCGGCAAGCCCGGCATGGAGTACGAATTCCTCTTCATCACCAAGGGCGGCGGCTCGGCCAACAAGACCTTCCTCTACCAGCAGACCAAGGCGCTGCTCAACGAGGAGTCGCTCACCAAGTTCATCAAGCAGCATATCTTCGACCTCGGTACGTCGGCCTGCCCGCCCTACCACCTGGCCATCTGCATCGGCGGCACGTCGGCCGAGATGTGCCTCTCGACCGTCAAGAAGGCTTCGGCCGGCTATCTGGACGAGCTTCCGACCTCGGGCAACGAGGGCGGCCGCTGCTTCCGTGACCTGGAGTGGGAGGAGAAGGTGCTGAAAATCTGCCGCGAGAGCGGCGTGGGCGCCCAGTTCGGCGGCAAGTACCTCGTACACGACGTGCGTGTCATCCGCGCACCGCGCCACGCCGCATCGTGCCCCGTGGCCATCGGCGTCAGCTGCTCGGCCGACCGCAACATCAAGGCGAAGATTACCCCCGAGGGCATCTTCCTCGAGCAGCTCGAGAAGAACCCCGCCCGCTTCCTGCCCAAGGAGGCTCCCGCCATGTCGCCGGCCGTGGACATCGACCTGGACGAAGGCATGGACAAGGTGCGCGCCATCCTGACCAAGTACCCCATCAAGACGCGTCTGAACCTGCGCGGTACGCTCATCGTGGCGCGCGACATCGCCCACGCCCGCATCAAGCAGATGCTCGACGAAGGCAAGCCCATGCCCGAGTACTTCAAGAAGCACCCGGTCTACTATGCCGGTCCGGCCAAGACGCCGCAGGGCATGGCTTCGGGCTCGTTCGGCCCCACGACGGCCGGCCGCATGGACCCCTACGTGGACCTCTTCCAGAAGCATGGCGGCTCGATGGTGATGGTGGCCAAGGGCAACCGCTCGCAGGCCGTGACGGACGCCTGCAAGGCCAACGGCGGCTTCTACCTGGGCTCCATCGGCGGTCCGGCAGCCATCCTGGCCAAGAACTCCATCAAGTCGGTTGAGGTGGTTGACTTCCCCGAGCTGGGCATGGAGGCCGTGCGCAAGATTTACGTCGAGAACTTCCCCGCCTTCATCATCGTGGATGACAAGGGCAACGACTTTTTCGCCGAATTCAAGCACTAAAATCCTCCGCTCGCATATAATAACGGTGCACGGGCGTCGTTATAGTTGCAAAAAGCGAGTCTATACGAATCGATGAGAGTATTCTTAGCGAAAATATTCTTGACGGCACTCACCGTGCTGGCGGTCTTCTCGGCGTACGGCGCCGAGAAGGTCACTTTTGAGACCCATGCTCCCTTGACGGTAGCCGTGGGCGAGGCCTTCCGCGTGGAGTTCTCGCTCAACGCCAAGCCCGACGAAAGCACCTTCTCGGCCCCCTCGTTCGAAGGGTTCGACGTGCTGGCGGGCCCGGCCGTCTCGAAGGGGCAGCGGATTTCAATCGTCAACGGCTCGATGGACAAGACCGTCGAATACAAAATCACCTACGTGCTGCTGCCGCAGGCCGAGGGCAACGTCACCATCGGCAGCGCCTCGATTGCCGTCGACGGGACGACCTATTCGACCGACCCCGTGCCGGTGGAGATTGTCCGCGAAGCGGGCTCCGGCTCCTCCGCGCAGCATGGCGGCAGCGGCGGCCAGTCGGCCGCCCCGGACAGCGGTCAGACAGCCGCTCAGGGGCAGCTGGCCAAGGACGACGTGCTGCTGCGTGCCGAGGTGTCGCGCACGTCGGTCTACAAGGGTGAGCCGCTGCGCGTGAGCTTCAAGCTCTACACGCGGGTGCCCATCGTCGGTTCTCAGGGCGAAAGCTGGCCCTCGTTCAACGGATTCTGGGCCCAGGAGCTCGACGTCAACTCCGTGCCGCGTGCCGGCCGCGAGACGCTGGGCGGCAAGGTCTACAACGCCCAGGTGGTGCGCGAATACCTGCTCTACCCCCAGCAGGCGGGCAAGCTGGTCATCGAGCCGGCCGAGCTGACGCTGCTGGCACAGGTGGTCGTGCAGAACAGCCGCAACATGGACCCCTTCTTCGGAGGCGGCCCCGACATCTACAACGTGCCCCGCAAGGTGGCCACGCAGCGCGTGACGGTCAACGTCAAGGAGCTGCCGGCCGGTGCGCCCGAGAGCTTCAGCGGCGCGGTGGGCAACTATACGATGGAGGCGACGCTGCCCGAGACGCATCTGGCCGCCAACTCGGCCGCGACCTATACGGTGAAGATTTCGGGTACGGGCAACCTGACCTTCGTGCAGGCGCCCAAGCTCACGCTGCCCGGCTCGTTCGAGCAGTACAACGTCAAGACGACCGAATCGCTCAAGAGCTCCGTGGCCGGAACGTCGGGATACCGCCAGTTCGAGTACCCCTTCATCGCGCGTGCCGAAGGGACCTACGACATCGAACCGGTCGAGTTCTCCTACTTCAGCCCCGAGCGGATGCAGTACGTGACGCTCCGCTCCAAGGCGCTGACGCTCGACATCACCCCCGATGCCAAGGGGGGCGGCGACGCGGCGCTGGTCATGCAGGGACGCGGCATGTCGAAGGAGGAGGTCAAGCTGCTGGGGCAGGACATCCGCTTCATCAAGCTGGGCGGAGCCGGCTTGCGGCCCATGCGGTCGCCCTTCCTCTTCAGCGCGGCCTACTGGGTGCTGCTGGGGGGCATTCTGCTCCTCTTCGCCATGGCCTACGTGGCGCTGCGCAAGCGGATTCGCGACTCGCAGAACGTGGCCCTGCTGCGCGGACGGCGCGCCAACAAGGTCGCCGTGCAGCGCTTCCGTGCCGCCAAGCACTACATGACCGAGCAGAACCGCCACGCCTTCTACGAGGAGATGTTGCGGGCGCTGTGGGGATACATGGGTGACAAGTTCAACATCCCCGTGGCCAGCCTCACGAAGGAGAACGTCCGCGAGGAGCTCCACAAGCGGGGCGTGCCGGCCGAGGACTCGCAGCGCTTCACGGCCATCATCACGCGCTGCGACGAGGCGCAGTATTCGCCCGTCGAGTCGTCGCGCATGAGCGACGTCTATGCCGAGGGTGTGGACCTGATTTCGCACATTGAGTCAATCATCAAACGGTAGCGGCGTGCGGGAAACCAAGTGTATGACTGAACAACGGAGAGCGATGAAAGCGATGAAACGATATGCAATCTGCGCGGTGGCGCTGCTCGGCATGGCGGTGACGCTCCGGGCTGCGGAGCCTGCCGACTCGCTTGCGGGCGTGCCGGATACGGTGCAGACGGCCGCCGCCGAGGGGGCCGAGGGCGATGCGGCGGCAACGGCCGCCGCGGCGCAGACGGCGGACAAGGAAACGGCGCTGACCGAGGCGCAGTTGTGGGACAAGGCCAACACGGCCTACATCAACTCGGATTTCCATACGGCCATCGACGTCTACAATCAGATTTTGGCCCGCGGACTCGGCTCGGCGAAGCTCTACTACAACCTGGGCAACGCCTGCTTCAAGGACGAGCGGCTGGGTGAGGCGATTCTCAACTACAACCGCGCGCTGCGCTTGGCGCCGGGCAACGACGACATCCGCTACAACCTGGGGGTTGCCGAGGCGATGACCAAGGATAACATCGAGGCGATTCCGGAGTTTTTCCTCGCCTCGTGGCTGCGCGCCGTGCGCCACGTGATGGGGTGCACCTCGTGGAGCATCCTCTCGCTTGTGGCGCTGCTGGCGGCGCTGGGGCTCTTCCTGCTCTACCTGCTGGCACAGCGGCTGCCGCTGCGCAAGGCGGGCTTCTACGGAACGCTCGTGGCCTTCCTGCTCTTCGTCGTAACAACGTGGTTTGCAGCGGGCGAGCGGCATGAAATCCTTGACGACACGCAGGCCGTGGTGATGACCGCGTCGACGGCCGTCAAGAGTTCGCCCGACAAGTCGTCGACCGACCTCTTCGTGCTCCACGAAGGGACCAAGGTGACCGTCACCGACCGTCTGGATGATTGGTGCGAGGTGGTCATTGCCGACGGCAAGAAGGGGTGGCTCGAGCGCTCGAAAATCGAGGTCATCTGACCCTGCGGCAGCGCCGGGGGGGGAGATACAGGCTCCGGGGCGGAATGGAGGACCCGGGAGGAGTTGGGCTGAAGGCTCGGATTCGGAAGGAGTGGGGCCGGAAGGCTCGGCCTCGGAAGGAGATGGGCCGGAGGTTCGGCCTTGGAAGGCTCGGAATTGGAAGGATTGGGCCCGGAAGGATTGGACCCGGGCCGCAGATGTAGAACTGTTTAGAACGAGATAAGACATTGTCACGACTTCTTCAGGATGTCGTCGGCGAGCTGATGAAGCTGCCCGGAGTGGGGCGCCGCACGGCGTTGCGGCTGGCCATCCACCTGTTGCGCATGGAGCCCGAATCGGTCCACGACATGACCCGCAGCATCAACCGCTTCCGCGACGACGTGAAGTATTGCGCGCAGTGCAACAACCTCTCCGACGAGGAGATTTGTCCCATCTGCTCGGACCCCGAACGCGACCACTCGACCATTTGTGTCGTGGAACAGGTTGCCGACGTGCTCTCGATTGAGAACACGCACCAGTACCGGGGGCTCTACCATGTGCTGGGCGGCGTGATTTCGCCCATGCAGGGCATCGCCCCCTCGGACCTGAAAATCGACCTGCTTGTCGACCGCATCGCACGGGGCGGCGTGACGGAGGTGATTCTGGCCATCTCGACCTCGGTCGAGGGCGAGACGACGCTCTTCTACCTGATGAACCGCCTCAGGCAGTTCGAGGGGCTGAAGGTGACGGCCATCGCCCGGGGCATCGGCTTCGGCGACGAGTTGGAGTATGTCGACGAGCTGACCATCGCCCACGCGCTGATGAACCGCCGCGAGGTGGAGTAGGCGCCGGGCCGCAGGGGGGGGAGACTCCCGGACCCCGCGGGGGAGCAGGCTTCGGACTGCCGAAAGGTCTGCCAGGGTCGCTGCGATACGAAAAGTTCTGCCGGGAATGACCGGCGATGCGGAGGTCGGGACGGGAGGCCGGGATGATTGAAAAGAGAAACGAAAGACGTTTTACAAAAAATAGGTGTTCAACTTTTAAAACAGAACGATTATGGAATTTCTGACGAACGAGAAACTGACCATCGTCGGCGCAGCCGGCATGATTGGTTCGAACATGGCACAGACGGCTCTGATGATGCGCCTTACGCCGAACATTTGCCTCTATGACCCCTTCGGTCCCGCACTGGAAGGTGTTGCCGAGGAGCTCTACCACTGCGCCTTCGAGGGTGTAAACATCACCTGGACGACCGACGTGAAGGAGGCTCTTACGGGCGCTGCCTATGTCGTATCGTCGGGCGGTGCAGCCCGCAAGGCCGGCATGACGCGTGAGGACCTGCTCAAGGGCAACGCTCAGATTGCCGAGGATTTCGGTAAGAACCTCAAGGCCTACTGCCCCGATGTAAAGCACGTGGTCGTTATCTTCAACCCGGCCGACATCACGGGTCTCATTACCCTGATTTACTCGGGTCTGAAGCCCTCGCAGGTGACCACCCTCGCCGCTCTTGACTCGACGCGTCTGCGTTCGGAGCTGGCCAAGTACTTCAAGATTTCGCCCGACGAGGTGAAGAACTGCCGTACGTACGGCGGCCACGGCGAGCAGATGGCCGTATTCGCATCGACGACGATGGTTGCCGGCAAGCCCCTGTCGGAGCTCATCGGCACGAAGATGCCCGTTGAGGACTGGCACGCACTTCAGCAGCGCGTCATCCAGGGCGGCAAGCACATCATCGACCTGCGTGGCCGCTCGTCGTTCCAGAGCCCGGCATACGTCTCGATTTGCATGATTGCAGCAGCCATGGGCGGCAAACCGTTCGACTATCCTGCCGGTGTTTATGTACACAACGGCGAGTTCGACCACATCATGATGGCCATGGAGTGCGAGATTACGAAGAACGGCGCCCACTACAAGGATGTAAAGGGCACTCCCGAGGAGCATGCAGCCCTGAAGGAGAGCTACAAGCACCTCTGCACGCTGCGTGACGAGGTGATTGAGATGGGAGTGCTGCCCGCTATGGACAAGTGGGGCGAGCTGAACCCGAACCTCAAGTAATCGGAGTCACCTCCGGACAAAAAGAAGCCGGCTTCCCGTCAGGGGAGCCGGCTTTGTTGTGGAGCGGGGTGAACTGTCGGAACGCGGACCGGAGCGGACCAGAGCGGACCGGGTCGGAACGGAGCGTTGGCGGAACCGGGGTGGGCCGGAGCGGACCGAGGCGTGGCCGGAGCCTCCGGGTCTTCGGACCTCCGGGTCTCCGGGCCTCCGGGCCTCCGGACCGCGGGACCTCTGAACCGCAGAGTCGCGGGACCGCGGGAATGGCGGTGCCTCCGGAGGTCGGGCGCTATTCCGATTTGGCCGGTTTGGCCTGGAAGACCGCCTTCAGGTCACCGTTGGAGAGCAGCAGCAGCATCGGACCGTCCATCTCGTAGTGGGTGGTCGACTCGATGGCCTCGGCAAAGGCCGCTTCATCGGCTCCGTCGGGGCAGGCCATGCGTGTCGAGGCGAGCGGCGAGATGCTCAGCGCGCGGCGTTCGCCCAGCATGTAGCTTCCCGTCAGCTGGTTGCAGGCGCCGACGCCGGTCACGCGCCGCTCCTCCTCCAGAAAACGGAGCGTGTAGCGCCCCTCTTCGGGCTGGAAGTGGCGTCCGCCCAGCTGGATAAGCTGCCATTCGGTCCCCACGAGCGGCCGCTGCGTGCGGCGCTGGTAGGAGCGGCAGGGGCAGCAGCCCGCCGCCGTGAAGAGCACGAGCAGTGCGGCCAGACCGCTCTTGAAGAGAAGATGTTTCATGACGTATGTCTTTTTTGGTCGTTCGAAGCCCAAAGATACGGATTGTTCCGCGGACGGACAACTTCGGGGACGCTTTTCCTCCGATTCGACCCGGCGGAGGTTGTAAATGAGCGGACGATTCCGTATCTTTGTCCGAAACAACCACCCTCCACTATGAAAAAGATTATCGCATCGCCCCTGGCTCCCAAGGCCGTGGGTCCCTATTCGCAGGCCGTCGAGGCGGCAGGCACCATCTACGTTTCGGGGCAGCTGCCCATCGACGCCTCGACGGGCCGTATGCCCGAAGGCATCGAGGCGCAGACGCGCCAGTCGCTGACCAACCTGCGCCACATCCTCGAGGAGGCGGGCAGCTCGCTCGAGGCGGTGGTCAAGACGACCGTGCTGCTGCAGGACATGGGCGACTTTGCCGCCATGAACGCCGTCTATGCCGAGTTCTTCACGCAGCAGATGCCGGCGCGCATGTGCTATGAGGTGGCCCGGCTGCCGATGGGCGCCAGCGTCGAGATTGACGCCGTGGCGGTTCGCTGATTCGGCGGGCTGCAGGCTCGAACGCGCTCCGGTGAGGCCGGGCGCGTTTTTTTGCGGTGCTGTAGATAACTTTTCATAAAATTGATTTCTTTTAATTGTTTTTTACCGAAAAAAACGGCAAATTTGTAAAACCGTATTTTGAGACGAAGTGTTCCAACTGACTGATAAACCGAGAAAAAGATAAATCATATGTCAAAAACCGAAACAACCGCACCTTTGAAGAAAGTTGCCTACAACGATGCGGTTGCCGAATCGAAAAAATACTTCGACGGGGACGAACTGGCCGCCACGGTGTGGGTGAGCAAGTATGCGTTGAAGGATTCGTTCGGCAATATCTACGAATCTTCCCCCCGCCAGATGCACGAGCGCATCGCCGCCGAAATCGAGCGCATCGAGCGGAAGTATCCCAACCCCATGTCGAAGGAGGAGGTTTTCGAACTGCTCGACCACTTCCGCTACGTGATTCCCCAGGGCGGCCCGATGACCGGCATCGGCAACAACCTGCAGGTGGCCTCGCTCTCGAACTGCTTCGTCATCGGCCACAAGCATCCGGCCGACAGCTACGGCGGCATCTTCCGCATCGACGAGGAGCAGGTGCAGCTCATGAAGCGTCGCGGCGGCGTGGGTCACGACCTCTCGCACATCCGTCCCACGGGCAGCCCGGTGCTCAACTCGGCGCTCACCTCGACGGGTATCGTCCCCTTCATGGAGCGCTACTCCAACTCGACGCGCGAGGTGGCGCAGGACGGCCGCCGTGGTGCGCTGATGCTGACGCTCTCCATCAAGCACCCCGACGCCGAGCGCTTCATCGACGCCAAGGTCGACACGGGCAAGGTGACGGGCGCCAACGTCTCCATCAAAATCGACGACGAGTTCATGCGTGCCGCCATCGAGGGCAAGCCCTACCACCAGCAGTTCCCGATTAATTCGCCCGCGCCGCTCTACCAGCAGGATATCGACGCCCGCAAGCTGTGGGAGAAGATTATCCACAACGCCTGGAAGTCGGCCGAACCCGGCGTGCTCTTCTGGGATACGATTATCCGCGAGAGCGTCCCCGACTGCTATGCCGACGAGGGCTTCGTGACGGTCTCGACCAACCCCTGCGGCGAGATTCCCCTCTGCCCCTACGACTCGTGCCGTCTGCTGGCCATCAACCTCTTCAGCTATGTGGACAAACCCTTCACGAAGGAGGCCAGCTTCAACTTCGAGCGCTTCAAATCGCATGTGAACAAGGCGATGCGCATGATGGACGACATCATCGACCTGGAGCTGGAGAAGGTCGAGCTCATCATCGCCAAAATCGAGGCTGACCCCGAGGACGAGGATATCCGCAGCGTGGAGCTCAACCTCTGGAAGAAAATCCGCACGATGGCCACCAAGGGCCGCCGTACGGGTCTGGGCATCACGGCCGAGGGCGACATGCTGGCCGCTCTGGGGCTGCGCTACGGCTCGGACGAGGCCATCGACTTCGCCGTCGAGGTGCAGAAGACCCTGGCGCTGGCTGCCTACCGCGCATCGGTGACGATGGCCGGCGAGCGCGGCGCCTTCCCCATCTACAGCACCGAGAAGGAGCGCAACAACCCGATGATTGCCCGCATCCGCGAGGCCGACCCGGAGCTCTACGCCGAGATGGCCGAGAAGGGACGCCGCAACATCGCCCTGCTGACCATCGCCCCGACGGGCACCACGTCGCTCATGTCGCAGACCACCTCGGGCATCGAGCCGGTCTTCCGCACGGTCTACAAGCGGCGCCGCAAGATTAACCCCTCGGACGTGGACACGCATGTGGACTACGTCGACGAGACGGGCGAAAAGTTCCAGGAGTACAACGTCTACCACCACAACTTCGTCAAGTGGCTTGAGGCTAATGGCTACGACACCTCGAAGCTGGCGACCATCTCCGATGCGGAGCTTGACCGCTGGGTGGCAGCCTCGCCCTACCACGGCGCCACGGCCAATGACATCGACTGGGTGGCCAAGGTCAAGATGCAGGGTGCAATCCAGAAGTGGGTCGACCACTCGATTTCGGTGACGGTCAACCTGCCCAACAACGTTTCGGAGGAGCTGGTGGCCCAGGTCTACCGGACGGCATGGGAGAGCGGCTGCAAGGGCGTGACGGTCTACCGTGACGGCTGCCGCGACGGCGTGCTGCTCGACAAGAACTCGCAGAAGAAGTCCCGCTGCGAGGAGCATCCCGGACAGGTGCTCAAGCGTCCCAAGTCGATTCCGGCCGACATTGTGCGTTTCAAGAACGGCTCGGAGGACTGGATTGCCTTCGTGGGTCTGCAGGACGGACGCCCCTACGAGATTTTCACCGGTAAAATCGAGGAGGACGCCATGTACATCCCCCGCAAAATCACCAAGGGCAACATCATCAAGGTGCGCGAGGCCGACGGCACGAAGCGCTACGACTTCCAGTATACGGACCGCTACGGCTATACGAACACCATCGGCGGCATCTCGCGTCTGTTCAACGAGGAGTTCTGGAACTATGCCAAGCTGATTTCGGGTGTGCTGCGCCACGGCATGCCCATTGAGAAGACCGTTTCGCTCATCGAGTCGCTCCATCTGGACAGCGAGTCCATCAACACCTGGAAGACGGGTGTCTGCCGGGCGCTCAAGCAGTATATCGTCGACGGCACGAAGACCAAGGGCAAGTGCCCGAGCTGCGGTCAGGAGAACATGGCCTACCAGAACGGTTGCATCACCTGCATGTCGTGCGGCTATTCGAAGTGCGGTTGATGCCTCATAGCGGGAGGGGCAAATGGGCCTCTCCGGGCGGCAGAGGGGCCGGGATGCGTATCCCGGCCCCTTTTTTTAGTGCCGAGACCGACTTTTTTTGCGTGCACGATATGTAAACCGCAGATTTATCGTTATATTTGTAAAGAATTTTAATATTCGTTTCGGACTTAAATCAAATGAGAAGCATGAAAAAACTATTCCTGACATGTGTCTTGGTTGCAACGGCTTTCGCTGCAACGGCAGGTGAGGAACCCAAGCATCCGAGTTGGTCGGGTTTCGTCACCAACGGTTTTTGGGATAACTGGGAGGTTTCGGTCGGCCTCGGAGCCGGAACCGCCTTCACGACGGGCACCAACGCCGGAAGTTTCGGCGAACGGCTCGGTTTCGAGGGCAACGTCTCGCTGCTGAAGTGGCTCAACCCCGTGCTCGGAGTCCGCGGTCAGCTGCAGGGCGGCAAGCTCGGTAACTTCGACCCCGACCTGGGCAAGGCCAGATGGCCCTACCTGTTCGGTCACGTCGACCTGGCGGTCAACCTCTCGAACTGGATTGGCGGCTATCGCGACGACCGGGTCTACTATGCCGTCCCCTTCGTCGGCTTCGGTTACATGGTCAGCAACTTCACCGACGAGATTCAGTCGAAGTTCGCAACCTCGACGCAGGATGACTTCGCGGTGGCCTACGGCCTTCTGAACAAGTTCCGCGTATCGCCCGCCTTCGACATCAACCTCGAGCTGAAGGGCTTCATCACCCACGACCGCGTCTGCCCGGCCAAGACGTCGAGCACCGTGCTGCTCGGTCTGGGTGCCACGGCAGGTGTGACCTACCGCTTCAACCGCCGCGTCTGGGAGCGTGGTGTGCCGGGTGTGACCGAGGAGCAAGTGGAGGCCTTCCAGCGCGCCGTGGCCGACGGCAATGCCCGTCTGGAGGAGGCCAAGGCCGAGAACGAGCGTCTGAACAGCGAACTTGAGGCTGCGCGTGCCGATGCCGAGCGTGCCGACGCCGCTGCCCGTGCTGCCGAGGCGAAGGCTGCCCAAGCTGCCGCCCAGGAGCTCAATCCCAGCCCGATGTCGGTGATTTTCTACGACTACAGCATGTCGAAGCTCACCTCGAAGGAGAAGACCCGTCTGCTGCTGATGGCTGAGGTCATCAAGAACGGTCCCGAGGAGCGTGTCTACAAGATTCAGGGCCATGCCGACAAGCAGACCGGTACGCCGGCCGGCAACAAGCGTGTGGCCGAGAACCGCGCCAAGAACGTTTACGACTTCCTGGTGGCCAACGGCGTCAACCCCAAGCAGCTGACCTACGAGGGTCTGGGTGACTCGGAGAGCCCCTATGACTTCAAGGAGGCCAACCGTTCGGTGATTATCAAGTAACGGGCGACCGATATCCTCCCGGCGGGTTTCGTCGGGTCGGGCGCATTCCGCTGCAGCGGGATGCGCTCTTTTTTTGTCGCCTGTGTGCCGGCTTTCGAGGAGGGGACCGTCGGCCGGCGCCGGAAGCAGCCTGCCGGGTGGTGCCGGGCGTGTCGCCCGGCTGGGTGCAGGGGTGGGGCAGGGAGGATGCTGTGGATGGAAGTGGCGTGTCTCCGGCTCAAGGGGTGTGTGACCCGGCAGCAGGGTGCGGGCGTTTGGGCTATCTGCGGTGTCTGCGGTGTCTGTGGTTTGCGGTTTGTGGTTGTTGGGATGCGGCAGAGGCGTCGGGCCTGCGATATGGGGTTGTCGGGATGCGATGGAGTAGTGGCTCTGGCCTGCGGATATGGAGATGCGTAGCGCTGTTGCTGCCGCAAATTCGAAGGAGAGCATGAAAAAACGAGGGACCGACAACCGTGTCGGTCCCTCGTTTGGGGTTGGATGGAGCGCTTCCGCACCTCCGCCCTTGTCAGTTGATGTTGCGGCGGTCGGGTTCGCGGTTGGGCGATGCGGCCTCCATGTCAATCTGGAGCTTCACCATCTGGATGGCGGCGGCAGCGGCCTCGTCACCCTTGTTGCCCAGACGGCCGCCGCAGCGGTCGAGTGCCTGCTGCATGTCGTTGACCGTCAGCACACCGAAGGCGATGGGCATGTTCCACTGAATCTGGAGCTGGGTGATGCCTTGCGTTACGCCCTGGCAGATGAAGTCGAAGTGGCGCGTGTCGCCCTGCACGACGCAGCCCAGTGCGATGACGGCATCCACGTCGGTATACTCGGCGAAGAACTGGGCGCCGAGCGAGAGCTCGAACGTGCCGGGGACATACTTGATTTGGATGTTGATGTCGGGGCAGCCGGCGCTGCGCAGCGTCCTGACGGCGCCCTCGAGCAGCGCCTCGGTCACTTCGCGGTTCCACTCGGCCACGACGATGCCGAAGCGCATGTCGGCGGCCGAAGGCAGCGGCGAATCGAACTGCGAGAGGTTGTGGTTTTTCGTTGCCATGTGGTTGCTCCCTTGTTAGTTGATGCTTCCGAGGAGTTTCTCGGCCTCACGGGCCTCCATCGACGAGGGGTAGTTGTCCAGAATGCGCTGGAAGAGTGCGGCAGCACGCTCGTTGTTGCCCTGGGCCTTCTCGGCCAGACCTGCCTTGCGCAGGTAGAGCGGAGCGGTCATGTTGTTGTCGGCTGCCTTGACGGCCTTCTCGTAGAACTTCACCGCTGCGGCATAGTTGCCCTGCTCGACGGCTACGTCGCCCTGCAGCCCGTAGTTCTGGGCGTTAATCAGCGCGCCGGGAAGACCCTTCACGGGGGAGAACTTCGCCAGATAGAGGGCTGCCTGCTCCACATCGCCGCTCTTCAGGTAGCAGATGCCGGCGTAGTGCTTGGCCAGGTTGCCCGAGGGGGTCGAGCCGTACTGGTCGATGACGTCGAGGAAACCGGCGCCGTTGGCGTCGCCGTTCAGGGCCAGCTCATAGTCGGGGTTCTCGGCCTCGAAGCGGGCCTGTGCCTGGGCAATCATCTCGGCGGCCTTCTCGGCACGCGGCTGCACGATGAGGGTGCGGTATCCGAAGATGAGGGCTGCCAGGATGAGCAGTCCGAGGAAAATGTACGACATCAGTTTGCCGTTCTTCTCGAAGAAAAATTCCGTTTTGTTCATCGCCGTGCCGAGAGCTTCCTGCCCGGCGACTTGCTCCTTTGCCATAGAAAATATCGGTGTTTTGGGTTTATAATTTCATACAGTAGGCAGCAAAGATACAAAACTATTCACAAAGTACAATGCCGTGCTCCGATTTTTTTGCCCTGTGCGGCGTGCCGAAGTGGGCCTATTTCAGTGCCGAACGCAGCCGTCCGAGCGTGCGGCGCGTCATCACCCGCGTGTTGAGGAACGAGACGATGTAGCCGGTGATGCAGGCGGCAATGACCGTACCCTCGCGAACCCCCTCGATGCGCCCCGAGAAGAGCAGTCCGAGCACCACGGCGATGAGCACCAGCGTGATGTCAAACACCACCTTGACACGGCCGAACTCCCGCCCGTAGCGCTGTGCGGCGTATTTGACAAAGGCCTCGGCGCTCATCATCGCCACGCGGGGCTTGAGCTCGAGCACCACGCCTACCGACTGCACGAGGCAGCCGAAGAGCAGCAGCGCCAGCGAGGCGGCGTAGCCTGCCGGAACGAGCCCTTCGGTGAGTGCCATGTTGAGGTCGATGAAGAGGGCGAAGAGGAACGAGAAGGGGAGCTGCAGCAGTATCTCGACCGTGTCGCGGCGGGTCGTGCGGCCGCGCAGCAGCCAGAACTGCCCGCCCATGAGGATGAGGTTCGTCAGAAAGGTCCACCAGCCCAGCGTGAGGGTCGAGTGCAGACTCAGCACGTAGTTTTCGCTCGATATGGGGGTCGTCCCGAGCGACGAGCGGACGATGAGGACGATGCCGAGGGCCAGAAAGTAGAGCCCTGCGATGAAGATGGCGTAGCGTTTGGCCAGCTGTTTCGGTTCCATGGGCAGAATCTTTTTTGGGGAAGGGCCGGTCAGGACCGGTTCCAGCCTGCAAAGGTCTTGCTTTTTGGGCAAAAAGTATTGACCGTATCCGTCCTTTTTTTGTCAATCGGGAAATAAATCGTACCTTTATAGAGTAAAACCAACCGCCCGATGAGTGAATTGCGAACCTACGATAATGCGCAGCTGCTGCATCACTGGCCTCAGCTGCCGCATCTGGACGACGAGGTTGTCTGTTTTGTGGGCAATTTTGACAACCGTCGTTATCCGCACAACGAGCGGTACTTCAACCGCGAGCTGATGCTGGTGCTGCTCACCGCGGGACACTCCGAAATCCGCCTCAACGGGCGTCCCGTATCGTTGTCGGCAGGAACCGTCCTGCTGCACGGTCCGGACTATCTGACCGACCACCGCAGTTTGTCCTCCGACCTCGAGTATATGGCGTTGTCGCTCTCCGAGTCGCTCTGGGCCGAGGAGCCGGCCCTGTCGCGCATCGTTGCGCAGCTGCTGCTCACCATGCGCCGCGACGACGACTGCACGCTCCGTTTGAGCCCCTATGCCGCCGAGCATCTGCGCAGCGAGCTCGAAGCGCTGATGTCGCTGCTCGATTCGGACCACCGCTTCCTGCGGCGCAGGGTGCAGGTCCATTGCGAGGCACTGCTGCTCGATGTGGCCGACTGGCTGTCGCACAAGACGGTGGTGCGCGAACATGTGAGCCGCCGCGACCGACTGCTGCGTGAGTTCCACGCCCTGGCGACGAAGCACTTCCGTGAGGAGCACTCCGTGGGCTTCTATGCCGACCGGCTGGCCGTGAGCCGGCAGTATCTGACGCGCGTGCTGCGGGCCGAGACGGGGCGCAGCGTGAACGAAATCCTCAGCGAGTTGCAGCTCATGGAGGCGCGCAACCTGCTCCTCACGACGACGCTGCAGGTGGGTGAGGTGGCGGCGCAGCTGGGCTTCGGCGATGCGGCCGTCTTCTGCAAGTTTTTCCGCCGCCATATGGGCTGCACGCCGCTCGCCTTCCGCCGTAGCCGTGGAGTCTGATTGCGTCAGATTCCGTTGGCGGTTGAAATAAATTTGGCGGTCCCTGCCGCTTGTCGTATCTTTGTACCTGAAACGGCGCGCCGGAGGCGCACCTGCATAATGTCCGATTGGCCATGTATCTCAAGAGACTATCGCTGCTCAACTTCAAGAATGTTGCCCAGGAGGAGCTCCGGCTCTGCCCCGGCGTCAACTGCTTCGTGGGGGACAACGGCGCCGGCAAGACCAACATCATGGAGGCGGTCTACTACCTCTCGATGTGCAAGTCGTCGCTCGGCATGACCGACGGTCAGAGCATCCGCCACGGCGCAGATTTCTTCGTGGTCGAGGGGAGCTACCTGACCGACGCCGGACGCACCGAGCAGGTCTCCTGCTCCTTTGCCCGCAAGGGGGGCAAGGTGCTCAAGCGCAACGGCAAGGAGTACGAGCGGTTGTCGGACCACGTGGGGCTCGTCCCCGTGGTGATTGTCTCGCCGGCCGACTCGGCGCTCATCAGCGATGCGGCCGACGAGCGGCGCCGCTACCTCAACGGCTTCATCGCGCAGCTCGACCGCCCCTATCTGGCGGCTGTCATGCGCTACAACGCCGTGCTGGCCGAGCGCAACCGGCTGCTCAAGCACATGCCCGACGAGACGATGCTCTCCATCTACGACCGCCAGCTCGCCGAGCACGGACGGCTCATCCATGCGCGGCGCGGCGAGTATGTCGCCCGCCTGAGGCCCTTCGTCGAGGAGTGCTACCGCCGTCTTTCGGGCGACAGCGAGCAGGTCGAGCTCACGTACCGTTCGGAGCTGAACGACCACCCCTTCGAGGAGCTGCTGCTCGCCTCGCGTGCCCGCGACCTGGCCAACGAGTTCACCACCTCGGGCATCCACCGCGACGACCTGGTGCTCCGCATCGGCGGCTATCCGCTGCGCAAGTACGGCTCGCAGGGGCAGCAGAAGTCCTTCCTCATCGCCCTCAAGCTGGCGCAGTACGCCGTTGTGGCCGAGGCCTGCGGCGAGCGCCCCATTCTGCTGCTCGACGACCTCTTCGACAAGCTCGATGCCGGCCGCGTCGAGCAGCTCATCCGCCTGGTGTCGGAGGAGCGCTTCGGGCAGATTTTCATTTCAGACTGTAACCCGACGCGTCTGCGTACGATTCTCGACCGCGCAGGCGCCGACTATACCCTTTTCGAGGTCGAGCATGGAACCATCAAACAATGAGACGGACGAAGACCATGCTGATGGGCGACCTGCTGGAGGAGTTCTTCAAGCGCCCCTACGTTGCCGCCAAGGTGGCCGAAGGCAAGCTGCCCGATACGTGGCGTGCCATCGTGGGTGAGGCGGCCGCTGCCCAGACAACCTCTCTGCGCCTGGAGCGGGGCGTGCTCTATGTCACGCTGCGCTCGAGCGTGCTGCGCTCCGAGCTGCTCTACCAGCGCGAGGCGCTGCGCGATGAAATCAACCGCCGCTCGGGGGTGGCACTCGTCCGCTCGGTGGTCGTCCGCTGACCCGGGGGAGGGAGACGGGGCGTGTCCATGTTCGGTACAGCCGCCGCGATGCTCCTTATGCAAAAAAAGTCCGGTGCTCCATCTGGAGCACCGGACTTTCTGTCTGCTGAGTGCGGGGTGTTACTCGACAACCTCGATGCGCGGGCTGTCCTTGTAGCCCGTATCCTCGGAGCTTGCCCAGCGGCACGTACCGCCGTTGGGGTTCTCCAGTGCCAGGTTGCCTCCCGTGCAGTTGGCGGCGCAGATGAAGCGGAACTGTACCTCGCCGTCGGGGATTGCACGCTTGAAGGATACGGTGGCCGATACCTCCAGGTTCGGCGTGCTGGTGGGCAGGATGTGGGTGTAGGAAATCTCCTCACCGTTGAAGGTGGCCGTCTTCAGCTCGGTGGCAGCCTTCCACGTCGTACCGTCGAGGTACTCGAGTCTCCAGTACTTCTGACCCGTACCCGAGATGCGGCTGACGCCCGAGAAGCGGACGTTGGTGCCTGCCTTGAAGTTCTTCACCGGTACGCGGAAGAGCCAGTAGTCGCCCGGCCATGCACCCGTGATGTAGGGCTGGCCCGTACCGCCGATGAAGCGCTCGCAGTCGGGGTCGGGGTTACCCTGGCTGTCGACGTAGGTGTGCGTGTAGGAGAGGTATCCGACGCCCGTGACGGCGCGCAGGTTGTTCTCCTCGACGAACTGTTTGGTCGGCGTGGTGTAGTCGGTGCCCGAAGCTCCGTTGAAGAACCACTCCACGGGGCTGTCCAGACCCGTCATCGGAGCGCTCGACCCGGCGCCGGTCTCCTGCGAAATCGTGATGTCGAAGGTGGCGCTCACGCCCAGCACCTCGGCCGTGCGGATGGATACCATGCCGTAGCGCATGTCGCCCGTGTTGTCGGTCGGCGTGATGGTGAGCGTGTACTCCTGGTCGGCCTCACCCGCAGCGGGCGATACGCTGTACCAGGCGTCGGCCTCCGTGGTGGCCGTCCAGTCCCAGTTGGACTTGACGGTTATCGAGAGCGGCTTGGCGCCCTGTGCGGCGAAGGGAGGCAGCGAGTTGTCCGACGTGTCGAGGTCCTCGCTCGTCACCTCAATCTTCGGGCGAATCGTCTGCAGGATGTCGATGCGGTTGGTCGTCGACTCGTACTCGCCCACGCCCTCGAAGGTGATGGCGCAGCTGCGCTCGAGCTCGGTCGGCTGCTCGGGATAGGCCGCAACCTCGAGCTTGAAGGTGCCGTTGCCCGTCTCGGTGAGCTTCGCCCAGTCGTTCTGCTCCATCGAATAGAAGAAGTCGACGTTGGCGTTCACGTTGATGTCGTAGCTCTGTGCGGCGCGTCCGGCGACAATCTCCGTCGTGGCCGTGTTGTCGACCGAGATGGTGATGTGCGGAACGTTGGCTGCCTGTACCACCGCCAGTGTAGCCTCGGTCTGGCGGCCGTCGGCGTAGCGGAATACGACCGTCGTCGAGCGCGGCAGCGGGTTGTCGTTGTCCGTTACGCAGAAGCGTACCTTGCCGTCACGCGACCCGTGGTCGGGCCAGATGAGGAGCCAGTCGGCATCCTCGGAGTTGGCCTCGACCGTCCAGTCGCAGTTCGAGCGGATGTCGTAGCGGATGAGCTCGAGCGTCGGGTCGCCGACCATGGCCTCCACGTTGAAGCCCAGTTCGGACGACGAGGTAACCATCTTGCTCGACACCACCACGTTTTCGAGTCGGAAATAGGGTGTTCCCGTCGACGTGTCGTCGTCGTTGCACGACGCCGAGAACAGCGTTGCCAGCAGGAGCGTTGCAACGCCCGCCCCCCGGCGTATCTTGCGGAATAAATCTATGGTTTTCATAATCGTTCTGCGGTTGAAGGATTATTCGATTTGGCTCTCGTCGGCAATGATGTTGTGACGGAAGGAGTGCTCCCACGGCGTACCGGCATCCTTGGCGACGGCCTGGCCGCTCCACCATACGGGCAGAATCATGTTGTTGTCGGCCAGCGTGGCGCCCTGCTCGGCAAAGGCAGCCTCGTAGTTGGCGCGGTTGTTGGCCACGGCAATCTGCGGGTAGGCGTAACGGGCGATGAACTTGCCGTCGGTGTAGCCCAGGTCGATGGTGCCCTCACCGGTCATGCACTCGGGATAGCCCGTGCGGCGCATCTCGTGGTACATCTGGAAGCCGACCACCCAGAACAGGGCCAGCCACTTCTGCTCGGCCAGACGCTGCTCGGTGCCGTCCCACTTGCCCTCGTCGCTGGCCAGGAAGGCGGAAATCTCCTTCGAGCCAATCGAGATGGTCGAGAGGGTCAGCGTGCCCGATTCGTTGAGCATCGGGTAGGCGGCATACTGTCCGTACTCGTTCCACTTCTCGCACGATGCCGTGATGGCTGCCTCGTAGTACTCCTTCGCTTCGCCCGAAATCCACCCCTTCATCGCCGCCTCGGCCTTGATGAAGAGCAGCTCGTCGTAGTCGAGCATGTGGTTGGGGTTGGTGTCGCGTACGAGGGTCTCGTAGTGCAGATAGGGCTCCTTGTCCGAACGAATCGAGTTCGAGTTGAACTCGATGGTGCAGCCCGAAAGGGCACCCACCATCTCGCGGATTTCGTTGTTGACGTAGCGCGGCTTAATCCAGACGTACATGCGCGGGTCGGCGAATCCCGTCTCGGCATTGTAAATCATGCCCAGGAACTGGCTCGATACGTGGTGGTCGCCCGAAAGGCTCGTGTCGTTGGGGAAGGTGGTGGTGTTGAAGTAGTTGCGGTAGTAGATTGCCGTGCCCGAGAACTTCACCGTCGCGTTGTCGGCGTTCGACGTGAAGACGGGATAGGTCGTCGGGTCATCGATGATGGTGCGGATGCGTTCGCCGACCGTCGGAGTGAAGGCGTCGTTGCGGCCGCTCACACGCATCAGAAGACGCAGGTGCAGCGTATTGGTGAACTTCTTCCACTTGGAGATATCACCGGCATAGATGGCATCCTTGGTCGGGTCGTCCATCTCCTGCGAGGGGTCGTAGAGCGAGTTGGCGGTCTCCAGGTCGGCCATCATGGCCTCGTAGACCTCCTTCTGCGAGTCGATGTGGGGCTTGAGGATGCCCTCGTCGCCGCGCAGACCCTCGGTGTAGGCTACCGAACCGAACATGTCGGTGCAGATGGACATGTAGTAGACCTTCAGCGTGAGGCCGATGGCCTGGAAGTTGGGCTGGTTCTGGTCGACGGCCAGCTCATACATGTGGTCGGCATTCTTGGCCCACTTGTAGCAGAGATTCCAGATTTGCTGGAAGTTCTGGTTGCTGAGGTTGTAGCAGTGCTCGCGGCGCGGCGTCGACTTGGCGACGGTCACCTGCGAAATCTCGTTGGCGATGGCGAGCATGTAGTCGTCGAACGAGTTGGTAGCCGAGTAGAGCAGCGGTTCCAACATCGAAATGGGGGTGATGGAGCCCTGCGTAAGCTTGTTGGGGTTGGTGTTGTACTCCTCGAAATCCCCCGTGCAGGCCGTCACGGCCACGGCGGCCAGGGCGGTGTAGAGCGTATGTTTCAAGTATTTCATGGCTTGCATCGTTTTAGAACTGAAGTTTGAGGTTGAAACCGTAGGTGCGCGTCATCGGGAAGGTGACGGTCTCGATACCGGGGTAGATATCCGTGCCGTTCACGAGGCTGGCAGCCTCGGGGTCGTACTGCGGCCAGTCGGTGATGCAGAAGAGGTTCGTGGCGAAGAAGCCAATCGAAGCACCCTGCAGGAAGCGCGTCTTCTTGACCAGGTTGGCGGGCAGCTGATAGTCCAGGCGCAGCTCCTTGAGCTTGAGGAAGTCGGTGCTGAAGGTGTTCGTCCGGGCGTTGTCGCGGTTCCACTTGTAGGTCTGGTAGTAGGTGTAGACGTTCTCGGTGATGGTCGTGTTCTTCTTGTAGGTCACGTTGCCGTCGGCGTCGGTCACGGCGTTGACACCCGGAACAATCAGACCGTCGTCACGTCCCTCGAGCGAGTTCTTCAGCTTGCCCTGGTAGGAGAGTGCGAAGTTGGTTGCCGAGTAGGCGTTGCCGCCGACCTGTGCCGTGAAGGTGGCGCTCAGCGAGAGCCCCTTGTAGCGGAGCGTCGTGCCGAAGCCGGCGCGCCAGTCGGGGTTGACCTGTGCGATGTACTGGTCGGGGTCGGTGAAGGAGGGATACCCCGTCTTCTCGTTGATGATGGGCATGCCCGAGCAGTCAATCTGCTTGCCGTTCTCGTCGGTGTAGTAGGAGCCCTCCGGGGCGCGTACCCAGTCCTTACCGTAAATCTGGTGCATGGCCTGACCTACGTAGGAGTAGATGTAGACACGTCCGCCGATGGTCGTCGAGGTCGAGGTCTGCAGCGGCGTCTGGGGGTCCCAGCCATCCTGCAGCTCGCACAGCTTGTTCTTGTTGAGCGACCAGTTACCGTTGATTTCCCACGTGAAGTCCTTCGTGCGGACCGGCACGGCGCGGAACGAAACCTCGATACCCTTGTTCTCGATGCGGCCGGCGTTAATCTTCATTGCCGTGGCACCGATTTCGGCACTCTGCGAGGCGCTGATAATCTGGTCGGTGGTCGAGGTCTTGTAGAGGGCCAGGTCGATGTTGAGTCGGCTCTCGAAGAACTTCGTGTCAAGACCGATTTCCCAGCTGTTGGTCTGCTCGGGACGAATCAGGGCGTTGGGCAGCGTGGTGGGCAGCGTGAATCCGCCGGGGTAGTCCGTGGTCGAGTAGTCGGGGTAGAGCGAGAAGACGCTCGTGTCGTTACCGACGCTTGCCCACGATGCGCGCAGCTTGACCATGTTGACCCAGCGCGAGTTGAACTTCAGCGCCTTGTCGAGCAGGATGCTGGCGCTCACCGAAGGATAGAAGTAGGACCACTGCGTGGGGTGGAGCGTCGACGACCAGTCGTTGCGGGCCGTCACGTCGAGGAAGTAGGTATCGTCCCACGAGAGGTTCAGGAAGCCGTAGAGGCTGTGGATGGCCTTGTTGCTGCGGTAGGGCGAGACGTCAAGCGCCACGGCCGAGTTGGCGAACGAGTACATGCCCGGGCCCTCGACCAGCAGCTGCGAAGCCTCCGTCGTAATCGAGTAGTACTTGTTGCGCAGCGTGCTGCCGCCGAAGGCTGCCGTCAGGTGGAAGCGGTCCCAGAAGCTCTTGTCGTACTTGAGCAGGAAGTCCGACGAGTACTCGTACTGGCGGATTTCCTTGGTGCGGTACATACCTTCGGGGTAGTCGAGCGACATCTTGGGCTTCTGCTGCGAGCGCCATTCAATGTTCATGTCCACGCCGCCGCGCAGGTTGAGCGTCAGCTCGGGGAGAATCTCGAAGGAGATGTTCACGTTACCGAACATGCGGTCGCGGTCGAGCTTGTTGAGCTCCTCGTAGAGCGTACGGAAGGGGTTGTGGCCCTCGAGGCTGTTGTAGACCAGACCCGAGGTAACGTTGTACTTGTCCTCGGAGTTACCGGCATTGAAGTTGGCCATCGTGTAGCGGCCCTTCATGTACTCGTCTCGGTAGGCCGAAATGGGGTTGACGTTGTAGCCCCAGATAAGGCCGTACATGGGCGATGCCTGGCTGTAGCCCGACATGGGCATGTTGTCACTGTCCTTGCGCACGTAGTTGACCTTGGCCGAGAACTGGATGCGCTTGCTGATTTTCTGGTTCAGCGCCAGGGCGAACGACTGCTGGTTGTACCCCGTGTTGGGCATAATCCAGTCGTTGCGCGTATCGGTGAACGAGAAGCGGGCGCTGGTGCCGTTGCCCGTCGAGCCGTCGATGGTGACGCTGTTGGTCCACGTCACGCCCGTCTCGAAGAGGCCCGTATACCAGTCGTCGGCATAGACCCACGGCAGGCGGGTGAACTCGCCCGTCTCCCAGTTCTTCGACAGATAGAGGTAACGCATCTTGTTGGGGTCGAAGTGCTCACCGTAGGTGTAGCGCGAAATCTGCTGGCGAACGGCGACGCCGTCGTCGGTCATCGAGGCGGGAAGACCCCAGGCCGAAGCCTCGCGGTTGGTCAGCGATGTGGTGACGGCCGAAGGTCCGTACTCGGTCTGGAAGTCGGGCCAGAAGCCGGCCTTCTCGAACGATACCGTACCGTTGTAGGTCACGCCGATACCCTTCTGCTCGCGGCCGCGCTTGGTGGTGATGAGGATGACGCCGTTCTGGGCCATCGAACCGTAAAGGGCGGCTGCGGCCGGGCCCTTCAGCACCGAGACGCTCTCGATGTCGTCGGGGTTGATGTCCGTCACGCCGTTACCGAAGTCCACCGGGGCATCCGAGTTGGCGTAGTTGGCGCCCGAGCCCGAAGCGACCGTGTTGCTCATCATCGGAATACCGTCGATGACGTAGAGCGCCTCGTTGGCGCCGTAGTTGAGCGACGAGTCGCCGCGCAGCGTGACACGCATCGTGCCGCCGGGGCCCGTACCGGCCGACGACATGGTCAGACCGGCCACCTTGCCGTTGAGGTTGCTCACCCAGTTCGAGGTGGTCGACTGCGTGAGGATGTCGCCGTCGACCTTCGAGATGGCGTAACCCACCGATTTCTCGGAGCGGGTCAGACCGAGGGCCGTCACGACCACTTCGTCAATCTTCTGCGAAGCCTCCTTGAGCGTTACGTCGAGGCGTGTGCGGGGGCCGACCGTAATCTCCTGCGAGTCGTAGCCCAGGGACTGGAAAATCAGGGTGGCATCGTCGCCCGGCACCTCGATGGTGTAGCTGCCGTCGATACCCGAGATGACGCCGTTGGTCGTGTTCTTGACCAGAATCGTGGCTCCGACCATCGGCGTTTTGCCGTCCGTGTCGTAGACGATACCCGTAACGCGTCGGCTTTGCGCCCATGCGCTGCCCGCAATCAGTACGAGCACGAGGGTCGCGAGTAAGTTCCTTAGGTAAAATTTTAGCTTCATATCGCGTTTCTTTGTTTATTAGTTCGGATGGAAACGGGGCGACGGCTGCCCGACGGAGTCTCCGTCGCCCCGGTATTCGGCTGGTTAGTGCACCACTTCGATGCGCGGGCTGTCGGCCGTTCCGGCGCCGGCCCAGCGGCTCGTGCCGCCGTTGGGTGCCGAAAGTGCCGCTTCGTTGCTCGACTGTGCGTTGGCCATGCAGATGAAGCGGAACTCGACGTTTCCGCTGGTGATGGCGTTGGAGTAGGTCACCGTGACATCCACACCGATGTTCGTTTTTCCGTCGTCTGCCATGGCATGCGTGTACTCGACCGTCTGGCCGTTGACCTCCTTGGTCAGAAGCGTTGCGGCAGGCTTCCACTCACCGCCGTCGTTGTAGACCAGTTTCCAGTACTTCTGTCCGGTTTTGGATGTGCGGGTCAGGCCCGTGAAGTGAATCTTCGTCCCGGCTGCGAGCGAGGCGACGGGTACGCGGAAGCTCCAGTAGTCACCCGGCCATGCACCGGTTATGTAGGGATGGCCCGTGCTGCCGACCAGACGCTCGCACTCTTTGGGCAGACCCGGATAGTTGTGCGAGAAGGAGATGTAGCCCGGACCCTGGTCGGCCGGAAGTGCGTTCTTGGCGGTCGGGTTGCTGGCCAGGCCCTCGAAGAACTTCTTGTAGTTGCCCATGTTGTCGGCGGAGAAGTTCCACTGGACGGGAGTTGCGAGGTCCCACATCTCCTCGGGCGAGTTCTGCGTCACGGTGATGGTCTCGGTGACGGGCTCCAGTCCGGCGGGCTCCATGCGGAGGTTGAACGACCCGGTGCGTGCGGCGCCCTCGTTCTTCTCGACGGCGCTTACGGTCACCTCGACGGCCTCTCCGGCGGCTCCCTGCAGGGGCGATACCGTGTACCAGCTCTCATCCGAGGGTACCGTGGCATTCCAGTCGTGGGTGCCCTTCACGGTGAAGGTTACGCTTGCATCGCTCGATACGGGGTCGGCGGCAAGCGAGAGGCTGTTGCCGGCAAGTCCCGTGATGTCGAAGCTGGCGGGGTCACCGGCCTCCTGCTTGACGGTAATCGTCTCGATGGTCTGACCCTCGGCCTGGATGGTGATGTGACCCGTGCGGGCCTCGGTCGTCTTGTTTTCGCTCACGCTCAGAAGCGTCTGGTTGTAGGGAAGAGCCGTGCCCGAAACCGTGGCGACGCCGTTCGAGAGCGATGCGCCGTTGTCGGTGCCCGTACCGGTCGAGCCGCAGCGTACGGCCGTGATGGTGAGCCAGTCGCAGTCGCTCTGGGCGCTCCATGCCTTGTTCACGCGGACGGAGTAGAGCAGCGTGGCACCCTCCTTCGAAACCTCGTTCGATGCGTTGTAGGTTCCTGCGGGCGAGTTGTCGACAATCTCCTTGTCGAGCGGCGTCTCCACATCCTCGGGTGCGGGAGCCTCGGCCCCTTCATCGGCTGCACGCGTGATGGAGATGTTGTCCAGATAGAGGCGGCACTTGACCGTACGCTCGCTGCCGAAGGTAATCTGCGTCTGGGAGGTTGCTCCGTAGACGAGTACCGAGTAGCGTTTCCAGCTCCAGACGTTGGTCACCTCGATGGCTGCCTCGCTCTGCTCCAGGTCGCCGATGGTGGCCGGAGGCGTGACGGATACATAGAAGTGCGTGTCGCCGTTGTCGACCGTTCCGCCGGCCGAAGAGTAGGCTGCAGCGTCGAACTGCACGAGCAGCGTTGCCGCCTTGTCGGCGTCGATGCCGGAAAGGGCGGGCGTGGTGATGAAGCCCATGGTGGCCGTCTTGCCCAGCTTGATGTGTCCCTCGTAGCGGGCATAGACCGAAGCGCTGGTGGTGTAGCCCTTCTCGGCAACCACCGGTGCAATCGACGAGTTGGTCAGTGCGAATTCGTTGTTGTTCTTGCCGTCGATGGCAACCGACGGCCAGCCGTACTTGGTGTAGGGCTCAACCCAGTTTGCGGTAATCCAGCTGAAGTCGTCCTTCAGGAAGACGGTGCCTTCGGGGTGCGTGTCGGCGGGCGGCATCTGGATGAGCTTGATTTCACGCGTCGCGGTATTCTCCGAGAGTGCCGGGTCGGCAACGGTGATGGTCATCGTGGCCTCGTGGCGCTGGCGGTCGGTGCTGGGCGTCGGGGTCACGCGGACGGCCGTGCGCTCCAGAGCCGTGCCCTGCATCGGCGAGACGCTCACCCACGAGTCGTCGCTCAGGGTGATGGTCCAGTCGAAGGAGCCCGTTACGTAGAACGTCGTCGGAGCCGACTCTTCGGCCATGAAGACCATCTGGTCGTCGGTTATCCCCTCGACGGTAAGTCCTGCAGCGTTGAAGGCGTCCTGACGCAGCTGGACCGTCATCTCGGTGTAGACCGGATGGAGGTGGTTGCCGCTGTTGGCGCGGATGGTGAATTCACCCGTGCGCTCCTCGCCCGTGTTCTCGTTGGCAATGACCGAGATTTCGAGCCCGGTGCCGGCCTCACCCTCCTTGGGGGTGACGACGAACCAGCCCTCCGTCTTGGTGATTTCCCACGGGGCGTCGCTGCTCAGCAGGAAGGTCTGGGGCTCCTGTGCCGTATAGAGGAACGAGAAGCCCTGGTCGGGTATGTTCTCGGTGGTTATGGTCGGGGGCAGCGGCTCGCGCGAACTGCTCTCCGTATCGTCCTCCGAGCAGCCTCCCGTTGCCAGGAGCGCTGCGCAGAAGAGCGGCAGAAACCATTTGTTGCGTAATCTTTTCATGGGTTATGATTTTTGCGGTTAGAAATCGGACTTGAACGCCTTGGGGCGCGTCATGCTCTCGGTGTAGACGTTGCCGAAGCGGTCGGTGACGGAGATTTCGAGCGTCGAGTTCGCGGACGAAGCCGTCACGGAGAAGATGTGCGGGCAGTATCCCGAGGGGAAGGTGAGCGAGTTCGAGACGCCGCGCGGGATGTCGTAGGAAATCGTGTGGAGCGGGTCGCGCATCCATACCTGCTCGACGTCGAGCTGGCGGTCGTTCTCCGTCACGGTGATGTCCCAGCCCGGTTCGTAGGCCCAAACGTTGATGAATACCTCGTTTTCGCCCACCGAGTTGTAGTCGTTGCGGCGGTTGGGCAGGTTGCCCGAATCAAAGGCCTTCTGCGCCTCCTCGTCGGTTGCCCAGTAGTTCTTCACCTCGTTCATGTCGTAGGTCATGAACTGACGCTCGACGGGCAGGTCGACGCCCTTGTACTGCCACTTCATGTCGGTGCCGTTGACCGTGTAAATCTTGTAGCCGGCCGGCGAGCCGTCCGTGCAGATGTTGATGCCGGCGTAGTTGCGCGTCCACCACCAGGTGCCGCAGACGGCCGCCACGTTCTGCTCGTAGACGTTGCTGAACAAGGGCGACTGGATGTTGCGGTTGACGTGCGTGTGGCCCGTGACGAAGGTGACGTTCTTAAAGCCGTCGAAGCAGCTCAGCACCTCGCTCACGTTGGTTACGGCGGTGGTTACGCGGTCGATGCCCGAGTAGTTGTAGAGCGGGCAGTGTGCGCCGACCACAATCGGGGTCGACTTGTCGACGTACTTGAGCTCCTCGCGCAGCCAGGCAAGCTGCTTGGCGGTGAAGGTGCGGTTGTACTCACGGTCGCCCACGACGCCCTGCGAGCCGCCGTCGTTGGTATACTGCGTATCGTCGAGCATGATGTAGTGAATCTTGCCGATGTTCATTGCGTAGTAGACTGGGCCCATGTACTGGCGGTAGGGAGCCTCGGCCAGGAAGTCATCGGCCACGTAGGGGTCGTTGTCGTGGTTGCCCATGGCGGACCATACCTGGAAGTTGAAGTCCTCGATGGCAGCCTTGCACTCGGGCAGCGCCCACTTGTTCGAATACCAGTAGAGGTCCCACGAGAAGTCGCCCAGGTTGAGCATGTAGACCTTGCCTGCGAAGCTGTTGTAGTTGGCCGTAATCTCACTTACGAAGCCGTCGGCGAACTGTACGTGGTCAAGCGGCGTGTTGCGGTTGGCCAGGTGCATGTCCGTAGCCACGAGCATCGTGTGGTTGTCGTTCTGCGTCGGAATGAGCTTGAAGTCGAGCTGCTCGCAGGTCGAGGCGTCGAGCGTGCAGGGCTTCCAGAACTGCGGCATCGCCTTCTGCGTCGGCACGTCGTAGCCCGAGGGCAGGATGATGAAGGCCAGCTGGTTGCGCTTCTCCGAAGCGAGCCAGTAGAAGCCGTTCTCGTCGGTCTGGGTAATCAGGTCGCCGTCCGATACGAGCACGTTGGGAATGCCCTGTCCGTTGCTGTGGACGATGCCCTTGATGGTCATGCCCTCCTTGTCGGGAACGACGGCCGAGGTCGAGAGGAAGAGTTCGGTCGTGCCGAGCTCCTGGGTCTCCTCGCCGCGGCGCAGCGTGAAGGTGCTCTCACCCTCGGCGACGCCCTCGGGAATGATGAAGGTGACCGACTGGTCGTCCACCTCGCTGGGCGTGATTTCATGCGAGCCGCCGGCCTGGTCGAGCACCAGCACGTCGGTCATGCGGAATCCCTCGCCGCGGATGACGGCGGGAGCTCCCCACGAGGCCGACATCGTCTCGTCGAGTTCGACGTTGATGACCAGCTTGACGGTCAGCGTCGAGGCGCCGAGCACCTGGTAGTCGTCGCCGCGGAGCAGGACGAACTTGTAGGTGTGTCCGTCCTCAATCTCGTCGGGGAGCGTGAAGGTCAGAAGGTTCGACGAGGAGACCTCGGTCGTTGCCTCGAGGTCGGTCTCGGCGCGGAGCATCATCTGGTCGCCCGATTCGAAGCCCTGGCCTTCGATGGGGACCTCCATGCCCTTGAACACATCCATCGATGTGTTGATTACCACGTCGGATACCAGTCGCCCCTCGTCCACATAGACGGAGTCGCCGCTGTCCTCGCATCCCGAGATGCAAAGCAGCGTACACGACAGCGACAGAATGGTAAGTAGTGTAAGGAGTTTTTTCATACGGTATTGGGTTTTGGTTTTTTACATAGGGTTGTTATTGTTTCGAGCGGGTCACCGGAGGCGGAGCTGCTCGGTGTATCGGCGTCCGAAGCGGTCGGTGGCGACGACGGTGACCGCGTGGGCGTCGGCCGAGGGTCGGGCCGCAAAGTAGAAGTTGGTGGGGCGGGCGCTCTGTGCATGCGCGAGCCGTACACCGGCGCTGCGCAGCGAGTCGAGGCGGGCCGTATAGTCGGGGTCGGCGATGTGGATGCGCTGCATGGCGCCGCGGTAGCGGCCGTCCTCATACCAGACCACCGTCCAGTGCGGGTCCCAGTTCCACGCCTTGACCACCAGTCGGTCACCATAGCCCTCGACCTGACCCGGGAGCCAGAGACGCAGCTGCCGGTCGGCCGGTTCGTCGAGGCTCTGGTACTGCCACTCGAAGTCGTCGCCCGACTCGCGGAAGAGCTGATAGCCCTTCGGCGTGCCGTCGGCATTCATCGGGTCGTGCCAGAGGTTGCCGCAGAGCTGCGCCACGTTGTGCTCCGTGACGCCGTCGCGCACCTCGTAGTTCGAGTTGATGTGGGTGTGGCCCGTGATGAAGTGGAGTTCGAAGCCGGCAAAAGCCGCCAGAAGCGGCTCGATGCTCTCCATCGTGTGGTTGAGCCATGACTTGTAGACCGGTGCGTGCATGGCGATGCAGACGCGCGAGCCCGTCGGCAGCAGGCGGGCATAGCGGGCGGCCCAGGCGAGTTGCAGCGTGTCGAGCTGCTCGTCGTAGTGTTTGTCGCCGTGGTAGATGATGTCGTCGAGGACGATGTAATGGGTGCGGCCCAAATCGAAGGCGTAGTAGGTCGGGCCGAAGCAGCGGCGGTAGTTCTCGGCCGAGGCGTCGTCGTCGCTCACCGCGCGGTCGTGGTCGTGGTTGCCGATAAGCGGGTAGACGGGGATGCCCAGCTGTCCGAAGAGTCCCTTTACGCCGGCCATCAGCTCGGGCGAGTCCCAGACGATGTCGCCCAGAATCAGCGCGGCCTGCGGCCGGTCGGCAGCCGCGGCGCGGGCGCATCTTTTATTTAATATAGGTATTATTTCCTGCTCCAGCCGTTCGAAGTGGTTGCGGCTCTTGGGCTGCGGGTCGGCGATGGCCAGCAGTTCGTATCCGGCCGTGGGGGCCTCCCAGCGCAGCAGCTCGAAGTCGTAGCGCGACGTGCGCTCCTCGACGACGCGGTAGAAGCGGGGGAATCCCTCCTCGGCGGGGGCGACGTAGCCCGCCGGAGTCACCATCGCCACGAAGTGGGCCCCCTCTGCGAGGTCGAGTTCGTAGGCTCCGTTCGCATCGGTGCGGGCAAAGGTATGGCCGTCGGTAAGCAGGACGTTACCGACAGGCTCTTTTTCGCAGGTGACGCGGCCCTTCACAGGGCGTGCAACGGTTCCGAGCCAAAGAATGCTTGCCAGAAGGCAAAGAAGTATTCTTTTCATGGACAGGGGGCGTTTTTTAACGGAGTAGTTGCGATGCGTAATAATTTTTATTTTATTTCAAAACAAATGTAGGGATTATATTTTATATTTCAAAATAGATAACGATTCTTTTGCAAAGATTTCACTGCTTTGTAACGAAGAGGCGCTTTCGGCGGGACAATAGCCCCTTGTCGTGGGAGTTATTGGAACAAAGGATATCCTTTTTGCACTCCATTTTGTCGAAAGGGAGTATAGATTCGTTCAAAACGGGCTCTGTATTGTTACAATTACGGCCACGGGGCTCACCTCTTACGCCACTTCAGACGGTGTACTTCGGGTGACATTTCCTTGCTTTCTGGTCGTTAATGGCTTGTTTCGAGTTTGAAATTGGTTTGGAGGAGGCGGAAAATCATTTCAAAACGAAACTTTCGCGCTCTTTTCGCCCCTTTTCAGAGGCTTCGGAAGAGAAAAACGGACGCTCCCGCATTCGAGGAGACGTCCGTTTTTAAAAATTTATAAAATCGGTTCAATAGAGCCCCAGGTTGTCCAGGAAGACCAGCAGCAGGATGATGGGGCAGACCCAGCGCAGCAGGAAGATGAAGAGCCCGTAGATGCGGAAGCGGAGCTCCCCGCCGTTGGTTACCTCGTCGTGCAGCCGCGCGGGGTCGAGCTTCCAGCCGACGAAGAGGCAGGTGAAGAGACCGCCCAGCGGGAGCAGGATGTTGGCCGTGGCGAAGTCGAGGGCATCGAAGAGTGTCAGCCCGAAGATGCGCCAGCCGCCGAGCACTCCGAGCGAGAGCGAGGCGAGCGTTGCCAGCAGTGCCGTGGCGCCCGTGGTGAGCCAGGCGGCCGCGCGGCGCGAGAGGTGCCACTCCTCGTGCAGGTAGGCCGTGATGACCTCGTGCAGCGAGATGGTCGAGGTGATGGCGGCGACGACCAGCAGCAGGAAGAAGACCGTCGACCAGACCATGCTCAGCGGCATGCCGTTGAAGATGCCGGGCAGCGTGATGAAGACCAGTGAGGGGCCCGACGTGGGGGCGATGCCGGCTGTGAAGACGGCCGGGAAGATAATCACGCCGGCCAGTACGGCCACCAGCGTGTCGAGCAGCGAGACGTTGAGGGCCGTGTGGCGCAGGTTGGTGTCGGGCTTGAAGTAGGAGGCGTAGGTCACCATGGTGCCGATGCCCACCGAGAGCGAGAAGAAGGCCTGGCCCAGCGCCGTGAGCAGCGTCGAGGCGGTCACCTTCGAGAAGTCGGGGTAGAAGAGGAAACGGAGCCCCTCGCCGGCGCCGGGCATCAGCAGCGCGTGAATCGAGAGTGCGATGAGGATGACGAAGAGCAGCGGCATGAGCACCTTGGCTGAGCGTTCGATTCCCTTCTGGACGCCGAGCGCGATGACGGCGTGGGTGGCCAGGATGAAGAGCAGCGTGTAGAGCAGCGGCCGCCATGGATTGGTGATGAAACGCTCGAAGAGCGAGGCATACTCCTCGGCCGTCGTATGGCGGGCCAGCTCGCCCGTGAGCGAGTGGACCGTATACTCGGCCGTCCAGCCCGAGACCACGAAGTAGAAGCCCAGGATGAGGAAGGCGGTCAGCACGCTGTTGTAGCCGATGAAGCTCCAGCGGCGGTCGAGCGCGTGGTAAGCGCCCACGGCATTGCGGCGCGTCGAGCGGCCGACGGCGAACTCGGCCACCATGATGGGGAGTCCCAGCAGCAGTACGCAACCTATATATATCAGCAGGAAGGCTCCGCCGCCGTTCTCTCCGGCGACGTAGGGGAAGCGCCAGATGTTGCCCAGCCCTACGGAGCTCCCGGCGGCGACCAGCACGGTGCTCAGTTTGCCGCCCAGTGTGACGCGATGGTGGTGGTGTGTCATGGTATTCTATGATTTATGGATGCTTCCTTCTCTCGGTTGCTGTGTGGCAGTCGCAGCGGTGCCTGGTTCCCCGGCGGCGCGGTTGTTGCGCGGTGCCAGGTTCCGGACCCCTGTGTTGCGGCGGTCACGGGGCGCCTGCTCCTGAGGCCCCGGTGGGGCGGCTGTTGCGCGGTGCTCGCCCCCCCTGCGGTGCTGCCCTTCACGGATACGGCAAGCGGAGCGGCCTTGCCTTCCGTCGGGAAGGGTCGGGGTCGCTCCGCTCGTCCTGGCTGCGTCGGGATGCCCGGCCCTTAACGCTCGAGCACGACGCTGACCTTCTCCAGCTTGCCGCCCAGCGGCGGTGCGAGCTTCGAAACCCTGCATTTTACGTGCCGGATTTGGGCGAAGTCGGCGTAGAGCGCCTCGATGATGTTGGCGGCCACCCGCTCGATGGTCCGCTGCGTGATGCCCATCTGGCGGCGGACCGTCTCGTAGACGGTCAGGTAGTTGACCGTCCGCGTTACGTCGTCGCGCTCGGCGGCGTCGCCCAGCTCGGCCGTAATGACCAGGTCGACCGTGAAGCGGTTGCCGACCTGCTGCTCCAGGTCGTAGCAGCCGTGGTAGGCCCGGAACTCCATGCGTGTCAGTTCGATGTCGTAGAGCATGACCCCTTCGGAGCTATTCGGCGATGACCAGATAGTAGTTCTTCTTGCCGCGCTGTACGAGCAGGTACTTGCCGGCGATGAGCTCCTCCTCCGTGACGATGTGCATCGGGTCGGTGACCTTCTCCTTGTTGAGCGACACGCCGCCGCCTTGGACCATCTTGCGGCACTCGCCCTTCGAGGGGAAGATGTTGGTCCGGCCGGCGCAGAGCTCGATGAAGGGGAGCGTGCCGAGCTCCGAGCGGGCGATGCGGAACTGCGGAACCCCCTCGAAGACCTGCAGCAGCGTCTGCTCGTCGAGGCGGCGCAGCGCCTCGGAGGTCGAGCTGCCGAAGAGGATGTTCGACGCCTCGAGGGCCTTCTCGTACTCCTCGCGCGAGTGAATCATGGTGGTCACCTCCTCCGCCAGCCGCTTCTGCAGCACGCGCAGGTGGGGCGCAGCCTCGTGCTCGGCGATGAGCGCCTCGATGGTCTCGCGGTCGAGCAGCGTGAAAATCTTGATGTAGCGCTTGGCATCCTCGTCGCTCACGTTGAGCCAGAACTGGTAGAACTTGTAGGGCGACGTGTAGCGTGCATCGAGCCATACGTTGCCGCTCTCGGTCTTGCCGAACTTCGTGCCGTCGGCCTTGGTGATGAGCGGGCAGGTGATGGCGAAGGCCTCGGCCTCGGGACCCAGCTTGCGGCGGATGAGCTCCGTGCCGGTGGTGATGTTGCCCCACTGGTCGGCGCCGCCCAGCTGGATTTTGCAGTTCATCGTCTGGTAGAGGTGCAGGAAGTCGTAGCCCTGCACGAGCTGGTAGGTGAACTCGGTGAACGACATGCCGTCACCCTCGCCGTTGAAGCGCTTCTTGACCGAATCCTTGGCCATCATGTAGTTGACGGTGATGCACTTGCCGATGTCGCGGATGAAGTCCAGGAAGGTGAAGTCCTTCATCCAGTCGTAGTTGTTGACCATGCGTGCGGCGTTGGGGGCGTCCGAGTCGAAGTCGAGCAGCTTGGCCAGCTGCCGCTTGATGGCCTCCTGGTTGTGGCGCAGCGTCTGCTCGTCGAGCAGGTTGCGCTCCTGCGACTTGCCCGAGGGGTCGCCAATCATGCCCGTGGCGCCGCCCACGAGGGCCAGCGGACGGTGGCCGCACAGCTGGAAGTGCTTGAGAATCATCACGCCCACCAGGTGGCCGATGTGCAGCGAGTCGGCCGTGGGGTCGATGCCCAGGTAGGCCGTCGTCATCTCTTTTTCGAGTTGTTCCTTTGCGCCGGGCATGATGGTGTGAATCATGCCGCGCCATTCGAGTTCTTCGATGAAGTTTTTCATATCGTTTCGTTGTCTTTCTTGCTTCGTTGTGCGGTTGCCGCGCGTCGGTCGGGGCGTCGGCCTCCTCTCCGCGGGGTGGGGCGGCGTGCCGCCCGTCTTATTCCGCCTCGAGGTCGAGCGCCTTGCGCAGCTCGGCCACCAGCGGATTCTTTTCGGTTATGTAGCGCATGCGGTCCTCCAGCTTGATGGGGCGCGAGGCGCGAATCTGTTCGTTGACCTTGACCTCGAGGTCGATGGTGCCGTGGATGCCGGCCAGCTCGACGATGCGCATCAGCATCTCGGTCTTCGAGCGGAGCATCTCTTCGCGCAGCGCCGCCGTCGGAACGCTCACGCAGATGGTGTTGCCGATGAACTGCATCTGCTCGAAGGCGGCCACGAAGCGGGGGCGCTTCTCTCGGATGAGGGCGAAGATGGCTTCGCGCGCCCGCTGGAGCTTTGCCTCGCTCTGGGGGTCGATGACCGGTGCGGCAGCCGTGGCCTCTTCGGCCTCGACGGCGGGGTCCGTCGTCGCCAGCAGCTCCGAGAGGGATGTCCCCAGCGGGCTGCGCCGCGGCCGGGCTGCGGCTGTTCCCATGCCCGAACCAGCGGCCGGACCAGCGGCCGGAGCGGTTGTTGCGGCGCTTGGAGCGGCGCCTGGTTGCGCGGAGGCAGCCGTTGCGTTGCTGCGGGCCGGGGCCCCTTCCGGATTCTGCGGTTGTGCCGCAGCCGTTACGGCCGGGGCGCCTGCTGCGGTGCGGGGTGCCGTCTGCGGGGCCGCTGCCGGGGTCGGGGCTGCCGCGGGTCGGGAGGCTACTGCGCCGGCCGGTTGCGGTGCGGGCCGGGTGGCTGCCGGGGCAGTTGACGCTGCTGCTGCGGTTGCCGTATGCTGCCGCGGTGCGGGTCCGTCGAGCTCCGGAAGCGGGTAGTCGGCGTCGGTGGTCAGGGGATTATTTTTTTTTTGGCCGAGACCTGAGATTTTCATCAGGCCCAGCTCGACAAGCAGCCGCTGGTTGGACGACTGCCGTATCTTTCCGTCAAGCTCCGTCAGAATGGAGATGGCTCCGAAGAGGAACTCGACACTGCAGGCCTCCGCCTGCGTGCGGTATCGTTCGAGCAGCGTGCCCGTCATCTCGATGAGGCGCAGCGTCTCGGGACGCTTGGCCATCAGCAGGTCGCGCATGTGGCGGTTGAGCCCCGCCATGAAGGTCTGCCCCGAGAAGCCGCGGCAGAGCACCTGGTCGAAGGCGACCAGCGCCTCGACGTAGTTGCCCTCAAGCAGCAGCTGCGTGACGTTGAAGTAGGTGTCGTAGTCCAGCACGTTGAGCGTCTGGGCCACCTCGGGGTAGCGGAGCGTCGTGCCGCAGAACGAGACCGCCTTGTCGAACATCGACAGTGCGTCGCGCATGCCTCCGTCGGCCTTCTGGGCGATGAGGTTGAGCGACTCCTCGTCGTAGGTGATGCCCTCCTGCGAGGCGATGTACTTGAGGTACTCGACGCCGTCCTCGACGCGGATGCGGTTGAAGTCGTAAATCTGGCAGCGCGAGAGAATCGTCGGGATGATTTTGTGCTTCTCGGTGGTGGCGAGGATGAAAATCGCATGGGCGGGGGGCTCCTCGAGCGTCTTCAGAAAGGCGTTGAAGGCGGCCGCCGAGAGCATGTGGACCTCGTCGATGATGAAGACCGAGTAGCGGCCCACCTGGGGGATGACCCGCACCTGGTCGATGAGCGTGCGGATGTCCTCGACCGAGTTGTTCGAGGCGGCGTCGAGCTCGTGGATGTTGAGCGAGCGCCCCTCGTTGAAGGCGCGGCACGATTCGCACTCGTTGCAGGCCTCGGCTCCGTGGGGGTGGAGGCAGTTGATGGCCTTGGCGAAGATGCGGGCGCAGGTGGTTTTGCCCACGCCGCGCGGGCCGCAGAAGAGGTAGGCATGGGCCAGTTGTCCCCGTTCGATGGCGTTGCGGAGCGTGGAGGTGATATGTTTCTGCCCGACGACCGAAGCGAAGGTCGCGGGGCGGTATTTGCGTGCGCTGACGATGAAATCACTCATGATGCAGCAAAGATACGAAATAAGCGTGAAGAATCGAACGCGGCCTTCGATTTTTACCGGCAATCTTTCGGGGATGGCAGGGCGGAGGCGGGGACGGAGGCGGAGCGGATGTCCGGCGACGGCCCGGCGGAGGCGCTCCGGCGAAGGGCGGGGCTGCCCATTGGAAAAAATCCCTGCGGAGGGTATTGTTCTCCGGCCGAATTTTCCTATCTTGCCCCTCCCCCGAGGGGCAGGTGGATGGATGGCTGCGCTGGCCGTGTCCCGGCTCGATTATTTAACTATGGTTTATTAACCTTTCAAAAAAAGAAAAGTTATGCGTACGATTCGAATGATTGCCGTGGCGCTGGCGGCGCTGCTGTGCGCTGAGTGGAGTTCGGCCGCGGAGCCGGGTTACCGGCTGAGCACCCACATGCTCGACGTCTCGCTGGGAAGGCCGGCGTCGGATGTGGCGGTGGTGCTCGAGGAGCTGCAGGGGGACGGCCTCTGGCAGCGGGTGGCCGAGCGGCGGACCGATGCCAACGGCCGGGTGGCCGACCTGCTGCCGGCCGGCGAGGCCCGCAACGGCCTCTACCGGCTGCGCTTCGAGACCGAAGCCTACTTCGCCCGGCAGGGACTCCGCTCGATTTACCCCTGGGTCGAGGTGACCTTCCGCATCGAGGGCGACGACCACTACCACATCCCCATCACCATGTCGGCCAACGGCTACGCCACCTACCGCGGCAACTGACCGCCGGCGGAGCCTTCCTATAATAGGAATTGCCTGTTCGCTCTTCGCCCTTGTGCGGCGCCGTGTGAAGGCCTGCAACCCGCCTGGGCGGCGGTTGCAGGCCTTTTTCGTTTGCTGACAACCCTTTTCGTGTCGGAGCCGCCATTTTGGCGGACACATGGCAGTCGTGACGTGACAAAAGGTGTCAAAAAGTGACAAAAAGCCCCTCCGGAGCGTCTCGAAACGCGTTTTTATGGCCTGGCAGGGGTTTTGCGGGTATGGAGGGCGAACATTGAAACTAACAAAAACAACGCAATATGAATATCAACACTTTAACCATCAAGGCGCAGGAGGCGTTGCAGGCTGCAATTACTCTTGCACAGGAGCGGGGGCAGCAGGCCGTGGAGCCGGTGCACCTGCTGAGCGTGCTGATACGCGAGGACAATGCGCTGGCGACCTTCCTTCTGGGCCGTGTGGGCGTCAATGTCAAGATGTTGCGCGAGGAAACGACCCGTTTGCTGGGTTCCCTCCCGAGGGTGCAGGGCGGCGGTGAGCAGTATTTCGCGCAGGATACGTCGAAGGTCGTACAGCGCGCCGTCGATTTCACGAAGAATTTCGGCGACAAGTATGCGTCGGTCGAGCACCTGCTGCTGGCGCTCGTGGCCGAGCGCGGTCAGGTCTCCGAGCTGCTCAAGCGCTACGGCGCATCGGAGAAGGAGCTCATCGAGGCTATCCGCACCTTCCGCAAGGGGGCGACGGTCGACTCGCAGACCTCCTCGCAGGAGTTCGACGCACTGGGTAAGTACGCCATCAACCTCAACGAGCAGGCTCGTTCGGGCAAGCTCGACCCCGTTATCGGGCGTGACGAGGAGATTCGCCGCGTGCTGCAGATTCTTTCGCGCCGTACGAAGAACAACCCTATCCTGGTCGGTGAGGCCGGTGTGGGCAAGACGGCCATCGCCGAGGGCATTGCCCACCGTATTGTCGACGGCGACGTGCCCGAGAACCTCAAGTCGAAGGTGATTTACTCGCTCGACATGGGTGCGCTGATTGCCGGCGCGAAGTATCAGGGCGAGTTCGAGGAGCGACTGAAGGCCGTCGTGCAGGAGGTCGTTTCGAGCGAGGGCGAGATTCTGCTCTTCATCGATGAGATTCACACGCTGGTCGGTGCCGGCAAGTCGTCGGGTGCGATGGATGCCGCCAACATCCTCAAGCCGGCGCTGGCGCGCGGCGAGTTGCGCACCATCGGCGCCACGACCCTCGACGAGTACCAGAAGTACTTCGAACAGGACAAGGCGCTTGAACGCCGTTTCCAGAAGGTGATGGTCGACGAGCCTTCGCGCGAGGATGCCATCTCGATTCTCCGCGGTCTGAAGGAGCGTTACGAGAACCACCATCAGGTGCGTATCAAGGATGAGGCGATTGTGGCCGCCGTCGAACTCTCGACGCGTTACATCACCTCGCGGTTCCTCCCCGACAAGGCCATCGACCTGGTCGACGAGGCCGCCTCGCGGCTGCGGCTCGAGATGAACTCGATGCCTGAGGAGATTGATACGCTCGACCGCCGTGTCCGCCAGCTCGAAATTGAGCGCGAGGCGATTCGCCGCGAGAACGACAAGGAGCGTGTCGAGACGCTGACGCACGAAATCGACGAGCTGAAGGCCAAGGATTCGGAGCTGCGAGCCAAGTGGCAGAGCCAGCGCGACCTGCTGAAGAAGATTCAGTCGAACAAGGACGAAATCGAGCGGCTCAAGATTGAGGCGCAGCAGGCCGAGCGTCAGGGCGACTACGGACGTGTGGCCGAGATTCGCTACGGCCGGATTCAGGAGGCCCAGAAGCGGATTGCAACCCTGCAGGAGGAGTTCCGTCTGGCTTCGGCCGGCGGTGACGCCATGATTAAGGAGGAGGTCGACGCCGAGGATATCGCCGAAGTGGTATCGCGTTGGACGGGCATCCCCGTACAGCGCATGCTGGCTTCGGAGCGCGAGAAGCTGCTCCACATGGAGGAGGAGCTTCACAAGCGGGTCGTAGGCCAGGACCAGGCCATTGCCGCCATCTCCGACGCCGTGCGCCGCTCGCGTGCCGGGCTGAACGACCCGCGCAAGCCGATTGGTTCATTCATCTTCCTCGGTACGACGGGTGTGGGCAAGACCGAGCTGGCGAAGGCGCTGGCCGAGTTCCTCTTCAACGACGACTCGATGATGACACGAATCGACATGAGCGAATACCAGGAGCGTCACAGCGTCTCGCGTCTGGTCGGTGCGCCTCCGGGATACGTCGGTTACGACGAGGGCGGACAGCTCACCGAGGCCGTGCGGCGCAAGCCCTACTCGGTCGTGCTGCTCGATGAAATCGAGAAGGCGCACCCCGATGTCTTCAACATCCTGCTGCAGGTGCTCGACGACGGACGACTGACCGACAACAAGGGTCGTACGGTCGACTTCCGCAACACGATTATCATCATGACGTCGAACATGGGCTCGCAGATTATCCAGGAGAACTTCGCCTCGGCCTTCCACGGCGACAAGCTCCCCGAGGAGGTCATCGAGAAGACGCGCCGCGAGGTCATCGAACTGCTCAAGCAGCAGCTCAAGCCCGAGTTCCTGAACCGTATCGACGAGATTGTGATGTTCGAGCCGCTGACGCATGCCGACATCGAGCGCATCGTCGACATTCAGCTGGGCATCGTGCGCCACATGCTCGAGGAGAACGGCATCAAGCTCGAGTATACGGCAGCCGCACGCAAGTGGGTGGCCACGGCAGGATACGACCCGCTCTACGGAGCCCGTCCTGTCAAGCGTACCATCCAGCGCTACATCGTCAACGATTTGTCGAAGCGGATTCTGGCCGGCGAGGTACATCGCGACAAGCCGATTCGAATCGACGCCGACGACAAGGGTCTGACTTTTGCCAATTAGCCGAAAACCGTCCTCGGACGGTGCGGAGCCGGGAGCAATCCCGGCTCCGTTTTTTTTTGTCCATGTCCGAAGGAACCTTTGCGGGCGCGGCTTACGCTGTTTTTTGTGGTTGGGGGTGGGTGTGGATGTGCTGCGGCGGAGGTTTCGGCCGGGGGGAGGGGGTTAGAGCAGCGGCGAGAAGAGCCGCATGAGCGACTCGGCGAAGCGGCGCGAACGGGGGCGGTGGAACCACTCGCCCGGGGTGACGAGCCGGCTCTGCTCCATGTCGCGGCGGAAGATGTCGGCCATCACGGCGGCGAAGTCGCCGTCGTAGACGAAGGCGTTGATTTCGAAGTTGTGCTCGAAGCTGCGGAAGTCCATGTTGGCCGAGCCGATGACGGACAATCCGTCGTCGATGAGCAGCAGCTTCGAGTGGAGGAAGCCCGGCTGGTAGAAGTAGACCTTCGCCCCGGCCTTGAGCATGTCGTCGAGGAAGGAGTGGGTCGCCAGGTCGACCACCCGCGAGTCGGAGCGGGCCGGGAGGAGCAGCCGCACGTCGATGCCGGCCAGCGCGGCGGTCTGGAGCGCCGTGTTGAGCACGTCGGAGGGGAGGAAGTAGGGGGTCTCAATCCAGATGCGCCGGCGGGCGTTGGCGATGGCGTAGCTGTCGGCCTGGAGCAGCGTGCGCCACTTGCCGAAGGGGCCGCTGGGGAGCACCTGCATGATGTTGTGCGTGAAGCGTTCGGTGCGGGGGTAGTAGTGTTCGTCGCGCAGGCGGATGCGCGTGGTGGCGGCCCAGTCGCTCAGAAACGAGGCCTGAAGCCCCGCCACGCCGGGCCCCTCGACGCGGAAGTGGGTGTCGCGCCACGTCCCCCAGTCGGTGCCGACGACGTAGCGGTCGGCGATGTTCATGCCGCCGATGTAGCCCGTGCGGCCGTCGATGACGGCAATCTTGCGGTGGTTGCGGTAGTTGACCTTGCTGGTGAAGAGCGGGAACTTGACGTGGAGGAAGGGGCGCACCTCGATGCCGGCGCGGCGCATCTCCTCGAAGAAGCGCTTGTGCACGCTGCTGCTCCCTACGTCGTCGTAGAGAATCCGGATTTCGACCCCCTCGCGCGCCTTGGCCATCAGGGCGTTGCGCAGGCGGAGCCCCGTGGTGTCGTCGTTGAGGATGTAGTACTGGAGGTGGATGTGGTCGTGCGCCGCGGCGATGTCGCCCAGCAGCGCCTCCATCTTCGAGGCGCCGTCGACGTAGGGGGTGATGCGGCTGCCGCAGAGCGGGATGGAGTGGCCCGCGTTGCCGAGCAGGCGGGCCAGCGGCCGGTACTGGGCCGGGAGCTTCTTCCGTTCGTCGGGCCCGGCCTCGAGCAGCTGCATGTGGATGCGCTTGCGCATGCGGCGCGAGAGGATGCGCCGCTTCGAGAGGTTTTGTCCGAAGAAGAAGTAGAAGAGCAGCCCCACAACCGGTGCGAAGAGCAGCACGACAATCCACGGCACGGTTTTCAGCGGGTTCCGGTTGTCGGTGATGATGACCAGAACGATGCCGAGAATCGTGACCGCGTAGATTCCGAAGAGGAGGTATGTCAGCAGCGGGGGCATCGGCGGGGCGGGGGTGGAAGGTCGGTCGGCGGGTCGGCGGCTCAGTCGGGGAACTTCACCAGATAGAGCAGATGTTCGACGCCGCGCATGAAGTTGCGCTTGTGCAGGTGGGGCGAGTAGACGTAGCAGTCGAGCGTGAAGACGCGGCCCGTACGCTCGTCGACGGTGGTGTAGCTGACGTAGGGACCGCCCATGAAGTCGCCCTCGACATCCCAGAAGCCGCGCATCTCAATCCAGACGCGCCCCTCGAGCTTGAAGATGCGGTAGCCCGGCACGAAGAGCTCCGAGGTGGTCATGTAGGAGCCGTCGGAGGGTCCCGGAATGCGGGCGGCGAACTGGTTGCGGGCGGCGATGAGCGCCTCGGGGGTGAGCGCCTCCTTGCCGGCGTAGGGGTAGGAGTAGATGAAGAAGCCCTGGCTGGCTTCGGGGTACTCGAAGCGTGCCCAGAGGAAGTCGGGCTGGTCGGCGGCCAGGATGTAGCCCTTCGGCACGGTCATCTCGACGCCGAAGTTCTTGAGGATGGCCTTCTGGATGCCCGTCTCGTTATAGCGCAGGGCGCTCTCGATGGCGCGGTCGCGCTCGGCCTTCTCGAGCACTGCGAGCAGCTGCTCGCGGTGGGCCGAGACGTAGTCGGTCAGGTGGCGGTTGTCGGGTCCCTGGAGCGTGAGGACAATCTGCGGCCGCGACGTCACGTCGTACTGGACGGCCACCGTGGTCGAGTCGAGCTTCGGGTCGGTCACCACCTTGAGGATGTTGCGGTGGTCGGCCACCATTCCCGAGAAGCCCCGCTCGGTGACGCGCAGCACGTCGAAGTGCGGTTCGGTCTGGTTGAGGTAGGGGACGGGGGCCGTCAGCACGCTGCGCAGCGTGTCGCCCAGTTCTCCCGTCCATTTGTCCTGCGGGCAGACGACAATCAGTTCGTAGGGGCGCCCCTGGGCGCTCTTCTTATGGTCGTTGTTGAGTTTGTGGAAGGCGTCGCAGCCGGTTCCCGCCAGGGCGGCGAGGGCAACCAGTGCGAGCAGCAGTCTCTTTTTCATGGTATGGTCGATTAATGGATTGAGGTGTGCGGCGCTCTGTGCAGACAGAGTACTGCACACCCTACAAATATAGATATATTTTTTCGGAATGGGAGGGATTTTCACTATTTTTGCTTCTGGAACCGATTGCCATGCGACTCAAACCACCGAAAATAATCCGGCGCCTGATGCCGGACCTCATCTGGGAAATCGACGATGCGGAGGGGGTCTTCCTCACCTTCGACGACGGCCCGACGCCCGGCATTACCGAGTGGATTCTCTCGACGCTCGACAAGTACGATGCCAAAGCGACCTTCTTCGTGCTGGGCAAGAACGTCGAGATGTATCCCGACCTCTTCCAGCGCATCCTCGACGCCGGCCACAAGGTGGGCAACCATACCTACTCCCACCAGAAGGGGTGGGGCATGAGCCTGGAGCGCTATACGGAGGATGTCGACTTTGCCAACGATTTTATCCACAGCGAGCTGTTCCGTCCGCCCTATGCCCGCATCACGCCGGCGCAGGCGCGGCTGCTCGGCCAGCGCTACAAGTTGGTGATGTGGGACATCATCTCGCGCGACTACAACCGCCGCCTCTCGCCGCGCTCCTGTCTGAAGAACGTGACCAAGTATCTGGCGCCGGGCTCCATCGTGGTCTTTCACGACAGCGAGAAGTCCTTCCGCAACATGCGCTATGCGCTGCCCCGGACGCTGGAGCGGATTCGCGAGATGGGGCTCCGCTGCAAGTCGATTGAACTGTAGACGGAGGGCCCGGTGTCGCTTCCGACCTGTTAGATAGAGGGCCCGGGGCCGCTTCCGGGCGGTTCTGCGGCGGGCTGTTCCGTCACCCCTCCCCTTGCGTCCGGTCCGGTACTGCCGGCCCGGCTGTCCTTTCGTCGGTCGGTTCTGCGTCCGGCCGTTCTGTCATCGGCCCGTTCCGTCGTCCTCCTCTTCTGTCTGCTCCCCCTCCTCCGCTGCCGGCTGTGCCGCCGCCCGATTGCCTTGTGGAAAAATGAGAGACCGGCTTTCCCGTTCGGGGAAAGCCGGTCTCTTCGTTGCTTGGGTCCGTGTTCCTGCGGAAGTGTGTGTCGCTACGACCAGTCCTCCACGCGGCAGGGGACCGTGCAGCTGCCCGACACGCGGTGGCCGTAGCCGTCCTGCAGCGAGATGTCGAAGACGCAGGTGCCGTCGCCGTTGTTGGTTACCTTCACCTCGCCGCCGCGCAGCGACGCCTCCAGCTTCCCGGTGGTCGAGAAGAACCATGTGCCGAAGTAGCCGCCGTAGGTGGGGTCATAGATGCCGCTCAGCGCGGTGTTGGGGTAGAAGTCGATGGCCGTCGAGGTGTCGACGACCGTGTAGCTGCCCGACGGAATCCCATCCGTGCTCCCGGGGGTGACGTTGAGCGTCAGCATCAGGGCGTCCGAGGCTCCGTAGTTGACGTCCAGGTCGTAGTCCGGTCCGGCGATGATGATTGTGTAGTAGTCCGACGTATCGGTGAAGGCTGCCCCGTAGTAGCCGGCCAGCGCCTGCGTCATGCCGCTCAGCGTGACGTCGCCCGTGAGGTTGCTCATCTGCCCCTCGTCCGAGCGGTTGAGGAACGACAGCTCGCCGACGAACGAGTAGTCGTAGTCGGAGTTGTCGCTCAGCGTCAGGTGTGCGTCGATGCAGTAGTATCCTTCGCGGAGGGCTACGGTGACCGTTCCGCCCGTGATGTCGAAGCTCTCCGAGCCGCCGCCCTCGGCGTAGCGGAGCAGGTAGCTGTCGCCGTAGGCGACGTTGAGCGTGAAGGCTTCGTGACTGTCCGACGCATAGTTGCACGTATAGGTGCCCTCGGCCAGCGTGGCGAAATCGGCGTTCTCGGCCAGCGTGGTGTTGAAGTCCAGACAGAGGATATAGCCCGGACCGACATAGTCGCCCTCCGACGCGTCGTACTCCATCTTCGAGATGAAGTTAATCCAGAGGTTGCCCGTTGAGGTGCCGTAGAGGTCGCCCTTGTAGTAGGCCTCCGTCGTTACGTCCTGCGTGGGCACGAGTGTCGTTCCGTCGCCGCCGCCGTCGGGGGAGGGTGTCGGGTCGTTGTCGCCCGAATCCGAGCAGGCTGCCAGCGTGAAGCTTAGCAGCGCAATGCCCAGGAGGTGGAATAATCGAGTTGCGTTTCTCATAAACTTAACCTTTTGTTGTTAATAAAACCAGACACAAAGGTAAAAAAACGGGACGAATTAGGCAACTTTCGAGTTTCGAAAGGAAACTTCCGGGACGCCTGCCGCTTCGGAAGGTGCATTTGTGGCGGTTTCGACGAAAGGCCGCGGGACGGGGTGGTGGAAAATTCAGATTTTTTTACTAACTTCGCGGCGCGAATACAAACATAAAAAGATAATCCTATGGCAACGACTGCAGACATCAAAATCGGCATGTGCATCGAGCTGGACGGCAAGACCTTCCAGATTGTGGACTTTCAGCATGTGAAGCCGGGCAAGGGCCCCGCTTTCGTACGTACGAAGCTCAAGAACCTGGAGAACGGCCGCGTGGTGGACAACACCTTCACTGCAGGTGCGAAGATTGAACCCGTGCGCGTGGAGCGCCGCCCCTACCAGTTCACCTACGAGGACGACCTGGGCGCCCACTTCATGCACACCGAGACCTTCGAGGAGATCAACATCGACAAGAACCTCATCCAGAACTACGACCTGATGGCCGACGGCCAGATTGTCGAGGTGATGTTCCACACCGAGAAGGAGACGGTGCTTTCGGCCGAGCTTCCTCCGATTGTCGACATGGAGGTGACCTACACCGAGCCGGGCATCAAGGGCGATACCGCCTCGACCAACTCGCTCAAGCCGGCCGTTGTCAATACGGGTGCCACGATTCGCGTGCCGCTCTTCATCAATACGGGCGACAAGATTCGTGTCGATACCCGCACGCGCGAGTACTACGAGCGCATCAAGTAATTATATAGGTGCGGCATGCGTCGGAAAGCCTCCGGCGCAACCCCTTTCGAGCTGGCGGACGGAGCATCGTGCTCCGTCCGCCTCTGTTTTCCGACAGCGGGGGCTGCCGGCTCCGGTGAGCACTGTTGTCGGGCCGGGGCGGGCAAAGCGTCCCCCTCGCCAGCTTCGACCCGGTAAAAGGCCGCCCCTCCGCAGGGACGGATGGGGGGTAAGGCCTTGGCCATCGGCAGCAAGGGACGGACGGGGCGTAAGACCGGGAGTGTTCGGGGTTGTCGAAGGGACGGTTGGAGAAAGAGGTCCTGTGGAAGGCCGGGAACAGGTAGTGAACGGAGGAAGAACGGGGAGCGGACGGAGGGGTGCCGTGCGGGTGTCGGGCCGTTTGTCCGCTTTGGCCGGAAAATGTTGCGGAAAGGGAATTTTTACTCGGATGTGGACCCTTTCGGCGTTTTTTTTCGGAGGAGCTTTTGGTTTTTCAGGCGGATTGACTATATTTGTAGGTCCGCATCCGCTGAAAACCAAATCCGGGCGGCTTTATAGTATGAAAATTTGGACTAAATTCGTAATCGTGATGTTTGCCGCTTTCGCCTTGAGCAGTTGCGGCGGTAGTGATGACAACAAGGGCGGCGGTTCGCCGTCGGGCAACGACGGTATCGTCGGCGACTGGGTGCTTGCTTCGTATGCCGGGTCGCAGGAGATGGCCGAGAAGGTCTATATCCGCTTCAACGAAGGGGGTACCTTTGCACTCTATCAGAACATCAACGAGGCCGGTTATACCGAACTGACCGGCAACTACAACTATAGCGGCGGCTCGCTCAGCGGAACCTATTCCGACGGCAAGGCGTGGAAGGAGAGCTATTCGGTGAAACTTTCGGGCAGCTCGCTGACCCTCACCGAGTCCAACGGCAAGGCGGCTCAGTTCAACGCGACGACCATTCCCGACTGGGTAATGACGCGCACGGCCTTTGTCGAAATTCCGGCCGAGGAGCGCTTCCTCTAACAGACAGCATCAGATGTAACGAGGCGGATGTCCGGGTACGGGCGTCCGCCTCTCTTTTTGTCTCCGGAGGGGGCGTCGCTCCGTGTAGCAGTCTCTCCGAATGTCCGGGGCTCGGGACCTGCCCGGCCGGGGTCGGGAGCCCTGTTCCGTGGGGAGGCGGGTTGTTTGGCTTTGTTCCGCGGGAAGGAGAGTTGCCCGGCCGGAGCTGTCTGGGCGGGGTGAGAGGTGGCGGCTCTTCGGTTTGGCAGGACCCGAGGGTGGGTCTTGCCAGTCGTTGTCCGGTGTCGCAACAGCCGCCCGGCAGACTCTCTTGTCGGATACAAAAATCCCGGTTCTGGATGGAACCGGGATTTTTTCGCGTGTCGCGGAGGAGCGGATTTTTTTGTTTTCGCTTTTCTTTTTTTTCCCCCCCCCTCTCCTGGGCTGCCTACAGCCGGGCCTTGATGGCCTTGGTGGCCTCCTCGTAGCCGGGCTTCTCGAGCAGCGCGAACATGTTCTTCTTGTAGGCCTCGACACCGGGCTGGTCGAAGGGGTTGACCCCCAGCAGATAGCCGCTGATGCCGCACGCCTTCTCGAAGAAGTAGAGCAGGCTGCCGATGGCGTGCTCGTCGATGGCCGGAATCTCGACCCGCAGGTTGGGAACGCCGCCGTCGAGGTGGGCCATCTGGACACCCAGCTCGGCCATGCGGTTCACCTCCGAGATGCGCTTGCCGGCCAGGTAGTTCAATCCGTCGAGGTTCTCGGCATCCGCCTCGATGCGCACCTCGTGGGCGGGCTTTGCCACCGAGATGATGGTCTCGATGAGGATGCGCTCACCCTGCTGGATGTACTGACCCATCGAGTGGAGGTCGGCCGTGAGGGTCACGCTGGCCGGGAAGAGCCCCTTGCCATCCTTGCCCTCGCTCTCGCCGTAGAGCTGCTTCCACCATTCGTTGATGTACTGCAGCCGGGGCTCGTACGAGCCGAGAATCTCGATGCGCTTGCCGCTGCGGTAGAGCTCGTTGCGCACCACGGCGTAGCGGGCCGCGGGGTTCTCGGCAAAGGGAACCTCCTCGCCCGTGGCGTGCTCCATCTCGCGGGCGCCGCGCACCAGCTCGGCGATGTTGACGCCGGCGACGGCCAGCGGCAGCAGCCCTACGGGGGTGAGCACCGAGAAGCGTCCGCCCACGTCGTCGGGGATGACGAAGGTGGGGTAGCCCTCCTTCGTGGCCAGCGTCTTGAGGGCGCCGCGAGCCTTGTCCGTCACGGCGACGATGCGCTCGGCCGCCTCACGCTTGCCGTAGCGCCGCTCGATTTCGGCCTTGATGAGCCGGAAGGCGATGGCCGGTTCGGTCGTCGTGCCCGACTTCGAGATGACGATGGCGGCAATCGAGTGGTCGCGGACCGCATCGAGCAGCTCGTAGGTGTAGTCCTCCGAGATGTTCTGCCCGGCGAAGAGTACGGTCGGCCCCTGGGGAGCCTTGTGCAGCAGACGGAAGGGGTCGCTCATCGCCTCGAGCACCGCCTTGGCGCCGAGGTACGAGCCGCCGATGCCGATGCAGATGACCACGTCGGCCTTGGCGCGCAGCTTGGCCGCCTCGGCCTCGATGGCCTCGATGTCGGCTGCCGAAATCGACGAGGGAAGGTGCACCCACCCCAGGAAGTCGTTGCCGGCGCCCTTGCCCGAGTAGAGCAGCGCATTGGCTTCGAGCGCCGCCTTCTCCATGTCGGGGGTAATCGTGACGCCCGACTTGGTGATGTCCAGTTTTAACGCATTCATATCTCAGATAAGTTTAGAAGTCAGTTCCTGCATCAGCCGGCGGGGCGAAGCTCCGTTGTAGAGCACCTCGTGGACCATCTCGGCGATGGGCATCTCGACGCCGTGGCGCGTGTTGATGTGGCGGATGCACTCCGAAGCGAAGTAGCCCTCGGCGACCATCGTCATCTCGTTCAGGGCGCTCTTCACCGTGCAGCCGTGGCCGATGAGCAGCCCCAGCCGGCGGTTGCGGCTGTAGACCGAGTAGCAGGTCACCAGCAGGTCGCCCAGATAGGCCGAGGCGTGGGTGTTGCGCGGTGCGGGGTAGCTCTCTTCGAGAAAACGGTCCATCTCCATGGCGCTGTTCGAGATGAGCACCGCCAGGAAGTTGTCGCCGTAGCCCAGCCCCACGGCGATGCCCACCGCCAGGGCGTAGATGTTCTTCAGGATGGCTGCATATTCGATGCCATAGAGGTCGGTCGAGTAGCTCAGCCGGATGTACGACGTGGCGAACATGGCGCCCAGCCGCCGGGCGTTCTCCTCGTCGGCGCAGACGGCCGTCAGGTAGGAGAGTTTGCCGCGCGAGACCTCCTCGGCGTGCGAGGGGCCCGTGACGATGCCGATTTGGCGGTAGGAGAGCCCGTAGTGGTCGTGGATGTACTCCACGACGGTCTGGTAGTCGCCCGGAACGATGCCCTTGATGGCCGAGACCACGAACTTGTCGCGCAGCGGTACGGTCAGCGGCGCCAGAAAATCCTTGAGATAGGCCGACGGAGTGGCCAGAATGACCACGTCGGCGGCGGCAACCACCTCGTCGAGGTTGTCCGACGGTGCGATGCGCGCCGTGTCGAACTCCACGTCGCTCAGATAGCGGGGGTTGCGCCCTTCGGTGCGCAGCGATTCAAGCACCTCGGGGTTGCGTACGTACCATCCGGTGCGGAGGTTGTTTTCGGTGAGCAGGCGGACGATGGCCGTCGCCCAGCTGCCGTACCCGATGACGGCGCAGCGGGCCTCGTGTCCGATTGGGTGTTCCATGCGGTCGGTTGTTGTTTGCCATACAAAAGTAAATAAAAAAAACTTAATAAAAAATGTAAAAATCCCCCTGCTTTTTGCTACCTTTGTCCGTGTATATGCTCCTGGGGAGGCGTGCCCCGGGAATTTTTACGGATACGAACTCTTACCTGTTTGACAATAAGAAAGTTGAGCGAATAAATATGGGAATGTTTTCTTTGACACAGGAGTTGGCCATCGACCTCGGAACGGCCAATACGCTGATAATCTATAACGGCAAGGTCGTGGTGGACGAGCCCTCCATCGTGGCCCTCGACGTGCACACCGGCAAGGTGGTCGCCATCGGTCATCAGGCCCGCCAGATGCACGAGAAGACCAATCCGAACATCAAGACCATCCGTCCGCTCAAGGACGGCGTGATTGCCGACTTCAACGCCACGGAGCTCATGCTGCGCGGCATGATTAAGAAGGTGAAGACCTCGGGCAGCCTCTTCGCCCCCTCGCTGCGGATGGTCATCTGCATCCCGTCGGGTTCGACCAACGTCGAGATTCGCGCCGTGCGCGACTCGGCCGAGCATGCCGGCGGCCGCGAGGTCTACATGATTTACGAGCCGATGGCCGCGGCGCTGGGCGCCGGACTCGACGTTGAGGCCCCCGAAGGAAACATGGTCATCGACATCGGCGGCGGTACGTCGGAGATTGCCTGCATCTCGCTCGGCGGCATCGTCTGCTCGGAGTCCATCAACGTGGCCGGCGACGTCTTCACGAGCGACATCCAGAGCTACGTCCGCCAGCAGCACAACATCCGCATCGGCGAGCGTACGGCCGAGGCCATCAAGTGCGCCATCGGTGCCGCAGTCTCCGACCTGGAGGAGGAGCCCGAGGACTTCGTCGTGACGGGTCCCAACATGCTGACGGCGCTGCCGCAGACCGTATCGCTCAGCTACCGCGAAATCGCCTATGCGCTCGAGAAGTCGCTGACGAAAATCGACGCGGCGCTGATGACTGTCCTCGAGTCGATGCCCCCCGAGCTCTATGCCGACATCGTGAAGAACGGCATCTACCTGGCCGGCGGCGGCGCCCTCATCAAGGGACTCGACCGTCGTCTGAGCGAAAAGACGGGCATTCCGTTCCACATCGCCGAGGACCCGCTGCGCGCCATTGCACGCGGTACGGGCATCGCGCTCAAGAACATCAACCGCTTCTCGTTCCTCATGCGGTAACGGGAAGACGCTCCCGGGGCGGGCCGTGCCGCGAGGCGGCGGGGTGTGCCGGACGGGTGCACGGGAAAATGCGGACCGCAGAGCCGCTTCCGAATGGGGCGTCGCTGTAACCTGCTTAGGGTCAAACCTATGGATTGCGGGCAATTGCTGTCCGCAATCTTGATTAAAACGACGGAACCTTGCATAAACTTTTGGCCTTCATACGGAGCATCTACGTAGTGCTGCTCTTCCTGCTGCTGGAGGGTCTTGCCGTGCGCTACTACGCCCACTCGACGGCCTACACTCAGGCCCGCCTGCTTTCGCGTTCGAATCAGGTCGTGGGGAGCGTACAGGGATTCTTCGCCGGCATCCGCCACTACTTCACGCTGGGGGGCGAGAACCGCCGCCTGCTCGACCGCGTCGTCGAGCTTGAAACGCGTCTGGCCCGCTACGAGGCGGCCGACGAGCAGGCGTGGCAGGCCTCCTGCGTCGATTCGCTGCCCAAGTCGCCCTACCGGCTGATGACGGCGCGCGTGGTCTCCAATACAGTCAACCGCCGCCGCAACCTCATCACGCTCGACAAGGGGCTGCGCGACGGCGTGGTGCCCGACATGGCCGTCCTCTCGTCGGACGGTGCGATGGCGGGTTACGTCATCGACTGCTCGGAGCACTATTCGGTGGCCATGTCGGCGCTCAACACCTCGTTCCGCGCCAGCGGAAAGCTCGATGGCGAAGAGTACTTCGGCTCGATTTACTGGGACGGCCGGAACCAGTACGAGGTGGTGATGGACGAACTCTCGAAGTATGCCGACCCGCAGCCCGGACGCGAGGTCGTCTCGACGGGCTTCTCGGAGTACTTCCCCGCCGACATCCTCATCGGATGGGTTGAGCAGGCCGAGCTGGACGACACGAAGACCACCTACCGGGTGCGGGTGCGTCTGGCGGCCGAGATTTCGAGCCTTTCGGATGTGATTCTGGTCGAAAACACCTCGCTTGCCGAGACGCGCCGTCTGCGTGAGAGCGAGCGTGTCAAACAACAAAACGAACGAAACGAACGCGAATAGCCATGTACAGAACATTGCCCTATGTCGCCCTGTTTGCCGTTTCGGCACTGCTCCAGGTCTTCCTGTTCGACAACCTGGCCATCAGCGTCTACCTCAATCCGCTCATATACGTCGCCTTCATCATCCTGCTGCCGCTCGACATTCCGCCCGTCGTGCTGCTGCTGCTCGGACTGCTGACGGGGGTGACGATGGACTGGGCTACGGGCGGTGCGGGGCTCAACACCGCCGCCACGCTGCCCGTGGCGCTGCTGCGTCCGGCCCTCATTGACTCGTTTTACGGCCATGAGAACGCCCGCGAGGGGGGCATCCCCTCGGTGGCCCGCTTCGGCTCGCGCCGCTTCCTGGAGTACCTGGTGACGATGGTGGCCGTACACCACGCCCTCTTCTTTCTGCTCGAGTCGCTCTCGTGGAGCCATCTGCTGCATACGGTGGTGCGCATTGCGGTGAGCGGCGCCGTATCGGTGGGCTTCATCTGGCTCATCGCCCGCATATTCACCTCGAAACTCTCCGTACGCGTATGACCGGTGGTGAAGGAATGGCCCGCATGCGGGTGTTGCAGGCGGTGGTGCTCGTCATCTTCGGGGTGATTGCCCTGAGGCTGGCCTACATCCAGCTCTTCGACCGTCGTTACGTCGAGCTGGCCAAGGCCAACGCCCTGCGTCATGTGGTCGAGTACCCGACGCGCGGCGAGGTCTTCGACCGCAACGGCGAATTTCTGGTCCAGAGCCGCGAGTGCTACGACCTGATGGTCGTCTACAGCGAAATCGACAAGGCGGGCTTCGATACGACGCGCCTCTGCTCGGTGCTGGGCCTTCCGCGCGAGAAGCTCGAGCGGGAGCTCGCCGCCGCACGCCGCTGGCCCCGTGCCGCGCGGCTGGTGATGAACTTCATCCCCAAGGAGGACAAGCTGCGTTTCGACGAGGGCAACTTCCGGGGCTTCTATACCGTCTACCGTACTGTCCGGCAGTATCCGCGTAAGGTGGGCGGCAACCTGCTGGGCTACGTGGGCGAGGTCAACGCCGACATGATTCGCCGCAACCCCTCCTACAAGCCGGGCGACTATGTCGGCATGAGCGGCGTGGAGTCGGCCTACGAGCCGCTGCTGCGCGGCCGCAAGGGGGTGCGCATCCAGGAGGTCGACACGCACGGCGCCATCAAGGGCTCCTACATGAACGGCATGTACGACACGCTGCCCGAGTCGGGCAAGTATCTGGTGAGCACCATCGACGCCCGCCTGCAGCTCTTCGCCGAGGAGCTGATGGCCGGCAAGGTGGGCGCCGCGGTGGCCATCGAGCCCTCGACGGGCGAGATTCTGATGATGGTCTCCTCGCCGACCTACGACCCCGACCAGATGGTGGGGCGCGAGCGCAGCAAGCACTACGCCGAGATGGTGCGCAACAAGCGGCGCCCGATGTTCAACCGCGCCGTGCGGGCGAAGTACCCTCCGGGCTCCACCTTCAAGCTGGTGCAGGGCCTCATCGGTCTGCAGGAGGGTGTGCTCAAGCCGTCGGACCGCCACATCTGCAACCAGGGCTACTCGGCCGGCCGGCTCAAGATGCGCTGCCACGCCCACCCCTCGCCGCTCGATTTGCGTTTTGCCGTTTCGACCTCGTGCAACGCCTACTTCTGCTACGTCTTCCGCGACATTCTGGACAACCCGAAGTACGGCAGCGTGAAGGAGGGCTTCGACGTCTGGCGCAAGTATGTCGAGAGCTTCGGCTTCGGCCGCAAGCTGGGGTCGGACTTCCTGGGCGAGGGCAACGGCTACGTGCCCGACCGCGCCTACTACGACCGCGTCTACCGCGGCTCGTGGAACTCGCTCACGGTGCTCTCGCTCTCGATTGGCCAGGGCGAGCTGGGCTGCACGCCGCTGCAGATGGCCAACCTGGCGGCCATCATCGCCAACCGCGGCTACTACTACATCCCCCACATCGTCAAGAAAATCGAGGGGCAGGATTCGCTTGACCGCCGCTTCTACGAGCGCCACTACACGATGGTCGAGCCCAAGTATTTCGAACCGATTGTCGAGGGCATGTGGCGCGGCGTGCATGTCGACGGAACCTCGCGTATGGCGCGTCTCGACGGGTGGGACGTCTGCGGCAAGACGGGTACGGCGCAGAACCCCCATGGCCGCGACCACTCGACCTTCCTCTCGTTCGCCCCGAAGGACAACCCGAAAATCGCCATCTCGGTCTATGTCGAGAACGGCGGCTTCGGCGCCACGACCGCCCTGCCCATCGCCAGCCTGCTCGAGGAGTACTACCTGACCGATACGGTCAAGCGCCCGCAACTGGTCGAGTATATCAAGAACATGAAAATCTACTACCCCGCATATGACCGCTAACCGGACCAACTCGATTTTCTACGGCGTGGACCTCGGTACGGTCCTGCTCTACGTGCTCATCGTCATCGCGGGGTGGCTCTCGATTACCTCGGCGTCGTACGAGGAAGGGACGGGCGACTTCTTCTCCTTCTCGCACTTCTACATGAAGCAGCTCATCTGGGTCGGCTTGGCGTGGGCCACGGCCGTCGTGCTGCTGCTGCTCGACGTGCGCTACTTCCACATGTTCGCCTATCCGGCCTACTTCATCGGCCTTGGGCTGCTGGTCGCCGCCCTGCTCTTCGGCCGCGAGGTCAACGGCGCCAAGGCGTGGTTCGAGTTCGGCTCCTTCCGCGTGCAGCCCGTCGAGTTCGCCAAGATTGCCACGGCGCTGGCCGTGGCGCGCGTCATGAGCGCCTACTCCTTCTCGATTGACCGTCCGGGCAACCTCTTCAAGGTGGGGATGGTCATCTGCATCCCGCTCTTCATCATCATCCTGCAGAACGACACCGGCTCGGGTGTCGTGCTCTGCTCGTTCCTCTTCGTCCTCTACCGCGAGGGGCTGAACAAGTGGCTCTGCATCCCGGTACTCTTCGTCGCCGCCCTCTTCATCCTCTCGTTCCTGCTGGCGCCGATGACGCTGCTCGTGCTGATGATTCTGGTCTGCACGCTTTCGGAGGCGATGATGAACGGACGGTGGCGCTCGCGTCTGGTCTTCCTCGCCGCGCTGGCCCTCGCCTCGGGGCTGCTCTACGTCATCCTGTCGCTCGTGGCTCCCGGCGCGATGGACCTCTACCACTGCCTGCTCACCGTGACGCTCCTCTCGCTGATTTTCGTCGCCGTCTACGCCTACCGCGCCAACCTGCGCAACATCTTCATCACGATGGGGCTCTTCGTCTGCTCGATGATTTTCCTGCCGACGACCGACTACATCTTCAACTCGATTCTCAAGGAGCACCAGCGCAACCGCATCCTCAGCTTCCTGGGCATCATCAGCGACCCGCGCGGGGTGGACTACAACGTCAACCAGTCGAAAATCGCCATCGGCTCGGGCGGCCTCTTCGGCAAGGGGTTCCTCGAGGGGACGCAAATCAAGTACGGCTTCGTGCCCGAGCGCCATACGGACTTCATCTTCTGCACGGTGGGCGAGGAGTGGGGCTTCGTGGGGACGATGGTCGTGCTGACGCTCCTCTGTCTGCTCATCCTGCGGCTGATGCGGATGGGCGAGCGGCAGGAGGAGCCCTTCGGCCGCATCTACTGCTACTGCGTGGCGGCCATCCTGCTCTTCCACGTGATGGTCAACGTCGGGATGACGGTGGGGCTGATGCCCGTGATGGGCATTCCGCTCCCCTTCATGAGCTACGGCGGCTCGTCGCTCATCGCCTTCACCATCCTGCTCTTCATCGCCGTGCGGCTCGATGCCTCGACGCGGCAGTTCGGCCTCAACAAGTTCTGAACCCACAAATACCTCCTCCCGAATGAAAGATTACAACCCCCGGGGACTTACCCCGCAGCAGGTCGCCGAGAGCCGGCAGCGCCACGGCGACAACGTCATCACGCCGCCGAAGGACGACTCGGCGTGGAAACTCTTCATCGACAAGTTCCGTGACCCCATCATTCAGGTGCTGCTCTTCGCGGCGGTGCTCTCGCTGGCCATCGCCTTCGTCGAGAAGAACTTCACCGAATCCATCGGCATCATCTGCGCCATCATCCTGGCCACGTGTGTCGGCTTCTGGTTCGAGTGGGACGCCATGCGGCGCTTCCGCCGGCTCAACCAGGTCAACGACGACATCCCGGTCAAGGTGGTGCGCGACGGTGCGGTGTGCGAAGTGCCGCGCCGCGACGTGGTGGTGGGCGACGTGGTTTGCATCGAGAGCGGCGAGACGGTACCGGCCGACGGCGAGCTGGTCGAGGCCGTGTCGTTGAGCATCAACGAGTCGACGCTGACGGGCGAGCCGTCGGTCGACAAGACCACCGACGAGGCCCACTTCGATGCCGAGGCCACCTATCCGTCGAACGTGGCCATGCGCGGCACGACGGTCGTCGACGGCTACGGCCGCATGGTCGTGACGGCCGTGGGCGACCGCACCGAGGCGGGGCGCGTGACCGAGCAGTCGACCATCGAGAGCGACGAGCAGACGCCGCTCAACCGCCAGCTCACGCGTCTTTCGCGCCTCATCGGCAAGCTCGGCATCGGCCTCTCGTGCGCCATCTTCTGCGTCATGCTGGGCAAGGCCCTCTTTGCGGGCCATCTGCTCGAGGGCGACTGGCTGCAGATTTCGCAGCATGTGCTCCACATCTTCATGATTTCGGTGGCCATCATCGTCATGGCCGTCCCCGAGGGGCTCCCCATGAGCATCACCCTCTCGCTCGCCATGTCGATGCGCCGCATGCTCAAGACCCACAACCTGGTGCGCAAGATGCACGCCTGCGAGACGATGGGCGCCGTGACGGTCATCTGCACCGACAAGACCGGTACGCTGACCCAGAACAAGATGCACGTCGACGAGCTGGTCTGCTACGACGAGTTGCCGGAGCAGGCCTTCGACGAGCTGATTGCCCTCAACTCGACCGCCTTCCTCGATGCCGGGGGCAAAATCATCGGCAACCCGACCGAAGGGGCGCTGCTCGAGTGGATGCGCAGTCGCGGCGTGTCGTACGAGCAGCTGCGCGAGGGGGCGAAAATCATCGACCGCCTCACCTTCTCCACCGAGCGCAAGTACATGGCGACCATCATCGAGAGCGGCCTCTCGGGGCGCCGCATCCTCTGCGTGAAGGGTGCCCCCGAGATTGTGCGCTCGATGTCGCTGCCCGACGGGCGCGACGAGGAGGTTCAGACGCGGCTGCTGGCCTTCCAGAACCGCGCCATGCGTACGCTGGGCATTGCCTGGCGCGAGTGCACCGAAGTGGATGCCCTTCAGGCCGTCGAGGCGGGCGGACTCCGCTTTGCGGCCGTGGCGGCCATCTCGGACCCCGTGCGCGAGGATGTTCCGGCGGCCGTCGCGCGCTGCCTCGGGGCCGGCATCGCCATCAAGATTGTCACGGGCGACACGCCGGCCACGGCGCGTGAGATTGCCCGCCAAATCGGCCTGTGGAACGACGCCGTCGACGGCGAGCACAACCACATGACCGGCATCGAGTTCGCCGCCATGAGCGACGAGGAGCTGCTCGAACGCGTCGGCGAGCTCAAGATTATGTCGCGCGCCCGCCCGCTCGACAAGCAGCGGCTGGTGCGTCTGCTGCAGCAGCGCGGCGAGGTGGTGGCCGTCACGGGCGACGGTACGAACGACGCCCCGGCGCTCAACTTCGCCAACGTCGGCCTCTCGATGGGGTCGGGCACCTCGGTGGCAAAGGATGCCAGCGACATCACGCTGCTCGACGACTCGTTCGCCTCGATTGCCACGGCCGTCATGTGGGGACGGTCGCTCTACCGCAACATCCAGCGCTTCGTCCTTTTCCAGCTGACCATCAACTTCGCGGCGATTGTCATCTGCTTCGTCGGGGCGATTTTCGGCACCGACATGCCCCTCACGGTGGTGCAGATTCTCTGGGTGAACATCATCATGGACACCTTCGCCGCCATGGCGATGGCCTCGCTGCCGCCCAACCCCGAGGTGATGCGCGACCGTCCGCGTCCGCGCAACGAGTTCATCATTACGCCCGCCATGGCGCGGACGCTCTTCACGTGCGGCGGCGTGATGGTGGTCGTGCTGCTGGGCATGCTCTTCTACTGGTCGTTCGGCAGCGGTGAGATGACCGTCCGCGAGCTGACGCTCTTCTTCTCGACCTTCGTCTTCATGCAGTTCTGGAACATGTTCAATGCGAAGGGCTTCGAGACGCGCCATTCGGTCTTCAAGGACTGGCACGGCTGTCGTGAATTCTTCCTCATCCTGCTGGTGATTGCCGTCGGGCAGGTGCTCATTGTCGAGTTCGGCGGGGCGGTCTTCCGTACCGTGCCGCTCTCGTGGGGCGAGTGGGCCGCCGTCATCGGCTCCACGTCGCTCATTGCCATCGGCGGCGAGGTGGTTCGTACCCTCGGCCGGCGCCGCCGGGCGCGGTAGTTTGCGGGTCGGGGTTCCGATACCCTCCGGAGCCTGCAGCCCGAATGTTTGATGTGCGGATGTGTGTGTTGCGGGGAGGTTTGGCCTCGGTTTGCGGTATTGTCCCGACCGGAGACGAAACGCGGATATCCGGTAAACAGGTTTCGAAACAGTGATGACACGAGCCCTTTTACTGCTCGTGCTGGCGGTGCTCTTTGCACCCCGGCACGCATGCGGCCAGATTGCCGACAGCACCGGCCGCACTTGCCTTGTCCCCGCCTCGGCCCTCCTACGAGCGCCGCATCGACCGGCGCCGCTCGACGCGCGCCTACCGCATGACCTTCGTCGCCATGCCGCTCATCGTCGGGGGCCTGGTCATGAAGCCCTTCGATGACGATTTCCGCGAGCTGCGCAACGACCATGCCCGTTCGTTCGACTACCACTACGACGACTACGTGCAGTACCTCCCCATGGCCACCATGTTCGGTATGAAGGCCTTCGGCGTGCGAAGCCGCAGTTCGTGGGGGCGCATGCTGGTCTCGGATGCCTTCTCCGCCGCGCTGATGGCCACGGCGGTCAACTCGCTCAAGTACTCCTGCAAGGTGATGCGCCCCGACGGCTCGACGCGCAACTCCTTCCCCTCGGGACATACGGCGACGGCCTTCATGGCGGCCACGATGCTCCACAAGGAGTACGGCCACCTCTCGCCCTGGGTGAGTGTCGGGGGCTATACGGTGGCCACGCTGACGGGCGTCTCTCGCCAGCTCAACAACCGCCACTGGGTGAGCGACGTGATGGTGGGGGCCGGCATCGGCATCCTTGCCACGGAGCTGGGCTACTTCTTCGCCGACCTCATCTACAAGCGGCGCGGGCTCAACGTCGAGGAGACGATGCTTGTCTACGACTGCTACCGCTGCCCCTCGTTCCTGAGCTTTTCGCTCGGACTTTCGACCATGCCGGGCAGCTACCGGCTGGGACCCTCCACGCGCGTCGAGCTGATGTCGGGTCCCTCGGTGGGGGTCGAGGGGGCGTGGTTCCGCACACCCTACTGGGGCATCGGCGGACGTCTCTCGTCGTCGTATCTGCGCGTGAGCGTCAACAATGTCTCGCAGACCGAGAACCTCAAGTGCGCCTCGGCCAGCGCCGGACTCTACCTCTCCTACCCCTTCTCGGTGCGGTGGCTCCTGGGGTCGAAGCTTCTGGGCGGCTACGAGGGCTACAAGAGCTGCAACACCGATACGACCCGCCTGGGGGGCTGCGGCGGATTCCAGCTCGGAACGGGCGTGTCGGCTACCTACCTTGCCTCGCAGAACTTCGGCGTGCGCTTCCTGCTCGACTACGACATGGCGCCGCCGATGGTGCGCTCGTCGCACGAACGGCTGCATCGGGTGACGCTGGGCCTTGCCGTGGCGGCCGTCTTCTGAGGCGCGGCCCTGCAGACTCTGCCGCTCCGCCGCAGAGGCGCTTTCTGAAAACAAACCGAGTCCCCAAACTCCTTCAGGTGTTCGGGGACTCGGCCGTTTCGTGCGGTTGCTGCGTCGCGGATTACTTCCGCGTCAGCTTGAACTTCAGCTCGTTGACCAGTTCGAAGGGCTCGCCTGCGCTTGCGCCCTCACCCAGCTGACAGCGAGTGGTTCTGAGTGTGAAGGCGAGCGTCCCCGACCGGGTAAAGGTCATCTTTGCGGGGGCCTCGATGTCAATCAGGACGACGAGCACGCCTGCCAGGTCGATGCGCAGCTGGGGCGCGGTCAGCGCGGCCGAGAGTTGCGTATCGTCGGCCGTGGGGGTGCCGATTTCCACCTCGTAGGAGATGTCGCCCAGCATGGTGAGCAACTGTGCGGCCTGCTCCTCGCCCAGGAGGGCCGTAACGAGGGTTGAGGCCGGGAAGCGGGGAATGACGATGCGGCCATCCTCCACGCGGAGCGATACTTCGACGCCGTTCTGCGCCTCGGGTGAGGGGTTGAGGCTGCTCGGTGAGGGGGTGAAGTCGAAGGTGCCCGCATATTCGCCCGTCATGTCGGAGAGGGAGAGGGGAGTCGGCGACTCCTTTTTGTTGCTGTTGCCGCAGGCGGTGAAGAGCGCCGTCGCAAGGAGGCAAAGGGCCGTAGCCGTCAATCTGCACAGATGTTTCATAGTCGTTTGTTTTTGGTGATACGGCTCAAATGTAGCGACGGGCGGTCTCTTGGTCAAATAAATTCAACGGACCGTCGGATTTTCCCCACCGGGAGGCGGTTTTCCATCACAAGGGTTTTGCGGGGCGGGAGTGTTTGCCCGGCATTTGCCGCGGCATATGCCGGTGGAGCAGACACCGGTGGAGCAGACAGCCGGTGAAGCCGGTTCTGGCGGAGCAGATAGCCGGGCCGAAGCGGGCTGCATCTGTCCGGGGCGCGCAAAAAGAGGAGGTCCGGCAGATGCCGAACCTCCTCGGAGTCTTTGGTCGAAGCGACAGGGGTCGCTCCGTAGTTTTCGTCGATTAGAGAATGCCCTGCTCAACCATCGACTTGGCAACCTTCATGAAGCCGGCGATGTTGGCGCCCTTCATGTAGTTGATGTAGCCGTCCTTCTCCGTGCCGTACTCGAGGCAGGCGTGGTGAATCGACGACATAATCTGGTGCAACTTGGCATCGACCTCCTCGGCCGTCCAGTTGAGCTTCTGTGCGTTCTGCGTCATCTCGAGACCCGACGTAGCCACGCCGCCGGCGTTCACCGCCTTGCCCGGGCCGTAGGGAATCTTCGCCGCGATGAAGGCGTCGATGGCCTCCGGACGGCAACCCATGTTCGAAACCTCGGCAACAATCTTCACGCCGTTGGCCAGCAGCTTCTTGGCATCCTCGCCGTCAAGCTCGTTCTGCGTTGCGCACGGCATGGCGATGTCGACCTTGACCTCCCACGGTTTGCGGCCGGGGAAGAACTGCGAGCCGGGGAACTTCTTGGCGTAGGGCTCCACAACGTCGTTGTTCGAGGCGCGGAGCTCGAGCATGTAGGCAATCTTCTCCTTGTCCAGACCGGCCGGGTCGTAGATGTAGCCGTCGGGACCCGAAATGGTCACCACCTTGGCACCCAGCTCGGTAGCCTTCGTAGCGGCACCCCAGGCCACGTTGCCGAAGCCCGAAATGGCGATGGTCTGGCCCTTGATGTCCATACCGGCCTTTTCAAGCATCTGGCGCAGGAAGTATACGGCGCCGAAGCCCGTAGCCTCGGGACGAATCAGCGAACCGCCGTAGGTCATGCCCTTGCCCGTCAGCACGCCCGTGTTCTCGCGCGCCAGCTTGCGGTACATGCCGTAGAGGTAGCCGATTTCGCGGCCGCCCACGCCGATGTCACCGGCCGGAACGTCGGTCTCGGGACCGATGTGGCGCCACAGTTCGGTCATGAAGGCCTGGCAGAAACGCATCACCTCGCGGTCCGACTTGCCCTTGGGGTTGAAGTCCGAGCCGCCCTTCGCACCGCCCATCGGCAGCGTCGTCAGCGCGTTCTTGAAAATCTGCTCGAAGCCCAGGAACTTCAGAATCGAGGGATTCACCGAGGGATGGAAACGCAAACCGCCCTTGTAGGGACCGATGGCGTTGTTGAACTGGAAGCGATAGCCGGTGTTGACCTGCACTTCGCCCTTGTCATCCACCCATACCACCTTGAACGTGAAGCTGCGGTCGGGTTCAACGATGCGCTCCGCAATGCGGTTGGCTTCGAACTCCGGATGCTGGTTGTAGGTCTCCTCTACGGTCATCAGCACTTCGCGAACGGCCTGCAGGTACTCGCTCTCGCCCGGGTGCTTCTTCTCGAGCTCGGCCATCAGTTTGTTTACATTCATAGTCTGTGAAGTTTTAGTTGGTTGTTGTTTAGTACAAATATAGTATTATTTCCGATAGATTGTAACTCTCCATGGAAAATTTTAGCAAATTCGTCACACGGTCTCATCGGCCGGGCACTCGGCGATGATGCCCTTGTTCGAACGTCCGTCGATATAGACCCGCAGCGGCCGCTCGAAGCGCACCTGGCGCAGGAACTCCCCTTCGCGGAGCGCTGGCCGGGCGTCGAGCCGCGAGATGCGGAAGCTGCCGTCGCCGCGGAAGGGGTTGATGGTCAGATAGCCCACCCCCAGCGAGGTGACGTTCTGGAAGAAGTGGGTGCCCTGCGAGGGCTCGACCTCGAAGCGTTCGATGCCGCACTCGACGATGACCTTCGCCTCGGAGATGTGGGTCCACTTGACCGGGACGCCGAGGAAGGGGTCCGACGAGCCCCAGCGGCCCGGGCCTACCAATATATAGGAGCGCCCCTCCTCGCGCATGCTGCGGTTGAACTCCAGCAGCTCCTGGGCGATGTGCTCGGTCGAGAGCGTGTCGAAGGTCTCGGGCTTCACGTAGATGATGTCCGCCAGGTCGTGCATGGCACCGATGCCCAGCGCGCTCTCGGCGTAGATGAGCGCCTCGGAGGTGTCGACCGTCGACCAGTCCATCGGCTGGTTGTCCTGGTTGTCGATGATGGGGCGAATCTGCAGCAGGTTGAAAATCCGCTGCTGGCCCGCCGGGACGTCCATGTTGACGGCAAACTCCACCTCGACCGGGCAGCGCATCTCCTCGGTGCCCATGCGCAGGATGTCGCAGACGATGTCGGCCAGCGGGAAGGTGTTGTACTTCAGAATGTTGTTGAACGTGATGACCTTTCGCCCAGGGTCCATGGGGCTGTCCGAGATGCGCTCGTTCTCGCGGTCCCACACCGAGCAGACGTAGCGGGCGTTGCGCAGCGTGGAGATTTGCGTGAGGTCGAGCCGGTGGAGGTTCACCGCATCGTCAATCGAGGTGCGGAACTCCTCGGGGCGGAGGCTCAGGGCCAGCACCTCGCTCTGCGTGTCGCGCAGCGCCAGCTCGGGCGTCGAGGTCTGGAGCACCTTGCGGGGATGGCTGGGCGAGAAGCGGAGCGTGCGGCCGCCGTCGACCACCAGCTTGCCCAGGCCCATCGCCACGTTGCAGATGCCCTCCTCGGGCGTCTCGTCGCCGATGGGGTAGTAGTTGATGGAGCGGGCCACGCCCGAGAAGGTGGGCATGAAGAGCCCCTCCTGCTCCGTGCCGCAGACCTCCTGGATGATGACCGCCATCTTCTCCTCCGAGATGACGTTCTGCGACGAGGAGATGTAGGCGCGCGAGGCGGCGAAGTAGACCGAGGCGTAGACGCTCTTGATGGCCTTGAGCAGCAGGCGGAGCATCTGCCCCTCGTTGTCCACGTGGGGAATCATGTAGGTCGAGTAGATGCCGGCGAAGGGCTGGTAGTGCGAATCCTCCAGCTTGGAGGATGAGCGCACGGCCAGCGGTCCGGAGGTGGTGCGGATGTAGGCGCGCAGCTCCTCCTGCAGCTTGACCGGCACGGTCGAGCCGACGAACTCCGAGAGAATCACGTCGTCGGGCAGGTCCTGCGAGATGATGTATTTCAGACCGTTCAGACGGATGAACTCGTCGAAGTAGTCGGTGGCGATGATCACCGAGCGGGGGATGAGGATGCGTACCCCCTCGTGCTTGTCGTACTGGCGGTACTTGATGAGCATCGAGTTCATGAAGGCCAGGCCGCGCGCCTTGCCGCCCAGCGACCCCTCGCCGATGCGGGCGAAGGCCACCGCGTCGGAGTAGGTCTCTGGGTCGAAGCGGGCGATGACCCCTTGCCCGAGCAGCGTGCGGTAGTCCTTGATGAGGTTGACGATGGCGCGGCGGTGCGCTTCGCGCGTGGCGAAGTGGCTCTTGTTGTGGCGGCGGATGGCGGCCGCCAGCGGGAACAGACCGCGCGAGTAGAGCCACTTGGAGAGGTGGTTCTGCGAGGTGTGGTACTCGAAGGCGTCGTCGGGGATGGTGGCAATCATCTCCTGCATCTGCTTCAGGTCGCGGGCGCTGCCGATGACGGCCCCCGTGGCGGGGTCCTTGAAGATGAAGTCGCCGAAGGCGAACTCCCGGGAGATGTATTCGTGCAGTTGCGAGAGCAGCGTCTTGGAGTTCTTGGCGATGAAGCCCACGCCCAGCTGGCGGGCAATCTCCTCGAATTCGGTCTGCGACGACTGCAGCAGGATGGGCATCAGCGGGTTGTCCTCGCGGATGTGACGGCAGAGGTCGATGCCGGCGTCGCGCTTCTCGCTCTGCGAGGGGTCGTTGCGGTGGAGGACGAAGCCCACGTCGGAGATGACGCCCAGCAGGTTGTTGCGGTAGCGGTCGTAGAGGTCGACCGCCTCCTCGTAGGAGGTGGCCAGCAGAATCTTGGGCCGCGCGCGCTTGCGCAGCACCTGCTGCTGCTCGTTGAGCGCATCCTTCAGAAATTCGGTGTTCTGCAGCAGGATGAGCTTGTAGAGCTCGGGCAGGTAGGTCGAGTAGAAGCGGATGGAGTCCTCGACCAGCAGGATGGCCTGGACACCCCCCTGGAGCATGTCCTCGCGGGCGTTCATGGCATCCTCGATGAGCTTGATGATGGCGATGATGAGCTCCGTGTTGCCGTGCCAGCAGAAGATGTAGTCGAGTGCCGAGCGGTCGCGCTCCTCGATGCGGCGGTAGATATCCTTCGAGAAGGAGGTCAGCAGCGCGATGGGGATGCGCGGGTGGCGCTCCTTGACGATGTGGGCAAAGGCGAAGACGTCGGGCTCGCCGACGTTGTACATCGTCAGGATGAAGTCGTAGGAGTCATCCTCGTCCAGCAGCTCGAGCGCCTCGGCTGTCGAGCTCACGCGGGTGAACGAGGGGGGATTCGAGAGGTTGAGTTCGAGGTACTCCTGGTTAATCTGCGACTCGATGTGGCCGTCCTCCTCGAGGATGTAGCCGTCGTAGCTGCAGCAGACCAGCAGAATCTTGTGAATCCGGTATTTCATGAAGCGGTAGGGCTCCCGGCTCTCGGGCAGCCGCTCTTCGGGGGTATTCTCCATGGCAGTCGGTTTAGACATTGTCGAATATACAAATATAAAGATAAAGGGCGTGATATCCAATAGCAGGAGCCATTTCGTCGGTGCGTTGTGACCCGCTGCGGGCGGCAAAAGGGCGACTTTCCCGAAATGAATCGGGGGGAGCCGATGCAAATCGGTTTTTATTGTTATCTTTGCGTAGACTTACGAAAATCCAAGGAGATGAATTCCGATAAATATGTTCTGCAGGAGGTCACCACGCCGGCCCTCGAGCGCGAGTGGCTCGACCTCCCCAAACGCATCTACAAGGGCAACCGCAACTGGGTCTGCCCCCTCGATGTCGACATCCGCGAGGTCTTCGACCCTGCGAAGAACGACCTGTTCGCCGACGGCGAGGCCATCCGCTGGGTGGTGCGCGACGCCTCGGGCGAGGTGGTGGGGCGCATCGCGGCCTTCTACAACCGCGAGAAGGCGGCCCTCGAGGAGCAGCCCACGGGCAGCTGCGGTTTCTTCGAGTCGATTGAGGACCAGCGCGTGGCCGACATGCTCTTCGACGCCTCGCGCATGTGGCTGGCCAGCCGCGGCATGGAGGCGATGGACGGCCCGGTCAACTTCGGACAGCGGCGCGACTGGTGGGGCCTGCTGGTCGAGGGCTACGAGTTCCAGCCCCTCTACCGCAACCCCTACAACCCGCCCTACTACAAGGAGCTGTTCGAGAACTACGGCTTCCAGAACTACTTCAACCAGAACAGCTACATCTGGCGTGCAAACGTCTCGGAGACGAGCGCCCGGATTTTCGACCGCGCCGAGCGGCTCTACTCGACGCCGGGCTACCACGTCGAGACCATCGACATGAACAATCTGGAGGAGGAGGCCGAGAACTTCCGCCTGGTCTACAACAAGGCCTGGGCGCTCTTCTCGGGGGTGAAGCCCATGACGCAGGAGGAGGCGCTCTACATGATGCGCCAGATGAAGCCGCTCATCGACCCCAACATCATCTTCTTTGCCTATTTCAACGACGAGCCCATCGGCTTCTTCATCACGGTGCCCGACCTGAACCGCATCATCGGCCGCTTCAACGGCCGTTTCGGCTGGTGGCAGAAGCTGCAGCTGCTCTGGGAGCTGAAGGTGCGCAAGCGCAGCGACCGCATCTTCGGCGTGATTTTCGGCATCGCGCCCGAGTTCCACGGCAAGGGCGTCGAGTCGGCCATCATGGTCAAGTACTGGCACTTCATGATGGAGCAGCAGACGCGCTACAAGACGCTCGAGCTGGCGTGGATTGGCGACTTCAATCCGGTGATGAACCGCATGATTGAGACCTACGTCTGCGCCACGCGCCACAAGGTCCACACCACCTACCGCTATCTGTTCGACCGCACGAAGGAGTTCCACCGCTGTCCGCGGCTGGGCGTCAAGCGGCGCGACGAGTAGCTGTGCGGGGCGCCGCGCGGCGTGCACCGGGCCGGCCGTGCGGTGCTCCGGGAAGTGTCCTCTCCGTGCAGCTCTCTTCGGGGGCGGCCTCCGGCGGAGGATGCCGGCGCGCCGGAAAATCTTAGGAAAACGAATTGACCGAACCTAAAACAACCATAATGAAAACAACCGCTTTCACCAAGTACCACCTCGCGGCGGGGGCCAAGATGGCCGAGTTCGCGGGGTACAACATGCCCATCGAGTTTACGGGCATCAACGACGAACATATGACCGTGCGTAACGGCGTGGGAGTCTTCGACGTGAGCCACATGGGCGAAATCTGGGTCAAGGGGCCCAAGGCCGAGGCGCTGCTGCAGCACATCACGACCAACGACGTGTCGAAGCTCTACGACGGCAAGGTGCAGTATTCGTGCATGCCCAACGGCCGCGGCGGCATCGTCGACGACATTCTGGTCTACCGCATCGACGCCGAGACCTACCTGCTGGTGGTCAACGCCGCCAATACGGAGAAGGACTGGGCCCACATCTGCGCCGAGGGGGCCAAGATGGGGCTCGAGGCGGGTCCGGGCAAGCAGCTCTACAATGCCTCGGATGAAATCTGCCAGCTGGCCGTGCAGGGACCGCTGGCCATGAAGGTCGTCCAGAAGATGTGCGACGAGCCGGTCGAGCAGATGGAGTACTACACCTTCCGCAAGATGAAGGTAGCGGGCTGCGATGCCATCCTCTCCATCACGGGCTACACGGGCTCGGGCGGCTGCGAAATCTACGTGGCCAACGAGGATGCCGACCGACTGTGGAAGGCGCTCTGGGAGGCCGGTGCCGAGTACGGTCTGAAGAACATCGGTCTGGGTGCGCGCGACACGCTGCGTCTGGAGAAGGGCTTCTGCCTCTACGGCAACGACATCGACGACACGACGTCGCCCATCGAGGCGGGTCTGGGGTGGATTACCAAGTTTGTCGACGGCAAGGATTTCATCGACCGTCCGCTCATGGAGCGTCAGAAGGCCGAGGGCGTGACGCGCCGTCTGGTGGGCTTCAAGCTCATCGACCGCGGCATTCCGCGCCACGGTTACAAGCTCACCTCGCCCGACGGTGCGGAGATTGGCCACGTCACCTCGGGTACGATGTCCCCCTGCATGAAGGTGGGCTTCGGCATGGGCTACGTGAAGCCCGAGTTCGCGAAGCCGGGGTCGGAAATCGCCGTCGAGGTGCGCGGCCGTCTGCTGCGCGCCGAGGTGGTGAAGCTCCCCTTCGTATAGCGGTCCGTTGTGCGGCGCCCGCAGCGGGTGCTGCCCACGCTGAGACAAAGAAGCGGTCCCGGTTCCCGGGACCGCTTCTTTATTTTATACGGCATCTGCGGCGGGGCAGGATTTACGGTGGGGCAGGGTAGGGCGCTGCGGGGAGGGGCGCCTCGGGTCCGGACGCCTTGGGTCCGGCAGTCTCGGGTCTACGCCCTGCTGCCTGCCGCTGGCTGCTGCTTCTGATGCCTCGGGATGGACTGGTTCGGGGTGGAAGTTCCGGAGGGGGCGGCTCAGCGTCCCGACTCCTCGTCGTAGAGCCGCTCGAAGAGCGTGCGGAGCTGAGCCTCGTCGTCGAGCAGGCGGCGCAGCCGTTCGAGCGCGCGGGCGTTTTCCGTATCGGGGAGCCAGAGGCGGAGGTAACCCCCTTCGCCGTACTTCTCGTGCAGATGGGCCCGGCAGCGGGCATACTGCTCCGCGCGGTCGAGCTCGGGGCAGTGGGCAAGCCCGTACTGGAGCGTGCGGCGGAGGATGACCAGCGGCTCGATGAGGCGGTCGGCCTCGGCGACGATGCGGCCGTAGAGGTTGCGGGGCGGCTCCTTGGCCGAGGCGCGGTGGTCCTCGACGGCGCAGCGCATCGCAGCGATTTGCTCCTCGTCGAACCAGCGGCGCAGCGCGATGTCGGCCGCCAGAATCTCGCCCGAAACCGTATGGTGGCGCTCACGTCCGGCCACAAGTCCCGTGTCGTGGTAGGCGGCCACGGTGTAGGCCATGTCGGGGTCGGCGCCCAGTTCGCGGGCCAGCGTCAGGCTGCGGTCAATGACCGAGCGGACATGCCGCCGGTCGTGTGCACGGTCGAACGAGTCGTAGCGGGGGATAATCTCCGCTTCGATGTAGGTTGCAAGGCTCGGGGTGGGTTTCATGGTGCGAAGATAGCCAAAAATCCGCTCGCTGCGGAGCTTTGCCTCGCCGGGAGTGCGCCTTAGGGGCAAAAATTGCCTGCGTCATGGCGTTTTGCACGGGTCTTTTACTATCTTTGTCCCTTGGAAACTATTGCGGTATGAAGACAAGGGCGGAGTTGAGGGAGATTGCGCAGTTTATCGCCGAGTATGCCACGCGGCTCATGGGCTCGGGGGTCCACACCTCGCGCGTGGTGCGCAACTCGAAACGGCTCGGGGCGGCACTCGGCGTGCGGGTGATGGTCTCGGCCTTCCAGAAGGAGATGACCTTCTCGGTCTACGACGACGAGAGCCGCGAGGTCTACAGCGAGGTGGCCGACATTCCGCCCCGTCCCATCAGCTTCGAACTCAACGCCGAGCTGAGCGCCCTGAGCTGGGAGGCCTACGACTGCCGGCTGTCGCTCCCCGAAATCCGCGCCCGCTACGAGCGCATCATCACCCGGCCGCGGCTCGACCCCGTCTTCACGCTGCTGCTCGTCGGCTTTGCCAACGCCTCGTTCTGCCGTCTCTTCGGCGGCGACTGGTGCGCCATGGGCTTCGTCTTCACGGCGACGCTGCTGGGCTTCTTCCTCAAGCAGCGGATGCAGGCGCGCGGCTTCAACCACTACGTCACCTTCATCGCCTCGTCGTTCACCGCCTCGATGTATGCCTCGGGGGCGCTGATTTTCGAGACCACCTCCGAGATAGCCATCGGTACGAGCGTGCTCTACCTCATCCCCGGCGTGCCGCTCATCAACGGCGTCATCGACATCGTCGAGGGGCATGTGCTCAACGGCATCGCCCGCCTCACCTCGGCGCTGATGCTCATCGTCTGCATCGCCGTCGGGCTGTCGTGCACGCTCATGATTGTCAAAAACGGATTGCTATGACGCTGCTCGACCTCCTCTCCGACGGATTCTTCGCGGCGATTGCCGCCATAGGCTTCGGAGCCATCTCCGACCCGCCGATGCGCGCCTTCCCGGTCATCGCGCTGCTGGCCGCCGTCGGCCATGCGTTCCGCTTCGCCCTGATGCAGGCGGGACTCGACATCGCCAGCGCCTCGCTCTGCGCCTCGGTGGTCATCGGCGTGGGGAGCCTGCTGCTCGGCGGCCGCATCCTCTGTCCGATGACCGTGCTCTTCATCCCGGCGCTGCTGCCGATGATTCCCGGCATGTATGCCTACAAGACGGTCTTCTCGATGATTATGTTCATGCAGAACATCGACAATCCGGCCGCCAGCAGCACCTATCTGCTTGAGATTGTCCGCAACGGCTTCGTCACCTGCAGCGTCATCTTCATGCTTGCGGCAGGCGCTGCGGCCCCCATCTTCCTCTTCAACAAACGGGCGCACTCGCTCACGCGCCGCAAAGAGTACGACAGCGAATCATGAACGAACTCTTCTGGCAGACCATCGCGCGTTACAACGCCACGACGTGGCCCGTGCAGCTGGCCATTCTGGCGGCGGGCATCCTCCTCACGGTGCTGCTCTACCGGCGGCCGTCGCGGGCGACGAAGCTGGCCATGAAGCTCTATCTGGTCTTCGTCAACGGGTGGATTGCCGTGGCCTACTATCTGGTGGCCTGCCGCGAGCGGGCCTACAGCGGCGTGATGGCCTTCTTCTGGGGGGTGATGGCCCTCATCTGGCTCTACGACCTGGCGGTGGGCTACACCACCTTCGAGCGTACGCGTCGCCACGACCGGCTGGTGTGGTTCTTCTTCGCCGTTCCCTTCTGCTATCCGCTCCTCTCGCTGCTGCGCGGTCTGGAGTTCCCGGCGCTGACCTCGCCGGTGATGCCCTGCTCGGTGGCGGTCTTCACCATCGGGCTGCTGCTCGCCTTTTCGAAGCGGGTGAACCTCTTCGTCATCCTCTTCCTCTGCCACTGGGCGCTTATCGGCTTCTCGAAAATCTACTTTTTCGGCATCCCCGAGGATTTGCTGCTCGCTTGTGCGCTGCTGCCGGCCCTCTACCGCTTCCTGCGCGAATACATCGACACCCATGTGCATGGCGATTCGAAGCCCGACGTGCGGGTCATGAACGGCCTGCTGCTGGTGATGTGCGCAGCGCTGGGGCTCTTCTTCGCCGTGACCCTCTGGCGCCAGGTGGCGGGAATGCTCGGCTGATTCCGGCGCGCGGCTTCTGCTCCGCCTTTTTGGCGTTTGGGACGGTCGCGCCTTCGTATTCCAATAGATAAAAAGAGCCTCCGACACGCGCGCGTGTCGGAGGCTCTTTTCGTTGGCTCTTCCCGGGAGGATTTCATGCAGCCGGTTTCGGCGCATCCTTCAAGCCGCCGTTCGTACGGCCCGGTATGGAACGGCCCGGACGCCCTTCCGGCCTGCCGGGCAATTCCGCATCGAAACTCCCTTGGGCGGCTGCGGGTCGCTACTTGGCGTAGGAGACGGCGCGCGTTTCGCGGATGACCGTAATCTTGACCTGGCCCGGGTAGGTCATCTCGTCCTGAATCTTCTTGGCGATGTCGTGCGAGAGGCTCTCCGACTCCTGGTCCGAGAGCTTGTCGGCGCCGACGATGACGCGCAGCTCGCGACCCGCCTGGATGGCGTAGGTCTTCATCACGCCGGGGTACGACAGCGCGATGTCCTCCATCTCCTTCAGACGCTTGATGTAGCTCTCGACCACCTCGCGGCGGGCTCCCGGACGGGCTCCCGAGATGGCGTCGCAGACCTGGATGATGGGGGCGATGAGCGAGGTCATCTCAATCTCGTCGTGGTGGGCGCCGATGGCGTTGCATACCTCGGGCTTCTCCTTGTACTTCTCGGCCAGCTTCATGCCGATGATTGCGTGGGGCAGTTCGGGCTCGTCGTCGGGCACCTTGCCGATGTCGTGCAGCAGACCGGCGCGGCGGGCCAGCTTGGGATTGAGGCCCAGCTCGGCAGCCATGATGCCTGCCAGGTTGGCCGTTTCACGGGCGTGCTGGAGCAGGTTCTGGCCGTAGGACGAACGGTATTTCATCTTGCCAATCATGCGAATCAGCTCGGGATGCAGGCCGTGGATGCCCAGGTCGATGGTCGTGCGCTTGCCCACCTCGACAATCTCCTCCTCGATTTGCTTCTGGACCTTGGCCACCACCTCCTCGATACGGGCGGGGTGGATGCGGCCGTCGGTGACCAGCTGGTGGAGCGCCAGACGGGCAATCTCGCGGCGCACGGGGTCGAAGCCGCTCAGGATGATGGCTTCGGGGGTGTCGTCGACGATAATCTCGATGCCCGTGGCGGCCTCGAGTGCGCGGATGTTGCGCCCCTCGCGGCCGATGATGCGGCCCTTGACCTCGTCGCTCTCGATGTTGAAGACCGTGACGGCGTTCTCGATGGCCGTTTCGGTCGCCACGCGCTGAATCGAGGCGATGATGATGCGCTTGGCCTCCTTCGTGGCGGTGAGCTTCGCCTCTTCGACCGTTTCGTTGATGTAGGCGGCCGCCTCGCTCTTGGCTTCGGCCTTCATGTTCTCGATGAGGATGTTCTTGGCATCCTCGGAGCTCATGCCCGAAATCTGTTCGAGGCGCACGTTCTGTTCGCGCTTGATTTGTTCGAGCTCCTCACGCTTGTGGTCGAGGAGCTGGAGCTGGTTCTGCAGCTGCTCCTTGAGGCGGTCGTTCTCGCGGCACTTGTTCTCCGCTTCGCGCTGCTGGTTCTGCAGGTTGGCCTCGAGCTGCTTGGCCCGCTGCTCGCTCTGGGCGAGCTTCTGGTTGCGCTCGTTTACCTGGCGGTCGTGCTCGCTCTTGAGCTGTATGAACTTCTCCTTGGCCTGGAGAATACGCTCCTTCTTGAGCATCTCTCCCTCGGCTTCGGCCTCCTTCACGGCGGCCTCGCAACGTTTCTTTATGGTGTTTTTCGTTACGAAGTTGGTGATGGCTATGTAGATGCCAACGGCAACGAGGGCGGAGATGCAGGCAGTCAAAATGATGGTTGTCATCTCTCTGTGTTTATAATTAGGTTAATTGTGGTCATAAAAAAACCGCATAGAGTTCCTTGTCTCGTTTGACGAATCTGCCGATAAGTCAAGTGTGGGGGCTCCGGGAATCGCAATCTTCCAACGGCATGCCGATGCATGCACCCCGAAGGGTTAAGGCCTGATTTTGAAGCACCGACGAGTTGCCCCAATGTAAAAAGTGTTCAGTTTCGCAAAGCTTAAGGAATCTATGCGGGTAGATTTTCCTCCGAATATGTAAAAGAACGGTTTTCTATCTTGTGTTCGCTTGTCGTCTTGTGTCTTGTCGTCCGGTGGCTCTTGCCCCTCCGTCCGTTATCTTCAGCTCTTCCTTCCGGCCCCTTTTCGGCTCCCTTTCTTGGCCCTCTTCCTTGGTCCGCTTCCTCGGCCCTTTTCTTCGATTCACTCCCTCGGTCCCTTTCTGTGGTCCGGAGGCTCTTTCGTTGCGGCCCCGGGGTCAGCGTTCGGGCTCCAGAGCGTTGAGGTAGCGGTCGAGCTCGTTGTCGAGCGCCGTCAGCCGCTTGAGGTCTTCATCGCCCACTTCGCGGCTCTGCTTCAGGTCGAGCAGCGCAATGGCGAACTTGAGCGCCGCCATCCCCAGGTAGTCCTGGTCGGTCCAGCCCTGGAAGTTGTTCTGCTTGATGGAGGCTACGTACTGGTTGACCTCCTTCTCGGCAAGCCGGTACAACTCCTCCTTCTCGCTCTCGATTTTGAACGAGTAGCTTTTGCCTGCCAGTTTGAGCTTTATTGCCTGCTGTGCCATCGGTTATTTCGTTGCCTGCCGCTCTTCGGCGCCCGTTTCGGGTTGTCGGAGCAGGGCGATGCACTTGTCTACCTCCCGCATAAGACGGTTTACGCGTGCCCGCGCCTTCTCTCTGCCGCCATCCCCTCCGGCCAGACCCTCCGCAAGCTGCGCCCGCGCCAACTCGGCATCGAGCGCGCGGATGCGCTCTTTCAGCGCACGGTTCTCGGCCTTCAGCGCGTCCCGCTCCGCGGTCAGCTCCCGGTTGAGCCGCACGGCGTCGCGGTGCTCGCCCATGAGCTGTCTGACACGGGCTTCTATGTTTACTATCACGCTCTTGTCGGCCATGGTCGTCGGAATGGATGACTTTCGCAATTCAAAGGTATGCAAAAGAACGGGAAAAAGCAAATTTTTTATGCCTCCGCGCGCTCGCCGTAGAGGTCGTATTCGGCTGCCGAGACGATGCGTACGGGGTAGAAGTGCCCCCGCAGCATGCGGCCCCCGGCGGCCGGAATCAGAATCTCCTGGTCCACCTCGGGCGAGTCGTACTGCGAGCGTCCGACGTAGTAGTCGCCCTGGCGCGAGTCAATGATGACGCGGCCGGTGCGGCCCACGCGGCGGAGGTTGTTCTCGAGCGATATTTCGCGCTGGAGCGTCATGATGCGCTCGACGCGCTGCTGCTTGACCTCGTCGGGGACGTCGTCCCTGAGCTCGAGCGCCGAGTAGGTCCCCTCCTCCTCGGAGTAGGCGAAGACGCCGAGCCGCTCGAAGCGGATGTCGCGCACGAACTGCAGCAGCTCCTCGAAATCCTCCTCCGTCTCGCCGGGGTAGCCCACCAGCAGCGTCGTGCGCAGCGCGATGTCGGGAATGCGCGTGCGCAGCCTGCGGATGAGCTCGTAGGCCTCGGCCTTGGTGTGGTGGCGCTTCATGGCCGTGAGCTGGCGGTCGGAGATGTGCTGGAAGGGGATGTCGAGGTATTTGCAGATTTTCGGCTCGCTGGCCATCACCTCGATGACCTCCTCGGGGAAGCCCGTGGGGTAGGCGTAGTGGAGCCGTATCCACTCGAGCCCCTCGATGCGGCAGAGTTCGCGGAGCAACTCGGCCAGCCGGCGGCGGCCGTAGAGGTCGATGCCGTAGTAGGTCGTGTCCTGGGCGATGACCATCAGCTCCTTCACTCCTCCGGCGGCGAGCTTGCGCGCCTCCTCCAGCAGCTGCTCCATCGGCACCGAGACGTGCGGGCCGCGGATGAGCGGAATGGCGCAGTAGCCGCAGCGCCAGTTGCACCCCTCCGAAATCTTGAGGTAGGCGTAGTGGCGCGGCGTGGTCAGGTGACGCTCGGTGGCCAGCTCCTCCCCCTCGGGGGCGCCCAGCGCGCGGGCGATGCCCGTCCAGTCGCGGGCGCCGAAGAAGTCGTCGACCTCGGGCAGCTCGGCCCGCAGCTCGTCGGCGTAGCGCTCCGAGAGGCAGCCGATGACGAAGAGCCGCTCGATTTTGCCCGCCTTCTTGGCCGCCGCCGCACGGAGTATCATGTCGACGGACTCCTGCTTGGCGTCGCCGATGAATCCGCAGGTGTTGATGACCACGACCTTGGCGTCGGTTCGGTCGCTGTCGAAGACCACTTCGTAGCCCGCCGCCTCGAGGCGGGCCATCAGATGTTCGCTGTCCACCGTATTTTTCGAACAGCCGAGCGTGATGACGTTGATTTTGCGCATCGTTGTTTCTCTCGTATTGGGGTTTGCATGCCGGCGTGCCGGCCGGGCGCTATTTTGCGGGTGCGCCCTGCTTCCCGTCGCCGAACAGTGCGTCGACGAACTCGCGGCGGTCGAAGATGCGCAGCTGGTCGATGCCCTCGCCGATGCCGATGTAGCGCACCGGGATGCGGAACTGGTCGCTGATGCCGATGACCACGCCCCCCTTGGCCGTGCCGTCGAGCTTGGTGATGGCCAGCGAGGTGACCTTCGTCGCCTGGGTGAACTGCTTGGCCTGCTCAAAGGCGTTCTGTCCCGTCGAGCCGTCGAGCACGAGCATCACCTCGTGCGGCGCGTCGGGGATGACCTTCGACATGACGTTGCGGATTTTCGTCAGCTCGTTCATCAGGCCGATTTTGTTGTGCAGACGGCCCGCCGTGTCGATGAGCACCACGTCGGCGCCGTTGGCCTTGGCCGACTTGAGCGTATCGAAGGCCACCGAGGCGGGGTCGGAGCCCATCTCCTGGCGAATCATCGTCGCCCCGGCGCGCTTGGCCCAGACGGCCAGCTGGTCGATGGCCGCGGCGCGGAAGGTGTCCGCCGCGCCGATGTAGACCTTGCGTCCCATGCGGGTGAGCTGGGCGGCCAGCTTGCCGATGGTGGTGGTCTTGCCCGCGCCGTTGACGCCGACGACCATCACCACGTAGGGCTCGCCCTCGCGCACGTCGAGGCCGAAGTTCTCGGCCGAGCCCACCGACTGTTCGAGCAGGTCGGCAATCTCCTCGCGCAGAATCTTCTGCAGCTCCGAGGCGTTCATGTATTTGTCGCGCGCCACGCGCTTCTCGATGCGGTCGATGATTTTGACGGTCGTCTCCACCCCCACGTCGGAGGTGATGAGCACCTCCTCCAGGTTGTCGAGCACCTCCGAGTCGATGGTCGAGCGTCCGGCCACGGCGCGCGCCAGCTTCGAAAAGAGGCCCGTCTTGGTCTTCTCGAGTCCGGCGGTGAGCTCCTCGCGCTGCTGTTCGGCCTGCTCGGGAGCGGCTTCGGCGGACTGTTTCTTCTTGAAAATGTCGAAAAATCCCATTCTGTAGATGTTTTGTGCAAAGATAATACCCTGTGCGCGCAAAACCAAACAAATGCCGGTCGAGAGGGCCCGCTTTTTCGGTCGGGAAGGCGGCCCGGGCGGCGAGGTTTGCGAAAAAACGCTATCTTTGTCGGAAACAACCATTCGCAAACGATGAAACGTGCACTCATCTGCCTGGTGGCGCTGCTCTTCGGAGGGCTCTCGCTGGCCGGGGCGCAGGACCTGCTGGTCCGTCGCGACGGACAGCGGCTGAAGGTCCTCGTCACGGAGATTTCACCCGAAACGGTGCGCTACAAGCGCTTCACGAACCCCGACGGTCCGACCTACGTGCTGCCCGTCGGCGAGGTCAGCTACATCGAATATCCCAACGGCGAGCGGGATGAATTTGCCCCGACCCCAACTCCGGCTCCGGTTGCTCCGGCGGCCCCGACACCGGACTCCGCTCCGACGTCCGCCCCGGTCACGGTGCCTGCTCCGGTCCCGGCTCCGACTTCTACACCGGTCGCTTCGGCTGCCCCGACTCCGGCTCCCGTTCCGGCTGCGCCGGCGGATGGCCCGCAGCCGGAGCCGCAGTTGCAGCCGGAGCCGCAGTTGCAACCGGAGCCCCAACCTCAACCGGAGCCTCAGCCGCAACCACAGCCGGAGCAGACCTCCGGCGTGCGCACGGTGCGCAGCTACCGGCCGGGTGACTACTATGAAGTGGACGGTGTCGTGGGCGTCGTATGCGCCGTGACGGAGGACGGGCTGCACGGTTTGGTGCTCTCGCTCGACGAGCTCTTCCTGCCGTGGTGCCTGCTGCACAAGGAGCGGCTGCAGACGGTGGGGGCCGATTCGCGCGATGACGGGCGAAAAAACATGGAGGCTGTGGCCCGGGTCATCGAACGCGACGGGCTTGCGTGGTCCGACTTCCCGGCCTTCGAGTGGTGCCACCGCAAGGGCGAGGGGTGGTATCTGCCCGCCATCGACGAGCTGCTCACCCTGGGGCACAACTACAACGGCGGCTCGCGCATGCGGCTCGACCGCGACGCCCGCGAGCGCTTCAACACCACGCTGCGGGAGCACGGCGGGCGGAAGCTCGACCGCTCCATCTACTACCTCTCGTCGACCGAGATTGATGCCCGCCGGGTATGGATGAGCCATCTGGGGCTCGAACCGCCCTATTTGAACGAAATCCAGAAGGGTACGAAGTACCTCGTGCGGGCGGTCCACCGCTTCTGATGCGGCTGCGGCGGCCTGGTCTGCATGATGCGACGGAGGTCGGCACACCCCGAAGGTGTGCCGACCTCCTGTTTTTCAGCGTATCGGTCCTCGACCTGCTTCGATTCAGTTCTGCTCCTCGCGCCGGGCGTATTCCGAGAAGTCGCAGCCGTAGTTCTCGTGGAGGTAGTCGTCCAGCTCGTCGGCCTTGAGGGCCAGCCCCGTCAGTTCGCGGCCGATGCGCGGCGCCTCGTCCGAGAAGATGTCGGTCAGGTGGACCCGGTAGGCGATGTAAATCTGGTTCTCCTCGAGCCCCAGCTTGTAGGGGGCCACGTCGGCCGAGAGCAGGTAGGTGAGCACCGGTTCAAGGTCGCGTTTGGGCAGGATGTTGATGGGCGAGGTGCAGAAGAGGTAGGAGTCCTCGTAGACGAAGAGTCGGATTTCGGAGCTCCCCTTGTGGAAGCGCCACGACTCCTGTCCGATGCGGGCCAGCACGGGGTCGACCCCCATTGCGGCAATCGCCTTTTCGCAGAACTGCGCCAGGTCGGTGAGCCCCCGCTCGCGGAAGACCCCCTCGGGCAGCCGCACGCCGCAGCTGGGGCAGTACTCCTCCTCGCCGGCGATGAACTCGTCGCAGCCGGGGCACTGCACTCGGTAGGTCGTCGCGTCGAGTTCGCCCGTGCGCTCGAGCATCGGGCGGAGGGCATCGACCGGGATGCCGAAGCCCATGTTGTCGGCATCGGTGAGCTTGCTCACCGTGATGGCGATGACCTCGTTGCGGAGGTTGAGCATCGGGCCGCCGCTGTTGCCGGGGTTGACCGCCGCGTCGGTCTGGATGTAGTGGCTCCCATCCATCAGCTGGTCGGGCGAGGAGATGCTCCCCTCGGTGAGGGTGAAGGGCATGCCGAAGGGGTAGCCCGCCACGCGGATTTTGTCGCCGATGAGGGGCTCCTCTGTGGCGAGGGTCAGCTCGGGCAGCGTCGAGAAGTCCCCCTCGGCGGCCAGCAGCGCAATGTCGCGGGCCGGGTTGGCCAGCACGACGTGGGCCCGCCACGCGCGGCGGTCGTTGTCCTGCAGGGCGACCGTGTGGAACCCCTCGATGACGTGGTAGTTGGTCACGAAGAGGTTGTGGCGCTTCAGGTAGAAGCAGCTTCCCGAACCGCCGGCATGGTTGACCTTCAGCACGGCGGCATAGAGCGAATTGCGGTCAGTCATCGTTCGGTCTGTTTAGGGTCGGGGCGCTCCGCGGCGCCGGCGGCGTCCGGGGCTTCCGTTCCGTGGATGCGTTGTTTCATGTAGCGCTCCAGAAAACCGCTCTGGAGCAGGACGCCGGTCATGGCTTCGCGCTGCAGCGGCGTGGGCTCTCCGGCGCCGGCCCCCGTGTCGGGCGCCTCCGATGTGGACGCCTCGCCCGACGGGGTCGTTTCGCCGGCCGAGGCCTCCGCCGACGGGGCTTCGTCGCCGCCATCCTCCTCTTCGCCGAAGTCGCCCTCCATGATGCACTCCATGGCGTCGTTGAGCAGCGGCGCGGCCTCCTCGAGCGGCCGCGAGGCGCTTTGGGCAAGAGCCTGCGAGATGACGGCGTCGACCTGCTCCGGCACGTCGCTGTTGTAGTACATCTCATAGAACTTGTAGACGGTCGAGAGGCAGCAGACGGCGTAATCCTTGCGTTCGAGCGCCTCGGCGCACCGTGCGGCGCTCTCCGAGAAGGCGTCCTGGATGCTTTTGAGTGTGGCGCGGCTCTTCTCGGGAATGAAGGTCTCGATGCGGTAGAGCCCCTCGGCGAGCTCCTCGTCGCTCATGGCGCCGAGCGTGCGGGCGAACGAGCAGCCGCGCGAGACCACCTCCGGAAGGGGTATGTCCTCGCGGTCGAGCTCGTGGATGGCGCGGTCGAGCCGGTTGAGCAGCTGCCCCTGCGGCCGGGCGAGGTAGCAGATGCGCAGCAGCGTCGTGGCGATGATGTTCCAGGCGTAGCCGTAGTTGCGCTCGTTCTGGAAGGCAGCGGCTTCGCGCAGCCCCTCGTCGCAGGCGGCGCGAATCGCGCCGCAGAGGTGGGCGACCATCTCCGCGTCGTAGCGCTCGATGCGGGGCTCGCAGATGCGGCGGGCGTGGAACTTGGTGACGAACTCGTCGTCGTAGCGGTCGCCCGTGTGGCAGATGTCGCGCAGCACGTAGTAGATTTTGGCGGGGTGGACGAGCGTCATCGGGCACTCGTATTCGAAGTAGAGGCGCTCGCCGCGCAGTACAATCCGCGGCAGGTCCATGCCGCAGATGTTGAGCACGGCGGCCTGGCGCAGCAGCGGGATGCGCCCCTTCCCGGGCAGTTCGAGGAAGGGGGCCTCGATGCGCAGCCGCTCGCCGTCGGTGCGGATGCGGACCACGATGGAGCCGTGGGAAATCTCGAATACGGTGGCATCGGCGTTGCCGTAGCGCGTGCGCAGCCCCTTGCCGATGAAGTCGAGCAGCGCGAGGAACGAGTCGCGGTAGCGTTTCTCGTTGAAGGCCTCCAGACTGCGGTCAAAGGCGTCGGGGTCGAGGCGGCTGGCCGTCGAGGGGATGACCGAGGGGGTGAATGTGAGGGTCTGTTTCATGGCAGTGTCGTGTGAGCGGACCCCGCTCTTTTCCCAAATATAGCGATTTTTTGCGAGAAGATGCCGCCCGACCCCCTGAAAAACACAAAGGGCACCCCGTCGGGATGCCCTTTGTATTTCGGATTTCTCCGGAAATACTTATTTCTTCTCCTCGAAGAACGCCTTGACCTGGTCGTTGGCGATGATGCCCTCCTTGAACATGTAGGCACCCGTCTTCTCGGACTTGACCATCTTGATGCACTTGGTAAACTGTTTGCCCGTGCTGGTCTTCAGTGTTGCGACTACTTTCTTTGCCATAACGCTTCAATAACTATTTGATTTCACGGTGAACGGTGACACGCTTCAGGAAGGGGTTGTACTTCTTGCGCTCCAGACGCTCGGGCGTGTTCTTCTTGTTCTTGGTGGTGATGTAACGGGACATTCCCGCAACGCCGCTCTCTTTCTGTTCGGTGCACTCGAGGATGACCTGAACTCTGTTGCCTTTCTTTGCCATGTGTTACTCGGTTTTTTTAGTAGATGGTTTTGGCTGCGGCTGCCTCGCGCATTGCCACTGCAAGACCCTTCTTGTTAATCGTTTTCATGCCGGCTGCCGATACACGCAGGGTAATCCAGCGGCCCTCTTCCTCGGACCAGAAGCGCTTGGTTTTCAGATTGGGACTGAACTTGCGCTTGGTCTTGTGGTGCGAGTGGGAAACGTTGTTGCCCACAATCGCCACTTTGCCAGTGATTTCGCAAACTTTCATCTTTGTGTTTTTTTGGTTAAAATCCCCGAAAGGGAGTGCAAATATAGTCAAAATTCGAGGAATCTGCGCACAAATGTGCGGAATAATTCCTTTTATTTTCGCAATATGCTGTTTGTCAGCGTGTTGTGTTTTGCGCCTGTCAGGCCTGTTTTTCTGCCTGCGCCTCCGTTTGAGCCGTCTGCTCCTCCTTGTCGAGCAGCTCGTGGAGCATGCCGATGGCGAAGGCCGAGGCGCGGTCGATAATCTGGCCCCGGTCCGTACCGCACTGCTTCACCACGGCGTAGGTGCCACGGGGGGTGGCCACGGCCATCCAGACCGTGCCGACCGGCTTCTGGGCCGAGCCGCCCGTCGGGCCAGCGATGCCCGTGGTGGCTACGGCGTAGTCGGCGTGGGCCAGGCGGCGCACCCCTTCGGCCATGTGGCGGGCAACCTGCTCGCTCACGGCGCCGTAGCGCTCAATCTCCTCGGCGGGAACCCCCAGCACCTCGCTCTTGGCCCGGTTGCTGTAGGAGACCACGCCGCAGAGGAAGTAGGCCGAGGCGCCCGGCATGGCCGTGAAGCGCGAGGCGATGGCGCCGCCCGTGCAGCTCTCGGCCGTGGCCAGCGTCAGGCCGCGGCGCGTGAGCGTGTGGTGGACCAGCTCCTGCATCGTCGCCGTCTCGTAGCCCACGATGTATTCGGGGATAATCTTGCGCAGCTCGTCGAACTGCCGCTCAATCTCCCGGGCCACGGTCTTGCCCTCGACCTCGTAGGCCGACAGGCGCAGCCGTACGGCGCCCGGATTGGGCAGGTAGGCCAGCTTGAGGTAGGGGGGCAGCGCCTCCTCCCACTTCTCGATGCGCTTGGCGAGCATCGACTCGGCCAGCCCCGCCGTGATGAGCGTACGGTGGACAATCTGGCGGAGCGAGAAGTGCGCCTTCAGACGCGGCATCACCTCGTCCTGCATCAGGTGCTCCATCTCGAAGGGTACGCCCGGCAGCGAGACGACCACCTTGCCGCCCCGCTCGAACCACATGCCGGGGGCCGTGCCGTGGGCGTTGAAGAGCACCGTGCAGCACTCGGGTACGAGCGCCTGGCCGCGGTTGAGTTCGTTGAAGTCGATGCCGCGCGCCTCGAGCATCCGCCGGACGTGCTCCTCGACCGTCGGGTCGACAACCAGCCGACTGTGGAACATCTCGGCGAGGGTATTCTTCGTGATGTCGTCCTTCGTGGGGCCGAGGCCGCCCGTGAGAATCACGATGTCGGACTGGGCGAGGCTGTGCTCGAGCGTTTCGATGATTTGCCGGCGGTCGTCGCCTATCGAGCACTTCTCGTGCACGACGACACCCGCCGCGTTGAGGTATTTGGCAATGGATACCGAATTGGTGTCCACAATCTGGCCGATGAGAATCTCATCGCCGATGGTCAGGATGGTGGCTTGCATGGCTGGAAGTTATGATTGCGTCGCCTTCGCCTCGGCGTCGGCGACAAGCATTCGGCAAATCTGTTTGACGAAGCTTGGACCGTTGTAGATGTAGCCCGTGTAGATTTGCACCAGGTCGGCTCCGGCATCGAGCATCGCCTTCACCTCCTCGGGGGTCATCAGTCCGCCCACGCCGATGATGGGGTAGGTGCCGCCCGAACGCTGGTGGATGCGTCGTACGATTTCGACGGCGCGGGCCGTTAGCGGGGCGCCGCTCAGGCGTCCGTTGCCGATTTTGGCGATGGAGGCCGGGCTGGTGTGCAGCTTGCCGCGGCGGTGGGTGCCGTTGGTGGCCACGATGCCGTCGAGCGGCGTCGAGAGGAGGATGTCGGTGATTTCGTCGAGGACCTCGTCCGGCATGTCGGGCGAAATCTTCAGCATGATGGGCCGGTACTGGTTCTGGCCGCGGCGGAAGTCGAAGAGGGGGTCGAGGATGCGCAGAATCTGCTCGCGCGTGTGGCTCGTCCCCTCGTTGCAGGCGTTGTCGCAGCTGATGTTGACGGTGAAGTAGTCCGCATACTGGTAGAGGTTGCGGAAGAGCTTCAGGTAGTCCGACGGGGCGTTTTCGGGCGTCGTGCCGGTGTTCTTGCCGATGTTGCAGCCGACGATGACCTCGTCGTGGGGGCGGCGCAGATTCTCCTGGACACGCTCCAGCCCCTTGTTGCAGAGACCGACGCGGTTGATGATGGCGTTGTCCTTGGGCAGGCGGAAGACCCGCGGGCGGGGGTTGCCCGTCTGGGGCTTGGGGGTGACGGTGCCCACCTCGACGAAGCCGAAGCCCAGCGCGGCCAGCTCGCGCACCGCCTCGCCGTTGTGGTCGAAGCCGGCGGCCAGACCGACCGGGTTGCGGAACTTGCGGCCGAAGACCTCGCGCTCGAGCGCCGGATGCTCCACGGCATAGCACGTGCGCAGCAGCCAGCGTCCGCCCGGAATCCGGCCGATGATGCGCAGCAGCAGCAGAACCACGGCGTGGGCTCGTTCGATGCTGAGCGAGAAGAGAATGGGTTTTATGATTCGGCGGTATATCATGCCTCGTTTCAATATGGCCCCAAAGATAGGAAAAAAAGCCGGATGTCGTATGTTTTTCTCCTCAGAAGTATTCGCGGCGGTAGGGGTAGTGGTCGCGCAGCTGTTCGAACTCCCCGCGGTGGCCCTTCAGATAGCGGCTTTCGGCCTCGATGTCGAAGGCGTCGCGGATGGTGCGTCCGAGCTCCTCCCACGAGATGGGGCGCGGACGGGAGGGGGTAACCGACGGGGGGTACCACCCCTCGAGCGGAAGGCGGAAGGCGCGGGCTATGGCCGCGACGGCCGCCGCCGTGGCATTGGCCTTGCCCTGCTCGGTGTAGCCGGCGATGTGGGGGGTGGCCAGCAGCGCCCGGTCGAGCAGCGCGGGTGCGATGTCGGGCTCGTGCTCCCAGACATCCAGCACGAAGGGGTGGCAGCTCTCGAGCAGCGCCTGTCCGTCGACCACCTCGCCGCGCGAGGAGTTCATCACCACGGCGCCGGGCTTCATGCGCGCGAAGAGGGCGGCCGAGCCCATGCCGCGCGTCGAGGCGTCGAGCGGCGTGTGGAAGGTGAGCAGGTCGGCCTGCTCGGCCACCTGCTCGAGCGGAAGGAATCCGAGCCGTTCGCGCTCCTCGCGCGGAGGGTCGCAGCAGACCACGCGGAAGCCCCACCGGCGGGCATACTCGCTGACGAGCGACCCCACGTGTCCCACGCCGACTACGCCGAGCGTTCGTTCGGCGGGGCTCCACCCCTGCTCGCGGGAGAGGTAGTGCAGCACCGCTCCGGCCCACTGCAGTACGCCCCGCGCGTTGCAGCCGGCGGCCGTCGCCACGCCGATGCCGCGCCGGCGGCAGTACTCCAAGTCGATGTGGTCGAAGCCGATGGTTGCCGTGGCGATGAAGCCGACGCGCGAGCCGTCGAGCAGCGCCGCATTGCAGCGCGTGCGGGTACGGATAATGAGGGCGTCGGCGTCGCGGACGTCGGCGGCCGTGATGACGGCTCCGGGGAGCCGGCGCACCTCGGCCCAGGAGTCGAGGACCCCTTCGAGGAAGGGGATGGCGCTGTCGGCGATGATTTTCAGCATGGTGGTCTGTTTTGCGGTAAAAATCGGAGCAAAGTTAGATAAAAAATAAAATTTGTGTACTTTTGTTCCTTAAAACACGTTTCGTATATGGATTTGAAAGCGTTCGACCCCGATGGGGTCGGTGTGGATACGGGGACCTATTTCGGCTTCCCGTTCGAGCCCGAGGAGGCGGAGCTGGTGCTCATCTCGGCACCGTGGGACGTGACGGTCTCCTACGGCGCAGGGGCGGCCTATGCCCCCGATGCCATCATCGAGGCCTCGACGCAGCTCGACTTCCACGACCCGCTGGCCCCGGGCCAGTGGCGGCGCGGCATCGCCACGGCCGACGTGGACTATGCGCTGCAGGAGCAGTCGCAGCGGCTGCGCGCCGATGCGGCCCGCATCATCGAACACCTCGAGGAGGGGGGTGACCCCTCCGACGAGTCGGTGGTACGCAAGTTGCGTCGGGTGAACGAGGGGTGTGCCGCCATGAACGCCAACATCCGCCGGCAGGCGCGTCGCTGGCTCGAAGCCGGCAAGCTCGTGGGGCTGGTCGGCGGCGACCACTCGACCCCTTACGGTCTGTTGCGGGCGCTGGGCGAACGCCATGAAGCCTTCGGCATCCTCCACATCGATGCCCACCGCGACCTGCGCGAGGCCTACGAGGGGTTCGAGTACTCCCACGCTTCGGTGATGTACAACGTCCTGCGCGACGTGCCCCAGGTGACGCGTCTGGTGCAGGTGGCCGTGCGCGACTTCTCGGAGCGCGAGGCGCAGCTGGCCGAGCGGTCGGAGCGCGTGGTGAGCTTCGAGGACGGAGCCCTCGCGGCGGCCGGCTTCGAGGGGGTGAGCTGGGGCGAGCAGTGCCGGCGCATCGTCGAGGCGCTGCCGCAGCTCGTCTACGTGAGCTTCGACATCGACGGCCTGTCGTTCGACAACTGCCCCGATACGGGAACGCCCGTCAACGGAGGGCTCTCGTTCAACCAGGCCATCTATCTGCTCGACGTGCTGGTCCGCTCGGGCCGCCGCATCGTGGGATTCGACGTGGTGGAGGTGGTGCCCCGCACCGAGGTGCGCATCAACGCTATTACGGGGGCCCGCGTGCTCTGGAAGCTCTGCGGGCAGACCCTCAAGTCGAACCCCGCCGTGGAGCGGTAGGCTTTGCGGCGCCGGGGGGCTCCCGTGGCGGAGGCAACCGGTGTTGACCGTTGGCAAAGGGGACGTCCCGGGCTGCACCCGGCCGCGGAGCCGAAGGAGGGTGCAGAGCCGGGCGAGCGGTCGCTGCCGTTGGGCGGGCAGGTCGCAAAATCACCCGAAAACGATAAACGCAACTTTTGGATATGCGAATTTTTCTCAAATACGGATGGGTGCGCCGGCGCCATCAGCTAGGACTGCGGGGCCGTCGTTTCATGGAGGCGCCCTGGGCGGGCGGCGTGGTGCTGCTCGTCTGCGTCGGAATTGCCATGCTGCTGGCCAACCTCCCCCTCACGGCGGAGTACTACCACCATCTGCTGCAGACCGACCTCTCGCTGGCGGTCCACAGCCCCGACGGGGTCATCGACTGGGTCTATCCGCGCGGCATGACCGTCGAGAAGCTGATTAACGACGGCCTGATGGTCATCTTCTTCTTCTCGGTCGGCCTCGAAATCAAGCGCGAAATCATCTCGGGGCAGCTCTCGACGCTCCGCAAGGCGATTCTTCCGGTGCTGGGCGCCGCCGGCGGCATGGCGGCTCCGGCGCTGATTTACCTCCTCTTCAACCACGGGGGCGTGGCGGCCAATGGCTGGGGTATCCCCACGGCCACCGACATCGCCTTCGCCATCGGCATCCTCTCGATGCTGGGGCGCCGGGTCCCCGTCTCGCTGAAGGTCTTCCTCACGGCGCTCGCCATCGCCGACGACCTGGGGGCGATTCTGGTCATCGCCTTCTTCTACGGCGAGAAGGTGCGGCTGGGCTTCCTGCTTCTGGCCGTCGCCATCATGCTCTTCGTCTACTGGATGAAGCGGCTGGGGGAGACGCGTCTGATGTACTACCTCGTGCCGGCCGTCATCGTCTGGAGCCTCTTCTACTACTCGGGCGTGCACTCGACCATCTCGGGTGTGGCGATGGCGATGCTCATCCCCGACCGGCCGCGCTACGGCCGCGCCTACTTCGTGCGCAAGATGCGGTCGCTGAGGACCGTGCTCTTCATGTCCGAGGCCTCCGGCGACGAATTCCCCAACTCGGAGCAGCGCTACTACATGAGGCAGATGCGCCACGTGGCGGCCAACTCGGTGGGGCTGAGCCACCGGCTCGAACATGCGCTGAGCCCCTACGTGACCTTCCTCATCATGCCCATCTTCGCGCTGGCCAACGCTGGCGTGCCTGTCTCGGTGGAGTACCTCGACATCTTCGCCGCCTCGCCCGATGCGGGGGCCGTGGGGCTGGGCGTCTTCTTCGGCCTGCTGGTGGGCAAGCCGCTCGGCATCTTCCTGGCCAGCTGGGGCGCCGTGAAGTCGGGGCTGGCCACCATGCCCGAGGGGGCTTCGTGGCGGATGCTGCTGGCCGTGGCCTGCCTGGGCGGAATCGGCTTCACGATGTCGCTCTTCGTCGATTCGCTCGCCTTTACCAACCTGGAGCTTGTCGACCGCGGCAAAATCGCCATCCTGATGGGGTCGACGGCTGCCGCCATTCTGGGCAGCCTGCTCATCCTGCTCTTCTCGGCGCACGGAAAGCAGCGGACGGCATAGGAATGCGCAACTACGACATAATATAAAGGGTGTACGCCCGTTTCGATAACGGAAAAATGAAGAAAACTTTAGTGATTGCACTGGCGGCGCTTGCTCTGGCCGCCTGCTCGAAAAACAAGGGCGGCAGCGTGAAGCTGCACAACGACCTCGACTCGGTGGCCTATGTCATCGGCATGAACGTGGGGATGAACCTGATGCGGATGGACTCGACGCTCAACGTCGAGGCCGTATGCCAGGGTATCCGCGACCACTTCCGCGGCAAGACGCGGCTGACGGCCGACGAGGCGGAGACCTTCTTCCTGAGCTATGTCAACTATGCGCTGCCCGAGAAGGCGCGCGCCTACGAGGAGCAGTTCCTCGAGGATATCCGCAAGTCGAACCGCGCCTACGCCCGGACCACTTCGGGTGTGACCTATACGGTCGAGGATGTGGGCGATGCCGAGCGTACGCCCGTCAACGAGCGCGATTCGGTGGTGTTCCGCTACCTGCTGCGCACGGCCGACGGCGAGGAGCTCTACTCCTCCTACGAGCGGGGCGATACGGTGCGCACCGAGCTGCGCGACTTGACCGAGGGCCTGAGCGAGAGCCTGAAGCTGCTGGGCGAGGGGGGCCGCATCAAGGCGTGGATGCCCTCGTCGGCCGCCTACGGAGCCGCGGGGTGCGACTCGCTGGGCGTGAAGCCCAACCAGACGCTCTACTACGAAATCGAGCTTCTGAAGGTCGACCGCTACGCCAATCGGATGCGCCGTTCGAATTTAAACCGTTAATGTGAACCGTTGTGCCGATATTTTTATAACTTTGCGCGCGGATGTAAACAGGATACAGTTGAAAAACGATAATACGTACAAATCATGAAAAAGACCATTTTTGCAGCAGCGCTTGCCGGCGCTGCGATGCTCGTTGCGTGCGGCGGAGACAAAAGCGGCGTAACGATGGGCAGCCTGTCGGAGTTCGACTCGCTGTCGTATGCTCTGGGTGCCAACATCGGCCTGGGCATGAAGTACCAGCTGCGCGACGTTCCGTTCGACTACAAGGCCCTCGACAAGGCGCTTCAGGAGAGTGCGCTGGGCAAGTCGTCGCTCAGCCACGACGATGCCATCAAGCAGCTGCAGACCTACTTCATGGAGAAACGCCCCGAGCGCATGCAGGCCATTGCCAAGGAGCGTGCCAAGGCCGACAGCATCCGTCTGGCCGGGGGCGATTCGACGAAGGTCGAGTATCCCGACGCCGACCCCTCGATGTTCGAGAGCGAGGAGGAGCGCACCGAGATTTCGTACGCCTTCGGTAACGACATCGGCTTCAACATCAAGGAGAGCAAGCTCCCCATCCAGCTGGTTTGGATTTCGGAGGCGATGCAGAACGTGCGTGACGACAACGCCAAGATGACCGAGGAAGAGGTGGGCCGCTACCTGCAGTACTACTTCATGGTAAAGCGTCCGGCCGAGAACAAGGCCGCTTCGGAGCAGTGGCTCTCCGAGATTGAGAAGAAGTCGGGCGTCCAGAAGACCGAGTCGGGCCTGCTCTACAAGGTGGAGAAGATGGGCGACGAAACGGTCATGCCCAAGGACTCGCGCGACGTGGTGAAGGTGCAGTACACGGGCCGCAAGCGCAACGGTGAGGTCTTCGACTCGTCGATTTTCGAGAACCTTCCCGCCGAGCGTCAGGAGATGCTCAAGAAGCGCAATCCGGACTCCTATGACAAGAACGAGCCTGTTGAGTTCGCGCTCAACCGTGTGATTCCCGGCTGGACCGAGGGTATGAAGCTCGTGGGCAAGGGCGGCAAAATCCATCTGTGGATTCCCTCCGACCTGGCATACGGTCCCCGCGGCATGGGTCGTGAAATCGAGGGCAACGAGGCACTCGAGTTCGAGGTGGAGCTCATCGACGTGAAGCCCTACGTGGCTCCCGCTCCGGTGGATTCGCTCAAGAACGACTCGCTCAAGATGGATGTGAAGCCCGCAGCCGTAGGGAAGAGATAACGGACGGATGAAGGTCCGGAACCCGCTGTCGGTTCCGCAAGAAGACGAGGGTCGCTCCCGTGAGGGGGCGACCCCTTTTTTGCGGGCGGCCGAACGGTTGGGAGGAAGTTGCGGAGGGACTTCGGAATTGGTCGAACGGCGCGGAAGGTGGCCTGAGGCAGGCATTGGGGAGATGTTGAACGGTGTGGAGGGTGAGCAGCGGGCGGCCTCCGGTGCCGACCGCTGCCCACGAAAAAAGCCCCGCGAAGCTGGCTTCGTCGGGGCTTTTTCGTCGTGTGTCGGTTGCGGTGCGCTGCAGATGCGCTGCGGCTCAGAAGGGGAGGTCATCCACTTCGGATGCCGGGGTCGAGGCGTAGGAGGGCTCTTCGGCAATCGGCGGCATGTCGGGCATGGGCGGCATCTCGGGTGCCTGCGCAGCCTTGGGCTGAATCCGCCAGGCGCGCACGTCGGTATACCAGCGGCCGTTGTATTCGCGCGACTCGATGTTTACCGAGACCGTGTAGGCGGCACCCTCGCGGAGCTTGGCCACCTCATCGGGCTTGTTGAAAAAGGTTACGCAGATTTTGCGCGTAAAGGAGCCTTCGTTGGCGTCGAAGACCACATCCTGACGCTGCCACTCGCCGCGTGCGGAGGTGCCCTTGGTCACGGGCATTATTTTGTAGACCGTTCCTTCGAATTCCATGGTTGGGGTTTGTTTTTTAGTGTGATGCAAAGATAGTGTAAAGTCGGGGCAAAAAAAAGCCCGCACTTCACTTTTTTCCGCCGCTTGCATCGCCGCAGGGCCGGGCCGGTTGAGGTGGGTCTCTGGTGGGGACGTGGCGGCGTCTGCGGTGGGTGCGGAGCCTTTGGGTGAGCCGTACGGTCCGGATGCGGGCGGGTGTGAAGACAAAGACAGCCGGAATCGTGTGATTCCGGCTGCCGGCGGTGGACCCAGAGGGGCATGATCCCACGACCTTCGGATTATGAGTCCGCTGCTCTAACCGACTGAGCTATGGGTCCTCGGTTTGCGGGGACAAAGATAGGAAAAATTTTCCCGAATTCCAATGCCGCGGCGGCAAAGTCTCCTTAGGGAGGGGCTGTATGCCGGCTGCACGGGGTGCGCGTTCCGGTTCCGCGCGGGGCGGCGCCCGGATTTCTGGCTGCGCCCTCCCCGGGTGCAGGAGCCCCGGACGGAGGGGGGGGTTGTCGTTGGAAAGGGCTGTGGCGGAGGAAAAATCGTCGTTTTTTTCGGGCCGGGTATTGGATGTTGCGAATTAATTTGTACCTTTGTCGCGCTTAAGCTAATTGTTTAATACAAAAACAACGACAATGAAAAAGGGTATTCATCCGGAGAATTATCGTTTAGTGGCCTTCAAGGACATGTCCAACGACCACGTGTTTTTGTGTCGGTCCGCCGTTTCGACAAAAGAGACCATCGAGGTGAACGGCGAAACCTATCCCGTGTATAAGATGGAAATTTCCAACACGTCGCACCCGTTCTACACCGGTAAGATGAAGTTGGTTGACACCGCTGGTCGCGTCGATAAGTTTATGAGCCGCTACGCAAAACGCTACGATAAGAAGAACGCCAACAAGTAGTGCTTGTCCGACGTCCACGAAAAACCGCACTCCCTTCTGGGGGTGCGGTTTTTCGTGCTTCAGACGTCGCGGCGGGGTGCACGGTGCCCCCGTCAGGAGTTGTTCGGAGCCGGTTTCGGCGGGTGAGAAGCGGGAAAGTTCGGCTGTAGTATGGAAAATGGCCTGAAAAGAGCGTTTTTTTGGGGTGCGGGTGTATATCACACCGATTTTCTTCCTATATTTGGAGACGGCAAGCAATAACATATTTGATGCTTAAATTGAAAAAGTTATGAGAAGATTAGTCTTTGTGATGCTGGGCGTCATCTTTGCACTTGCATCGTGCGTCAGCCGCGGTACGGCCGATAAGATTGAGGGTCAGCGCGACTCTCTGCGGACGGTGGTCAGCTCGAAGGACTCCATCATCAAGGCCGTGTTCGAGGACATCAACGCCATATCGGAGAATCTTGCCGCCATCAAGACCCGTGAAAATCTCCTCACGGTGAGCGAAAGCGACATCGAGAGCCGGAAGCGTCCGGTCGAGGAAATCAACAACGACATCGCGGCCATCGACCGCCTGCTGCAGGATAACCGCAAGAAGATAGCTTCGCTGCAGCACTCCGCCGCCCAGCTGCGCAAGGCCAACCTGCGCATCAGCGGCCTCGAGAAGATGATTGTCGACCTCAATACCCAGCTGGTGGACAAGGACGGCGAGGTGGCTCGCCTGAAGGAGGACCTCTCGAAGATGGGCATCGAGGTGGAGTCGCTCCACGAACAGGTGGCCGAGCAGACGGCCCGTGTCGACAGCCTCTCGAACGAGAAGACCGAACTTGAGAACCGCATGAGTGCCGTGCGCTACATCGTCGATTCGCAGAAGAATCTGCTCGATGCGGGCGTGGTCGAGAAGCAGGGCTTCATCGGCCGTACGCTGGTGGCCCGCGGAGATGCTCCCGCCGAGCTCTTCAACCAGGTTGACGCCCGCGAGCTGCGCGAAATCGCCATCGGACACAAGAAGGTCGAGCTGGTGACGAACCATCCGGTCGGTTCCTACGAACTGCAGACCAATGCCGACAAGGTGGTCGAAAAACTGGTGATACTTGACCCGGAGCAGTTCTGGGGTTCTTCGAAAGTTCTGATTGTAAGCTACAAATAACCTGAGTAGGGGGCGGCCGGGGACTTTATCCCCGGCCGCATCCGTTATGGCCGTTGCTGCCGGCTCCGGCATGTACGCTGCCCGAACGGTAATTCGGTCGGGAGCCGACGTGCTTATCCGGGACGTGTCGCTCTTCCTGTGAGGTCCGGAAGGTCCGGTTCCATGACGGTCGGAAGGGGGGGCTGCCCGTTGAAAGGGGGAACTGCCCGTTGAAAGGGGCTTGCCCGACCGGGGTGGTATCCGGTGCGGTATGGAGTGCCAGGGGCATGCATCGACGACAAAATCGACTCGGTGTGTTTCCGAATCGACTATATTTCGGCTCGATGTCTCCTCCCTGACTCTTCGGTGTCCCCGGGAGGCCCTCCGGATGGGGTCGAAGCGGCAGTGAATCGTCTCTGGGCTGAATGGATGAATGTCCGATTGCCTTGTATGGAGGGAACGGAAAATTACCTGAAGGGTGTTTTTTGTTCCCATCGCTGCATAAAAATAGCGTTATATTCCACTTGGACGCTTCGTTTTTTAATTTTTTTGCGTACTTTTGGACGGCCGAGATTTCGGCAGCATTATTTTTTTGTTTTTATGGAACTACAACCCCAACCGCAGTTTGTGGAGTCGGCTTTGAAGGAGAATTGTCCTGCGGATTGTAGCAGTTGTCCTACGTTTCCGGTTCCGTTCCGTAGGGCCGGCGATGCGATATATTGTCGCTTTGTCCGGCGTTCGTTTCTTTCGGGCGAAGGTGTCACCTTCGCTGCGGGCCGCATGGTCCGTATTCTTTTTGTACGCACCGGCACGTTGCTTGTCAGCCAGCCGCAGGGTACGAAGTTTGTCACCTCGAAGCAGTGCGCCTGTCTGGCCCGCAGCGAGGAGTATGTCGTCACGGCCCATGAGCAGAGCGAGGTCATTATCCTTTCGCTTGAGCCCAGGGCTGAAATCTGCGAGCCCGATATCTTCGGACTGCAGGTAGCCGGTTACCCCGACGTGCCGACCGATGCCGTGCCCACGCTGGCACTCCATCCGGCGGTCGAACGGCTTTTGTCCGACATGTTCGACTTCCCGGCCCTGGCCCAATGCGAGCGCTTCCACCGGTTGAAGGTGTGCGAACTCTTCATGCTCTTCAGAGTGCTTCATACCCCCTCCGAGCTGGCCTATTTCTTCCAGCGGATGATTCAGCCCCAGGACAACTTCCGGGCCTTCGTCTGCAACAACTACGAGCGTGCGCAGGGCGTTACGGACCTCGCGTCGCTGGCCGGAATGAGCCTCTCGGTCTTCAAGCGGCGCTTTGCCGAGCACTTCAACGACAGCGTCTACCACTGGATGATGCGTCAGAAGGCGCTGAAGATTTATGCCGATATCCGTGACGGGGAGGACAGCACGAAGGCGCTGATGGAGAAATACAAGTTTCGTCACTATACGCAGTTCAGCCGCTTCTGCAAGAACTACCTGCAGGCGACTCCCGCTCAGTTGATTGCCGAGATGAAGCGGCGGTAAGGTACTCCGGTCTGTCCGGCTGTATGTCGTACGCTTCCGGCCTTGTCGCCGATTCGGGCTTGAGATGCTCCGGCGGACCTCCGTGTCTGCCGGAGCACTTTTTTCGGCAGCCGGGATGCGTCTGTCCGTGCAAGGGGGCGAGGGTGTTTCCGACCCGCTTCGGCCTTATATATTAAGGTATCGGCGGCGGATTTTTCCGCTCGGTGCCCCGATTTGCCTTTTTATGCACCGGAAGGTCGCTTTGGACGATATTTTTTGCTCAACCTGTTGCGATGTCCAAAACTTTTCCTATCTTTGCACCCGATTCGACCTCACAGAGCGAGGCGCCGAATCGAGTTCTTTGAAGAGCGAAAAAAGTTAAAAAATAGTTTATCGAGAATTTGGTGAATCTATTTTTTATACCTATTTTTGCAGTCCAAAAGGTCGATTCTGCCGATGTAGCTCAGTTGGCCAGAGCAGCTGATTTGTAATCAGCTGGTCGGGGGTTCGAATCCCTCCATCGGCTCAGTCCGATGCGCAGAGATTCCGAGCAAAAGGGCAGGCGCATGTTCCGCGAGGGACGCAAACAAGGGAAGTTACCAGAGTGGCCAAATGGGGCAGACTGTAAATCTGCTGGCTTACGCCTTCGGTGGTTCGAATCCATCACTTCCCACAAAAAAGAAGAAAAGAAAGAGTGCCGGTTGGAGTTGCATAATCCCGAAGGTGCCGGTCCGCTGGCCGGACGACGTCGGAAGGATAGGGACTCTGATACGGTATATTTTTGCGGAAGTAGCTCAGTTGATAGAGCATTAGCCTTCCAAGCTAAGGGTCGCGAGTTTGAGCCTCGTCTTCCGCTCTCCGATGCAGCGCGTGTGATGCAGGGAACTGAACGGTTGCTTGTGTTGCGCGCTGGCTGTTGGATGAACTTAAAACTTTGAGTAAAGTTTAACAATACTTTAAATACTTAATACTATGGCAAAAGAAAAATTCGACCGTTCGAAACCGCATGTGAACATCGGTACCATCGGACACGTTGACCACGGTAAGACCACCCTTACCGCTGCTATCACGACTGTTCTGGCCAAGCAGGGCCTCTCGGAGCTCCGTTCGTTCGACTCGATTGACAACGCACCCGAGGAGAAGGAGCGTGGTATCACGATTAACACTGCGCACGTTGAGTATCAGACGGCAAAGCGTCACTATGCTCACGTGGACTGCCCGGGACACGCCGACTATGTGAAGAACATGGTTACGGGTGCCGCTCAGATGGACGGTGCCATCCTGGTAGTTGCCGCTACGGACGGCCCGATGCCCCAGACCAACGAGCACGTGCTGCTCGCCCGTCAGGTGAACGTGCCGAAGATTGTCGTTTTCCTGAACAAGTGCGACATGGTGGACGACCCCGAGATGCTCGACCTCGTTGAGATGGAGGTTCGTGACCTGCTCTCGAAGTACGACTACGATGGCGACAACGCCCCCGTAATCCGCGGTTCCGCTCTGGGCGCCCTGAACGGCGAGCCGAAGTGGGAGGCAAAGATTATGGAGCTGATGGATGCCGTAGACGAGTACATCCCCGTTCCGCAGCGCGACAACGAGAAGCCCTTCCTGATGCCTATCGAGGACGTATTCTCGATTACCGGCCGTGGTACCGTTGTAACGGGCCGTATCGAGACCGGCGTTATCCACGTGGGTGACCCCGTTGAGATTATCGGTCTGGAGGAGAAGACGCTGACTTCGACCTGCACCGGTGTGGAGATGTTCCGCAAGCTGCTCGACGAGGGCGAGGCCGGTGACAACGTAGGTCTGCTGCTCCGTGGTATCGACAAGAAGGAGGTTAAGCGTGGTATGGTCGTTGCCAAGCCGGGTTCGATTACGCCGCACACCGAGTTCGAGGCTGAGGTCTACATCCTGAAGAAGGAGGAGGGTGGCCGTCACACGCCGTTCCACAACAACTATCGTCCCCAGTTCTATCTGCGTACGATGGACGTAACGGGTGAGGTTCATCTGCCTGCAGGTGTCGACATGGTTATGCCGGGTGACCACGTAACCATCACCGTTAAGCTTATCTACCCTGTCGCCCTGAACGAGGGTCTGCGTTTCGCAATCCGCGAGGGTGGCCGTACGGTAGGTGCCGGTCAGATTCTGAAGATTATCAAGTAATTTACGAATCTACCATAAGAGGAGCGGTGTTCAACCGCACCGCTCCTCATCTTAGGAGCATAGTTCAAGGGTAGAATAGCGGTCTCCAAAACCGTTGATGGGAGTTCGAATCTCTCTGCTCCTGCTATAAAAATCGAGACGAAAGTTATGTTCAACTACGTAAAAGAATCCTACAACGAGCTTGTGCACAAGGTGACGTGGCCCACGTTTCCGCAGCTTCAGAGTTCGACGGTCGTAGTGATGGTGGCTTCGGTCATCTTCGCTATCATCGTTTTGGCGATGGACCTGTCGTTCGAGAATCTGATGGCTGTCATCTACAAGACCCTGGCAAATCTTGGTCGTTAACCCGTGTTGAGTGCTGAACGATGAGCGAGATTAAGAAACAGTGGTACGTGGTTCGGGCCATCGGTGGCAAGGAGAATAAGGTCAAGGAGTACATCGAGGCCGAAATTCGTCACAACCACCTGGAGGATTACATCTCCCAGGTGCTGATTCCCACGGAAAAGGTATACACGATTCGCAACGGAAAGAAAGTTTCGAAGGAGAAGGTTTCTTATCCGGGTTACGTGTTGATTGAAGCAGCGTTTGTAGGTCAGATTCCGATTATAATTCGCAATACTCCCAACGTGCTCGGCTTCCTCGGCGATACGAAGGAAGACAGCCGCAAGATGATTGCCACGCCTCTTCGTCCACAGGAGGTGGCGCGCATCTTGGGCCGTGTCGACGAGCTGAGCACCATGGAGGAGGAGAGCGAAACACCCTTCTGTGTCGGCGAGACCGTCAAGGTTACGGACGGTCCTTTCTCAAGCTTCCAAGGTACCATTGAGACTGTCGACAACGAGCGCAAGAAACTCACGGTATCGGTGAAGATATTCGGGCGCAAAACTCCTATGGAGTTGAGTTTCACTCAAGTAGAAAAAGAATAATTAACCAAGGAAAATTATGGCAAAAGAGGTTGCTGCATTTATCAAACTGCAGATTAAAGGTGGTGCTGCCAATCCTTCGCCCCCGGTAGGTCCGGCTTTGGGTTCCAAGGGAGTCAATATCATGGACTTCTGCAAGCAATTCAACGCCCGTACTCAGGACAAGGCTGGTAAGGTTCTTCCGGTTATCATCACGGTTTACACGGACAAGTCGTTCGACTTCGTTGTTAAACAACCGCCCGTAGCCATTCAGCTCAAGGAAGCAGCCAAGCTCAAGAGCGGTTCCGCGCAGCCTAACCGCGACAAGGTTGGTCAGGTAACATGGGACCAAATCAAGGAGATTGCTCAGGACAAGATGCCCGACATGAACTGCTTCACGCTTGAGTCTGCTATGCGTATGGTTGCCGGTACTGCGCGCAGTATGGGTATCAGCGTAGTGGGAGAATTTCCTAATCTGTAATTGATTTACGAAGATGAGTAAGTTGACAAAAAATCAAAAAATCGCCTACGCAAAGGTGGAAGCCGGTAAGGCTTACAAACTTCCGGAGGCTGCCGCTCTTCTGAAGGAAATCACGTTTACGAAATTCGACGCTTCGGTTGATATCGACGTTCGTCTGGGTGTGGACCCCCGCAAGGCCAACCAGATGGTGCGTGGTGTCGTAACGCTTCCCCACGGAACGGGCAAGCAGGTGCGCGTGCTCGTGCTCTGCACCCCCGAGAAGGAGGCCGAGGCTAAGGCTGCCGGAGCAGACTACGTAGGTCTGGATGAGTATGTAGACAAAATCAAGTCGGGTTGGACCGACGTCGATGTCATCGTATGTACGCCCAACGTGATGGGCAAGGTCGGCGCCCTGGGTCGTATCCTGGGTCCCCGCGGACTGATGCCTAACCCCAAGACGGGTACGGTGACCATGGAGGTCGGCAAGGCCGTTGGTGAGGTGAAGGCCGGTAAAATCGACTTCAAGGTCGACAAGTTCGGTATCATCCACACGTCGGTAGGCAAGATTTCGTTCTCGGCCGAGCAAATCGCTGAAAATGCGAAGGAGGTGCTGAGCACGATTATCAAGCTCAAGCCAGCTGCTGCCAAAGGTTCTTATGTGAAGAGTATCTATCTTTCGACGACCATGAGTCCCGGTGTGCAGATTGATGCCAAGTCAGTTGAAACCAAATAAAGGAGGAGAGTAAGAGATGACAAAGGAAGAAAAACTGGTTGTTATTAACAGCCTTACCGAGCAGCTCCAGGCGTATCCTCACTTTTACATCACCAACATCGAGGCGCTGAATGCCGAGCAGACCGCTTCGCTCCGTCGCAAGTGCTTCGAGAGCAACGTGAAGCTCGTCGTTGTCAAGAACACGCTTCTTGCCAAGGCGCTCGAGAAGGTGGAGAAGGCTGATGCCGATTTGGTGAAGGTATTGGAGGGTTCCACGTCGATTATGTTCACGGAGGTGGCCAAGGCCCCCGCGGTCCTCATCAAGGAGTTCCGCAAGAAGGCCGACAAGCCCGTCCTGAAGGCGGCTTACGCCGAGGGATGCGTGTACATTGGCGACGAGCAGCTCGAAACACTGTGCAACATCAAGAGTCGGGAAGAGCTTATCGGCGATATCGTCGCTCTGCTGCAGTCCCCGGCCAAGAATGTTATTTCTGCATTGCAGGGTAATGCAGGTCAAAAGATTGCGGGCCTCGTGAAGACGCTCGAATCGCGAAACAACTAATCACAACAAGAATTAAAAACAAAATCTAATAAGAATTACAACTATGGCAGATGTAAAGAAACTGGCTGAAGAATTGGTAAATTTGACAGTTAAGGAGGTAAACGAACTGGCTACTATCCTCAAGGAGGAGTACGGAATTGAGCCCGCTGCTGCAGCTGTTGCTGTTGCTGCTCCCGCTGCTGGCGCAGGCGAGGCTGCTGCAGCTGAGAAGACGTCGTTCGACGTTATCCTGAAGAACGCCGGTCAGGCTAAGCTCCAGGTTATCAAGGCCGTTAAGGATATCGCCGGCCTGTCGCTGGGCGATGCAAAGGCACTCGTTGACGGTGCTCCCAAGGCCGTTAAGGAGGGTGTCTCCAAGGAGGAGGCCGAGCAGATTAAGGCTCAGCTCGAGGAGGCAGGTGCTGAAGTTGAGGTTAAGTAGCATTGCCGCTTACGACTGTTCAGTCAATGCAGGTATAGGGCTTACATTCGCTGTAAGCTCTATGCCTTTTTGCTCTAAAGACCGGAAGTGCCGCTGAGCTGTGTCCGGTTTTTGGAATTTGAATGCTCTCAGGGATGTAATGTCGTTACACTGGGGGCATTAGCGGGATAAAGCAGTCCCGTTTCGGGAGCGTAACTCACTCGCGCGTACTTACACTTCAACTAATTTGGATTTTACCGATGTCCGCAGCAAAACAACAACCAAGAATCAGCTTTTCGACAGTCAAGAACCGGGTGCCCTATCCGGACCTGCTGGAGGTACAGCTCAAATCATTCCGGGACTTTTTCCAGATGGACACTACGGCCGAAAACCGTAAGAATGAGGGACTCTACAAGGTCTTTCAGGAAAATTTCCCCATTACGGATACCCGGAACAACTTCGTTCTGGAGTTCATCGACTACTATATCGACCCGCCGCGCTACTCCATTGAGGAGTGTCTCGAACGCGGCCTGACATACAGCGTCCCCCTGAAGGCCAAACTCAAGCTCTACTGCACGGACGACGAGCATGAGGATTTCGGTGTGGTCGTACAGGACGTCTATTTCGGTACGATTCCCTACATGACCGAACGCGGTACGTTCGTCATCAACGGAGCCGAGCGTGTCATCGTGTCGCAGCTGCACCGTTCCCCCGGCGTTTTCTTCGGACAGAGCATGCATACCAACGGTACGAAGCTCTATTCGGCCCGCATTATCCCCTTCAAGGGGTCGTGGATTGAGTTTGCCACGGACATCAACAACGTGATGTACGCCTACATCGACCGCAAGAAGAAGCTGCCCGTAACGACGCTTCTGCGTGCCATCGGTTACGAGGCCGACCAGCAGATTCTCGAGATTTTCGACCTGGCGGACGAGGTGAAGGTAACGAAGGCCAACCTGAAGAAGGCCGTAGGCCGCAAGCTGGCCGCACGCGTGCTCTCGACCTGGGTCGAGGACTTCGTCGACGAGGATACCGGCGAGGTGGTCTCCATCGAGCGTAACAACGTCATCGTGGACCGCGAGACGGTGCTCGAGGAGGAGCATATCGACCAGATTATCGAAAGCGGCGCCAAGACGATTCTGCTCCACAAGGAGAATCAGTCGGGCATCGACTTCTCGATTATTTACAATACCCTGCAGAAAGACCCCTGCAACTCCGAAAAGGAGGCTGTCGTCTACATCTACCGGCAGCTGCGCGCTTCGGAGCCGCCCGATGAGGCAACGGCGCGCGACGTCATCGAGAAGCTCTTCTTCTCGGACAAGCGTTACGATTTGGGCGACGTAGGTCGCTACCGCATCAACAAGAAGCTGAACCTGGATATCGACCCGGCCATCCGCACGCTGACGCGCGAGGACATCATCGCCATCATCAAGTACCTGATTCAGCTTATCAACTCGAAGGCCGACGTGGACGATATCGACCACCTCTCGAACCGCCGCGTACGTACGGTGGGCGAGCAGCTTTCGAACCAGTTCTCGGTCGGCTTCGTGCGCATGGCGCGTACGATTCGCGAGCGCATGAACGTACGTGACAACGAGGTATTCACGCCGGTGGACCTGATTAACGCCAAGACGCTGTCGTCGGTCATCAACTCCTTCTTCGGCACCTCGCAGCTCTCGCAGTTCATGGACCAGATTAACCCGCTGGCCGAGATTACCCACAAGCGTCGTCTCTCGGCCCTCGGCCCCGGCGGTCTGTCGCGTGACCGCGCCGGATTCGAGGTGCGCGACGTACACTATACGCACTACGGACGTCTCTGCCCGATTGAGTCGCCCGAAGGCCCGAACATCGGTCTGATTTCGTCGCTCTGCGTCTATGCGAAGATTTCGCCCATGGGATTCATCGAGACGCCCTACCGTACGGTTACCGACGGCGTCATCGACATGGACAACTCGCACATCCGCTACTACTCGGCCGAAGAGGAGGGGGGTAAGATTATTGCGCAGTCGAACATGCCCATCGACGACGAGGGGCACTTCCTGCAGCCCGACCGCATCAAGGCGCGTCAGGGTGCCGACTTCCCCGTGGTGACGGACAAGGAGGTGAACCTGATGGACGTGGCGCCCAACCAGATTGCCTCGATTGCCGCCAGCCTCATCCCGTTCCTCGAGCACGACGACGCCAACCGTGCGCTGATGGGCTCGAACATGATGCGCCAGGCCGTGCCGCTCATCACGTGCGAGGCGCCCATCGTCGGTACGGGCATCGAGAAGGACATGATTTCCGACAGCCGCATCCAGATTGTCGCCGAGGGCGAGGGCGAGGTTGTCTTCGCCGATGCGACGAAGATTCAGGTCAAGTACGAGCGTACGGAGGATGAAATCATCGCTTCGTTCGCCCCCGAGGTGACCACCTACGAGCTGCCGCGCTACCGCCGCACGAACCAGAACACCTCGATTACGCTCAAGCCGACGGTGCTCACGGGCGACCATGTGACCAAGGGTCAGATTCTGACCGAGGGTTACTCGACGCAGGCCGGCGAGTTGGCTCTGGGCCGCAACCTGAAGGTGGCCTTCATGCCCTGGAAGGGATACAACTTCGAGGATGCCATCGTGATTTCGGAGCGCATCCAGCGCGAGGATATCTTCACGTCGGTACACGTCGACGAGTACATCATGGAGGTGCGCGATACGAAGCGCGGCGTCGAGGAGCTCACGTCGGATATTCCGAACGTCTCGGAGGATGCCACCAAGGACCTCGATGCCAACGGTATCGTCCGCGTGGGTGCCAACATCCACCCGGGAGACATCCTCATCGGCAAGATTACCCCGAAGGGCGAGAGCGACCCCTCGCCCGAGGAGAAGCTCCTGCGCGCCATCTTCGGCGACAAGGCCGGCGATGTGAAGGATGCCTCGCTCAAGGCGCAGCCCTCGCTGCACGGCGTGGTGATTGACACGAAGCTCTACAGCCGCGCCGGCAAGGACGGCAAGAAGAGCAAGAATGCCGAGAAGCTGCAGCTCGAGAAGCTCGACGAGAAGTTCGCCGGGCAGGTTGCCGACCTGACCAAGCTGCTCGTATCGAAGCTCTGGACGCTGCTCCAGGGCAAGACCACGACGGGCATCACCGACTACTTCGGCGTGGAGCTCTATCCCGCCGGCACGAAGTTCTCGCAGAAGCTGCTCGAGGAGCTGGCCCACAAGTCGTCGGACGAGAAGACCGGCGTCATGACGGGCTACCTCAACCTCGGTTCGTGCAAGTGGACGGGCGATGCGCACATCGACTCGCTCATCGAGACCACGATTAACAATTATACCATCGAGTGGAAGAAGGCCGACGCGGCCATCAAGCGCGAGAAGTACAACCTGACCAACGGCGACGAGCTGCCGCAGACGGGTGTCATCCAGATGGCGAAGGTCTACATCGCCAAGAAGCGCAAGCTGAAGGTGGGTGACAAGATGGCCGGTCGTCACGGTAACAAGGGTATCGTGGCGAAGATTGTCCGCGACGAGGACATGCCCTTCCTCGAGGACGGTTCGATTGTCGACATCTGCCTCAACCCGCTGGGTGTGCCTTCGCGAATGAACCTGGGCCAGATTTACGAGACGGTGCTCGGATGGGCTGGCCGCGAGCTGGGTCTGAAGTTCGCCACGCCGATTTTCGACGGTGCTTCGCTCGAGCAAATCAACGAGTACACGGCCAAGGCGGGTCTTCCGCACAGCGGCCGCACCTACCTCTACGACGGCGGCACGGGCGAGAAGTTCGACCAGCCGGCTACGGTGGGCGTCATCTACATGCTCAAGCTGGGCCACATGATTGACGACAAGATGCATGCCCGTTCGATTGGTCCCTACTCGCTCATCACGCAGCAGCCGCTCGGCGGTAAGGCGCAGTTCGGCGGTCAGCGTTTCGGTGAGATGGAGGTCTGGGCACTCGAGGGCTTCGGTGCCGCCAACATCCTGCAGGAGATTCTGACCATCAAGTCCGACGACGTGACGGGCCGTGCAAAGGCCTACGAGGCGATTGTCAAGGGCGAGAACCTGCCCAAGCCGGGTATCCCCGAGGCAATGAACGTGCTGCTGCACGAGCTTCGCGGTCTGGCGCTCTCCGTCAAACTCGAGTAAGAGGTATAATTAGGAAGATAAGAAAAACGAACACAATATGTCATTTACCAAAGACAACAAGACGAACAATGGTTACAGCCGCATCTCCATCGCCCTGGCCTCTCCCGAAGAGATTCTGGCCCAGTCGAGCGGTGAGGTGCTCAAGCCCGAGACCATTAACTATCGTACCTACAAGCCCGAGCGCGACGGTCTTTTCTGCGAGCGCATCTTCGGCCCGGTGAAGGACTACGAGTGCCACTGCGGCAAGTACAAGCGCATCCGCTACAAGGGCATCGTCTGCGACCGTTGCGGTGTGGAGGTGACCGAGAAGAAGGTGCGCCGCGAGCGCATGGGCCACATCTCGCTGGTCGTTCCCGTGGTGCACATCTGGTACTTCCGTTCGTTGCCTTCGAAAATCGGCTACCTGCTGGGCATTCCCTCCAAGAAACTGGAGACGATTATCTACTACGAGCGCTACGTCGTCATCAACCCCGGTGTCGCTGCCGAGCAGGGCATCGAGCGGCTCCAGACCCTCTCGGAGAAGGAGTACCTCGACATCCTGGCCGCCCTGCCCAAGGGCAACCAGGCGCTCGACGACAGCGACCCCAACAAGTTCGTCGCCCAGATGGGTGCCGAAGCCATCTATACGCTTCTGAAGCAGGTCGACCTCGACTCGATGTCGTACGCCCTGCGCCACAAGGCCTCGACCGAGACCTCGCAGCAGCGCAAGTCCGAGGCGCTCAAGTGCCTCAACGTGATTGAGTCGTTCCGAGCCTCGAACGGCAAGAACAAGCCCGAGTGGATGGTGCTGAGCGTCATCCCGGTCATTCCGCCCGAACTGCGCCCGCTGGTGCCGCTCGACGGCGGCCGCTTCGCCACGTCGGACCTGAACGACCTCTACCGTCGCGTCATCATCCGCAACAACCGACTCAAGCGCCTGATTGAAATCAAGGCCCCGGAGGTGATTCTGCGCAACGAGAAGCGCATGCTGCAGGAGGCCGTCGATTCGCTCTTCGACAACTCGCGCAAGTCGAACGCCGTGAAGAACGAGTCGAACCGCCCGCTCAAGTCGCTCTCCGACTCGCTCAAGGGCAAGCAGGGCCGCTTCCGTCAGAACCTGCTCGGTAAGCGTGTCGACTACTCGGCCCGTTCGGTCATCGTCGTCGGCCCCGAGCTGAAGATGCACGAGATGGGTATCCCGAAGGATATGGCCGCCGAGCTCTACAAGCCGTTTGTCATCCGCAAGCTCATCGAGCGCGGCATCGTCAAGACGGTGAAGTCGGCCAAGAAGATAATCGACCGCAAGGACCCCGTCATCTGGGGCATCCTCGAGAACGTCATCAAGGGTCACCCCGTGCTGATGAACCGAGCCCCGACGCTGCACCGCCTCGGTATCCAGGCCTTCCAGCCCAAGCTCATCGAGGGTAAGGCCATGCAGCTCCACCCGCTGGCATGTACGGCCTTCAACGCCGACTTCGACGGTGACCAGATGGCCGTGCACCTGCCGCTGGGCAACGCCGCCATTCTGGAGGCGCAGCTGCTGATGCTCGGTTCGCACAACGTCCTCAACCCGGCCAACGGCGCCCCCATCACGGTGCCGTCGCAGGACATGGTCCTCGGTCTGTACTACATCACCAAGCCGCGCAAGGGCGTCAAGGGCGAGGGACATGTCTTCTACGGTCCCGAGGAGGCGATTATCGCCTACAACGAGAAGCGCGCCGACCTGCACGCCGTGGTCAAGTGCATGGTGGACGACCTGGACGAGCACGGAAACCCCGTGCGCGTGCTCAAGGAGACGACCATCGGCCGCATCCTCTTCAACCAGGTGGTTCCCAAGGAGGTGGGTTACATCAACGAGATTCTGACCAAGCGCTCGCTGCGTGACATCATCGCCGTGGTGATGAAGAAGGCCGGTGCCGACAAGGTGGCCAACTTCCTCGACGACATCAAGGACATGGGTTACCGCATGGCCTTCAAGGGCGGTCTGTCGTTCAACCTCGACGCGGTCATCATCCCCGAGGAGAAGCAGAAGCTCGTGGCCGAGGGTTACGAGCGTGCCGACGCCATCATGGAGGACTACAACATGGGTCTGATTACCAACAACGAGCGATACAACCAGATTATCGACGTCTGGACCAACATCAACACCAAGCTGACGAAGGCCGTGATTGATACGCTGGTCAAGGACGAGGACGGTTTCAACCCGGTCTACATGATGCTCGACTCGGGAGCCCGTGGTTCGAAGGAGCAGATTCGTCAGCTGAGCGGTATGCGTGGTCTGATGGCCAAGCCGCAGAAGTCGGGCGTCGAGGGTGGCCAGCAGGTCATCGAGAACCCGATTCTCTCGAACTTCAAGGAGGGTCTGTCGGTGCTCGAGTACTTCATCTCGACGCACGGTGCCCGAAAGGGTCTTGCCGATACCGCCCTGAAGACGGCCGACGCCGGTTATCTGACGCGCCGTCTGGTCGACGTGGCTCAGGACGTGATTATCAACGAGGAGGACTGCGGTACGCTGCGTGGTCTGACGGCTACGGCCATCAAGCGCAACGACGACGTGGTACAGACGCTCTACGACCGCATTCTGGGCCGTACGGCGCTTAACGACGTCATCCACCCCCTGACGGGCGAGGTGCTCTGCAAGGCCGGCGAGGAGATTACCGAGGATATTGCCGAGGCAATCGAGAAGTCGCCGCTCGAGTCGGTTGAAATCCGCTCGGTGCTCACCTGCGAGTCGCGCCACGGCGTCTGCGCCAAGTGCTACGGCCGCAACCTGGCCACGGCCCGCATGGTACAGAAGGGCGAGGTGGTCGGCGTCATCGCGGCACAGTCCATCGGCGAGCCGGGTACGCAGCTGACTCTGCGTACGTTCCACGTCGGTGGTGTGGCCGGTGGTACTGCCGTCGAGACCAACGTCGTTTCGAAGTACGAGGGTCGTCTGGAAATCGACGAGTTGCGTACGGTCAAGGGCAAGAATGCTGCCGGCGAGCCGGTTGACATCGTTATCTCGCGTCAGTCGGAGTTCCGCATCGTCGACCCGAAGACCAACATCGTTCTCTATACGCACAACCTTCCCTACGGTGCGACGCTCTTCATGGCGGACGGCGCCGAGGTGAAGAAGGGCGACATGATTTGCGAGTGGGACCCCTACAACGCCGTGATTATCTCGGAGTACGACGGTCGTGCCGTCTACGAGAACATCATCGAGGGTGTGACCTACCGCGACGAGCGTGACGAGCAGACGGGCCTTTCGGAGAAGGTGGTCATCGAGTCGAAGGACAAGACGAAGAACCCCGTCATCAAGATTGTCAATAAGGAGGGCGAGGAGGTCAAGCAGTACAACCTCCCGGTATCGGCCCACGTCGTGGTGAAGGACAACGCCAAAATCAAGACGGGCGAAATCCTCATCAAGATTCCGCGTGCAATCGGTAAGTCGGGCGGCGACATCACCGGTGGTCTGCCGCGTGTTACGGAGCTCTTCGAGGCGCGCAACCCGTCGAATCCCGCCATCGTGTCGGAGATTGACGGTGAGGTAACCTTCGGCAAAATCAAGCGCGGTAACCGCGAAATCATCATCACCTCGAAGCAGGGTGACGTGAAGCGCTATCTGGTGCCCCTGTCGCGTCAGATTATCGTGCAGGAGAACGACTACGTGAAGGCCGGCAGCCCGCTTTCGGACGGTGCCATCACTCCGTCGGACATCCTCAACATCCTCGGCCCGACGCGTGTGCAGGAGTACATCGTCAACGAGGTGCAGGAGGTCTACCGCATGCAGGGTGTGAAAATCAACGACAAGCACTTCGAGGTCATCGTACGTCAGATGATGTCGAAGGTGAAGATTATCGACCCGGGAGACACGCGCTTCTTCGAGGACCAGATTGTCGACAAGTGGGAGTTCATGGATGTGAACGACGAGCTCTACGACAAGGTGGTGGTGACGGATGCCGGCGACTCGACGTCGCTGCAGCCGGGCCAGATTATCTCGCTGCGCAAGCTGCGTGACGAGAACTCGAGCCTCAAGCGCCGCGACCTGAAGCTCGTTCAGGTGCGCGACATCGTTCCCGCAACCTCGACGCAGGTGCTGCAGGGTATCACCCGCGCCGCACTGCAGACCTCGAGTTTCATCTCGGCCGCTTCGTTCCAGGAGACGACCAAGGTGCTCAACGAGGCCGCCATCCAGGCGAAGGTCGACCCGCTGGAGAATCTGAAGGAGAACGTGATTTGCGGTCACCTGATTCCGGGCGGTACGGGTCTGCGCGAGTACGACAACCTCGTGGTGGGTCTGAAATCCGACCTCGAGAATCTGCAGCAGCAGTCGCAGCGCTAACCATACGCGAGCGGGGCGGTTCCTTCGGGGACCGCAGCCCGCAGGGCTTAGAAAAAGCCTCCTCCCCGGACGGGGAGGAGGCTTTTTTTGTGGCGTTATGCAATGCGTGGCGGACCGCAGAGGGCTTGGCTTGGAGGGGGTAGGGTTGCCCGGGAGTTGTTCGGGAGTCGTCCGTAGGTGGCTCGGGAATCACCCGGGAGCCGCCGCGGAGAATTCGGACAGGGCGTCCGGTGCGGGCTCGGAGAGGACAGGATAGGACTTGGCCCCCCTGCCCGGAATGTGCCGCGGCGCCTATATGCGCTCGTAGTAGCGCTTGGCAAGGCCCCCTTCGGAGGTCTCGCGGTAGAGGCTCGGCAGGTTGTGGCCCGTCTCGTTCATCACCTCGACCACCTTGTCGTAGCTGACCAGATGGGCTCCGTCGGAGAGCGTGGCGTAGATGTTGGCATCCAGAGCGCGGGCCGCCGCAATGGCGTTGCGTTCGATGCAGGGGACCTGCACCAGTCCGCAGACGGGGTCGCACGTCAGTCCGAGGTGGTGTTCGAGCCCCATCTCGGCGGCATACTCGATTTGCGAAGGGGTGCCGCCGAAGAGCTGGCAGGCCGCAGCCGCAGCCATGGCGCAGGCGACGCCCACCTCGCCCTGACACCCTACCTCGGCGCCCGAGATGGAGGAGTTCGTCTTGGCGATGTTGCCGAAGAGCCCCGCCGTGGCCAGCGCCCGCAGGATGCGGATGCGCAGGAAGTCGCGCGAGGTGGCCAGGTGGTAGAGCACCGCCGGAACGACGCCGCTCGAGCCGCACGTCGGAGCCGTGACAACCGTACCGCCGGCGGCATTCTCCTCGGAGGTGGCCAGCGCATAGGCGTAGATTTTTGCCCGCGACTTGAGCGAGTCGGTGTAACTCTTCGACTTGACCCAGTAGGTGCTCGCCTTGCGCGCCACCTTCAGACCGCCCGGCAGCACGCCGTCGTTGTTCAGTCCGTTCTGGATGGTCTTGCACATCTGCTCCCAGATGGTGTCGAGGTAGTCCCAGATTTCGGGCCCCTCGCAGTCGTTGACATACTCCCAGTAGGTCTTACCCTCGTGGTAGCACCACTCCTTGATGGAGTTGATGGTCGTCAGCGGGTAGATGCTGCGCGGCTCCTCGCGGGTAGTCTCCTCGTTGGCCAGCGCGCCGCCGCCAATGCTGAAAATCGTCCAGCTGTCGATGACCTTGCCCCCGCTGAGCGCCTCGAAGAGCATGCCGTTGGGGTGGAAGGAGAGCACCGTCTCGGGGCGCCAGACGATTTCGGTCGGCGCGATGGGCTGGAGTACCGAGAGGATGGCCACGTCGGTCAGGTGGCCCTTGCCCGTGGCGGCGAGCGAGCCGTAGAGCGTTACGCGGAAGGCGTCGGCGTGGTTGCCGCGTGCGGCGAACTGCTCGGCCGCCTTCTTGGGCCCCATCGTGTGGCTGCTCGAGGGGCCGTTCCCGATTTTGTACAACTCTTTGAGCGATTCCATTTCTTCGTGTGTTTTCCGGCTGCAAAGATACGAAAAGGCGGGGGCAAAAAGCCATGCGGGGTGCGAGATTTTTGCCGGGCCCGACCGCCTGTCCGGGAAGGCGACGACGGTGAGGGGCAAAAGTTGTGCCCGAAGGCGGGCTTTCGCCGGGGAAGCAGCTGCTTGCCGCGGCGGAGAGGGTGGTGTCGGAAAGGGGGGAGAGCCAGTGGGCGCGTCTTCTTTCGACACAGCGCCGCCTCGCTCTGTCTCAGCCCCAAAAACAGTGCGGCCGGAGTTCTCCTGCTGGAAAAACTCCGGCCGCCGGCCTGGTAGCCCCACCGCGACTCGAACGCGGATTTAGGGTTTAGGAAACCCTCGTTCTATCCCTTGAACTATAGGGCCCTGCAAAACGATTGCGGTGTGCTCCTCCCGCATTGGGGCGAAGCGCACCGCAAAGATAGTAAAATATTCCGGCTTTCAGAAACGGAAGTTCAGACCGAGCGAGAAGGTGTGGGCGCGGGCCGTGTAGTTGCCCGAGAAGTCGGTCGTTGCCTGGGCGGCGCCGACGCCTGCCAACTCGAGCACCGAGTTGGTGTAGGGGTAGGAGCCCGTGCGCTCGGGGTCGGCCGAGTTGACGTAGCCGTAGGCCAGGTCGATGTCAAGCCAGCGGGTCGGACGCAGCGTCAGACCGACCGTGTAGGCCAGCTTGGTCATCGAGGGGGTCTCGGGATTGAGGTAGTCGCTGCTCACGGGGCTCTCGTCGACGTACATACCCATGCGCGCCGTCAGAAAATCGCAGACGCGGTACTGGCCGCCGATGCGGACCGCCAGCGTGTTGGAGTAGTTCTTGTCGCTGGCCAGCGTCATGACGGTCGTGTTGTCGGTCGGATTGACGAGCTCGACGTCGAGCCGGTCATAGGCGCTCCAGAGGACATACTGCAGGTCGACGGCAAACTCCCACTTCGGCGTCGGGCGGAAGCTGACGCCCCACGTGAGCGAGGCGGGGAGCGGAAGTTCGGTCTTTACCACGGCCGAGGAGAGGTTCTGCAGCGTGGAGAACTGGGGAGCCTGGAGCAGCTGACCGAGAATCTGACCGATGGCGGGGTCGTCAATCGTCTTGAGGGCGATGGAGCCCGAGTTGACCTTCATGCGCAGCTTCGAGCGGTAGGTGAAGCCGAGCGACCACTGCTTGTTGATGTCCCACATGATGCCGGCGTTGACGCCGACGGCCATCTTGGCGTCTCCCTTGAGGGCGAGCGACATGAGGCTTCGGTCGCCGGCCATCTCGAAGATGTTGGGCAGCGTCGGCATGGCCGTCTGCAGCGCCCCCATGAGCAGTTGGTTCTGGGCGTTGTCGGCCCCGACGGGGAGCAGCGAGCGCGAGAGGTCGAACGTACCCCAGGTCATCATCAGACCGGCGCCCACCGAGATGTGCTTGCCGATGCGGAAGCCGACGGTCGGCTGGAGGTTGTAGGCCGAGAGGTTGATGGACTGCACCAGATGGGCACCCGCCCAGTTGTCGCCCCAGTTCATCGAGGAGCCAAAGGGGGTGTTGAAGGCCAGACCCACCGACATCCAGTCGAGCGGCTTGTAGTTGATGTAGGCGTAGAGGGGCGTCGAGATTTTGTTGTCCGAGGTGAAGTGGCGCTGGGGCGTGGCGCCCGTGTAGTCGGGCAGCGAGGTGTAGGTGGCCTTCGAGGCGATGCCCGTGATGCCGACCGAGATGTCGAATTTCGATTGCTGGAAGGCAGCGGCGGCAGGGTTGAACCACACGGACTCGGAGTTGAGCTTCATGGCCGTACCGACGTGTCCCATACCGTTCTGCTTCGAGGAGAGGTTGTTTACCTGGTATCCTTCGGCCGAGGCCGCGAGCGTTGCCGCCGTGGCGGCCAGAAGGAGGAGGACTTTTTTCATGTCAAATGGTTTAGGTTAATACTTGGCGGGCCCTTGCGGGGCGCGCAGCAACGGCGGCAAAGGTAGGAAAACAATCCGTGCGCCCCAAAGAAATTGGTCGGAAAGTCTTAGAAATTGGAGTAAACGGTAGAACATTGGCCGGTATGTCGGGTCGGACGACCGGCGTGGCTGCTGCCGCAATTGATTGTGCCGGGACAGCGGGGTGGCGGGAGAGCGGCAGGACGGCAACAGGGTAAAGACGGGCCGCGGGCGGGGTAGGCGAGGTAAGAGGGGTAGGAGGAAGCACACGCTCCGCATCGGAGCGGCCGTGTGGGGTAACGGAGCGGCTGCGTTCCGCATCGGGGCGGCCGGGCAACGTCTGAGTAAAGGTACGGACAAAGGCAAGGGCCGCACTTCGGTGTGCGACCCTTGTCGGAAAACTTGCTGCCGCCGCTCCGGCGGGGAGGGCGGGGCTTCGGCTATTTGCGGCTGTTGTAGGCCTCGAGCGCCTTTTCGAGCAGGAAGAGGGCGCGCGTGAGGTCCCACTTGTTCAGCACGTAGGCGATGCGCACCTCGTTGCGGCCGTAGGCGGGGTCGGAGTAGAAGCCCGAGGCGGGGGCCATCATGACGGTCTCGCCCTCGTAGCTGAAGTCGCTCAGACACCAGGCGCAGAAGTCGTCGCTGTTCTCGACCGGCAGGCGGGCCACCGTGTAGAAGGCACCCATGGGGATGGGGGAGTAGACGCCCGGGATGCGGTTGAGCCCGTCGATGAGGCACTTGCGCCGTTCGATGTACTCCTCGTAGACTTCGGCGCTGTAGGAGCGCGGCGCATCGATGGAGGCCTCGGCGACAATCTGCCCCAGCAGCGGGGGCGAGAGGCGCGCCTGGCAGAACTTCATCACCGCGTCGCGCAGCTTGCGGTTCTTGGTGATGAGCGCGCCGATGCGGATGCCGCACTCGGAGTAGCGCTTCGAGAGGGAGTCAATCAGCACGACGTGCTCCTCGATACCCTCCAGATGGCAGGCCGAGATGTAGGGCGACCCCGTGTAGATGAATTCGCGGTAGACCTCGTCCGAGAAGAGGAAGAGGTCGTAGCGCTTCACCAGGTCGCGGATGCGGTCCATCTCCTTGCGCGTGTAGAGGTATCCGGTGGGGTTGTTGGGGTTGCAAATCAGGATGCCGCGCGTGCGCTCGTTGATGAGCCGCTCGAATTCGGCGATGTCGGGCAACGCAAAGCCCTGCTCGATGGTCGAAACGACGGGGCGGATGACCGCACCGGCCGAGATGGCAAAGGCCATGTAGTTGGCATAGGCCGGCTCGGGGACGATGATTTCGTCGCCCGGGTTGAGGCACGACATAAAGGCGAAGAGCACCGCCTCGGAGCCTCCCGTGGTGACGATGATTTCGTCGGGCGAGAGCTTGATTTGGTACTGGGCGTAGTACTCGACCAGCTTCTCGCGCAGCGAGCGGTAGCCGTCGCTGGGGCTGTATTCGAGCACCGTGCGGTCGATGTGGCGCAGTGCGTCGAGGCCGACCTGCGGCGTGGGCACGTCGGGCTGGCCGATGTTGAGGTGGTAGATTTTCGTGCCGCGCGCCTTGGCCGCTTCGGCCAGCGGCACGAGTTTGCGGATGGGCGAAGCCGGCATCAGCTCCGCACGTTGGGAAATGGGTGGCATCGTTCGTGTTGCTCGTTTTGTCCTCCGGCCGCGGCGTAAGGGGGCGCGGAAGTGCGCCTTCGGGCCGAGTCGGGGTAAATCATTAACCTGACCGTCCGACGGTGGGGGAGTGCGCCGTGCCGCGGCCTTTGTTGGGAACGCGTGCACGGGCAGCAGTCCGATACCTGTCGGATTGAGCAAAGATAGGACTTTTCGCGCGAAAGCGGAAACCGGGCCCGCAAAATTGTCGTGCAGGGTGCCTCTCCGGGCTCAGTTGCAGCGAAATAATGGCGCCGGAGATTTGGCGGAATGGAAAAACCGTACTATTTTTGTGCCCGGAGAGATGGCAGAGTGGTCGATTGCGGCGGTCTTGAAAACCGTTGAGCTGCGAGGCTCCGGGGGTTCGAATCCCTCTCTCTCCGCTAAGGGGGTTTGACAAAAACCCCATGATCCCTGTAAGTAGCACACTTACAGGGATTTTTGTTTTTCGGGGTCGGACAAGTACACCCCCTTGCGGAAGCTCTTCGGCAGGCAATTCGGTGGCATCGCCTTCAGCCCCGGATTCTGCCACCGACCGAAGGTTCTTATTCGCTGATTCTCTGCATTTTGCATGCTCCGATTTTGCACACGGTGGCGTAACTTTACAACCCGTTAACACATGGAGCATATGAATCGACAAAAAAGTACTTTTCGGATCTCGTTCTACGTGCGTCGGACGAGACCCAACAAGCACGGGGAGGTCCCCGTGTGCGTCCGCATCACGGTCAACGGCCAGCGCGCCGACACCACCATCCGCAAGAGCATCCGACCCGAGTTGTGGGATGCCAAACGCAGCCGGGCCTCCTCGCGTACGGCACTGGGCAAAAACCTCAATCTCCACCTCGAAAACGTCCGGGCACGCCTCGTTTTCGTCCACCGCGAACTGGAGTTCGAACAGCGACCCTACACCGTCCACGACGTGCTGGAGCGCTTTCTGGGGCGCCGCACCTCGAACCGCCGCACGCTCCTCAAGCTCTTCCGCGAGCACAACGAGAAGTGCCGCCAGCTGGTGGGCATCGACATGGCCGAGGCGACGGCCGGGCGTTACGACACCTGTCTGAAGCACACGCTCGCCTTCATCCGCCACACCTACCGCCGCGACGACATCGAACTGGAGCGGGTCGACCGTCGCTTCATCGAGGATTTCGGGTTCTTTCTGAAGACCTCATGCGGCTGCAGCCACAACACGACGATGAAGTATCTGGGGAACTTCAAGAAGATCATCCGCCTGGCGCTGTCCCGCAAGTGGATGGAGGAGGACCCCTTCGCCGGGATGCGCTTCAAGATGCAGCCCGTGCGGCGCGAGATGCCTGAGAAGGCGGAGATCGACCGCATCCTGCACAAGGAGATCACCATCCCGCGGCTGGCGCTGACGCGCGACATCTTCATCTTCTGCTGCTTCACGGGGCTGGCATTCTCGGACATCAAGCAGCTCGCACCCGAGCACATCGTCACCGACATGCAGGGCCACCGCTGGATCCGCAAGCCGCGCCGAAAGACGGGCAACATGTGCAACATCCCGCTGCTGAAGATCCCCGAGGAGATCCTCAAACGCTACCGCACCGATCCCGAATGCCTGGCGCACAACGTGCTGCTGCCCGTGACGAGCAACCAGAAGATGAACGTCTACCTGAAGGAGCTGGCCGACATTTGCGGCATCCGCAAGAACCTCTCGACGCATTGCGCAAGGCACTCAGTTTGTTTCTACTAATTAGTAATCAGAAGATTATACAAGCAATCAGATTGGCGGGTAACGATTTAGAAACGAGTGAGGTTCTATATTTATCTTATTTTGCATTAGCATTAAGTCAAAAGAACGCCTTTCATTTTGCAAAGGTACGACTATTATCTCATAAAGTCAAGAATTACCTATAAATAGTCTTTTTATTATCTTTCCAAAAGTCAGATATTAAGAAAAGTGTACCAAATAAAAATTAAGTTATGTGCATGACATTGTGGCGATAAATTAATATATAACTTAAAATGGATTTATTGTCAACCTCTTGAGTGCAATCGCTGCATATTGCTGCTTTCCAAAGGAGCAGTGTATCAATGTTTCAAGAACGATTGAGACACAGCCTGCCTTATTCTTAATTCGTCGAACTCACATTATATTAGGCTAATATATTGTGCGCATGCTTAAAATTGCTTATTATCAATGATATAATTATGTATATCGCCAATTCAAGTAACATAATAGTAGCAAACATGACACATATATTCTAGTAAACTTATTATCTGTATTCCTAAAAATATTCCTGCACTTTATTCAATCGGGAATATCGAGAATATATACAGCGATCGTGGTAGATATACGAGATAATTTAAAATCGGACCAACTTGTGATTAACATTATCCTTGAAAATTCAAAAATTGCAGATGAGAGTCATGTATAGGTTGCCTGCAATTAAAATATAGGTTAATTTTATCCATGAAATAGACCGGCTATCAAAAATTATCCGTAATTTTATATGCTTTGATCATGTAAAAAAATCGTAAACAACAAAGAATAAAAAATGAATTATAGATTAGACGGGAGGAATGTGTTTTTCACATCCGATACCCACTTCTATCATACGAATATCATCGAGTTTTGCAATAGGCCATTCAAAAACATGGAGGATATGAATGAGACTTTGATTGCAAACTGGAACAAGGCCGTCGGACCAAACGATATCGTGTTTCATCTCGGGGACTTTTGTCTAGGGGATTCCCGAAAGTGGAACCGTATTCTTGACAGGTTGAATGGGAAGATTCACCTGATACTCGGGAACCACGATTTGAGAAACTTTCGGAAAAGTTATGCGGAACGGTTCGAGTCGGTAGCAATGCAGATGAATATCGAGGTAGACAACCAGAAAATCTGTCTGAATCACTATCCGTTCCTTTGTTACGATGGCTCGTATGACGAAGTTTGGCAACTGTTCGGACATGTGCATACCAATCGGAATAACACGGGCCATGATGCCGTACGGCTGAAGATGCTTTTTCCGACACAATACGATGTGGGGGTTGACAACAATGATTTCACTCCTGCTTCTTATGCTCAAGTAAAAGAAATCATTGAAAAACAGATTGGACAATCAAAGAAAGGAGGCTATGATCTGTCATGAGCCAATTATCTTACTATGGGATGACCGACCCCGGCCGTTGCAGAGAGAACAATGAGGATGCGTATCTCCTTGAACGAAAAGGGAGCTATGTCATTGCAGCCGTTGCGGATGGAATAGGTGGATATGAAGACGGTGAGGTCGCCTCCTATCTTGCTTGTAAGTGCATCTCCGATTATCTGTGGGACTCTCCGGAAAAGGTTATGGGAAAGGATGTATTGAAACAGGCGGTTATCCATGCCAATAATGCCGTCGTTTCCCAACAGCAGAATCCCCGACTTAGCAGCATGGGCTGCGTACTGACTGCCATATTGTTTGACATGGAGCAGCACTTGGCATATATGTGCCATGTCGGGGATACACGCTTGTATAAGTATAAAGACGGCGTGCTGACCAAACTCTCACGGGATCATTCGTTGGTGAGGCTTCAAGAGGATGCCGGGATTCTGTCGGAAGAGGAGGCCATGTCTCACCCTCGGCGAAACATTATCACGCGGTTTATCGGCAATTCACGGCTCGATTGGAATACAAACTACATGATGGATTTGAGCTTCCCGATTGAAGCTGATACGCAATATCTGATCTGCTCCGATGGATTATATGACATGGTCACTTCGGTAGAGATCATGGAGGTATTGGCACAAGAGTGCAACCAGCAACAAAAGGTTGAGGCGCTGATCAAGCGAGCCAATCTTGCCGGAGGGAAAGACAATATTACAGCAATCATATTGGAAACCAGGCAAATAATTTAACAGAACCATGAATAAATTTGTAGTATACTGGATTGTATTGGGATGTCTGGCATTCTCTGCCATATATTACATTGTTGAAGATTTTATCTTGATTCGGAAGAGTGACAGCGCCGAAAAATCAAACAAGTTGTGGTGTGGATTGGTGAATGATATATGTGTCTACGTGGCCTTTATTACGTTATATGCAACAAGGTACTTTGTTGAAATATATGAATACCTCTACTATGGACAGCGTCTGCACTTTATGACGGAATTCATCTTCATCCTGATTATTTTGCTTATATGGATTGTGGCAAGAATACCTTCTGATTTGCTGAATATCATAACCAGTCCAAAACCAATGAGGACAATGAATGAGAGATTGAAAGGCAAGCTGTTGCAGGTTCCGTTGATTTTACTGTTCGGTGGTTATATATTACTTGTCTCGCAAGGTACGATATGGGCATTGATTCCTGCCGTATTTGCAGTACTGGTCGTTATTGTTATTATGTTGGACAGCGCATATAAGTACCGAAATATAATCACTGTAAAGTTGATATTATGGGTGTCAGCCGTATCCATAACGCTACTTGGAATCGGATTGATTGCCTATGATTTGACAAGCGGATATATTTTCTCCGCCGCAATGGATATCTATCCTGCTTCCTATGCTGCAAATCTGTTGAGTCTCATATTCGTTTCTTTACCCTTGATACGGATTGCTGAACCGTTTTATAAAAAATATAAACCACAATTATATATACCAATGGTAAAAGAAGACATAGAAACATTAGAAGCAAATAAACGAGAAAAAAAGAAGGGAGATAACAATGAAAAACAGCAGTAATAAAACGAAGGATTCGCACGATTTGTCGTACCTACTCCGGCACGACAAGACCTGTAAACTGGAGACCGGCGGGTGGCGTTCCGTCGAGAACCTTGTACACGAACAAGGATTTACTTTTGAGCAACTTTGCAATCTCGTAGTCAACGATTCCAAAGGCCGGTTTGAATTCAATGACGACAAGACAAAGATTCGGGCCTTATACGGGCATTCCGTCCCGGTGGAGATGAACTATGCGTGTTGTACGCCTCCGGAAATCCTTTATCATGGAACATCGATGAATGCCGACGCTGCCATAGCAGAAGTCGGATTGAAACCACGTTCGAGGAATTATGTACACCTTACAAGCGACAATGATACTGCATTGGAAACAGGCGCTCGTCATGGAGACCCCGTAACAATACACGTTAAGGCTCTTGAAATGTTTCATGAAGGATACGAGTTTTATAATCCGGTAAAGATTATATGGCTGGTCCGTGAGGTTCCTCGACGTTTTATTGATTCATATTATATTCCTGTGCAGTCTTTCAGTATAGATAGCATCAAACGTAAGATGATAAAAGTTGTATGTGACTCCCGAAGTATCATTGAGGTATTAAGTCAGGATAGCACAATTTCATCATTGTGTGAAATAGTATATTGGACAGAGATGTCATGGTCCATAAATACCATGGAAGAGATGTTCGGCAATCAGTTGCATATCATTGTTGTAACCGATGCCCAAGATATGACTAATGATTTTGTTCAGCAGGTTTCTAATTTTGAAAAATATACCTCCGGAATTATCCAGATTTCGCCGGTTGTCGTTGAGCAGATCCCATCTATTCAGGCAACAAGTCGCGAGGAGATACATAGCATATTGCACTCACTCAGTTTGTTGGTAGGACGCAATCGCCCCGGGAATTTAAGCCTCCAAGATATTGCTACGCTATTGCTTAATGTCGATGGAGAGATCAAGGTGCTGCAAACTGCATATAATGACAGTTCAGATATTGCCAATCTCTGCGAAAAGCTGACTGTCTCACTCAAAGGACAGGATAAGCATTTCAGATCCTGTATGGTTCAAATATCAATACCGGATGGTTATAAGGGCCAAGTTGAAGGTATTCAGATTGAGGCTTACGAAATTGTTGCATGTGTCCGAAATATGATGCCGTCTGCGGAGTGTTATTTCTGTTATTCAGACAACATGCCCAACGACAGGCAGATTCATATCTCTGTCTTTCTGTATTAGTCTATAAATGTTTTATAAATGATAAAAAACAAGCAATGTACAAACCGATAGAATATTCATATCAGGTAAGCAAGAATGTATTTGCCGGCGAACATCCGCTGTTCGACATTTATAAAAGTTCCATAAAGGGGAATATTCCGAGGCTTCTGAAATTCGGGATTACTGTTTTTCTGGATTTGACCCAATCTTATGAGGTCCCGGAATACACATCATTCCTACCACCAGATGTGCGAAGGATATCTTTCCCGATTCGGAACTGTGATGTCCCGTCAAGAGTTGAATCGGTAATCGGATTATTCCGGAGACTTGAACAGCTGATGCATGAGCAGCCCCAAGCCAAACTCTACATCCATTGCCACGGAGGTGTCGGACGAACCGGGACAATAGTGGCTTGTTACTACATATATTTCGAGCATCTGTCATTTGAAGAGGCTTTCGATAAAATGAAACGGCAATATGCTCAATCACCCCGCTCAAGAATCATGGATGCACCCGAGACTCAACGTCAGATAGAGTTTATTAGAGAGTTCGCTGAATACAATTCAATCTGATAATTTTTGACCATATAAACCTGTCAAATTCCGTGAAGTCCCAAGTAATAAGTCGAAAGGTCGGTTTGTACCCCGAACAAGGGCGCAGACGGCTTTCCCTTATTTGAACTTCGAGGTTTCCAGTTAAGAGAATGAGTGAAAAGTTTAGGCTGTGTCCTTTTCTTTTTTCAAACAAGAAGTACAAACTTAAAAGCTTTTAAATATGGATTATAAAATTGGAATATATGGAACGTCTGTTTGCTAAGATAAGCAAGAAAAAGACAGAGTCTTATGTTATAAGTAGAATATGACATCAATTAAATGACGACCGTGTTAAATTTGTCGTTCAGCAATACGTCAGAGGAACACATGACAAGTATGCTCTTGCAGACATCTCCCTCGACTCAATATCTCCTCAATTGAAATAAGCGAGCCGTTTCACAAAAACAACGTTGAGGTTAATAAGATTCGTAATGAAGATATAATCAATACAATTATTAGTTGCTGATTGTAATAATGACATTCAAGAAATTCACCGTCAAATTTCCATTATAGTATGGGCTATAAAATTAGCAATACAACAACTTGGTGAGAAATTTCAGGCATGGGATGATGTAAGTACTCTTTCAGTGGAATATCATCGAAACAAAGGTTATTTGAAAGTCGAGGATAATGAATGCTTGCGTACAACAGAGGATGTTGCTGCTATTTTTGGGACTGTTGCAAAACATCGAGGTTTCTTACGTGCATCAGGTGCAACTATACCAAACAAGAAATATGAAATAGTTTGGTTGCCAAATACATAATATCATCTTTGGTATAACGAACTTTCAGAGGATCCTTATATCGTAAAATGTAATTCTTGTTTCTTCGGGAACAGAAAGCCATTGATTTAAATGTGCCTCACTTTTTTCATTTACTTTGGGATATTCATAAATGAATATTTCATGATTTAGGATTTTGTTTCTATCGCTTTGCAGGTGTATTCAAACTCAATAAGGAAAAATCAATAACAGAAAATAAATGTGTTTGGGAACGCATCTCAAATACTTATCAACTTAATGATTAATCTCAAATTTTTAGTATTATGTAAAGTAACAGCCAAGCAAAGTATTGGTGGAAAGATTGCCAAAGGAATGAGTGTACAAGTTGTTGAGAAAATCACTAATTCACCACAAATTAAAACTATTATAGAAACTTTTAAGACTCAATTAGGCATTGAAATTAAAGGTGTCTCAGTATCCACTTCATACTTTACAATAGAGAAACTTAAATAGTATAATTAAGAGGAAGCATTCATCAAAAAAAGAATATTCCCTCTTGTCATAATGGCTTGTTATGAAATTGTTTGATAAAATTATAATTTATATCTCTGGCGATTTGTTATTCGTTTGGTGGTTGATAGTAGCAATAGTTTATCTGCTGATATTAGCATTACTACCATAAAACATGTAAATATATCTATTACTCATTAAGTAAAACTTTAATTATACAAAACCGTTGGTACAATAAAGTATATAGTTGCGTTTACAAATTAACTCATAGGAGAGATAGGTCATATCCCCAAAAATCTCTATCTTTGCAAAAAAAGCGGTAATGGATAAGTGTACAGTGATTTATAAAAATCCCAATATTTTACTAGGAAATATTGATGACCAATTTTATTGGGTCGTTAATCCATATATCAAAAATGGATTAAAGATTATTAATAGTAGTCAATATTCAATACTAACTGCCATTCGTGGAGCAAGTGCAATATCTGAAATATCTGAAACTACTAAATTTTCATTCGATGAGATTTTACAGGTATACGATGTCCTAAAATCTAAAGATATTGTCAATAGCACGAATGAGTTTACACCTCCTTTATGGAGTAGTGATATTACATCTCTGCATCTTTGGATCCACACAACAAATGAATGCAATTTAAGATGTTCATATTGTTATATACATACATTAGGCAAGCGCGATTATATTAAACCAGAAACGATTCAAAAGATATGTGATTCTATATGCTCAACAGTTGAAACAAGGCACCTCCAGTCTGTTTATTTAAGATTTGCAGGCGGAGAACCACTTTTGAAAATTCAATTGTGGAAAGATGCAATTATTAATTTAAAGAACAGATTAAATACAATCAATTGTGAATTGCATATAGCATTTCTGACTAATTTAGTAAAGTTAGAAGATGATACATTGAATTTTTTAGTACAATCCAAAAGTCACATCAGTGTTTCATTAGATGGACTTGGCCATTTTCAAGATCAAACCAGACATTATTCTTCAGGGAAAGGAACTAGTGATATCGTTTTAGTTAATATACAAAAACTTCTGCTAAATGGTATCAAGCCTACAATAATGACGGTTGTCTCAAATTCAAATATGGATGGATTGATTGAACTTACAAAATTTGCAATTAAGAATAATTTATATTTGCGATATTCCTTTGTACATGGAGAGGAAATAAACAAACAAAAATTATTAAAGACATTGTATTCTTGTTATGATGTATATCAAAAAGCAATTTTAGCAGGATTCAGCTTCGCAAAATTACATAAGCTTTGTGATTTAAAATTATTGGCTCCATTTTATCAAAATTGTTCAAATGGACTAAATGGTGGTGCAATATATACAAATGGTGCAGTATTTTTTTGTCATAAAGAATTTGGTCTTGAATCAGCGTTAGGACATCTTGATGAGAATCTAGACTTAATTACAGTTATACAAAAAGGGAAGTACAAGAACATTATTTCAAAAGAATGTAACAGTTGTAATCTTGTATATGTATGTAATGGAGGATGCCAGTCTGTACGTATCCATGGGAAAGATCCCTATTGCGATATTTATCGCGAAATAATACCTATAATTTATAGATTAATCGCCCTCGAAAGACTTGAAATGATTAAACATAGTATTAACATTAACTAAAAATTCTAAGAATATGGAACAATTGCTAGCTTTAAATTTCAATGACATGTCTCTTGTAGAGAAATTCATAGTAACATTTGATTGCAATAATTGCCCTTCTGATTGTGGCGATTCTGATTGTGTAGTTAATTGCGAGTAATTTACTAAGATAAATGAGCCTATTTTCCCAATGAGATAGGCTCATTTATCTTATATTTATCTATTCAATGCGATGATAATACATATTATAATCTTATTCTTATTTGTGTTATGACAAAGCATAGTTTTAGAGTTCTTATTACAGAACGATGCAATGCCTCTTGCGCAAACTGTTTTAATTCAAGATATAGAACAGGAAGAGAAATAGATATCCCCATTTTTGAAAAATTGTGTGATTATTTAGCTTTGCATAAGATAAATAGACTAAAAATAATGGGAGGTGAACCTACTGTACACAGTCAATTTGAGGGCATCATAAGCATCTCTCAACAATATTTTGAATCTATTATTATTTTTACTAATGCTGTTAATGATAGAATTAAAAACATAATACCTCGAAAAAAGGACACTATTGTTTACAACTCAGATTTCATAAATGACAATTTTGATGTTTCAAAACTGTTGTTAGAGGGAGAAGGTCATCGTAGACTTGAAATACAAATTAGTGAAGATTGTTTAGTTGATAGAATAATAGCGATGTTAAAGACATTAAAAAATACACCTACCAAATACAATTTAACTCTGAATTGTATGGAGAATATTTTTCAAAATAAGATTAAATTAAGTGAGAAATGGCATCATATAACAACATACATAACGCATGAGTTAAATAAAGATTATAATATAGATCATCATATCCCATTCTGTTTATCTAAATTGTTCGATTCAGAAAGCAAATGCGATATGTGTAATATAGAATGCTCTGGATTAATAGATTCTAGTCTTAATTTGAGATATTGCAATCAACATCCTCAAATTTTATGTAAGTTGCTTCAGTCCAATGGTGAATTCATTAAATTTAGCACATTAATGGAATACCTCAAAAATGAATATAATATCAAAATTGAGTTAAATAAAGTGCTTAAATGCCAAAATTGCCATTTATTTATGAATAAATGTAATGGTGGCTGTTTTGTACATAAGTTAGTTACAAACAATAATGGACATTGATATTTCACAAGTTGATGCTAATATAAATTTCAAAAGAAATATATTGCTATTGCAGAAGATTGTATATTTCTCTGGCTTCTCGTTTAGACAATCCGCTAATTTCTAATCTTCGTCCTCCGCTGCTCTCTATTATGATGTCTGCAAACAAGATGTTTGAGTTAATTCGAACACTTGAGATACTGGCACGGGGAATAACTGTAGATTGGTAACCGATGAGAGCTCCTTTGTAGTACACAACTCTGTCATCTTCGATATCTATACGATCTGGAAATAAGACATTATGGTCTGCTGAGATACGACTTGCAATGAATGTAGGCATAGTTAGTTCGTATTAGATAGTTGAATGGTTGTGATTATAAGCGTAATCAAATAAATAAAGAATGCTGGTACAGCAAACAGTGCAGTCAAGAATAGTAAGGAAACAATCTTACATACTATGTGTAGTGCTCCTTGATCGAATGATGTTCCTTCGAATATATTACTATTCCAATTTAGGGCAATGGGAACTGCTGCTAAACCGAGCGTAAGCACTACAATCAGCGCTGCCCGTTGTTTTGATTTTATTTCTTCGTAGTGTGTCATATTTGTGTTAGTTTTTAGGGTGAAGTAGGTATAGTCTTTTTAATAACTTCTCTAACTTAGTTCCGTTATATGATTTAATTCGTTGTCCTTCGCCGATTCTAATAAGTTGTTCAGGAATAGAAACGAAGTTGGCTTTTGTGTAGTAAAAGTTTTCTGATAGAGTTGATTCTGTAAACTCATTTTCAAAGTTCTGCTTATCCTTGATAATAAATGGACAATGATAAAATGTTCCTCCATCTTGATTAAGGATACAAGATACGGACTCCAATCTTGAAAGGCAATCAAGCGCATCTATCATCACTTTGCGTTTCTGCTTCAACTCTTGCAAACCACTCTCAAAAGTTCCATTTGCAATAATTGCTGCTATTGGATGTATTCTGCCGTTTAGTACCAACTCGGTAGAGAATCCAAAACCGCAGTCTCGCTCCTGACGATGGGGATGTTGGCAGATAGATACTAGCTTTTGATACAAATCCGGATTGTTTGTGATTATAGCACCTCCTTCGCCTCCGGAACATACGGTTTTCCCCGTCCCGAAAGATACAACCATTGCGTCATTATAGTCCGCTATGTTGCTTATACCATAGTTATATCCAAGAGACTGTGCAGAGTCTACAAAGTGCCAAATGCCTCGTTGCTCACATATGTTATTCAGCACCTCCATATCATAGCTGTTTCCTGCAAACTCTGTAGCAATGACAGCTTGTATCTGTGGATTTTCATCCAACATATTTACGAGAGAATCGACATCTATATTGAGTGATGAATAGTCAATCCCAGCAAAGTAAAATTTACAATCCAGTGCTAATGCTCCTGCGATTGTCCCGCCAAAACTTAATGGTGTCGTCAAAATCTCACTGTGCTCTAATCCGGCAGCCATCATTAGATACATCAGTCCGTTAGTGGCAGATGAGACGCACAAGGCGTACTTTGCCCCATAAAAGGAGCAAAGTTTCGCCTCAAATGCAGCGACTGCGCCATTTCCTGCAAGGTGGCTGTAAGCAGTAGCCTTGTTGGATTTTGTCTCGGTAAGATATTTCTCTATCTCTTGCAAAATCACAAAGCGTCGGTTTGCTATATTTAGTTCCATAGTCTTTTCTATTAGACATTGACATACGGCTGAAGACGATTGAGTTCCTGGTTCAACTTCACAGGATCCACTTCCATATTCTCATCAAGGATTTGCTTGATGTAATCAGGGAATGAATAACTATCTTCACGGCCATACCAAGGCAGTAAGCGTTTTGATACAGTTAATGATATTGCGCTCAAATCTGCATATACCGCAGCTAACCAGCTTGCTTCATCAAGCGGATTGGCATCATTAGCGGCATCAAGAATCGCCTTAGGGGTTAAACCATCCTGCTGACAAACTAACTTCAAGGCAGCACGGATGCGTCGAGGCATAATATGCTTATCGTAGAACTCCTTTGCAGCCTGTTGAATGTAATTATCCTGAGGATTGATGGATACACCTGAAATCTGCTTAGCTATTGAGCAAATAATCTCAGGAAAATCTTCGATAGCCGGCATAATTACAGGAACGACTACAAAGCGATCCCTCATAGCAGCTCCCATTTTGTATCCACAGTTGGTGGTCGCAATAAGCATTGACTGACCCTCGCGACTATTATCGGATAGTGTATTAAGCAGGGCCTGCATAACAGAGTCAGAGGCACCACTATCCAAATTGTGGGTTCTCTGCATTGGCATTGCTTCGGTGATCTCGTCTATGAAGCCTAAACTTGGTGTTGTTGAGGCAAAGATGCGTGTCTGCAAAGTTGCTCTGCGTTCAGTTTCACCGACGATACCGGCTTTTGGACTATTCAACTGATAGATAGGTACCGCAGCCCAATGAGCGGTGAGTATTGCCATATCGGTCTTACCCGTTCCCGGTGCTCCAAGCAGAAGGATATTCGTGGGAATAGATTTGTCGCGTGAGCGCAAACCGTTAGCTTGCTTACGGAGAAATTCCATAGGTACACGGACATTTTCACCTTTAAGTGCAACATCCTTGATGCGGGTTGTGTCAAGCATGGATATTGTCTCCTCGGATATTGTCTGAACATCCTTTGACTTCTGCTCAATCAACCCCTTGACCTCAATCGGACATCCTGAAATATGCGAAGCACGAAATACCAGATCTAAGCCACGATTTGGGGTACTGCTTGAAAGGTTCGCAATCTGCTGGTCGTCCAATTCGGGAGAGTATTGCGCGTTAGGATATTGTCGATGCAGACCTTTCACAAACTCTAGTTTCTCCTCATAGTTTGGATAAGGCAAAAACAGGTGGTATATGAGTCCCTGTACCTGCGAGTCAATCTTACCCTCGGTCACATCCGAGAGTATAAACATATTTCCATTATCAAGGAATGGTCGAGAACATACGAGATTGTATATCAACTCACGAGCGACCAACTGGTTTACCGTTGTTGCATTAGGCATAATATCTGATGTGAACTCAAACACGAAGAGAAATTTCATAGTCTCTCCATCCTGCCAGTTATTTGCAGTAGGTGCCGAAGCCAATCGAGATATACCTCGAAGAATATCTACAAGTTCTTGCGATGCATTGCAGTTGCCAGTGGCGCACTTTGTATTAGAGATTCCATTTGCCGAGAGAATCTTCTTTATGGTTTCACTATCGGCCTTCTCATACATATTGTATGGGACCACAATACCTGATGCCAGACTATATCTTACCATAACCATATGCAATCGTTTCGCATATTCGGCCATCAATTGCACGAGAGTGCAAATGCTTCCGTCCTCACGGCACTCAAAATCGTATATAGGTCTACCGGTGAGAATCATTGAAGAGCGGCCATCTCTTTCGTAAGGCTTAAATATATTTTTAACGGTGTTCATATCTTTATCGTTTTATGGTTATTACATTCTGTGCTTCGTTTTCGCTAATAGCTGATTCGTCTGTAAATGTTCGCTGAACAATCTTTCTTGGTTTTACCAACTTCTGAGCAAATGGCATTTGTGGGATACCATTTGTGGCCTTCTGCTTTTTAACTTTCGTAGTTATGCCACGCACAGACAATTCATTGTCAAATGCACGAATAACGCGCTCGCAACTACCATCGGTGTATCCAATGAGTTCTGTACGGATATCTACTTGTGCACTGGTATCTATCTCAGCAATTAAATTCTGGCCACTTGAATTTGTTGCAACGATACGAGTCAAGTTCAGATTTTCCTGAACAACTTTGACCTCTCGGAATCCTACGGCAATAGCAGACTCCTTAACAGCAACGGACACATTTGATGCAAATGATTGCGTGTGCTGTGATTTGATTTCCTTGAATGCAGTTTTAATCTCCTTATTTGCCTCCTGAACTGTCGGAGCATCAATAATGCGCTGTATGCTTTCTGCTACAACAGATGGAGACGAGACCATAAAGTTCTCCTGAGATTTTACCAAAGTGGCTATTGCTGCAACTTTCAGTTGTGTTTCTGCCGCCTGTTTCTGCTCTTGCGCAATAGCAATGTGCTTATCAAAATCCGTTTGTATTACAGTCAGCTCCGTTGGCGCCAAAACAGACTTCGTTTTAGTTCGTTTTCTCTTACAACATTTCTTCACTCCGGTAACCACCTCTACAGGCGCCGAATTTAGGACCTGAGCAATGATAGGCCCGAAATCTCTCTGAAATTGTTGCGTTTCTCTGACAGTCGCAACCCTTGTATAATAAAGTTCTTGTGACATAATTTTCTTTTTTATCGTGTTACCATATTACGCCTCCGTCGTTTGACGTATCGTCATCTGAATTATCTGACGCATCAGCATCTGAACCTTTTTCTTCGTCAGGATTAGAATCTTCTGCATCCGTTGGGGTCGTCTCTTCCGTTTCAACAGTTTCAGCACTCTCAATTGTATCTGATTCGAGAGGAGGCAGCGTGTTTCTACGCTGCTCCTCTATGGCTTGAAGAGTTTCTGATAATGATATGTCTGTTCCTGTCTGCTGCATCATATAATCCAAATAGACGAAGTCATTATTGATGAAGAGTTCGCGTCCACCAGCTACATGAGGGAAATCTACCAACGGAATAGTCGCGACATTGCCATTTGCTTCATAGTAAAGTGGAATAGCCTCACGGCGGAAGCAAATCAGATCACCAATATATATTACCATTTGATTAAGGTAGTATTTGGCATCATGTCCAAATTTGCGCATAAATTCATCTCTTGCCATTACAAGATTGCGGAATGACTCTGTAAATGAATTGTACTCTGAATTAAAGTTTGATATAATACCTTCCTCTTTTGATCTCAATGTCTGAATCTCCGAACGAATAGCGTTCTCATCGTTCTCTTTGATGGCTTTTACCTTTTCATTTTCTTTCTTGGTGTGGAAATATGTAAGAGCCTCCAACTGCTTCTTGTATCCAGTCACAATGAGCAACTGAATAATCAATGACATAAATGCAAAACCACCAGAATAGGTCCAATCTGTACCTCCATTGAATGCAACTTCTCCAATAATATACATCAAAGGAAGTGAGAGTACAGCACCTGTAATAGCTAGTTTTTTAAGTCCCTTCATAGAATCCGATGATTCATCATCCTCTAAAGAGGAAACCCCCAAGCGACTAATCATACTAATGCCATAACCCACAAATATTGAGAGGATAGCACCAATAACGACCGTAAAGCCAGAAATCGTAGAGTCCAAATCGGCAAGTTTCGATGTGACAATTGGATACAGAGCAAAATACGCAAAGAAGCAATCCAACACGGGAAGTGCATAGTACGCAACACGGCGAAGGCTCATCTTGCGAGATAAAGATTCGTCTACCTCAACATACTTGTACAATTCATCGCTAGTCTCATGAAACAACTGCTCTTCCTTCAGCTTTTCTGCGAGTTCATCTTGGTTGCGACGCATTTTCTTTCCGGCATCTATCATAGCAGTATAATTACGCTGGATGCTTTCGCAGAGGGTATTGATGAATTCCTGCGCTGTAGTCATCTCCTCTTCAAGAGCAAGACGCTTTTGCTCTTCAGCAGAGAGTAATGCTTTCTGCTCTGCCTTTTCGCGTGCGGCATTTTCTTCTGAAGCACGAGCGTTGCGGTCTTTTACTATCTTTTCATAACCAAAGATGCTAGATGGACGGCGAGACGGAGTATTTACCATTGTGTTCATAGCTGTATATATTTACTAATGATTAAATATGTAGTTTGATACCTGGTATAGTGTGACAAATTCACGCTCAACAATATCTTCGTACTGATGTTTCGCAACATTCGAATTGACAATAAGCAATTCTGTTGACTGCGGGAAGAAAGTTAGTTCTTTCCCAACATTATCACATCCATCAGAGACGAGAATGATATATGAGTAGTCAGACTGTTGCTCATTCGCACGAAGCAAACGGATTGCCTGATTTATGGCTCCATTCACGTCGGAACCTTTTTTCTGCTTTGCTACCTCATCTGAATATGCAATATTGCAAATCCTCTCACAGTCACGAGAGAACATTCCAACTGCGTCTACCAAACTAGAAGAATATGATAATGAGTCTGTTTTATATGTTTTTGTCAATTCTTTATATTCCGACATTTTCATGTATCCAGGTTTTATACCAGGTTCAATAGGTCGTTTTTCATGCCAATCAAAAATGGCAACTTTGTTGTTGTCACAATTTGCATCAACATAACTGAGGTAAAAACTACCAATGCCTTTCTTGGTAAGTGTTTTTGCTAGTTTTACAACCTCACTAGAGCTAACTTGTGGTACACCATTTTCATTAGTCAAACGATCAGTACCATCAAGCACCAAACAAATGTTGTAACGATTAATAGTTTGAGGTTCATCCTTCTGTTTAGACTCAACAGAGCCACAGCTTGACATTACTGTCATCATAGCGATCATTATCGCCAAATACATCATCTTTTTCATAACATCATGTCATTTTTATTACAATAGCGTTGGCTGCATTGAAATTTATAATCAAAATCAAATGCATCTATGGATAATGCATTATACCCAGCATTTTCAGTCATCTGTTTTACCACATCTTGAACAGAACAAAATGCCTCTCTAGGTACATCCACCATAAGTATTCTTTCTCTTTCTTTACCACTTATTGTTTCATCAATAAATACCAAAGACGTAAATATGATATTTATGTCAAATATGTTTCTCTGAGTAATAGAGGCAATAGCACTAATGTCAACAATTAGGTCTACTTGAAATAGATGTTTGTCGTCTTTTTTAATTATAATATCCGCTTCTGTGTATACATCCGCTTTACTATTGTCCTTAGACCACATCAATTCTGAACTGTGCCGACTGATGAAATTTTGCTTAGTAGCGTAGCTTTTAATTACATAATAAGATGCCATATCATTAAATGTTAGTAAATTTGCAATGTCAAAAACATATTTCTTTAATTTTCTTTTTGCAAATATGAATACTCAAGATTTTGTGGACAAAGAATAAAATTCAAATATTATCCTATGTGTGCAAGAATTATTGATTTTCAGCAGAATACGGATATACTAAAGGGCGATCTTTTACGCTTGGTAAAAATCTTAGAAGGCAAGCTTCAAGGAAAATATCGTTCATATCCATGTGAAATGATAGATAAGGTTATCATATATGCAGAATTCGATATTGAGTATCATTATGAGCATATTAAATTTGCAAATGGGTGTTATTTAAGAATAAATCCTATCTCAAAAAAAGAAGAGTGGTTGTCAGAGGAAGAATATTTTGATTACTTAAAGTCACTGATTTCGGCTGATGAAAACAAAAACTCTCAAAATAGTAGATTGAAGAATAAAGTAGATAATGCTTTTAGTTTACTATATCACATTATAGATGGTTCCAATTTTGACGACATGTCTTATTCAGAATTTGAGGTTGAAAAAGGAACTACAAGAAAGTGGAAAATCACACCTGAAATCAAGGCTAAAAGAGATTCTGTAATAGAGAAGAAAACTATTGGCAAAGCGTCAACTCGTCGTGTTGTATATCTATACAAGAAGCCAATGACTTTTTTTATCAATCAACATTTTAAGGCCAAGAGTAATGTTGTAATACTAAATCGTTTTGAAAGTGTTACAAAAGGAGATGTTGACCATAAAACAGAGATTATCGAAGCATTAACATATAGTAGAAATAAAGACAATATACGTAAAATAAGAGAAATAGAAAAAGAACTTGAGGGCAGCATTAATAACGATATTTCTTTCTCTTATGAAGAGGCTACTCTAAGCAAATATAAAACAGCCATTAAACTAGCACTTCAATTATCAGATCCTGATGAGATTGCAATATTGTGTGTAAACTATATAGATTTCATTTCTTCACAAAGTGGAATATCTGTTGATGATATGTTTGTCCCAGAACAATCTACATCAAATGCAGACTTGTTAAAACAATGTTTAGATGCTGTTATACAGCATTCTTCTAAGTCATTTGAAGAATTACAAGAGGCATCAAAAAGGTTGGGTAAAGATTTTGGCGTTCAAATGAAGAAAGGTTTTGAATCTCAAATCAGTCTACTTCGCATTGCCAAATCGACAACCTTGCCAGATGTACTATATACATATGCGGTATTTTGTATTAGTATATATGATTTTGAGACAGCAGAAAAATGTTTGATTGAATGTCGTGACATTTATATTAAGTCTATTACACCTAAATCTTCATTAGACCTGGTCATAATATATAGTAATTTATGTAAGTTATATTGCGATTGGAAGCGTGTTGATGATGCTATAGAATATGGTAAACTTTCAGTAAAATATCTGAAACGATGTGAAGTCTTTGCATATAACGATAGCTTAAATATTCATTATGCAAACTTATATAATCTCTTGTCTGTAACATACAAATTACGATATGAGTTTGACAAAGCAGACGAATATAATAAAATAGCAACTGCATATATTCACAAGGAGGACGATAGTAACGTAAAGGTGTTTTTCCTCCAATTAATGATTGCTTATAACTCATGTGCACTGATGATGGCTCAAGAGGATTATAGTAGAGCATATGTCGGTATGGAGTTGTTATATTGGAAAACTATGCTTTTATGTGAAATGGATGATTCGTTAGAACATTTAGATCTTAAAGGTTCGTACGAAAATGCGATGGCAAGGTGTGAGATACATCTAGACAATTTAGAAGACGCAAAATTCCATATTGAAGAAGGTATAAAAACTTATAATGAATTATGCTGTAAAAGTTACTCTAGATATGCTATGAGTAGACTATATTTATTGCAGACTTTAGCTGATATTTATGATGCAGAGGATTTGAATGATAAAGCTGAGAAACAATACCTTTTAGCTATACAAGAAGCTTATAATTTAATTGATTCTGGAGTTTATGTTGCAAAAGGAAGACTGCAAGAAATTCTAACAAATTTAGCCGGACTTTATAATAAAACTGAGCATTATGAATTGGCAATTCAACGATGCATAGAAGTCTTAAATATATGTGATGAACTTTTATTATTAGACGAGGAGTACTATAAAGTTGAAATAATAAAAGGATTAGACAATATTGCAATAGCTTACTATAATCAAGGAAATATAAATGATGCCGTACAATCATGTCAAGAAGCCTTGGTGTTATGCCAGGAGCTTTTAGAATTAGGATATAATCCAGATACGGTTGAATATTGGACGAGGAAAGTACAGCATGATATTAAGGTTATGACTAATTAATAATATCAAAGAGTTATGGCTAAACTTAAAAAGGATAGTGAAGAGAGACGAGCGGTCATACTTTTACAAAAAATATTAAAGCGAAATTTCAAAGGAAGTTATGGAGTTGCGAAATCCAAAGTTCATTTGGATAAGTTAATATTGTGTGCCGAATTTGATCTAGAGTATCACTATTTTAGTAAAGAAGCTCCAAATCTTAAGCAAAATAGATGGTATCGAGAAGATTCCGAAGGAAGAATAGTTGAATGGCCTGTAAAAGAATATTTAAAATGTTTTTCTGAAAGGAGAAAAGCCAACTGTCCTCCAGAAGGAGATCCAGATCCTGAAAATATAAAAGGTGCTCACAAGTTGTATAGCAAAGTGAATAACACTTTGCAACAGATGCGAAAAATACTTAGACATATTAATTTCGAAACAAAAGAATATTGTAAGACTCCAATAAATAGCGAGAATGACATTAAATGGGTTTTCGACAACCAAGATGGCGAATATATCTATAATCCAACCTTTAATTTTGACATAGAACCATATGTTGATAAATATCTGATGGTTCTGCACGGAGTCTCGCTAACTAAGAAAGCACAATCTCTTCCGACCATTTCTATTGAAAACAATAGAAATGGTAAATTAGATAATTCTCAAGAAAATCTAATGGCGTCGATGAATAATCTTCATGAGAATATGCTGATGGCATTAGCTCCTTATTTGAAAGATATGTCTCCAAGAGAAGTTGAAAATTACCTTGAAGAGCATGTGTTTTCTAAATTGCGAGCTAGTACTAACAAAACAATATATGATAAAAATCTAAAAGATAAGATTTCGTCAATTATTAGTTTTTGCGATTCCAAACCACGTGGATGGCTAAAAAAATGTATTAATCTTTTAGATGAAATCACATATGAATATAAAGATTTTGTATCACCATTGGTGTATTCAGATTTATTGATGTTTAATGCTAATTTTATCGCCAAATATGGGCTTACAGATAACTTTAAGCAGCATAAGAAACTTCCGGTAACATGGATAACAGCGATTGATAATATATATAATCAAGCTATTGAAATTGCAATGGCTAATGGATCTTACGAAACAGGTATTAAATATTTATTAGAACGCGCTACATTCTTATATGATAATAGATATTTTCATATCGCTGGCAAATATTATTGGGATGCACTTAGACTATGTCACAATACATTTGATTTAGACAATCCGAATAGTAAGAAGGCATATGCTGACGCTCTATATTATTTGGCTCTTTATCACGAAGAATTGAATGAATTAACAAAAGCTCAAAAAGGTTATGAATCATCATTAAAACTTCGAAGGGAGTTATCCGAAAAGCAGGATAAATATAGGGGAGATGTTGCCAAAACTTTTAATAATTTAGGGAATCTCTATAAAACACTATTTGAGTATGGTAAGGCGGAAGAATGCTTAAGTGAATCGTATGAAATTTATAAATACATATCCAAGAGCGATGCTAAATATAAAATTCATCGAGTAATCTCACGTCGCAATTTAGCACTTGTTCTCTATTTACGTGGGAATTACTATCAGGCATTAAATGAAATTAATGGAGCATTAAAAACTATTTCGGAGTTGGCACAAAAGGATCCGAATGAATATAATTGCGATTTGGCATATCTGTTACTAGATTATGCTACACTATACAGCAAGAAGAATGATTATATAGAGACAAATGCAAAATATAATCAAGCTCTTAATTTGTTTCGTGAATTAGCAAAGTTAAATCCACATAAACATCGTGGTCGTTTAGCATGGACTCTGAATACATATGTAATTTTTCATCACATGGATAACCTATATACAACTACTGCTTTGGATTATTTTACTAAGGCATTAGAAATGTATGAGGAACTATCACAAGAATTTACTATAGCATACGATAGCAGTATTGGTAGAGTCCTTAATTTACTCGGTGATGTTTATTATAGGCTACAGGATTATGATAAGTCAGAGGAATTACAATCGAAAGCCTATGATATTTATTCTAAATTAGCTAAAGAGAATCCTTCAAAGTATGATACAAATACGGCGTGGACTTTGAATTTATTAGCAATTACACATTATAGTCAAGGGCTTAATGAGCAAGCCATAAAGGAAAATCAGAAAGCAACGAAAATATATGAGACTGCATTAGCAAAGGGAACTAACACGCATACAGTTGCTCTTGAATGGTCAAAAGCAATTTACAACTTATTGTTAAATAAATATCCGATAGATTTTTACTGCTCAGCTCAAGCAATGGATATATACATATCCGACCTACTGCGAAGAAGTCGGCGCCATCTTTTGTGATGCGAATTTAATACTTTTAAGGAATTGATAGAAAAATATCTTCAGCCGACTTCTCCACTTAAAATATATCAGTAATAACTTCGTATTTCAATCCAATAATTTTATTACGTTAGTAATTCTCTTTTGCATATTCTTGTGGCATTAATCCATTTGTTTTCTGTATTATCGCATCGCAAAGCGTTTTGATATTGATGAATCCTCCAGCTCTTTTGGCGAGAGCACTATCAAAGCCAATGTCAAATCGCAAATCTGTAGATCGTACATTAAATTCATCCATAGAGCCGGACAATGTCCGTGTAGCATAATCGCACCTTGATGTTTCACAGGTCAGTCCAATAGCGGATAGGGACACTGCACCAATCCTAAGTTCTTCTTTTATGCAATCGCAGATGGTTTAATCATTATCTGTGACGCCTTACAAAAATAGTTCTAGTGAGCCTTTTCATTCCGTGTGTCTGGAGTGAGTCTTCAGACCTTGAAAGTTTTGCAACTATATCAATTTATCTGTCAATTCATCGGCGGGTATGCCTACCGATAAGCATTTTTATTCGTCCGAAATAGAGCTCTTTGCGCTTGCGAAGTTTTAGGCCCGCGTTTATTATGCGTTCAATATATTTCACCGCGGTGCCATGATATAGTATAGCCGGCGGTGATTATGAAATTAACTCTAAATCTACAACAATAGAGTGACTATATAAAGCCCTGACAGATAAACCATCATCGGAAAACCCAAAACTACCTTTGTCATCCTCATATACGATACGCTCTAATTTCTGCATACCAAAGTCGTAGTCTTGAATCAGTACACTTGTGCTTACCCAACCGTTATGGTAGGGCAAGCAAGAATGGCGTAGAAGATATGCAAGTCGTTTAGACTCCTAAATCTGGTTATTCATCTTTTACTTCGCTTTCAGAATTAGTTTCACTATTGTCATCTTCACTCGTACCAGAGAGTTCTTCTGGATGTTTCTCTTTCCACTCCTCTATATCAGAAGGGGACATTGGTAAGTATAAATTTGGCTTGAAATACTCATCAGCAGTGAATAATGAACCAACGATGACACTACCAATAATTACTATAGAGATTAAATTTGCTGCATATGAATAATCATATAGCCCCATTGCTTCCGATAGCTGCCAACTCGACATAAGTTCTTTAGCCATTATTCCGATACCAAGAACTAAAATTGCTTGAATGGAAGTCCATAGCATTACTCTCCATGTAATCATATGTCTAAACTCATTTGCCTCCACCACAGAAGCAACAAGTGCTATCAATCCAAGGAAGAATGGGATAAGAGCCCATATTGGCCCTGCTTCAACAAGAAACATATAGCCGATGGCGAATGGTACAAGAAATAATACATATAAGCCGGAGCTCTCCTCTTTGATGACTTCTTTCGTTCTACTGGGGCTAGTAATCACTCTTAAAATTGAAGCAGGCAAAGATACTACAATCCATATTAAGATGACCGCCAACAGAAATGCTCCTTCACTCCATATAAAGTGATGCCACCCAAGATGCCAATAAAAATATTCATACACATAATCATATATGTAGCCAAACGATTCTGTGGCATACAACGTAATGAAGGTCGAATACACAAATACATTGTTGATGAGGTCACACCATCTATCGTTTACATCTTGTTTTGTTTCTTCCTCTCTTATTGCTCGAAAACTACACCATAATGAACGACAAAAAGAGAAAATCAAACACCCGCAAACAATCCAAAATACAATATAACTATTCATAACCACTATTTTATTAAGTCAATAACAATTACCGTCACATTATCTTTACCTCCAGCATCCAAGGCTGCATCTATTAGTTTATCTACTCGCTTGTCAACTGATATGGTCTCACTAAGGATTTCTACAGTTCGAGAGGAGTGAACCATGTCATATAGACCATCACTACATAGCAAAATAGTCGTGTCAGGTTTCAATTTAATGGTATGGATTTGGATATACTCTGTACCCCATTGAAGAATATCCTTGCCAACGCTTCTCGTAATAATATTGCGTTGAGGATGTGCCATTGCCTGCTGTTCTGTAAGTTTGCCAGATTCTTCCAAGGACCCTACAAGTGAATGGTCGCGAGTAATTTTTGTAAATACACCATTTTTTAATGTATACATCCTTGTGTCACCTATATGACATATGTCAGCCTGACCTTTTTCAAGGTTGAGAAGCATAGCTGTTAGTACACAACTCATTTGACTCAACCAAGGGTTGTAATGTTGAGCATATATTGAATTGTTGGCGAAAATTACAGCCGCCTGCAGGACATCTAAACTATTGTTGAATCTGTTGCATTGGCTAAAATGCTCACTGATACATCGCACAGCCAAATCACTTGCTACATCACCACCACCATTGCCCCCAACTCCATCAACAACTACTGCAAGCAGATGAGAACCTCCCCATACCTCTTTTAGTACAAATGAGTCTTCATTCTTGGGCCGAACATTTCCAATATTCGTATCCCCGTAATATATAGCCTTCATAACACTATACATTTACTGAAAATTCGCCGTTAAACGTTGTCTTGCATATAATTAAAATTTATAAGGGAAGGTCTGTAAGTCGCATTCTTTTATGCGTGCGTATAGTTTTTCTACAAGAGCAATATCTTCAGCACTTACATCGGGTTGATCAGTATTGTATAGCGCATGAAAATCCTCTTTGAGAATTAACTGATCTGTTCTCAGCCCACAAGCATAATCGGTATCCATTTGCGTCTCGCATCCCAAGATGTCAACAAGTGTACTAGTAACAGCCTTCCCTGATAGCTCGGAGGTGATGGACTTCAACTCATCTAATGTAAGACTGGATACTGTTCTTCGTTCATCTTCGCTATAGTCAAACTCTATTTCAGGCAAACCGTTATCTCCTGCAATGACTTTTACATTCTCACCTTCTGCAAACAATAATTGGAAAAGAAGAGACCAATATGAATCTTCGCATTCTTTATAATCTGGATGTTTGTATTCAATTGGTGTCAAGAACCTGTAAAACCATTTATACAAAGGCGTCTCTTCATATACCAACAAATCATGTCCTGTGGATTGTTTTACGGTTTCTAGAAATGATAGGCCGGCACCTTCTTCCACCAAACGAATGTCTTCTAATATCCATTCCCATGATAACGGGTATATGTTTTCCCGTGATAATTCGCTGTCAGTGTCTTGTGTAGACTTTTGCTCACGTTCTTTTTGAAATTTCAAAAATGAAAAGGCATTGCCGCTGTCTTCGTCAGGTTGAACCTCCTCGAAATTGTTATCGAAAGGTTTAATCTCCGCATTTGCTTGATGAGTAGCAAAATCGTAGTCATTCATCATTATAGGAGGAAAGCCAGAGGCCGAAGTAAGTTCCCAAACCAATGCTCTGAGAGGATTATACATACTTTGAGGGATTATTACAGTGAGGAGAAACTTGCGTTGTTCGTCATCCATATTCTTATCCAATATCTCCACTAATGTAGAATATACAAGTTTTAGATTAAATACAACTTGTTCTCCAATTTTTGGTATTAAGCGAGTGTGTAACTCCACTAAATAATATGTGTCATTCGAAACCTTTGACTGGACATCAATAGAGATTTCAAGGTTCGCTGCACTCTCTGCGTTGAAAAACAACTCTGGAGTATTAGGTGATTCAAACTCGACACCTTTCAAATAGGTCTTTATTGGCATAAAAGCAGGAGTATTCATAGCTTTGAATATTTATAATTGTTTTACATTTATGTTCTGCATCACGTAATCTTTACTGATGGTTATTGTGAGTTTCTTTTTTGGGTCTGTTTCATCAGGCAGTTCATAGTATACTCGATTTAGAGCTTTTGATAGTAGTGTTTTCACATTACGAAAGCCCAACCCTGATTTATGTGCTTCTGCTGCGATGTACCGAATAGCATCTTCTTCAAATCTCAAATCAACATTGTTCTTTGAACATATTTCCACATGCGATTGAAGGATGTTGTCTTTAGCAGAAACCATAATCTCATAAATAACTTCAGTAGTTAAAGGGTTCATCACAACGCATTCGCCTATACGTCCCAATAATTCAGGCATATATCCCCATTGGATAAGGTCTTCATTTGTCACAAACTGCTGCAAGTTGAGACCATCATATTTATTAGATTGAGTCTGACTAAAACCAATGGAACGACCGATATTCAACCTCTTTTTAATTATCTCATCTATGTTAGAGAATGCCCCGTCAAAAACAATCAATAAATTATCAACTGGTAGTCTATATGATCTTGCCGACATGTTGTGCGTGTCAAAACCATTCTCTAAATGGAGACTATGTTCGGTCTCGAATAATCTCATAATATCACGCATCATATCAGTGTCCATATCTGTCCCATTATTGCCGACTATCTTTTGTCCATAGTGGGTCAGTTTGTCAAATTCATGGAAGACAATTATCGCATATTCTAAATCCTTTACCGTAACCTGATCATTTATCTCTCTCGCTAAAATATCACTAATATGCAATCCCTTCCAACTGGCCGGAACTATTTCCGATGAGTTTATACGAACCACAGGGCAGTCGCATATTTTACCAAAAACTCGGAACATTTCTGATTTACCAACGCCTGTCGGGCCCATAACTAAAACCGGAGTTTTAATTCTTGATGTATATTGTTTACGTTTACTATCAAGATGGAGAAAGAATGGTACGGCTAATTTATCAATAGCCTCGTCTTGCCCCTTAATATATTGTTTTACATATGCAGCCATCTCCTTTGCGCTTTTCATAAATGGAGTGGATTCTTTTGTTTCTTCTCCAAACAAATCTTTTTTAGAAAAGCCAAAAGTCTTTTCAAGATACTTGTAATCTTTTGCGCAAGGAGACTTAAAAACCTTGCACCATGCCTCTAATTTGTTATTCATAATATGAGGTATATCATCCTCAATCTCTTTCCGACGAGACAACTCCTCAATGTATGAGTCGGTTTTGCTTATAAATGCATTAACTGATAATGTGCCACCAATCAGCATATCTAACATCCTTGATGCGTGTTCAGGGGATATTCTTGGGCAAAGAAAAAGCCTTGCGGCAACATCCTGCGCATCATCAAATTTATCGTTCTTTACTATGTGTAGCCCAAAGTGAGTTCCCATTTTTTCATTAATTTAAATATTTAGTTAGAGATAAGGAGTTGCACCACACGATGCAACTCCATGATAAAGTAATAAGGGTTAGTCATCAATAGATGTTTGCACATCGGCACCATAGAGTTTTGCATCCTCACCTATGCGACCAAAATCTTCGATTTCACTTCGCTGTAGAGTAATCTCATACTTGCTTTCGTAGCTATCATCTGTTTTTTCGATATTGGCATAGTTGCTACATACTCCGTTACCATAAGTGCCATACTGTTCTGCAACCTTATCGCGGTCTGCTTCATTATCAAAGACCAATTTTACTTCGTCACGATTCATATTTTTTAAGTATTTAATTGCCCTCTATCGTAGGCTGAGGAGCGATTGCCTGTTAATTTAAAAACCTAACTAACGTGTGTGACCATTGCACGAAGATATGATATGCTCACGTTCATGCTGATAATCATCCCAAGCTCCAGAGGTAGAAGAAGAACCTGAACCAGAATCATCCTTTTTTGATCCATAGGTGATTTCGGGCTCACCATAGAAGCCACTGTCCTTTGTAGAGTAATCCTCTGTTTTTGAAAACCAAGACATACTGTATATTTTTTTGATGCCCTCTTACAGCTTCAGGCATTGCTTTTCAGTAGTGTTATTACAATAATCAATTATTCTATTCCAGATTGAACTATTATTGCTTCTTTTCTGAAAGCAAAATAATATCATAAGTATTTATCTAAATAATAATATTTATATTTTATTATCCTTTGAGCCTTTCAAAGTAATACATATAGTTGATTTACAATGCATTAAAATCAACAAATAGACCTATCTTTTTCAAAAATCAGATAGTTGTCATATTGTACGAGACTGCTTTGCCTGCCACGCCTGATGTGCGATGATAACATCCTGACGCCCCTTTTCGAGTAGTGCTTCGGTTTCGAGAGTGTAGCCGAGGAACTCGATACACCCGCCATTGTAGCCCGTAAGTTTACAACAGATACCTGCTTTCTCCAACTTGTCCATTCGCTTCTGAGCGGTCTTGGCACTTGAATAGAATAATGACCAGAAGTATTTGTCGCCACTATGTCCGTATGAATCCTCTCCGAGTACCATCCTGCCTTGCAGTCGTTGACTATTGTAAAAACTGAAGTATGCACCGCCCAATGCCTGTCGTATCGCTTTGTGATCAGTACCTTCAGGGTACTTGAACACTTTGGGATTCTTGCCCCGGTCGAAAGTAAGGCCGTATTCCTGGGTAAGCGCCTGCGTTATTCGTGCAGACTTTCTGAAGTTCTGGTCTCGGAGATGGAATTGCCGTCATTCACCACACGGTTATAAACGATATGGATATAGGCCTGGGGGGGGTGTCGTGGCGGCGGATATTGCAGATTTGGGTTATACTGCCCGCAATGAATATCATCAGTGTTGCATTGCATCCATCCTGCGGACGATATTCCGCATCAAGGAATCCTTCCTGTCGTAGGGCTTCCATGAATGCCATTGTCCTGCTGCCATTCAGGGCATCCGAGAAATCCTATGGAAAGAAAACCGGCGTGCGACCTCCGATTTTGCAGTCTATTGTGCCTTGTCTGATGAATTTCTGACGGACGATGCTCTTTTTTGATTTTTGCTCCGACAATTGCTCGATCTTTTTGCGTACTCCATATAGACCGCCATCGGAACAATGAATACAACGAGCGAGATTACCATGAATAGGACGACGGTAATGGTATCCGTCTTCAGCCGTGGCACCGATACCATTCCGATAAGGACTGATATAAGAAGCCACACTGCTTCCGGCAGCAGGATGTTCACATTGAAATCGTCAGGCAATATTCTCATACGCTATTATTGGTTAAGATATTGGCAAACTCCATATCGAGAAGGCCGATTGCATATTCCTTCTTATTGACGGTAAACAACGCCTTTCCGCTTTACAGCTGTAGGGTTTCGTTTACTTGCCCCCGAACCGTACCTACACGTCTCCATGTATACGATTCTTCATTTGTAACATCATTTTACTTGTCACAGCTCTGGATTTTTGTGTTACACTCCATACATACAACCAAAGTCTGTCTACGCATATAGAGCATTAAACGGTGATGTTTTGAACCATATACGTCAGGTTATCACTTTGAGGTGTTACACAGCCCGTTTTGCGGGCATATCCCTCGTTATGGAATACCCTGTACTTGGTTTCTTCAAAAGGTACTGCAATCTTCCGGGTATTTGCCGACAATATCCTGCATATATTTTTCCCACCTGATAACCAGCTGCTGCCCGGTCTTTCCTCTGCGATACGATAAAATCCGCTCTGAAGATCTTTTTTTTCAGGTGAGCCATATCTATGAACGACATGCCACGGGTATAGAAACTGAACAGGAACATGTCCTTTGCAAATTCCAGATTAGGCTGTAAGGACAGATCCAGATTCTTCATACTCTTAATGGCGGATAAGGGAACGGCACGTTTGACGGTCTTGTCCACTCCCGTATAGACATGCCTGAAAGGATTGCGCTGTTCCATCAGTCCCTTTTCCAGAGCACGGTTATATACCGCCCGAAAGATACGCATATAGAATGAACTGGTATTCCGTACGGCCCCTTTTCCATGAAGGTAGGCTTCATAAAGCTGCATCAGGTCCGAATCAATTTCGGACAGCAGAACATCCCTGTCCCCTCTGAACTGCATGAAACTTTTCAGGGTGCAGGAATAGTTTTCAGCCGTGCGTATCTTGCCCATCTGTTTGAGACGGGCTATGATGCCTTGCATGAAGTTGAAAAGCGACTGTCCCTCTGTATTGCTTTGAAAAGAAGCGACAATATCATCTGCCGTATATCCGGCTTTCCGGTTATCCAGTTGGCGGACGATCATGTCCAGTCGTTTCAAATCCCACTCCATGCGTTCCTGCAAGGAAAGGAGCAGATTGCTTCGTTCCGAACTACCGACAATGATACAGCTTCCAGCTTCGTTCCATTCATCCGTAAATATCCGGTAATCCGTCTTTAACTGACGGATTACACGGTTCTGGATTATCTGATAATAGATGGTACCTTCCTTTCCCTCTATGGTGGAAGGTCTGAATTTCACTTTGACACTGACCATGGGTTTACTTTTTGGGTTTGTCCGTAATAGACTTGTCCTTGATGGACTTCGCCTTGCTGTCCAGTTCTCTCGCGGCCTGTTCTTTCAGCCGTGCCTGCTCGGTCAGGGTGGCCTGTCTCCGTACAGCTTCCTCGTAGGCTTCCACGTCCTCACGCATCTGTTTGATCAGTCCGTTATCCCGGTTCGGCCCAAAGAGATTCTCTAGTTCCACAAGTTGCTCGGAGGTAGCCTCTCCTTTCATCTTGATATAACGGTACTTCAGATCATTATCGGCCTGCTCGTTATCTGTTCTCACCGAAAAATAGAGAGCCACGGACAGGGCCACGATTCCCGCTAACATCACGGAAAAACTCCCAAGAATGTACGGGGATTCCAAGCTCAGGCTGAAATGATGGTTGATGTTGCTTGTCTTGACGGCATTCTTTCTGATTGTGTCATTGGTTTCACAAAACAGGGTTTCCACTTTCTCCTGGTTCTGCCGCTGTTCATTATGCATTTCCGACAAGACCTGTCCAAGTCTTTCCTGTGACGAGTTTTTCCTGTCCATGGAAACCATATCGTTCTTGATGGCGGCAAGGCCTTCGTACACGCGAGCCAACAATTTGCGAAATGTCTCATGACCTTTCCGGACTTCATTCAGCACGGACTCATCCTGTTTATTATTAACTGTCGGGCTGTTGCCTTCCGGCAAGGGGACGGACAACCCGTTGATTTTGTCCTCGATTCTTTCCAGGCATCCGAAGATGCTCTCGATACATTCTTCCATTTTCATATTCCTGCAATTTTAATGTTCATGAATAATTTGAATGGGAAAGGACGGACTACAATCCGAAACCTTTCCTTTTTTGTCTCTTTTTCCTGCGTCTGCGCAAGAGTTCTTCCTGAGATAACGGCTCTTCGGGAGCGGTGCCGCTTGTCGGGCTGAACAGTCCCGGTCCCGTACTTTCGAGAAGATGGCCTCCGTCCGGTATCCTTTGCTGTACCTTACGTTCGGATTCCTGTTGGGATTCCGAAGTCTTCCAGCCCAGCCGGGCATTCAGTCTGGCAAAGCTGAACTCCCGGCTGATCTGTGAAGCCTTGAAGGTCTGCCCGTCCTTGGTGAACCGGATTCCCTGTATGTCCTCCGGCCTCTTTATCTCCCTGGTACGCTTTACAAATTCCAGCCTGATGCCCCGGCGAAGCAGATAATTGTTGAACTCTTTCCATGTTCCGGAGCGCTTCAAAGCTGCCTTGACGGTATTGAAAATCTCGTATTTCACACGTTCCGAAGCATGGAGTTTCTCCACGTTAGTCTTGCCCTTGTCCTCGGCGTATGTCAGCCCGTACCTGTCCTTAAGCAATTTCGTGGCGATTTCATTACGCTTGTAATCGCCTTGGGAAGAGATTACCTTGCCGTCATATCCGATGCGGTTATAGACCAGATGGCAGTGCGGATTGTCCGTGTTATGGTGTCTTACCAGGATGAACTGGGTGTTCCTTATGTCCATCAGCTCCATGTATTCCCGGGCTATTTTAGCCATAAATTCATCCGTCAGCAATGCCTTGTCTTCCAGCTTGAAGCTCAATGCGATGTGCCCGACAGGTTGTTTTATCTTCGGATTAAGCTCACGCTGGTAGTTGAAACTGGCCGTTATTTCCCGGATATTTCCCAGCAATACACCATCTGAGTTGATGATTTCCGCGTTGTCCTTGCCCATCACGTAGCGGATACAGCCGCCAAAGGATTTCCCTTTCTTGATCTTGCCAATCATGACGGCCTCCTTTCTCCGTGCCTGTACCGGACTATAATCTCCTTGAGTTTCTGCAGGAGTTCTGTCACCGTCCTTTGGGTACGGTAGAATCCGGCCTGATGGGACAGACGGGTTAGCTGGTTCATGTTGTTCGCCATACCCGTGAGGCTGCGTATAACGGCAGTCTCCTCAGCCGAGTGTCTGGCCGTTATCGTCGTCTCAAAGGCTGATACGCGAAGGAATTCGGCCAATGTAAGGTTAGCCTGTCTGCTGCGTCGGCATAACCGTTCATAGTCTATCTTGGAGAATTTCACTGTAACGGCTTTGCTAAGTTTGCACACTCCGCTTACTCTTGGGCGTCCCCTCGGTCTGTTTTTCTTTCTGTCATTCATATTTTCTTTGTTTGATTTCTGATTATTCTTTTTCTCACAATCTGCGACCACCGGGAGCGGATTGCCTCCACTCTTCGGGAGTGGAGCGAGGTTTTCGGGATGCCCGAAAGATAACCTCGCTAACTCCCAAAACTGAAGTTTTGTCCGTTACTCCCTCAGGTCGGCTACAGACTGTCTGAATACTGTAATGACTGGAGTCAGTAAGCAAGTCTGTCATTCCGGAAAATGTCACAGCTTTCGCCACTGCTCGAAGTCCTCCGAGTAGATTTTAAGATGCTGCCGGGCGATGTTCTCAAGCAGTCCGGAAACGCTCATTTTGCGTCCTCCCAACCTGCGGACAAACTCGTCCAGCCTGTCACGTACCTCGCCGCTTACGAACACGGGCTTGCGGTCTTCGATTCTCGGCACCTGAAGAAAGGCTTTCCTGTATTCGTCCAGAGAAAGTTTTCTCTGCCTGCTGCTTATACGGCGCTGAGATGCTGGAACGGCTTCCTCTCTTCCTGTTGACGGTTGCTGGGGCTCGAATGGAACTTCTATTTGTTCTACTGACTTTGCCTGTTCTCTATTTCCGGTATCATTCAAGGATGATTCCAGGGCAGTTTCAATGCTGCCATCTGACGGGAGTATAAACGACATGTCCGTACCTGTCATGGCCTCCCATTCTTCTTTGGTCAATTTCTTTTTTGTTACCATACATTTTGATTTTAATCGGTTTACTCACTGGTCTCGGTGCGCACTTTGACTCATTGTCGTGAGCAAAGGAAATGTGTATAGTGAACAGAATCAAGCAAATGGAGATACCGTGGCAATTATGTTACCCTATGCACAATATAGATTGGGCGGTCGGTGCTTCCTGCCGTGATTTGCCGGAGTGATCTGTCCATACCGGATTGTTCAAGCGGATTCAGTTTATGAAGAAGGCTCATTGTATGCGGTTGATATGTAACATGATGTCATTCCGGGCAACGCATCGTCACCGGCTTGAAAATCCATTGCAGTGTGATTTCTACTGCTTTTATTTGCAGTGGAAACAAGATAAAACGGTCACGTTTCCAGCCAAGAATTGGGCGATGATACATGATGGAATATCGGCTGCAAAAAACCTGTTATGCTCCGGAATTTTGAATATATGTTTAACTGAAAATAATGAAGACAATGGAAATCATCAGCTTTGAAAAAAGGACTTTCGAGGAGATAGCCGCCAAGCTGGATCGCTTCGTGCAGCGGGTGGAAAGTCTGTGCCGTGAACACGGCGGAAAGGAAACAGGTGAATGGATGGACAACCATGAGGTCTGCCACAGGTTGCGTATCAGTCCGAGAACCTTGCAGACCCTGAGGAATAACGGGACGCTTGCCTTTACCAAAATCGGGAACCGGACTTATTACCGTCCTGACGATGTAGAGCGTGTGGTCGGAAATGTGGAGGAGAAACGTAAGGAAGCCCGCTGGAAAGGCAAGACCATTTGAACGAGTTTCAAGAATAATGTATAACCCAATATCAAACGCGTATGAGTAATGAAATCAGAGAAAAAGACCACGAGTGGGTAAAGGCATTCCACTCTAATTTCGACAGGCTGTTGGCCCTGCTTGAAAAGTTATTGGAAAAGCGGCAACCGTCTACCTATGGCGATGAATTGCTGACGGACAAGGAAGTGGCATTCCTGCTGAAAGTAAGCCGAAGAACTCTGCAGGACTATCGCAACAACGGCATTCTGCCTTACACACAGGTAGGCGGCAAGATTCTCTACCGGGCTTCTGATATAGAAAGAACCCTGATGAAAGGCTACAAGGAGGCATACAGATACAAAAGGAGCTAACATCGCAAGCATCCCCCACAAAGAACACACAAGGATTTTGATTTTTCTGGAGGGAGCGCAGTTTGCCGTCTGCCCATTTTATTTGTGTTTCTAAAAAATAGCCTTTCCAAATGATAGAAAAACAGCATATAGTATTAGGCCCTATTTGAACCAATCCATATACTGTTTTATCTTTTTTCTTTTTCTTCTGACTTTTCCGTCAGTCGCTTGTTTCCGCTGCCGTCGGCGTCTATTGTACAGACGTGAAAGGGAAAAGGTTTTCGGGCTGAATACGCTCTGAAAGAGGAAGATTCTGCCCGAAACGGCAAAGCTGCCTGACCTTTTCGCTTTCAATAGAGTCTGTACTAACTTCTATGGACGGCAGAGGGAACGGGCGACTGTCCGGGATTGTTCTTTTGCTTTTGTCTTCGTTTCATCAGCTTGTCCATGTCCTCGGATATTTTATCATCGGTTACTTTGGCATATCCTTGTGTCGTTTTAATACTCGTGTGTCCCATCATTTTACTTATACTTTCTATCGGGACACCTGCAGAAAGCATCAAAGTGCCGAACGAATGCCTGCTGGCGTGATAGCTCAAATTCTCCTTTATACCGGCCACGATGCCTATTTCATGTATGCAGTACCATAACATGTCACGTTTGGGCAATGGGAATATGGGATTGCTTTCATCCGTTGTGTTATACATAGCCAATATCTGTCCAGCTATGGGATGAATAGGTATGAATGACTCCACATCCGTTTTCTTACGGTTGATACGGATGTATCTTCTTCCGTCCAGAGTTATCCCGATATGTGAAGGATACAGCCGTTTAACATCAACGTAAGACAATCCGGTGAAGCAGGAAAAGATGAAAGCCCTGCGTGTAAGTTCCTGCAATCTTTCCGGCATGGGCTGTTCCATAATCCTTTGTAACTCAGCCCTGCTTATATGTTTCAATTTGCCTGCAGGCTTTTTCTCGTAAGGAACATCCGCAAGCGGGTTGAAACGGAGAACCTCCCTGTCAACGGCAATATATATCAGTCTGTTCAGCCATGTAAGACAATGGTTGATGTGACTCGCACCACAACCTTTTCCCTTCAAGTAAAGTTTGTATTCCCAACCGAAATCTTCTGTAATGTCTTCAAAGGCTATGTCATTCTTCCCAATAGAAAGCAGGAACTCGTGCAGGTATGCCTGAGTAGACTTTGACTGACGGTAAGATGAGGTAGAATTTATCGCTACGGAACGGATTCTCAACCATTCACGTTCTTCTTCTCCGGCTTTCAAGAGAGTTACAGGAACAGTCCCTACACATGTTATTTCGTTTTTCAGCATTTCAGCTGTTATCATACCCGTTTTCTTTAACAAGTTCGTGTAAGAAGTCTCAAGCCTTGCCCGTAGGTCTGCAAGAAGACCATTTGTTCTTCCATCTTTTACCGTTCCGTTTTTGGTATTCCAACATTCAGGATTGCAATAATATCCGGTAGTAAATACACTGCTCTTGCCGTCAATTGTGATACGGCACATGATGGCTGTAGTTCCATCAGCTTTGACCTTTCCACGGTTAATATAGTAAAGAATAGAAAATGTACTTCGCATTGTTTAATATTTTAAGGGTTACAGAATCAGTTCCAGGTCTTTTGTCGCCTCGATATATTTGTCCATGTCCTCAAAAAGTTTTTTGGGAGTCACACGGGCATACACTTGGGTAGTGCCTATATCCGCATGTCCCAGCATCCTGCTGACAGTTTCAATCGGCACACCGTTTTCCAATGTCATAAGGGTCGAGAACGAATGTCTTCCCATGTGGTATGACAAACGCCCTTTTATCCCAACTTTCATCTTAATGCTTGTAAGACACCATTTCAAAGCCTGGTAGGGTATGACAGGGAACAAGGTAGACCTTGTCTCATCCTTGTACTTTTCAATAAGAGCCACGGCTTCTGGCAACAGCTTGACACGGCACAGTTGCCCGTTTTTGCCTCTTCGGTATTTCAACCATGGCGCTCCCTGATTATCCTTGGATAAGTTATCAGGAGTAATTGCAACCACGTCAACATACGAAGTCCCGGTGTAGCAGGCGAAAAGAAACATATCCCTGACTATAGAATGTTCGGGACGACAGCCGGTAAGTTCTATATCTCTTATCTTTTCGAAATCATCCTTGCTCAATGCTCTCGGGGGTGTCTCTTTCTGTTTGGGCAGCTGGTAGTGTTCAAAATAGAATTTGTCCGAATGTCCTTCCTTGAACGCGATACGGCAAATCTTTTTCAGTATGGCCAGATAGTGACGCACAGTCTGGACTCCCAGTCGTTTCTCAATTACAACATATTCCTGAAATTCACGGATAAACAGTTCATTAAGCTGGCAAAAGGCAAGGTCTGACACATTGAACCTGCAGTTTATGAATTCTGCAAGACGGTTACGGGTATAAATATAGTTTGGAAGTGTACGGTGGGATATGTCTATCCCCACACGTGATTTCACTTCCTCGATATGCCTGTCGAACAGCTTAAGCAATGTCATTTGGGTATCTTTGCTGCCTTGAAGCATTTCTTTTACATCAGTTGCATTAAAATCATTTTTCCGTTCCACGAGAGAGTCAAAGGCTGCGTTTACAGCCAATAGCAACCTGTCGATTTTTGCATTGGTTTCCACCGCTTCTTTACTTTTCCCATTCAACCGACTTTCCCGTGGATTCCATAACTCTGGAGTACATGACAGCTTGCAACTGAATTGCGCCATCGTGTTGTTCACCGTTATTCGTCCCATAATTGGAGCCTTTCCGAACTTGTCAAGACCGCTCTTTTTCAGGTAGAGCAATACCTTGAATTTTTCTACTTTCATACGCTTATTCTTTAATTGCAAAATTACCTAATTTATAAGCGTTCTTTGATATGCAAAATATTGACAACCAGTGAATAATAGCCTCTCGTGATAGCTTCTGTACTCCTCATTGCGTTACCTGTATGCTTCGGTAACTAGACAGCTAACGCTTTGGTAACTGAACTAATACTATAAATCACCTTTTTTTGCGTTTTACTCATTTGGCAGAATTCAGCAAATATGCTAAATACCAACCATTTAAGTTTTATCTACTCATTTCTGTTATCGCTTGCTTTCCTATTACTTATGCACCTGGCGCGCCACTTCTTCGCCACCTACACGCTGGCCCACGGGGTCTCGATCGAGAACGTGGCCAAGATGCTCGGCCACTCGAACACCAACATGACGCGTCACTACGCCAAGGTGCTCGACCAGACCATTCTGCGCGAGATGAGCAAGTTGCCCGAGGAGTTTTAATCACCGCCGGTATGGAGACGATTGGATATCGGGGATCAATCACAATCGATCGCGGGCGCGTCATCCTGCACCGCAACGCCGGGGGCGAAGTATGGCTCGCACAGCCGGAGATTGCCCGGCTGTTCGGAGTCTTCGAGGCGGCCGTACGGGCCAACATCCGGGCCATCTACCGCTCGGAGGCATTGCGCCGGGGGCCGACACAGCGGATCGTCCACGGGGTGGAGTTCTACAACCTGGAGATGATTGCGGCGCTGGCCTTCCGACTGCGGAGCCTCGAGAGCGAGGCCTTCCGCCGCTGGCTGCTCCACCCCGCCGCCCCGCACCTGAGGTTGGTGGAGCTTCCCGACGAGACCGCGCCCGCCAACTGACCGGTCGGGGCGGGACGACCACGATGAGCCGTCCAGCCGTCCAGCCGCCGGGGCCCGCTCCCGGAAGCGGCCATCTCTCCCCTTCCATCGGCCGGCCGCCCCACCGGGCCCCGCAGCCGGTCTTGCGCACACACTAACGACGCCTCAACGGACGCTGTCTTTCCAACTGAAGGCGGCGTCCGTTCGCATTTGCAAGACCGTTTTGCGACCGGTTTCAAAATTGCCTAAACGACAAAAACAAATCTTTCCGACAAAATTCACCTCCCGAACCGCACAAAGACGCGGAAATTTCGATTTTTTCACCTACCTTGCATACTCACATAAAAAAGAGCCATATGAAACAGCTTTACCTTTTGCCCCTGCTTGCCATCCTTGCCCTTACGGGCTGCAAGAAGGATGATGATGCCTCCCGTCCCGGGAACCTGACCATCGAGAAGACCGAATACACACTCGACGCCGACGAGGAGCGGACCGCAACGGTCGCGTTTACCGCCGCGGCCGACTGGACGCTTTCGGTCGTGTACGATGATGCCGAATCCTCGGCCAACTGGCTCTCCGTCACGCCCATGAGCGGCACGGCCGGCGAACAGACCGTCGAACTGTCGGCCACCCGCAATTTCCGGGCATCGGCCCGCACGGCTTATGCCGATCTGGCCTGCGGGGAACAGAGCGTACGGCTGACCGTCACCCAGACGGCGGCATCCGACGCTACGGATTTCACCGCCCAATTCGATGAGGCCTTTGCAAAGGAGTTGCAGAAACAGGGTATTATTGCCGACGCTGAACATATCACGCCGGAGGATATGGAAAAGATCGCCGCAATCACCTCTCTGGACGTTGCGGGGAGCTATGACAATCCCGGTACGCTTACCTCTCTGCGAGGGATTGAGTATTTCGAATCGCTGGAGGAGTTGTCCTGCCTCTACAATCAGTTGACGGCGCTGGATGTGAGCCGGAATACGGCGCTGACAGAATTGAGGTGCGACTACAATCAGTTGACGTCGCTGGATGTGAGCCGGAATACAGCGCTGACGTATTTGGACTGCAACAACAATCAGTTGACAGAGCTGGATGTAAGCCGGAATACGGCGCTGACGGAGTTGGACTGCAGCGGCAATCCTTTGACGACACTGGATATCAGCATGAATACGGCGCTGACGAAGTTGTACTGCGCCATCAATGAGTTGACGACGCTGGATGTGAGTCGGAATACGGCGCTGACGGAGTTGAACTGTGCCAACAACGAGTTGACGACGCTGGATGTGAGTCAGAATACGGCGTTGACGGTGTTGTCCTGCTTCTCCAATGAGTTGCCATCGCTGAATATCAGCCGGAATAGGGCACTGACGAAGTTTGACTGCTCCTACAATCCCGGAGACGGGGTTTCGAGCTTTCCGGTAACAGCCTGGTTCGACAACGATACGAAACCGGGTGATTTGGAGATTGACGAAGAGCAGTGGAAGTACGACGGCAAGACCATTACCATCGACTTCCGAAAGGCGGAGTAACGGCGCCAACTCCTGTTATATGAACCGACTGCAAATACAAATACACATTATTACCATGAAGACCCTGAAATCGATTTACTGGCTGGCTCTCACGGCCGCCCTTGCCCTTGCCGCCTGCAGCAAGGAGGATCCGGCACCAACGCCGGAACCGAATCCCGAGCCCGAGCCCGAGCAGACCGAAATCGTCATCGAGCAGACCGAATACACACTCGACGCCGACGAGGAGCGGACCGCAACGGTCGCCTTTACCGCCACGGCCGACTGGACGCTTTCGGTCGCATACGACGATGCCGAATCCTCGGCCGACTGGCTGACCGTCACGCCCACGAGCGGTACGGCCGGCGAACAGACCGTCGAACTGTCGGCCGCCCGCAATTTCCGGGCATCGGCCCGCACGGCTTATGCCGATATTGCCTGCGGGAAACAGAGCGTGCGGCTGACCGTCACCCAGACGGCGGCATCCGACGCTACGGATTTCACCGCCCAATTCGACCCGGACTTTGCAAAGGAGCTGCAAAAACAGGGTATTATCGCCGATGCGGGAAATATCACGCCGGAGGATATGGAAAAGATTGCCGCAATCACCGAACTGGACGTTTCAGGGACTGAAGATGCGCCCGGCGCCCTGACCTCCCTGCAAGGAATCGAGTATTTCGAATCGCTGACGTTCTTGAAGTGCGACTCCAATCAGTTGACGACGCTGGATGTGAGCGCGAACACGGCGCTGACGTTCTTGAAGTGCGACTCCAATCAGTTGACGTCGCTGGATGTGAGCGCGAACACGGCGCTGACGTATTTGTACTGCCACTCCAATCAGTTGACGAAGCTGGATGTCAGCGCGAACACTGCGCTGACGTATTTGTCCTGCTCCTCCAATTCGTTGACGAAACTGGATGTTAGACAGCATACAGAGCTGATAAATTTGTCCTGCTCCTCCAATTCGTTGACGTCGCTGGATGTGAGCCGAAATACGGCATTGACGGATTTGTGGTGCGAATCCAATCAGTTGACGGAGCTGAATGTCAGCGCGAACACGGCACTGACACAGTTGGTCTGCAACGCCAATCAGTTGACGGAGCTGGATGTTAGACAGAATACGGCGTTGACAGGGTTGTGGTGCTACGACAATCAGTTGACGAAGCTGGATGTCAGTGCGAACACGGCGCTGACGTGGTTGTCCTGCGAAAACAATCCCGGCGACGGGGTGTCGACATTCCCGGTCACGGCCTGGTTCGACAATGAGACAGTGCCGGCAGGTTTGAATGTACACTCATCGAGTTGGCGGTACGACGGCAAGACCATCACCATCGACTTCCGAAAGGCGGAGTAATTCCGCCCCACGGTCTACCCGTTGACGCACGAAAGGCGGTCCGGAATACTCCGGGCCGCCTTTTTGGGGTTCGGACGCAGTCCTGCTGCCGCTTCCCGCCATCTGTTGCCTTTGCTGCCACGGAGCCGGATTTGCCGCCGGCTGGGCATGGTCGGGGTTGACCGGCACACGCCGCCCGCCGCCGGATTGGGCCGAAGCGGCACCCCGGAGCAAATGCCTGATGTACGATTCCCTTCAAGATTTGCCTAACCCCTTTTTGTCCCGAATATTTGCATATAAGCTCTCAAAGTTTTTCTTTTGTAGGGGTTATTGGTTTGCTTGACCGTTGCCTGTCGTTGCAGTCCGACAGCAGGGTGCTCTTCCAACCGATACCCCTTATTGGAACATCTTTATATTTGAATTTATGCAACCTAATGGATGGGGATTTCTCCGCGAAACGAGACAAGCGGCAATCAAAGCTGGCATAGATAAGGATACCGGGTTACATCGAACCGGGATGGAAGATTATTTGGCAGTCATATTTCTGGAGATTCCGCCTTCGGAATGGTTCCATGACAAGACCATTGAAAGGTCAAGCAGACGCATAAGGCCGGACTATCGATGCGAAAGGTTGAAACTCATGATTGAGTTCGATGGAGTTCAACACTACCAGAAACCGGAACGAATCAAGGCCGACGTCGAAAATCAACGCCTCTATGAGGAGCTGGGATATAAAGTTGTCCGGATTCCCTATTTCATTCAGTTGAGTAATGATGTGGTTCGGCAAATGTTCGGCAGAGTGATTTCGGAACCATTGTTCGATGACCGCACCATCGATGGGCATCAAAGAGGGGAATACGCCGGCCTATTGCTGCCCTGCGGGTTTGAAAAGAATGGCAAAAGAGTTTCATTGCTACCCCAGTCAGTACCAAACAAACTTGGAAGCCCTGATAGCAGCCGACGATGAATATCTAACAGGGGCATTGTTGCTTAAAGAGGAATATGACAGGATTTGATAGGATGCCGTCCAATACGAAATGCCCATAATCGAACCTACAAAAAGGGCCGGTCTCCCGTAAGGGGACCGGCCCTGCATTTGCTTCGAAGCGAACGGCTACACGAAGCGTCCGTTGTCCAACGGCGTGAGCTCCTCGAGGACCTGTTTGATGTGCTGCTCGCGCGAACGTGGGCAGATCAACAGTGCATCCGGCGTATCGACCACGATATAGTCGTGCAGCGAATCCACCACGACGATCTTCTTGCCAGCCGCCTTGATCAGGTTGTCGGTTGTGTCGTAGAGCTTCGAGAAGGTCGGCACAACGTTGCCGTCGGCATCCTTCGGAGAGAGTTCATAGAGCGAGCCCCACGTCCCGACGTCGTTCCAACCGAAATCCGAACTCCGCACGAAAACGTTGGCAGCCCGCTCCAGCACCCCATAGTCGATCGAGATCGACGGGCAGCGCGAGAAGATCTCCTCCACGGCCGGCCGTTCGTCGGGCGAGGCAAACGCCGCGGACCGTTTAGCAAAGAGGCCGTAGGCCTCCGGGAGGTGGCGTTCGAGCGCCGCGAGGATGCTCTGCGTCGACCAGACGAAGATCCCGGCATTCCACAGGTAGTTGCCCGCCGCCAGGTAGCTCTTGGCGGTCTGCAGATCGGGTTTCTCGCGGAACGAAGCGACCGGCGAGATCTCCCCGACGGATGCGGTCTGGATATAGCCGTAGCCCGTGTCGGGGCGCGAGGGACGGATGCCGATCGTCACCAGCGCATCGCGCGCCTCGGCAAACTCCATGCAGGAGGTGATGTCGCGGCGGAACTCCTCCTCGTCGAAAATGAAGTGGTCGGACGGCGTCACGACCATCGTCGACGAAGGCTGCAGCGCTTTGAGGCGGAAGGCCGCATAGGCGATGCAGGGGGCCGTATTGCGTCCGACGGGTTCGCACAGCACCTGCTCGGGCCGGAGCTCGGGGAGCTGCTCGAGAACCAGCTGCCGGTAGGCGGCATTCGTCACGACCAGGAAGTTCTCCGCCGGGATGATCGGCGCAAAACGTTCGAACGTATGGCGGATGAAGCTCTTCCCCGTGCCCAGAATATCGAGAAACTGCTTGGGAAGGTGGCGTCGGCTGGCCGGCCAGAAGCGGCTGCCGATTCCTCCGGCCATGATGACGCAGTAGCGATTTATTTGATTAGACATATTCTTTCTTAAGGCCCTATAAACGAGCTGCAATCGTAATAATCTGTAAAGATCTCTTCTTAATACAGGGCACAATACTGCTGGGAAATATGTTTCCAGGTATACTCCTTTTCCGCGATCGATTTCATAATATCGCCTCGCAAATCCGTCCGCTGCAAAAGCCTCTCCAGCTCCTCCACATTCGAAAAATAGTACGCCTGACCTTGTGTAGTTTCCCGGTTATACACCACATCGTAGGCCAGAATTGGGCATCCGAAAAACATGGCCTCCACCAAGGAAGGATTTGTTCCTCCGGCACTATGTCCATGAACATAAAACCCGGCATTCGACCGCAACGCATACAACACGTCCAGATCATAGATCGCATCCAGGCACGAAATATTGGGATAAGTATTATAGCGCTCCTTTAAATTCCGGGCATACTCGCTGTGATTCCAGTTGCCAATGAACACAAGGCGTTTCTTACTACGTGCAAAGGCCTCCAGGGTGATATGACAATTGTTCTCCGGTTCGATCCGGCAAACGGTAATTGCATATTCGCCCGGTTTCAGCCCATATTGATCCAAATACTTTTGCTGCGTCTCTTCCGAAAGATTCCGCCAGACATGATCTCCTCCGTAGGCGATTAACGCCGATTCCTTGTGGTAGGTTTCGCGGACATAATCCTGGATTCCTTTGTTGTCAGAGATAACGACATCGGCATAACGAACGGCCATGGACTCCGAAAAGCGAAGAATCCATCGGGCTACGCGTCCCCACTTATCCCGACGATGTTCAAGACCATCAATATTGATGATAAGCCTTTTGCGGAAGAAAAGCCGGAAAATCGGGAGAAAGCTGCATCCCGACACACCCAAAACCAGCACTACATCATAACCGCGAATCGCTTTACATAATGAAATGATGTCGTATGGGATGCTTTGACTTCCATTGGCGTGCAAGGGAATATATTTCAAACTACACCCTTTGTAGGAGGAGTCCCGGCTGGAGAGATCTTTGCTGCTGCAAAACACCGTATAGTGAATATCTGCCGGACAATTCTCTCCGATAATATTCTCTACCAAAGACTCAAAGCCACCATAGCGCGCAGGAACTCCCTGCGTGCCTATAATCGCAACTTGTTTCATAATATGAGATTTAGATAAGCGAATCCTACAGAAAGCAGGTCAATAAAACTATTCCCTAAGAATAGACTCTATCTGCGTACACATATGGGCCTCATTATACATTGAAGCTGTAGCAAGGGCTCCTTTGGCCAGTTTATCATAAAGTGCTTTTTCTGAAAGAATATGATTGATTTTTATGACAATCTCACTAAAGTCCTGGACATCTATTTTATAACCATTCTCCCCATCTTGAACCATCTCTGCAATCCCTCCGACAGTTGGGACTATTACAGGAAGACCTGCCGACATAGCCTCCAACGCGGTTAAGCCAAAAGTCTCTATCGCATAATGTTTATCAGTCAGATTTAAGACGATAGACGCGCGGTTATAAAATGGAGCTACGTTTTGTTGACGCGAATATACCGTCAGATTCTCCAATAAAGGGAGTTCATTAACATGCCAATAGGCATCTATATTCTCCTGATTTTCATTGAGTACCAATTCAAACCTATAATCAGGTAAAGCCTCGGCCAACCGGACGAATACAGTTGTCCCCTTATACTGTTTCAAGGAACCTAGCATCAAGACTCTTTTATTCAAAAAAGCTTTATCTGGACATGGGTGCAAATTGTGTATGAGGCTCTCAGGAATAGCATTAGGCACTATATAAACGCCTTTTTCTCTTCGTAAAAAAGAACGTTGATAATTTGACACGCAAATTATTTTCGTTGCCAGAATCTTCATTATATACGCCAGCAACTTATAAAACGCCCCCTTGGCAAACGCATTCTCATGATAATGATAAACCACTTGCTTCCCCATCAAACGACCGGCGAGTGCAGCCCCAACAGGCAGGATCGTATTGATATAAAATAATACTCCAGGATGAAACAAGTAGCGAAATGAGAAAAAGAACAAATATCCTTGTACAAACAAATATCGGATTAACGCGATTACTGGATTTATAGAAAATTGATATGAATACTTATAAATGCGGATATCGCCGTTTTGACAAAGATTACTTAAAGCCCCATCTCCATTTGACGTAACAAGATCTATCTTATTATTCTGCCCAAGCAATCCCTGCAGAACCATCCTTAAGACCTTTGGACTGCCGCTGTAATCATTCAGCAAATGAAAACAAACTATTTTACACATCGAGAGTTGTGATTTTTTATTGCTGCATCATAACAATCCAATATTATTTTCTCACGCTCGTCCCACGAATATTTTTTTGCACATTGCAATACACCTTCGGCCAATTGTTTAAACCGTTCGGGGTGATCAATAAGATTATCTATTTCCTCGGCAAGATCATGCACGCATTGGTCATAAGTATGAATAGGAATAAGTATGCCACACTTGTCACAAATCGTATCGTGCATACCACAATGATCAAAACTCATCGTCGGCACGCCATAACTCATAGCCTCCCATATAGTCGTCGGATTTCCTTCACTTGTGCTCGTTATAACATGCATATGAGCCTTACCAAATATAGCAACAGCTTCAGGTCTTGGCAACTGTCCATGCCACCGTATAAAGCCATCTATATTATGCAGTTGTGCAAAATCCATCAATTTTGCTCGCATAGGGCCATCCCCGACGATATCAACAACTATACGATCCTTGTTTGTTATTAAAACAAGCGCCTCTAACAAAATATTTAATGCTTTCCGAGGTATTAAACTACCAACAAATACAAAATGAAACTTATCTGGAGTTTTAAATTTTTCTTGATCTAGCTTCGTCGGATTAGTTATTGCATTTTCGGGCAGATACCTACTCGTTTTATTCAATAGAGACTTAAATATTTTTTGATTCTCAGAAGTCGCCGTCAATAACAAATCAGTATTCTTTACAGCTTTTCTTAAACGTCTTTGATATTTTAACTGCAAATGATTCAGAACATTTCGAATCCAGAATTTCATTTTACTCATTAGAGGAAGGTGTGCCGCCAATATCATACTATTGCTATTAGCACCGCCGATAGGCCCCCATACATATGGAATATCCAGGTTCCACAAATACCCTGGTTCTCTATATCCAGTGGGACCCACAAAATGAATCAGATCAAAATGTTGGTTCTGCTGCAATTTTTTTACAACCTTGTAAACTTGCTTTTGCCAATGATTATATGCAAAATAGAACGTGTAGTTTAAAAAACCTTGACGATTACACCAATTCAAAATATTAGTCCACGTATTTGGCTCTACGCATATAAAGGCAACATTAGCAAGACTGTTTTCTCTAGCAAATTGCAGCATCTCCTCACAATCTCCCAGATGTTCACCAGATGCACCATAAAGAACTGTCAAATGATTATACTTTGACATTCTTGAGACATAATTCCATGCAACTGAATATTCAGACCCTTTCGTTGGTGAGAGTTGATAGGCCAATACAAGGATATTTTTCATATTCCTCTAGTTATCAATTTTTGTCTTTCAAACTGTTTATTGCAATATAGGAACACAATAGTAGCCCATGTCAGTTGGACATTGATACCACCTAACAATACGGACAAAGCCCAAAATAAAATAGAGACTGACTTATTTTGTCTATCATAGCAAGCATAAAATGTAAATGAAGAATAGATGATGAAATTCAGTATTCCAAACTCCAACGCATATTGGAAAGCTCCGCCTCCGGTGTATCCCTCATTAACACCAGGGAGGTATCGATATAGAAATGTTTCAACATAGTCGACTCCAGCCCCAAACCATCCATTCAATGACGAAAGATCAATTTCTCGCCAACAAATAATTGATGGAATAAATCTTAAGGCTCCACTTTGATCGGCTCGATAAATTTCATTGATATCAAAAGTAAAGAAGGCTGTAATTATATTATAGACTCGTACTATAGGCTTAATATCCAAAAGAACACCCAATATAACCAAGACGATGATGCAACATATAATTGGCAACAACCTTCGTCTATTTAGATATTTTAGAGTAACTATAAATAAAAATAAATAGGCTCCTGCACTAACCATAGTTAACATCGACCATAAAAATGCTAACCAAATCGCCCTATCTTTTCTCCATGATTCTTTAAATGTCATTTTTCTCCCCTCCACACAATCTTGCATGGTCAAATATGAAAACATCAACAATGCCATCATACGTCCACTATGTTCCGGTTCAGACATTAAAGAATTCAGTTTCCAAGGTTGTGTCACATCATAATTACTCACATTAAGTATTGGCAAACCCAAGAGAACACAACATTGCTGAATTAACAAGACAACAAAATATGCGAATATTAAGCCTTTTATTAAATTTGAATATCTGGCTATATCAATATTAGCAACAAACAATAATCTTGTTGTTATCATAAAACACATGAAGAACATGCATGAGTATAGCACGGTCGACCATCTCATGGTTTCAGGATGTCCTAAAAGTGGAAATATTATTGTTGTTGTTGAAAGTAATAACAAAAGTGCGTCGAGACGACTCCACACTGGATAAATAACAAGCAATACTGGAGCAACACCCATAAAGGCTATTAAAAGCAAATTACGAGCTCCTTCCCCCAACGCAAATGCAGGAGATATACTTAATGCGATTAAGTATCCGTAAAGAATGTATCGAGTCGTCGACTGGGAAATATTATTAATTCTCATCTACAACATATTGAATGGCATCATCAAGTAAAGTAGATATAGAAGAGGCAGAATACGTCGTCCTAATAAACTGACCTAATGCTGGTTGATATGTTTTACCATCCATAAAGGACTTTACAGCTTTTCCAATACTGTCCATATCATAAGGATCAACCTCAATAGCCTGTCCTTTATAATATTCTTTGGGACCGCCCAATTTTGTAATGACAATATCACACCCCATTGCAGCGGCGTCCAATGCAACAATACCTACACCTTCATATGTACTAGGTAAAGCAAAAACCCTGGCTCGGCTATACAATGCGTACATTTCTTCTTTTGAAACAAACCCTTTGTATTCAACATTGTTTTTCCCCTCAAGCCAAGATTCTAACAATTTTGCTTCATCGTCATTCCTCAATAACCCACATAACACCAATCTAAAATTATATTGCTGCGATGCATCAATCAGCCGTTTTACATTTTTCCGAGAATCACATAAAAGACTTATATGCAAGCAAAAATCATCTCGTCTACTATCAATTAAATTTGGTAGATTCGGGCTATGTGATAATGGTACAATGATACATTTACGCGAGGAGATCCCAAAGACTTTAGAAACAAAATATTTTTCAAATTCTGATCGGACTAAAAATAATTTTATCTTATCTTTAATAGTACGAAGATCATGGTAAGAATTTGAAAGATGAAGTTTATCGCACCCCCAAAGAGAATAAGCCCTCAAAAGGAACAGACTGTGGTTTGGATCAAATATTGGAGCAACTATTATATGGGGATTTATTGGAGATACCCATTTAATAAAATCTTTCAGATAATCATTAAATCCGAATAATATAATGGCAGAAAAAGACTTCCAATCGTTTTTCTCCCACATATTAATCAATTTCACATGGTACCCTAAATCTTCTAATTCCGTCTTCCATGTCATGGCCTGGCTAGCAACCCCATCAGAAGGGACTATTCTTGGGGCTGTCAGGATAAAAGCTACGTCCATACTAAATAATTATCTTATCATCATTAATATCCCTCCAGACACCGCTTTTTATTGGTTTAGCCGGAGTTCCTCCGATTAAGCTATAGGAAGGGATTGTATTAATATGTCTATTCACAAGACTACAGGCTGCAACGACGGTATAATCCGGTAAACGAGTCCCTTGAAGAATCATACATTGAGATCCAATCCAAGTATTTGCTCCAATATATACTTCATCGTAGCCCTTACTAATAAATTTGCCGTCAATATTTTTCAATCTATGCATGGAACTATCCATTATCGAGACATCCCATCCAATACGGACATTCTCTTTGAAAATAATTCGATAATCACAATTTAAACGTAAGGATGTAACATTGCCAAAATTTGCTCCGAATTCGACGTAACTATCTTTCCGCAATAGAGTAATTGCAGAATTTGCCCCAATAGCAGCCTTCCCCTTAAACACAATAGTTCCTTCATTATACCATCTGATTCCGGAATTTGGATATTGATTCGTGACGAATAGGCCTAGACGAATCATACCGAACGCAATCTTAGGAGAGATTATCTGAATTTTACCTTTCAAACAATATAAATGCGGATTATATATTACTATCGGAATTTTTATTGCTTGGTTGAAAGGTAAATAACGTAAACAGAAAAATAAAGATGGAACTAGTGCAAGCAAAGTTCTTAATCTTCCCATACGATATATAAAATCAGAATCAATATAATGTTTCAGCAAGATTCTTCGTCAATGAACGAATAGTAAATAAAATAACTAAGAGAATCTTATTTCTCAATAGCAACAACTACTACTCAAAATGGACTTTTCTAATATAACTTTTTAGCATAATATGCTTTAATAACAAGTTCCTTCATCTTAATACACTCTTGTTCCTGATGTGTCTTTCTCATAACTTTATAAGCATATCTACGCAACCATAATCCCCAAAGTAGAAGTCGATTTGCAAACTCAAAATAGAATTTTCCCCGAGTCTTTATATAGTACTTTTTTCGACCATCCAATTCCATCATTTTTCGAGTTTCCTTAATAACAGAACTCTTTCCCTCCAGATGAACTATATGAGCTTGAGGAACATTAACATTTTTAAACCCAGCTTTTCTTATCCGCCATGAGAGTTCAGACTCTTCACAATACATAAAAAATATAGGATCAAAAGCTCCAATCTTCTTAATAACATCATGGCGAAGCATCATATTTGCACCTGAAACATTTCCTACACAAATCGACTTGTCTGATGTATTATAAAATGGATGAGGAATCAGTCTTCTACTTAACCCAAATGTTAATACAGATAATTCATAAGACCATATTCCATAAGGTACTCGATGATAAGAATAAGTTGGTTTCAGATCTGCCGTAAACAAATTACCTCCACTTGATCCAACATCCGGATGGGCATCCATGTATTCCTTAAGAATAAAAATGGCATTATTAAGAAGATATGTATCCGTATTAAGAAGAAATAAATATTTACCTCTGGCAATCTTGATACCAGCATTATTTGCTCTACCGAATCCCACATTCTCAGCCATGGGGATATAAACTACCTGCTGTCCGAATTCTGTATTTAGACGATCTTTCGGGCTATTTCTTGAATGATTATCAACAACTATAATCTCAAATGTAAAACCCTTACTATGCTCATATACGGATTTGATTGCATGAACCAACAATTCTTCCGTATTATAATTTACCAGGATGATCGATACATCTAAAGCATACATAAATATTGACTTTTAACCTATACCTTCAGTTTTAATATGGTCTTTAATTTATTTCGTAATATATTTTTCCATAAAGCTTTTCGAATAGCATAATTCCAACCTTTACATTCGTAATCCTTTAGAAAGATATCGCGTTTTAAATTTCTCACTGCAGCCTGTCTGAAGCTAACTCCTCCTTTAATGGCTTCTTCTATAGGACGTTGTTCACTTTTTAAATTAGGATAATATTTCTTAATATTATCCCAGACCAACAAAGCACGTGAGGTATTTAAAGTTATAACAGATATGTTCTGAGGACGGGACTTGAGTGTTTCCAAATAACCAAGTCCCAGAAAATCGCCTATGGTTATATCTGCAATTCTCTCATTCGTAGAGAATTTGCACGAATAACAACTTTCTCTTAATATAATCGAATTTAAAAAGCCAGATAAATAAAATGACGAGATTCCTTTTTTAAAATAGATCAATTTATCTTTATTCCATAAAGAGAGACCGTAATTATAGTCATCATTTCCTCGGAACCTACATTTTGTTACAAGCTTGCTCTTTCCACGAAGTATTCTGGAAATCTCAGACTTCAAATATTCATAAGGAGGAACTCCATGACAAAGTAAATCGCATGTAATTAAATTAGCATAATCTTTTCGCAGATAACTTTTTAAACCGGCAATTTGACATGGTGTTCCAACAAAGAATACATTTCTATTATTTTGCAAATCGTTTTTAACCAAACGATAAGTTTGGTCTACAAATGCTTGAACATATTTTGAACCTTTGAATTGATTGATTTCGTCTATATTGTCAGCCCTTTTATACACGGGGCGCAATGCATCATCCCAACCCACTCCATAAACAACACCGTTCAAGTGTTCAATAACATATAAATATAAAAGTGAAGCAATTCCTCCGGATGCACATTCCTTTTTATATTCTTTATCTTCATTCCAGCCAGCATAACATCTTATTGGACTATGCATCTCTAACCTATTATTGGCTGGACATATTCTTTGACAAAGTTTACAATTAACACACAAAAGAGGATTAATAATAGGGCGTAATACTCCTTTGGAGTCTGATTCCATCGATATGGAATCATGTGGACAAATATTAAAACAGGCAGAACAACCAGTGCACAAATCCGGCAGGCAAATATACTTCATTTAACTTTCTTCAATAATTCTATTTAAATATGAGATCGACTCGAATCGATCCATTTTCAATAAACCTTGAACTTTTGAATAATTTACTTTTTGAGGTAAGCTTTCTGGAATTACGCGCAAGAATCTATCTTGCAATCCATAACGGCTTAATAAATCTATTAACCGTGAATTCTGTGACCCTAATTCAGTCTTCTTAAATCTTGGAAAAACAAAAAAGTCCTTTTCTAAATTTATACTTATAGCAGTAGCATGAAATGAATCAGTACAAACCAAAGACGACTGCTTAATCAGATACACAAAATCATTTATACCTGCATCTTCAATCATTTCATATTGTTTCCGGAAATGCGAAGGTTTCATCGGTAGGACTATAACTCGCGTTATATTTTCTCTGCGCTGTAACTCCTGAACTTGAGCCCAATAAAAATCATTTTCTGCGATAAAATAACACAAGATATATCGATTAATAAATCTAGCTTTATCTAATGAGGTCTCATCTGCAAACTTTTCCCAATCATTTTTTGTCAAAAGGAATGTAGGATCCACAACCTTAAAAATTTCCTTATTGTAAAACTCTTTCAGAATAGGGATAGCAGAAGATTCCCGCACAGAAATTGCAGAGAATTCCGGGAGATTCCGGCTATACAATATTTGTTTATCTTTCGGGATCTGCGTAACCCCAATACTCGACGCATAGGAGAATTTCTTAGTCTTCAGTCCTTCTAATAAAAGATAAGGCTCTGTATAATATGGATTCCATAATTGGTCACTTCCAGATATAATTGAATTCAGACTTTTAATTTGTCGATTGTAAAGCACCCTTCCTACAAATCCAAAACACAAAATAAATTGATTAAAATTTCTTTTACGGAAACATTTGACCTTGTACTTCTTGGCTTGAGAGAAGCCATACAAAGCAGGTGTCTGAGTTGATCTTGTTACTGATCTCAAGAACCTGCCCATAACATTTCGCCAAGTCAAATATTTTTTTAACAAATATGGCGTTGCTCCCAATTGTTTAATCTTATAGCACAGAGCAAACGCTTGCAAGGAAGTTCCATAATTACTTCCTCCATACCATGTTATAATACCTATTCTCTTTCCCATATATTTTTAGCTCTTAGATAAAATAGTATTAAACAACGCTATAAAATCTTGGGCTTGACGCTTTACTGAATATGCCATTTCATATGTTTTAGCTATCGACGCCAGATCTAAATTGGGAGATGTTAGGATTTGGTACATCATACGACTCAATGCATACTCATCCGTTCCTGGTTCATAATAATTCAACAATCCTTTTGTTGTTTCATATAAAGCCGATTCTTTATTACAAATTACAGGTACTTCATACAATGCTGCTTCAATTGGAGTAAAACCAAAACCTTCCATGAGGGAAGGTGAGACAAATAAGGATGCATTTTTATAAAGCGATGCCATCTCCGCTTCCGAATATTGTTGCTCAATTAATAAGACTCTATCTTCTATTTTTTCCTTTTTAATAAGAGGATACACGATATTATCCCAATATGGGCGTCGCTTAGCCTTAACATATAACGAATGAGGAATTTTATTCTTTAGAATGGCAAAAGCTTTCACTAATGTTATTAAATTCTTATATGGCTCCAATGTATTAACATTTAATATATAAGGAGGGAATAAAGAATTATTACGTTGAATATTGGATATCGGAAGAATACTATTATATATTACCTTAATACGATTCTTAATAGAAGGTATTTTTTGGGCAATATCCTGCTGTGCAGAATATGAAATTGCCACAACTGCAGTTTGTTTCCTCAAAATATGACGTGAAAAAAAATTATAGGCGAACTGCTTAAGTTTATTATGTTTTAGACTAAAACCCTGTGCATCATGACAAACCCCTATAGACGTAATCTTCGTCGTATATAAACCATGAAACGCGATATAGGGAGAAAAAAATATATCAAAATTATAAAGAGATATAAGCCGATTAACTCTCTTTTTATTAAGAATACCTGTTAAATGAGGAATTGCTCCTATGCTCCTTAACGATAATATTATTTGACGAAATCCAGCGACCTGTTCTGATATAGTCCTAGAGTTTTGAGGTGTTACAAGTAAGATTATATTTTTCTCCAAGCCGCATTGCTTAAATCCCTCAAGTAAACGATAACTATAATTCGTTACACCCGCTGTCTCTTTAGGATTAATATATGTCAAATCCATCAATATCTTCATGGGGAAGCAGTTTGGTTACATTCTAATTAAAATATTTATTCTTGAATTTAAAATAATATACCTTAAGTAAGGCTCTCTCCTCTGAATTGCAACCCAAATAATATATGGAAAAGGAAGACGTAATAATAGAACTTATGCAAACAATGAAGAATCTTAGGGTAGAATCCGACATTAAGAAAAAACAGATTGAAGGGGGAACAATCGCAATAATAGATGTAACCAAGACATTCAAGTAAACTTTTCTTAAAAATAATCGAATAGATAGCTTAATTGAACTTCGTAAAAAACACAACCGCATCAATAAACATAGCTGTGATAAAATAATTGCAACAATAATTGTACTTTCAGGGAAAATACCAATCTTAAGCAAAAGGTATGAAAAAGGTAAATTTAGCAAGAGTATTCCTCCAACCGTCAACTGATATTTTTTAATATTCCCCGTTGCAAGTTGAGCTGTTACCAAAGCATTAGATAATATCTCAGATAAACTTAATATCAATATTAACCGAGCAAATAAAACAGTATGCTTGGGAACCTGGCCTAACCAAAGGTACAGAACTTTTTCAATCTCAAGAAACAGAGGAATAGAAATAAGCATAAATAAAAAAAACGACAAACGAGTCCCTTGAAAAATCAGGTTTTGCATCCTTTGCAATTCTCCAACAGCATAACATTTAGTAATCTGAGGCTTAATTGCAACCATAAAATTATTCGTAAATTGATTTACAGCACTATTTATTTGCATAGCTATTCCTCTTGCCGCATTAACAACAGGTCCTGTAAATATATTTATAACAATATTTACACCTTGATCTTTCATTAGATCGGCGGTACTTCCTATAAAATTCCAGCTAGCAAAACTGAAGATACTGCGACTCATCTGCTTATCCCATCCAAAAGAATAACTACACTCTGTAAATTTTCGTTTACAATACAGCCAATAAACCGTTCGATTTATTATGCACTGGCAAACAAACAATACAGAAAGGAGAATCAGTTTATCCCCATGATAATAATATACGCCAAAAGCAATTAAGAGCTTTGATGTCACATCAAATATTGTCATATAGGCAAATGCGGACATCTTTTCATGAGCTATTATTGCTGCATTATATGGAACAGACAACAAGCCCGTTGCAAAAACGATAACTGAGCATTGTAATACCCAGTTAGCAGCATACATTCGATCTGTTGGAATTGTCATTCTATGGTTAAGGAACCAAACACCAACAGATTCTATTATTAGAACTACTATTATCGCTAATATTATGTGAATATTTATTGTAGTCGAAAAAATCTTCTTCAGATTATTTAAATCACCCTTTCCCAAACCAAATGTCAAGAATCGACTAGTTGCCGATGAGAGAGATCCAGATAATACGGAGAACATCGAAACTAGACCTCCAACAACATTATATATACCATAATCATCAACACCAAGAGCATTTAGAATTACACGAGCAGTAAAGAAACTGATAAACATCATTACCAGCATTCTCACATACAATATAGCTGCATTTTTTGCAATTCGCTTATTACCTGATTCTTCCATTCGATAAATCGGATTCACTATTTTATATCACACCTTTCAGATAATAGTCAATCATTTACCGGTTTTTATACATCGCATCGTAATACTTTTCGTATTCTCCCGAAGTGATGTTATCCATCCAAGCCTGGTTATCCAGATACCAGCGAACGGTCTTCTCGATACCTTCCTCAAACTGCAGCGAGGGCTCCCAGCCCAACTCACGCTGCAGTTTCGACGAATCGATTGCATAACGCATATCATGCCCCGGGCGGTCCGTTACGTAGGTAATCAGTTCCATATCCTCACCCTCCTTACGACCAAGAAGTCGATCAACCGTTTTAATAACCACTTTAATCAAATCGATGTTCTTCCACTCGTTGAATCCGCCGATGTTGTAGGTCTCGGCCACGCGGCCACGATGGAAAATCAGGTCGATGGCGCGGGCGTGGTCCTCCACGTAGAGCCAGTCACGGACATTCTCTCCCTTGCCGTATACGGGCAGCGGTTTGCGGTGGCGGATATTATTGATGAACAACGGAATCAATTTCTCGGGGAACTGATAGGGGCCATAATTATTCGAGCAGTTGGTCACCAGAGTCGGCATGCCATAAGTATCGTGATAAGCCCGCACGAAGTGGTCACTCGAAGCCTTGGAGGCAGAATAGGGGCTGTGCGGATTATACTTTGTCGTTTCGTAGAAGAACTCCTCGCCGTAAGCCAGATGGTGCTCCGTCGAGGAGGCCGTAGTCGTAAAAGGAGGCTTGATACCCTCGGGATGCGTCATTTTCAGTGCACCATACACCTCATCGGTCGAGATATGGTAGAAGAGTTTGCCCTCGAAGCGCTCGGGACGTGAGCTCCAATAGCGATGCGCTGCCTCAAGCATCGAAAGGGTACCCAGAACGTTGGTCCGCGCAAAGGTGAAAGGGTCCTTGATGGACCGGTCCACGTGGCTTTCGGCCGCCAGATGGATGATGCCGTCCACCTCATACTGCCGCATCAGCGCAAGGACGGTATCGAAATCACAGATATCGGCCTTGACGAAGGTGTAGTTCGGAGCCTGCTCGATATCCTTCAGATTGGCCAGATTCCCGGCATAGGTCAGTTTGTCGAGGTTGATAATATGATAGTCGGGATATTTCGTAACGAAAAGCCGTACGACATGCGAACCGATAAAACCTGCTCCACCGGTAATGATGATATTGCGTTTGAAATTGTTCATGACTACATGTTTTTAAGATTGTCCATGCAAATCTTCAGCGAATCGACCCAATACGGAATCCGAAGGCCGAATGTCTCCTTAATCTTGGTTTTGTCCAGCACAGAATAGGCCGGACGTTTGACAGGGCTGGGAAACTCGTCACTGTGGCAGGGCTGGATATCGCACGTTGTATTTCCGGCATAGGCGGCAATCGCCTTCGTAAAGTCGAACCACGAGCAGACTCCCTCGTTCGAATAGTGGTAGATACCGCCCCTGGCATATCCCTGCGTCGTATCACTGACCGCATAATCGGCAAGAATCGTCCGAATCGCAAGGGCTAAATCGTAGGCATAGGTCGGGGTGCCGGCCTGATCGAATACGACCTTCAACTGCGGTTTGGTCGACGTGAGGTTGAGCATCGTCTTGACAAAGTTCCGGCCAAATTCGGAATAGAGCCAGGCGGTACGAAGAATGACATACTTGCAACCCATGCCGAGAATATACTGCTCTCCTTCAAGCTTGGTCTGTCCGTAGACTCCGGTCGGAGTACCTTTTTGGTCCTCCCGGCAAGGCGTATTGTAGGGATCCCCGCCAAAAACATAGTCCGTCGAGATATGAATTAACAGACCGTTCACCTCCTTTATGGCCTGAGCCAGATTGCGAGGCGCTTCGGCATTCAACACCCGGCAGAAAGCCTCGTCGCTCTCCGCCTTGTCGACATTCGTATAGGCTGCACAGTTGACAATACAGTCGATTCGCTCCTCCCGAACGATGCGACGGATTGCCTCCAAATCGGTAATATCAAGTTTGATTGTCTGAACACCTTCCGCATCAACCACATCCGTAAAGATAAAGTCGTGGTCCGTATCCCGACTGACAATACGCATCTCACGTCCCAACTGACCGTTGGCTCCCGTTACAAGAATCTTCATCGCCTAATAGAGTTTTTCGTTGTAATCAAAAAGCCACTCCGCATCGCGCAGACGGCTGTGATGACGATCCTTCTCCGAAAGAAGGACCTTGTCGGTCGGAATCCGCCAGTCGATTCCCAGATCGGAATCGTCCCAGGCCAGCGCACCTTCCGACTGCGGTGCATAGAAGTTGTCACACTTGTACTGGAAAATAACCTCGTCGGTCAGCACACTGAACCCATGGGCAAACCCACGGGGGATGAAGAACTGGCGATGGTTGTCCTCGGTCAATTCCACGGCGACATGCTGTCCGAAGGTCGGCGAACCCTTGCGGATATCCACGGCGACATCTAATACGGCCCCCTTGATTACACGGACGAGTTTCGACTGCGCATAAGGCGTCTTCTGAAAGTGCAGACCGCGAAGTACGCCGTAACTCGACTTGCTTTCGTTGTCCTGTACGAAAACCGTATTGCAGACTTTCTCCTGAAAATCGCGCTGCGAGAAGGATTCGAAGAAATAACCGCGGTCATCCCGGAAGATGCGGGGCTCAATGATGACCACCCCGTCGATATCAGTTTTGATTACCTCCATTTTTCAAGTTTGAAATCAATATATCTTATCTTAATCGAGATTGCTTTTCCCGGTATGTGCAAGTTCATCAACAACCTTCAGCAGATACTGCCCGTACTGGTTTTTCAGCATCGGCTGCGCCAACTCGCGCATTTTGTCTGCCGTTATCCACCCTTTCCGGAAGGCGATGCCTTCGAGGCAGGCAATTTTCAGACCCTGCCGTTTTTCAATCACTTCAACATAGGTCGAGGCTTCGGCCAGCGAATCGTGCGTTCCGGTATCAAGCCAGGCAAAACCCCGCCCGAGGGTCTGGACCTTCAGCTCTCCATCATCCAGGAACCGCTGGTTCACCGAGGTAATTTCCAGTTCACCGCGAGCCGAAGGTTTGATACTCTTGGCCACATCCACCACCTTGTTGGGATAGAAGTAAAGCCCCACGACCGCATAATTGGACTTGGGCTTAGCGGGTTTCTCCTCGATTGAAAGACAATTGCCCTCGTTGTCGAACTCCGCTACACCGTAGCGCTCGGGGTCGCTGACCCAATAACCGAAGACCGTCGCCTTGTGGTCCTTCTCGGCCGACCGCACGGCTTCGTGCAGCATAACCGAGAAGCCGTTGCCGTTGAAGATGTTGTCTCCGAGGACGAGGCATACCGAATCGTCGCCGATAAACTGCTCACCAATCAGGAAGGCCTGAGCCAGCCCGTCGGGTGAGGGCTGCTCGGCATATTCGAACCGGACGCCAAAGTCTGACCCGTCACCCAGCAGCCGCTTGAACCCGGGCAGGTCGGCCGGCGTCGAGATAATGAGAATCTCCCGAATCCCGGCCAGCATCAGCACCGAGATGGGATAATAAATCATCGGTTTGTCGAAAATGGGGAGCATCTGTTTGCTGACCCCTTTCGTAATCGGGTAGAGCCGGGTGCCGGAGCCACCTGCCAGTACAATACCTTTCATGATTTTATGATTTTGAATCGATTTTACTTTTACCCTTTCAATTGATACAGGATTACATCCTGTCCATCTTCTTCTGGAGCCAGAAGAAGATGCCCGTGCGGTTGAGGTGCGTGCGGTAGCCGAATCGGTGGAGAATCAGCAAAAGATGCGTCTTGTGACGAATCTGGTACTCCATGAAGTTATAGAGCCCCACGGTAATCAGCAGCGAGGCAATGACCACAATGTACAACTGTACGTCAATAGAGCATCCTGCCAGGTTGCTGAGCCAGCCGCACAGGGCGACGAACAGGTTGAGCAGCAGAATGGCCAGCGTCGTGGCGGCGTGCGAGCAGCCCAGACGGATGAACATGTGGTGCAGGTGCGTCTTGTCGGGATGGAACGGCGACTTGCGCTTCAGAATGCGCGTCGTCATCACGCGGAGCGTGTCGAAGACCGGAACCGAAAGCACGGCCAGCATGAAGGGAATCAGCCCGACATGCTTCGCATCGTAGATTTCGCAGCAGGTGCCGTGTGTCAGCGTCCGCATGACGAAGACCGAAATCACGATGCCCATAACCAGCGTGCCGCCGTCGCCGATGAACATCTTCGACGTTTTGCCGAACAGGTTGTGCAGGAAGAAGGGTATGAGCGACCCGGCTGCCACCAGCGCCAGTATGGACAGGGACCAGTCGCCTACAGCCCAGAACATCACACCGAAGAAGATGCTTGTCAGGATGCAGTAGCCCGACGAGAGTCCGTCCACTCCGTCCATCAGATTGATTGCGTTGATGATGCCCACGGCCGCCACGACCGTCAGCGGCACGGCCACATACTGCGGAATCTGGTGAATGCCCCACAGTCCGTGGAAGTCGTTGAGGCTGTATCCTCCGATGTAGACCAGCAGCAGCACCGTGAAAATCTCAATCAGAAACCGCAATGCGGGCGAGAGGTCGAGGATATCGTCGAGCGTTCCGGTGTAGAGCATAATCATCATCGCCACCACGACGATGAACAACTCGGAGCAGTCGTACCAGAATCCGGCGCAGCCCAGACCGATGACCGAGCCGAAGAAGACGGCGATGCCTCCCAGCACGGGGACCGGCTTGCGCTGCAGCTTGCGCGCGTTGGGGTTGTCGACGATGTTCTTGTCGAGGGCAATCTTGACCAGCAGCGGATGAATCCACCAGACGCTCAGCAGGGCAATCAGGAAAGAGAGAATGAATGGCATAAATATGTGTATTTGAGCCGGGATGCATGGACGTGTCGTGCAGCGAGTGGCATCTGGGCCATCGGCACCTCCCGGCAGGGTGAGATTGAACGGATGTGATTATCCAACGACGGCCGTCCGCTCGGGGCCGGCGGCATTGGGGCAGTGCCCCAGCCAGCGGTCGTAGTCGTCCAGACGGCGGATGAGTTGCTGTTTATTCTTCTTGACGGGGTTCTCTTCGCGCCACGGGTCGACGGCGCGGTGGGCCTCCTCGCGGTAGATGCAGCTGTTCGTGCAGCCGTAGAGCGAGACGAGCAGCTGCGCCCGCGCCTGTTCGGCCCGCAGCAGCGGGAGGATGCTCCGCATCGTGCCGAGCAGCTGCTCGAAGGCCGTCCGGTCGCCGAGTATCGCATGGGCGGGGAGCTGCATCGCGTAGAGCTTGCAGCGCATCACGTCGCTCTCAAGCTGCAGGCTCCCGTACTGGCGCAACACCTCGCGGGCCGTGCGGCGGTCCTCTTCCGTCACCCCTTCGGGCGTGTGGAAGCGGCCCATCGCCTCGTGGAGCAGGTCGGGCAGGCGGCTGCTGCCCAGACGCGTATATATGTGGCGGTTGTCGGCATTCAGGGCGATGACCTCATACTGCCCGGGCTCGACCGCGAGCAGCGGGACGTACATGCACTCCTCGACGCAGACCATCACCTCCTTGCGTCCGGCTCCGGGCTGGGAGATGACCGTCGCCTCGACCCCCTTGAACTGCCCCTCGGTGATGCGCACGCGGTCGCCCTTCATCAGTTGGCCCGGTTCGGGCGTGTAGAGCGGCAGCACGTCGGAGTAGGAGGCGGCGACCCACCGCAGGTTCTCCATCGCCCGGTCCGTGAGGTAGGGGTAGTACTCTTCGCGTGCGGTCCGAATCCGGGGCAGAAAGTTGTATTGGGGTTGGAAGCGCTTCATCCGGTAGATTTCAGCCTCCGAGGCGTGCACGAAGACGTAGTTGTAGAGCAGCGGGCGGCGCGTGTCGACCAGTTCGCCGCGGCGCTTGCGCACCTCGATGTACGAGGGTGCGAAGTATTCGAACGTGGGCTCTCCCGTGCGGGTGCGGCGGTCGAGCTCGGCCTTCAGGCCGCGTGCCGGCTCCCCCTGGTAGTGGCCCCGCCGCGATACGGGCAGCGTCAGCACATACCAGCGTACGGCATTGCCGTTTTTTTGCATGCGCATCCGCTCAGCAAGCGATTCCGACCAGTCCCAGCCGCTTCCGTTCGACTTCGCCATTGTCGTTTGTTTCGTGCAGTTTGTTCAATTCGTTCGATTCCGGGGCCGGGCGCTTCACCGAAGGGCATACCCCGGCCTTGTCGATGCGTTTGCGTAACGCATTGACATACAAAGTGTTGCTTTTCTTAACGAGCGCGTTTGTGAAAATTTCTCTTCACCTGTTTTCAGCCGTGTCTGCGACCTCCGGCAATGAAAACCCGTCATCTCATTTTTCGTGAATTACACACCACGTCGGCAAAGGTACATAAAATGGAAACCAAACGCAAACGGATTGAAAATTTTCTGATGATTTATACGGTTTTTTTGCGGGCATATTTGGTTAATAATCCGGTTGTTGATGCCTTCGGGCGATGAAAATCGCGTCGTTTTTTGCCGATGGCGTCGGTCGGCAGGATGGCCCTTTTTTGACAACTCTTCCGGGGCGGTTGAGCGGGTGGGGAGGCGGGCGGATTCCGCACCGGCGCCGGGGCTTCGGCGTGTGCCTCCGGCGCGAGCCTTCGGGCGGGGCTTCGGGGAGCGGCGCTGCCCCGGTTTCGGGCGGCGAGGTGAAAAAATCCGCCGCCGCCCCTTTTTGACCCGATAAATCATTATTTTTGTCGTGAGGGCTGTGCAAGGGCCGGAATCGTTTGCCTCTTTGCCGAATGTTGCTCTGCCGGCATGCGGCGGTGGGGCGTTCCGCGGAGCAAGGGCCTTTTGCGCCGGCATGTGGCGGGGAGTTCCGTGGGGCACGGGCCTTTTGCGCCGGCAGGCGGAGGGGGCGTTCCGTGGGGCATGGGCCTTTTGCGCCAGCATGCGTCGGGGCGAGGAAGTTCCGCGGGGCACGGGCCTTTTGCGCCGGCATGCGGCGGGGCGGGGGAGTCCCCCGCGGAGCTTCGGACCTCGTCCGTGCAGCGGCACGCCCGGGTGCGGGCCCCTTCCGGCAAAACGGAGAATCGACCGAAAACGGAGAATCGACCGAAAACGGAAAATCGACCGAAAACAGAGAAAAACTGAGAATCGGCCCAAAACAGAGAATCGACGGAATATGAAATTCGGCAGATGGATGGCGCTGTTGGCGGCGCTGATGGTGAGCTTCGCGGTCCGGGCGCACGGTTCGTGGCAGGAGCACGTTGCGGATATGACGGAGGTGATGGGGCTGCGCGAAGAGCCCCGTCTGCGGGCGTGGATGAAGTTCATCAGCTCCGACATGATTGACAAGTGCGAGCCCTTCTACAGCGAGCTGAAGGCCCGCCACGAGGGTTTTGCCTGCAAGCACCGGCTGCTCTTCCACTGGGGCTACGACGCCGAGCCGTGGAGCCCGGAGCTCGAGGCGCGCGTGGTCCGCTACTGCCGGGAGTACGACCTCGACCGGGACAGCACCCTGCGGCTCTTCCGCTCGGAGATGGTGGCCGAACAGAAGCGGCGCAACGCGCTGCTCAACCGCCGGACGGAGGAGCTCTTCGGCTTCGCCCACGGCGGGCGGGATGCCGCCTCGGCCCGCTTCTTCGCCAGCGTGGCCTACAACGTCCATCTGGTGGGGGACTACACCTCGGACAACCGCGATTTGGCGGGGCTGCAGAGCCTCGACCGCGTCGTGCGGTCGCTCTGCCACGCGCTTCAGGATTTGGACCCCGTGGCGGCCAAGCCGCTGGTCAAGGCCCTTGAGCGGGTCGGCCGCGAGGAGCCCGACCTTCAGAAGCGTGCCGACGCGCTGCTGGCGCTGCTCAAGCAGCAGCTCCCCGACTTTATCCGTCGTGCGCAGGGCGGAGCCATCCGCCGCCGGCTCGAGGCCCGGGGCTTCGCATTCCGGTAGCCCGCGGCCGCCCGTCGAACCTCCGCAGCGCTTCTGTGCATTAATATCCGGTGTGGCGCGTGAGCCGGGGCGGCGCTCCCTCCGCTGCGGCGGGGCCGCAGATGACCGCGGAGCGGCTGCCTCTGTGCGCACCCCCCCCCTTGTGCGTCGGGGTGCAAGGGGCGGACATGAAAAAGACGGTCGCATGCCCGGTGCGACCGTCTGTCGAAGAGCTGTTGACAAGGCCTGAGCGGGCTTTGTCAATCCATCCTCTGTCAATTTGTTCGGCCATTTGCGAGGGGCGGGTCCCCTGCCGGGCCGATTTTGCGGCGTAATGCCTCCCCGTGTCGGGGTTTCGGTTGCGGGCGGGAGTCCGCCCGACGGTTTACAGTTTCTTCAAGGTAGGCAGTCTGTTGCCGTCTTTGAGCTCGTAATGCCAGCCTGTCCTCAGCCAGTCTAATTTAGCGTTCATTGCCTCAATGGCCGTTTGCCAGGTGACGGTCGTGCCGTCCACCTTGGTGGCTTCGAGGACGGTACCTCCCTCATTCGTGCCGATGCCTTTTTCCTGACCGTTGTTTTCCCAGTAGCAGACATTCAGTACGCCGCCGCCAAAATAGCTGTCCAGGATGTTTTGTCCCAGTACGCCGCCAGTGGTTCCGTTCGGGCCGCTGACCTTTCCTTGGGCATGGTAGCAGGCATTCAAGGTGGCACAAAGGCTGGTTCCCAGTACGCCGCCTACATAGATGGTACTGCTTCCGGAACCGGTCACGCTGCCCGTGGCATAGCAGCCAGAGATGAATGAATCGTAGCAGTATCCCACCACGCCGCCGATATAGGTATCGTCTGTGACCTTACTTTCAAGGGTCACGCTGCCCGTGGCATAGCAGCTGGCTACGTTGTCAAGAATCACTTCACCGGCCACGCCGCCGACCCGGTTATGCCCCTTCACGGTAGCCGAGGTGCCGCATCCGATCGCGTCGAAGTACACTGTTCCGGCGTTACTTATTCGGCCCGCCACACCACCTACGCAGCTTTTACTCCATTTCCCGATGGCGTTGCCGATGACGCTGCCCGATACGAAGCAGTTTTCAATGACGCTGCCTTCGTTTTCTCCCGCCACGCCGCCGACATAGCTCATACCATCCCAGCTGAAATCGTTTGTTATTTGTACGTTCTCCAGCGTCAAGTTCTTCACCGTAGCAGATTTAAGAAATTGGAAAAAGCCCAATCTCGTGGAGTTTCCCTTAATGACCAGCCCCGAGATGGTATGTCCGCCGCCGTCGAAGGTCCCTTGATAGGTATTTATCGGATTCCAGTTGCTTCCGCCGTCGGCCGGCGGTGTCAGCGTGATGTCGGCCGTAAGAATGATGCTCAGCGAGGGGTTGCTCCATAATGAACCTGCCCATGCCCTCAATCCCTCTTCGCTGTATACGATGTAGGTGCCGTTCTCGTCTATGGTGTAGCCCTTGTCCTTTTCCAGCGTGATGTTGTAGACCTTGCCCGCCTCGGGGGTGAAGGCGGAGGAGAGGTCGCGTTCCTCGGTGCCGTTTGCCCGCAGCTTTGAAATGGCATAGCCGGGCACCACGTTCGCCTCCCAGCAGGTGATGGTTGCGCCGTTATCGGTGTATTCGCACTTCTTCATCTCTATCCAGCCCTCGTCCGTGCCCTGCACGACTTTGCTTTTTTCGTAGGTACACTGTGTGTAGGTATAGAGCTGGAGGCTCTGCACCTCGCCGAGTGCATCGTCGGTGGGTGTGATGCGCACCTTCGCCAACTGGTGGGTGAAGGTCAGCTCGACAGGACTCTCGTAGTCGCCCGTGCCCGTACCGCCCAGTAGATAAGCAAGACTTTGGCTTTGGTCGCTGAGGTCGATGGTGCCGTCCGTGGCGGGGTACCAGGCGGTGACGGTGTGGGCCTCGTCCCTGTCGCTCCAGTACAGGGGTATTTCGGCTTCGGCGGAACCGTCGTCCTGCACGGTGTAGGTGCCGACCTCTCCCTCGCCGTCTATCTGTACGGCGAACGGGTCGCCCGCATCAAACTTGCTGCCCGTGCCGTCCCCGTTCTCGCTGACGCGCGTCGCCGGTGTGCCCCAGGGCTGCGCCTCGCCGCCCTCCACGCCGAGGGTGATGCGGGCTATCTCCAGCGGGTATTGTCCTTCGGGCAGACGGTCGCCGTCCGCCAGTTCGTCCTTCGTGCAGGCAGCCGTGGCAAGGAGCAGCGCGGCTGCGGCAAGAAGCAGATGGATGGAATCTCTTTTCTTCATATCGGGTTGTCTTTTATTTGTTTTCGTTTTGTGCTGCCGCCGCCTGCGAAGGCGGCCGTCGCACCATAGTGTCTATGGGCAGCTCCGGCTTGACGCTTGCGCCGGGGCAGCGGTGTGCGGGGATTACAACTCTGCGCTTGCATCGTTCGAATCTCCGGATTCCCACGGGGTAATTTGGGCTTCGCTCACCTCGACGCCCTTATTTTTGAGCGTTACGTTGTAGGTGTAGGCATAGCCTGCTGTGTAGAAATTGGCTGTGGGTGTAGCAGGCAGTTTCAGTTGGGCGATGTAGCTCTGTCCGTTGTAAGACACTTTAAGGTTAAGAGAGGAGGTCACTTCCTGCGGGAGAATGATGACTTGCGAAGTGGTGGCACCGCCCAGCTGCATGGTAATCGGCGAGTTGGTGGCTGCGGTTACGGCAGTCGTGCCGGTAGCCGTGTCGAATGTGCCTTCGTGCTTCAGCCCCTCCAACGTGTAGCCGGCAGGTTCCGTTTCGTTGAAAATGAGACCATCGCCTGCCTTGAAGGTGAACTTGATGAGACTCATGCAGTGGTGGAACGCATGGTCGCCGGTGAAGCTCACCGTCGGGTTGTGGGTATCGCCCGTGGCTCCCGAGGCAAAGAGGAAGTCGATGCCCGTGCCCTGCTTGTCGGCTGCGGTGCTGACGGTCACCGTTCCGCCCTCAGCCTGATACGGATAGTAGGCATTGAAGGTCTTCGTTTCGGTGTCATCGAAATAGATGGTTGTACCGTCGGTCACGAACTTACCGTTCTCTCTCTTGTAGGGCACGTTGGTGAAGCCTGCGCCGGTGACGCCGATGCGGTCGCCGTCGGTCCAGTCGGTTCCTTCCGAATTGACACGGGTAGCGGGGGCGATTTCGGCGGTGAACCGGGCAGCTACGGGGTCGTTCGTGTTCAGCGTCTCGTTGTTGTCCTTGTTGCAGGCGGCCAGTGTCACTGCCAGCGCTGCGAAAGCAAAAAATCGGGTCTTCATGGTGTATGGTTTTTTTTCTTGTTGTTACATTGTTTCCGTTACATTTCCGCACTGGCATCGCCACCTTCCACCGACTCCCATCCGGTAATCTCGGCATTGCATTCCTCCATGCCGACGGGGGTCTCCAGCGTGCCGGTTATGCGGTAGGCGGTGGTCATGTCGTCGTTGAAGTCCTTCATGGCCTCGGTCAAATCGACCTCCGTGCGCTGCGTGCGTCCGCCGTCCACAAATACGATGTCCAGCACCATGGTCTGCACGGCTCCCATCGTACCCAGCAGGCGGGCATCGGCCGTGAGCCGACTGCCGTCACGGGTGAAGGAGAAGACCGTGGAGGCCGGTTCGCCCGTGGTCTGCCCCCGCGCCATGTCGAAGGCTCCGGCTATGCCGCTGAGGGTGGCCGTCACGCTCTGGATGAGTTCGGGGCGTCCCTGGGTCACCTCCAGCTCCAGTTGCAGCTCGCGCACGCGCTGCTTCATTGCGGCGGTCAGCGGATAGTCGGTGTCCTTCTCGATGGTCACCTGCTCCGTATGGGTGAAGAACCACCCCGGGGCGTTGTCGATGAAGGTGCCCGTCGTCTGGCTGCCCGAGGCCGGGGCGACGGTGGCCGTGGTGCCGCTCACGGTGATGCCCTCGGCGGGGTTCCACGCCACGAGGGTGTAGCTGCCCGGCGCGAACAGATGGTCGGGGGCGTGGGTGGCGGCGGTCTCCGTACCCGTATAGTCGCCCATCGAGAGGGTCCACGTGGCGGGGATGTCGATACCCTCGCCGCGGGCCGACCAGTCGGCCGTGACGGTAATCTTGCCGTGGTTGGGGTGCGGCGTGTTGTAGAGCGTGTCCTTGACGCAGGAGGCGGTCAGCAGCGCGGTGGCTGCGGCGGCCAGAATCGGAATATATCGTGTTGGTTTCATATCGTCGTCCTCCATGGTTTAGAAAAGGTTCCACTTCAGGGTGATGCCGGCATGAACGGGGCCCCACCAATCCCTGGTCTCCGAGCCGTGGCGCACGCGCACGCCGTCGATGACCGTGTATTTCTCATAGTCGGCGTTCAGGTATCCGAGCCCGAGCGAGAAGTCGAGCGAGAGGCGCTTGCCGAGCGGCAGGATGTAGCCTCCGGTCAGCCCGCCGCCCAGAAGGTCGCCCTGGCGTCCCGTCTCGGAGAACTTGTAGTTGAAGGCGCCGGTCTTGAACATCAGGCCGAGGTAGCCGCGCCGCGCCTTACCCATATAATAACGCACCTCGGGAGCCACCTCCCAGAGGGCGTAGCGGCGCTGCTTGTTGTTCCACGACCACGAGGTCCACGAGCCGCCTACGCCCAGGCTCCAGCGGTCGGAGATGTGCCACTCCAGCCCGAGGTCGGGCGTCAGCGTCGCCCAGCGCAGCAGGTTGGC